>OLIR01000003.1_pt1 | contig 572069 bp, 510 predicted proteins | sample 1609741 | NCBI WGS metagenome assembly OLIR01 (sample SAMEA4350169, study PRJEB24818) | metagenome | biome: human; feature: gut; material: faeces | place: Denmark | collected 2013-09
AGGGCAACACGAATGAAGCTGATATTGCAAAAGTAATGGGGTTTGAATCGAATGATGAATATAACGAGATTATGTTTCTCCGGGAGATCACCCACACTGTTAATGCCTTTAACGACATGGCAGATATCGTAAGGCTTTATTCCAAGAAACCGGAAATGGCAGAACAAAGGCTTGAAAATCTTTTATCAGAAGTTTTGTATGAGGATTCCGATTCGGTATAGAACGACAACCGGAGTTATGATATACTTACACGCAAGAAGCATTTCATCAGTTCCGATTGTCTGATATCGAAAGGAGACACACGATTATGGCAAAAGGATCTGTAAGAAAAAAAGGAAAGAAATGGTACTACCGCTTCTATGTAGAAGATGCAAGCGGCAATCTGGTTCAGAAAGAATACGCTGGAACAGAAAGTAAAAGTGAAACGGAAAAACTGCTCCGTCAGGCAATGGATGATTACGAAAGCAAGAAATTTGTCGCAAAGACAGATAATCTTACTGTAGGAGAACTTCTTGATATGTGGGCGGAAGAAGAACTGAAAGTCGGAACACTCAGCAATGGTACAGTGGAAAATTATCTTGGTGCAATCCGTTGTATCAAGAAACATCCGATTGCAGAACGCAAATTAAAAACCGTTACTGCTGAACATTTACAGGCATTTCTCGATCTGCTTACATTCGGTGGGGAATTTCCAGATGGAAAAGTGAGAAAAGGATACAGTAAAGATTACATCCATTCCTTTTCAGCAGTATTACAACAGGCTTTCCGGTTTGCAGTATTTCCAAAACAGTTGATTACTTTTAATCCTATGCAGTATATTAAGCTGAAAAAACAGGCAGAGGATGTGGATTTATTCTCAGATGATGAGGTAGAAGAAGGCATACAGCCTATTTCCCATGAAGATTATGAGAGACTGATAGAATACCTCAAAGTAAAGAATCCACCTGCAATCCTGCCAATCCAGATCGCATACTATGCGGGACTTCGTATCGGTGAAGTTTGCGGATTGACATGGCAGGACATCAATCTTGAAGAACAATGCCTGACCATTAAAAGAAGTATCCGCTATGATGGCACAAAACATAAAAACATCATCGGACCGACCAAGCGAAAGAAAGTAAGGATTGTTGATTTTGGCGATACTCTGACTGAAATACTGAAAACCGCCAGAAAAAAACAGCTTAAAAGCCGGATGCAGTATGGTGAACTTTACCACCGCAATTTCTACAAGGAAGCACAGGACAAAAACAGAGTGTATTATGAATATTATCATCTGGACGGAACCGAAGAAATCCCGGTAGATTACAAGGAAATCTCCTTTGTCTGCCTGAGACCGGACGGATGTCTGGAACTGCCAAGCACACTCAGCATTGCCTGCCGATCAGTTGCAAAAAGGCTGGACGGATTTGAGAATTTCCATTTCCACCAGTTGCGACACACCTACACAAGCAACCTCCTCTCAAACGGAGCTGCCCCAAAAGATGTGCAGGAACTGTTAGGGCACTCTGATGTCAGTACCACAATGAATGTCTACGCCCACTCTACAAGAAAGGCAAAGCGGAACTCCGCCAGACTTCTTGATAAAGTGGCAGGCAACGACTAAATAAAAAATTCCCTTATTTCCCTTGCTGATTCCGCATAAGGTCAAAAATAAGGGAAAATACATATCATTTCACTATTTAAGGGGCTGGAAAGCCCGTAAAATAAGGAAAGTTCAAGAAATCTCTCCACAAATTCCGATTTAACTTTCCATCAATTTAATTGCTTCATCAACAGATACACATGTAGCAAATCTCTTTGGCCACATCATATCATTGTAATATTTATATGTTTCTTCTCCAGTCATATAGTCGTTATCAAATGTTGAATTTGCCCCTTGTGGAACAATTACTTTATATCCTCTCTCAAAAGCAGATTTCACAGTTGCATCTATACAGAAGTTTGTCTGTAGTCCCACTATCATTAATGTATTATCATCTTTAACATAATCCGTAAAATCTTTATTTCCAAAACAACTATTGATATTTTTTATAAATATCTTTTCCCCTTCCTTGGGAATCACTTGTTCTGCAATTTCGAAGTCTTCATCACCGATTGAAAACCCCGTTCCTGGTCCATCATCATGTTGAAAATAGATAACCTCTATTTGATTATCTCTAGCTGCTTTTATAATTCTTATAGTATCATCAATAAACGCTTCAAAATTAAAAAGTCTACTATCTGTTATTCCTTTTTGTATATCTATCACAAGTAATTTCATTCGTTTCTCCTTTACACATAAAAATTCCGATTTATCTATTCAATCCTCTAAAAACGCTGTATTTTCAAGGCTTTTCGCCTACTTAATGTTCAAACCTTATGTATTTTCCCTTGTTTTTGCCCTTATGAGCCAAAACAAGGGAAACTTTTTTATTCTCCACCGACTACTTTATCCATCAGCCTTGCGGAATTACGCTTCGCTTCCCTTGTAGCGTGAGCGTAGATGTTCATTGTGGTACTTACATCGGCGTGTCCGAGAAGCTCCTGCACATCTTTCGGTGCTGCTCCGTTTGCAAGCAGGTTGCTTGTGTAGGTATGTCTGAGCATATGAAAGTGGAAGTCCTCCAGTCCCTCGACTTTTTTCCTTGCCGTCCTGCACATAATCCCCACCGTACTCGGTGCTTCATACGCTCCATCAGGTCTTAAGCATACAAAGGATATTTCTTTGTAACCATCGGGAACTTCCTCCATTCTCGGTAAGCTGTAAACCTCATAATAAGTACGGTCTTTTTCTTTGACTTCCAAGTAGTAGTTGAGGTTGTAAAGCTCTCCGTAGCGGAAACGGTTTTTGTGCTGTTCGGTTTTTGCCGCTTTCAGGATTGCCGCCAGCGTGTCACAGAAGTCCACGGTACGGATTTTCTTTCGCTTCGTTGCTCCTATCTCGGTTTTGTGCCTGTCCCCGTTATAACGGATACTGCGGCGTACTGTAAGGTACTGCTCGTCAAGGTTGATGTCCCGCCAAGTTAAGGCACATACCTCTCCAATACGAAGTCCTGTGTAGTACGCTATCTGAATGGGGAGCAATGCAGGATTATCCTTAGCTTTCAGAAATTCTTCCAGCTTGCAGTATTGCTCATAATCAAGAGTAGGTTTGGAAACTGTATCACTGTCCTCGTCAGAGAACAGGTAATATTCCTCTTTTTTGCCCCTCATCACAACATATTGCATCGGATTAAAGGTTATCAGCCTTTTCGGGAATACCGCAAAGCGGAACGCCCCCTGCAGGACTGCCGAGAACAATCTCAGATACCCTTTGCTGAGTGCTTTTGCTGTTGTACCGTCGGGATTTGTACCGCCAAAACTGAGCAAGTCCATATACGCCTGTAAATGATCGGCGGTTACGGTTTTCAGCTTTCTTTCTCCGATAGGGTGCTGCTTGATACGGTTGACTACTCCCTGATACGACATTACCGTACCATTACTGAGATTGCCTGGTTTCAGTTCTTCCTCCACCCACATATCCAACAGCTTACCAAGCGTTGCATTCTCGGATTTTGCTACGAATTTCTTTTCCTCGTAGTCCTCCATTGCTTTTCGGAGCAGTGCTTCCGTTTCGGATTTACTTTCTGTGCCGACATACTCTTTTTGTACCTGCTTACCGCTTTCATCTTCTACATAGAAGCGGTAGTACCACTTTTTGCCTTTCTTTCTTACAGAACCTTTTGCCATAGATAAAAAACTCCTTTCCTATCCGTGGCAACCGGAACTGTGACGTATGGTGTGCGTAAAGTAATAGTGTCACTCATCGACTCTTATGAAGCCGATTTTTTAATGTCAAGGTGCCACGTTATTGTTTCTGTCAGCAAGTCTTTCTTCTGCTGACATCTTAATCTGCGACATCTTCCCAAAAATGTTTTTGGAATTCAAATCGTAGATATGTAAGAAACAATCCACCATCTGTTTCATATCTTCGACTGGCTCACTCAGTTCGTTGTGGTAAGCCTTTTCGGTAATCTCTCCAGCACCTATGGCATATTTCATCAGGGACTGCTTTAACCCCTCATCTTCTGCGATACGGTCTGCTTCTGCCATTGCTCTTGCAAAGTGTCCGCAGAGGACAGCGTACATATCCATATACTGTCCGAGTATGTTGGTCAGCATTTCCTGTCTCGGCTCTCCCTGTACCGTTGATGTAAGAACATCAAGGAATTTCTTTGTGTGTTCCTCCATCGTCTTTTCACAGACAGTACGGGTAGAGTATTCCTTTTCTTCGGAAAGTCCTGTCAGCCATTCGGGTGTTGTGAGCAGTGCTTCTGCAAGACCGTTGATAATCATAGTTCTTGTCGGGTCAACTCCGCCTGCTTCATATCTTTGGATTGTGGATTTGTTCACGCCGATACGCTTGCCCAGCTCAGGCATTGTGAGATTTAACTCTGTTCGGCGTTCCTTCACTCGTTCACCGACCTGTTTTGCGGTGAATGTAATTTCATTCTTCAAGGTTTTCACCTCCTGACGAGTATTAGTATAGCATAGAGAAATGCAATTTGCAACCCTTATCCCTGATAAATATTAAAAATAATTAATAACAGGTTGCAGAATGGGTTGACAGCAGGTAGCAGAATAAGTATAATTAACATTGCAGAGTTGCAAAATGAGCATTTTGCAAAGGAGGAAGATAGTATGAGTACAGTTAAAATGGGATTAACCATCGAAGAAGCCGCCGAATGTACGGGTATCGGCAGAAACACAATGCGAAAGCTGGTCGAATGGGGTAAGCTGCCTGTCCTTAAAGTTGGACGAAAAGCGATTATCCGCAGCGATACGCTGGAGCATTTTATGACGGTCAATCAGGGCAGAAACCTTCTTGTCAGAGAAGATGTACGCAAGGTTGACTAACCGTTCTCTCAAGCCCTCGGCGTTTGAGAGCGAAATACACCCCTCGCACAAATCTGGCGATTTGTACTCTGGGTATTTCGCCCTTGCAGGGAGCTAAGTATCATCGCAGCACTCCCATTTCTGCATTGATACTTATAGAAAATTGCACTGCAATTTTCTTCGCTGTCCCGCCGACAATAACCGCCGAAACAGCGGCAACCGTTCTAACGGTTGCAAAACGAGAACGCCCGTCAAGGGAGAAAGGATACTATGGCAAGACACAGCTTCATACAGATGACGAAGCTGCCAAATGTCAAAGGACGCATTTCGTATATCACAAGCAAATCAAGGCAGGAGAACCTTTACGCCACCTACCGTACCGCTGATAATGCCTTTTGGAGCAACCTTGCAAGGGAAAGCCAGCAGGAATTTAAGCGAAGCGGAACAAAGGGAAAGTGTATCGAAGCAAGGGAACTGGTTATCGCTCTGCCTGAAACGTTCACACAGTACGAGCCACAGGAGCTGCTGGAACGGTTCACGGACGAGTTCCGTAAAAGGTATGGCGTAGAATGTGTATCGGCACTGCACCACAACAAACGCAAGACCAATTACCATATTCATCTGATATTCAGTGAAAGGACATTACTTCCCGAAGCTGACATCAAGATTGCCAGCCGAAGCGTATTTTATGATGAAACAGGTAAAAGGGTACGCACCAAGAAAGAGATAACCGGCGAAGACGGAAAAATCCGTCAAGGCTGTACCGTCATCAAGAAAGGCGAGGTTTATGAAAGTCATCTGTTTTCGGTAAAAGATGACCGCTACAAAAGCGAAGCATTTCTTGAGGGAGAAAAGGAGTTTTACACCGCCCTTATCAACAGCTATATTTCCGATCCCGAACAGCACCTGAAAGTATTTGATAACAACAGCGTGTATCTGCCTACCAAGAAAATCGGCAAGAACAATCCGAAAGAAGCGGAAATCAAAGCCGATAATGAAGCAAGGCAGGAATGGAACAGAACAGCGGATATGGCTCTTGTTACGGGAATTGCAGAAGCAAAGATTATGGAAATCAAGCAGACCGAGATACAGGACAAGGCAAGCAAGTCCATTCGCACAAGCGGTTGGCTGCCCGATATGTTCCGCAGTATCATCGGCAAAGCGAAAGATTTTCTGCAAAATCTTATCCGTGAACAGGATATGCCGCCGAAACCTACGCTCAATATCAATATGACGGAGTTCCGCATTATGCAGCAGCTTATGATACGAGTGCAGGACAGTGCAAAGGAAATCAAGCATTTGCAGAACCGAGTATTGCCGAAGCTGAAACAGGAGCTGAAAGACACCGCAGGGCTTTTCAAGGGCAAGGAACGAAAGGCACTTGCCGAGAAGATACAGCAGACAGAGGACGAAATCTCCGTAAAGTTGGACAAGCTCCCCGATATTCTGAAAGAGGACGGTTATCCCGATGTTCAGGCATTTATGGCAACCTACCGTGAAATGGAGGGTGTTGTGGAACGCTATGAGCGTGAGGTATGGGAATACAATCTGAAACTCAAGCAGAAAGAGAAGCCAGCCAAGAAACCGCCCGAAAAGCAGAGCGTCAGAGAACATCTCCGACAGCTTCAGGAACAGGGCAAACAACAGTCTCACAAGAAAAAATCCTTTGACAGAGAAAGGTAACTTTGGCAAAGAAAAACCGCCGCTATGGCTTTACCCATACACGGCGGAGTACATAGTGACATCGGTCTATTTTAGTATGCAAACAAGATTATTCTGCTTATTATTTGTATTTTTTGAATATATGTTTGAAAATTATATGACCACTTATAATTTGAAACATCATATATGCACACAGATAAAAAACAAATATTTTTCCGTTCTCCAGAATTTCTAACATGTCAAGTATAGCAAACAAAACAATCGATGCAGATATAATGCAAAGTCCAAAAACATATACATATCGTGCTGTCATGCCACGAACTTCGTTCTTTAGCTCATCGTGCAATTCAATGTTTTCGGCTTCTAATTTTTCTTTATAGCGTTCTACATTGTTTGGAGAGTTCCAGTAAAAATATTTATAAATCATTACCATCCCAGGAATAATTCCGGCTCCGGCAAAGCCGAACATTAAACTGTCTAATTTAGTATCAGTAAATATCCCGATAAGTAAAAATATAATGCCTGCAACTACATACGCTATCCCGCATAACCAATTACTCTTTTTCATTCTTGTTACCCCTTTCGTGGATAAAAATTTCATCAATTCTCTTTCCAAAAAAATCAGCGATTTCAAATGCCAAATCCAAAGATGGGTTATATTTTCCCGTTTCAATGGAGCTTACAGTTTGTCTCGAAACCCTTATTGCTTTTGCAAAATCTTCTTGGTTCAATCCTAAGTGTTTTCTTAATTCTTCAACTCTGTTTTCCAAATAGCACCGCCTCCGTTGACAAGGTTCCTTTACATTTATATAATAGCATCGTTTCGAAAAGTTGTCAAGTTTCCTTTACAAAAAAATCTGATGTTCAAGATAAAAAACGACAGAGAATCAATTCCCTGCCGCTTTTACTTATGCGTAAATAATTTCGCTGTTTATGACTTCCTCTGCACGATTGTGAATGTTATTCATTAACTGTACCCATAACATAGGTTGCTCAGCTTTGAGCTGTTCCGTCACATTCTCTTTCGCAGTCATTTCCTTAACCAGTCGATAAAGCATACTCTCAGCTTGTTCGTTGATGTCAGCAAGATAGCTGTTAAGTTTACCGCTTATTAGAAGCGTTTTGTAAGTTGCGTTCTTATACTCTTTCAGATAGCATTTGTGTCGCTGCCCCCAAATGCCAATAGGTCTTTCTTCTTCGGCTGATAAGATAAGACAAGGGATATAATAATCTCCTTGCAGTTCGTACCAAAGCCCGTTGCTTTCATCATAGATATACTTGTCCATTCAATAAATCCTCCAGTATAATATATTCGCACATACATCACAGTTCTCCGATTGCCACACTTTGTTATATCTTGTTATCAGATTTTCTTGCCCTTGCGTTTTCCCTTATGAGGGAACAGGACAAGGGTAAAACAGTATGAAATCATATAAAGGGATAAGGTGAACACATTGCGATAAATCCTTTGTTTTCAAGGCTTTTGGAGGATTTTATTAAAGCTCTGTGAGCTTCAATAACCACTTATAAAATCGTGGTTTTCAAATTCCAGTTTGTTTCTTTACAGTTCCAAGGAATTCTGATTTAACAAAAAATCATACAATCCAATATGCACAATACCGTCTTCATCTATCCATGGTTTTGCATTTGACTTTGATATAATAATCTTCTTGAAAAAATCTTTTGTATTTTTCAAAGGTCTTAACTCAGTTGTCATCTTATCAGGATCACTTACGGATAATGCAGACTGAATATAATATCTTCTTGCTCCCATATTTACAACAAAATCAATCTCACACTGTTTTCTTCTTTTTTTGCCTTCAGCATTTTCAATAATTTCAACAACGCCAACATCTACAGAATACCCACGAATTATCAGTTCATTATAAATGATATTTTCCATTATGTGTGTTTCTTCCTGTTGTCTAAAATTAAGCCTGGCATTACGAAGTCCTACATCCGTGCAATAATATTTCAAAGGATACTCAAAATACTTTTTACCCTTTACATCATATCTTTTTGCCTCGCTGAACATAAACGACTCTATCAGATATTCCAAATATTTTGCGATTGTACTGGTAGACGCCTTAATGTTTTTTACACTTTCCAATGTATCGGCAATCTTCTTTGCATTTGTAAGTGAACCTACCGAAGAACACAAATCATCGGTTAGTTCAGTCAAAACATCGGGAAGTTTTACAATATATCGCTCACTTATATCTTTGAAATATACTTCCGAAAACAAGTTTTTCAGATACTTAACCTTTTCCTCATCACGTTTGAATGATAAAAGCTGCGGCATTCCCCCATAAAGAGCATACAATTCATACACTTCCGATTTATCTCCACCGACAAAATCATAATATTCTTTAAATGACAACGGGAATACCCGAACTTGATCGCCTCTGCCCCTGAATGCCGTCATTACATCTTGAGAAAGTAATTTTGAATTACTTCCCGTCACATAAATATCCACATTTCGAAGATGCATCAATCCATTCAAAACATTATATAGCTTAACATCTTCCGGATTTTCAAGTTCTTTTTTTGTTATAGCATATTGCACTTCATCTATAAGAATATAATACATTTCTTTATTTACAATTTTTGAACGAATGTATTTTGATAATTCATCCGGATTACGATACTGTTCACAAATATCATCATCAAGTGCAATGGAAATAATCTGTTCTTCCTTTACTCCACTCGATATAAGATAGTCACGAAACAAATAAAACAGAAGATAGCTTTTTCCGCACCTTCTGATTCCTGTAATAACCTTAATCAGACCATTTTCCTTTTTGTCTATCAATCTACTTAAATAGATATCTCTATTTATAATTTTTTCCACAGATTTGCCTCCTCAAATTAAAACTTACTGCACTTTTCTCGTAAATTTTAAATTTATTATACTATCCTTATTATGTACAATCAATATTGTAATTAAAACTTACTGCACTTTTTCACTAAGTTTTAATTTCCCATGTTTTCATATCAAACTCCGAAAAAATAAAGACGACCAGTCTTATCATAAGACCAATCGTCTTTAATCTCCGCATCTGGTTGTTGTGTAGCTGGTAATTCTTCAAACAACTTATTGATTAAACAATTACTATGTGCCGAAGCATTTCTTATATCACGCACAGCATTCATAAACTTATTGCTTATAATAGGTTCATTATATAATACTGAATAAAAATCGACCAGATATGCCAAATCTCCAAAAGAAATTTTTTCCTTCTTTTTTGCCTGTTTGATATTTGGGATAATTTTTTCTATACGAAGCTAATTTCATATATCGATTTATCTCTCTATACATCATAAATAATATAGCCTCTATAACATTCATAACGTTTCCTCCTAAATTCCTCCCCTAACGATTTATGCTTTTTCATTTTCCCGTGCTTCCAGCACTTCCGTTGTAATTGCATCCACATCATATTCTGGTGCATACTTCTTCACAATATCGTACATTGGCTGGATTATTTCAATGGATTCTTCAAGTTCATCTGCGATCTGGTCAAGTGTTTTGTTCTTCTGCATCTTAAATTAAATGAATTGAATTTAAAAGCATGAATGTTCAAGAATAAATAATTTGACTATTCGTAGAAAAAAGCTGCTACTCACTAGAAATAACAGCCTTTCTTACTATATCAGCCTTTTGGAATTTGACCATCGACATACAGAATGTGATTAACCAACCACTCTGTGAGATATTTTAAAATTTCCATAATCTGTTCATCTTGATCTTCTACCTCATCATTGTGGTGTTCCATAAATTCATCAAGCTTATGTATAAATTCCTGATGTTGAACTTTCTGTGTAAATATCTTCTTATAATTAATAGATTCCATATACTGCTCTTCATCACTAAAGTGTTTTACTGTATAATTTCGGAGATTTTCTAATATTACATCAATCCTATCATATTTATCCGGTGTAAACTCATCATGAAGCAGTTCATATGCCTCATCTGCATATTTAAATAACTGCTTGTGTTCTTCGTCTATCATATCTATGCCGATATAATATTCTGGTTTCATTTCATACATAAATTAATCCTACTTTCTGTTTTATTTGTTTTATTAACCTGTTCTATACATATATAATACTTTACTTCCATGCTTATATCTCCTTAATAATTCTCTTCATGTACTTCAAAATAGCTTTGCGGATGATTACATACCGGACATACCTCAGGAGCCTTTGTTCCTACCACGATATGTCCGCAGTTACGGCATTCCCATACTTTGACTTCACTCTTTTCAAATACCTGTGCAGTTTCAATATTCTTAAGAAGTGCACGATATCTCTCCTCGTGATGCTTCTCAATTTCTCCTACTGCTCTGAATTTGGCTGCAAGTTCAGGGAACCCTTCTTCTTCGGCTGTTTTCGCAAAGCCTTCATACATATCTGTCCACTCATAATTCTCGCCTTCCGCAGCTGCTGCCAGATTTTCCTTTGTATCACCAATTCCTGCTAATTCCTTGAACCACATCTTTGCATGTTCTTTCTCATTATCTGCGGTCTTTAAAAATAATGCAGACATCTGCTCATAGCCTTCCTTTTTCGCTACAGATGCAAAATAGGTATACTTATTTCTTGCCTGAGACTCTCCCGCAAATGCCTCCTGTAAATTCTTCTCTGTCTGTGTTCCTGCATATTTGTTTGCTGCCATCTCTTTTACCTCCGTTTTCTTTACTACTTTTTCAAAATCTGATGCCGGATGCTTGCACAAAGGACATATAAAGTCATCCGGCAATTCCTCGCCTACATATTCATATCCACAAATTCTGCAACGCCATATTGTCTGACCATCCTCTGTTTTTCCAACTTCCTGTGGTTTAGGCTTAATATTATTCTGATAATAATCATATGTTACTGAAGGAACATTGCTTAAAACTTCCATATCGGTTATCTCACCGATAAACATCGTATGTGAACCCAAGTCCTCTGTTTTAGTAACTGTCACAGAAATGTATGCATTTGTACCTTCTGTAATATAATAAATACCATTTATTCCCCTGGAACACTTTTCAAATGTTTCAAACTTATTGGTATCCCTTCCTGATTGAAAGCCAAAATGCTTAAACAATTCAAACTCTGCATTCTGACTCAAGACTGATACTGTAAATTTTCCGGTTCTTTCAATCATATCATGCGTATAATTTGCCTTATTTACACAGATACTTAACTGGTTTGGTTCCGAAGCTGCCTGAATGGCTGTATTAATGATACATCCGTTATCTTTTTCTGCTTCTTTAGCGGTCAATATAAACAGTCCATAACTCAATTTATACATTGCTTTCCTATTCATATTTTTCCTCCTTTACCTTCTCCCTGCATTTCGGGCAAATGCCTTTAAATGAAATCAAAAATTCAATTCCATGAGTGTTATAAATTCATACTATTCTTAATAAGGATTGTATCTCTCTTTTATCCTATTGTCAATATAATAATAGTAATTATTACTACGCGAAACATCCGCATCCGATCAGCACGCCGACCCCCACGATCACCATCAACACTGCGGTTCCATACATCAACCGGTTTGCCCGGCGGATATCCTTCGGCTCGATCTGCCTTTTCACATCGCCAATCGTTGGTTTCTCATATAGCTTTCCAAAATAATATGCATTTCCGGCAAGCTGCAATCCAAGCGCACCCGCACACGCCGATTCCGTCTGTGCGGAGTTCGGACTTGCATGGTTTCGTCGATCCCGCAAATGAATCCGTGCCGCGCCAGCCATATCCATACCCAAAATGCCTGCCGCACCAACCATCAGCCACGCGGAAAGTCGTGCCGGAATGAAATTCACGACATCGTCCACACGCGCCGCACACGTTCCAAAATACCGGTATTTGTCGTTCTTATATCCAAGCATGGAGTCCATCGTATTAATTGCTTTGTACACCCACGCACCGACCGGTCCGAACAAAAACATATAAAAAAGCGGGGCAATCACGCCGTCCGACGTATTTTCAGCGACCGTTTCCACCGCGGCCTTCGCGATGCCTTCCTCAGTGAGCGATGCTGTATCTCTGCCGACGATCATGGATACCGCCGTTCTCGCCTGTTCCACATCCCCGGCTTCAAGTGCCTTGCACACCTTCATACTCTCCCGACGAAGCGAGCAGGCTGCCAGCATCTGGTATGACATCCAGATTGCCACAACCAGATACAACGTATGATGAATCCGGTTGCACCCATATAGGATTCCTGCCGCCACAAGCAGCGACACCGTTATCACGATCACAACTGTAAATGTTCCTGTCACCTGTTTTTTACGGATATCCGCGTCGCGATCTTCCCGTATCCGAAACCGCTTGCGCATCCACGCCTCCACATGGTCGATCAGCCAGCCCATCCCCTGTACCGGGTGCCACAGCCAGTGTGGATCACCGAATATCAGATCAAGCAGACATGCAATTATAATGATAAATATACGTTCCTGTAACACGGTCACTTTTCATTTCCTTTCATAGCTGCATTGCATATTTGTATTCCGTACTGTTAGTTACCTGACATACCTCACACGACCTTGCCTTTACATAGTGCCCCCATCACATCTATTTCATAGCATCAGGCACCGTTTTTCATACCGTGCGGCAATTTCATTTTCTCATAAGATACAATCTGCATCCCATCCGCTGTCGCTTCTAACCATCCTGCAATTCCCTCGCCCGGCTTCACCTGCCAGTCAAAGTAATCCTTGTGTGGTTCCGACAGCTGATCCAACAGTGCCATGATCGTGCCACCATGCGCAACGATAATAATCGTATCTGACAGGGATGTGTGCGCCGTCTCTATTGTCGATGAAACGTCACATCGTAACCGTTTTTGTCCTTCCCTGCTTTCCGCATCCACAAACACCTTCTCAAATCCCCGCATCACACGGTCTGTAAACTCCGCTTTCGTCTCGCCGCCCGGAAACGCCGTCGTGCCGCCACTGTCGATGTAGCGCTGGTAATCGGGATTGCCATTTAATTTCGCATAATTCATGTATTCAAATTCACCGAACCGGCACTCTGCAAATTCCGCGATTTCCACCTTTCCTGCATCGGGGAACAGAATATCCGCCGTCTGTTTTGCGCGCAGATACGGGCTGACGTAGACGATTTGCCCTTTACTACCGTTTTTTTGGCAGTGCTGCTCACATGTGATTTTCCCCGGTACAATTTCGATTTCGTCATGTACACTATCTGCCACGGTTCTACCATTCATCGGCACCTGTTTCTGCCAGAACTCCTGCATACCTCGCAGATCTTCCACGCTCTCCGGAAGCAGTCCTTCATCCGTCGTACCGACATACCGATGTTCTTGATTTCCCTGCGTCATGCCATGACGGATTAATACAATTTTTGCTTTCATATCACTTAATCCTCGTTCCGATTCCTGCCGTCACGCGGATGACCTGCTCCGCCTGGCCTGCCAGATAGCAATTCACGCGCCCGTTCTTCTCGCGGAACTCCCGTTCAAATGCATCAATCGGCACAATGCCGCTTCCGACCTCATCGCTGACCAAGACGAGCTTGTCTGCATTTCCGGCAAGAACCGCTTTGTTCATAAGCTGCTTTGCCTCTAATTCCGGATCGCCGCCCTGCTGCATCGTCTTCCGCACATATTTATGAAAATTATTGATAATCTGATGTCCTTCTTTGAAATTTGCCTTGGCATACTCGAACTTTCCCTGATATGCACCGCCGATTATTAAGATCATAGCGTTCCCTCTTTATACTTTTTATATTTCTTTATACCTTTTTATACTTTTTCGATTATTTTATACTTCTTTATACTTTTTCTGCAAGATACATTTTCATATTGCATAAATTTTTTTATTTTTCCCAACCTTTTCCCCTTCTCGTCCGTCTATATATTGAACGGACGGATTGCAAAATTGTTCCGTATCATTTATATTCAATACATGATTATGTGCAACAGACGATTCTATCTGCGCATAACGCGTGTCTTATTAAATATTTACTTAAAGGAGAGACTATCAAAATGAAGAAAAAACTTACAAAGACACTGGCACTTGGACTGTCACTGGCAGCCGCCCTTACACTGACAACCGGTTGTGGCAAGAAAGAAGATACCACGTCGGACACTCCTGCTCCGGCAGTAACAAGCGAAAGCAGTTCCGATAATTCCGGAAGCGAAACAGCAGCCGGTACGATCGACTACGCCATCTGTCCATGGGTATTTAGCCGCGGGCTTTCAGACGCAGAGACACTGGAATTACCTGAGGGTGCCGGTCTGTACGGACTGACGTTCCCGGTTACGACGGATACGCTTTTTAGCATGCCTTACAGCGCAGCCAGCGTGCCACTTACGGATGCACTGGATGAATCTGCATATTCCGTATCATTTTATGAGGATAGTTACTCCCTTCCCCAGCTGATGATAGACGAAGACGATATGACCATTGGCGAAGCCCTTGACAAGAATCTCTGGTCACTGTTCAGTACATATTTAGATTACGATGCTTTCGGGGTTTCCGAGGATTCTTACAACGACGTCTACAACTTTTACGACGATCCGAATCCTGCATATATCTATATGGATATGCTGACAACCATGTTTGGTACCCCGAATTATATCTGTTTCGGCAACGACTATGATGCAGAAAAGTCAGCTGAAGAAAATACCCAGTACTTCGTTGACACGTTCCTGCATCCGGAAAGATCGGATGACCAGTTCTCATCATATCTAATGTACATTGGCTGGCAATTTGAAGATTTTGGAATTGCGGTAAACTTCTTTGACACTCTTCGTTACAGTGAGACAAGCGGATATTCCATATCTCGAGAGAACGAACTGGGATTCACATACGTTCCTATCGAGAAAGGAACCCTGGAAGACTATTTCTTAGACACCTTTGATGGTCGCTATGGAACAAACATCGTGAAAGAACTAATGGCAGAGAAAACGGCTTTGTTCGGCGATGTCGAATATTTAACCGCAGACGAGAAGATCGTGGAGCTCGTTAATTCTGCCAAAGGAAATGCATCGGCAACCGACGCTGAAACAACGGAAAGCACAACTGATTCTTCCAACTATGTGGATGTTGACCGTGATTTCAGTGAAGCTGCAAATGATGTCTATATGGCAATCACCGACTGCTTCCAGCTCGGCGGCGAAGATACGCTCGTCTTAAATGGCACAACCAATAAGGGCGTATTCAAGACAGGCGATCCTGTCTATGTACAGCTCACAAACGGAAAGGTTGTAGAAGGCACGATCAGCCGCATGGAGCAGCTCCGTCAGGATGTCACGGAATCTACCCTCGGCGAAAGCATTGGTATCATGGTTGATGGACTTAGCATAAGCGATCAGGATTATGTGACTGGTGGTGTCATCGTTGTTAAATAACATGCACCAAAACGACAGTTCCAATTAACATCCAGAGCTCGCACATCTGCAGGAAATATCCAGCCAGATCGCCGGTGATCCCGCCAAAGGTGCGATACGACATGAAACGATAATAGAAAAACATCAGTATGGTGATGCCTGCGACCACAAGTGCTGCAACCGGCTGTATCACACAGCCTGCGGCAATGCAGGCAATAAGCCATACGAACATGATCACCTTCGAGCGATTATTTACAAGGCGTGCGGTATCTGCCAGCATGCCTTCTTTTTTTGCTTTCTGAAATGTAAGTACCGAAAGTCCGGACAAAGCACGTTCCAGCACAAATCCTGCCGCGAACACGCCCATCAACCGCATTGCGTGTGCCGGCGCACCAGACTGTGTCCCGGATTGTATCTCTCTGTTCAGCGCATGCACAACTTCTGCCATGCATCCAAAATAAATCAGGAAATACAGACAGCCGCGGATAATTGCAAACGCCCCGGTATGTGGGTCTTTCAGAATCTGCAGCTTCTCCTCCTTGGACTTATAAGAAGATTTCGCATCCACGGTATCTAGGAATCCATCCATGTGGATGCCGCCTGTGATCAGGATCGGGAATATCGTAAGAAGCGCCGCTGTGAAGACTTCCGACCACTGCAAGAGAAAACCAAAGAGATACCAGATCGCGAACTCACCCGCGCCAATCACAGCCCCAACCAACGGGAACGCGCACATGCTGTACTGCAAGGCTTTCGGATCCCATTTGAAATGCGGCATTGGTATCTTGGAATATGTCGAAAATGCGATTAAGATTGCTTTCATCATGGTTGCTTATCTCCTCTGATCAATTTACTCGAACTTTTTGTTCTTATTTCTCCTACTTGCTATTGTTCCTACATGGGGATTTTTTGATAATTCTAAACTTTTTACCCAATTTTGACTTACCCATTTCTCTGAAATTGGGGATGTTTTTCATATTCCAATTTTCTCCCCAATGATTTCTCATTTTTCTGCATTATGATTGGGGAATTTTCTTCCATTCACAATTTCTACCCAATTCCTACTCTTAACCTTACTTCCCCATTGGGTGATTTTTCTTGACTATGACTGGAATCCCACAGACAACCTCCGTCACGGTTGCTGCCTCCCGTGCGAGTGCACAGTTGATCTCTGCCAGATTCTTCACATACTCCCGCGTGCTTTCATCGTAGGTCAGACTTCCGCCATCGGAGAACACATCATTTGTGACAATCACCAGTTCCTGCACACGCGTAGATAAATCAATGAGCGCCTGTACGATTTTGTTGCTTACAGGGGACATCGTCTCTGCCATATCGGAGCCTGCATTACTATCCGGTTCCAGATACATCTCATTTGCAAGCAGGTTCGACATACATTCAAGCAGCAGCACATCCTGCCGCTTCGCCACAATATGTTCCACATGCCGGTAACATTCGACCGTATCAAACCCTTTGTCGGCACGCATCGCGCGGTGGCGTTCAATCCGCTGCATCGTCTCCGGATCAATCTCCGTCGTATTCCATTTATACGGATACATCGTCGCAATGTAGAGCAGCCGTCCTTCGCCCTGCAAGGACATGGCGAAGCTTTCTGCATACGATGATTTCCCGCTGGCACTTCCGCCATACACAATATGTAACATCGTCTATTTACCTTTCTTTAGAAGCCCATATCCGCAAGGTCACTGCTTGTAGTCGTCCGATCCGGATCATAAGCTAAACTAATGTGCGAAACTGTCAGACTTTCATCAACCTGAACCTGCAGGTCATATGTAGCAAAATTAATAATGTATTGGATCGTATTTCCTGTCTTCAAATATTCCTCCGGCGTCTTATATTTCTCCAGTTCCTGCAATCCGGTAAACGGTTCTTCGTGAAACGTGATAACGCCAAGGTTACTGTCACATGTGTAATATTTCCGGTTATTTTTCTCCTCCAGTTCTCCATATTTCTTGATCTCATCTATATGAAGATACTCGTATACCTGCTCCAGCGAATCCCCGATCTGAATCGGTCCCTTATAATATGTATCATACTCCGGCTGCGATTTATCTATGCTCATGTGGATTCTTCTGTCATTTTCGCTCTCTTTCGAGACAATATACACGGAAGCTCTGTAGTTTCTATCCCCGTCAATCTCATACGGACACATCAGAACCTGCGCCTTCATATTATCAGCATAGTACACAAAATAATCCCTTGTATCATTCACGCTGTTTGCCATGCCAATATTGTTCTCCATCATAATCGCACTCATTCTGTCACCCTCGGACAGCGTATGCTTCATAAATGTAAACTCATCAAATCCAAACGTAATTTCAATCGAATGCGGTCCCGTATCCTTCGAATTCCAATTTTGTCTTACCAATACAACGCCGAGTACGCCAGCCACAATCAGTACTACACCCGCTATAATTATCCATATCCTTCTATGTTTCATGCGTTCCCCCCTATTCTTCCGGCTTTCCATCCCGGCTGTATGCTTCGATTGACAGATCATCAAACGTTCCCATGTTTTTATAGATGGATAATGTCATATCCAAAAGCGGAAATAACATCATTGCGCCGCTGCCTTCGCCCAGACACAGCTTGCCATGTATCACTGCCGGAAGTCCGAGTGCGTTCAGTGCCAGCCTTCCACTCGCTTCCTCCGACGCATGTGATGCCAGAAGATAATCTACAACCTCCGGCTCCATCCGCATCGCAACGAGTGCCGCAACACAGGTGATCGCACCATCCAGCACGACCGGAATCTGATATTGTCTGGCACCTAAGAATACGCCCACCATCCCGGCAATCTCCAGCCCGCCAAGCTCAGCGAGTAGCTGCTTCGCATCGGTCGTTCCCTGCACACGCGCAAGTGCCTGCGTGATCACCTGCACCTTTCTTGCAAGTCCGGCATCATTGAGTCCGGCGCCGCGCCCGGTCACCGTATCCGCTGGCAGATCAAGCAGTGCCGCAAGCAGGGCAGAGGTCGGAGTTGTATTTCCGATTCCCATCTCACCAACCGCTAATATCTCATAGCCTTTTTCTTTACATTCCCGTACAAGCTCTTTTCCTGCTTCAATTGCGCGGTCGCAGATTTCCATCGACATCGCAGGTTCCTTCGCAAGATTCCCGGTTCCAGCCTGTACCTTCCGGTTTATCATATGTCCCATACCGAATGTCGCATCCGGATATGCTTCTCCCCGCATACCGATATCGACGGCATACACATCCACGCCTGCCATCTGCGCCATATAATTGACACCGGAACAGCCGTGTGCAATATTCTCCGCTACGACCTTTGTCACGCTGGCATCGGTCTGCGTCACGCCCTCTGCCACAACGCCGTGATCTGCGCACAGCGTCAGCAGTGCCCGCCGCTTATAATCACCGGGATTCACTGTCCCGGCAATCGCACAAAGTCTGGCAACCATATCCTCGAACACGCCGAGACTGTCGATTGGCTTCGCGATTGCATCCCATTTTCCCTTTGCCTGTGTATAGATTTTCTGCTGTGTCTCGTTCATAATTTCTTACTTCTCCATATCCCGCAGTTCATACAACAGCGCATTGCAGATTGCCGCGGCAATATTGCTACCGCCCTTCCTGCCTCGTGCCACAATATACGGCACAGGTGTCCGCATGATGAGTTCTTTCGCTTCCACCACATTCACGAAGCCAACCGGCACACCAATAATGCCGCATGGATGCAGCTTTCCTTCGTCGATCAGCTCATACAGACGCACCAGCGCGGTCGGTGCATTTCCAATCGCGAAAATAAGCGGCTTGTCTAACATGCACGCCTTCTCCATACTTGCTACTGCCCGCGTGGAACCTTGTTTCTTCGCAATCTCTGCCACGTCGTCATCGCTCATAAAGCAGTAGACCTCACCACCGTATTTCGCAAGTTCTTTCTTGTTTATGCCGGATTTCGCCATCTGCGTATCCGTGACAATACAGGCTCCATTTTTAATCGCCGTATGGAACTGTTCCACTGCCAGCTCAGAAAATGTCAGATTCTTCAAATAATCAAAATCCGCCGACGTATGGATTGCCCGCTTGATAATCGGTGCCTGAAGCGGATCTAATTCAACATTTCCTAGCTCCTCTGTGATAATCTCGAAGCTTCGTTTTTCAATTTCCTGTGGCAGCACCTGCTGTAACTGTATCTCTTCTAACATAATACCCTCTTACTCTTCTCTTCCCTCATTACTAACCAAAAACTATATTATCTATTTTCATCTATTTTCATTCTCTGTACTATTTAAAAATAGATGATAGAAAAAATTCTCCGCACCCGCGTAATACAGGTGTGGGAATCCGGCGAACGTTCCTTTCTTCTTCACCATACACGGATAGGTCTTCTGCTTGGAAAGGGGCTTCCACGCCAAACAGGCATCGCCACAATCCGTGCTATCCCAGTAGTGAAACTCATGTCCGCGCAAAACCGTATTCACGGCAAATGCATCCGCTTCCTGCGGTGCCAGCTCCACATACCCAAATCGCTGTAGCCGCTCTGTCCGGAATCCTGCACCATCCAAGAAACCGACCATCTCATATACATTTCCCTCTGCATCGGCAAGTGATTTGCCAAGATATAAGAAACCGCCACATTCTGCATGGCACGGCATGCCTGCTTCCAATGCCTGCCAGACAGACGCACGCATCGACTGATTCTCGTACAACTGCTTTGCATAAAGCTCTGGGTAACCGCCGCCAAAGATCAGTGCGTCCACCTCCGACACATGCGCATCTGTCAGCGGAGAAAAGTACACAAGTGTCGCTCCCATATCCTCTAACATGCGCAGATTCTCCCGATAATAAAAGGAAAATGCCGCATCTCTTGCCACGCCAATGCGATAACCGGCTGGGAACTTGCTTTTTTCTGTCTCACCTGTCGCCTTCTGTATCTGCAACATCTCTGCTTGTGCCGCGATCTCCAGAATCCCGTCAATATCAATCGTTTTTCTGGCAGCTTCCGCAACTGTTTCCACCCAGTCTCTCTGCTTCTGCATTTCATCCGGTTGCAGCAGTCCAAGGTGTCTGGATGGTACCGCAAATGATGCATCTTCCGGCAGATATCCAAGCACTGGAATCCCACATTCCGTCTCGATCACATGCTTGATCCGGCTGTAAAACATCGGTGATACACGGTTTAATATCACCCCTACAATCCGGCTGTCCTTCTTATATTCCATAATTCCGCGGATGATCGCCGCAAGCGTGACACTCGCGCCCTTCGCATCCACGATTAGAACGACCGGCGTCTTCGTAACCTTGCTTAATTCATAAGAGCTTGCCATCGTCGTTGTTCCACCAACACCGTCGTAATATCCCATGACGCCTTCCATCACGATCAATTCTGCATCCTTCGTGTCTCGCGCCAGGATGCGTCCAATCGCATCAGCATCCGCAAAGAAGGTATCCAGATTTCCAGTGTCGATTCCGAGCACCGTCCGGTGAAACATCGGATCGATATAATCCGGACCGCATTTATACGCCTGTACCTTTATATTCTGTTTTTTTAATGCTGCCAGCACACCACACGTCACGGTTGTTTTTCCGCTGCCACTCCGTGTCGCTGCGAACATCACGCGTGGGGTATTTACCTGGATATTATTCTTGTGTTGCATTGTTTCTCCCCGACTGTAACTGTACATGTTATACCATTGATTCTTACCAGCTGTTCCTGTCCATTTTCCATACTATTGTTTCTTCTCGGCTGTTTCTGTGCATTTTCTATACTATTGTTTCTTCCGGTCGCTCCTGTGCATTTTCTATACTATTGTTTCTTCCGGTCGCTCCTGTACATTTTCTATCCCATCGTCACGATCCACACCGGATTTTGTGCTTGCATCATATGATACGGGCCAGCTTCGCGGCTGCGCGTCACCGCCATCTGTACCATATTAAAATCCACGTTATGCCGCTTCGCTATGTCTGCCAATGTAAGCATTTCTGCCTGCGTCTCCAATGTGACCGCAGTCAGAACAATGCGTGCGTTCGGATTTTTCGCATAGATCTGATCCATGATCTTGAACAGATTTCCGCCATTTCCTCCGATAAATACATGCGTCGGTGCAGGAAGCGTTGGAATCACTTCCGATGCTTCGCCCGCAAGGATCTCCATATTTCCCACATGAAACTTCTCTCGGTTCGCATGCAACAATTCCACAGCTTCTGGCTTTTTCTCAATCGCATATACCGTTCCCTGCTCTGTCAGGAGTGACAACTCAATGGATACTGAACCCGTTCCCGCTCCTACATCGTAAATGACTGGTGCAGGATTGCTTGTCATGCATTGCCCGCTGTTCTGATCATATTTCACCAGTCCTGTGTCTTCCTGAATTCCAAGCTTTGCGATTACAACCATCCGCACTTCTTCCTTCGTCATCGGCACCTTACCCCGGATAAACATTTCATCTTTGATTCCCGGAGCTAAACGCCTTGGCTGCGGATGATCATTTATAAATATCGCAACCGCCAGCTTATCAAATGTTTCCTCACATAGATTTTTGGCATACTTCTTTGTAATTTTCTCATCAGGATATGACAACCGCTCTCCAACGACTACCGCGATTTCTCCCAATCCCACTTCAGTAAGCCGCTTACAGACCTCTGCCACCTGATTTTCACCGCCAAGCAATGTACCAACCTTCGCATGATGCAGCACCTTCGCTGGAATATTTGCAGAGACGCCATGATTGCTGATAAGCTCTGCATCCTCCCATGCCCAGCCAATTTTGTCAAACAAATACTGAACAGACGAGAGTCCCGGAATATAACAAAGCTCATAAATTGTTTTATCTGCCTGTATCTGTTCGGTTGTTCCTGTCGTGTCATCCACCATATTGCAGACTTTCCCCACAGCCTTCCGCAACATCATGGAAAGCTTCTTCGCGCCAGAATAAAAGCCAATATCCCCGGAGAACACTACCGCAATCGTCTCTCCGACATGATTTTGAATCAGTTCTGCAATTTCTTCTGCCTTATACGCATTATAAAATGTCTGCTCCGCGTCGCGCCCATCTTCTTCACAGAGGCTCTTCCAGATCGCAAGCATGCGGGAAGCACCGATACATACGGTCGCCTGCGATAATGCCTGTACCGCTTCCCGCGTCAGGCAATCCGAATTTCCCGGTCCCATACCGATCAAATATACGATTGTGTGTTCATTATTCCCCATTCTTTTGATTCTCCTTTCTGCCCCTTATCATATCAGACAAATATTTTTCTGCCTGTTCAAGTGACATCACCGGTTCTACCTGCTCCTTCGGACGCCCGATCACAACCAGATGCACTCCCGCGGCAAGCGCAGCCTCACATTTTTCATCGTAGCCGCCGTTCTTCCCACTTGCCTTTGTCACAAGGAAATCAGCATTTGCATAGCGCAAAGTTGCCAGATTCATCTCCAGATCAAAAGGGCCCTGCATGCAGATCAGATGCTTACCGGTAAATCCCAGTTCCGTACATGTCTCTACCACAGACTGCGCTGGAAGCACACGCGCCGTACAGCGCGATTCATAGTCCGGGATCTGCGTATACAAATGTAATTCTTTGCTGCCTGTCGTAATCAGAATGTTTCCGGTCACGCCTTTCAGATAATCAACCGCCGCCTGTGTATCCTCAACGTAGACACTGTCCGATGCTTCACAGGTATGCATCTCTCGCCGCACGCGAATATACGGAACTTCCACCGCCTTACACGCCTGATAGATATTCTGTGTCACGATCACCGCATACGGATGTGTCGCATCCACACAGAGGTCTGCCTGTACTGCCTGCAGGAATTCCTGCATATCTGCCTGCTCCAGCCGACCCACATGCACCTTGAGCGCGGCATCCTCCGGCAGTACCTGTGCACCATACTCCGATGCCACGCAAACATGGACTTCGATAGTCTGCATTTTCTGCTTCTTGTTTAATTGTATCAGATACTCGGCAAGCTGTCGCCCCTCCGTTGTACCGCCAAATATGACTACTTTCATGCGTTATCTCTTCTATATCCGCGCGGTGTCACCATCGCGTCACCAACTTTTCGTGTCTGGGAATTTCCGATAAATACTGTCGTGAACATATCCACCTGCGTCTCCAGTAACTCATCCAATGTCAGAATTCGTTTTTCTTCGCCATCGCGCCCGATATTCCGCGTGATTCCACAGATTGTATCTCCAGATTTTTTCTGTAACAGAATCTGACACGCTTTCTGCAGATAATCATGTCGTTTGTGACTGGACGGATTGTACAGACAGATTGCGAAATCACCCTCAGCGGCTGCCGCAAGACGCCGCTCTATCAGCTCCCACGGTGTCAGCAAATCACTCAGACTGATCACTGTAAAATCATGCCCAAGTGGCGCGCCAAGCAATGCCGCACCGGATAATGCTGCCGTCACGCCCGGAATCACATGTACATCCACCTCCGGAAATTCTGTTGCCAGCTCCAATGTGATTCCTGCCATGCCATATACGCCAGCATCACCACTACAGACAAGCGCGGTCTTCTTTCCGCCTGCCGCAGTTTCCAGTGCCAGCCGACATCGTTCTACCTCCTGCCTCATACCATTCACCAGATATTCCTTATCCGGGTAATACGGCTTCAGCAAATCAATGTACACCTTATATCCCGCAATCACTTCGCAGGCTTCCACGACGTCGATTGCTTCCTGCGTCATCTTCTGTCTCGCGCCGGGGCCAAGCCCGACAATATACAATTCCTTCTTACTATCTGCGCTCATATTTCTCTCCGTTATTGCTCTATATTTCTATGTTATAGCTTCTGGTTTGGGTTTTTTCGCTTGTTTTTCGGTTCCCACACCCACCGCGTGGGTTTTTCTGCTTACTTTCCACTCGCTACGCCCACATACGCCAGTGCTACCGTCACGCCATCCTGCGCCTGCTTGCGAAGCAACAGCTCTCCATCATTCGCGCCATGCTCGCTTGCATATTTCACTGCACTGCGCTCACAAACATTATCCACGCCTGTCACGCCTGTCACGAACTCGGATGCGGAAAACGTTCCCGACACCGCCTGCAATTCTTCTGCCGTATATGTCTCAAATGGCACTTTCCGCGTCTCGCAGAATTCAAGCAATCCAGCCTCTTCCTTCTTCAAATCGATGCTTGCCACCGCACATAACGCTTCCATCCGCAAGCCTGCTTTCGCAAATGCATCCTGCACCGCATGCTCGATTTTATCCGAAGATGTTCCCTTCTTGCATCCAATTCCTGCTACGATGCAGAGTGGAACAAGCTGCAACATTTTCTCATCTGGCAGGATATCTCGTGGAGTTACAATAACCTGATACGAACCTATCTTTAATCTCCGAACATCGATTCTATTCCCGCATGCGTTCTTCTCTTCTTCCTGCGAAACCTCTGCTTCATCCACCCACACAGGCTTCGCCCCGGTCGCCAGCACCTCTGCGCTGATTGCCTTCGCCTTCGCCCAGTCCGTCACAACTAAATTATGTTCCCGCGCATAATCATCGATAGAAAACTGTCCTTCCACGTCCGTCGCCGTCGTAATAACCGGTGTTGCCCACATCACATCCGCCAGCATCTGTGTGAGTGCATTTGCCCCGCCGGCATGCCCGCTCACCAACGATATCACGTGTTTGCTGCATTCGTCCATGCACACGATTGCTGGATCTTTGGATTTGTGTGTCAGGTGTTCCGCTACACTCCGTACCGCGATTCCACTTGCTGTTACGAACACGATAGCGTCCACCTGTTCAAAATATTCGTCAACACATGCCTTCACTGTTTCCTTCATTGAAACCTCTGGAAGCGCCTCGCATTTTACCTTCGCAATAATTTCTGCACCGGAAATATTTTCCAGCTTCTTCGCCAATTTTTGCATTGTTGCATACCCACGCACACTGCATGTGATAAGCAGCACGCGGCGGATCCCTGCCGGAAGGGCAATCTCCGTCGCACCGCGGTATTCCGTTGCAAATGCTGCGTCATAGAGCTTTGATTTCTCATAGATACTTCCAAGTGCCGGAGATACGATGATCAGTGCCGTCTTTGTAATTCCCGCAGCTTCCATATCTTCCGGAAGCTTTGCCAGTGTCGTGCGGATGATTTTCTCTTCCGGCCACGTTGCCTTATACACGACAGCAACCGGCGTATCCTCTGCATATCCACCGATCAAAAGCTCCTGCCGTACCTTTCTTGCAAGCCCGGACGACAGATACAACACTAGACTGGCGCGATGTGCCGCCAGACTCCGCAGATTTTCCTTCTCCGGCACAGGAGTTTTCCCTTCCGCTCTTGTCAGAATCAATGTCTGCGTCACATCCGGCAACGTATACTCACACGCCAGCGATGCCGCAGCACCGAACACCGCACTCACACCCGGACATACATCATATTTGATTCCGTATTCATCCAGCAGATCCATCTGCTCGCGGATTGCCCCATACACGGACGGATCTCCCGTATGCAGGCGCACCGTCCCTTTACCTGCTGCCTCTGCTTCCCGCATCACATCCACAACCGCATCGAGTGTCATATGCGCACTGTTATAGATCTTGCAATCCGCCTTTGCATAGGAAAGCAGCTCTGGATTTACAAGCGAACCCGCATAGATAATCACGTCCGCTTCCTTGATTCGATTCATGCCCCGCACAGTGATCAGATCACACGCACCGGGACCCGCTCCTACAAAATGTACCATTTATTTAACTCTCTTTCCGCATCACTCGTCTGCCCCAGATATCCATACTTCTCCGAAAATACAATAACTCCAAACCGCATCGTATCGCCGACTCTGCCTGCGACATGCTTCTCGATCGCCGCAAGGATACTCTGCATCACCACTTCCCGCAAGCCTTCTCGTTCCAACACATCCAACATCCGATCGGTATTGATACAGTCGTAGATTTCCTGTACCACCTTCGCTTCGGCGCCCGCCATCGCTGCATGCACCGCGAAGATTTCTCCTCGTCCATCTGCCACCTTGGAATGTGTGTTGAAAATTCCTGCCGCCAGCTTCACCAGCTTTCCGATATTTCCAACCAGCAAGAAATCCTTCATGCCATATGAGATTGCAAGGTCAATCGTATCACCGATATAATTGCTTGACTTGACGCTCTTTGTCAGATCAAGTTTCAAATATTCAGACGCATACGCCTGTCCATAGTTTCCCGGTGTGACTAATATTTTCTCTTCGCCGACCGCATGCAACTGCCGGATCTCCGTCTCGATCGTTGCCACAATCGCCTGCTCACTCATCGGCTCTAAGATTCCGCTTGTTCCTAGCACCGACAGTCCGCCCTCGATGCCAAGCTTCGGGTTAAATGTGCGCTTCGCCAGAGCCTCGCCCTCTGGCATCCAAACCGTGATGTGCAATGGCTCACTGACATTTGCTTTCTCGCACACATCTGCCACCGCCGCAAATATCATCTGCCGCGGTACACGATTAATTGCCGCCTGTCCGACTGCCTGTTCCAGGCCTTCTTTCGTGACACGCCCGATGCCGATTCCTCCATCTAATGTCAGATATGGAAATGATTCGCTGGTAAATGCGCAGGACCTGTCTTGGCTTCCATCTATCTGCTCTCGCACACGCTGCTTCGCATACGCCACCGTCACACAGACATCCGTGCCGTTTGTCACATCCGGATCATCGCCGCTGTCCTTCACAACCTTATAGCTTACCCTGTCTGCATCCGCCTCCAACAGATACACCGGAACGGAAACCGTCATCCCCTTCGGCGTGCGCAAGGTTACCGCATGGCTTTCTACCCCAAGCAGAAGCTGTATCGCTGCTGCCTGTGCCGCCGCTGCACTACACGTTCCTGTCGTAATGCCCAGCCGGAGCTTTTTTTGATTTTTGATCACATATTCTTCCATACGCATTTCCAATCTGTAAAATCTTCTTTATTTATACCATTTCATACGGAAATTGTAAATTTATTTCCGTTCCCGCTATGCACCTCTATTTTCAATCCTGGTTTTTCTGCTTACTTTCTTCCTCCCACGCCCATCGCATGGGCTCCGGTCATATATCGCGCTCACTTCACTATACCACATGATTTACTTCCGAAAAAAGAGCAGGACTTCCATCCTGCTCTCATGTGTATGAATTGCACAATTAACTATTTTTCTTTTCTTCTTCGGATCATACCTGTGATACCGACGCCTGCGCCAAGCATAAGCGTAATCATAATCGCTATCGGATATGCATCTCCGGTGGAAACCGTTTTATCCGTTTTCTTGCTTGTCTCTGTTGTCTTCGGGGCACCTGCCTGTGTAGTTGCTCCATCCGGCTGTTCCACGAATGTCTGCTGTGTGGTTGCCTGCTCACCTGTCGTCTGATTTTCTGTTGTTGTCGTTCCTTCTGTCGTCGTCTGCTCGCCTGTTGTGGATGGAGCCACGCCCTTTGCAACAACTACCTTGGTAGATGGCGACGCATAGTAATTGTTTGTTTCCTTATATCTTACGTAATAATCGCCATCGGAAAGCTGCGTCAGCGTCGTGCCTGTGCAGGCGGTCCAGCTTGTCTGATCAACACTATATTCCATCGTCGTTGCCAGATTGGCAATCTGACCATCATTTTTTCCATCAATTGTTTCTGCCGTCGGTGTCAATCCCGTCGGTGCATTCTGATCTGCCTTTTTGATGATGAAGTTTTTCACAATTTGTCCATGTAGACTATTTATTCCGTTGATCGTGACACTCGCTGTTCCTGCATCTTTGTTATTTGCATAAGTCAGTTTATAGCTTGTGTTCTCTGTCAGTATCTGTCCGTCATAGGTTACTGTCACGGTAGGTTTTTTTTCATTGCCATCATAGACATATGTATCCGGATTGAGTGTAACGGTAAGCTGTGAATCGGTGAGCCTGCGATAACGAAGTACATAATTGCTTGCCTCATTCCTCTGTTGGTCAAAGATTCTTGTTCCCTTTGCATTAAAACGATACCCTTCTGGCAGAAATTCTTTTACATCTAAACCATTCGCGACATTACCATAATTATTGATATATGCGTTTGTTCCAACCTCAAACACACAACTTTCCTGCATTGTTAGCTTCTCAAGCCAGCAATAATCACCAACCATATCCACCTGACTTGTTCCTTCCAATGCAACACCACCATTAGTAGCCCAGTAAAGATGTGATATCGTTAGTTTTACATCATTCAATGTCAACACTGGATCATTTCCAACATTTGCATTATCAATTTCCGCTGACATACTTCCATTTTTTATCGTCAATGCATTCATAGTGGAAATCTGTGTAATCGTCAAATTCTTGTCATTCAGATCAATCGTAAGATTTTTGTTTCCAATATCAACAGAACAGGTCTCCGTTGCGTCTGCCAGCATCTTGATTGTATAATTATTATATACATTTCTCGCCGCTACTTCAAACGTTGTATATCCCGCTATCTTCATTCCAGTCTCATCCAATACCTCTGCCACTTCTACCGCAGCCTTGACCGGCACAACCTTCGTCCCTCCGCTTATCGAAAAAATTGTGGCTGCTGCGATCACAACTGCCATCACCTTCCGCATTAACCTCTCTCTTACTTTCATTTTCTCTCCTCCTACTACCCAGGACTTTCCTGTCCCAAATATTATCCTCTTTACATTTTTTTCATTCTTTTTATTTACCATACCTTTGGGGGGCGCGTCAACCCTTCTGGGACGAAATGCATTTTTCTGGGACGAAATGTCATTTGGATGCATAGATTCCTATAGGAAATTGTGTTACAATGTTAAAAATTACAATTCAACCGTTCATCAGAGAGGAAATGAATATGAAGCTTGCCATCGTGGATGACAATCCGGAAGAATTACAGAAATTATATAGAACCATTATGGATTACAGCTGCACGCATGATGTTGCAATCGCCTGTGACCGCTTCGCGACATCTGCCGCATTTCTTTCCGCCTGCGCACAGATCTCATATTCTTTTGTTATCTTTGATATTTATTTACAGGATACAACCGGAATTGATCTGGCGGCAGAATTCCGCAGGATTGCTCCCCGGACACCTATCGTATTCCTGACCAGCAGTCCGGAACATCGGGCAGATGCATTCCGGGTGCATGCATTTGATTATCTCGAAAAACCCGTAACCGGGGAGATGATCGCCCGGCTGTTCGACGAGCTGGCGATCACGCAGGAAGAAGAGACTGACACACAGGCATTTTCAATCTCGATAGACCGGAAGCAGATTCCGGTTTTATATTCTGACATCCGCTATATCACCTCGGATTCCAACTATCTACAGATTCAGGGGCGCGATGTGTTCCGTTGCCGCATGCCATTTCGCGAAGCCGCATCCATCCTCACACAGGACGAACGGTTTCTGACCATCAACCGGGGGATACTCATCAACCTGGACTATGTGCAGCATATGGAGAACGCTTCCTGCACCATGTGCGACTCCACAACATTTTCGATTCATAGGAAAAATGCAGCCGCCATCACACAGGCTTATATCTCTCACCAGTTTAAGCGGCGCACGAAGGCATTGACGAAAGGAGGACTCTCATGAATTTCTGGAACCTCGTTTACAGAGCCGCCGAATACGGCATTATCCTCCCCGGCATCTTTCTTTGCATCATCCCTGTTGCGGACTGGCTCATCATTCCCCAGAGAAAGCTCTATCCGGTGTTGCTGCCATGCATGGTTGCAGTCTGTTTTGTGTTAGCGTGGATGGACTCTTCCGGCTCCTACTACACAAACATATTCTTCTTCCCTCTGCTCGGCATCTGTCTGATTGCGTATTTTTTGACTGTAAAACTGGAGAAGTTGAAATTACTCTATATGTTTTTATGCGCAACCGCTGCGTTATCCTTCGGCTGCATCATGAACTATTACATCATCGCGCGGATCGATCCGCATTCCAACATACATGACGACTCCGTGCCCGGTCTGATCATACAATATGCGGTCAGTCTCCTCATTATGTCTGTGTTGCTCCGCATGCGGCACAAATACCGATGGCTGTTTGAGAATTTCAACACGACATTATTCTGGAGAATCGCATGGATGATTCCTGCAATCATCTCCTTTTGCAACATCTATATGATTCCGATTGATTATGCCAACATCCGCGTCGGGCGGATCTTCCAGATTGCAATGGTGATCGAGGGTGTGCTGTTCCTGTTCTTCATGCTGTTCCAGTCCCTGTTGTACATCATCGCCGTCACGACCTCCCGGAAGATCGAAGCAGATTCCACCGCCCTGATGTACCAGCTTCAGGCAGACCAGTATGAGAAAATGCAGGCGTATCTGGATGAGACACGCCGTATCCGGCATGATTTCAAGCATACGATTGCAGTATTGAACGAACTTTCCCAGACCGGCCAGTATGAGAAATTACAGGAATATATCTCCAACTATTCTTCCGAGATATCGAATGTACAGGCACCTGCCACCTATTGTGACAACCCCGTGGTCAACGCAACGATTCATTATTATATCGATATCGCCCAAAGCTATGGCATCCGGACGAAGCTGCAGGTTGTTATTCCAAAGGAGATAGCGATCTCGGATATTGACCTGTGCCTGATCTTCGGCAATCTGCTTGATAACGCAGTCACCGCATGCCGCCATGTCCGGACCGATGCCCGTTTCATCCGCTTATCCGCGGATCTCGACACCCCGGGGCACCTGTATATCACAATGGTAAACAGCTTTGACGGCAATGTCTGCACGCGGAACGGAAAATACATCTCCACGAAGGAGCGTAAAAGTGGTATCGGTCTTGCCTCGATTCAGGCAACGACACAAAAATATCACGGTTCCTCGAATTTTTATACCGAACAACATGAATTTATCTCGAATATCATGTTAAAACTAAAGGAAAATGAAACGGAGTAGTTTTATGAATATCACAGTTATCTTCACAGGCGGCACGATTGGTTCGTCTGTACAGCAGAACTTTGTCTCCACTGATACACAAATGCCATATCGACTGCTGGCAATGTACGAGACCGAGCAAAAGAAAAAAGGAGCAGCCATCCCGCACTTTCAGACGGAAGCTCCTTATACAACCCTGAGTGAGTATATGGATGGTTCGCATCTGAACCTGCTTATCTCCTGCATCCGGGAGCAGCTCACAAAGGATATTGACGGCATCATTGTGACGCATGGCACGGATACGCTTCCTTTTACCGCCGCGGCGCTTGGTATGTGCTTTGCCTATGCAAAGGTTCCAATCCTGCTCGTGTCAAGCAATTATATCTTAGATGATCCGCGTGCAAATGGACTGACGAACTTTACCGCTGCCGTTGATTATATCACTTCCCCAACTTTGCCAACAGCCGTCGGCATCGCCTACTGTAACACCGGAAGTACGCCGAAGATCTACAATGCACTTGGCGTCTACAACCATTATCCGTTTGACGACAGTTTGTACGAACGTTCTTATGATGCATATGCGGATGCGATTGCACCTGTCCTTCAGGAGTTTTCCGACCTGCGGCAAACATCCGTCCACTTCGATACATCCTGCCCAGTATGCTTCTTCCAGTCCATGCCGGGTATGCAGTATTATCTGCCGGACAATGCATGCGTAGTGTTGATCCACGCTTACCACTCCGGTACGATCAATACGAAAAATCCATCTCTGCTTGCACTCGCCGAACAGGCGGCACAAAAAAAGATCCCGGTCTATCTGACCGGAATCTCTGCATATTCTACTGATTATGACAGCAAAGCGGTATACGAATCTCTTGGGATCATCCCGCTTCCAGAATACAGTCCGCTTGTTGCGTATATGTATCTGTGGTACAAACACAGCCAAAAACGCTGATTATTTTCCCTGCAGGAAATCCTGCATCTTCTGCAGGTTAGCTGCCATCAGATCATATCCATTCTGATAGAATGCTTCCTGCTTTTCTTTGTCCTGCTCAAACTTGCTGATGCTGTCTAACTCCGGACGGAACACGAGAAGCTTTCCTTCCTTCTCGTATCGGTCGATCCGTTCTAACTGCTTCGCATACATCTCACGTCTGCGCATCAACGTATCATAAAATGCCGGATATTTCTTCTTATAGGTACGCATCAGCACGCGGATCTTTCCATAGTTTGTCGGTGCTTCCTCTGGCTTTCTTGTCAAAATACAGACAACCCGGTCACATCCAACCTCAAATGCACGCTTCACCGGAATCGAATCAGCCAGACTTCCATCCATATAATGGAATCCATCTAATTCAACCGGATTGCACAGCACAGGAACTGAACACGATGCCTTGACTGCCGTCAGCATGCGCTTCTCATCCTCTGTCTTTGCGATATATTCGGCTTTTCCAGTCTCGCAGTTTGTCACTACGAGCTCTACCTCCGATGGTGACGCAACGAACTTCTCAAAGTCAAATGGATACTGCTTATGCGAAAACTCCATCACCATACGGTCTAAATCAAGCATCTTCTTGCTTTTACGCATCTGCTTGACACCATAATATGCATTTTCACCGCTTGCGGTAATCGTCCATTTGGTACGACCTTTTTGCCCTGCCAGATAATTAACCGCGTTTCCAGCGCCGGCAGATACTCCTACCACATAATCAAATACTATCTGATTATCCATCAGGCAGTCCAATGCTCCTGCGGTAAAAAGCCCGCGGAACGCACCGCCCTCTAATACAATACCTGTCTTCACGTTTTCATCTCCTCGGATCTGCTTCTTTTAATTCGTCAAGCTTCTCCTGAATTCTCTTCTTTACCAATTCGCATACATCATGCTTCCGCAATTTTCCATATTCTTCATATGGAATTGGCGGCAGGAAATATACCTGTGTCCGAACCTTCTCAAAGGTATTCGTATCCATCGACCTCCACGAATCGTAGATCACAACTGGAACCATTGGTGTCTTGGATTTTAACGAACACGAGAAACACCCGGACTTAAATTCCTGTAACTCATTTTTATTATCCGTATAACCGCCCTCTGGGAAAATCAAATATGGTTTTCCATCCTTCACACGCTCGGCAATCGTCTTGAGTGCTCCGATCTGCTGCTTCGGATCCTCAAAGGAAATCGTGGTTCCCTCCACCAGTCCACAAACCTGTCTTGCCACCAGACGATCTGCGGATTTCTCTTCCCACAACATCGCACATGGCTTCGGATGTGCCAGCATGATACCAAGTGCATCGTATTTCCCCTGATGGTTGGCATACATGATGTAGCCGCCATCCTGTGGCAGATTCTCCCTGCCAAATACATCCGTCTTGGTACGGGCGCGTCTGCGCATATGATTCTCGATCTTCATCGCAAAATCATACCGCTGCTGTTCGGTGTATTTTTCTTTGTGTTTTATCATATAATTCGCACGCGGAATATGCGTGGCAACGAACAACGGACTCGTTGCAACAACGAATTTAAATCTCAAATTTTTCAATCTTTCTCAACCCTTATATCCCCATGCCATCCTGCATAGTTCTGTGTCTGCCTGCAACCTGGAGCTATCACAACATCTTCTTCTTTCGCAGCACAATTGTCACTACAATACAGATGACAAGTGTAAGCACACATATAATCATAAATCCCCATGGTTCCTTTGAAAACGGCATACCGTTGCCATTTACATTCATACCATATAATCCCGATATAATCGTCGGTATGGACATGACGATCGTAATCGCAGCCAACAGCTTCATGATGTTGTTCAGACGGTTATCAATGAATGTTGACATCAATTCCCGTGTACCCTTTAAGATATCCCGGTAGATCTGCGTCATCTCTATCGCCTGCAGATTCTCGACAATCACATCATCCAGCAATTCCTGATCCTCCGGGAATTTCCGGATTCCGCTATACCGTGTCAGACGGTCCACGACCATCCGGTTCGCACGCAATGATGTATCAAAATACACCAGGTTGGATTCCATCTCATGCAGGTTGACGATATCGGCATCCTCCGTTGCGCCTCCCATACGTTCCTCCATCTCAAGTCTGCGCCGGTCAATAATCCGAAGATACGACTGATATAACATGCTCGTCCGGTACATAATCTGATAGGTAAAACGCACCTGCTTCTTCGTGGTAAAATCTCGTATATTATTGACAATAAAATGCTTGAGCACCGGTGTCTCCGCCGAACACACCGTGATAATTGCATCGTCCGTCCATACAACCCCCAGCGGGATGGTTGTATATGCCTCCTGGTTGTGCCGGATCTCAACCGAAGGAATATCGAATAATATCAAAACATAATCATCGTTGACATCAACACGTGATGACTCCTCATCGTCCAGTGCAGCCCGGATATCTGCGAGATCCACATTATATCTTCTTGCAATCTCGAGACTCTCGTCCTGCGTCGGCGCTGTCAGATTGATCCATGTACCAGGCATAAACTCATCAATCTGTCTGAATTTTCCATTCTCTGTAATGTACTTACTGATCATATCCTTCTCGCCTCATTGTCTCCCTTTTTCATGGCAAAAGCCTCACTGTCACATATTTTATCACGACTTTTCCCATTCGGAAACCCCTAAATATATTTCTTTAAATAAATATTCACTCTGCCCTTTCGCGTCTCACTTCCGGCACCGCAATACCGGAACTTTCCGTACCCGCGGACTGAGAAACTATCGCCATCTTTTAAGACCAGACTGTTGCGTTCCTCAATTCTGCCGTTACGTGTGACTTTCTTCGCCCGGAATATATCCAGCGTCTCGTTGCGGGAGCATTTCGTGACGGCTGCAACGATGGCATCAAACCTCGGTGCACTGACGATCGCGTGTATATCCTCAAGTACAGGCTTCAGATCCTCGATCTCACCCTCCACGAGAGAGGTTTTCACGTTCGTATGTTTTATCTTTGTCAGTTGCTCCATAATATATGCAGCGATATTCTCCTGACAGAAAATATATGCCCGCTTTCCATCCTTTACCAGAATGTCACCGAGCACAGACCGTTCAATCCCCAGATTCATAAGCGCGCCGAGAAAATCGCGATGACTCAGATCTTCAGCGAATTTGTCCAGTAATGGTTCTACCAGAATAATCGAGATGGGGAACACGCCCGCATACCCAAACAATTCTTCCGAGCCAAACTGCACCATCTGCCGTTCGCACTCCGGCGTTCCGCCGAAGCAGGTCATCCCAACAAAGGAGAAATCCGCCTGCTTCTCATAGACCACCGCAAGCTCCGCGGGTGTCAGGAATCCGGTGTATGTATAAATATTTTGTCTGTATGCGCGCTTCGCCAAATCCTGCAAACGTGCAATCAATACCTGTTCTTCGTTCATATCTACTGATTCATAGATTAGCCAAGAATCGCCTTATCGTTCGCAAATTCCTCGCCACTTGCCTCTTCAAACTTGTGAAGCAGATCTGCAACGGTCAGCTTCTTCTTCTCTTCACCACGGATATCGAGAATGATATTGCCATCCATCATCATGATCAGCCGGTTTCCGTGTGCGATTGCATCCTTCATATTATGTGTGATCATCAACGTGGTCAGATTATCGCGGTTGACGATCATATCGGTCGTCTGCAATACCTTCGCCGCAGTCTTCGGATCAAGAGCGGCTGTATGCTCATCGAGGAGCAGGAGCTTCGGCTTCTTCAGGGTTGCCATCAGCAGTGTGAGTGCCTGTCTCTGACCACCGGACAGAAGTCCTACCTTCGATGTCATACGGTCTTCCAAACCAAGTCCCAGTGTAGCCAGCATCTCACGATACTTTGCATGCTCCTTCTTCGTGATTCCGGCTTTCAAAGTACGGCTGTCTCCCCGGCGGAGTGCCAGTGCCAGATTCTCCTGAATCTCCATTGTCGCTGCTGTTCCGGTCATTGGATCCTGGAACACACGGCCGAGATATTTGGCACGCTTATATTCCGGAAGCTTTGTTACATCGGCATCCCCAATCAGGATCTGTCCCTGATCGACCGGCCATACACCGGCGATTGCATTTAACATCGTAGACTTACCGGCCCCGTTTCCACCGATGACGGTTACGAAATCGCCATCCTCCAGCGTCAGATTCAGTCCTCTTAATGCCATTTTCTCATTGACCGTTCCCGCATTGAAGGTCTTATAAATATTCTTCAGCTCTAACATAGTATTTACGCCTCCTTCTTCTCTGCGGTTGCCGCAAGCTTCTTACCCTTGTTGAAATGTTTTCCCTTCCAATAAGGCACTGCAAGGAATACTGCTACGATCAAAGCCTGGAACAGCTTCAACAGATCCGTATCGACGCCGAGCCAGATAACGATCTGCAATACGATGAAATAAATCACTCCACCGATACCAACCGACAGAAGCTTCAATGCGAAGTTCTTGAAGATACGGCTGAATATTGCCTCACCGATGATAACCGATGCCAGACCGATTACGATCGCACCTTTACCCATATTGATATCTGCAAATCCCTGATACTGTCCAAGACATGCACTTGCAAATGCAACCAGACCATTCGAGATCATCAATCCGAGTACCTTGTTGAAGTTCGTGTTAATACCCTGCGCACGCGCCATATTCTCATTACAACCCGTTGCACGAAGCGAACTACCAAGCTCTGTACCGAAGAACCAGTACAAAATTCCGATGACAACAATCATAAATAGAAATACGACAAAGATGGAATTCTTATAGAATGCCACTCTCTTTATGTATCGGAGAGAAACTGCCAAATCATATTTGTCCACATTGATCGGCTGATTTGCCTTCCCCATGATCTTCAGGTTCACTCCCCACAGACCAAGCTGTGTCAGAATACCTGCCAGAATCGCCGGGATTCCCATCGTTGTATGGAACAATCCAGTTACCAAACCAACAAGCATACCTGCGAGTGTCGCGATCGCCATCGCGGCTGCTACATGATACCCTTTCTGCATCAACATAATACATACGGCTGCGCCGGTACACATCGTTCCATCGACGGACAAATCGGCGATGTCCAGAATCCGGAACGTAATGTACACGCCAATCGCCATAATACCCCAGATCAGACCCTGGGCAATCGCGCCTGGCATGGCATTGAATAAAGCACTTACATCCATTTCTTTCTCTCCTTTATTTCTTCATTAACAAAAGTCGGGTAGAAAAACTCTACCCGACTACTATACTATAATAATACAACAAAAATCAAGTAAATACGCTTGTTTTCGCTATTCTTTTCGATTACTCGTTTGTGATTGCTTCGTAATCATCTGGTACGCTGATACCGAGTTCGTCACAGATATCCTTGTTGTACTTCTTTGTAAACTGTGGTGCATACTCGATTGGCATCTCTTCTACCTTAGACTCACCCTTCAGGATCTTGGCTGCCATCTTACCAGTTGCGACACCCAGATCATAGTAGCTGATAGAAAGTGTTGCAACACCACAACCCTTACAGATACCTTCCTCGCCGGCAACTACAGGAGTCTTTGCTGGCATACAGATATTCTTGATGATCTCTGTATTAGCTGCGACTGTGTTATCTGTTGGAACGTAGATCACATCACTTGCATTGGCTGCAGATGTTGTGACTGTTGAAAGGTCATTGGAATCGGAGAAGGAATAATACTCACATGTATATCCAAGCTTCTCCAGAGCTGCCTTGACTGTATCTACCTGATACTGGGAGTTTGCCTCTGCTGAACAGTACAGAAGTCCGACTGTCTTTGCATCTGGGAACAGCTCCTTGATCATATCTGCCTGACTCTCCAGTGGTGCCAGGTCAGATGTACCAGAAATATTTCTACCAACGGTACCATTGAAATCCTGAATCTCAAGTGCAACACCATACTCTGTTACAGATGTACCAAGAATTGGGATTGTATCTGTACCAGCAGCGGCTGCCTGCAATGCAGGAGTTGCGTTTGCAAGAATCAGATCCACATCACTACTTACAAATCCATTGATGATCGTTGCACATGTATTTGCATCACCCTGTGCGTTCTGCTCATCAAACTTGATTCCATCCTCACCAAATTCTTCGACTAATGCATCCTTAAATCCCTTTGTTGCAGCATCGAGTGCTTCATGCTGTACCAGCTGACAGATACCTACCGTATAAGTATCATCCTTCTTGCCGCCACAGGCGCAAAGGGAAAGTGTCATTGCAGCAACAGATGCAACTGCAAGTAATTTCTTTAATTTTCTCATGATTCTCTTCCTCCTCATCGACATGGGTGTCTTTGTCCCATCTCTATCTTTTCGTTTCATTGTTTCTTTCGCACTAATAAGTTAATGAGTTAACGGTTTAGTGCAATAAAGTATTTCAGTAACCGATTAAACCACGATTTTTTTTATTTGTCAATATTTTGTAACCTTTTTCCTCTGCCACGTGTATAATCTGTGAAAGGCCTTTTGAAACAGACGGAGGATGTGACTATGAAGATACCAATACGGATACTGATGGAACGCTATCAGAATCATTTATACCGGATTGCATTCAGTATCTGTCAGAACCGCGAAGACGCAGAAGATGTCGTGCAGGACACCTTCCTGCAATATCATATTCTGAAGAAAGAATTTGAAGACGAAACCCATATCCGTGCATGGCTGATGCGGGTTGCAATCAACAAATCCAGGAATATCGTTCGCGCCTTCTGGCGGAAACACCGGCAATCCTTAGAAAGCTATATGGAGGAGCTGGATTTCCCAGATACTGAAAGCAGTACCCTGTTCGAGGCAGTGCTGCGGCTCCCGGAGAAACAGCGCACCGTCATTCATCTCTTCTATTATGAAGATTACACGATCAAGGAAATCGCAGAAATACTGCATGTAAGCGAGAGCAACGTCAAGGTTCGCTTAAACCGTGGACGCGCCGCTCTTCGAGAAGAAATCAAGGAGGATTGGAACTATGACGAATCATGAAAAATATAAGCAGGCATTTGACTGCCTGACGACCGACGCAGAAATCAACTTAAACCCGGCATCCATCCGGCGCAGCCGGACAACCCGTGTGGTTCGGCGCATGTGCTACACTGCTGCATGTCTGGTCATGATGTTTGCCGCATCGAACGGCATATGTTACGCGGCGACCGGGAAATCTCTTGTGCACACAATCATTGTTATGGCAGATGGCTCGAATGTGGAGATCTCCGAGGACGACAACTCGGTTACATTTACCATCGAAAAAACAGGAGATCTTTCTTACACGACTGCCGAGAACGGACGCCTGTATCTAAATCTGAATGATGAGAAAACAGACATCACCGATCAGTGCAGCGACACAGACTATTTCCGGAAGGATTACACCGATTCCGAAGGAAATAAGCATGTGCTCATCGCAGGCGGAACCGTGGAAAGCTACGGCTGGGCAGAGTATATCTTCAATGCAGAGGGAAAATATATTTTCAACACGATGAATATCCCAACTGACGAGGCGAATCCGGATGAGACGCCTGTATGGTTTGCGAAAGCCGAAAAAGACCTTGGAGTTGACGCAGACGCTCTGTTAGAGCAGGGCGGTTCCTACAAAATAGATGAAACCGGCATCGAACAGACCGAAACCGTGACAGAATCTGCACAATAATTGATTTTGCCGTTGCAACTACCCCCTGTATCCGCTATAATCAAAGTAGACTGTTGTGCAAAATATGCAAATTATCATGCATTTTTTGTACGAATTGATTAGCAACAGGGGGTAATTTTAATGATAGCTGGAAAAGAAGAAATCGAACGCCAGAAAGTATTCGGTCGTGACCACTTTGTATATGAAGAAAATTCCTACTTTATCGATGTCAACGATGACTCCGAGCGTATGTGGTTCCAGAACCGGATTGGTGTACCAAATTATAAATGGTTTCAGGAAGGTACGGGCGACAAGCACTGGGTTCTCTACAATCCGATCTGTTTTATGCCTACCAAGAACTGGAATGGAAAAAAGATTCTGAAATTTAACTACCGTGAATTCAAGGGTGGACGTCTGGAGGTTCCGATCAATGCAAGTAGCTGCTGTGGTATGTTCTCCTGGGTAACGCTCCCGGAAGGCTTCCAGATCGGCGGACTGTTCAACACGCGTGGCATCAAGGACATGAACCTGATGTTTGCAGGCTGTGTTATGCCGAAGGGCTTCTCGCTCGGTGACCATTTCCACACGAAGGAAGTCGAGGATATGCGATACATGTTTTACCAGAGTTCTGTATCCGAGGCATTTGATTTCGGTAAGATCTTTGATACATCGCATGTCATGAACATGGAGTATATGTTCTCTGAGTGCCGTATCCCGGATGGACTGAAATTCCCGGAGCGGTTCCTGACTGCACAGGTAACGAATATGGATCACATGTTCTACGAGAGTGTGTTCCTTGGGAAAGCGGATTTTGGAGACGGCTTTGTTGTATCGCCGGGCACGAACACGAATGATATGTTCACGGACTGCATGTTCGGGGACGAGAAGATTGATAACAAGTACAACCAGGATTTCAACTATGTGAAGTCCAGATTAAGTTGACGGAATTTGCATTTATATAACTAAAAAGAAACCACATGGATACATTCTACGCAGACGCGCTCCCGCTCGGTTCAGCACGTAGCGGTACTAAATTCGCGCTTCGCACTCATTAAGTGCCGACGTGCTTCAACGGTCTGCTTTAGAATTGTATCCATGTGGTTTCTTTATTTACTTTATTGGCTCTGCAAATTCCTTACACTCTACCTCAATCTTACAAAAGCGAAAGAAACACACCTGTCAACTGCATAGATATCCAGATCGGATTCGAGTAATATACATATGTTTAGAACTTCTTAGTTTCAATACATCGTATTTACTCGAACCGATACTGGATATATGCAATTGATATGGTGTGTTTCGTTTATTTCACATATTTCCGGTAGAACGTATCGAGTTCGAGCGGCTTATCGTAGTAGTAGCCCTGGATACATTCGACACCTGCGTTTCGTACGATGGAGAGTGCTTCTACCTTCTCGACACCTTCCGCACAGACAGCGATACCAACCTTCTTGCAGTATGTAACGATGAATTCGATCAGCGCTTTGTCCTTCGGTTTCTCGGTGATACTCCGCGTCATCGTGTGGTCAAGCTTCACCATGTCGGCAGGAATGTCTTTGAGTACGGTCAGCGATGCATAGCCGGTTCCGAAGTCGTCAAGCGCAATGCTGATACCCGCATCCTTGAATGTCTGCAGGACGTCCGATAGAAATGACGTCTGCTCCACACGACAGCTCTCCGTCAGTTCCAGCATGACCGCATCATGCGGAAGCTGATAATGATCGAGCCGTTCCACAACATAACCTAAGAGCTCCGGATCTTTGAACTGTACATAAGACACATTGATCTGCAGACGCTTTAACGGCATATGTCCAATCTGCTCCCGCCACCTGGCAAGCGTCTGTAATGATTGGTCGATCACCCATTTTCCAACCCGGATGATTTCCTTGGAATTCTCCAGAATCGGAATAAAATCCATCGGTCCTATCACACCGAATTCCGGATGAGTAAAGCGGAGTAATACTTCCGCTGCATCACAGACCTCGCTCTTCGTCTCCACGATCGGCTGCATTACAATACGGAAACCCTTACAGTCTTCCTCCACGCACTCCCGGATTGCCTCCTTCAGACGTGTCATATATTTCTTCTGTGCAAATAATTCCTTGCTGTAGAATACAACATCATCGGTATTCGTCAGCTTTGCATGATCAAGGGCGTAAAACAGGTTACTTTGAATCTGGTCTAAGAACTCCCCATCTTCAGGGAAGAACGCTGCCGCTGCCTTAAACCGCAGGTGTACCACCTGCCCGGACACGACCAGATTCCGCATAAAGCTGTCTACGAACTTCTTGTATTCTACAATACGCTCCACACCTGCATCCTGCATGACAATCGCAAAATTCGCTCCGTCCATCCGAAATACATGACAGTTGTGGAGCACACCCTCACGCAGTTTCTCTCCGATCAAGGCGAGCACCTTATCACCATAAGCATAGCTGTATTCTGCATTGATCCGCTTGAAGTTCTCCAGCCCGATCATGAGAATTCCACCCCGCGCGCGGTCATCCAGCAGACGGTTTAACTCACTCCGGAACTGATGAACGGTCCACAGATTCGTGACTGCATCGATCTTTGTCTGATATCCCATATTCGTGACAAGACCACCAAACCACTCTGCTTTTCCATCCGCATCGTAAGTCATGTATCCGCGGCAATTGACCCACACATATTCTCCCTGTGCGTTCTTGATACGGTACTCACAGTTGTGATACGGCGTCACGCCATGGAGAAGCTCCATAAGACTATCTGTATATGGTTCCACATCCTCCGGATGAATCCGGCTGATCCACTCCCGCGTGGAATCTCCGAATATCTCCCCCGGTAATCCGAAATATTCCACTGCCGATGCAGACCAGCGTATCATGTCTTCTTTTAAATTGCCATAAAATAAAAAAGTTTTGCCCGGCGCTTTGGATACCAGGTCAAAATAACGTGACTCGAATTCTGACTTGTCCACTCATACACGCTCCTTCCCTCTTGCTTTTCATTCTCTTGTGTATGCATATCAGAATGTTTACATTTTTTGCATATTCTTTCTTATCCCATTATATAGGATATTTTCCAAATAGGCAATACATACTGCCAGAATATGAAAACAATCGTGCAAAACCGTTCCATTTCCCTCCGGTTCCTTCCGATACGAGCGGTACAAACTGTTGAAGCTTGTCCGGGAAAAGCATTTATCTACCGCATCCCGCATATTCGGCAGGACTGCAAGCATATCCCGCATATAAATATGCAACTGCTTTTCGTATCGGATATGCGCAAAAAATCCACTGGTATAGCGCATTGTGTGCGGATACGTGAAGCGGTCTGCCAGATAATGTGTCGCCTTTCCCATCTGGTAATAATCACGCACCGACAGTTTCTCCCGTTTCCGCAGCACGCGGTACACCCGGTTGACAAAAAAACGAGACCCTTCCGCTGTATGCCCACCGATCAGCATACGCCGATGGTCATTCAACGACAAAGGTCCCGCATCTTTTTGTTGTCTATGCGCGCGCAGCAACTGAAAATATCCGTGGATGTATGAACATTTGTTAACATCCGGCATGATATTTCCAATTACAAATGCGTATTTTTTTACCGGTTCTTCTATCTCAAATACACGTGCAAGATAACGCCCTAAGGCAAGATGATCTTTGGTTTGCATAAATCGAATCCCTACTTCTGTTCTTTTATTTCCAGCTCCGGCTGCATCGAAGCGACCTTCGTATTCGCCGGGATGGATGTCGTGACAAAAGAGTTTCCAGCTACAACAGAATTCTCACCGATCACAGTCTCGCCACCTAAGATAGTAGTATTCGCATAAATCACAACATTATTCTCGATCGTCGGATGACGCTTCACACCGGAAAGCAGCTGTCCCTTCCGTGTGGAGAGTGCACCAAGCGTTACGCCCTGATAGATCTTCACATGATCGCCGATCGTCGTCGTCTCACCGATGACGATTCCCGTACCATGATCGATACAGAAATATTCACCGATTGTCGCGCCCGGATTGATGTCGATTCCGGTCAGTCCATGTGCATATTCCGTCATGATACGCGGAATATACGGTACATTTAACTCATACAGGACATGTGCATACCGATATACAAAAATCGTAAAAATCCCCGGATAGGAAAGGATGATATCCTGGTGGTCCTTCGCCGCCGGATCACCGTTAAACTCCGCATCCACATCCTTTAAGATCATCGCCTGAATGTCCGGGATCTTCGCGATAAATGTTGATGTATACTCCTCCGCTTTCGCCCGGATCTCTGCATCGGCAAGCTCCTTGTTATCGAACTTCAAGGCGACACGCACCTGCTTAAACAGCCGTTCATAGAGGATTGCCAGCGTGCTTCCCGCGAAATTATCCTTGGAAACATATGCCATATTTTCAGAGCCGAAAAATCCCGGAAATGTGACCGTGCGCAGCCCTTCTATGATCGAAATGATTGCGTCCCGGTTCGGTACACAATCGCCGAGTGACATATCAAAAATCTTCTGTGCTTCGTAGTTTTCCTTCAGGCGCGCGGTTGCCTCCTGAATGGTTTTATTTACAATTGTTCCCATGACCTGCCTCCAATATCTATTCAAATCATAACCACCTCACACCCTCAGATGCATATGCCGGTCTGCATTTTATACCGGACACATATATTGCAATTCTGTTCATACTATATTATGATATAGAAAAATTGCGCGGATGTGCAATGACTATTTATATTTTCAATATTTATACTATACTATTATAAAACAAAAAAGTCCAAGGAATTTTTCGGAGGAACTATGAATAAGAAAGCATTGATCGCTATGAGCGGCGGTGTCGACAGCAGCGTGGCGGCCTTTCTGATGAAGGAGCAGGGCTACGAATGCATCGGTGCCACCATGAAATTATATCAAAACGATGACATCGTCATCAACAAGGAACACACCTGCTGTTCCTTAGACGACGTGGAGGATGCCCGTGCTGTGGCACATTCAATGGGCATGGATCACTACGTCATGAACTTCAAGGAACATTTCAAGGAACAGGTCATGGACAAGTTCGTGCATTGCTACGAATGTGGCATCACACCGAATCCCTGCATCGACTGTAACCGCTATTTGAAATTCGAATATCTGTACCAACGGGCACAGGAGCTTGGAATGGATTACGTTGTCACCGGACATTATGCGCAGATTGTACAGGATGAAACAACCGGGCGCTATCTCTTGAAGAAAGCAGTCGACGCAAGCAAGGATCAGAGCTATGTGCTCTATTCCCTGACACAGGATCAGCTTGCGCACACACAGTTTCCACTCGGCGGCATGCCGAAAAGCGAGACGCGTGCCATCGCGGAAGCACATGGTTTTGTCAATGCGAAAAAGCACGACAGTCAGGACATCTGCTTTGTGCCGGATGGAAATTATGCGAAGTTCATCGAACAGCATGCGTGCAAGACTTACCCGGAGGGCGATTTCGTTGATGTCCACGGCAATGTCTTAGGACGCCACAAGGGAATCATCCGCTACACGATCGGTCAGCGTAAAGGACTTGGACTGGCACTGAAAGAACCGATGTATGTCATGGATGTTGACATCGAGAAAAATCAGGTTGTCCTTGGTCGAAATGAAGATCTCTTCTCAAAACGCCTTGTCGCAGATGATGTGAATCTCATCTCAATCGGCCATATCGATACCCCGATCCGTGTCACTGCGAAGGTACGCTATCGTCATACGGAAGCACCAGCGACTGTCAATCCACTCCCGGATGGAAAGATTGAAGTCATTTTCAATGAACCACAGCGTGCAATCACGAAAGGGCAGGCCGTTGTTTTATATGATGGTGATATTGTAGTCGGCGGCGGCACGATCTGTGAGACAGAAAAACTATATTAAACTATTTTCTGCATAAAAAGAACTCGTAACAATTACATGCACACGCAAGCATGTTTGTTTACGAGTTCTTTTCTATTTCATTATACTTGATAGTCCTATATTGGAATTATAATTGACGTTCTGCATCTTCAACTCCGCCATATCCATACAGGCATGCCATATAATTCATGATGTCGTACGTCAGGTTGCCGCCTGCCTGTGCGATATCGGTCACAAATTTGCCAAACAGGATAAACGTCCGGTCTCCATAGGCAGCAATGTCTCTGCGCAGTGCCGATTCGATCGTCTCCTGTGCATCATTTGTATAGATAAAACGTACATAACCTGCCATCTTCGGATAATTCTCGATGAATTTCTGCAGCCAGTCTAACTGGATCTGCACCAGATCCTCTTCGATGCCAATCCGTTTCTCACTCCGCTCTACCTGCAATGCATTTCCTGCCTTACAATCCTGCAGATAGCTTGCAAGCAGATCATTCGTCCAAGCCAGATACCGGCTCTTCCGCATGATGAAGAATGTATTCCAGTCGTCCGGATAGATGGTACTTCCAAACAACTTCCACTCCGCATCTATGATTGCCGCAATCGTTTCCTCGCGGTCAAATGGCGTTTCATTGCTCCATTCACGTGCCAGTCCCATCTCTTCTTCGAGGTCATATTTTGATTTTTCTGTTGTCTTTTCTTTTGCCGCCTGCTTCAAATCGTTTACATACTCGCGGTAGTTTGCTTCCATCTCGGCATCCTCCACGGCACCGAAATCACCGCGATCCACACGCTGTACCAGATCCTGCGCATATACATCAAGGAATGTATCTGTCCCTTTCACTACGCCCTGCATTTTTAGCTCCATCAACAGATATTCTGCAATATCCTCAAAGCAGGACACAATCTCGTCTTTATAATTCGTCTCATACGCGCTATACGTACGTCCTTCCCACGCAGCTGCCTGATTCGGAATCACTGCGATCCGGTCAAGGATCGGAGCCACGCTGTCAATGAGCGACAGGCTCTGCATGCCTTTCCGCATCCATTTATAATAAGGTGCATACTTCTGATTCAGCAGATAAATGATCTCCATCGTGTACTGCATGCCCTTTGCCACGCAGAGATTCGCGGTCACATAATCCTGTCTTGCCATCATACGTGCATAATTCGTCTGCGCTGTCTGCGCAAATCCATGCAGTTTCTCTGCCAGACGCATCATCCATACCTTTGTTGGATAATACTCAAGCAGACTCTCCCGTATCTTCGTAAATGCACCGGCATCATCGCGGAACACCATTCCATTGGTCGCCGCCGCCAGCTTCTCTTCTGAGATCTGCCGCCAGCTATCCGGGAGAATATAACCACCCTCTGCGGTTTTCTGTACCTTCACGCCAAGCAGATTCTCATAGAACTCGCGCACAGAGGAAACACCTCTTCTATGTGACAGCACCTTGTTGACCGAGTTTGTCGGTGCTTCAATTCCATTTTCACGTAAGAATTCATCGCCAAAATCAACCAGAAGCTGCTCATACGATTTCTGCAGCATACCTCCGATACTCCGGTAATCCTCCTCTGAAAGCCACAGACAGAATCCCAATGCAAAATCATGATCGCGCGAAATGGCATCGTCATAGCCAAAGCATTCCGAACCCTCTCCGACAAGTCCGACGGCAATCCGTGCCTCGTAATTCGGAAATTCCTCATGGATCATCTTCGCACCATGCAATTCATAAAAACGCTTGCAGATATGCAGCCAGTTATTCTCTGCATTTGGCTGAACCGTATCCTCCGATAATGTATCCACATAATCGGACTGTCCCTGTGCCGCTTCCTTGGTCCCGATTTCCTGCGGCACTGTTTCCGCCTGCACTTCTCCCATATGCACAATATTCGTCAGATATTTTACAGAAGGATTTGTTTTCATATCCGCAGTCAAAACTGCCGTCTGTTCTTCTTCCTCTTCCTTCTTCATTTCCTCGGCATAATATTTCGCCTGCTTATAACGCTCTTCGATTTCCAGATATGCATTCGATTTTCCGACGTGCTTTTCCATTTCCTGCATCGCCTGCATATAATAATCCGCTCCCTGCACATACGCTTCACGCATGCAAAGTGCATCGCCCATCATCGCAAGTGCCGTACTGTAATGGAAATCGCGTTTTCCATCCCATTCAAAGATACGGAGCGCACGCTCCAGACATTGCAGTGCTTCCTCATACATGGTGGATGCCGTTGTGCCATCTACCCGCTGTCCATTTGCGCCCATGGCGGCACCGCCTGCGAGCTGCAGCAATACCTGTGCCAGATTGCACCGGGTCGTTGCCTGCTCCATCCATGCATTCTGCTGTAGATCTACGACCGCAAGTGCCCGTCGGAATGTCTCTTCTGCCTTCTTCAGCTCGCCACTTCCCTGGTAGACAAACGCCCAGTTATTATAGAGTGTCGCGAACCGGTAATCTCCCGCAGAAAGCTTCTCCCGGTAAAGTACCTCCACACGTTCAAACAAATTCTGTGCTTTCATATAATAGCCAAAGGTACGATACGCATTTGCCACATTTAACAGGCTCGTTGCATATTCTACCGTGCCTTCCATACCCATCTTTACAAGTATGTCTTCAATATCTGCACAATACCGAAGTCCCTTTGCATTCTGGTTCGTATCCCTGCATAACCCCATCATTTCATTCAGCAGAGAAAGTGCCGATGCATAATCCCGCTCATCCATCGCCACTTCAATATTGGTCGTCAGAAACTCCTCTATATCTTCCAGAGAATGTGTTCCAAACATATTGTCATAATCCATCAATACCTGATTGATATCCATCAGTCGTACCTCCTCTTTTCCCCGAATGTTCTTATGCACACGCTTTTTGCTGCATTGCATCCACAATGCGGTTTCGCACCAGCTTTGCAATCTGATCCGTTGTAAGCCCCTCATACTCTTCCGGATAAATCGCTGGCAGGAAATGTACCTGTGTCTTTACACGCCGCAGAGAATTGATCTCAAATGGTTTATAGGAATCTACCAATAACACGGGAACAATCGGACAATTTGCACGCACTGCACATTTGAATGCCCCCGGCATGAATTCCTTGATCGCATTCCGGTTATGAAAATACCCGCCCTCTGGAAATACAATGTACCGTCTGCCTTTTTTTACTTCTTTTGTCACTTTCCGGGTCGCCTCTACCTGACTTTTGATATCTGTCTTATCAATCCGGCAGCCGTCGATCAATGTAATAAACTGATCGACAATAATCATCTTCGAACGCTTCGCATCCATCATAACCGTACAAGGTTTCTTATGGGCGTCCATAATTCCAAGCGCATCGTATTTACCCTGATGATTGGCATATAACACATATCCGCCCTCCGCCGGCAGATTCTCCACGCCAGTCACACTCGTCCGAATCCTGCCATTTCGTTTCATGACATGAATCACATGAAGTGCCACGCGATAACGGTCTGCCTCGGAATAGCGTTCCGTATTTTTCTCTATATAACTTCCCTTCGCCAGATAGTAAATAATATATGGCAAAGAGATAATAATCACATACCAGAATCGTAGCATTTTCTCTCTCCGTCAAAAAAATAAAAGGATCTTGTCAAAGACCCTTTTATTGTAACACTGAATTGTTAGAAATAGCAAACCTTTTATGTATTTATTCGCTTTGTTTTGACTTATAATATTCATCAAACAGCTTATTTGCCGCATCCAATGTCTTGTTGCTGATATCCGGCAGATCTTTGCCCCATGCAGCAGTTGCCTGTTTAAAGCCTTTTTCCATTGCTTTCTGCATTTCGCGCATCTTGTCCTCATCGTCACCGGCGAGAGCACTTGCAAAATCAAACAATCTCTGCGAGGTCTGCTTCACGCCCCAATATCCATCGTCGGAGATATCTTCCTGTGCCTGTGCTTTCGTTGCTGCATCCACAGTGAAATTTCCGTTTGCAAAGATCTTCCAGATGGAATCGTCTCCGTTTGCAATTCCATACATACCAGCCTGCTTACCAAGCATCTGGGATACAAGATTTGTAAGACTGTTCTGTCTGCTTTCCTGATCCGCTTTGAGCTGCTTTACCAAAGCTGCGCGGTCTTCCTTGCTCATCTTGTTGATGGAATATGGTGCCTTGGCACTTTCCTGCGCGCTCTTCTCGTAAACCGCATCTTTCTCTGTCTCTGCAGAAGCCTTCTTCTCGGATGTCTCCGCAGCCTTTGCAGTTACACTATAATCAGAAACGGTTTCACTTGCAGCCTGCATACCTGCCATTGCATTTACTGTCATTCCCATGTTCTTTTGCTCCTTCCTTAGAATCATACGCACTTCCTTGTGCTTTTGGAGATGGAACCCCCATCTCTGTTTATATTATCGGTCATTTACCATGGATTGTTAACAATCTGTCCGCGAATTTATTAATGAAATGGGCGAATCCGATAGGTAACGCCCAGTTCGTCACAGATTGCCTGACATTTTGCCTCTTCTTCTCTCGTGATCGTCGTCTCCACGGTACTTAATACCACCTTCGGCACATACCTTTTCGCATCCTTTGCGAACTTCAGCATCGCCTCAAAGGAACCGTCCCCGAATTTACTCCGCACAATCTCCTGATACCGCTTGGCATCCGGTGTGTTAAGACTGATAGAGATTGTGTCGATCAGACCTGCAAGCTTCGGTGTGATATCTTCGTTCCAGATCAGATCTCCGAGACCGTTTGTATTGATACGGATTGGCTTATCATAATGTGCTTTCAGATATTTTGCGATCTCAAGCAGTGCATCCAGCCGTTCCGTCGGCTCACCAAATCCACAGAATACAATTTCTTCATACGGCGCAACATCCGTTTTCTCAAACTCTGCAATCACTTCTTCCACACTCGGCTCATGTTCCAGCCACAAAGGCGCATCATTTACCTCTGACACATGATCACGGGTCTGTCGTTCGCAGAACGTGCACGCACACGGACAACGATTTGTCAGATTCACATACAATCCGTTATGCACTTTATATAATATCGTCATTGCTTTTCTTACTTCACTACTCATTCTTCTCACCTGTCAATCTCACATTACTTTCAAACATACGGTTAAATCCAAGCCATTCCGTCTTGTCTTCATTCTCCCGGATAATCTCGGTAAATGTCTGCAACTTCGCATCCATATTATCGGCATGTGCGAGTGCCATCGCCTCGATCAATGCTGGTTTCTTCGGTGAACCATATTCCAGTTCCCCGTGATGTGCCAGGATGCAGTGCTTCAGCTCATTTGCAAGCTTCGGTGGAAATCCTGGAATCTCACGCACCTTATCCGCAATCATCATCGTACCCATCACAATATGTCCGACTAACTGTCCCTCGTCGGTGTAATCGTTCTGTGGAAAATCGGAAATCTCATCGACCTTACCGATGTCGTGACAAATCGCTGCCGTCACAAGTAAATCATGATTGACAACCGGATAATTCGCTGCAATATATTCACATAATTTTGCAACCGATAAAGAATGTTCCAGCAGACCGCCTATAAATCCATGATGAATGGACTTGGCTGCGGAATGCTTCTTGAACTTCTCTGCAAATTCCTTGTCCTCAACAAAGAACATTTCCAATAGTTTATGTAAATACTGATTTTTTACACCCTGAATCAGTCCCAGTAATTCCTGATACATCGTATCAATATCTTTCGTTGAACATGGCATATAATCTGTCACATTGTATTCGCCTTCATCCGCCACGCGCACACGCTTGACATTTAACTGCAATGCTCCGTTAAAGCTCGTTACCTGTGCGTCAACACGAATATAGTCCATCGGCTCGAAATGCGCAATCGCATTCGAAAGCTCCCAGATCTTTGCATCGACCGTTCCGGTCTTATCCTGAAGCTGCAAAGAGTAATATGTCTTTCCAGCCTTTGTCTTTGCTACCACTTTATTCTTACAGAGATAGATTTCCGATACCATCTCTCCATCACGCAATTCTTTGATATAATTCATGCTCTTTCTTCCTCCATCCTACGCTTCACTCTTTCCTATTTATATCACTTATATATGCTTTTCGCAAGGGAGGATTCCTCCGTCTTCTTCGTCTTCACACGTTCTTCCTGTATGTTCATTGGCTCCATATTCTCAAACCAGTTTCCCATGCTCCCGCCTCCGATCATAAACCATAGCATACAACTTCTGAAAATGTAAAGCGTAAGTTTGGAACATTTGGAAAAAGCAAGGAAATATGCGGGTTTGAAGGAAAAGATATTTTTATTTATGCTCATAATAATGTTAAAAACGGAAGGCGTACTTTGCTATTGAAGTACACCTTCCGCATTTTTTATTCTTATTCTTCAATTACATAATTATTACTTCTTGATATAAGCTTTTGTATTCACAGACTGAATATTCTTATAGTTGTTCGCTGGTGCTGCGCCACCCTTCGGTATAAGTACAATCTGGATTCCCTCCAGACGTTTCGCAAGGCCGGCAGTTCCGGATTCTTCTCCGTTCTTCGCCCAGCCAAGCCAGCCGTAAGACTGCGCATGCACACGATAATAGACATCAAAATGGTTTGCCATCTCGCCGTAAAGCTTGATCTGGATTGCTTCCAGACGTTTTGCCTTTCCGCTTGTTCCACTCATCGCACCATCTTTTCTCCATTCTTTCTCCCAGCCATAGGTCTGGATATGTGTCCGGTACTGGATTCCACCTGCATACGCTGCATTCGAAAGCTTGATGTTGATACCTTCGAGTCTCTTTGCCTTGCCTGATGTTCCGCTCATCGCACCATTCAATACCCAATTCTGCCAGCCGAAGCTCTGTACATGTGTCTTGTACATGATATTCGTGCTGTCCGCTGATCCAGGAATCGTGATTGTTCCGTTTGTCTTCGCAATATATGCACGGGAATCATGCACACCCTTCGATGCATCCACGCCTGCATAATTAAGTCCCGGTGCTTTTTCGTTCTTCTTTACAACTACGATCTGAATTCCTTCGAGACGTTTTGCATAACCTGCCGTTCCGGATGGTTCTCCGTTCTTCGCCCAGCCGAGCCAGCCATAAGACTGTGCATGCACACGATAATATACATCGTACTTATCCTTATCTGCACCGGTCAACTGAATCTTGATTGCTTCGAGTCGCTTTGCTTCTCCTGTTGTTCCACTCATCTCTCCGTTTGCAGACCAAGGCAGCCAGCCATATGTCTGACAATGTGTAGAATACTGGATTCCAAGGTTTTTATTTCCACTCACAGAAATCTCGATACCTTCGAGACGCTTGGCTTTCCCGGATGTTCCACTCATCACACCATTTTGAACCAGACTCTGCCAGCCGAATGACTGGACGTGGGTGCGGTAAGAGGTGGTAATTTTTCCCTCAACATCTTCAAATGTATAGCCATATTCCTTGGCATAAGACTCTGCGTACGAACCAGCATATCCCCGGATAGTTTTAAGATTCACGCACCCCCAAAAAGCAGAATTTTCTATTTTCGTCACACTTTTCGGTATCGCGATGCTTATCAAATTCTTACACCCATAAAACGCATAATCACCTATCTTTGTTACGCTGTCTGGTATTTTTGTACTCTTACAACCGACAAGCAAGGTATTTGTTCTTTTTTCTATAATTGCATTGCAGTTTTCCCGGCTGTCATATACTGTATTTCCATTATCAACTTTTATGTTTGACAAATTGCTACATCCCGAAAATGCCTCATCCTTTATTTGCGTCACACTTTGGGGAATTGTAATATCACTTAACCCCGCGCAATAAAATGCACGTTTTCCAATCGTTGTTACTCCTTCTGGGATAACAGCGTCCTCCAGTAAAGCGCAATAATAAAATGCCCCTTCACCTATTGTTGTCACACTGTCTGGTATTGTGACACTAGTCAGTGCATAACATGCTGAAAACAAGCCATCTTCTATCGTTGTTACTCCTTCTGGAATCTTAACACTTTTCAGACTTGTTATGCTAAATGCGCCTTTTTCAATCTCTTTTACACTGTCTGGTATTACAATACTTTTTAATAATCTACAGTCCGCAAACGCACACTCGCCTATTTTCTTTACACCATCCGGAATCACTACCGTTTCCAATGCTGTCTTGCTTTGAAATGCCCTATCCCCAATCTCGGTACATCTGCCTGGTATTACGACATCTGCACCGTTTGCCTTATATTTTGTAATCTTCGTTCCATCCCACTCAAAATCTGCTTTGCTCGTCTCAGCAACATCTGTCACTACTGTTTCTGCCTGCTCAAGCATGGAGTCTTCCTCCGTCATCATTTCAGCATCCGCATCGGTTGCTATCTCCACTGTTTCTTCCCCTACAACGGCACTTTCTGCTTCCTTCGCCGATACCGTTCCTGCCGGAACGTTTACCAGCAAACTCACGCCCATGCACGCCGCCAGCGCAAAGCCTGCAAATCTCTTTGTTCTTCTCATCTTTTTTCCTCCTCTTCTTCTCTCCATATACATGCTATCTCCTTGCCCTGCGTACAATAATTAGTAAAAATATTTACTAATTTGGATAGTACATTTCTTTACTATGCTATTGTGTAAACAAGGTGAAATTATGGATAATAAAAAATATATTGAACGAATCAAAAATTTAAGAGAGGATCATGACTACACGCAGGAATATGTCGCTAACTATCTTGGCACATCCCAGACAATGTATGCCCGCTATGAGCGCGGTGCCAACGAATTGCCAATCCGCCATCTTCTATCCCTGTGCAAATTGTATCATGTTTCCTCCGACTATATACTTGGACCGAGCAATAAACTCTAAGTCCTTGTTTTGAATCGTCAATCTGTCTTTAATTTTAGTAAATATATGTACTAAAGTCAGGTCGATTTCTTGTAAGTCTTCTAAATATATGCTATCTTAATTTTATACTATTTTTTAAGGAGCGTGATTCTATGAATTGTCCAACATGTGGAGCAACACTTACAGAAGGCACTACAACCTGCCCTACCTGCGGAGCAGCGATCTCCCAGCCGGCAGATTTCAACCAAATGCAATATCAACAGCCTGAGACAAACTTCAATCAGGCGCAGTATCAGCAGCCTCAGGCAAACTATAATCAGCAACCATACCAGCAGCCTCAGGCAAATTTCAATCAGGCACAATACCAGCAGCCTCAAGCAAACTATAATCAGGCACAGTATCAGCAGCCTCAGGCAAATTACAACCAGATGCCATATGCAAATTCTGCTGCCTATGCCCCAGCAGGTGCTAAGTACAAGCGGAAATTCAATGCCGGACATTTTGCAGTGATGGGCGGAAGCCTGCTCTGTCTGATCTCCGTCTTTCTTCCGTTCCTGTCTGTTTCCCTTTTTGGATACAGTGAATCCATGTCGTTATTTAAGGACGGCGAAGATGGCGTCATCTTTTTGATAACTGCAATCGTGATCATTGCATTGTCTATGCTGCGGGTAAATACATTGAATATTATCCTGACCCTGATTCAGGGAATTTTTGCAATTTATGAAACTATGAGCGCAAAAAGCGAACTTTCCGATTATGGTTCTATGGTTCAATATGGTGCTGGTTTCTATCTGCTTTTGATCGGTGGTATCGTTGCATTTGTCGGTGCCATTATCGGCTTGGTTCTTCATATCAATGCAAAGAAAGCATTTAATCAAGCCTAACATACTTTTATAAAAGGAATAAACCATGAACAAACGAAGCTTACGCATACTAGAGTTTAATAAAATACTATCTATGGTGACAGAATATGCGACCTCCCCTATGGCAAAACGCCGGGTGGACCGCATGAAACCCCAGCGTGACATCGAACAGATCCGAAAATTACAGGAAGAGACAAACGATGCACTGAACCGTCTGAACCGTCATGGAAATATCAGCTTTTCCGGGTTATGCGATATCGGTGCATCCATCAAACGGCTGGAGGTACAGGGTACCCTTACTTCTAAGGAACTTCTGGACATCGCAGCCGTCTTACAGGTTGCAAAAGCAGCCAAACAGTACGGCGACGGTTCCGATCTGACCGAAGCACTCGCCAGCCGGAATCAGGAGCCTGTTTCACAGACTACCTTCGATTCCCTGACCGAACGTTTTAACATGCTGTTGCCATTGGAGCACATCGCATCCGAGATCAACCGCTGTATCTTATCAGAAAATGAATACGCAGACGATGCAAGCTCCGGTTTGAAGAACATCCGCCGGGAAATCCGTCTCACCAACGACAAGCTGCACCAGCAGTTAGATAAGATCATCAAAAGTGACGCAAACCGTGACCAGTTGCAGGATTCTCTGATTACCATGCGAAACGGCAGATACTGTATTCCGGTCAAGCAGGAATACCGTTCGAAATTCCCGGGTATGATTCACGATCAGTCCTCGACCGGCTCCACGCTTTTCATCGAACCAATGGCAGTCGTCAATCTGAACAACCAGATCAAGGAGCTTGCGAACGAGGAATTATTAGAAATCGAGAAAATACTGGAGAGCCTGAGTGCGCAGGCAGCTACTTATGTCTCTGAAATCGCCTACGATCTGGAATTACTGACCGATCTGGATTTTATATTTGCAAAGGCGAAATTCGCCCGCGCAACAAACAGCACAAGACCGATCTTTAACACCGACGGTATCATTGATATCCGGCAGGGACGTCATCCATTGCTGGAGAAGCACACGGTTGTGCCAGTCGATATCCGGCTTGGTGAGACATACAACCTGCTCATTATCACAGGTCCGAATACCGGTGGTAAAACGGTTTCCCTAAAGACACTCGGACTGTTTTCTCTCATGGGGCAGGCAGGTCTGCACATCCCGGCGATGGAGGAATCCCGTCTGGCTGTCTTCGACGATATCTTCGCGGATATCGGTGACGAGCAGAGCATCGAACAGAATCTGTCAACGTTCTCCTCTCACATGAGCAACATTGTCTATATCGTGCAGCATGCAACCCCGAACACACTATGCCTATTCGATGAGCCGGGCGGCGGAACCGATCCGGTCGAGGGTGCGGCACTAGCAGTTTCCATCTTAAATTATCTGAAAAGTATGGGTGCCCGCTGCATGGCGACGACACATTACAGCGAATTGAAAACATACGCCCTTTCCACCGATGGAGTAGAAAATGCATCGTGCGAATTTGATGTGGCAACTCTGCGTCCGACTTATCGTCTGACAATCGGTATTCCGGGTAAATCCAACGCATTTGCCATCGCAAGCAAGCTTGGTCTGCCAGATTATATCATCAACTCCGCAAAGGATCAGATTGACAGCGATGCGATCGACATGGAAACCCTGCTCGCGGATCTCGAAGCAAGCAAGCGATCCATGCAGGAGGACGAAAAGGCAATCGAGGCATATAAACAGGAAATTGAATCTCTGAAGGAATCCTTGCAGAAGAAGGAAGAAAATCTCGATACGAAGAAAGCCGAGATTCTGAAAAAAGCAAGGGAAGAAGCCAGAGACATAATCGATGACGCCAAGGATGTGGCGGATCAGACAATCCGCGATTACAACAAATGGCGCAATAACCCACACAAGGCCGACATGCGCACGATGGAAGAACAGCGCAGCAAGCTGCGAAGCAGGATCAAAGATTACGAGAAATCCGGTGCATCCGAGACAAAGAAACAGACCTCAAACCATAAAGCATCTGATTTCCATATCGGGGATACCGTGCAGGTACTCAGCATGGGAACACGCGGTACAATCACAAAACTGCCAGACAACAAAGGCATTGCAGGCGTACAGATGGGTATTTTAAATTCTATGTTGCCGATTTCCGACCTGCTGATTATCCCGGAAAGTACCGTATCAGTAAATGGAACAAAACAAAAATACAGCGGCAAACATGCAGGCGGAGATCATACATCCGTCAGCAAATCTATGACATTCTCTCCAGAACTGAACGTCATGGGGAAAACAGTCGATGAAGCATGCTTTGAGATTGACAAATATCTGGATGATGCAGTTCTGGCACACATTTCCCGTGTCACGATCATCCACGGAAAGGGAACCGGTGCCCTGCGCAAAGGCATCTGGCAGTATTTAAAGAAACATCCACTGGTGCAGTCCTATCGCTCCGGCGAATTTGGTGAGGGCGAATATGGCGTTACCATCGTCGAATTGTAGACGAGTTACAACCATACAACACACTTTTATTGGAGGGGAACATGGAGAAACAACGAATCCTGATCGTCGATGACGACGAAAATATCGCAGAGCTTATCTCTTTGTATTTACTAAAGGAATGCTTTGCAACTGAAATCGCATACACAGGCAAGGACGCACTTGCACTCGCAGCCACCTTCAATCCTGACTTGATCTTATTGGATATCATGCTCCCGGATATTGATGGCTATGAGGTCTGCACGGAAATCCGCAAGACACGCCAGACACCGATCATCATGCTTTCCGCGAAGGGGGAAGTGTTCGACAAGGTGCTCGGCTTAAAGCTCGGCGCCGATGACTATATGATCAAACCGTTTGATTCCAACGAACTGGTTGCAAGAGTCAAAGCGGTTTTGCGTCGTACCGTTATGACCCAGGCTGTAACCACTGCTGCACCTGTAAGCATCGCTGAAGTTACCGATCATCAGGGTGAATTCGTCGAATATGACGGCTTACTTATCAATATGACCAACTACACTGTAACTTTGGATGGTGAATCGGTGGAGATGCCGCCGAAGGAGCTGGAGCTTTTGTATTTTCTTGCCAAACGTCCAAACCAGGTATTTACACGTGATCAGCTGCTTGACCGTCTCTGGGACTACGAATATGCCGGAGACTCGCGAACGGTAGACGTCCATGTCAAGCGTCTGCGTGAAAAACTGAACGAAAATCACAACTGGTCAATCTCTACGGTATGGGGCAAAGGTTATAAATTCGAGGTAAAGTAACATGACATTACGCCACTCTCTGTTTGATAAAATATTCATAAGTTTTTTGGTTATTTTTACGGTTTGTTTTGGATTTATCGTCCTCTATGCCTCCAACGTCACACGAAGCATGCTTGTCGATGACCGAACAGAAGTACTGACAAATGAAGCATTTTTAATCGCGGATCAGACAGTCGCAGGATATGTGCAGGGCGTTTACACCAAAGATGAATTGCAAGAAAGTCTACGCTATTACAGTGACAAACTGAATGCCAGCATCTGGGTTACCGATGAAAAAGGCATCATCTATGGATTTGCGAATGCAGACGGACATCCAGATAACCCCAAAAATATATTCCTCGTTGACCCGGATTTTGATATCTACACCGCGCAGTCTTTTAATGGCAAATTTTACAATACGTTCAAAAGCAACGTTATTTCTGTTGCCATTCCAATCCATATTAACAACCAGCCAAACGGTATGCTATTGATTCATTCTACGGTGGAACAGCTGCAGAATATTCAGGAAAAAATCGTAAAACTGATTTATGCACCGTATCTGTTTATGATTATCATTTCCTTTGCCCTACTTGGTATCATCTCGGGTAAAGTCATGCGTCCAATCCGGAAAATCAACTCCGTAGCAGAGCAATATTCCACTGGTAACTTCGACACGCCAATGGATATTCATTCCAACGACGAGATTGGTCAGCTTGCATCCACACTTGAATACATGGCTTCAGAACTGGCAAAACTGGACGAGTACCGAAAGGCATTTATCTCCAATATCTCACACGATTTCCGCTCTCCGCTCACCTCGATCAAAGGCTATATTGAGGCGATTCAGGATGGAACGATCCCGCCGGAGAAGCAGAGTCATTACCTAGATATCGTCGTGCAGCAGACAAACCGGCTGACAAAACTTACCTCCAGTCTTCTGGAGTTAAATAACTACGATTCCTACGGTATCTGGCTCGTATGCAAGGATTTCGATATTGTCGAGCTTGTCCTATCTGCGATTAACTCCTTTGAGGGGCGCTGTATCGAGAAGCAGATTGCGATCCGGTTAAATAATCACACCGAACATTCGATTGTTCATGCAGACAAGACAAAGATCGAGCAGGTCATCTACAATCTGCTTGATAATGCAATCAAATTTACGCCAAATGGTAAATCAATTTACGTGACATTGTCGGAAAAACATGATAAAATTTTTGTATCTGTGAAGGATGAGGGATGTGGTATTCCGAAGGATTCCCTGAACCGTGTATGGGTTCGTTTTTACAAGGCGGACCGCTCCCGTGGCAAAGACAAACAGGGAACCGGACTCGGACTTGCGATTACCAAAGAAATCATCAAGGCACATAATGAGAATATCAATGTTGTCAGCACCGAGGGTGTCGGAAGTGAATTTACATTTTCACTGTCCAAGGCAACAACGGATTCCGAACAATCATAAGAATAACCGGTCTTATGCAAACCGCAAATTTATATGGCCGGATAAGGGGAGGTATTTATGTTTAGTATCAACAATCTTTTCAACAACGCCAACATGCAGTGTATCAACCAGCTCGGACAGTACCGTGTTTTTGAACACCAAAAGGATCTGTCAGTTTCTCCATACAACGCAGAAACTGCATATTTTTCTGCTGAGATGAATGTACGCCGCCGTCAGGTTTTGGTCGAGCTGAACAACACATCCTGCAAATTACAGGCAGGTGCCATGCAGTGGATGCTCGGAAATGTATCCATGCAGTCCGGTGTAAGTGCCGGTAATTTCCTCGGCAAAGCACTCGGAGCAGCTGTAACCGGTGAGACAATGTCCAAACCAGAATACACCGGTCAGGGTTATGTTATGTTAGAGCCAACCTACAAGCACATCCTGCTTGTCGATGTGGCACAGTGGGGGCAGATCGTACTCGATGATGGTTTATTCCTTGCCTGTGACAGCACATTGCAGCATAAGGTTGTCAGCCGTAAGACACTTTCCTCTGCTGCGCTCGGCGGAGAGGGCTTATTTAACCTGAGCCTTTCCGGACAGGGTATCGCTGTATTGGAAAGTCCGGTTCCACAGCAGGAGCTTATCATGTTCAATCTGCAGGATGACGAGGTTAAGATCGATGGAAATATGGCAATCGCATGGTCCGGCTCTTTGAATTTCACGGTTGAAAAATCTTCAAAATCGCTGATCGGTTCGGCTGTTTCCGGCGAAGGTCTGGTCAATGTATACCGTGGTACCGGCTCGATTCTGATGGCACCAACCGCATAAGGGGGGAGGGTACATATATGGTAAGTCAAAGCTTATTAAATAACACAAATGTACAGGTTACCTCTGCTCTTGGCGGCATGCAGGTACTGGAATATGTGCAGGATATGAGTGTCAGCCCATCTACCTCGAAACTGCAGTACTACATGTCCCGCATGAATGTGAACAAGCGTCAGCTTCTGCTTAATCTGAACGGAAATGGTTACACCGTTCAAGCCGGTGCCATGCAGTGGACGGCAGGTCAGATTCAGATGGAAAGCGGCGTCAAAGGTGTTGGCGGTTTCTTAAGTGGTATGGCTAAAGCCGCCGTTACCAAAGAGACGGTTGCCAAGCCTATCTACACCGGCTATGGTCAGGTTATGTTAGAGCCAACCTACCGTCACATCCTGCTCACGAATCTACAGGAATGGGGAGGCAGTGTTGTCCTGGATGACGGATTGTTCCTCGCCTGTGACAATACCGTTACACAGAAGGTTGTTGCAAGAAGTAACCTCTCTTCTGCTGTATTTGGCAGAGAAGGTCTGTTCAACTTAAGCTTGAATGGTACAGGTATCTGTGCTTTGGAAAGTATCGTTCCAAGAAATGAGATTATCGAGGTTGTACTCGACAACGATATGATGAAGATCGATGGAAATATGGCAATTGCCTGGTCATCCTCTTTGGATTTTACGGTTGAAAAATCTTCCAAATCTTTGGTTGGTTCTGCTGTATCCGGTGAAGGTCTGGTCAATGTATATCGTGGTTCCGGAAAAATCTGGCTTGCTCCGGTATTGGAGACCGGCGGTTCCGCAGGTGTCAGCAGCCCGCAGAATGCAGGTGAGACAGCTTCGGAAGGAAAGACCGGTTCCGCAGCTGCCCGGAATGATACGATGAGTAAGATTGAGAAGTTCGGGAAGTTTATGGATAAGTTTAGTTGATGCTCAACGGACGAAAAATCAAAACGCATCTGTATATTTAGAATAGAGTACATGTAGATGCAATGTATTGAACCTAAGAATTACTAAATGTTCTTAACAAACATATTCTCAAAATACGCAACCGCAGCCAATTCGCCATCCATGGCTCAGTGGCTGCTTACCTGAACATCGTGTTCAGGTATTGCTTACAAGAAGAAAGAACATTAAGTAATTCTAAGGCTCAAACATATCGCATCTTACATGAAGCTCTATTCTAAATATAGATGCGTTTTTATCTTGTCATACGATACCTCATATCAGAATTATAAATCCGCAACTCTTATATTATCCCGTTCACATCGCAATTATCTGTGTAACATCTGCCTTTCATACTGGTCTTTTTTCTCCTACCTGCTGGCTACATATATGAGTTTATCGAGTATCTGCAGCAGTTCTGCGAGTTCTTTGCGGCATTTCTCCCTGTATTCGTCCAAGCCATCGTTTACATTGATATCTTTCATTTCGAACAGGTCCTCATCATTGTATATTGCAGCAACGAGCTGATTTCCTGCGAATTCCAGATAGGTATCTTTCGGAAGCTGCAGTATTCTGAGGATTGCATCCGGTGGCAATATGCTTCCTGCAAGCTGTTCGTCGGTTGCCAAAGTCGTAAATCTCCGGTCAAAATCTGTATTTCCAAGCCGGATTGCTTCTGCCGGTTTCTTCCCGCCTTTCCGCTCAATGACATGGACGACACCGTCTATATTATGTGGAAGGACTATGGTCACAAATGGTCCCTGGAATCGCGTCACTGCAGAAGATGATCCCGGTCTGTCCGGATCCATGTTGTCGCTTCGCCACCTCAGGCAAAGATCGCAGTACGTGATCTCTGCACCTCTGTAGATCGCATGGAAGTAATCAGAGCCGGTCACTTCATTATATTCCGGCAGGAGTCTGCAGTTTTTCAGGAAATCTTCATTTGTATGCCCGGTCGGCATATATTCCAGTACCTGCATCTGTTCTTCCAACACGCCCCACACGGCACACTGTCCAATCAGCTCCTTCATCTGTTTCTCTATATTTGCAGCAATTAACGCTATGGCAAATCCAATCATAATGGAAACAACCGCAATTCCAGTCAGCCGGTAGGTCCACGTCGAATCTTCCGCCCCGCAGAATGCAGGAATAAACGGTGCTGCCAGCATAGGCAGAAAAACCCAGCAAAGCTTTGTCAATATCTTGTACGTTCGTTGTTTGGATTTGAGCTTTGCTTCCAATTCATTCCTGTTTTGACCTTCATCCGTTTTTTCGCTCATATCGTCTTCCTCCCATACTTGCAATGCTCCGCACACTTTAATTGGAGTTTTTCTCTTGTTTCACTATTTTACCCCCAATCCGCTTGATTCTCAACCCTTTCCGATTGGAGCATCTCCCCTATTTCGCCACTTTTGCTCCTATTTTCCTGCTTCTCATAAATTTTCGGTTGGAGCATTTCTTCCTGTTTGAACATTTTTGCCCCAATCCGCCTGTCTCCTCAAAGTACAAAGACGATATCAGAAGTGTATAAAGAAATCCTGTAGTAGCAATCATTCTTTTTATATGTGGATAAAATAAAAAACGCATCTGCGATATAGAAATCCTTGCGGTATATGATACGATTGCAGATTAGAAGTTGTTCGTGTTCTGCTCGCTTTCAGCAATGCTTGAACAGGACGTTCAAGCAAGCAGCCACTGAGCCACGGATGGCGAATTGGCTGCGATTGTGTCCATTAAAACAATCTAAATCAGAACACATACAACTTCTTATCTGCAAATCGTTATATACTGCAAGGATTCTCTATATCCGATGCGTTTTTGTTTTTCTATATCCTCCATGAATGATTGCTATCCAAGGATTTTATAAATTACACTTTCTTTGTCATCTCCAGACGAAGCATCGCACGCTTCAGTGCAAGTTCCGCCCGGTCGATATCCTGCGAGTTGTCGTGGATGCGGCGTTCCGCGCGAATCTTTGCTTCCTCGGCACGATGAATGTCGATTTCATCCGGCCATTCGACCGACTCAGCCAGAATCGTGACAGAATCGCCAAGGATCTCCGCGAAACCGGAATGCAAAGCTGCTTCCTTGTCACCACCATCTTCCCGAATCTTCAGGACACCCGGTGCAACAACCACAGTCATAGGTATATGTTTTGGGTACAGTCCGATGATGCCCTCAATCGTATTAAACTCAAGGAAAGAAGCTTCCCCTTCGTAGAATACCCGTTCCGGTGCAATCACACGAACCATCATTTTATTTTCTGCCATGTATACCACCTAATTTATTTCTACTTCTTGCACTTCGCAAGCACGTCGTCGATACTTCCCGCATTTAAGAAATAGCTCTCCGGAATATCGTCATGCTTACCTTCCAGAATCTCCTTAAAGCTCTGAATTGTATCAGACAGCGGAACGTATTTACCAGGAAGTCCTGTAAACTGCTCTGCAACATGGAATGGCTGTGACAGGAACTTCTGTACCTTTCTTGCCCTGGCAACGACGATCTTATCCTCCTCAGAAAGCTCATCCATACCAAGGATTGCGATGATATCCTGCAATTCCTTATACTTCTGCAGGATCTCCTGTACACCACGTGCCACCTTGTAATGCTCCTCGCCAACCACTCTTGGGTCGAGGATTCTGGATGTAGACTCCAGAGGATCTACCGCAGGGTAGATACCAAGCTCTACGATGGAACGGGAAAGTACCGTTGTCGCATCCAAATGTGCGAATGTAGTTGCAGGTGCAGGGTCTGTCAAGTCATCGGCTGGCACATAGACCGCCTGTACCGATGTGATAGAACCATTCTTTGTCGAAGTGATACGCTCCTGCAATGCACCCATCTCTGTCTGCAGGGTTGGCTGATAACCAACGGCAGAAGGCACACGTCCAAGCAGTGCGGATACCTCCGAACCAGCCTGTGTAAAACGGAAGATATTGTCGATGAATAACAATACATCCTTTCCAACCTGATCACGGAAATACTCTGCCATCGTGAGGCCCGTCAGACCAACACGCATTCTTGCTCCTGGCGGTTCATTCATCTGACCAAATACCATCGTTGTCTTCTCGATAACGCCGGATTCGATCATCTCGTAATACAGGTCATTTCCTTCTCTTGTTCGCTCACCAACACCGGTAAATACAGAATATCCACCGTGCTCTGTCGCGATATTTGTGATAAGCTCCTGAATCAATACTGTCTTACCAACACCGGCACCACCGAACAGACCGATCTTACCACCCTTCTGATAAGGGCAAAGCAAGTCAACGACCTTAATACCGGTTTCCAGAATCTCTGTCTCGGTTGACTGCTCTGAAAACTCTGGTGCTTTTCTATGGATTGGAAGGTAAGTATCTACCTTTGGAGCCGGTTTATTGTCAATCGGCTGTCCCAACACGTTGAACATACGTCCCAGTGTTGCTTCACCGACAGGTACAGTAATCGGCGCGCCGGTACCAACCGCTTCCATACCACGTACGAGACCATCTGTCGGTCCCATCGCGATACAACGAACGGTGTCATCCCCTAAGTGCTGGGATACTTCGGCGTACAGTGTGTCACCGCTCTTTGTGGCAATCGTTATCGCATCATGAATCTCAGGCAGTTTACCTTCGGTAAACTTCGCATCGATAACGGCACCGACAATCTGGGTAACCTTACCTACATTTGTATCTGCCATTTCCTTAATCTCCTTTAACTTATTGCATCAGCTCCGGCAATAATCTCCGTAAGCTCCTGCGTGATTGCACTCTGTCTTGCTCTATTGTACTTGAGTGACAGGCTTCCGATCATATCATCCGCATTGCTTGTCGCGGAATCCATCGCCTGCATTCTCGCACCATTCTCACTGGCTACCGCCTCTAACAGCGCACCATAAATAATGTTGGACATATATTTCGGCACGATCTGGTCTAAGACTTCCTCCTCCGACGGCTCGAAGTTCATCAGCAGCTTATTGTCACTGATTGGCTGCTCCGGTGTAAAATCTTCCTCCCGGATCGGAAGCAGCTTCATAAGCTTTGCTTCCTGTGTCACGGTATTCTTGAAATTCGTATATGCGATATACACCTCACCAATCTCGCCCTTGGAATACTGCGTCAAAAGTTGCTTCGTAAGCTCGGTCGCATCGTCAAACAATGGTGCATTGATGATCTCTGATTCATCCTGATATATGCTGTAACCTTTTCTGGTCAAACCCTCAATACCTTTTTTTCCGATACCATAGATATAGGTATCCTCCTTCGAAAATCCGGCTGCAACAATCTCCTTTACAACATTGTTGTTGTAACCACCGGCAAGTCCACGGTTCGATGTGATCGCGATAACTGCCTTCTTGTCACTGCCGTTTTCCTTCAGGAATTTATGGTTTGGTTCTTTCGTCATTGCAAGGATGGAACATATCGTATCATAGAGCATATTAAAATATGGTTTGTTGCTCTCAGCTCTCCCGCGTGCTTTCTGAAGCTTAACTGTAGAGACAAGCTTCATCGCCTTGGTGATCTGCTGCGTGCTCTGGACGCTTTCTTTGCGCCGCTTAATGTCTCTCATGGATGCCAAGAAAGATCAACCTCCTCGCTCTATTTATTAGAATGTTTCCTTGAATTCCGTAATTGCCTTCTTCAAAGCGTCCTCTAATTCGTCGGACAGCTTCTTCTCCTCGCGGATCTTCTCGAAGATGTCCGGATATTTCGTGGAAATGTATTCGAACAATCCACTCTCAAATTCCAGAATCCGATCTACTTCGATATCAAGCAGATACTTTCTTGTTGCAGCGTAGATGATAACAACCTGTTTTTCAACCGGCATTGGCTTATACTGAGGCTGCTTCAAAATCTCCTTGATTCTTTCACCCTGTGCAAGCTGGTTTCTCGTATCTTCATCAAGCTCGGAACCGAACTGGGAGAATGCGGCAAGCTCGCGGTACTGTGCTAACTCCACACGAATTGGGGAAGCAAGCTTCTTCATGGCACCGATCTGTGCGGCACCACCAACACGTGATACAGAAAGGCCTGCATTTACGGCTGGACGGAAACCGGAGTTGAACATCTCTGTCTCCAGATAGATCTGTCCGTCTGTGATGGAAATAACATTTGTCGGGATATACGCAGATACATCGCCTGCCTGTGTCTCGATGATTGGAAGAGCTGTAAGCGATCCTCCACCGAGTTCATCCGACAACTTTGCTGCACGTTCCAGAAGTCTGGAATGCAGATAGAATACATCACCCGGATAAGCCTCACGGCCTGGTGGTCTACGGAGAAGCAAGGAGAGTGTACGGTAAGCAGTTGCATGCTTCGACAGATCGTCGTATACAACCAATACATCCTTTCCTTCTTCCATCCATTCCTCACCGATCGCACATCCGGCGTATGGTGCAATGTACTGTAATGGAGCTAAGTCGCTGGCGGTACTTGCAACGACTGTTGTGTATGCCATTGCGCCGTACTCTGTCAATGTCTTTACGATATTTGCTACGGTCGATGCCTTCTGACCGATTGCAACGTAGACACAGTTTACGCCCTGCCCCTTCTGATTGATGATCGTATCGATCGCGATTGCTGTCTTACCGGTCTGTCTGTCGCCGATGATCAGCTCACGCTGTCCTCTTCCGATCGGAACCATGGCGTCAATCGCCTTGATACCTGTCTGAAGCGGTGTGTCAACCGACTTACGGGAGATAACGCCCGATGCGACTCTCTCAATCTGTCTTGACTTCGTGGTTGCGATTGGTCCTTTGCCATCGATTGGCTGACCGAGCGCATTTACGACACGACCAAGCATCGCATCGCCAACAGGCACTTCCACCACGCGTCCTGTTGTCTTCACTATATCTCCCTCGTTGATATTTTTATGATCACCGAGAAGAACCGAACCTACATTGTCTTCTTCCAGGTTCATAACCATGCCGTATACTTCACCTGGGAATTCCAGAAGTTCGCCCTGCATCGCATTCTCAAGACCGTGAATACGTGCAATTCCGTCCGCTACCTGGATAACTGTTCCAACGTCGGATGTTTCCAGTTTTGTCTCATAGTTCTTAATCTGTTCTTTGATTACGGAACTAATCTCTTCCGGTTTTAAATTCATGGAACACGAACACCTCCTTCTTATGATTGTGCGAGTGCCTTTGACATCGTCTCAATCTTGGTTTTGATACTGCTGTCAACCACTCTGTCATCAATTCGGATCACAAGCCCGCCGATGATGGATGCATCTACCGTATAGGTTACTTCCATCGAAGCGAAATCTGTCGTCTCAAGCAGACGCTTCTCGATTGATGCCTTCTGTGCACCGGTAAGTGCAACCGCACTTGTCACACTTGCAACTCCTATATTTTTTACTCGTTTTACCTGTCTGATAAAATAGTGAAGCACATCTACAATCTTGCTGCCATGATCTTTCTCAACCATGATGCCGAACAATCCGACCATATCCTTTGATACGCGTCCTTTGAAAATGTTATCCACTATCTTCCGCTTCTCGTCCTTGTCAATCTGTGGATGCTTGAGAATGCGGAGCAATTCTTCGTTTTCCTGTAACACTGTCACAAGAGCCTGCGCTTCTTCGTAGAGCATATTCAGACTGCCTTCTTCCAAGGCAAGTTCCAAAAGTGCATCTCCATAGGTTGTTTCTACTTGTCTCGCCATGTATCATCACCCATCTCTTTCAGCGTCTCATCAATCAGAGAAGCCTGTGTGCTCTCATCGAGAGAGGATGCAACGAACTTTCCTGCCATCGCGGTTGCTACGCCGATGATCTCCTGTTTCACCTCATCCTTCACACGTTCTTTTTCAAGCTCGGCTTCGCTGTTTGCTCTGTCGATAATGCGTCCTGCCTCTTCCTTCGCCTCGGCAATGATGTTTTCCTCGTTCTTCACCGCACGTTTTCTTGCGGAAGAAAGGATCTCACCCGCTTCGCTGTTCGCATTTTTGATCTTCTCATCATACTCTGCACGAAGCTTCTCTGCCTCCGCGCGGTCTGTCGCCGCATGGGAAAGGTCATCCTTAATCTTGTTCTGTCTGTCCTCGAGCACCTTGCGCACCGGGTTGATCAGCACATAAGTCAGAAAGATGAAGAGCAGAAATACCGCAAGTCCCTGTATCAGAATATCGAACAGAAGCTGCGCATCCAGACCGAAGATACGGCCCGTCTCCTCTGACAGAAGCGCGATATTTGCAATTCCTGTCATATTTTACTCCTCCTAATTTTGTTCTTACTTGAAAGGCTTAACGAACATCAGAAGAAGTGATACAACCAGACCGTACAGACCGGTTGTCTCGGCTACCGCCTGTCCAAGAAGCATCGTTGACATGATGTCACCCTTTGCACCCGGGTTACGTCCAACTGCGGAAGCACCGTAACCGGCAGCGATACCCTGACCGATACCAGGACCGATACCGGAACAAACTGCAATACCTGCACCGATTGCGGATGCAGCGTTAACTATTGTTTCACCTGTAATACCATTCATGAAATAATTCCTCCGTTTTTCTAAATATTAAATCTTATTACCCTTCTACATTTCGCTTATTTGCAACAAATGTCATCGTCAGCATACAGAATACATACGCCTGGATCACACCTGAGAACAAATCGAAGTACACATGCAGTGCCGATGGAATACCAATCTTTACAAATATCGGCAGCATGCCATAGTAAAGTGCCATCATAACGGTTCCTGCCAGAATATTACCGAACAAACGCAGCGACAGTGATACCGGTGTGGCAAACTCACTGATCACGTTGATCGGGAAGAACAGGAATATCGGATCGAACAGACTCTTGAATGCACCCCATTTCTGGTAACGAATGGATGCGTACTGTATCATGACAAATGATACAAGTGCGATACAGAGCGTCGTTCCGTAATCCGCGGTCGGCGGCCGAAGCATAAACAAGCCGGATATGTTCGAAAAAAGTACAAATATGAACAAGGTTCCGATGTAATTGATATAATGCTTACCAGCTTCTTTTCCCATCGTGCTGTTGACGAACTTGATCAGTGATTCGATGGCAAGCTCGACTCCAGTGGCGAATTTACTTGGGTTATCCCGCGTCTTCAGCACACTTCTTCTGGCACAGATTGCTAAGATCGCAATCACCAGCAGTACAATGAAGGTGCAGACATGGGTGGTGGTAATATATACCGTCGTGCCAAAGAAATGAATCGGATACAGTTCGTGGATATAGAAATCTACATCTTCGGAGCTGTTACTGATTACTTGTATTCCAGTGGCAAACCCACTCCTCATACGCTTTTCCTCCTTTTTTAATTTTTGTCTTTATGTTCTTCCTCAGGTTCTTCAAGCCCAAGGCGAATCAACCATTTCCGCATCTGTGGTTGCAGATAGGCGCAGATCTTCGGTTCGATCATTCCAAGTGCCACGCCTGCAAATGCTGTGATTCCAAGAAAAATGGAACCCACCAATAAAGCAAGCGTCACGATCATCCGCAGCAGACTGTTCACGATCACCTTTTTCTTCGCACCTGCCTCGCCCATATCGAGTGCCTGATCGAGTACATCATAGATATGGTAAATGCGCAGTGCCCCGCCGAGATTGCCGACGAGCAGTGCAAGAGCAAAGATATAATATGGACGCATAAAAAATGCACCAATCGCCAGAAAGACGATCATACAGACAGCCATGCCGATATACATTTCCTTCAATATTCTGTGAACCTCTGCCATGCTATGCCTGTCTTTTTGCCTCCACTTACTTGTGTTTATTATCCGAATTATTCAGGAATTTCCGTATAAGAATATACACGGAGCGAAAACCCGCCAGCACACCGATCACGATAAACCATACCATAAAATCTTTCCCAAATATACGATTTATCAGATATGCGATGCCCATGCTTATGAAGATCGTAACCACCATCGTAAACCCAATCTGCGTGATAAGATACAGCATCTTCAAGACCTGGCTTCTTTCTTTGTTATTCATTAAAACCCTTCCAATACAATCAGATATACACAAAGCTTATTATATAAGATTTTTCCTTATTTTTCAATCATTTATACACCGAATTAAACAGTATTTCAGAATTGTATTTTTCGCGAAAAGGTTGTCATTCCCTAACGATTGATGTAAAATAGCGGCATGGAAACGAAACTATTAAATGGAAATAACAAAGAAGCAATCGCAGAGGCATCGAAGATCCTGCAGGACGGCGGCTTGGTCGCATTTCCGACGGAGACCGTCTACGGATTAGGTGCTGACGCATTAAATGCAGATGCAGCCGCAAAGATCTACGCTGCCAAAGGGCGGCCAAGCGACAATCCGCTGATCGTCCACATCGCAGATACCAATGCGGTAGAGAAGCTGGCAGATCTGGAAACGATGAACCGGACGCACCCGGATATGGTAAAGAAAGCACACATGCTGATGGAAGCTTTCTGGCCGGGACCACTGACGATCATCTTTCCGAAGCTCGCTATCGTTCCAGACGGAACGACCGGCGGACTGCCGACCGTTGCGATCCGGATGCCATCCCACCCGATCGCACAGGAGCTGATCCGCACAAGCGGTGTCTCCATCGCAGCCCCATCTGCAAACACTTCCGGCAGGCCATCACCGACGACCGCACAGCATGTATGGGAGGACATGGACGGCCGCATCGAGATGATATTAGATGGTGGTGCCGTCGGAATCGGAATTGAATCGACGATCGTCGATATGACAGGCACGATCCCAACGATTCTTCGACCGGGCTTTATCACGAAGACGATGCTCTCCGAGATCGTTGGCGACGTGACGATCGATCCAGCTATTATCGAGCCGGACCCGAATCTTCGTCCGAAAGCACCCGGCATGAAATATACACACTATGCGCCACACGGAACACTCAGTATCGTGGAAGCTGTCGCAGACGAATCGGCAAACCGGGCAAGTCTGCATTCCGGTGTCAAGGTCTCCTACAACGCGACCGAAGCGGAAACATTGCGCGTAGCGGAGAAAATCAAGGCACTTGTAAATGAAAAGGAAGCACAGGGCTACAAGGTTGCGATTCTCACAACCAAGGAGCATGCATCCTTATATAAGAACTATTCGCATGTACTGATCGTCGGCGAGGGTAGCAAGGGACAGACGATTTCCGCACGGCTTTATGCCGCCCTGCGTGAATGTGACAGCGAACAGATGGAATATATGTACAGCGAAGCATTTGACCAGAACGAACTCGGTGGTGCCATTATGAACCGGCTGCTGAAGGCAGCTGGTCACAGAGTCATTACCGTGTAAATATTCTATATCCACATATGGTTTTATATAGATTCATCTATATATACGATATGTTTGAGCCTTAGAAGTTCTTAATGTTCTATTCCATTACAGCCATGTTTGAACACGATGTTCAAACAAACCGCCACTGAGCCATGGATGGCGAATTGGCGGTGGTGGCGTACAGATATATTATGTAAATTAGAACATTTAGAACTTCTTAGGTTCAATACATTGTATATAGGATGAACTATATAAAACTATATGTGATATATAATAATTACAATGTTGACATTTAATTACAGGAGGATTTAAGATATGACAATCGCAATTGGAAGTGACCACGGCGGTTACGAATTGAAATTAGAGGTGATTAAGCATTTACAGGAGCGTGGCTATGAAGTGACCGATTATGGCTGTGACAGCACAGCATCCTGTGACTACCCAATCTATGGAAAGGCTGTTGCAGAGGCGATCGCTGCTGGCAAGCAGGATCTGGGTATTCTCATCTGCGGTACCGGTATCGGTATGAGCATGGTTGCAAATAAGGTCGAAGGTGTCCGCGCCGCACTCTGCAGTGACTGTTTCTCTGCACAGGCAACCCGCGAGCACAACAACGCCAATGTACTCTGCATGGGCGCACGTACAATCGGACCTGGTCTTGCACTTATGATCGTGGACAAATTCGTGGATACACCATTTTCTAACGACGAGAGACATGTGAGAAGAATCAAGATGTTCTCATAGACCTGATCAAATCACGTTACACCGTTGTAATCCACGAACCTGTGGTCGTTGAATCGCGGGCAATTCAGGAATAAGGCAGGACGAATATGCAGACGATTATTACAAACCTCAAACGAGCCTCTGTAGAAATCATCCTTCTCTCGCTGTTATGCGAGGAACCGATGTACGGCTACCAGTTGGCACAGGAAATTAAAAAGCGCAGCAATGGACAGTTCTCCCTTATGGAAGCGTCTATGTATCCCGTACTCGGACGGTTGAAGGAGCAGGGCGATGTTACGATGGAAACGGTACAGAAAACGCCGAAGTCCAAGCGTGTCTATTATCATATTACCGAGATGGGGCGCAACCATCTGGCGCAGATGAAGCAGATCTTTGCAGATACTGTCGGAATCATCAATACGATCATTCAGGCATAATGTATTATGTATTATACAGACGATCGCACAGAAAAAGCGGGTATGCATTTGGCATACTCGCTTTTTTATCTTTTCTTATTTTGCTGGCTTCGGCGTTCCACAGGTACAGGTTGTGACGTATTTTTCATTTTTCTTCCTGCATTTTGCACAGATCCAGATTCTTCCCGACTTCAAATCCTGCCGATAATCACGCTTATTCTGTGCCAGAATGGAATCCACAATCTGTTTCTGCCTTCGTTCTTCTGCCAGTTCTTCCCGCTCCTGCTGTTCGACCAGATCCATAGCCACATCCCCCACCATCGGAGGCGGATCTACACGCAATGGTTCCGGTATAAACAAATGCGCAATCTTATCATCCAATGTTGTCTCTGTCTTGTACATGTAATGAGACGGTCTATTCAAGTTTCCTTTTTCGATTGGTTTCGGTGGTTTCGCCTTTATATTCGCAATCGTTGCTATCAACGATAAAACCACAAATACAGCTATCACAATCAAAATAATCATTCCATCTGACATAATTTCACCCCTGTCATTCTTCCGGTAGCTGCCAGTCTGCAAGTGTCTCCCGGTACGTCACAAGCTGCTGTTCATATATTTCTATGGACTGCTTTTGCTGTTCCGATGATGTCTGTAATTCTGCTTTTTCCGCCTGCGCAAGCAAAGCCTCGTAGCAGGCAACCAACCCCTCCAGACTCTTCTTTCCGCCGGCCTCTACATCCAGAATACATTCCGTCTCAGAAACGGCATTCTGATACCAAACGATTGCCTCATCATAATCTTTCATTTCCTGATAATAGCTTCCAAGCTCATAGCAGATCTCCGCACACGGCGTATCAAGCATATCCCGGAGTGCGTATTTCATAAGCTCCGCGCCGTTCCCCTGCAGTCTTGCCAGATGTGCCAGCACGCAGGCTGCCTCTCTGCCCGCTTCCGCCATCGGATCTTTCTCCCATTCCATCGTGAAGAAATCCTCTGCCCGCTCAAAATCCGGCAGCTCACCACATTTTAGCAGTTCCTTCGCATACATCTTTCGAAGCTTTGGCGACAACGCACCATCCCTTGCATAGATCCGCTCACAGATCTCAAAATCCCGGCTGCCATGGACAGACAATGGCTTGTGTAAGATCTCGATCTCGCTGTCGAACACAACCGGATCTAACCGCACCGTCTCATGCACCGGGTCAATCCACGTAAACGTCCGAAGACGCTTAAAGAGCTTCGGGCGAAGCTCCCGTTTCACATTCATAACTGTATTGAACGCTTCTGTGACGTACCACATCTGCACGATCTCAATCTCCGGAAGCAGACAGTTCTTCAGATCACGAAAACGCGCCCGGTTCTCCGCATCAAGCACCTCGTCCGCATCCGGCGCATAGATGTATTCCATCGTCGCCTTGGAGAATGAGAAATTCCGCGCCGCCGAGAAATCGCCAATCCACGTAAAATCATAGATCTGATCGGTATAGCGTGCCGCGACCTCCTTCGTGCGGTCGGTGGAACCTGTATCCACAATGATGATCTCGTCCATCAGGTCAGCGACACTGTCCAGACACCGCGCCAGAACCTGCTCTTCATTTTTCACGATCATACATAAACTGATGGTTGCCATTGCTACCCCCTGTCATTCGCATCATTTGTTTATCCGTACACATTCTTTTTTTATTATACCTGTTTTATATGTGGCAGACAAGTAAGATTCCTGCTCCTTTTTCGCAATTTTGCTTGACCTTCCAACGCAAAATGAGTATTCTATAGAGTGTGATATTTTATAAGAGAGGACTTCTACTATGAAACAGATTATTTTAACTGGCGATCGTCCGACAGGACGTTTGCATGTTGGACATTATGTAGGCTCTTTGAAAGAGCGTGTGAAACTTCAGAATTCTGGTGTCTATGATGAGATCTATATCATGATCGCGGACGCACAGGCACTCACAGATAATGCAGAGCACCCGGAGAAGGTACGTCAGAACATCATGCAGGTTGCACTCGATTACCTCGCATGCGGACTTGATCCGGAGAAGGCAACGATCTTCATCCAGTCTATGATTCCGGAACTGACGGAGCTTACATTCTATTATATGAACCTTGTTACCGTTTCCCGTGTACAGCGTAACCCGACTGTAAAGGCTGAGATTCAGATGCGTAACTTCGAGGCAAGCATCCCGGTTGGTTTCTTCTGCTACCCAATCAGTCAGGCAGCCGATATCACAGCATTCCGTGCAACCCACGTACCGGTTGGCGAGGATCAGATGCCAATGATCGAGCAGTGTAAGGAAATCGTACACAAGTTCAATACCGTATATGGCGAGACACTGACGGATCCAAAGATCGTGCTTCCGGAAAACAGCGCATGTCTGCGTCTGCCTGGCATCGACGGTAAGGCAAAGATGAGTAAGTCTCTTGGCAACTGCATCTATCTTGCAGAGGAGCCAGAGGATATCAAGAAGAAGGTTATGTCGATGTTCACCGATCCGAACCATCTGCGTGTCGAAGATCCGGGACAAGTTGAAGGCAATCCGGTATTTATCTACCTCGATGCATTCAGCAAGCCAGAGTATTTCGCAGAGTTCCTTCCAGAGTATTTTGGTATGGACGAGCTGAAGGAACATTACACACGTGGTGGTCTTGGCGATGTAAAGGTGAAGAAGTTCCTGAACAATGTGCTTCAGGCTGAGCTTGCTCCAATCCGTGAGCGCCGTAAGATGTGGGAGCAGAAGCTTCCAGATGTTTATGATATCCTGAAGGCTGGCAGCAAGAAAGCCAGAGAGACGGCAGGCAAGACACTTGAAGATGTCCGCCGCTCTATGAAGATTGATTATTTTGATAATGATAATCTGTTGAAGATGTAATTTTAATATAGATTAGTGTATTATGCAGAATGCAAAAAGGGGCGTTATAAAACGCCCCTTTTATTATCTTTATATCCTCTTCAATTTATTGAGCAGCTGCTCATCACTCATCCGAAATACATCATCGATGATCCAGATATGCATATCCCTTGCTCGCTGCTTGAAGAACATCGTGCCAGTCGTGTTATCACAGGCACGTGCTAAAACAAGTGCCTTTCTGGCATATTTGCCACCGAATTTTCGTGATACGGTCTCTAACTCATGCAGCGCATTTCCACCTGCCTTACCACTCTTGCAGGAGATAAAGATCGGACACACCTGCTTCATCAAGATCACATCGATCTCGTTCATCGTATCATAGCCGGGATTCATCGTGTCATGCACCTCACCATCCCAGTCAATATGCGCACCGATCACCGCATCCGAGAACAGGTAACCTTCCCGCGTCGCTACCTCATAGACATGCAGCTCCAGCATGTTTCCTGCCTTTGCGATAATCTTCTTGATCTGATTATTCTTGAACCGAAACATCACTTTTTTCCCGTGTTCTTCGTAATCCTTGAGCATGCCAATCTCATACAGATCCCGCAGCAGACGGATGGCATCGCCAAGCTGATTGATGTATAACTCACTCCAACCTTCCCGCTGGTTCGGTGTGTTCTTGCGAAGTTCGTCAATGACTCCACAATGTTTGTTCCAATCTCCACGGTATCTACGGCACAGATCCCACATAATCCGGATATCCTCCCGGAACTGATCGGTAAATTTCCACTCGGAGATACTTCCCGTCTCCTTCGTGAGCAGACCGCCATGCAGCATGATATCCTCCGCGATACTGATATTAAAATGATAATCGGACGTGATCACCTTCGAACCACGGACATCAATTTCCTTTCCGGTAAATGGATCGATACGCAGCTTGCTGACTTCCATTCTTGCGGAAATACACCCAAGCGCGATCAGAAGCATCTCACTACCACCGGTCAGAGCAAACCGAATCCCCGGATATTCCCGGATAATGCCCGCCAGAGTTCCTATAATGTTATCGAGATCATCCTTTGGTACCTCAATAAATTCCAATTCCACATCTGGATATTTGTGGTCACGAAACTGCTCGATATCCCGGATCTGCTTCGTAATCATATTATCTTTGTGTCCGAGAAAAATCACGCGTTCCGGCATGTATTTCATCATCACCATCACATTCTCAATTGGTTCCTGCGAAAAGAATTTGACGATCGCTTTTGTTCTCTCCATGTAACTTCCTCCTATAAAAGAATTGCAAAAGTACCCACCCCTGATACTTTTGCAATGATTCATTCTCTATTCTTTACTGCATAGATGCAAATAACGCCGCAATCTCCTCTGGCGACAGTGTCCGGTTTGGATTGTCGTCCACTGGCATTGTCGGTGCTGGTTCTGCATCCATATTCATCGTTGTATCTGTGATATCCTGCTCTACTTCGTGCACTGCCTCTGCAACTTCCTCCGCATGTGCTTCCTCTGTGGACAGATCTGTCTGTCCCTGTTGTGGAAACGGGATCACATCTGCATTCTTCACATCCTCTGCCGGTTTATCTGCCTGCAGATTGCCAAGCAGAGCATCGATCATACTCTGATCTAACATACCTGTATTGGCTGCTTCTTCCTTGAATTCTGCCTCTTCCTTTAATTCCTTATCGGCACTACCGCCAAACTGCGAGAAGAAGTCCTCCGTATTAAATGCAGGCTCTGTTTCTTCTGTTGGTGCAGCCTCTTCTGCAACCGTTTCTGGTTCTTCTGTTGATGCTGCCTCTACCTCTGCTGGTGTATCATCTGTCTGAGTCAGAGAATCATCTGCGATTTTTAGTTCTGCCTCATCAGCTGTATCATTCTCAATTCCACCGGGGATCTGTGACTCTGGTACATCCGTCTCAGTCGTATTCTCAACATTCGTTACCACTTCCGGTTGCTCATCTTCCGGCACTCGTTTTTGCACATCCGCGGTAACGGCTGTCGATGCTGCCTCTACTGATGGTGCTGCCTCCACATATTTCGGCATCTCGATCGCATCCACTGCCTCACGCAATGCAGTAAGCTGGGCTGTCACCTGCTGTAACTGGGCAACCACTGCCTGTACATCGCCTGCCAGCTTGCCAAACTCCTCCAGCACCAGTGCAGTATGATCCGGCTCCTTCTGTGCCTGCAATGCTGCCTGCATTTCCAGTTCCTTCTGCATCTGCTCCGCCTGCTGTGCTGCTTCCTCTTCCTTCTTCCGATCATAATTGATCAGAATCTTGATCGTCTTTTTCAACGCCTCATCCAACTGCTCTGCCTGCGCAGACAGATAGGTGTTTGTCTTTCTCTGCTGGACATAGGACGCCTTTGCCAGACGTTCCATATCGTTGAGGATCTCCGTATCCTCTTTTTTCGTATATTCCTGCAAGGTCTTTGTCACATATTCCTGCATTGCCTGTTCTTTCGCCACTTTGATGTCGACAAAGGACAGAAGCAACGCATAGATACTTCCCACCAATACAAGCGAGATTATCGCAACATAGACTGCCTGTGAACGATATGCAAGCATGCAGTATCCCCACGCCAGAAGCGCCGTGAAACTGATCATGCCAAGTGTTACCATTCTCTTATATCGATTCCCCATCTGTTTTTTGCCTCCCTGCTTCTCGCCACAGATTACCCTTTATAATGCTTCTCCGGATCTGCGAACTTCGTATATTTTCCAATCCAACGAAGATCGACGCTGCCCGTCTCACCACTACGCTGCTTGGCAATGATGATCTCCGCGGTCTGCGGTTTTGTCGTTGTCTCCGGATTGTAATATTCGTCTCGATAAATAAACATAACCACATCGGCATCCTGTTCGATAGATCCAGACTCTCGCAAATCCGAAAGCACTGGCTTGTGGTCCGGTCTTGCATCTACCGCACGGGAAAGCTGCGACAATGCAATAATTGGAATCTTCAGTTCCTTCGCCAAGTTCTTCAATGCACGGGAAACCTCCGCGATAAACTGCTGCCGGCTCTCCACGGCACGGCTTGGGCTCATCAACTGCAGGTAGTCGATCATGATAACCTGCACTCCATAATTCTGCTTCCATTTTCTTGCGATTGAACGAAGCTCTGAGATTGTAACCGATGAATTTTCCTCTATGTATAACGGCGAATTAGCAACTGCCTCTGTACTTTCGATGACCTTATCCCAGTCATCATCCGACAGATCGCCGACCTTCATACTCTTGGAATCAACCATTGCATCTACCGCCAGAATACGGCTTGCCAGCTGTTCCTTACTCATCTCCAATGAGAAGAATCCAACCGGAATATGTTTCATAACCGCCAGATGATGCGCAATATTTAAGACAAATGCCGTCTTACCCATCGCAGGTCTGGCTGCTACAAGCAAAAGTTCTCCGGCATGCATACCAGTCAGCATATTGTCCAAATCCCGGAATCCCGTCGGAACACCGGTAACCTTACCATCGTTTCTTGCCGCTTCCTCCATCTCACGAATGACATTCATCACAATCTCGCGGATCGGCACTGTATCCTCGGAGCCGTTTCGGTTCTGCACGAGCTTGAAGATACTCTGTTCTGCGCGCTCCATAATGACTTCAACCGGTTCCTGTGACTGGTATCCATCCTTCTCGGTATTCTCACAAAGCTTGATCAGCTGTCGGAGTGTCGCCTTATCCTTGACAATCTTCGCATAGTCCTTCACCGGAGCATATAACGGCGCTGACTGCACTAACTGTGCCAGCGTCACTGTGTTTGCCACTTCTTCCGGGATATCCTTCATCCTCAGCCGTTCTACCAGCGTGATCGGATCAACACTTGCGCCCTCAGAGTACAGTTCAACCATGTTATCGAAGAGAATTCCGTACTGCTTATTGTAGAAATCTTCTCCTGTCAGCATATCCACCAGATCAGAAATCGCATCCCGGTTTACAAGCATTGTTCCCACGATTCCCTGCTCCGCCTTTTCATTATGCGGTTGTACACGTCTTATCGTATTTTCATCCATAAAATTAAGCTTCCTCAATCTTCACGGTAAGATCTGCGGTTACCTTTGTATGCAGCTTGATTCCAACCGTACGTGTGCCCGGTGCCTTGATGGCATCCTTCATAACAATCTTCTTTTTGTCGATGTCATGTCCAAGCTGCGACTTGATTGCCTCTGCAATTTCCTTGGAAGAAATGGAACCAAAGGTTCTTCCGTTTTCACCCATCTTGATGGAAAGCGTGATGCTCTCCTTCTCAATCTGTGCGGCAAGTGCCTGTGCGTCTGCCAGCACCTCTGCGGCAACCTTATCCTCATGTGCCTTCTTCAGCTTCAAATCATTCAGGTTCTTTGAGGTTGCTTCCATACCAAGCTTCTTTGGAAGCAGCATATTTCTTGCATATCCATCGGATACTTCTACAATCTGATCTTTTTTTCCAAGGCTTTTTACGTCCTGCAATAAAATAACTTTCATGTCTGGTTCCTCCTTAATTCCTAAATATCGCCTTCCCGATACATCTCATCTAAAAGCGTCTTTAACTGGATCAATACCAATTCATTTGTACTATTTGTAAACTGGGCTCCGGCGATATTTGCATGTCCACCGCCACCCATTTTTTCCATAATAATCTGCACATTTACATCGTCGACCGACCGTGCACTCATATAAACCGTGCCATCCTTCTCTGTCGTAACAAACGATGCACGGATTCCTTCGATGTTGAGCAGGTCGTTCGCAACCTTCGCCGCAACCACCGTCGGTGCATCGGATTCCTTTGGATCGACCGTGGAAATCGCAAAATGCTCCATATAAATCTCCGAATTGATGACGCCCTCTGCCAACTGGCGATACGTGTACATATCACTTCGGAACATCTTTCTGACACGAACGACATCCGCACCACTCCGGCGCAGGTACGATGCTGCATCAAATGTACGCACACCCGTCTTGGTCAGGAAATTATCTGTATCAATCACGATACCAGCATACATGGCATCCGCCTCGATTGGACGAAGCTTTACCTTGCCCTCGATATACTGCAGGATCTCCGCAATCATCTCACATGCAGAGCTTGCATATGGCTCGATATACGAAAGTGTTGCATTCTCGATCACCTCGTCCGATTGTCTATGGTGATCAAATACCACGATAGACTTTGCCAGACTGAGCAGCTCCTCACACTCGGTCATGCTTGGTTTATTCACATCCGTTACGACAACCAGCGTGTTCGGAGTTACCCGGCTGATTGCTTGTTCACTGTTGATGATCATATCATCGCCGTAAACGCTGTTCCCCATAAATCCGCTGATGATCGGGCGGATGGCTGAGGTCACCTCATTCACTACGATATATGCCTTTTTATTTAACGTCTTAACCAGACGATACACGCCCACTGCCGAACCAAACGCATCCGCATCCGGTCGTTTGTGTGCCATGATAATAACACTGTCTTTACTTGTCAGAAGCTCCTGGAACGCCTGTGCCTTAACACGCGCCTTAACGGTTGCGGACTTCTCAGTTCCTGCACTCTTTCCACCAAAATACGTCGTCTTATCACCATATTTAACAACTGCCTGATCGCCGCCTCGTCCAAGTGCCAGTCCGATTGCGGTACGCGCCCGCTCATACGCCTGCGCAAAGCTGTCTGTTCCAGCACCGACACCGATACTTAACGTAACTGGAATCTCGTTTCCGACATTGATACTCTTTACCTCGTCCAGAATCGCAAACTTTGTCTCACGAAGCTGTGGCAGATACTGCTGCCGGAATACGAAGAAATATTTATCCTTCTCCAGCTTCTTTCCAATCGCGTCGATCGTGGAAAGATACATGTTGATTCGTCGGTCAACCAGTGCTTCCACCAGCGAATGACGAACCTCCTCTGTATTCTCCATAACCTCATCGTAATTATCAATATACAACAGTCCTGCGACAAGCTTCTGGTCTTCATTTTCCTTCTTGTAGATCCGAAGCTCTGTTTCATCATACAAATACAAAGTAATCATGGCATCTGCCTGATGATCGACCATCGCATCCTCATCCGAATCCACTAACGTCTCGGAAAAATCGATACGGCGCAACAATGCCCGATAGACACGGTCGTTATATTCCAGATCCATCTGCATTTCCTCGGACGATAACGCCTCCGCATCCACCGCCGGGAAGAATGCCGAAATGTTTTTCCGAATCCGCTTCTTGGATCCAACGCCAATCTCTTCGATAAACTTTGCATTGCCCCACAGAATCTTACCATCCGTATCCAGCAGCGCATACGGAATATCCAGCTCTTTCAAAAGCTCCTTCTGAATCTGCCCCTGTTCCAGCGCAAACCGGAAGACAACCGGCATGATCGCCGCCTTCATTACAATGAAAAATATAATCTCACATACAACGAAGATAAAAACTGCCGCAGCGGCAATCGCACCGCTCTTTTTGTCATGTACATACAGCACGATCACCATGCCAACCAGAAGCACAGTCAGTGCCAATGGCATCAGCAGATATTGTTGTATTTTCTTTTTTAAGATCTTTTCGTTATTCATCGATTCTCACCTGTTGCCGTTTCAAACAGCCTCTCCCAGTGACTATTTTGCGATATTCGCAAGTCTTTCCTTTACCTGCTCCAATGTCTCTGTATACTTTTGCAGCTTTGCACGTTCTTCCTCAACCTTTGCTGCAGGTGCCTTATCTACAAACTTTGGATTTGCAAGCATACCGGATGCACGCTTGATCTCTGCCTCTAACTTTGTCTGTTCCTTCGTCAGACGCTCGATCTCCTTCTCGATATCCACAAGCTCTGCAAATGGAATGTAGATCGCTGCATCATGGATCACAACCGATACCGCATCATCTGCGATTCCACTCTTATCTGCCTGTACATGTACCTCGTTTGCATAGCCAAGCATAGCGAAGAAATTCTTACTTGCCGTAAAGATTGCACGAATGTCTTCCTTCGGCGATACAACATAGACACTTGCCTTTCTGCTCGGTGCAACGTTCATCTCTGTACGCACGTTACGGATACCGCGTACAGCTTCCTTGATCTTATCCACAGCAGCCTCATCTGCCTTGAAATCAAATGCCTCGTCATATTCCGGCCACTTGGAGATCATGATAGATTCCTCGTCGGTCAGTGTACAGAAGATCTCCTCTGTTACAAATGGCATATATGGATGCAACAGCTTCAGACCGGTTGTAAGAACCGTCTTCAATGTCCAGAGTGCAGCTGCCTTTGTCTCGTCTGCGTCGTCCCAGAGTCTTGGTTTTACCATCTCGATATACCAGTCACAGAACTCCTCCCACAGGAAATCGTACAGCTTTGATACTGCGATACCAAGCTCAAATTTTTCCATATTGTCTGTGACCTCCTGAACGAGATCATTCATCTTCGACAAAATCCACTTGTCCGCAAGTGTGAAGCCGTACTGCTTCATCGCTGCATCGACATCAGCGGTCATGGCAGCATCAATCCCTGTGATATCTGCCTTCTCAATATTCATCATGATAAATCTGGATGCGTTCCAGATCTTATTTGCAAAGTTACGGCTTGCTTCAACTCTCTCCCAGTAGAAACGCATGTCGTTACCCGGTGCATTTCCGGTAATCAGTGTGAATCGGAGCGCATCGGCACCATACTTGTCGATAACCTCCAATGGATCGATACCATTTCCAAGGGACTTACTCATCTTACGTCCCTGATCGTCTCTGACCAGACCGTGGAAGAGTACCGTGTGGAACGGAAGCTTGCCTGTCTGCTCGATCGATGAGAATACCATACGGATTACCCAGAAGAAGATAATATCGTATCCAGTTACAAGTACATCGGTCGGGAAGAAGTAGTCCAGATCTTCCGTCTTGTCCGGCCAGCCAAGTGTAGAGAATGGCCAGAGTGCAGAGGAGAACCATGTATCCAGTGTATCCTCGTCCTGCTTTACATTGTTGCTTCCACATTTTGGACAAGTGCACACGGTCTCCTTCGATACGATCGTCTCCCCACAGTCCTGACAGTAATATGCCGGGATACGATGTCCCCACCAGAGCTGTCTGGATACACACCAGTCACGGATATTATCCAGCCAGTTGTAATAGGTCTTGTCCATACGCTCCGGAATCAGCTTCAGCTTGCCGCTTACAACTGCTTCCTTCGCCGGCTTTGCCATCTCGCTCATCTTGACGAACCACTGTGGCTTTACAAGTGGCTCTACCGTTGTCTTACAACGGTCATGCGTACCAACCATATGCTTGTGTGGTACAACCTTCACGAGAAGTCCGAGTGCATCAAGATCAGCAACCATTGCCTTTCTTGCCTCATAACGATCCATGCCTGCATACTTGCCGCCAAGCTTGTTGATCGTAGCATCATCATTCATAATATTGATCTCTTCGAGATTATGACGCTTTCCAACCTCGAAATCGTTCGGATCGTGTGCCGGTGTGATCTTTACACAGCCGGTTCCAAAATCTTTATCTACATACTCATCGGCAATCACCGGAATCTCACGGTCCGTGAGTGGCAGCTTCAGCATCTTGCCAACGATATCCTTGTATCGCTCGTCCTCTGGATTTACTGCAACGGCTGTATCACCGAGCAATGTCTCCGGACGTGTGGTTGCGATCTCTACGAATCTTCCTTCCTCGCCAACAACCGGATAATTGATGTGCCAGAAGAAGCCATCCTGCTCCTCATGTACAACCTCTGCATCGGAAATGGATGTCTGACAAACCGGACACCAGTTTACGATACGGGAACCTCGGTACATATATCCTTTTTCATACAGCTTACAGAATACCTCTGTAACTGCCTTGTTATTTCCTTCATCCATCGTGAAACGCTCACGATCCCAGTCTGCGGATGAACCCATCTTCTTCAACTGGTTGACGATCTTGCCGCCGTACTCTCTACGCCAGTCCCAGACACGCTCTAAGAACTTCTCACGTCCAAGGTCTTCCTTGTCGATGCCTTCCTTCTTCAAAGCCTCGATAACCTTCACCTCTGTCGCGATGGCCGCATGGTCGGTTCCCGGCTGCCACAGTGCATTGTAACCCTGCATACGCTTGAAACGGATCAGGATATCCTGCATCGTATTATCGAGTGCATGTCCCATATGCAACTGTCCGGTAATGTTTGGTGGCGGCATCACGATGGTGAACGGTTTTTTGCTCCGGTCTACCTCCGCGTGAAAATATTTGTTTGCAACCCATTTTTCATACAGACGCGGTTCAATCTCCGCCGGGTTGTAGTTCTTCTCTAATTCCTTAGCCATGTCTTTCTTCCTCCATATATGAATGATGTCGTGTATAAAAATACACAATCAAACTTCTCTTGTTTTGTATCTGCAATCCGGAATTACAATTCCAGATTGTAGGTCGCAAGCAACTCCCGGATATAGCTTTCAATGCCCGGATTCGCTGCAATACTTGCTTTTAACGCCGCCGTGGCATTCTGCCGGATCTTCTCACAGCTTGCCATCTTCTCGCGGATCTTCTGCCGCCGTACATTCAAGCCATGCTTAATCTCAACCATCTCCCGCCGGTCGATCAGTGCATTTGTCTGATTCTTCCAGACCATCGGATCGGTCACGCCAACATCAGAAAGCTGTTTTACCAGCCTGTCACACGCAAGATAATAGCTCTCGCTTGCCTGTGAATATTTCTTTGCATCGCGCTGCATCTGGTTGTACAGATCCCAGCGGTACATCAGTTCCTTCCCGGAATTGACGTCGTATTTTTCATAGATATAATCTAATGTATTTGTATTATTGACATATTTTGCTTTGACTTTATTCAGTAACGAGATTGCCCTTTGAAGCTTTGCGTCGTTTTCCTGTACGCGCCGGTTGATATTTGCATACTGGATATAACACACGGCAAAGCAGATCACCGCAATCGTTCCTTCGATTGCCGCTGGCAATGTCACATCCTTCTTCGCAAGCAGCGCCACCGCAAACAAGGTAATGCTAATCAAAAGGAATAACACCAGCACCACGATCAAAACGCTTCGAATCCGGTATGCATTGTCGGTATCCTCCACACGTGCATATTTCAGATCTTCTTTTTCTCCCTCGAGATATCCCATGTCGTTTTTCAGCATAGAATCCCGCATCTCCATATCATTTAAGTTTTTGATCGTATCCGGAATGTCATCCTCCAGCCGCTGCATCGTACGATACTGCTCTGTTGTAAGCAGATTCTCTGACTGCTGATATTTACTACGGTTGCCGTCAAGACGTTCAATCTCCTTCGCCGTATCTATGATATCTTCTGCAAGATTCACTGGCAGTTCCTCGATTCGCTGAATATCAACGAGATAATCCGTCACGAGTTTGTACTCCTGCTTCATATCCTCCATGTGATATTTCGTATCGACTAACTGTTCACAGAAATCGCCAACGGTCTTTCGCTCTCGATTCGACGATACCGTCTCTTTGACTTCCCGCCGGATCTCCGGATCAACACGTTCTTTCAGCACCGCTTTTTCCGCGGCCCGCTTCGCCTTTTCCTTATTTCGTTCTGCCCTCGACTGATTCCTGCGCTTTCTGCGTTCTTCCCGCATGCGTTCCTGTTCTTCAATCAAGGCGTCATATTCGGCATCATCTTCATTCAAGTATGCCTTGATCTTCTGAAACATTCCCATCAAATCGCCTGCTCTCTGAATTCATCCTTCAATTGTCCAAGTATAATATCCATTCGCTTGTCGTAATCGATCATGTCCTTATTCATACGGTTGTATACCGCACGTTGTAACATAGAGAAGATTGTCATCTCCCGGACATCCTCATTCGAATCTCCGATCTCAATCATCAAATTCTCAAAATTATCTTCATCGAGGTCAAACTTCCGCATTTCCTGCTTCAGTGTCGTCGCATCGTTCCCTGCCGAAAATACGATCAGGTAACTGCGCAGACTCTCCTCGTTGCCATTTAATTCATACGCTTTCATGAAATAGCTTTTTGCATCTTCCACATCCATGTTGTTGGCTGCTGCCACACCTCGGTTGTGATAGACATTTCCAAGAAATACCTTGTCTGTGATATCCTGCTGGTTGTCCAGAATCTCATCGTAAATCGATGCCGCCTTGATGTATCTGCGGTAGCCAAGATAGCTGTCTGCCTTTAATTTCTTACGCTGACTTGATGTCAGCCGACGATATTTCTGCCATGCTTCCACATAAGTTGCAATCTCGTCCGGTGTATAGTAATCCCCGGCATTTAAAATTTCAACCAGCAGATCCTGTGCAAATGTCGCCTTGTTCGAAAGTGCTACCAGCTTCGCTGCAAGCTCCGGCATATCCAGCTCATCCCGAATCCAGTCAAACAGCTTCTCAGACAGAGAAGACTTCGAGATCAGCACGGTATTATTGTAGATATAAAAGCACAGCTCCTCGTAGGTGTTGATCTCCACCTTCGTATTCAGAAAGATGAACGGATGCGATGCTTCTTTTCTTGTACATAAGATAATTTTTGACATTAAACATCAAACTCCTTACGATAAATCTTGTTCGTGGTCGGGAATAATTTTCCAAATCCAACATCCTTAATGATAAATGCGCCATGATGTGGATTCTCAAATTCCACCTCCACGGAGAACTTAGACGTCTTGTTCGGACGTTTCGGGATTCCGTGCAGCTTCACGACTTCCCGCTCTTCTTCTCCGGTCTTCCGGTTCCGGTATACCAAAGTCAGAGACTCTGTATCATCCAATATAATACTGATCTTTCCGTGGATGTTGTACCACTGTCTGCCGCCCAAGGCGATCGGAATAAACCGATCCTCCTCGTCCTCCGAAGAGATTCCGACATCAAAGATCACATTCTCCTTTGTCTCTACAAAATACTTCTTATAAAATTCGCCATATTCACCGCCGACTGCCTTGTAGCAGGCACCCTTGGTATAGATATTCTGTCCGGCAAATACACGTCTGCCCTGCGTCAGAAGCTCGCGTGATTTGTTCAGCCATTTCTCGGAGAATCCGAGTCCGGTCAGATAAATGGCCGAAATGTATGTTTTCTTTGTCTCATTTGCCACAATCTTTGCAAATGTAATATCCATCAGGATATTGTCACCGCCGAAGGCTGCCAGATTGAAATTCTCAGAATAGTCCTCATGTGTGACACTGATCGTGTTCAGTTCGTGTCCATGCGAGATATCAATTCTGTAATAATGCAGGCCATCCGTATTGTAATCAAACAATCCCACACTGTTTGTGCGCAGGCTTTCATCCTGATTAAAAATGTAATACAGACCACTGTCAAGATGGCTCGTGATCTCCACCTGCTCCTTCTCGACACCAAGCTCCTTGTAAAACGTTGAAAGTACACGGAACAGATCCTTGTTATATTCTGGAATCGTAATGACAAGCTTCTTTACCGTCGCGCCCTCATAACGATACAGGAAAGAATCGACATGCATTTTAAGCATCATTAAAAACAGCTTGCGATAACTGTAACGCGTATTATGCACCTCAACAGTCTCCTCACTGCGCGCATTCTGAAACAGCTCATCCAACACGATACCCTGCTCCTTGAAACGTGCCTCGGAAGCTTCGGAGCCAACATACCACTCTCCGGTCTCTAAGCCGAAGAAAAGGATGTTTGGCATCATATATGTTTCTTTGTTATTTAATTGGTTGACTGTCTCCGGCTCGCGCGAGATGTCGTTATAAAAACTAATCTGCGTGGAATCCGAACACAGATCCATGCCTATATAATACGCCTCTGACATGTCTTTTTCCTTTCGTACTTATATCTATTTCTATGCATTGCAATCCACAGGTTTCCCCGCGATATTACAATATACTCAAATTCTCTTCAAACAGATGTACCGTATTCAGGTAAACATCCAATGTCTCTAACAGCTCATTATCTTCCCGCATTTCCTGATTGACAAGCATGCTGTTGATAATCTCAAAGCGGTTCCGGTCTTTGCGGTTAAACGCTTTGGACTTCAGCGATTCACTCTCTACCACATAAGAAGTACCCTGCTTATCATCCGAGATTTCATAGACAAGGCGCTCGCCGTGGAACACGACATATTCCTTCACATACATGCCCGGAATCATCTCATCCAGAAGCTCTGTCTTGTAGATCAGATTCTGTCTGGAACCAGTATCAAATGCGTACTTCACTGTTACCTGTTTGCCCGGCTCGCTCTTGTAGATCAGATAGGTCTTGAGCATGACATCCTGTGGCAGCTTGATAAAGGACTGGAAGCTCTTGTAGAACGGAAGCAGCTTGCCTGCATCCATAAACTTGCCAACCGCATCCTTGATCCACGTCTTCTGCTCGCCCGTATAACGATCCAGCTTCGAGAAGTGATGCAGCATGGACATACGGGAAATCTCATCCTCGATATTGCCCTTCTGAATCTCCTGATACAGACAGTCAAAGACACCACTTGGAATCTGTGCATCTTTGATTAGATAGTTATAGCATGCAAACCGCAGGAACGCCTTTACGACCAGTCCACGGTTTCTGCCTGCATAATACGCGGTAAAGATATCGTAGATGTACTCGACATTTCCCATCGCGAACATCATCTGTGCCAATGTATTTTCTGCCAGCAGGGAAATATCTCTGACACGGTTACGCACCGTCTTAAAAATACCTGCCAATTCTTCCAAGTCACCCTTATAATGGTTGATGATATATACCAAAATCCGCTCATTGACCTTACCGGATTTGTACAGATGGATACAGATGGAAAGCAGATCCTCATTTAAGAAGCCATTGCTGTCCTCCACACCATAATCCGCCAGACGATACAACTCTTCACTGTCGATCTCATCGAAGCCATACAGCTTCACCGCCTGAAATGCCTTGTCGAACATGTTCATATCGACCATGTAAGCGATCATCACACGTGCATTTGCGTGATTTAAGTATTCGATATCCAATTTTTCGAGATACTTTGTAAGCACCTCGTTATCCAGATTCTCATGGTAATATTCAATAATATTCAGATATGCCTGCTGCTTGTAATCATAGGAGATCTCATCACAGTTAACAATATCTCGTGCGGCATTGACCTCGATTGCCTTCTTGAATGTGAAATCACCAAGCTGCTCATAGTTATGCAGCAGCACCCGGTAATCCCGCGGACTGTATTTACAGCAGATATCCATATATGCATTTTCATCTACAATACGTTCCAGTCGATACGGAATAGATCCCGCATACCGGTTTCCCGCGCTATCCTCGAAGATAATGGAAGCCGTGTTCGACAGAATCTCCACATATGCTTCGCCGTTTACGATCGGTACGCGCTGTACTTCCTCTAACTCCTGATGCGTCACGATCACGGCACGCACGCCCTTGTTAAAGCAGACAAGCTTCCGACGGAAGATAATGTTGATCAGCTTGCTCGCATAAAGCGGACTGACCGTCTCTGGCTCCAAGAACTCATCATAAAGCACAGTCAGATCATCGCTGACCTTGCCGCTGATAATCATATTCTCCATGAAATCCTGCATCGTTGTCGCATATTCATGGTACACCTTCATGTGCTGGGACTTGTTGTAAATTACGTTCGCATACAAGTACGCAAGCTCTTTTTCGGAAAGTGTATTCTTATAATTCAGATACATCAATACCGACTGCGGTATCAGATCATATCTGGAGAAATTCATACTCTTGACAAAGCACTCATTCAGCCCGATAAATTTCAGGTTGCGTTCCACTGCATCCCGGTAGAACCGATGGTACTTGTTATCCAGTTTTCCTGCGCTGATCAGCATCGAGCAGATACTTGACAGCACCTCGTCACTCTTTTTCTTGGAGTAAATGCTATCCATGATCTCGAAAATCTTCGCATCAAACTGACGGAATGATGCCGCAAGCTGGATAAACGCCTCGATCACTTCGTCCGACAGATACTGGTGGCGCAATCCCCATCGGATCGTTGTAACCTCAAGATCTGTAATATGCTTCAGCAGCAGCGGGTTGTTGTTTAAGACTTCGCAAAGCTCCATGTACATAAGCGGGCTGTTGTATCCCTGCTCATACAGGTTTTTAACTTCCCGGTACAAAGCGGTCTGATCGTTATTATAGGTATCATCCACAAACAGCAGCAACCAGAAATAGAAGATCTTGTCATCCTCTGTGTGGTAGCTTCTGCGAATCAGTTCCTTTGCCTGTTCGGTCGCACGGCGGTCCTTGCCAACCATCGCCTTCAGATATGCATAATAACAACTCTGCTTGTTGTTCATTCCAGAGTTATCGACATCCGCCTCGATACGCAGGAATTCTTGTTCTACCTTCTCTGTCTCTCCCTGCATAATGTTCATATGCATTGTTCCCAGACGGTACAGATCTTCCTCTGGTACATAGCGTGCCAGATTGTTAAATGCAAATAAGGTCGTGCTAATGTATTCCCGAAGCTGGATTCTGCCCATGCGGTAATCCATATATGTCGTAATCAAGCGCACCTGATTCGACTTAATCAGATGTGTTTTGCTGCCCGGTTTGGACACTTTTATCTCTTTTTCTGTCGGCTTGGACAGGTTAATCTCAATCTCGATTGTCTGGTAGACATTCTCGATAATGATTCTGCCGGATGTCACGCCGTCCGGAATATTCTCCGGTGAAATCAGTACATCCAAAGCATACAGATTGCCATAAAAATCGGCACTTGTAATCACCTTTCTCGCTGGAATAATGAAATCCTCGGTGGAGCGTACCGTTGAACTGCTGTAGCCCCATGTGTTTTTGCTGATGTTAATCGAAATCTTGGAAAGCTCCTCCGGGAACTCCAGATTGATCTTCGCCTTGGATACTGACAATGTCAGCGCACGTTTCTTGTGTACATAGACGAGGAACTCCTCCAAAGCCTGATTGACCGACTGGCTTTCCATCAGACTGTTGTAGATCTGCTTGATCACCGGATCGCGGTTGATAAATGTACGCTTAAAATCATCGCGCACAAATACACGCGCCGCCTCTGCCCAGTTGCTCTCAGCGAGTGTCGCAAATTTGAAAAGATCATCGATCTTCTGATCTCCGTATTTTACATATGGTGTCGTGATGTCAATATCATACAGAATCTTAAATTCTCCGCCGTCCGTAATGACACTGATATGTCCTTTGTAATTTTTACCTGCTTCCAAACAGGTTGCATCGAATGTGAATCCGACATCAAAATTCTTCGCAATAAATGTATGCTGGTTGAACCGCAGCATATAGCGGCTATCATACACCATCGCTTTGATGACGTGGTCATTCGTGCTGTTCACCGTGAAGACACCTTCGTACAAAGTTCCCGATTCTATATTCAGTTTTAAAAACTTTTCTGATATCGCTACCTCAGGCCGGTCTACCTGAAATTCGCCCTTTGCGTAATGTTCTACTATCGCCTTCATGGTATCTCCTTTATTTCTCGGCTTCGTAATGAAAACCTACTTGTCATTCGTCTATTTAATAGGTATAATTATCGATATGAGGGTATAGTTCACCCACTATCCCCTTTTAACACATATCACATTATAACAAACCCCCTTTCTTTTTTCAAGACAGGGATATAAATGGTTTGTTTTCTAATTATTAGGAGGAAACTATGAGCAACGGACCACTTCGCATCGAACAGTATGAGACTGTGCGATATGACATAAATTGCAATCCACTCGGTGTCCCGGACAGCGTGACACGCGCGATCATGGAAAATATCAGCGCGGTCGGTCGCTATCCTGACACATACTACGACCCTTTACGGAACGCCATCGCTTCTTATGCCTGCTGTGCGCCAGAGCATTTGGTGCTTGGCAGCGGCAGCTCTGATCTGCTGCGTCTCTTTGTTGCACTTCTTGCACCAAAGAAGGCTTTACTGCCGATCCCATCAGCCACGGATTATGAACATGTATTATCCGTGTATGGTTGCGAAACAGACTTCTATGAGCTGGACATCAATCAGGATTACCATCTGGATATGGATGATTTTATTGCACACTTATCGGATACATACGATATTGTGATCCTCGGAAATCCAAACAATCCAACCTCCCAGCTTATATCAAAAGCAGATATCGAGAAACTTGCAGCCGCATGCAAGGAGCTTGGCATCGCACTTTTACTCGACGAAATGTACATTGAATTTACAGAGAACTATGAGCGTAACACTGCGATCTCTCTGGTAAATACCTATGATAACCTGATTATTTTGCGCAGCGTATCCAAATTCTTCTCTGTACCAGGACTGCGACTTGCTTATGCGATCATGAACAACGAAACAAACATGACGATCATCAATATGACCGCCACACCAAACAGCATTTCCTGTCTGACCGCAGCTGCCTGTACTGCTATGCTGGAGGATACCGCCTACATCCACGAATCGCACTCCCGCATCTTTACCGAGCGCAACCTGATCTATGCAGCAATGAATACAAACAAGAATCTGCGGTTGTTCAAACCGAGTGCAAACTTCGCGCTGATGCAGATTCTAAAAGAGGATGTCACTGCAAAATCCCTGCTGGCACATTGCAATCTGAAGGGCATTGTCCTTCGGAACTGCGAGAATTTTCACGGCCTGGATTCGCATTTTGTACGATTCTCAATCATGAATCCGATGCAGAACGACCTGATGGTAAATACAATTCTGGAACTGTTACGATAACACTTTTGAGCTTTCGCAAAACAAATTCACAGAAGCCAAAAGAGCAGCTGGAACACATATCTGTTTCCAACTGCTCTTTTTGATTGTTATCGTATTGCTGTTATTTGCCCAGCTCTTTCTCACTCATTGCAAGTGCAGATGCGATTACTGCATCCATATCATAATACTTGTACTCGCCAAGACGTCCGCCGAAGATCACATGCTCCTCCTGCTCGCCAAGCTCCTTGTACTGCTGATACAGCGCGCCATTTTTCTCATCATTTACCGGATAATATGGCTCATCGCCCACCTTCCACTCAGAAGAGTATTCGCGTGAAACAACGGTCTTTGGCAGATCATTGCCTGCATCATCCTTGCCAAACTCGAACCATTTATGCTCGATGATACGTGTCCAAGGTGTCTCAGCATCTGTGTAGTTCACTGCCGCATTTCCCTGGAAGTTTGGCTTGTCTAAAAGTTCTGTCTCAAACCGCACGGAACGATATTCAAGCGCGCCAAGCTTATAATCAAAATAAGCATCAATGGCACCTGTATAGACAACCTTCTCTGCCATCGCATCATACTCTGCTTTGTTTGCAAAATAATCGGTAGAAACCTTTACTTCAATACCAGCCAGAAGGTTCTCCACCATCTTCGTGTAGCCGCCCATCGGAATACCCTGATACAGCGCATTGAAATAATTGTTGTCAAATGTCAGACGGACTGGCAGACGCTTGATGATAAACGCAGGAAGCTCTGTACATGGGCGTCCCCACTGTTTTTCCGTATAGCCTTTTACCAGCTTCTCATAGATATCTGTTCCAACCAGACTGATTGCCTGCTCTTCCAGATTCTTAGGCTCCGTGATACCAGCTGCCTTTTTCTGCTCTTCGATCTTTTCCGCTGCCTCTTCTGGCGTTACCACACCCCACATTTTATTAAATGTGTACATGTTAAACGGCAGGCTGTAAAGCTCGCCTTTGTAATTTGCAACCGGTGAATTCGTGAACCGGTTGAACTCTGCAAACTTCGTAATATAATCCCATACCTCTTTGTTGTTCGTGTGGAAGATATGCGCACCATATTTGTGTACATGGATACCCTCTACATCCTCTGTGTACACATTTCCGGCAATATGCGGACGCTTGTCAATCACAAGCACCTTTTTCCCTTTTTCCTTTGCCTGCTGTGCAAACACCGCACCGTAAAGTCCGGCACCTACCACTAAATAATCATACTTTTTCATGTTTATCCTCCTCTTAGCCTTTAATCTCTTCGAAATATATCTCTTGTATATACCTTTTCCTGCACATCGTCCAGCTCTGCGCTATAACGGTTTGCAAGAATTGCATCACTCTGTTTCTTAAACTCTACCAGATCATTTACGATCTTAGAGCCAAAAAATGTCGTTCCATCCGGTAGTGTCGGCTCATATACGATTACACTTGCCCCCTTCGCCTTCACACGTTTCATCACGCCTTGAATCGAACTCTGACGGAAATTATCCGAATTTGATTTCATCGTGAGTCGATAGACACCAATCGTAACTTTTTTCTCACTTTCAGCATTCCATTCATTGTTCGCGCCATAGCTGTAATAACCGGCTTTTTCAAGCACGCGACCCGCAATAAAATCTTTCCGCGTCCGGTTACTCTCCACAATCGCCGTCATCATATTCTGTGGCACACTGTCATAATTCGCAAGCAGCTGCTTCGTATCCTTTGGCAGGCAGTACCCACCATAACCGAAGCTCGGATTGTTATACTGTGTTCCGATTCTCGGATCCAGGCACACACCATCAATAATTGCCTGGGTATCCAGCCCTTTCATCTCTGCATAAGTATCTAACTCATTGAAATAGGATACACGTAGAGCGAGATAGGTGTTTGCAAAAAGCTTGACCGCTTCTGCTTCCGTAAATCCCATAAACAGCGTATCTATATTTTCCTTTTCTGCGCCCTCCTGCAACAACCGTGCAAAAGTATGCGCCGCCGCATCTACTTCTGCATCCGACTTATCTGTACCAATAATAATACGGCTTGGATACAAATTGTCATACAGCGCCTTGGACTCCCGCAGAAATTCCGGAGAAAACAGAATCCGGCTTGTCTGATATTTCTTTCTTACTGACTCCGTATAACCAACCGGGATCGTCGATTTGATTACCATAAATGCTTCCGGATTCACCTTCAGCACAAGTTCAATCACGGCTTCCACCGCTGTGGTATCGAAGAAGTTCTTCTGACTGTCGTAGTTTGTCGGCGCAGCAATGATGACAAAATCCGCATCGCGGTATGCTGTCCCTCCATCTAAGGTTGCTGTCAGATGCAACTCCTTCTCTGCCAGATACTTCTCAATATAATCGTCCTGAATCGGAGAAATCTTATGATTGATCTTCTCCACCTTCTCAGGCACGATATCCACCGCTGTCACCGTATGCTTCTGAGACAACAGGGTTGCAAGTGACAATCCGACGTAGCCGGTTCCTGCAACCGCAATCTTTATATCTTCAAATGTTCTCATATTCGAAATCCTCCTGTAACACGTCTTTTCGAATAACTATTTACTCACTCCGCAATGCTTCCACTGGATCCTTCTTTGATGCTACACGCGACGGAATCAGTCCACCGATCATCGTCAGCACAACGCTGATGACAACCAAGAGCGCACCACCTGTAACCGGAAGCTTCGCAACGCCGGTTAGTCCTGCAAAATGGTGAATGACTGCATTGATTGGGATGTTCAGGAGCACGGTAACTCCAATACCGATCAAACCTGCCACGAAACCAATGATAATCGTCTCCGCGTTAAATACACGCGAGATATCCTTCTTCGATGCACCGATGCTTCGCAACACACCAATCTCCTTCGTCCGCTCCAATACGGAAATATATGTGATGATACCAATCATGATCGAGCTTACCACGAGCGAGATTGCCACGAACGCCATCAGCACATACGAAATCGCATTGATAATCGTACTGATGGAAGACATCATCGTTCCTACCATATCTGTGTAAGAGATTTCCTTCTCCTCTTCGCCGTTTGCTTTCACCATATCGTTATATTCTTCGATCACGTCGATGATCTTTTCCTTCGACTCAAAATCGATCGGATAGATGCGGATGACCTTCGGATCATTCTCATAAGCGATACCAAGTGTGACAAGGTTGTCATCATAGGTCGCATTCTCAGCAGATTTCAGATCGGACAGCGACATGCTGTTTGACACACTTTGCGTCTGTTCCGTCATCGTCTGCATGAACTGTTTCAACTGATCTGCCGGAAGGCTCGCCATATATTCATACAGCTGATCCTCTGTCATGTCTGCGATTCCCATCTCACTCATTGCATCCTGTGCCTGCTGCTCAGCTTCCTTCTGCGCCTCCTCGTTCAGATCTGCACCAAATTCATAGCCGGTAAATACATTCTTATCTGGATCATCCAGCTGCGCCTTGCCAACTTCGCTGTCTCTCGACAGATCCATCAACTTCTCCACCAGTGCATGCGTATAACCAATCGTTGTTGTGATCGAATGTACTGTTGCATCCTCATTCGGGCGGACGATACCAACCACCTTGATATCCAGACCATTTTTGATCTTATCTTTCAGGTAATCAGCATCATCGCTCTTATCCACATAACATTTCTCTGAATCATCGTATTCGTAAAAATCGGAAGATGGAATTACCTTATAGGTGAGGCTCAGCAGGTCATCATAGGTGTACGAGGTGTTTGGATACGTCTTCGTCTCACCCTTCAATGCCGCACGCATCATCTCCTGCATCTCGCTGACATCCCGGATGCCAAGCGAATACAACTCATAATCGCTGATCTCGTTATCCTTCGTCACGACCATCACGACTTCATCATAATTCTCCGGCCAGCGTCCGGCTACAACATCATACTGGTTCTCGAGCAGCTCCTGATTGCTGATCATCTCGGACCAGACATTCGTCGTACTCTGCGTCCCTGTCATACCCAGGTTATCCATCTCTGACATCGAACCAAATCCGATACTGTCAAAGACGGTACTTGGATTGACCTGATAGACTTCTTTCTCTACATCACTTTTGTAAGCGTTAATCGTAATGCCATAGGTGTACATGATATCGCTGGTGTAGTCCTTCATCTTCTGACCGTCACCTTCCTCGATATAATCCTTGAAGGATACCATGTCGTTAACCTTGACTTCACCAAGCATATTCTTCATATAATTACCGACAAAGTTGTTTGAATACACCTTGTCCATATCATGCTCTTCTTCACTCTTCATCTCGGTGCCGAGCATAATTCCCATCATTGCGGACATGTCAATGGACTCATCCGTGATCTCCAGCGGGTAGGTAGAAAGAGTATCTTCCTCCACGCTCTTGATATAATTCCGGAATCCATCGGACAACGATAAGATCAGCGCGATTCCGATGATACCGATACTGCCTGCAAATGCGGTAAGCAGGGTTCGTCCCTTCTTTGTAAGCAGGTTGTTAAAGGACAGATTCAGCGCTGTAAAATACGACATCCGCTTATGCTTTAAGTCCTTCTTGCTTAATTCCTCATACGTTTCCTTCGCTGCTTCCTCATCGGAATACGGCATGCTATCATCTGTAATCTCACCATCCAACAGCTTAACAATTCGTGTACTGTACTGCTCTGCAAGCTCCGGGTTATGGGTAACCATAATAACGAGACGGTCTTTTGCAATCTCCTTCAGAAGATCCATAATCTGCACGCTTGTCTCTGTATCAAGTGCACCGGTCGGTTCATCCGCAAGCAGAATCTCCGGATCATTGATCAGTGCACGCGCGATTGCCACACGCTGCATCTGTCCACCGGACATCTGATTTGGCTTTTTATGGATCTGGCTACCGAGTCCAACCTTCTCGAGCACTTCCTTCGCCCGGCGTCTGCGCTCGCTCTTCGAGACACCCGACAAGGTCAATGCCAGCTCGACATTCTGCAGCACCGTCTGGTGCATGATCAGATTATAGCTCTGGAATACAAAACCAACGCTATGGTTCCGATAGGTATCCCAGTCCTTATCCTTGTATTTCTTTGTTGTTTTTCCCTTGATTATCAAATCGCCATCGGTGTACTGATCGAGCCCTCCCACGATATTCAAGAGTGTTGTCTTTCCACAACCGGAATGTCCAAGAATCGAAACAAATTCATTTGCCCGAAAATTAATACTGACTCCCTTTAATGCCTGTACCTTTGAATCGCCCTCTCCATAGTCCTTTACTATGTTCTTCAGTTGCAGCATGTCATCTTCCCTTCATTTTCTTTCACTATAACAAAAGCGATTTCTTCACCCTTCGGGTTCCCGAAATCGCTTTCATACTCTTACATCATGTATTCAATCATCTTGTTGACTGCTTCGCCAAATTCCTCTGACTTCTTCTGTGCATCATCGAAATCCTTACCGATAACGCCATAGTAGAATTTGATCTTTGGCTCTGTACCGGATGGACGGACGCAAAGCCAAGCGCCACCTTCGAGCTCGTAATATACAACGTTTGACTTCGGAAGTCCGGTTGGAACAACCGCCTTATTCTTCATGTTTGTCGCTGTATCGTTGTCGTAATTACGTGCCCAGAGCACTTCTAAGCCTGCAATCTCCTTTGGTGTATGAGACTTTAACTGATCCATGATACTCTTGATCTTCTCCAGACCTTCGATACCCTTTAATGTCAGTGTATGGATCGCATCTACATGATAACCATACTTCTCATAAATATCGATCATGGCATCCCACAAAGTCTTGCCCTGTGAACGGTAATATGCAGCTGCCTCACAGAGTGCCATCGTTGCTACGATCGCATCCTTATCTCTGGCATGTGTACCGATCAGACATCCGTAGCTCTCCTCAAATCCGAAGAGATATGTGCCATTATGTTTTGTCTCAAACTCCAACATCTTCTGTCCAATGAACTTGAATCCTGTCAGAACCTCTACGAGCTTCACGCCGTAGCTCTTCGCCATCTCATTTACAAGGTTTGTTGTAACGATAGACTTGATCAGTGCGCCATCCTTCGGCAGTCCCTTTGTCGCCTTGATCTGGCTGAGCTCATATTCCGCAAGCAGACTTCCCGACATATTTCCGGTCAGGCAGTGATACTCGCCATCCTTATCCTTTACATACACACCGAGACGGTCTGCATCTGGATCCGTTGCGAGAACGAGATCTGCGTCATGCTGCTTTGCAAGTGCAAGTGCAAGCTCGAATGCTTCTGCTGCCTCCGGGTTTGGATAGCTTACAGTTGGAAAATCGCCATCTGGCAATTCCTGCTCTGGAACAACATATACATTCTCAAAGCCAAGTTCACGCAGAATTCTTCTGGCTGGGATATTTCCCGTTCCATGCAATGGTGTATATACAATCTTTAATTCTTTTCCGTATTTGTCGATGCACTCCTGATGCAGTACAAGCTTCTTCAGCTCTGCCATATATGCATCATCGATTTCCTTGCCGATGACTTCATACAAACCTTCATGGATTGCTTCCTGCTTTGGCATTGTAATGGCATCCTGTACAGAGATTGCCTTTACCTCACGCATGATACCCGCATCATGTGGAGGTGTAATCTGTGCACCATCCTCCCAATATACCTTGTATCCGTTGTACTCTGGTGGGTTGTGGCTGGCTGTTACGTTAATACCTGCCACACAACCAAGGTAACGGACTGCAAAAGAAAGCTCTGGTGTTGGACGAAGAGACTCAAACACATATGCCTTGATACCGTTTGCTGCCAGACACAAGGCTGCTACATCTGCAAACTCTGGTGAACAGTGTCTGGAATCATATGCAATCGCAACACCCTTCGCCTGCTTCTTACGCTGTTTGATATAATTTGCAAGTCCCTGTGTTGCCTTTGCAACAATATAATTATTCATACGGTTTGTTCCGGCACCAATGATGCCTCGCAATCCAGCTGTTCCGAATTCGAGATCCATGTAGAAACGCTCTTTGATCTCTCTCTCGTCATCCTTAATTGCTGCCAGCTCCTGTCTTGTCGCCTCATCGAAAAACGGGTTTGTCAGCCATTCTTCATAAACCTTTTTGTAATCCATGTCCATGATGTTCCTCCTACTATTTAGTCCAGCACGGATATCAGATCCGCGTAGCTATATTCATCGTCTTTGCCGTTATCTTCGGCTTGTATTGTATAACTTTTTATCAAATAACCGGCTTTGTATAGCGTGATCGTATGTGTTCCCGCTGTCTTCCTGATCGACACCGGTGCGATTCCGACATAATCGCCGTCGAAATATACGCCCACACCTTCCGGTTTTTTAATCGTAATTTTATTACCCTGCTCCGCGGACTCCGTCGTCTGCCCACTCTGCGTCGTCGCAGTGGTCGTCTGTGATCCCTGTGTCGTTGCAGTCGTCTGCGTCGTAATCTGCCCGGATGCAGTTGTCTGTCCCTCCTGCGTCGTTGCCTCAGTCGTATCTTCCGTTGTCTCTTCGGTCGTTTCCTGCTGCAAGGTTACGCGCAAGGTTTTCATCGTCTCTGTGATTTTAAAGCTTCCACGGAAGCTGTCATAGCCATCCGCTGTAATGCTTAATTCATGATCGCCGTACAATCCGGTATACGTCCGGTTCGCGATCACCTCGCCATCAACCTTGATGACTTCATTCGCATCCTCCGGCGTCACAGCAAACGTTACCGTTCCGGATGGAATTGCAATATCTGAGATATCTACATTTAACTCGCGATCCTTTGTCACACGGATACTCTTCTCTCCGGAATATCCATTTTTACTGATACGAAGTGTATAATCGCCTTCCCCGACTGCTACCAGCATATCTGCAGTAACTGGAACAATCACATCTTTTCCAATCTCTACAAATCCGCCAACATATGTCCCCTGATTTAACAGCCGGACATACCCGTGCCCCTTCGTAATGATCACGGACACCAGATTGCCATTCCACAAGGACAGCGTCACCTCATCCTCTGTGTTTACATCCACGAGAGAAAGCGCCTGATCCCCATCAAATACCTGTGCATAATCCGATACCGGGAAACGATTTCCATTATAGACAGCGGTATGGTCATCCTGCCGGTACAGGAACTTCTTAATCTGTGTATATGTCTTCACCTTCGCATTCTTCGCGATACTGACCAGCTTCTCTGTATCCATATAATACACGATATCCACGACATTTCCACAGGCAACATTGTCAATGCCGATATCCGCGCCCGTCGTATCTGTCACGCGCACACCGCCATGATACTGCAATGTTATATCTGTACCATCCAGCACCGATACAAAATGCATCTGATTATTTTCCATGTCCATGCTCGTTATGATTGCCGTCATGGAAGCCTCTTCATGATCTGCCGTGACTTCCTCCGTGTTCTCATAGACCTTGACATCATTCTTCTTTTTTTGCCCACAGCCCACGAACACGAACGCAAGCATCAACACAACGATTCCATATTGTATCTTCCGCTTATCCATAAAACCACCTTAACCTCTGTATTATACAAGATTATTTTGCAAATGTGAAGATTATATATTCATTTTTTCGAGATATTATAGGAAGATAATTTTTCAAGCAACGTCTGCTTCTTCTCTTCCTCTTCCATGATCCGGTTCAACTTCTCGACCATTTTCGGAGAAATGCGTGTCTTCGAACCATTCATATATTGATTTGAGAGCTTATAGAATTTTTCAGGATACCGGTAGAGTCCACAAATATACGCAACGTCCATCTGTTGCAATGGGATTCCCTGCTGGTACCGTTCTAAGATCGCAGTGAGCAGTGCAAACGCATATCCATTTTTTTCCACGGTTTTCCGAATGAAATAATACAGATCCTGCAACTGGTTCCCGATATGATATTTTTCAAAATTAATCGTTGCGATATAGCGCGCATCGGCTGTCCCACATACAAGGACACTATGATGATTGTAAGTGCCATGACAATATCCCATATGTTCAGATTTGCCTGCCGTCCCCGCCTCTGCCTGTTCACAGTTCAGCCCCTGCTCATAAAAGTACGGAAATGCCTGCATAAACAAAGATTCAAATTCCCGTTTCGGACTCTGTTTCGCAATATAATTATGTACTCTCTTCATTTCCCGGTTCCGACGCTTGACATCATTCTTCTCCCGGATCTGCATATCGCGATCAACTTCCTGCCAGACCGTACGTCCAGCCCGATGCAGGGCAACCAGATTATCAACCGCAAGCATGATTTCATTTTTGTTGCTGACACCCATCTCACGACCGTCAAAAAACATCCGCATCACAAACGGATTCCCATAACGATCGTATGTAATCAGTTCATCCTCCACATTTTTCACAAGCCGGTCAATATGCGGAAAGCCTGCCAGATACATATGCTCCTTAAAATCATACTCTGCCTGCAGCCGTTTTTCTCCGGCTGTCGTTGCCCGGATCTGGCGCACCCCCTTGTCCGTCTGCAGCAGCATCGCTCCCCGTCCCCGTCCTATGTGATCCAATCTCACATCGTACATCTCGAATACTTCCGACATTTTTTCAGCCACAAAAAATCCCCTCCCAACATCAGTCTTGTTAATTGTATGCCAGGAAGGGCGGATTCATTCCGATTGATCGTCCGCATCTATAGATACGATTCCTTTACAATCGCCAATAATTGTTCTCTTGTATTCAATTCCGGTTCTTCAAGTACCCGGTCCAGCAGTGCCTTCAAAATGCGTCCCATATCCGGCCCCGGTTTTACACCGATCGCGATGAGATCTTTTCCACTGATTTCAAGTTCCGACAGTTTCAAACATTGCTTCTGTTCTATGATCTCTGCATACATCGCTTCCATATGCGCGATCACCTGTCTGCGCTGTTCGAGATGATACGCACTCTGACCTGCCATATCGCCCTTTCGGATCTCCAGAAAATCTGCGAAATGCTCCGCGCCAAGCTGTGCCACAAACCGACGGAAGCTCTTCATCCCCGGTCCGTCCCCGGAGAGTCCATAATCGTGATTTCTCACCAGTCTGCAAACCTGATCGATCGTATCGTTATCAAGCTTTAACCGACGCAGAATCGTGCGCGCCATCTTCGCAGAGAGTTCCTGATGTCCATAGAAATGATCGACTCCTGTTTCGTCTGTCGTCTTACATTCTGGTTTTCCAACATCATGGAGCAACGCCGCATAACGCAGGACAGGTGTTGCTGATACTGCCCGCATCACCTGCAGCGTATGACGACCGACATCATACAGATGATACGGGTTATTCTGTGGTGTCTGCATCATCCGGTCGAACTCCGGCAGAAATATATTGGTGAGTCCCAGCTCGTACGCTTCCTCCAGCCGTTCCGGATGCTTCGAAACGATCATCTTCGTAAGCTCAGTACAGATCCGTTCTGCACTGATATCCTTCAGGAACTTTGCCTGATCGCGCATCGCTTCCCGCGTCTGATTCTCAATTACAAAATCAAGCTGTGCCGCAAACCGGACTGCACGCAGGATACGAAGTGCATCCTCGTCAAACCGTTCTGATGCCTCACCCACGCAGCGGATGATTCCTTTCTCCAGGTCCTTCTGTCCACCGAAAATGTCGATCACACCCTGCTCCGGGTTATATGCCATTGCATTGATCGTAAAATCCCGTCGTTTCAGATCCTCTTCCAGGCTCGCTGTGAAGCACACGGATTCCGGACGACGGTGGTCGGTATAAACACCATCCACCCGGTATGTAGTCACCTCAAATGCATAATCGGTATGACTGGCAGGCGATCCACTTCCATCGTCCAAAATCTCGCGATCCACTAAGACCGTCACCGTTCCATGCTGGATTCCCGTATCGATCGTGCGGTGGAAAATTGCCTTGACCTCCTCCGGTTTCGCCGAGGTCGTGATATCCCAGTCATTCGGCTGCTTGCCGAGCAGGCTGTCCCGCACGCAACCGCCAACAATATATGCCTCATACCCATGCTTATTTAATTGTTGTAAAATATATGCCGCCCCTGTCGGAATTTCTATTTTCATGTATTTCACCCAAATAAACAACTACCCCGCTGATGTCAGCAGGGTAAATGTTCTGATTTTTATTTTTAGTATGCCTTTCCAAAATAAACCATGTGTTTCGCAGGCTTGCCACAATGTACACATACATCACCAAGCTTTTCCTGTGCAAACGGGATACATCTCGTTGTTGCACCTGTCTCGTCCTTGATGGCTGTCTCGCAGGCTTCCTCGCCACACCACATAGCCTTGATGAATCCCTGCTTCTTCTCCAGAATATCTGTGAACTCATCCCAGTTTGTAGCGACATGTGTATTCGCATCACGATGTGCCTTTGCCTTTGCATACATATCATCATGCATCTGTGCAAGCAATGCCTCACAGGTCTCTGCCAGCTTGTCAAATGGCACGATTGTCTTTTCTCTTGTATCACGGCGGACAACAACTGCCTGTCCTGCCTCGATATCCTTCGGTCCAACCTCAACACGAAGTGGGATACCCTTTACTTCCTGCTCGGCGAACTTGAATCCAGGACTCTTATCGGAATCATCAACTTTCACACGGAAGTTGGATGCGAGCACGCTGCGAAGCTCTTCTGCCTTCTCGAGTACGCCCTCTTTTTTCTGCATGATCGGAACGATCATGATCTGAGTTGGAGCAACCTTCGGAGGAAGTACCAGTCCGCTGTCATCACCATGCACCATGATGATAGCGCCGATCATTCTCGTTGTCATACCCCAGGATGTCTGATGTACATACTGAAGCTTATTATCCTTATCTGTATACTGAACGCCAAATGCTCTTGCAAATCCATCCCCAAAGTTGTGGCTCGTTCCGGACTGCAGTGCCTTACCATCGTGCATCAGCGACTCAATCGTATAAGTTGCCTCAGCACCTGCGAATTTCTCTTTGTCTGTCTTACGTCCCTTGATAACCGGAATTGCAAGCACGTCCTCGCAGAAATCCGCATACACATTCAGCATCTGGATCGTTCTTGCCTCTGCCTCTTCTGCTGTTGCATGTGCGGTATGGCCTTCCTGCCACAGGAACTCTCTCGAGCGAAGGAATGGTCTTGTCTCCTTCTCCCAACGCACAACGGAACACCACTGGTTATATACCTTTGGAAGATCACGGTAGCTCTCGATCTCCTTAGAATAAAAATCACAGAACAATGTCTCGGATGTTGGTCTGACACACAGGCGCTCCTGCAGTTCATTCAATCCGCCATGTGTGACCCATGCAACCTCCGGTGCGAATCCTTCGACATGATCCTTCTCCTTCTCGAGCAGGCTCTCCGGAATAAACATTGGAAGGTATACATTCTCTACGCCGGTTGCCTTGAAACGCTCATCGAGATTCTTCTGGATCAGTTCCCAGATCGCGTAGCCTGCCGGTTTGAAAACCATACATCCCTTTACGCTTGTGTAATCACACAGCTCTGCTTTACGGACAACGTCCGTATACCACTGTGCAAAATCCTCATCCATCGCTGTAATATGCTCTACTAATTTCTTGTCCTTTGCCATTTCTCTTTTCCTTTCTATTTCCACTTTATTCAAACTCATCTAAATCAAGCACCTCGAAGGCCTCGCCCTCCGGTTCCTTCTTGATCACGATTTCTTCCCCGGTGATGGGATGTGTAAATTCCATCCGTGAGGAGAACAGACCGATCTGCTTATACTTGCGCTTCGTCTTCGCGAATTTCGGGTTATATTTCGTATCACCCCAGATACCACAGCCCCGGCTCGCAAACTGTGCCCGGATCTGATGATGTCTGCCTGTGACAAGCTCAATCAACACATAGCTGAGCGTTCCGTCGTCCGTATCCATGACATCGAGCACCTCATAATATAGCTCTGCGCGCTTGGCACCCTTTTCGCCTTTTTTCACGACTTTCGTTGTGTTCGTTTTTCCATCCCGCAGAAGATAGTCTACCATCTCACCTTCAAAATCCGGAAGCTCTCCGGTTATGACCGCCTGATAATATTTCGCGATCTCACCATCCTGCTGCATGTCCGAAAGCTTCGCTGCTACCTCTGGAGTTTTTGCAAATACCATCACACCCCCTACGGGACGATCCAGTCGGTGAATCGCAGCTACATACGGCTCTTCCGCCTGCTCCGATTCCGCTTTGTCATACAGGTAATGCTTGATTTTTGTAATCATATCTTCGTCGTTGCCCTTGTCGCCCTGTGACAACACACCATACGGTTTTACGCAGGCAAGCAGATATGCATCCTCGTATAAAATCTCTAACTTCATAAGTCCTGTCCATTTCCGATATAGTTCCTATATCTTAGCTATATTTACACATAACTAAAAGGAATTATACAAGAGTTGCCGTCTTTTTGCAACCGGCGGACACAGAAAGTTTTCAATCCTATCGGTGTTTTTTGAAGATCCCTTTTTTCGTTTTTGTCGCTGCCACCTCCGCATTTGCCTGCTGGATTTCCCGCAGCACCGTGTCCAGTCTCCGGTACCGTGCTTCCTCGCGTTCCTCTTTCTCCCGCATAACCGCATCAAACTGCCGCATCACATCCGCGGTCACTTCCTCCTTAATGGATGTCGTGATAATATCCTTGTTCTCGCGCAGGGCAGTTGCGATCACACGGTTCATCACGCTTTGCAGTTGTGCCTGCTTGAAGTCGACAACCTTATCCTCATCCCCCACCATCTTCTGCATGCGTTCTAACATCGAATCCTTATCCTCATCCATCCGGGTATGTACGGGGCGAAGCTCCACCGACGATGTGTGCTTCATGTTCGCTTCCGGTTTGCATGATTTATCCTCGTTGTCTGCTTCTTCCTGTATTATTTTTGAGCATTCGGCGGTCTGTGCATTCTCCTCACATTGTCCTTCCGGCAAATCCGATGCAGTTTCCCCAGATTTTGCACGTTTGGCACAGATGATTGCATTTCGGATATCCTTGAGCATCAGCCCTTCTTCCTTCATCGCTTTCACGCTCTCAAACAACCGGATATCACGGTCATCATAATACCGATGTCCCTGCGCGTTCCGCTTAATGTCCAGCTTTAGTTCATCCTCCCAATATCGAAGTACATGTGTTTCCACATGCAGTTTTTTTGCAGCTTCCTTGATTGTCATAATTCCCATCTCTCCTTTAATTGTAAACATTTTTCCCCGTTCTTACCTTAACATAAATATACTTACATGAAACCTGCTTTCGTATACTTTATGTAGCCATTTTTCCTGTCCGTTCGACAGATGTATTTCTGTGCATTTTATGTGAAATATGCATCGGACGATTGCAGATTTTGATTATTTCGAGTATGATTATTTTGTATGTCTATCCAATTAAAGCAGATACTATACTATAAGATACAGGAAAACGGAGGTTATAGATTTATATGTGGAAAAAATTTTACAAGAAGGCGACTGCACTCGCCCTTGTCTGTGCGATGTCCGTCATGCTGACCGCATGTGGTGACAGCAACAGTAGCTGGAATGCAGCATCTTCGTCCTTAGAGGATTCTGTGGAGGACGCGATTGCCGCAGGAAATACAGAGCCGGAAGCATCTCCGATCGATGCCTCCTCCCTGGAAGATTGTGCCTATGCATTGCCTGATCCAACCGGAGAAGAAGCAAAAGCCGAGCAGGAACGGTTTCATACTTACCTGATGGATAACTTTAAGGAGAGCGTCACAAGCGATACCGTCACGCTTCACTATACCGTTGCCAATCCAGCCGACTACGATCTGGATGTTCCAACTGCAACCTTTGGCGATGCGGAAATCTCCGAGGACGCCATTGCAAGTGACAAAAAAGAAACCGAAGATGAAATCACAGAACTGCAAAGCTTTGACTACGATCTCCTGACCGGATCGCAGAAATACACCTATGATGTTATCAAGGATTATCTGGATCTGAATCTGGAATCCTATGATTACACATATCTGTACGAACCATTTGCCTACACAAGCGGCTTGCAGACAAACATGCCGATCAACATGTCGGAATACAAATTCTACAACGAAGGGGACGTTCAGGACTATCTGGCATTGCTTGGACAGTTATCCGATTATTATGGAAAATATCTGGACTTTGAACAGACAAAGATTGACAAAGGGCTTTTCATGAACGAGCATTCCGCCAGCGAGGTTGTTCGCCAGTGTGAAGAATTCATTGCAACTCCGGAAGAGAATCTTCTGATTGCAACCTTTGAAGATAAGATTCACGGTGTCGAGGGCTTGAGTGAAGAACAAATTCAGGACTACATTACCCAGAATCACGATACGGTTATCAATTCCGTCATCCCTTGCTACAAGAATGTAATTAACTTCTTTAATGCACACAAGGATGATGGACAAAACGATCTGGGCCTTGCCGGGTTTGAACACGGAAAAGAATATTACGCATATCTGTTAAAGGATAAGGTTGGCACTGACAAAACGCCGGAGGAAGTTATCGACTGGCTGGACAATGCCATCGATGATGTCATGTATGAATACCAGGCAACCGCGCTTGCCAACTATTCTGCTTATGAGCAGTACTTTAACGATTCCAGTGACAGCTTATATGCGGATAACGATCCGCTGGAGACGATCAACTACTTTAAGGATGCTTTTGCCGACCGCTTCCCTGCCATGCCTGACGTGCATTACACCATTGAAAATGTCCATGAATCCTTAGAAGATATCGTCAGTCCGGCATTCTATGTGACAACACCAATTGATGCCTACGACGAAAACTCCATCTACCTGAATATGGGCAGTGACGGCGCCGGTGATCTGTGGTCCACCCTTGCGCACGAAGGAATCCCCGGACATATGTATCAGTTCACCTACTACTTGAGCACGAACCCGGAACCAATCCGCTCGTTGCTTAACTTTAACGGCTACACCGAAGGCTGGGCTACCTATGTTGAGATGATGAGCTACGATATGTACAAAGATTATCCGGATGACAGTTATGCAGATTTCGAACGGATCAACTCTGAGTTGAACCTGCTTGTCAGTGCCCGTGTCGAAATCGGTGTCAACTACGAGGGCTGGGATCTTGCAGCCACACAAAAATATCTCTCCGACAACGGATTCAGTTCCGATGGAGCCGAAAGCATCATGGATTACGTTATCGCCGAACCAGTCAACTACCAGATGTATGTCATGGGCTGGCAGTCCTTCCAGGAGCTTCGTGACTATGCAGAATCCGCCCTTGGCAACAAGTTCGACGAGCAGGCTTTCCACAAGGTTGTGCTTGATGCAGGTCCATCCCAGTTCTATCTGATTGAGAAGCTTGTCAAACAGTATGTAAAGGATAATTTATAATTTCATATATAGTAAAAAGCAGCTCTTTAATTTAAAGAGTTGCTTTTTTGTTTCAACTTACTCTATTTCAGGCTCAAGATTTCATTCATAACCTGTGAGAACTCCCGGTACTCGGAAACCAACGCTTGCAGTCGTTCCCTTCCCGCATCCTCCAGATGATAATACACCTTTACCATCCGCTCACCGGTCTGCTTCTTATAATCACTAATGTACTGCTGATCAATCAGCTTATATAACGTCGGATACAGAGTACCCACCGACAACGAAATCTTATCTTTCGAAGCACGCTTTATACTTTTTACAATTTCATAACCGTAACAATCCTTCTCCGAAAGGAATTTCAACACGAGCAATTCCACATAGCCGCGGTAAAACATATTTTTATTTTCCATATATTCGTCCTAAACAGCACTATTCTGTTTCCCCAGATGGCGGAACTTCTTTAATAACATACGATTTGAATCCATCGGTATTACCACCTGTAGGTCTGATTGCTGTAATCACCGCATCTCCATATTCATTATATAGAGAGCCGCCATATCTATCCAAATACGCTCTGATTGGATCATAGATTTCTACTGATTGAGAAGCTACATCTTCGGTTGTAACTTCTGCATTTTTTGACTTTGCACCCAATCCAGCAAATGCATACACGCCAAACAGCAAAAAGCAGGAACAAGCAGTTGCAATTACATACTTTGCTGCTAATTTTCGTACATTCCGTATATCTGATATCTCAATTTCCTTCTGGTAATTCAGAATCACTTCCTGTGGTTTTCCAAACTCCTCTACCAGCATTTCATAGGTGCATCGTTCATGTTCCCGAACAAAATTCTCTATATCATCCGCTACCGATACCAGAAACTTCTTCCTGCACGCTCTTCCATACGGAAAATAGTCCTTCAATAATTTCATATATTTCCGCTTTGCCCTGTTCATAGGAATACCCCCTTTCGAATTTATTTGACTATATCATATATATTATCGTTTGTCAAATGTTTCGTTTTCCGATATATTTAATTGAAATAATAGGAGGAATTCTAAACCATTCCTCCTATTATCAATTATTTATTTGATTTTCAAGTATATAATCTTATCATTCGCTAAATAATTTCTCTCAATAATGGAAAGATCTTTTACCGCTGGATCTGTTATAGACACGCTTTTGCCTGTATTTTCATCATAGATTTTTTGTGGAAATCCAATTACCATAGTGCACTTGGTATCTCCAAATTGTTTAACACTTGCATATTGATTCGGTTCTCCACCACAATATAAAATATTCGTATACTTCTTTCCGTTTAATGTGCACGACACTCCGAAATCCTCATGCACGCCAAAATGTTCCTCTCCAAAGAAAACTTTTGATCCTTCGCTAGCAGCAACTTCTAATGTATATGTACACTTTTTATAATCAACGCCTGCGAATTTAATTGTAATCGTTCCTCCATAAAACCATTTTAATGTCACTGCTTCGCCAACCTTTAATGGGTTAAAATAAGAGACTTCGGATTTATCAACATATGGCTGCGTGTATGAAAGGAATGAACTATCTTCTGCAACCTTTACCCCTTTATATGTACCTTCATACATCATTTTATACAAACTACTATTGTAATTCCCCGAACCATATTCAAGAGCACCTTTTTTCAATACAACAATTTGAATTGCTTCCAGTCTCTTTGCAAACCCTGCCGTTCCTGCGCTTTCACCATTCTTTGCCCAGCCAAGCCAGCCATAAGACTGTGCGTGTACTCGATAATACACATCATAATACTGTGATAATTCACCAGTCAATTTTATCTCAATTGCTTCCAGACGCTTTGCTTCGCCCTGTGTTCCAGACATCTCTCCATTACTTACCCAATCACGCCAGCCATAACTCTGTACATGGGTACGATATGTTACCCCGCCACTATATTGATTGTCATTTACTGTAATAGAAATACCTTCCAGTCTTTTTGCTTGTCCAACAGTTCCGCTAACCGTACCATCTGTTGCCCAATTTTTCTCCCAGCCATACGTTTGTCTATGTACTCTATACGCGATAGACGGCTCTTCAGAAATCGATTTCTTCGGCACTATCTGTACGCAGATTTCTTCGAGTCTTTTTGCCTCCCCTGTTGTACCTGCAAGTGCTCCATTATATACCCAGCCCTGATTATCTCCATATGTCTGGATATGTGCACGATAACGAACGTCATAATATTTTGCAAGTTCTCCTGTCAGTCGCATTTCGATTGCTTCCAACCGTTTGCCTTCCCCATGTGTACCTGCAGCCTGTCCAGCATTTAACCACGCTGTCCACCCATAAGTCTGCCGATGAACACGATACTGCAATGTACCTGCATATCCCGTATTGTTCTTGAGATTCACAGTCACACTTTCCACTCGTTTTGCCATCCCTCGTGTTCCTAACACAAGTGTCTGAATTCCTCCCTGACTAACAAGCTTTCCATTCTGATCTGCGAACGTCTGTACATGCGCCTTTCCAGATAAGCTAATACTTTCTGCCGCTTTTGTGTTTCCCATATCTGGAACAAACAATACACTCAGACACAATACAAGCATAGACAACATCGCTACAATTTTTCTTGATACTCTTTTCATATCGCACCTCCCTGATTTTTTATCATCAAATATTTTAATGATTACCCATTATATCATCTATTTTCACGGAAAAATGTATTGATGCAAAATCAGTTCATATATTGACATAATTGGTATTTTGAACGCTGAATGGGGGGATTATAAAGCCATAATTTATATAAAAAAAATAACCCGCGTCAGCCGACGCGGGTTACCCTTATTTATAAGCGATTCAATTACTCAGCCTTAGGACCAGCAGCAACCAATGCCTTACCAGCATCGTTTGTTGTGTACTTCTGGAAGTTCTTCTGGAATCTCTCAGCAAGATCCTTAGCCTTTGTCTCCCACTCAGTAGGATCAGCATATGTGTCTCTTGGATCAAGGATTGCTGGATCTACACCAGGAAGCTCTGTTGGAACCTCAAAGTTGAACATAGGAATCTTCTTTGTAGGAGCTGTCTTGATATCACCTGAAAGGATTGCATCGATGATTCCACGAGTATCCTTGATTGTGATACGCTTGCCTGTTCCGTTCCATCCTGTATTTACGAGATAAGCCTTAGCTCCGCTCTTCTCCATCTTCTTAACAAGCTCTTCTGCATACTTTGTAGGATGCAACTCAAGGAATGCCTGTCCGAAGCAAGCTGAGAATGTAGGTGTAGGCTCTGTGATACCACGCTCTGTACCAGCAAGTTTCGCAGTAAATCCTGAAAGGAAGTAGTACTTTGTCTGCTCTGGTGTCAGAATAGATACTGGAGGAAGTACTCCAAATGCATCTGCTGAAAGGAAGATTACGTTCTCTGCAGCAGGACCTGCGGAAACGCCATTTACCTTAGATGCAATCTTCTCAATATGATCAATTGGATAAGAAACACGAGTATTCTCTGTTACGCTCTTATCGTCGAAATCAATCTTACCTGCTGCATCAACTGTCACGTTCTCAAGAAGAGCGTCACGTCTGATTGCGTTGTAGATATCTGGCTCAGACTCCTTATCAAGTCCGATAACCTTTGCATAACATCCACCCTCGAAGTTGAAGACACCGTTGTCATCCCAACCGTGCTCATCATCACCGATCAAAAGTCTCTTAGGATCTGTAGAAAGTGTTGTCTTACCTGTACCTGAAAGGCCGAAGAATACAGCTGTATGCTTACCTTCCATATCGCAGTTAGCAGAACAGTGCATTGAAGCGATACCCTTAAGTGGGAGGTAGTAGTTCATCATAGAGAACATACCCTTCTTCATCTCTCCGCCGTACCATGTATTGATGATAACCTGCTCCTTAGATGTGATGTTGAATGCTACACATGTCTCAGAGTTAAGACCAAGCTCTGCATAATTCTCAACCTTAGCCTTAGATGCGTTGTAAACAACGAAATCCGGCTCGAAATCCTTCAGCTCTTCCTCGGAAGGCTTGATGAACATGTTTGTTACAAAGTGAGCCTGCCAAGCAACCTCAACGATGAAACGAACTGCCATACGTGTATCCTTGTTTGCACCACAGAATGCATCTACAACATAAAGCTTCTTGTTGCAAAGCTCCTTCTTAGCAAGATCCTTAACAACTGCCCATGTCTCTTCTGTCATAGGATGGTTGTCGTTCTTGTAAGCATCTGTTGTCCACCATACTGTGTCCTTAGAATTCTCATCCATAACGATGTACTTATCTTTAGGAGAACGTCCTGTAAATACACCTGTCATAACGTTAACTGTATCTAATTCTGTGTTCTGTCCAACCTCATAACCCTCGTTTGAAGCCTTTGTCTCTTCCTCAAACAAAACTTCATATGAAGGATTGTGAACGATTTCTGTTGTTCCGGTAATTCCATACTTAGTTAAATCAATGTTTGCCATCTTAAAATTTCCTTCCTTTGCTTTTTATTAATTCAGGGCAGTTATCCACCCAAAACCACCGAAATTGTATCACTAAAAAGATATCCAGTCAACCAACATATATGAAAAATCGTTTAATTTTTCGTGAATTAAATGTTAATCCTCTTTTTTATCAATATATCGGTTGAGTGTCTCAACTACCGTGTTCAGATTATATGGTTTCGCAATATAATCATCGAGCTTGTTCTCTAAGATTCGTTCCTTATCACCAAACATGGCTCTCGCTGTAACTGCAATGATCGGAAGGCGCTTCTTATGCTCCTTCTGCTCAATCTCACGAATCTGCTGTGTTGCTGCGATACCATCCATAACCGGCATCTGTACATCGAACAGCGCTGCATCGTATTCCTTCTGCTTGAACAGCTCAATTGCTTTCTCACCATTCTCTGCAATATCATAAGAGAATCCTGCCATACCGAGCAGCTTACCGATAACCTGCTGGTTGACCGGCTCATCCTCTGCAACAAGGATACGCGCCTTACTGTGTGCATTGATCGAGAATACTGCGGCATCTTCTTTTTCTTCCATGTTCTTGGCTGCTTCCACCTCGGCTGCCTTTACAACCTTCAGAGGAATCTCTGCAATGAACGTCGAACCGATGCCTTCCTTACTCTGCACACTGATGTTACCACCCATCAGCTCTGCAATCTGCTTGGAGATAACCAGACCAAGTCCGGAACCGCCATACTTTCTTGTATCGGAACCATCGACCTGTGAGAACCGGATAAACAGCTTATCCATGTTCTTCTCCGAGATACCGATACCAGTATCAGCAACCGCGATACGCAGGTTGATATTCTCTTTTTCTGCATCAATTGCGGCAATCTTTACTCTTACACTTCCCTCAGATGTGAATTTTAATGCATTGGAAAGCAAACAATTCAAAATCTGCTGGATTCTCTGTCCATCGCCCTTTACAAGCTTTGGAATATTGTTACCAAATGTGCAGTCAAGGGCAAGTCCCTTGTTTGTCGCTGTCGGTACCTGTGCAGCTACCGTCTCCTCAATGGCTGCACGCACATCGAAGATCTCTTCCTTCAGATTATATTTACCAGCTTCCAGCTTACTGATATCAAGAATATCGTTGATCAGGCGAAGCAGGTTATCTGCACAGCCCTTTGCAGTGAGCAGGTTATCGCGGTAATCTGCCTGCAGATCATCTGCCATCAGCGTAAGCTGCAGCATACCAAGGATTCCGTTGATCGGAGTACGAATCTCGTGGCTCATGTTCGCGAGGAACTCTGCCTGTGTCTTATATGCTGCATTCGCATCTTCGATTGCTGCAGACAGCTTGTTCTCCGTCTCCTTCTGGTCTGTAATATCAATAACAACCATGTTGATATAGTCAGCCTCAGACTTGTACATAACTGTGTTAAATACCTTGCCAAGCTTCTCCATCGTGATCTCCACGTCCATGAAGTCGCCCTCTTTGGTTCCAGAGGTATTATACGCAGTAAACCATGCGTTAATATCCTGTAACACTTCGATCTTACTCTCACCAAGAATCTTGTCCTGATAATCAGATGCATCCAGATTGAAGTAACTTCCGAACCGCTCATTTGCTTCCTGAATGCAGTACCCAATGCTGTTCCCAAGTGAATCTGTGATGATCTTTGCCTGTGCAAATCCGATCGGAAGATTCATGAACAGCTTCTTGTATTTGTCACCCTTTGTGTGGCCTGCCACAACGCCGCCACCAAGCGCAAATACAATCACTCCCGTGACAGCCGCAGCCAGCACGCCAACGATGATTCCCGCCGGAACCGCCTTAAAGATCGCACCAAATATAATTCCGAGCACGATATCCAGCGCCGCTGCAATGATGATTAGTTTCTGCCACCCTAATTTTGCTAGTTTTTCCATGTGCATAACACCCCCTATTTATCAACATTTTACTATACATTTTCGAGATTTTCAATATCTGTCTCGACCTCTTCTGCAAGTTTTTCGCCTGGTTTTTCATTCTCTTCGCGTGCGTTCGCCTTCTCGATTCTCCGCACCTCCAATTTCTTCTCCACCTGCAGGGAAACCAACAGTAACACCATGCAGATCACGGAAATCGCAATGCCAAAAAGCATACCCTGCGGCATATAGGAAAATTCAACCGTATGCGAACCGGCACCGATATCCACACCGATAAATGCGCCTGCCACCTTGTAGTAATCCACCTTTTTTCCGTCGACCTTTACCGTCCAGCCTTCATCATAAGGAATGCTTGTGAACAGTGTCTTATCCTCCGGCATCTCGATCGTGCCATAGACATAGCCATCCTTTACCGTTTCAACCTCCAGCATATGGTTCGTCAATTCCCGATATACATTTTCAATCACATCCTGATGGAAGGTTGCCACATAAAATGGTGCCACTTCGGAGCCACTGACATTGCTGTATTCGTATTCAATGGAAATGTAATCGCCCGCTTCCAGCTGTCCCAGATGGAAAATCTGGATCTGATAACGGTCATAAGCGATTTCCTGTCCGTTCTTATAAAACCGGATCTTCGTCACATAATTACCACGGCAGTTCACGTAATAATCGCCTGCATGATCCGCAGTAAAGCTCAACATAAAACACATCGGTCCAGATGCATTTGCTGTGAAGCTGACCTGATTATTCTCATAGCTGACTTTCGCCGTATCACTCGTCACACTGATCGCCGGATACTCGTCCTGGAAGAATCCGCCATAGCCAGTCATGTCATATGCCAGTGTATTCTGCGCGATCATTGCAGAGTAACGGCTCTGATCCCAGTCCTTGACATTGTTGCTCACCGCAAATCCAATAGAGGTCGGGTATGGATTCTCATAGATGGATACATTATCCACCGTTTCTTTATAATTATAATCAAAATTATTCAGATCTCCCGGTCGTTCCAGCAGATACCGGATATTAAAGATTGCATTTGTAAATGGCGTATAGCCACGATACAAAAATTCATTTGCGCCTGTATAAAATCCAAGCTTGCCCATCGTGGTGACAACCGGTCCCATAACCGTTGAATTGAATGTGCTGACGCTCGGCATGTTATGCCAGCTTGCCTCATCCAGTACCGTGTAATTCATCAGTTCCGAACGATAAAAGCCTGCCTGTTCTTCCTCTGCCATCTCCCGCACGCGCACATTCGCTTCTGTCACTGCCGGACTCGTCTTGTAATATTGCTTGTAATGACAATACCCATTTTCCGAAAATCCATATGCTGCATTTGCCACAAGCTCGACCAGACAGACACTTCCAATCACCGAAATGTAAGTCGCATGCGTGATCTTCTTCGACGTCCGCAGACAACAGGTCACGCCGTAGATCACCAGCAGCACAAGACTCGCCGGCAATGTATATTTGCCAATTGTCGCGCCTGCCTGCTGTTTACAGGCAAATGCAAACGCACCTGCCAGTAAAATTGACGAAATCACAAAATAAATATCGATTTCTGTAATCGACTGCACTGCATCATATGCCATAACGAGCAACACAAAAATAAACACAAATGAAAACCGATTCGGGATTCCATACTGGTCATGCATGCCATGCCAGATATAGTTTAACGTCCCATGATTGAAGCTGATCACAAGCAGCACCAACAGCACATATTTGCGGAACTTCTTCCACGGATGTTCCTTCACAAACAGATACAGGAACATCGTCAGAACCGCCAGCATGCCACAGTACAGATTCACACCGCCATCAAAGATCTGATTCGTAATCGGCTTTGTAAATACAAGCAGCTGCCGCAGCATCACAAAGATATTCCCATACCATGTTCCTTTTGGGATTGCCATATCTCCCGCTGCCGTCGCCATGATTCCATGATATGCAGGAAGCAGGATAAATGCTGCCATACCACCGGATAACAGGGAATACACTGCAAACCGGAATCCATTTATGAAGAATCGCTTCACTGTCTTATGCTCATAGACAAAGAACCACAGCACAAGAAACAGGCAAATGATATATCCAATATAATAATTACAATAGAGCGCATAGAACAGGGACAGCACATACAGCTTTGGATCTCTCTCCTCAAGCATCCGCTGGAAGCCCAGCATGATAAGCGGGAAGATCATAATACAATCCAGCCACATCGTGTTCCAGTTGTAACCGATCACATAATTACTGAACGCATAGGCAACCGAGATCGCCACGATCAGGAAATTGCGTTTCTTCTCGCCATCCTTGTAGCTTAGGAAATGTACCATTGCAACGGCTGTGAGTGCAATCTTTAAGCACATCAGGAAGCAGGTAACCGCCGCAATCTGTTCCTTGCCAAATAGTAACAACAGCAGATTAAACGGGCTCATCAGATAATACGCCGCAAGCGATACGAAATTCGAGCCAAGTGCTACATTCCATGTATAAAGAAGACTTCTCTCATGCAGAAGCTTGTCTCTGAGTTCTGAGAAAAACGGCAGATACTGATGCACACTGTCTACCAGCGTCAGGGAATTCTCTCCAAACGGTGCAATCTTTTCTGCGATACAGACAACCAGCATGACGACTGCAACGATTGCAAACGACAGATAATAGCACCAGTTATCCTGCATATTCTCGTGAAATGGTTTCTTTTCCTTGAACACAATCAGCTTGCTGAACACATAGTTCAATACCAGTACAATGACCTGTACAAGCAGCTTGGATGCCAGTTCATGGATTCGAAATGTATCACACAGAATCGCCAGTCCAAGAATTTCCACAACCATGGACACCAGACGGGCGCCTACAAACTGCACCGACTCTACCAGAGTTGCATAAAATCCCTTCTTCTTACTCTGAAATACAAAAAATTTATTTGCAAAGTATGCAAAAGCAATAGCCATAGCGATCGCTATGGCATTGCATGTATTTCTTGAAATTGGTGTAATAACGCGCAGCAGGAAGAATGTTACCAGGTTGACAGCTGTCGTACAGCCTCCCGCAATCAGATATCGCATTTTCTCATTGGCAAGAATCTTCTTTATAAAACGAATCAATGTACTACCCTAATCCTTTTCTTTTAATTTAAACCTGTAAGCAGATAGATCAGTGGAGAATTCCAGTAAATCGTTACCTCATTACATGAATAGCACTGCTCATTATCTACATATGCACGTCCCGGTGCGATGCCATATAATACTGCATTTGCATATGGATCGTCCAAGTTATTATTCGCACCACCCACCAGCATTCCAGGCATAGTCTCCTTTAATACCTGTGAAGGTCTGTGGTGTGTTGCATTCGGGGTGAGGGATCCATAGCCGGTCACATAGCAGTATCCGGTTGGGTTCACACCGAAGATATAATCACGCATCTTCTGCGCATATTCTGTATACTTGGCATCCCCTGTCAGGTTTGCAGCAGCCAGAAGCTCCATACCCTTGTTGGTGATCGTCATATTACTTCCCCAAGGATATGTCACACCCATACCTGTAAAGAAGCCCTCTGACTCTGCTTTCGAAAGTGTCTCATCCGCATCTGCAAGCAGCTTTTCCTTCGCTGTCTTTGCCACATCTGCATCCACGCCCTCGGTCTTTGCAAGATCATACAGCGCATAGCTTCCGATATCTGCCCAGCCAAAACCTGTCAGATAGTTGCTGTCAAGTGCTGTCTTTGTCGCAGTTAAATATTTTGCATCCTTTGTTGCAATATACATCTCTGCAGAAGCCCAAAGTGTCTCGTCTGCAAGATGTGTATCATCGTATGCACCTGTTACAAGGTCTTCCGGATTCTCATATCCCTTCATATCCGGATTTGCCTCCAAAAATGCATACGCGTTCGTTGCTGCATCCAGACAGCTCTTTGCAAAATCTGCATCGTATTCTGCATAGAGTACAGATGCCTTTGCCATAACAGCCGCGAAATCAGCCGTTGCTGCATAGGAAATCGGCGCAAGCACCATATCATCCGTCTCATCAACCGCAAGTACCGTCTCCGGGAATACAAGTGCGGTTACTTTATGGTAGACGCCACCGCTTGCTGCATCCTGCATCTTGAGCATCCAGTCAAGCTCATACTTTGCTTCATCGAGAAGATCCGGTGTCTTGTTTCCGCTCTCTGGAATTCCAAGATCATCGGCAGTCTGACCATAATCCTCGTAAGCAAGGAAGAGATCCTGTACCGTCTTAGCACCAGACACAACATATCGTCCGTAATCACCGGCATCATGCCATCCACCAGATACATCAATCTTTGTTCCAGATGTATCTCCGTAAACAGTCGCTTCCTGCATATGACATGCCTCATGTGCGAAATCTCCAGCGATGTCCTTTGTCACCTCTGTTCCGCAGCGCTGCTTGTATAACATCAGTACAACATCCTTATACACATCATCATACAGATCATCCCCGATGGAGAACTCATATGACGCGCCAGATGGACTGGAAATAATCTTGTATGTACCAGGTGTCTTAAACTCCGTGAAATCACCATGTCTTACGTTTGATTCCGCAGACTTGTCATACGAAAGCTCTCCGTATGCACCAACAAACATTGTCTCATCTGTCTTCGCATCTACGATCTTGAATTTCTCATCGTCCTTGGATGTCACAATCACCGTCTTTGTATCATCCGGCTTGTAACCAATCTGATTTACCTTTACCTGAATCGGCTGTGGTGCACCGACAATCTTCTCCGCATTGGAACCGTCTGTTACAAACAGGGAAATATTATCGAAGTAAATCTTGTGTGCCTCTGTAACCTCAGTCTGTCCTTCCTGAGTTCCCATATTGACAACAAATCTTGGAGCCGGATCGGAATTTTCTTCCATCGTAAACTCCTTTGTAATCGTCTGTGTCTCTGGTCCAACTGTGATGAAATCACTCGCATAGGCATGGTAGTCTCCACCATTGATCTGTACACGCCACTGGATCACACGTTCAATATCACTTCTGACATCAAAACTCATCGTATAGACACAGCCCTTTGCCATCGTAAATCCATCGTAATAAATCTGGCAGCTATGCTCAAGCGGTCCACTCTTTGTAATGTCACAAACGAGTTCGCCATTTTCTGCGGACATTGTAAAGTTACCATTATTTATGTAACTCGTAAAACCATCTGTACCATCATCAAATGTCACGCCGATCGCATCTGCGCCTTCCACCGTCGTGAAACGGTCATCCTCCACAACTTCCTGTTCCGTCGTTGTCCAGTCGCCATCATCCTCGATGGTTGACGCTGTTGCATCTGTTACGGTTGCACCGCCACCAGATATCTGTTCTGTCGTCGCCTTGTCTGTCTTTCCGCCACATGCACATAACGAAAGTGCAAGTGCTGCCGCCGCAACAACTGCGGCTGTCTTCCTGAATTTTCTCATAAACCCTCCTATCGTTTTTGTCCCTCTTTTTATCGTTTTATTGTAGTCCCACATGGGTACTACGAACAAAATTTCACAACCTCATCGTATGGTAATGCACCGCCAAATATATCCAGTGCACTTCCCACCGTCACATCAATGCGATCCTGTCCACATTGCTTCAAGCTCTCTAAATCATCAAAGCTTCCAACTCCGCCTGCATAAGTCATCGGCTGTTTGCCCCATGTGCCAAGCATGGTTGCAAGCTCCGTCTCAATGCCTGCCGCTTTACCCTCGACATCCACTGCATGAATCAGATATTCGCTACAATATTCTGCCAGCTTGTCCAGCGTCTCTGGTGTAACAACTTCCTCTGTAAATTTCTGCCAGCGGTCGGTCACGATATAATACCTGCCATCCTTTTTCCGACAGGACAAATCGAGCACCAGATGCTCTGCACCGATCAGACTCGACAGCCGTTTCAGATTCTCGTAATTGATTCTTCCATCCTTAAATACATAGGATGTCACGATTACCTGCCGCGCGCCCATATCCAGAAACTGCTCTGCATTGTCTGCGTTGATGCCGCCACCAATCTGCAGGCCCTGTGGATATGCAGCAAGTGCAAGCTTCGCCTGTTCCAGATCTGCCTCATAGTATGTACTGCCAGCCGGATTCAGCAGGATAATATGTCCGCCGACCAGTCCGCTTCGGCGATACAGATCAGCATAGAAATCTGCCTTCAGCTCCGAAACGAAGTTATCCTTGGCAAAATCAGCCTCATCCTTCAGGCTGCCGCCGACAATCTGCTTGACTGCGCCATTATGTATGTCAATGCATGGTCGAAACCGCATAATACGCTCCTTTTACATCGGCAAATTTGAAGCGGAGAAACATCTCCTCCGCAGTCATACATGGAACAATCATGAATACCCATAGAATGTATTGCAACCAGAAAGTACTAAGTGTTCTAATATACTCTTTTTCTAACGTACGGGATCGTCGCCGATTCGCCGTCCATGGCTCAACGGCGACTTGTTTGAACATCGTGTTCAAACATCCCTGATGACTTAATAGAACACTAAGTTCTTTCAAGGTTGCAAACATATCCTATGTTGTATTCATGATTGCTCCATGATAATTTGCGGATATACGCTACCCGACCACTTCAAATTGCCGATTGTCTTCCTTTTCCTTAATATTTCTTCAGACTACACTTGGTTCTTATCGTACCATATTTCCCTACCTTGTTCAATATATTTCGCTTTACGTGAAAGTGTTTTTGCGGTATCATTTACCCAAGGTAAATTGAACGAACACCTGTAAAACTTTACAGGGGCAAGGAGAAAATATGTTAAACGATTTGAAGAAAGAAATCACGGATTGCTACATGTACGGTGAGATCATCTGCCAACAGGGTTTTGGTCCAAAAACCGATATCTCCATGCATGACATGATCCGTTTTGATCTGCTGCAGTTTCTGGTGTATCTGACAGACAGCTCCGACGGCAGCCTGTACCCGGAGACACGCTTTTTACACGAATATCTCGGACAATATTTCACATTGGAATCTCTGATGCGCTTCAAGCAGGATCGCACAGCAACCCCCGAATTTGTCACAACGATTCCACGTTCCCTGACTTATTTTGTGGAAGCTGACCAGTCTGGGCTTTCTGCCTGCACGACAAAAGGATTTTCAAAGTCAAGAAATCTATACAACCTGTATGTTGAACTCGGTCAGGCATACATTTCCTGCAACAACCGGACAACCGACTCAGAAGTCTCCACGCTGACGGCCTATACCGGTATGATCGAGGAATACCTGCGCAAACTGAAACTGTTTGAGCCCGGCGAGAATCCGGCACTGAAGAATCCCCCGAAACCTTCCACCCCGAACAAGGCAGCCTCCGCTGCCAACACCCCTGTCAAAAATGCATCGACCTCGCAGGCGGCTATGGCTGCTATGAAAGGCACTATCAACAAGCAGGAAGTTCCAGAGGAAGATATCAAATTAGATGATCTGCTAAATGAATTAAACGAACTGACCGGACTTTCTGAAGTAAAGAAAGATATTAAATCACTGATCAACCTGTTGAAGGTGAAGAAGCTGCGGGAAGAGCGTGGCATGAAGCAGCCGGAAATGTCATTGCACATGGTATTTTCCGGGAATCCGGGAACTGGTAAAACAACCGTTGCCCGTCTGCTCGCCAAAATCTACAAATGTCTCGGTATCCTGCCGGGTGGTCAGTTGGTCGAGGTTGACCGTTCCAACTTAGTCGAAGGCTATGTCGGACAGACTGCCATCAAGACAAAGGAAGTCGTGGAAAGTGCCTTAGGCGGCGTACTCTTCATCGACGAAGCTTACACACTTACCGCAGGCAAAGACGGAAAGGACTTCGGGCAGGAAGCGGTAGATACCCTGCTTAAAATGATGGAGGATAACCGCGATAATCTGATCGTGATTGTTGCCGGTTACACCGAATTGATGCAGGAGTTTGTAGACTCCAATCCGGGACTCCGTTCGAGATTTAACAAATACATCAATTTCGAGGACTATAGCGGCGACGAGCTTTATGATATCTTCTTATCCATGTGCAAAAAACAGGAATACGAACCAAACGCACAGGGAAAAGCATATGTCAAAGAGTTACTGAATATCTGGGCAAAATCCCACGATGAAAACTTTGCAAATGCAAGAGAAGTACGAAACTATCTGGAGCGTTCCATCGCCAGACAGGCAAGCCGTATCGTCGAGCTTGACTCTGTCAGCGACAAACAATTAAAGACATTAACCAAGGGGGATTTAACGGAGGGATAATACCTGTGACCACAGGATTTCAAACAAATCCCGCTCTGTACGTTCCATCTGCGCATCTACGATGGCAGCCTCGCGCACCTGTCTGACAGAATCAGGCAGATCGTGAAGCTGCCATTTTGCATGAGCAGCATTTACAATCCGATATCCATGCTCGCGTACACGCAGACAGAAGTCAAGTGCGGAAAGCTCTGTCCGGAATTTATCCGAGAATCCACCCAATTGTACAAACACTGATCTTTTCACAAGCATACAATGTGCCGGCACAATCACATATTCGCGATTCATTCCATAGTACCGCATCGCACCGGTCTCATCCTGCCGGATCTTCCGCCATTCTTTCCATGCATCAAATTGTGGTAATCCGCGATACGGATAGCGGTATAAATTTTTTATTTCCTTCAGATCAATCGCACGTTCTGTTTCCGCCTGCCATTTCTGAACCGGAGACTCATATGCCCCTGCGAATTCCAAGCCCGCGCAATACAGCCGATCCCGGTCATCATAGACCGTCCCGGCTACAATTCCGACGTCTTCACGCATAGCGATACCTAGCATTTCACCGAGTGCTGTCGTATCGCCAATCTCCATATTCGCATCCAAAAATAAAAGGAAACTGCCATTCGCATGCAAGGTTCCAAGATTTCGGCATTCCGTGCTGCTTTTCCCAGGCTCTGCCTCCACCACAGCAATATTTCGTCTGCGGCTCTGCATCTGCTGGTAATATTTCTGCAATTCCTCATCTGTTCGGTCTTCATCTACAATGATAATCTCAAAATTACTGTACCGTGTTTTCTCGTAAAATGGCTCCAGCATCTGTTCCATCAACGAACGATTCGTATGCCCGGTTATGATCATCGACACGAGTGGATTGCCCGGTGTATCATATTTTACCGTATATACGCTTCGCTGATCAGTCATCATGACACGCGCCAGCAAATGTTCCCGCGACACATGTGCCTCCAATGCCTCTTTGCCCGCCAGATTCTCCTGTGCATGCTTTGCCTCCCGCTCCGAAGAAGTTCCATCATGAATCCGTTTGTGATACAACACGCGCGGAATATGACAGATCTCCCGGTTGCCTTCACAGCAACGCAGGATCATATCGTAGCCCTGCGCACCATCATACTGACTATGAAAGCCTCCGTCCGCCAGCATAAGCTCTCTCCGTGCCACAAACAAATGGGAAATATAATTATATGCACGCAGCAGGTCGATATCGAATTCCGGTTTGAATCGCGGTTCCAGATAATGACTTCCATTTTCTGCCATCCGGTCTTCATCGGAATAAACCACATCATAGCGTTCTCTCTGCAAAGCATCCACCACCCAGTACAGGGCATCCTCCGTCAGGACATCGTCATGATCCAGCAATGCAACATACGCTCCTTTTGCCGCCTGCAATGCCCGGTTACTGTTCCCGGAAATTCCAAGATTTTCTTCCATTTTTATGTACTGGATTCGCGGTTCATTCTCCATATATTGCCAGATAATGCGCTCCGTCTCCAAACTATACACCTTCTCCAGCACCGACAATTCGCCATCCTCTGATACGCGCGCATCAAGAACCGGCGGTTCTCCCTTCGCCTGACTGCCATCGACCAGACACAGTTCCCAGTTCCCATAGGTCTGATGCAGCACCGATTCCAGCATTGCACGTAAAGAAAGCTCCGGTGTCATATACACCGGAACTACAATACTGATACAAGGGCAGTATGAAAACACTCGCTCCCGCTGTGTTGCAAGTGCTTCCTCATCTGCCTCTATATTTTCTTTAAAAAAACGATCATACGCCAGATCCAGCCCCGTCACCATCGAACGTGCCTTGGAAAGCGCCTCCGGGATTGCAGTCGAACGAATATGCTCGAAGCCTTTTTTAATTGTATCCGCATTCAAGTCTGAAAGTCGAAACTTCATCGCTACTGCCTCCCCTTTTTCTTATTTCCGCACAGAGAAATCAAACGCATCTAACGCCAGATTCATGTTGTAGTACGGATCTCCGGTTGCCAGAATATCCACCCATCTTGACTGAAACAACTGCATCTCGCTGTGGAATCGCTTCTGTTTTTTCACAGTATCTTCTTTACCTCTGGATTTTGATTCATAATGATACAGCTTTGCCTGTGGAACATACACAACCAATTTGCCAAGCTTTCTTACTTTCAAACAAAAATCCACATCATTAAAAGCCACCTGAAATTCTGGATCCAGTCCTCCAACCGCATCGAAGGTCTCTCTGGAAATCATCAGACAGGCTGCTGTAACCGCACTATAATCACACGCAACAGAAGTCCGAAGCTGATAGATGCCCGCCTGCTCATCCATTGCAGAAAATGCATGTCCGGCAATTCCGCCAATCCCAACAATTACGCCTGCATGTTGAATCGTGCCATCCTCAAAATACAACCGTGCACCAACAATTCCTACATCTTTGCGTTGACAATATCCAAGCATCTGAGTAATAAAATCCGGTGAAATCAGTTCAGTATCATTGTTTAACAACAAAATATACTTACCCTTTGTATGTGCAACACCAAAATTATTGATTTTGGAATAATTAAATTCCTCCTGCCAATACAACACCTGAATATGCGGATTTTCCACAAGTGATTCATAGTATGCAAATGTCTCTTGTTGCACACTGTTATTTTCTACTATGATAATCTCATAATTCCGATAAGTCGACCGTTGTTCAATCGCATCAATACATTTTTTCAAATCATCCACATGATCCTTGTTTGGAATCACGATTGACACAAGCGGTTCTCCCTGAACCAGATAACTCACCTGATAATACCCCGGAGCTGCTCCATCTACAACCTCCGCAGCCAGCCCCTGTCGCGCCAAATGCGCTTCTATCGCTCGTTTTCCAGCCTCAAACGCATAACGTTTTGCTGTCGGATCTTCCGCTGTTGATGCCGCATGTGCCCGCCAATGATACAGAATCTTCGGAATATGACAAATGCCATCTGCCTGCTCCGTGCAACGGAATATAAAATCATAATCCTGCGCACCATCAAACGCTGGATTTAACAACCCCACCTGATCCACTAAGTTCTTCTCTGCTACAAACATATGACAAATATAATTATTACAACGTAGCAAATCAATATTAAAATCCGGTTTAAAATTCGGTGCAAAGAAATAATCTCCTGTTTCATCCACCTTATCTTCATCGGTATAAATCACCTGCACCCGCTTCGCATTTAGCGACTCAACGCAGGCATAAAGTGCATCTGGCTCAAACAAATCGTCGTGATCACCAAACACAATATAATCTCCCGTCGCAAGCGTATATGCCTGATTCGTATTTTCGGCTATTCCAAGCGTTCCATCTTGTGAAGCTATATAATGAATTCTCTGATCCTTTTGCATATATACCTGCAAAAAATCGTATAAACATTTTTCTTTTCTTCCTCCATCCGAGAAGCATAACTCCCAGTTTCCATAGGTTTGTGCCTGCACCGACTCAATTAACGCACGCAGAAAGTCACAATTGCTCTCATATAATGGCACCAAAATGCTAAACTTCGGATGATATTCAAAATGCCGTCCACATTGTTCCTGTCTTTCACTATCTGTCAGCCGATGACTATGCATCCATTTATTATAATCCACATAGTTGGAACCAAGATGCAGGTACTTTTTTAATTTTGCACATGTATTACGCCATCCGAATGTCTTTATATTGTTGATTACACGGATTGCATTTATATATATACGTCCCATATCTGATTCTCCTGCTGTTTTCTATATCATCTGTTGTCTCAGTATATCATACATACAAAAAAATCTCACGAAAATATCAAGATTTAGTTGTTATTTTCTATTATATTCGTGTATAATAGACACGTTATAAGGTTTACCATTACGAATACCATTCTTATATCAATCTTTCAGTAATTAACCATATACCTTATAACGCACGAAGAGGAACCAGCATCACCGGTTCCTCTTTTTTGTATATCCAATATCAAGGCTCTGATTCATCTTCTCCTGAATCAGCCTTTATCTTTATATTACTAGGCTCTTCTCCGTTTCCAGACAGCCGGGCAGAACAACAGCATCATCGGGAAAATCTCCAGTCTGCCTGCCAGCATATCGAACATCAGAATATATTTCGTAAAATCCGTAAAATGTCCGAAATTCGCCATCGGTCCAACCAGAGAAAGCCCCGGACCGATATTGTTAAACGTCGCTGCTACTGCCGCGAAGTTCGTGACCAGATCTTTGTTCTCAATCGACACAAGCAGTACGGATACCGCGAAAATAACCATATATGTCATAAAATAGACATTTGTCGCCCGCAGCGTCTCATGCTCGAGTGGTTTTCCCTCGATTTTGATCTTCTTCACGGAACGCGGATGCAGATAAGAAATAATTTCTTTTATAAATGACTTGCATGCAATAATAAACCGTGAGACTTTGATACCGCCGCCCGTACTTCCGGCGCAGGCACCGATAAACATCAAAAGCACAAGGATTGTCCTCGAAGTCTCCGGCCATAGATTGAAATCCGCACTTGCAAATCCCGTTGTCGTGATAATGCTTGCTACCTGGAAGAACGCTTGCCGGATGCCTTCCGCCGGCGCATACAATGCAAAATGCCGAAGATTAATAAAGATAAACACTGCCGCTGCAATCACGATGATAAAATAGATCCGCACCTCTTCAAACTTCAGCGCATCCCGCAGCTTTCCTGTGAGAATCAGGAAATAAAATCCGAAATTCACACCGAACAGCAGCATGAAAATCGTAACGACCCACTGATTATACGGGCTGACACTGACGAATCCGTCATTCCAGATTGCAAAACCTCCGGTTCCGGCTGTTCCAAACGACGTTGTCAGAGCTTCAAACAGATTCATTCCTCCAAAGAGTAGAAAAATCACCTCTATCATGGTCAGGGTAAAATAAATAATATACAGATATTTCGCTGTCTGGCGCACCTTCGGAACCAGCTTTCCAACCGAAGGTCCCGGGCTCTCCGCCTTCATCAGGTTCATGTGGCTGCCTCCCGCCATCGGCACGATGGCAAGCAGAAATACAAGAACGCCCATGCCTCCGATCCAATGGCTGAAGCTTCGCCAGAATAAGCTGCCCTTCGTCAGGCCTTCCACATCCGATACAACCGTCGCACCCGTTGTTGTAAATCCTGATATCATCTCAAAAAGCGCATCTGCAAAATGCGGAATATCACCATTGATCACAAACGGCAGACATCCAATCACAGACATCAGAATCCACGAAAGTGCTACCGTCACGAAACCTTCCCGCAGATAAAACCGCATGTTCTTCGGTTTCCGCAAAATAATTGCTGAACCTGCAACCGCACTGCCAAGTGCCACCCACAAAAAAGCAAAGCCGCCCTTCTCACCATAGATCGCAGACACGATCCCAGGGAGAGCCAGAAATGCTGCTTCGATTTCCATGATCCAGCCTAATATATAAATAACAACTGAGTAGTTCATAATCTGTCTCCAAAAAAATCTCCCTTACTGCCATTTCAAAATATCGCTGACATCGGTAAAGCCCGTGTGCGTTGTAACAACGACCACGTAATCTCCCTCGCAGATGACATCCTGACCACGCGGAATAATGACCTTACCATTCCGGTTCAGACAGGCAAGCAGAAGGTTATCCTTCAATTTCAACTCCATGATCGGTTTCCCGATTACCGGAGAATCCTTCTCAACCTTAAACTCCAGTGCCTCCGCCCGGTTATCAAAGATATGATACAGTGTCTCAATATTACTTCCGACCGAATTCTGCATCGCACGGATATACGCCAGAATCTTCTCTGCTGTAATATAACGTGGATATACGATACTTCCGATGTCCAGACTATCAAGCACATCACTGAATGTGCTCCGATTGATCTTCGTGATCACCTTTGTGTCAGAGCATTTTCTCGCAAATAACGTAAGCAGGATATTCTCCTCGTCAAGTCCGGTCAGCGGAACAAACGATTCCGTACTCTCGATGCCCTCCTCACGGAGCAGGTCTTCGTCCGAGCCATCGCCATGCAAGATCAGTGCCTTCGGAAGTAATACGCTCAGCTCCTCACACCGTTTCTCATCCAACTCCAGAATCTTGACCTCCACACCGGATGAAATCAGCTGTTTTCCAAGATAATACGAGGTTTTTCCTCCTCCAATGATCATGCAGTTTTTGACCTTATGTGTATCGACACCGATCTTCTTGAAGAAATCCATACTGTTTGTCGGTGTCGCAAGAAATGTCACGGCATCACCGCCACGCATGATGAAAGAACCATCCGGGATAATCAGGTTCCCATCCCGCTCGACACCACAGACAAGCATATCACAGTTTAACTCATGCATCGCCGAAATCGGCTTATCGTGCAGCAGATTTCCCTTCGGAATCTTGAACTTCACAAGCTCCGCATGTCCACGCGCAAAGGAGTTGATCTCAAGGGCCGACGGCAGACGCAGCAGACGTGCAATCTCGCGTGCAGTCTCCAACTCCGGATTAATGATCAGCGAAAGTCCAAGCTGATTTCGAAGATACGAAAGCTCCATACTGTAATCCGGGTTCCGGACACGTGCGATGGTAGCACAGTCACCGACCTTTTTCGCGATCGTACAGCTGAGCAGATTTAACTCATCACTTTCCGTCACGGCAATCAGAACATCCGCATCCTGAATACCCGCCTCAATCTGGATGCTGTAGCTCGCACCATTTCCGGTAAAGCCCATAACATCGTAGTCTTCCGTAATCCGCTGAATCACCTCATTCTTCTGATCAATGACGGTAATATCATGGGATTCCTTGCTGAGCTTCTCCACCAGCGTACTTCCAACTTTTCCGCATCCAACGATAATAATGTTTAAACCCCGTTCTTTTTTCTGCGTTTTCTTTGAAGATCTCATATCCTTAATTCTTACACTCCCCGTATATTCGCAATTCCTTATTAACAATAAAATTGAAACTTTATTGTACCATATTCACAGTGTTACTACAAGGGAATGTCACGCGGAACCGCGTTCCAAAATCCGGTCTGGTCAACACGTCAATCTGTCCATCATGTGCATCTACGATCCATTTTGCAATGGATAATCCAAGACCTGATCCGCCCGTCTCACTGTTGCGTGCCTCATCGGAACGATAAAACCGCTCAAAGATATGCACGACCTCGGATGCCTGCATGCCGATACCTTCATCCTGCACCTGATAATAGACGCCTTGCTCTGACCGCCCGACTGTAAAATGAATCGTATCGCCCCCTTCCGAATACTTTGCCGCATTCTGTACGAAAATACGAATAGACTGTTTCAGCATGGCAACATCGCCACGCACCATACAGCCTGGGCAGGCTGAAAATTCGTACGGATGCGTCTCATCAATCATCATGGATTCCTCGTACACCTCCTGCACAAGGTCATTTAAGTCCACTTCGACCGGCTTCAATGTATTCCGCCCACTATCTCCGCGCGCTAAGAATAGAAGCTGTTCAATCAGATCCTTCATATGGTCAGATTCGTTCTTGAGCGCTTCAATCGACTCATTTAGCACTGCTTCATCTTCTTTGCCCCAGCGGTCGAGCATGTTTACATAGCCCTGAATCACGGAGATCGGCGTCCGCAGCTCATGCGATGCATCCGACACGAACCGCGCCTGCTGCAGCTTACTCTCCTGCATCCGAGCGAGCAGATTATTCAGTGCCACCTCAATGCTCTGCAAATCCTTATCCCCGGTCGATATCCGTATATCATTCGCATCAACGGAGACATTCGAGATTGCCTGTTCCAGATGCTCCAGATTTACCTCATCACCGCTCATATTTGAGAGTGCTTCCGCACGCACAGCAAGATCATTCAACGGACGCAGCTTCCGTCTGATATTCCGTATACCAAAGCACGCAGAAATGAGCATCATAAGTTCCACCGCGCCAACCACAATGAGCGGTATAGCCGCATAATCCAGAACCTCATGCACCAGAAAATTGTCCGTGTTCTTACCGACCTGTGTGGTCATCGCCCATGTGGCATATGAATCACCCGACCATGTAATATGCACCGGCTTCGCCCCGGACATCCAGTCTGCATCTGTCGTATCAAGCCGCCATACCAGCACCGCCACGAACAACATTCCGAGTATCACAATATCAAGTCCCAGCAACGCAAAAAAGCGCCGGAACCAGTATCCGACATGAATCTTCCGGGCAATAGAGGTTGTCTTCCGATTTGTCCGTTCTTCTCTCATCCAATCACTCCTATGACTCCTTGATGCAATATCCGACTCCGCGAACTGTCTGGATCAGCTTAATTCCAAAATGATCGTCAATCTTCGTCCGCAGATACCGCACATACACATCAATGATATTCGTCTCGCCGACATAATCATACCCACAGACCTCATTTAGAAGCTTCTCCCGGGTAAGTACAATATTCTTGTTCCGCATCAACGTGTGCAGCAACTCGAATTCACGGTTCGTAAGCTCCACATTTTCGCCCTGCACAGTCACCTCGTGGCGGTCTTCGTCTAAGCAGACACCCAGCACCTCCAGCTTATGTGTCGGTGCATCCTCTGTACGCGCATGCTTCTTTAGCGCGACGCGGATACGCGCCAGCAGCTCCTCGATGGCAAATGGCTTCGTGATATAATCATCCGCACCAGCGTCCAGCCCTGCTACCTTATCCATCACAGCGTCGCGTGCCGTGAGCATAATGACCGGCGTGTCCTTCTCCTGCCGGAGTCTGCGCAGCACTTCCATGCCATTTAATCCCGGCAGCATCACATCAAGTAAGATCAGGTCAAACGAACCGGAGAGGGCTTTGTCCAAGCCCTCTCTGCCGTCTGCCGCCTTCTCGACTTCATTTCCTTCATGTTTTAATTCCAGTTCGACGAAACGGGCGATGCCCGCTTCATCTTCAATGATCAAAATCCTGCTCATATCGTCTCCTACTACTGCGAAAAAACGACAAATTGTATATATTCCACGAGATAGACAGAGTACGCAATTACATGCAGACGCGCTCTCGCTCACTTCCACATGTAGCGGTACTAAACTCATTGCACCGGTAAACCGGCACAATTCGTTAAGTACCGACATGTTCCAATGGTCTGCATTAAAATTGGTACTCTGTCCATCTCTTTATATAACTACCTGTTGTCGTTTTTTCGCCACTACTTGGTTTTCCTATCTCTATGTTTCAGATTTTTATTTCTTGATGTCTTCTTTTACTCCCGCGCAGGCATCGGATGCCTTATCGCAGGCGTTGTTGATGTCCTGAACTGTTTTCGCGTCACCCTCGAAATGGTACCTGCAGTCGCAGAAGAGTCCGATGATCAAAAGTGGTACACAGATCCAGAATGCGAAGATCAAAAGCAGTATGAATATGATGATCGGCATCCGCATAAAACGCTCACCCTTACGCTCAATGATGAAGTTCTTCTCGCAGCCCTTCTTGATGATATCGCCTACCCACGCGAAGAACTCATCCATACGCTCACCGAATGTTTTCTTCTTGCAAGACTGCTCGTAGGCAGCCTGTGCCTGTGCCAGCTCGTTCGATGTCTCCTGCGGAGTCGTCGTATAAGTGCCAACCTCCGGTGCCTTGATCTTTCCAAGCTTCTCTAAATACACGATCGCATCGAGCAGATCATAATTACATGCTTCGAGTGCACTCTTGGCATCCTCATAGCTGACACCTGTCTTCTCTCTGATTTTTTCTACCTTTTCTAACTGATCCATATCTGATATCCTCCATTTTCTGTAACAGCGGTTTTGTGATTTGTTCTTTGCTGTTCTTGATTGTGTCCTTATCTTACGGCACCAAAATTAATCTATAAGGTAGGAAAGATTAAAATCAGATTAAAATTTCTATTATTTTCCATATATCTATCTGCACTTCTTCCTGTTCACATACTAACACAAGTGTATGCGTATGTTCATCTATTTTCTTCAGAATTCCGGTGTCCTTCACGTAGGCACCGCCCTCTTTTTTCGCATCCTTCACAAAATGTACGACCGCTACTTCCGTATCCTTGTGCTCCGCTAACCACTGCAGCTTCCGGTTTAGTTCCGCAACCTCATACTCATCAAGTTCAATCTCTTCCTCTGTCAGCCGTGCCGTCTCCCGCACCGCTTCATCATGTCCCGTAAGCGCTGCAAATGGGGCAAACTGCGCCGCACGCATCATCCGATCCATCGGCGGATGCTTCTTCGACACCGGGCGTTCCCGGTCGATGATATCACTGTAATCCCGTCTCACGCCTTATGTCCTCCGATCTGATTATTCCTGTCACGCGCCGTTGCGCCCTCGCGGAAATTCATTCCACGTAGAACTGCATTTTTACCGTATTTATGTTTGATTGCAAGCAATGCCTGCTGAATCTGCGCTTCTTTTGCTTCCTTTTCTTTCTCTGCTTCCTTCTCCTTTTCCAACGCCGCATAATCGGTAAATAAATCCATCTGTTCAAATCCAGAAGTCTCTTCCTTCACATCTTCCTTCCGGATCACATGATTGGCTACCACATACATCCGCCGCACAAGCAGATTCTCATCCACAATCCGGTCATATAAGCGAAGCACCGCCGCCTCAATCCTGCTTGTTGACGATGTATAACTGTCCAGATTCTCTGTCCCGTGTGCGTGCTTCGGCACCTTCCGCCCATAGCGGTCACGCGTCACCTCACCGTGATATCCATTTGCTCCCCCAGACAGATTCTCGATATCATAGCCAACTGTAAGTACCATCTGATTTGTGACAAGCCCCTTTTCAACCAGTTCCAGCACCAGTCCCTCTGTCATTTCCTGTACAACCACACGTGCTTTCTCACATGTATACGGGCATTGCAACACCTGCCCCGAACTAATGCTATTACTCTCCGGGCGGTACGCCTTAATCTCTGCGATCGTACACGGTTCATAGCCCCATGCATGGTCGATCAGCAGCTCTGCATTCACCCCGAAAAGCTTATACAGCAGATCTTCGTTATAGTAATCATCTTCTCCGCCCAGTGAACACCGGGCAATATCTCCCATCGTATACAGATCCTGTGCATGCAGCTTCTTCTGGTAACCCGCCCCCACACGCCAGAAATCCGTCAGCGGTTCATGGTTCCACAACAGTCTGCGGTAGCTCATCTCATCAAGCTCCGCGATCCGCGCGCCACGTTCATCCGGCTGCATATGCTTCGCCTCGATATCCATCGCAATCTTTGCCAGATACAGATTCGTTCCAATCCCCGCCGTCGCCGTGATTCCTGTCGTTTCATAGACATCCCGTATCATTGTCTCTGCAAGCTGTCTTGCTGTCATCTGATAGGTATTCAGGTATGTCGTCGCATCAATGAACACCTCATCCACCGAATAGACATGCATATCCTCCGGCGCGACATATTTCAGGTAGATATCGTAAATGCGCGTACTGTATTCCATGTAATGTGCCATCCGCGGCTTCGCCGCAATATAGTCCAGCGCCAGCCTTGGATCCGCTTTCACCTTCAGATTTTCATACGACGATCCGTTAAATTCCCGCCCCGGTGCAAATGCCAGCCGCTGACGGTTGATCTCTTTTACCCGCTGCACAACTTCGAACAAGCGCGCCCGCCCCGATATGCCATAGGATTTCAGGGATGGCGAAACAGCCAGACAGATTGTCTTCTCTGTCCGGCTCTCATCTGCTACGACGAGGTTCGTTGTGAGCGGGTTCAATCCCCGCTCCACGCACTCCACCGACGCATAAAATGATTTCAGATCAATTGCTATATACTGCCGCATACCGTCACTCCACATAGATAAATCCGTGTCTTATTTCACATACTGTTTTTATTTTAGTATAGAACATATGTTTTGTAAATAATAAATATTTCAAACAGCATCATAAAACCAGCGGATTCGTACGTTATTTATATAATCATTTACAAAATTATACAAACTATAAATATTTATTTTGCAACTTCGTTACACTTTTGATGCAACTTTGATGCAATTATTTGGTATGTTATGTTAACAGGGGATTTTAGGAAATCCGGACACATATTTTCAGGAAAGACAGGGAGATAAATGAACGTAAAAATAGACTCAAGAAAAATCGAAAAGGGCGATACTTTTGTGGCACTGCGCGGCATCGACCACGACGGACATGCCTATATCCGACAGGCAATTGAAAACGGCGCAGCGAAGATCATCTGCGAGGAAGGAAGCTACGAGGTGGAAACCTGTATCGTCGAGGATACCAGAGCATATCTGGTCAATTATCTGAAAGATACTTACTACGACAAAATCAGCAAACTCAAGCTGATCGGCATCACCGGTACAAACGGAAAAACTACATCAGCATTTCTGCTTCACCAGATGTTGAATAAGCTTGGCAGAAAATGTGGCTATATTGGCACAATCGGCTTCTACGTCGGCGAGAAGATCCGCAGTCTCGCGAACACGACCCCCGATATCTATGATCTGTACGCGATTCTGCTGCAATGCCTGTCGCTCGGCTGTGAGTATGTTGTCATGGAAGTAAGCAGTCAGGGACTTGCAAATCACCGTGTCGAGACGTTGCAGTTTGACTATGCGGTCTTCACAAACCTGACACAGGATCATCTGGATTTCCACAAGACGATGGAACGCTATGCCCTTGCAAAGCAGGAATTATTCCGCATGTTAAAGCCATCCGGCAAAGCGATCATCAACTATGACGATTCCTACAAGCACTATTTTCTGCTTGAAGGAAATGAGAATGTAACCTTCGGCTTTACCGGCGGAGATTTCAATGTAGCTTTGGATGCCGCAGACAAGGAACATACAGAATTCTCGGTACAGTGCCCTGCATTTACCCAGAACTTCTCGACCAATCTGATCGGCACTTACAATATCTACAATCTGATGGCTTCCGTTGTGATTCTGACACTGGAGCAGTTTGACAGTGCCACCATCGCACAGGCAGCCGCAGCACTTACACTTCCAAAGGGCAGAACCGAATGTATCCACACAGGAAATAATCTGATCATGGTAGACTACGCACATACGCCAGACGCCATGAGCAAGGTTCTGACTGCCGCACGTGCACTTACCTCCGGCAGCATCTATGTCGTGTTTGGATGCACTGGTGAAAGAGACCGGGATAAACGTGCGAAGATGTCCGCGATTGCCTGCAAGCATGCTGATTACGTTATAATGACGCACGACGATCCTCATTATGAAGATCAGGCACAGATCTACCATGATATGACATCCGGGCTTTCTTACGATAACTACGAAATCGTGCATGACCGGAAGGACGCTATTCGAAAGGGAATCTCCCTGTTAGATACGGACGACATTCTTCTGATCCTTGGAAAAGGGCACGAAGAATTTATTGTTTGCCGGGATAAGCGGATTCCATTTAATGATATGAATGTCGCACGGCAATGCCTGTCTGAACGGAGGACTCCCACCGCAGCTAGGATCTGCCAATCCGCCTAGCGGTCACATGCACAATTAACATTTATGAACGCTAAAAGGGCGGCCACATCCTGTGACCGCCCAGTAAGAGAGGGGAAACGAAAAATCGTCTGGCTAGCTATTTTAAATTATCCTTCGATGGCAATGAATTTCTTCTCTTCCACCTGTGGCTTTGCTTCCTTCTTTGGAACAGAGATCTTCAAGACACCATCTTCGAATTTTGCCTTGATATCATCCTGTGTGATCGCATCGCCCACATAGAAGGATCTGTTGCAGGAACCTTCATAACGTTCCTTACGGATATATTTGCCCTTGGCATCCTTCTCATCCTTAGAGTTCTTTGTAGAAGCCTTGATGATCAGGTAACCATCCTTCACTTCACCGGTTACATCTTCCTTCTTAAATCCTGGAAGGTTCATATCAATCTCGTAACCGTCTTCTTTCTCAAACACATCAGTACTCATCAGATTCTGTGCCGGTGCATCATACTTATAGACACCAAAACTTGGTGCATCAAAGAAATCATCCATAAAACTATTTGTAAATAAACTTGGCATTAACATAAGCCATACCTCCTTTTATACTTCACTCAGTAATTGCAATCTATGTTTCTTGACGGCATCCATTCACTATTTAATTGCAATTACAATATCAACTTTCCTTCCCACTCGGGTTCCCTTCTCTAGGTCTTCCCTCATGTTCTAGGTGTACTATAACATACTTATTAGCACTCGTCAATAGCGAGTGCTAATAAAAATTGTGAAAAAAGTGTGAAGTCTTGATTATACAAAAAACAGGTATGCCGCAACAATACAGCACACCTGTTTCAAAATCATGTTATTTACTTAAACTGATTCTGCTCTGCATGGCGTTTGAAGAAGTCCTTTGTCTCCTTCACAACCACACCACTCAAAGCGAAGATTGCGATCATGTTTGGAATCGCCATCAATCCGTTGAAGATATCGGCGATCGTCCATACTGCTTTTACTGTCATGTATGGTCCGATGAATACTGCCAAGATATACAACCAGCGATATACAAGGATTGCTTTCTTGTTCTTGCCTGACAGGTATTCCAGACAGCGCTCCGAATAGTAATCCCATCCGAGGATCGTTGTAAATGCGAAGAATACCAGACAAAGCATCAACAGGAACGCAGCTACCTGCTCGGAAATCGGAAGTCCCTCCTGGAATGCGTAGGTTGTTACCTGTACACCCTCTAAGCCTTCCTGCTGCCAAGCACCTGTCAATACGATAGAAAGTCCTGTCATCGTACAGATGATGATTGTATCAATAAATGTACCCGTCATGGAAACCAGACCCTGACGTACCGGCTCCTTTGTCTTTGCTGCGGCTGCAGCGATTGGTGCAGAACCAAGACCGGATTCATTTGAGAAGATACCTCTTGCAACACCCTTCTGCATTGCAACGATCATCGTACCAACCACACCACCGGTCACTGCCTTTGGATTGAATGCGCCCTTTACGATTGTTACAAACGCATCCGGAATCTCTTTGATATTGCAGATGAGAAGCACCAGACAAAGCAGAACATAAAGCACTGCCATAAATGGGACGACGATCTGGGATACATTTGCAATACGCTTGATACCACCGATCAGCACAAGTGCCACGCAGACACTCAGGATCAAAGATGCAATAACTACCGTCCACGAATATGTACCGATTCCAGGAATCTCTACGCTCCATGATTCATTCGGATCAAAGAATCCCTCAACAGCCGATGCAATACCATTCACCTGTGAGAATGTTCCGATACCGAACAATCCTACACAGATACCGAAGAATGCAAAGATCTTCGCAAGCCATTTCCACTTTGTACCCATACCTTTTTCGATATAGTAGAATGGTCCACCGAGTGCATGATTGTCTTCATCTACCACACGATACTTAACTGCAAGGAGTCCCTCTGCATACTTGGTTGCCATTCCGAAGAATGCAGCAAGCACCATCCAGAACAGGGCACCCGGGCCACCGGCTCCGATTGCTGTTGCGACACCGACGATATTTCCGGTTCCGATTGTCGCTGAAAGCGCCGTACAGAGTGCACCGAACGAAGTTACTTCTCCTTCACCCTCTTCCTCATTTTTCACCATCCATTTCAGGGCAAGCGGCAGTTTACGGACCTGCAGCACACCCATACGGATGGTAAGAAGGATTCCACCTGCAATGATCAAAATCATAAGCGGCGGACCCCAGACGAAATCATCTACTTTTGTCAAAAAGCTATTAATTGCTTCCCACATGTTTCCTACTCTCCTTTATTTTATTTTAACAACATGTTCTCTATATTACACAGTTTTCCAGCTTTTGACAACATTTTTCCCTCAATTTATAAAGTTTTTTACTGTTTTCATATTAAATATACGGGGTATAATAGAGTTTATGATATACTTTATATGTCCAAACATGGATTTTAAAAAAGAAAGGAATACATTTTTATGAATCTTATTAAGAATATTTCCAAATCAGAAGTACATGTATTGAAGGATCAGGTTACTTATCAGGAGGGACAGGTTGTCAGCAAGACACTCGCCCAGAATGACGCCGTATCTATCACATTATTTGCCTTTGACAAGGACGAGGCGATCAGCACACACGAGTCCGGCGGCGATGCATTTGTTACCTGCTTAGATGGTGTCGGCAGAATCACAATCGATGGTGTTGAATATATCCTGCACGAAGGTGAATCCATCGTAATGCCAGCCAAGCATCCACATGCCGTCTATGGTGCAGAACAGTTCAAGATGCTGTTAGTTGTTGTATTTTAATTATCTTAATTCTTAAAACGGAAAAGCCGCCGAGCCGGGAATCCAAGCCCCAGTCCGACGACTTTTTTTCTTTCTTCTATTCTATATATCGGCAGATTTCTATTACTGCTTTACATTAAATGCTTTCATTCCTGGATATACAGCGCTTGCGCCAAGCTCTTCCTCGATACGGAGCAGCTGGTTGTACTTTGCAACACGCTCAGAACGAGAAGGTGCACCTGTCTTGATCTGGCATGTATTAAGTGCAACTGCAAGGTCTGCAATCGTTGTATCAGCCGTCTCACCAGATCTGTGTGAGCTGATTGCTGTGTATCCAGCCTTGTGCGCCATCTTGATTGCTTCCAATGTCTCAGAAACAGATCCAATCTGATTCAACTTGATCAGGATTGCATTTCCTGCGCCAAGCTCAATTCCCTTTGCCAGTCTCTCTGTATTTGTTACGAACAGGTCATCGCCAACAAGCTGAACCTTGCCACCAAGTCTTGCAGTCAGCTTCTGCCAGCCTTCCCAGTCCTCTTCGTCCAGACCATCCTCGATTGAGATGATTGGATATTTCTCGCAAAGTGCTGCCCAATGCTCGATCAACTGCTCAGCAGTATACTCTGTACCCGCCTTCGGAAGCTTGTAGTAGCCCTTTCCTTTTTCGCTCTTCCACTCAGAAGAAGCTGCATCCATAGCAATCTTGAAATCCTTGCCTGGCTCATAACCTGCTCTCTTTACAGCTTCGAGAATTGTCTCAATTGCTTCCTCATCAGACTTCAAAGCAGGGGCAAATCCACCCTCATCACCAACGGATGTAGCAAGTCCGCGTTCTTTCAAAATTGCAGCCAATGCATGGAAAACTTCTGCACACCAACGCAGACACTCTTTGAAAGATGGAGCGCCAACTGGCATGATCATGAACTCCTGTACATCAAGTCCAGAAGAAAGTGCATGACATCCACCGTTTACGATGTTCATCATTGGAACTGGCATACGATTTCCAGATACACCACCGAGGAAACGATACAGAGGAATGTCAAGGGATGTTGCTGCTGCACGGCAACATGCGATAGATACTGCAAGAATCGCATTCGCACCAAGCTTAGACTTGTCCTTTGTTCCATCTGCCTGAATCATAGCCTGATCCACTGCATAGATATCTGATGCATTCATACCCTCGATTGCATCATTGATAATTGTATTGATATTTTCAACTGCCTTTGTTACACCCTTGCCAAGATAACGGCTCTTATCGCCATCACGAAGCTCCAGTGCCTCGAACTCTCCAGTGGATGCACCACTTGGTGCAGTACCTCTTCCGATGGTTCCATCTGCCAGATAAACCTCTGCCTCTACAGTTGGATTTCCTCTGGAATCCAGGATCTCACGGCCAATAACTTTTTCAATTTCTAAATAATCCATTGTTATGTACTCCTTTCAATTTGCATTTTAACGGAGTCTCTTGCTTCTGACGGTCTCTCCTCGTTCAGAAGCAGGAGTTCCGAAATGATTTACACGTGCTAGGTTAGCCAGACCTAACTACAAGTTAGTATATACTAACCCGATTTAAAATGCAAGTGTATTTTCCATAACTTTTATGCAACTACAATACTCCCAACCATACAGGCATCTCCATCCAGCACAAGAGATACCTCATAATGCTGTTTAGGTAGATTCTGCTTTATAAATGCAGCCTCAAAACCAGCAAATGCTAACCTTCGCTTACCAAACGCATCCCGGACATCTGGTCTGTACAGTCGCTCTGATTTTACAATGTACTGTTGCTTGTCCTGTCCAGTTAAAACAATATTGAGCGTTCCCGCACGCAATGTTTTTCGATTCAAGGCCCAACCACTGATTTTTACGACTGCTTCATCTGTAAACTCTTCTACCTTGTATTGCAGACTTCCATTTTCAACAAGCCTCTGCTGGGTTCGCTCAGGCGTTTCGATTTCCTTTACTTTCAACAGCCGTAATGAGAAGTTATCACTATTGCCAATCAGATTTGGGTTATAACACGGATCATACCCCTTAAATTCCGGATGACGATCATACAATTTTTTCATTTCCCGTTGCTGTCTGGCGGCTTTTTCTGGGGATACAGCGTCATAGCCACGGCTGACAGATTCATAATGGTATAAACGGACATCTGTTCGCACAACATTATAATATCCTGCTTCTACTAAATTAAAACATAAGTCAATATCGTTATATGCCACCGGTAACTGTTCCGAAAAACCACCCACCTGATCATATTTATTCCGGTCAATCATAAGACACGCACCGGTCACCGCACTGTAATTATATTCCAGCTTATTTCGTCCCCAATAACAATTCAAATCGTCGTTAATCCGTTGAAATGCATGTCCTGGTCCAACCATAAAACTGACAACACCTACATGCTGTATCAAATTCGTATTTGGGTAAATTAATTTACATCCAACCGCACCTGTATGTGGCTGCTGTGCATGTCCCAGCATCCGTTCCAGCCATTCCGCTCCCTCAACACGAATATCGTCATTTAAAAACAGAAGGAACTGTCCATCTGCCAGATGTGCCCCAATGTTGCACATCTTTGAAAAATTAAACTCCATTGGCGCGTAATGATATTTGCACTCCAATTCTTTACACATTTGTGTATATTTCGCATGTGTTTCTTCTGCACTGCCATTGTCCACAACAATGATTTCATAATTTTGATATTTCGTTTCCTTTCGGATGGACGTCAGACATTGCTTTAAAATGTCATAATTATCCTTAGACGGAATAATAATGCTTACTCTGGGATTTCCCACAACTTCATAAACCACGCGGAACATCACTATATCTTTAATATATTCCAGATGCCCTTTAACGCCTCTTCGCTCCAGGGCTTCGAGCTTCGCCTTCTTTGTCGTTTCAATAATATATGGCTTTGCCGATATATCATTTGCCGTAGACTCTTCACGTTCCCGCCAATGATAAAGGATTTTTGGCACATGCCCTATACGATTCGTCTTCTCCATCACCCGCAAAACAAGATCATAGTCCTGCGAACCTTCCAAGCCTACACGCAAACCGCCCATTTCGTCCAGCAAGGATTTGCGATACACCGCCAAATGGCAGGTATACATCAAAGACATAAATGTATCTGGAGACCAATCCGGCTTAAAAAACGGATTCCTTCTTTTTGTCCCATCCTCAGATAATTTGTCCTCATCGCTGTAAATAAAATCCAGTGTATGATCTTCATTTAGCTTTTTCGCAATTTCATACAGTGCATTTTCTGCATACAGATCATCACAATCCAAAAGCGCAACAAATTCGCCCTCTGCCATTGCAATTCCATCGTTTGTAGTTCTGGATATATGTCCATTCTCACTGCGGTATTTTATTTTAATGCGCTCCACTCCTTCAAATTGCCGCAAAGTCTCTCTGACACGCGCATCGGTTGAACAATCATCTACAAGGCACAACTCCCAATTATCATATGTCTGATTCTGCACAGATTGAATGCATGCCGTTAACATCTGTGGTTCCACATTATATACTGGCACAACAACCGAGATGAGTGGTTTATATTCCAACTCCTGTTCTGGCTCTTTATATTGCTGTTCATTTTGCAGCATCCACATGTCATATTCATTTTTCTTGTGTAGACGATGATTTAACTTATAACAAAATACATGCCATCCTTCTTTACCCAGACAGCGCATCATTCTTTTTGAAAAAGAAAGCACTCTTTTTATCTGACCCATATTTTTATACTCCTACTTCTTCTCTCATAGATTGAACTATACGTTGTTCACTGCCCGGAATATTGCTGTTATCACATACATCTGTAAAAACACCGTCCACATAGCAGCATATTGATCTGCATTTCCTGATACACATGTCCGTTTTGTCCGAACTGCAAGCAAACCAACCACAAGTGCCGGAAGGAAATATCTTCCCTGTACACCCGCTACCACAACAAATTGATATGGCGTCCAATATAAAAGCATCGCTGCAACTGCCAGCCCACTGACGCCGACAAACACCAAAAGCATCCAAATCCGGTCTCCCACTGTTATCAACTGTTCTTCGTTTTCTTTCCGCATAGAAACATATAACAGCAACAATAAAAATCCTATTACAAACACCAGTGGAACTTCAATATCAAGCCATCCAAGATAGCTTCCCAACATCTGCTGGATATGCTTTCCTGATTCATACCAAAGCGTATTGAGTAATATTTCAAAAAATTGGATCGGATTTTTTAAGAAATACCCCATTGTATACCCTTTGGAATCGGACCATGCAATATAAGTACTGTTAATATTTTCTGGTTGTAGCCAGCGCCGAACCACGAGAACCAGAACCATCACACAAGCCACTACAAATATACCTGCAATGACAATCATAAGCACCTTCATCCAAGGTTTAATTTTCTGTTTGACCGCATCCACCTTATCTTTGTGCTGTTGCAGAATTCGAGGGATCAACATCAACGGCAATACAACCAATGGCAACAGAGAAAAGCCTTTACATGGTAGCAATAATAAGCTGCTCAATACCATAACAATATTATTTACAAGCTTCGATCTCCGATTTGTTTCCTGTCCGTAAACTGCTGACATTGTTGTCGCTATTACAAGAATACATAAAGCAAACAACTGCGAATCATAGGAAAAAGAACATACCTGTTGCAATGTAATTGGCAAAAGCGCCCATACCATAACGATTCCTTTACCAAACGGAATCCGCTTTATCGCATAATAAGCTGCCGCTATAAAAGCAAGCAGATTCATCAATCGTCCAAGCAAATACAACATAGTTGTGCTCGCCCCTAACAACCGTCCAATTGTAATTCCAAGTCCGGATAAAATATACAGATAACGCGGAGACTGCGTCGAAACATGTGCTGTCTTTATCAGATTCGTTTTTTCCGGTCGCTGAAACAGCCCCTCATATTGACTATTGTAATCTTCCTTCGTAATACCACGTGCATTATACATATGTTCGTTATCCGCCTGCCGCATCATGACAGTTTCCGCATCGTGCGTTCCCATCATAACATCCGACATGTCATATGCTGTATATATGTGTACATACTCATCTGGAACTACCATAATCGGAATAATAAGCAAATACAAAAATCCAAGTACAATAATCATTGGCAGAAAAAGTTTCTCAAAAGAAGTCTTCCACTTTGTGCCAAACATCGCCTGAATGCTGACAAACGCCAACAATACAAACAACAATCCATATGCAATACAATGTAATATAAAATACGCATCCACACCGTTTTGATTGTCGATTTTGTGATATGCCACATTTATCATATACACACCCATTACCAAGGTAATCAATAGGAGTCCTATAATAACGCATAATTTGATTATTCTATTTGGATTTTTCTCTTTCACTTCCATTCTTATTCCCCTGTGTTTCTTTAATTTGATTTAGGTAGACAAAAGAGACTTTTATTGTAGGAATACAATAAAAGTCTCATGTCCTTTATAATCTATTATCGATTAGATGTTAAGCAGATCGCTGAATACCTTCAACGCACCATCCGTCTCGTGTGCAAGGACCTTCTTTGCAAGTACCTTACCGAGCTGAACACCTTCCTGATCGAAGCTGTTGATGTTCCACAGGAATCCCTGGAACATAACCTTGTTCTCGAAATGTGCAAGCAGTGCACCAAGTGTCTCTGGATCAAGCTGCTCACCGATAATGATAGAAGATGGACGACCACCCTTGAAGTTCTTGTTGCTGTTCTCATCCTTCTTACCACATGCAAATGCTACGATCTGTGCAGCAACATTTGCGCAGAGCTTCTTCTGGCTTGTGCTTCCCTGAATCTCTACATCCGTGCCGATCTGGCTGTTCTTGAATGCAATAAACTGCAATGGAACAATGTCAGTTCCCTGATGCAATAACTGATAGAAGGAATGCTGTCCGTTTGTTCCCGGCTCACCGAAGATCACTGGACCTGTTGGGTAATCAACCGACTCACCAAAACGGTTTACAGACTTACCATTGGACTCCATATCAAGCTGCTGCAGATGTGCAGGGAAACGGCTCAGTGCCTGTGAGTATGGAAGAACAGTTGTTGCAGGGTAACCAAGTACGTTACGCTCGTAAACACCGATCAATGCATCAAGCATAGCCGGGTTCTTCATAATATCTGTATTCTTTGCTGTCTCATCTTCTGCGGCTGCACCATTTAAGAAACGTGCAAATACATCCGGGCCAAATGCCAGTGAAAGTACGGCACCACCAACGGCTGATGTAGAAGAATAACGACCGCCGATATAATCATCCATAAAGAATGCTGCAAGGTAATCATCGCTCTTTGCAAGTGGAGATGTCTCACTTGTAACGGCGATCATATGCTTAGAAGCATCCAGACCTGCCTTTGCAAGTGCATCCTTTACGAAGGACTCATTTGTAAGTGTCTCCAAGGTTGTACCGGACTTTGATACAAGTACGAAGATTGCATGTGCTACATCGGTAGATGCAAGAACGGCTGCCGCATCATCCGGATCTACGTTGCTGATGAACTTCGCATCCATCTTGAATGTGCCGTTCTTCTTTGCCCAGTTCTCCAATGCAAGATACATTGCACGAGGGCCAAGGTCACTACCACCGATACCGATCTGTACAACCGTTGTGAACTTCTCGCCGGCTGCATTTGTGATCTCACCATTGTGTACCTTATTTGCAAACTCTGCAATACGGTTCTGCTGCTCTACGTAAAATGTTCTCTTATCCACGCCATCTGCCTTGACTGGCTCGCCAAGCTGACCGCGTGTCATCTGATGAAGAACCAGACGGTTCTCTCCTGTATTGATAACGGCACCATTATAAAGCTCCTGGAACTTGTCAACAAGCTCTGCTTCCTTGGCAAGGGCTGCAAGCTTCTCCAAAACTGTGTCATCCACTTCCTTTGCAGCGAAGTTGTAAGTAAGCTTCTCTGCCATCGGTACGCTGTAATTCTTCGCACGGTCTGCACCGCTCTCACCAGCCATAACAGTTGTGAGATCTACACTGCCCTTACAAGCTTTGAGTGCCTTGTAAGAATCCAAAGTATCAAGATTTTTCCAATTTGTCATTTTTCTTTCCTCCGTAATCTATTTGGCGTAGGACGCCAGCTCGTTTTATTATAACCTCTTCGGCGGAATTTGTCACTTGTTTTATTCTTCGTCTGTACAAGAATTCTTTACGATTTTCTTCTCTGGTCTCGGTGTGCCACAGGTACAGGTTGTAACGTATCTCTCATTTTCAGAGGGACTCTTCTTCATGACAAAAGCTACGTCACCACAATATTCTTTATTTAACAAAATAATATCTTTATTTACGAAAATCATAATTAAGATATTTGTTTAGTATTGATAACCCACTTTGAAAAATCTCCAAACATTTATTTTTTTCATCAACATTAAAACTAGGATGATATTCTTCATTTAGTGATTTTGATAAATCACTAAATAAATGCCATGTATCTATTAAACTTTGACAATTTTGCGATATTTCTACATTATCTATTAACTCGGTAATTTTAGATAGATAAAAGACTGTTATTCCTTTTTCAAAAATAATATGTTCCTTATCCGCAAATATATTTGCTTCTTCGACACTAGAAAAAACTAACAGCCGTTGATTAAAAAGCAAGAAACCATCTTCATCGTTGCTATACCATATAAAAAAATAAGTTAATCCATTATAAATAATTTTTGTCAAATAATATTTCGTCATAACTTTGTTCCTAATTATTCCAAATCTTCTTTTGTTGGCAGTCTGCGGATTTCTCTTCCATCTGTGCATTTGCGCGGAACATCCGATATTCCGGCGGACAAGTTTTCAAATACTCGGATTGACAAATCATCTAATTCTGTTATAAAATGTATCCAAGAAATGAGTTTTACAACCGTACAGTTTTTACTCAAGCGGCTCACTCGTTTCTTTTTTTATTCATTTTCTTTATGCTCGTTTACAGAAAGATTTCCTATCAAATCTTCACCAATTTTGCAAGTGGATAACTTATCGATTGCCATTTGAACCTGAAACTCATTTAGTTCGATCTCAACATCGTAAATGTTTCCGCTTCTTGGCAATCTGACATGCCATTCAGGGCTTTCAAAATAGCCGCCATTCATATATTGCGCCTTCGTCTCATGCGCTTTCATATCTGCTTTTCTTTCTTTACAATACGCATAGATTAAATATACAATGAGCATCGGACAAACAATACATGCCGCACACTTTCCAACCATATCTCCTCTGACAAAAAACAGAAATAGTCCCATAAGTACTGTAAAAACGATATATACAACCAACGATTTCTTAGTCATAGCAAATGGAAATTTGTGATTTGTTCTCATGTAATTCTATTCCCCCAACTACGAACTTCTTTCTCTACTTAGCAGGCACACTGCCTCACAATGTTCCGTCCACGGAAATAAATCCACAAGCGCAATCTTCTCCACCTGATACATCCGCTTGCTCTTCAGGTATTTCAGATCCCGCGCCAGACTTTCCGGTCCACAGGAAATGTACACAATCCGTTTCGGTGCCAGCTTACAGACGGAATCAAAGAACTCCGGTGTACTGCCACTGCGCGGCGGATCTAGGAATACAACATCCACATCCGTTCCGGCTTCTGCCATGCCAACCATGAATTTGCCTGCATCACCATCATAGATCCGGACATTCTTACAATCATTTCGTTTCACGTTCGTGATGGCATCCTTCGCGGCTGCCTTGTTCAGTTCGACGCCGATCACCTGCTTTGCATGGTCACTTGCCACGATTCCGATCGTACCGGTTCCACAGTACGCGTCCACGACAACCTCTTCGCCGGTAAGGTTTGCATATTCCATCGCCTTGTTATACAGGAGCTCAGTCTGCACCGGATTCACCTGATAGAAACTTGTCGGCGAGATCTTGAAGGTCTTCCCACACAGCTTGTCTTCGATAAATCCTCTGCCGTACAACACCTGATTTCGTTCGCCAAGCACCATACTTGTATCCTTGTCGTTGATATTCTGCACGATCGTCGTAATCTGCGGATGTGCCTTGACAAGTGCCTTCGCGAAATTCTTCTTCGATGGGAAGATCGGCGACGCAGTCACAAGCACAACCATAACTTCTCCGGTCGCATGTCCGGTTCTAACCATCACATGGCGCAGCAATCCATACCCACTATCTTCATTGTAGACAGTAATCTTAAATGAACGCAGCAGCCCACGGATTGTCTCTACAATCTCCTGTGCCCGACGATTCTCGATCTTACAATCGTCCACCGACAATACACGGTGCGTTCCCTCTTCATACACACCCGCCAGAATCTCGCCATTTCGCTTATGCTGAAATGCCGCATTGACCTTGTTCCGGTAATGATAGGGTTCTTTCATGCCGATAATTTCATCCACAGAACCATATGGAGCAAGCAGCTTCTTCACCTGATCGGTCTTGATTTTTAACTGCTCTGCATAGGACTTGTCAATATACTGGCATCCACCACATTTCTTCGAGATGGGGCAGCCGGATTTATTTCCTGTATGTCCGTTCTCACTTACATGTACATGCTTCTTAGATTGTTCACCACTCTGCTTGTATCTTCCCTGCTTTGTCATCACTTACTCCTGCTTCATCTGTCGTTCAGCTTCATTGACACAATTCACTGCATTTAAACATCTCGGATATCCAATGTATGGCAGGCTCTGCGAGATCACACGCATCAACAATTCCTTGTCATTCCCGATTTTCATGTTGCCCTTTGCATGTGCAACCACCTGCATATCGCAGCCTCCCTGTGAGAATAAGAAACAGAACGTTACCAGTTCCCGTTTTGCAAGCGGCAGACGGCTTCCCGGATAATCATTCCCGAAATAATTCTCCTTCAGCCATTTGTTGATATGGCTGTCCTTCCAGACTTCCTTCATATGCTCCTCGAAGATTCCCGCCTGCTCCGCAAGCTTTTTCTCCTCAGCAGCATCCTCACCTGCTCCTGTAGTCTCTGCCTCATCCGACGCAGACTTCTCCAGCCGTTCCTGCTTCGTCATGCCCAGGCGCCCCTGCTTGGCTCTTGTCGAATCCAAAAGCGGAAGCTCGATTCCTTTTGCTTCCATCACTACATTCGTGGCAACCAGAAACGGCCAGACTCTTCCCATACCAAGATAATCCACAGACTGATACACAATCTCCTTAATTACCATTGGTGACAAGCCACTGTCCAGTGCCTTCGCCACAATTACCTTATACGCATCCACGCCCTGACAACCGATCAGGGATGCGAGAATCGACATATACCGGGTCTCGTCATCCAGCTTCATTCCGTTCTCATTTACAATCTCCTTGAACGCAAACCGTTCAAAGCGCTCCATAAATTCTGCATCTGTCTCATATAAATTCATAGTAACAACTCCTTCCCAAAAACCTATCTCTCATTATTCCATGTTGCCTGTTGGCTCCATAAAGTTCTCGTATTATGCCTGTATGTACAGACACCTCCAGCTATAATGATTATATCACATTTCACACGCAAAAAAAGTATTGCTTTATCAAACGAAAAAGCAATACTCTGTTCTTTTTATTCAGCACCTGCGATACCTTGCGATCGTCCGCAGCATCTTCTCTGTATTTAACGGCTTTGTAAGCTGCTCATTCATTCCCGCAGCTCTGGTTCGATGCACGTCTTCTGCAAATACATTCACACTAAGTGCCACAATCCCTATCGTGCGCGCATCTGCACGTTTCTGCCCACGGATAATCCGCGTAGCTTCCAATCCATCGATATTCGGCATCATGACATCCATCAATATCACATCATAGGTATTCTCCGGTGCATTAAGATATGCCTCCACTGCCTGATATCCATCTGACACTGCGTGCACCTTCGCCCCTGCATCTTCCAGAATGAACTTCACAACATCCCGGTTTATGTCATTATCTTCCGCAAGTAGAATCCGCATATTTGTCACATCCGGCTGCACTGTCCCTTTCTGCATATTTCCTTCAAACTCATCACGTGCGACCTTCTCAAAAGGAATCGTGACAGTAAATGTGCTTCCGGCATTTTTTCTGCTTTCCACACGGATATTCCCATCCATAAGGTCAAGAATACTCTTCGTTATCGTCATGCCAAGTCCGGTTCCCTGATAACTGCTACGCACATCCATTGCTTCCTGCACAAACGGTTCAAAGATATGGTCAATAAACTCGGGCTCCATCCCAACTCCATTATCTTCAATCGTGAATTCATACACAACACGAGCCACATTTTCCATCGCAATGCGGGCTTTGAACTTTACCATGCCCTCATAACGATTATACTGAATCGCATTTGTAAGTATTTTTTCCAGCATTTGCCGCACATGTATCGGGCTTCCATACACGCGGGAATACCTGATATTTTCTGCAATATCCGCCGCAATCGTTATTTTCTTTCCTTCTCCTCGCGCCTGTGCAAATGCTATCATCTCTGCAATGACATCTGCCATATAAAATTCTTCCTGCACCAGCACAGCTGAGCCATCCTGAAGCTTACACATCTCCAGTGCATCTCCAAGCAGCTTCATCAGATAATTCGTTTCCGTCGTTGTCTTCACAAGGTTTGCTCTCATGAGTTCTATATCTTCATAGCTGCGCTCACTTATATCCATCATCCCTATGATATCATTTAAAGGCATACGGATATTATGTGACATACGGGATAAAAACTCCGATTTCGCAACATGCGCCTTCTGTGCCTCCTCAAATGCCTGTGCCAAAAGCTTCATCTGCCCGCGCTCTTTCTGCATAGTTCTATGATATTCACGAATATAACTGATATGCGTTCCCGCGTCCTGTAACAACTTTGCTGCCAGCTGTCCGAACTCCGTTCCGGGATTATCGAGTCCCATAAACCCATTCAAATGATTCTGCGACATGACCGGCACTACAATCGCTGTATGAACACCTCTCATCTGCAGCAATTCATACTCAAATGGCATTTCATTTTGCACATCATCTATGTTTGCAATCCATACACAGTCTCCCTGTTCAAATCGTTTTTGCCAACACGGTATCATCTGCACATAGATTTTCTGCATCCGTTCCTGCAGGGAATACACTCCCTCTTTGCACCACTCATATGTGTTTCGATAAATCCGGCAGTCCGGAGATGCCCAATCGAAAAAATACACACGATCGGACTGCGTATATTCTCCAATCTGCTCAAGTAACTGCGGAATCTGCATATCTAACTGCTGCTCTGACATCGAATGATCCAGTGTCAGAAGCTTTGCAAGCACCGTCTCCATATTCATTATTGTCTGCTTATAATCATCTCTTTTGTCCATGTACATTCTACCCTTATCAAATAAAAAGAAGCATTATACCTACCCTTATATGGCAATACAATGCTTCTGAAATAAACGTTACGTTATACGTCCGTGCAACTGGCTGCCATCTTACAGGCCCTATAGCTTTGCGTCGCAATCTTTCGATTGTTTTGCCAAATATTTACTTACATTATCGAAATAGTAACACATACTATTATTAATTGCAATTGTAGAATATTACTAGAATCTTACATCCATTTTTATGAATCTTTAAACATCCGGTAATCATCTATCTGTAATTGCGTTATATATTTCTTATATCCGGCAGGTCCACAGATCACCGATCTGCAGGCCTGCCATCCAAACTAGGAATTATTCTTTTTCTGAGGGTTTTCCTCCTCTTGTAAACTTATAAACATTCTGCTATGATGATTTTAAATCGTACCCTAAGGGACAAGTCAATGGGAAATTCGATTTTTCCAGACAGAAATCGCAAATAATTCGCGTTATCTACAGAAAAAACTTGATTGTATGGGGTTGATTATTCGGATTATATTTAGACAGAAATTCGCATCATCAGAGAAAAAAATACTGATTTTATCAGGAGGATTTCTATGAGAAAACAAAGTGAGCATCTATTTAAAATCGGCGAGATTGCCAAGATCTTAGGAGTGACACGGAAAGCCATCCTTGTCTATGAAGAGATGGGACTGCTGACACCTGCAGTCAAGGATGAAGCAAGCGGCTACCGCTATTATACTGCGGATAATATGACGCAGATTCGTGCCATCCGCTCGTTGCAGACACTGGGACTTTCGCTGGCGGAAATCAGAGAATATTACTATGATACAGAAAACCTTGACCGCTATCTTGACCGCCTCATGGATCTTCGGGCAACCTTGGACCGCAACATCCATCTGCTTCAATTGCGCGCGGCAAAACCGGGAGACTTAAGCGTGCACCGCGTCCGCCTGCCTCGGCAGGTGTGTTTCTGCCGCAGATACCAGTGTACCGATGCGAAGGACGCCGCCATCAAATTGCGGGATACCTATATTGCCGCAGCCAGAACAGGAAAAATGTCCATGGGGAGCCGCATGTTTACTGTACGTGCAGGTTCCTCCTGCAAGGAACTCGATCTGCTATGCTGCATCCCTGTTTCAGAAGATTTTGTGGGTGAAGAGCGGATGGAGTTTGCGGAAATGTCTGCCTTGTGCATCTACTATCGTGGTGCTTACGAAGGAATCAATACCGCGATTGACGCCCTACAGGCATATGTACAGGAAAATAAAATTCAGGCAACCGGCGGATTCCACTGTATCTATCTCGAAGGGCCTCCTAACCGCGGAGACCATACAGAAGACTACATCACGCAGGTTGCCCTGCCCTTCTCAGAGAATAGTGAGGGATGTTTGTAAATAATTCCATTTCTCCCCCACTATCCATCTCTTGTTCCTTATTTATCGATTATGTCCACCTGACAGGAACGCATCGTTGCAAGTGCTGCCGCATGTGCTTCCGGTGTCACGCCTGCACAACAGCCTGCATCCACGCGCACCGTGGCTTCCGGATACAAGGCTTTCAGTATAAGGGCATTTGACACGACACAGATGTCCGTGCAGACTCCAACCATTTCAATATCCAGATCCGAACCATCCGCAGTCTCACTCGCAAGGACATCCTTCCAGCCTAAGAACCCGAATGTCGGCTTGTCAACGGTCTTATATTCCGAAGTGATTCCATCAGTAAGCTCTGCACAGATCTGCCATCCATCTGTCCCTTTGATACAATGCGGAACCGGCAGATGTTTTCCCTCGTTCGTCTGCATATAATCTTCTCCATGTGTATCCCGCGTGAAAATGATCTCCTTACCAGCACGATCATACTCACTTATTTTCGCCATTACCTCTGGCAGAATCGCCTGTGCTTCCGCTGACGCAAGTGCACCTGTTACAAAGTCTTTCTGCATATCTACTACAATTAAAATGTTTCGCATCTGTGGACCTCCTTTTCCTTGATATCAATCTAAATTATATCTTACTATATTTACAGGTATTAACCAACTATCTTTTTCTATTCCTCTTTTTTTCATCACGCTTCGATACAACTCGTTGCTTGTCACATTCCTTTTCCAATAACATAAAATCCGGACAAATATGTCTCTTTGCAAATCGCTCTTCACTGCATATAATTCTATGTAGTTCTTGTGCCAAACGAAGAATTTCATTCCCGTGCAGGCGACACCACTTTAATTCCTGTCTGCATTTACGTTTATATGAAAGCTGAATTTGAGTATCCGTTGGCAGTTCCTCCAGTTCAAATGGTATAAGATATTCGTCCCTCACAGGTATCATATTATTTATATTCAGAATTCCTATCACATTCCCATCATCATCTCTGATTTTTCTACAAGTTATATTCTCCGACATGCTTTTATATTTTTCTTTTTCCTCAACAGAGCTTAACGGAATGCAATATTTCCTTTCATTCACCAATACCAAAATCCCTAAAAATGGTCTGCCTTGTTTATGCGTCTGAGTCGATACTGATAAAATCGTGTTTGTTCTACCTGTAGCCTTTTGCTCCACATTTTTTAAATTACGAATATATTTCATATTCACTTTATATAAATTCCATTCATTATCCATAAAAAATAAAGGCTATGCATAAACATAGCCTTTTCAGTACCCGTCGTAACGGAGATACTCTGTTTCATAAGTCCACTGATCGGCAGGACCCTCCATCTGACTATGATTATAACAAGTTAATCTTGTTTGTCAACCGCCATTCCTTTCTCTTTTAATTTCTTGTAATATGCTTTATATCGGTACGCAGTTCTTCTGCTGATATCACCTTGCTCTACAATCTCCATAATTGTCTTTCCCTTTTCATACTGTACTACAAACGCATTATAAGACTGCATCCATGCGCTATCGTGTTTCTTCCGACCCGCGTATGCACGATTTTTATATTTTTCTAATTCTGCTTCTAATTGTTTATTTTTTTGATCTAACTCATTGATTTTTTTTAATGCCTCTTCTAATGTTTGAATCATATCCTGCCTCATGTGCCATTTATATTTTGACACTATTATGTCATAATTCTCAAAGAGTGTCAATATATTTTTGGCACAAAAAAGAAGAGAACAAAAATCCTTTGTCCTCTTCTTTCAATCGATATATTTTCCTACACCTCACGGTGATCGATCACACGCTTCGCCTTCTTCTCGCTTCGCGGCAATGTTCCAACCGGCACAACATTGATCTTCGGTGTGACACTCATCTTCGACTTGAACAGATTCTTGATCGTCTGTCCGGTCTGCTCGAAGTCCACACGACCTTCCGCCTCAACAGTCACCATGATAATATCACGGTTATGTGCTTCATCATGCGCGATATTAATGTTATATTCGCTCGATACACCATCGACCATGCCGAGGATTTCTTCTACCTGACTTGGGAACATATTGACACCATGTACCTTGAACATATCATCACTACGTCCCTTAATTATATCAAGACGCGGATATTTGTTACCACATGCACATTCACCCGGAATAATTCTGGAGATATCATGTGTCCGGAATCGCAGAAGCGGTGCGCCTTCCTTGACAAGTGTTGTTATAACAATCTCTCCTTCTTCTCCGTCCGGTACCGGCTGAAGTGTCTTCGGATCAACAATCTCAATATATACATAATCATCCCAATAATGCATACCCGAATTTTCATCACAGCTGATTCCGATGCCCGGTCCGTAAATCTCCGTCAGACCATAGATATCATAAAGAGAAACTCCAAGCTCCCTTTTAATGTATTCCCGCATCTTCTCACTCCAGCGCTCGGAACCAAAAATACCTTTCTTCAGATACAGCTGATCGCGGATTCCTCTTTTATTGATTTCCTCTGCCAGAAGCAATGCATACGAAGATGTCGCAGTAAGGACGGTCGATTTCAGATCCATCATCATCTGAATCTGCTTATCTGTATTACCCGGTCCCATCGGAATTGCCATTGCGCCAAGCTTCTCACAGCCTGCCTGGAATCCGATTCCCGCCGTCCACAGACCATAGCCGGCTGTAATCTGAATATGGTCTTTGTTTGTGATTCCTGCTGTTTCATAGCAGCGTGCAAACATAATCGCCCAGTCATCCACATCCTTTGCTGTATAAGGAATGATGACCGGCTTACCTGTCGTACCGGACGAAGAATGGATTCGTACCACCTCCTCATCCGGTACCGCCTGGATTCCAAGCGGATAAGCATTTCGAAGATCCGCCTTGCTGGAGAACGGAAGCTGCTCAAACTCCTCCTGACTTGAAACTCCTGTAATTCCTGCTTCTTTATAAATTCTGCCATAATAACTGTCTGTCTGAATCAGACGCTTAATCTGTGCGTCTACCTGCGACAACTGTAAGTCTGTTAATTTCATAGTTGGTTCCTCCTCCAAATACGATTTATAATATCGACTGATGATACGTTATTTCCTCTATCACAACGTTTTTCCGCTTCCCACTTCAACACCTGCGTAAAATGCCGCTTTGTTTATCTCTACATATTTTGACGGCACGCGTCTTTCAAGCTCTGCGAGCACGGTTTCCTTGCTGATTCCAAGCCGTCCGCTTCCAACTGCCACGCCCAGGATGGCAATGTTGAAATATCGCGACGAGCCAAACGGTGCACAGATTTTCTCTGCATCGATTACGATACAGCTGCATTTCTTCTGCAGATACGCAATCATCTCTGTGCCGTCATACCCGGTATCCTGCAAAGATTCTGTCACCGGTTTTACCGGTACACGATTCACGATCACGATTCCATCCTTTTTCAGATACCCTAAGTTCCGCACAGCCTCCGCCGGCTCAAATGCGAGAATCATATCTGCTGCCCCCTGTGGGATCAGCGGTGCATATGCCTCCCCGATACGCACATGGCTCGTCACCGAACCACCCCGCTGTGCCATGCCGATCGTCTCTGCCGAATGAACTGCCGAACCTTCATCCATCGCCGATGCCGCAATAATTTTGGATGCCAGCACGGTTCCCTGCCCGCCGACACCACAGATCAATATATCTTTCTTCATGATGTGGCACCTCCTTTTTGAGTATCGTCGCCAATGGCGTGAACCGGGCAGATCTGGCTGCACAAGCCACAGCCGGTACATAAGTTTTCATCGATCGTCACATTTCCATCTACGGTAATAAGTGCCGGGCAGCCAATCTCGCGGATGCATTTCTTGCAGTTGATGCACTGCTCCGAGATCCTGCATTTGCCGTCTGGCTTGGAAATCGCAATACACGGCGATTTGAAGATGATTGCTTTCACACCCGGAAGCTTATCGCATTCCTGCACGGCAGCCACCGACGCATCAAGGTCTAATGGATTAACCGTCACGATCATATGTACTCCGATTCCTTCCAACACCTTCACGATGTCTACCTTATCCACAAACTGTCCCATCATATTCCGTCCGATTCCCGGATGCGGCTGATGACCGGTCATCGCCGTTGTCGAATTATCCAGCACGCAGAGAATCATATCTGCGTTATTGTACACCGCATTTACCACTCCAGTCATACCGGAAGCAAAGAAAGTCGAATCACCCACGAATCCAAAGCATGTACCCTCTCCATCAATCCAGTGGAAGCCTTGCGCCATCGTGATTCCGGCGCCCATACAAAGACACGTATCAACCATATCGAGCGGCATCGCATTTCCGAGCGTATAGCATCCGATATCTCCACAGAAATACGCTTTCTTTCCTTTCATCGCCTGCTTTACTGCATAGAACGATGCACGGTGCGGACATCCTGCACACAACACTGGTGGACGAACCGGAAGGGCAGGTGCGTCGTTGCCATCCAACCCGCGCGCGAACTTCTCCGTGCCAAGGAACTCGCTCAGAATATCTGCAACCAGATTCGAACTGTTCTCGCCACTTGCCGGCACCTTTCCGTCTAATTTTCCTGACACTTTGATGGCAAGCGTGTGCTTCCCGACAAGCTTCAGAATCTGTTCTTCAATATATGGACTTAACTCCTCCACACAGAGCAGTTCCTCCACGCCCTCGAGTGCCTGAAGCAGGAAATCCTCAGGCAGAGGGTATGCAGTTGCAAGCTTGATGAGCTTGATATCGGTGTGGTCTTTCAGATATTCCTTTGCATAGGCATAGCTGATTCCTGACGTAATCACTGCTCTCTTGGAATTTCCGCCTTCCACGCGATTCCATTTATAGGTAGAAAAATCTTTCCCAATCTCCACATTCCGCTGCTCGATCATCGCATGATTCATGTAGGATAACCGCGGGAAGATTACCCATTTCTTGGAATCCTTTATAAACCCATCATATGCTTTTGGTCCATTGTAAACCGGATTCTCAATCGACGCATACGCATGGCAGACACGTGTCGTCGGGCGGAACAAAACCGGTGTCTTATATTTCTCCGAATATGAAAATGCATCCTGTATCATCTCATACGCCTCTTCCGGTGAAGATGGATCAAAAACCGGAATCCGTGCGAAGTCCGCGAACCGCCTTGTATCCTGCTCGGTCTGGGAGGAAATCGGACCCGGATCGTCCGCCGATACAACAACCATGCCGCCCTTTACACCCACATACGCAAGCGACATCAGCGGATCGGCTGCCACATTCAAGCCAACCTGCTTCATTGTCACCATCGTCCGTGCGCCGCCATATGCCGCACTCGCAGCAACCTCCATCGCTGCTTTCTCATTCACTGACCATTCCAAATGCACCCCATCGTGTGGGTACTTGGATATCGTTTCCACAATTTCAGAAGATGGAGTTCCCGGATACCCGGACACAAGATTGACGCCTGCTGCCAATGCGCCGAGCGCGATCGCTCCATTTCCCATTACATATTCCTGCATGTAACTGTCGTCCTTTCTCTAACAAATATGTATATTATAGCAAATTCTACGTGATACGACTACTTTTGATTTTTTTGTTTATCATCAGAAAAAGCACAGTTCAAAAGCAAACTGTGCTTTTCTCATAAATATAGACAGAATTACCGCTTCTTTCTCGCATAGAGACAGCCCATTCCCGATACCAGCATCAACACGCAAAGTACAGGCAGATTCAAATCATCCCCTGTTTTAGGCGAAGCTGTTACAGCATCTTTTGTTGCTTCTGTCGTAGCTTCGGTCGTATCCTTTGTTGTCGTTTTGGATGGATCTTCGGTTGTGCTCTCTGTTGTCGTTTCCTTTGTCGAATCCTCCGTCGTTGTCTCACTCTTCTTATATGCGACCGCATAATTGGAAAATCCCTGTGTCTGGAACATCACAGTCTTAGTCGCAGAATCAAAGGACGCAGGAATAACCTCATAGGTTCCATCCGAATTCTCATGAATGACAATTAGATCATTTCCTTCAACCTCCAGGTTCGTGCCCAACTGAAGGGATACCTTTGCCGGATTCTTCAAAGCTGCTATATCATTTACCCACAGATCTGCTGCAGAATTCTTGTACAGGATCTGTGCCAGTTTAATATCAAAATACCCGACGATCTGATAATCCCCGGCCGCCTTTTCAAAGGCTTCCTGCTGTTGCTGTGTGAGAACCGCATCCTTAATCGTCAGTCTGCTGTTTCCTGAAGTGATCTCATTTTCTGCTAACTGAATCAATGCATTTTTCACTTTATCTGTTTTCAGCTCTGTCTGATCCTCTTTCTTTGTAAATATGCCACAGATATGAACATTTGCATCCGGCATCGTGTATGTATATGTAGATGTATCCGCAGAAGGTGTCAAAGACTGCCCATTGATGGTGATAGAATCAAGTTGATACCCATATTTCGGTGTTACCCGGAGCGTTATTTCTGAACCCGGCACAATCCATCCATACCCATGACTGGCACTCTGATCAATATCCTTTAATTCAACCGGCGTTCCATCTGCATCTTTGATCCCAATAATCGCAATACTTCCATGCTTTAATAATTCATTCTCTTTCAGGCTTGTATTATTGGCATTATCACTCTCCCATACGATAACTCGTTTCATAACCGTCAGTCTCTTTGTAACCTCGATCTTATATGCACTTGCAGGTGCTACTGTGAATTCCACCCTGTCCTCTGTGCCTTCCGGAAGGTTAATTGGCTTTCCATTTACCGTAACAGTTCCGATATTTCCATCTCCAAACGCCAGCTGAATCTGGATCAGATTATAGATTTCACCAGAGGCATATCCCTTTCCAGTCCCTTGTATCTCCTTACTCTCTTTTCCAATTCTCTCTCCATTTAGAGAAATCTCCATTCCTACTCCATCACAGCTTGCCGTAATCTGAATATCATCTGGATAAGCCGGCTTCGGTGGCGCAGGTTCGTATTCTACTTTGATATTCAGGTTGCCGCTAAATTCGTTTGGATCCAGCTTGATATACGAATTACTGTCAATATTATACGATGTCTCATTGATATATACCCGAATATCCGAACTTGAAATACTCGGCATACCCGGCAGTTCCTCTATGGATGATGCTTCTAAAGAAATACCAACCTTCAAATAATACTCGTTCTCGAGCAGATCGACCTGCATGCCATTCCCACTGATTGAACAATCCTTATAACCATCCCATGCGTCTTTCGTACATAATGTTATTTTTGCTTTACAGCCCTCAGCAACATCAAAAACGGCCTTTCCTCCGTCAACGGATGCCCCTATAAAATTCAATGTCACCGTGTTTGTTTCTGCTGCATGAACCGGCGTGCTGACCAATAACAGCAGGAGCATACTGATACACAACCATACACTTAGAAAAATCCCTGTTTTTTTCCTCATAACGTTGTCCTCCCTCTCTGCTTCCCTCCCCGGGAAGTTATTTTTGACATTTTATCATAAAGCACTTGACATCACAACAAGGTTTTCTTAAAAAATGCGTCGTCCGGTTTGTATCCGGTCTTTGCCAGCCACACCGCAAATGGCGCGATCAGCATCGCATAGATGTGCTCGCAATATTCAATTCTTGACTCGTCATCGAAACCACCACCAATCTCGATCTCATCGATGTCACTGATTTCGTAGCCGATTGTTCCCTTCCATGCGCACGTCTCCAGAATCCTCCGGCTTTCGGCATCCGCATCCCCCAGACAGGCAATCAGATCTTTCGGTCTCAGGTTCAGATAGGCATCCTGCATCGCAACCTTTTTGCGTAACTGCGCAGGAAAGCTATCCTCGCACTGCTGTATACTTTCTATTTTCATGTCAATTTTCTCCTTTGTGAAAAATGGATACCGGCGGTGGTTATCCACGATATCTGACAACAGCCAGACTGCCTCCCGCGCCTTATCCTGCAATGCCGCATCCCCGGAATTCCGATACGCAACGATCAGATAAATCAAATCCTTCCACGTATCGTCAAGGCAGGACTCCGGTAATTCTAACACATCCAGCACCCGCTCCATCATGCAAGACCGCGGTTCCATGCCAAAGTGCTGCAGCTCTCTGTCATAAAACAGATAAAGCCGCGTATCCACGATCCACGCGATGATTGCATCCATTACCTCCGGGCTGATTGATGCATCCTTCTGCGTGCTCGCAGCCATCTTATTCCATGGCAGTCTCCCTGCGATTTCCCTTACATGTTCTCTTATAAATGTTAAAAATTTTTCCATGAAAAAACGCCCCTTTCCAAACAAGTTAACAGTATCTGCCTACAATAACATTCGTATATGCTCGTTTAAAAATGGATGTTCGTTTTTCTCGTTGTATTTGTATTCGTGATTCTCGTTAATAGACGCCCCAGCCTCTTCGGCTTCGAGACTGGGGGTTTTGATTTTTGTTTGTGGTTACTGCTTTCTAAGGCCACAGACACTGCACTCCTGGTGCGTAACAGCATCGTGATGTCTTGTACCAGTCTGTACTTTTTCAGTACCAACCCATACTTCACCATCAAGGATGCTAAAAGCACATCTTCCAGCTGGGTCTGGGTCCGGACAATCCGGGAAGCAGCTGATACAATGTTGTGCACACCATCTCTGTTTTGCACAAGAGTCACGTAACTCGTCTGCATAACTACCATCAGGCCACATAGAGTGCCATTCATACACATCCTGCTCCTCATAAATCGGTGTTTCATGCGCTGGCTCATCTACAACCGTTTTCCACTTACAATCATGTGGAGTAATATATGGAAAAGCCGCTTTGCTCTTGATTCCATTTAGATCCGTCAAAACACCGTCGTCTTTTTTCACAAGTACGATCTGAATTGCCTCCAACCGCTTGCCAAGACCGCTCGTACCTGCCGGATCTCCATTCCACGCCCACGAAAGCCATCCGTAGGTCTGTGCATGCACACGATAACAGATATTGTAATGGTTTGCGATTTCTCCTTTGAGACGGATTCGGATTGCTTCCAGTCGTTTTGCCTGTCCGGAAGTGCCGCTCATCATACCATTTGACACCTCATTCATCCAGCCATAGCTCTGTACGTGAGTAGAATATTCGATGCTTCCACTATACTCATTTCCGGTCAAAGCAATCTCGATGCCTTCCAATCGTTTTCCTTCGCCCGTTGTGCCGCTAACCTGTCCCATCGTTTTGTACGATGTCTCCCAGCCATACGTCTGACGATGTACGCGGTACACCAGTCCCATCGTCTCAGACTTCGGAACCAGCTGCACTTCCAGACTTTCGAGTCTCTTCGCTTCGCCCTCAGTACCCGCGAGCGCGCCATCATACTGCCAGCCCTGACTCCATCCATACGTCTGGATATGCACCCGGTAACGAATCGAATAATGCTTCGCAATCTCTCCAGTCAGACGAATCTGGATTCCCTCCAGCCGCTTGGCTTCCCCCTTGGTGCCCGCAAACTGGTTGTTCTTCACCCAGTTTGTCCAACCATACGTCTGACGATGAACCCGGTATTCAATCGAGCCATCATACCCGGTCTGATTGTTGAACTTGATCTTGATCCGCTCCAACCGTTTCGCCTGTCCGGTCGTGCCAAGTATCAGCGTGTTGTTCCTGTAAACGCCCGCTCTGTCGCCGTATGTCTGCACATGCGCCTCTCCCTCGAAAGAATACGACGCCGCAAGCGTATCCATCTGCGTCACAGATGCCATACCCAGTACAATCACCATTGCAACTGCAATCGCAATCATCTTTTGTGCCATTTTTCTCATAATTCATCCTCCTCTGCTATACCGCACATTATCCGACCATGTGGGTACACCCTCGTCTCTGGTTTCATTGTACTTCAATGGGAAATTCGTATTTCTCAATCACTTGAATTCGTATTACTCGTTTAATTAGAAATTGGTAAACTCTCGAAATGGTGGCTCGAACCACCTGTAGTTGGTAGAGTACCGCATTCTAAATTGTTTGTCAAGAGGGAACTACCAATTCTTTTCTTCCCCATTTCTTTGCCCATTATAGCATAAGCGATTCTTTGTTGCAATATATTCCGTATTGCATCTTGCAATGCATACTTCATCTGTTATTTGCAATAATATAACTTAAACGGAGGTGTAATTATGGCATTTCAATTAAAACCAAATAAAAAAGAATCGGAAAACAAAACGATTCGTTTTCCAATTCCTTTAATTCACAAAATAGAAGCAGCGATTCAAAATCAGGATGTCACCTTCTCCAGCTTTGTCATCCAAGCTTGCGAATACGCGCTGCACGACCTGCAAAGACCCGATCACTCCAATGCAGAGCCAGAGAAACAGGATGGGAGTAAAGTATAAAAAAGCACCGTTCATACCAATCTGCCTAAGGGAATTTACACATTACATCTGCCAGATCAGGTTGCCGGATGGATCAAGAGCCTGAATCCGATAGGTATGGGCTTTTAGGTCTGCAGACAGACGGGCAAGATAACCGTCCTTTTTCCAGGTGATATAAATGCCGGAAATTCTTTCCGGAATTTCAACATTTCAAGCTGCTTTTTATCAGTACGGATGGGAACGCTGTACACCGGCTCATCAGTTCGGGCCGGCTGCCAGAACCCACTATCTGTTTCATTATGTCATCTCCGGAACCGGACTTTTAATGGCGCAGGATCAAAAAGGAGAGACTAGAAATTATTCGATCAAAAGCGGACAGGGCTTTCTTCTGTATCCGGGACAGATCAGCACCTATATCGCAGATAAGACTAACCCATGGGAATATGCCTGGCTGGAATTTGATGGATTACGGGTAAAAGAAGCACTGGACATTGCCGGTTTTTCAAAAGACCAGCCGATCTATCATGCCACCTCAAAGGAATACCGGGAAATCATGATGAATGAAATGCTCTATATTGCCAAGCACCCAGATGAACCGCCTTTTCACCTGATCGGTCATTCCTATCTTTTTCTGGATGCACTCATCCGTTCCACCTCCTCTACCCGGATGATAAAAACCGGTAAAATGAGCGATTACTATATAAAAGAAGCAATCAACTTCGTAGAGCAGAATTTTCCTTATGACATCTCTATCGAAGATATAGCTGCCTGTTGCGGCATCAACCGCAGCTATCTGGGAAAGATATTTCACAACTCCATTGGCAAAACGCCACAGGAATTCCTGATACACTACCGGATGTCCAAAGCAACAGAGCTGCTGAAAATGACGAAATTATCAATTGCAGATATAGGAAATGCAGTCGGCTATCCAAACCAACTGCATTTCTCAAGAGCTTTTAAAAATATATATGGTGTCTCCCCCAAAAACTGGCGGGATCAGAATCACTAATATAGCATGAAACTCCGCAAGTCCGCATAACAGTTTTATTATTGTTCTAAGGTTTGACGTATTTTTCAATGGTAGCGGTTACTTCTTCCATGTCAAATGGTTTTGAAATATGTCCATTCATACCAGAATCCACGGAAGCCTTGACATCCTCCGCAAACGCATTTGCGGACAAGGCAATAATCGGAATCGAACTTGCGTCCGGTCGTTCCTTCTCCATGGCCCGGATCGTTTTCGCAGCCTGATGTCCGTCCATGTTCGGCATCATAATATCCATCAAAATAATATCGTAAGTGCCTCGCGGATGATTTTTGAATCGTTCGACCGCTTCCTTTCCATCGGATGCCCGTGTCACTACCATGCCTGCATCCTCCAGCATCACCGTAGCAAGCTCGGCATTCAGATCATTATCTTCTGCCATAAGAACATTGACACCCGTCAAATCACGATGCACCGGTTCTTCTTGCTTTTGATGAATATCCTGCTCTGTCAACTCCAACGGAATCTCCACTGTGAAAGTAGTTCCAATGCCCTTTTTGCTTTCCACGTCAATTTTGCCACCCATCATGTGAACATATTCCTTTGTAATGGCCATTCCAAGTCCGGTACCTTTATATTGTGTTCTGGCACCGCTATCATCTTCTTGCGAAAATGGTTTAAATAGTTTTTTCTGAAACCCTTCACTCATCCCAATACCGTTATCTTTCACAATATAACGGACTATCATATGCTTGTCATCCTCTCCCGGATGACTGCTGATATCCAGGGTGACCATTCCACCATCCTTTGTGAATTTCACAGCATTACCGAGAAGATTCGTCAGAACTTCCCGAATACGTGCAGCATCTGCAAGAACATAGGGATTCTTTGGTCTTTCGCGGTATACTTCAAACTTCAAATCTCTGTTATAAAGAAGACCTTTCATGATTGCCAGAACATTATCTGTCAGTTTGGTAATATCCACCGGTTCAGGAGAAAACACTGCTTTTCCGCTTTCAATACGACTGAGATCGAGAACATCATTCAACAACGAAAGCAGATGATTTGAGCTTTCCCGTACCTTTTCCAGACTTCCATGAATATCTGCAACAACATTCTGGTGCAATGCAATATTGGTAAATCCAATGATGGCATTCATCGGTGTTCGGATATCATGGCTCATGTTAAGTAAAAATGTAGATTTTGCCTGATTGGCAGCATCTGCTTTTTCCGCAGCCTCCAGCAATAATTGCTTTTGCTTCCGTTCTTCTTCCTTACTTTTCTGGTATATAAAATAGGTACTCAAACAGATCATCATCAACACCAATCCGACAATCGTGCCACAGATTACGGAAATTTTGTTTGTTTTCACTACCATGCCATACGCAGACTGCATATCCATTTCCATACAAAATGCACCTACAATATCTCCCGTTCCATCCAGATTTGAACGTACCGGATAACAAGCCGTGAAAATCGGTCCCCAGGTTGTGTCCACAATATCTTGGGAATACACGTTTTCTCCAGAGAGAGCCCTTTCAATATAGGGAACCATTTCATCCTCTATATAATCCCCAGGATGTCTTACATCCCCGGCATCTGGATCCAAACCGTCCACTACATAGATCAATTTTCCCTCTTCATCTCTCGTAGCAATGTAAATATATCTTGTAGAATTCAATGTCCGGATCTCATTGAGATAGCAGGAAATATCCTTATAGAACCGTGTTTCTTCATCTGAACGATCCTTGATTTGTGAAAAATCCTCCCATCCAATTTTTCCATCCACCAGTTTATGGACTGCATCTGCACTTGCTCGATCACGGGAGATTTCTGTTTCCAGTGCGGTCTTGGTATAGGCGCTTTGCAGAATAAATGTGTACGCAGCTATGGCCAGAATGATAGCCAGTCCCATAAGAACAAAGATCTTTCCTGATATTTTTTGTTTTACAAACCTTTTCTTTTTCTTCAAATGTATCCCTTCTTTTATTTTCTTCTCCATACAACTCCACCCTTTCAGAAATGCACACCTGAACATGGCTTTTCCAATATCTTGGTTATAATACTACGCGACATTTTCCGTTGCAACAGATTTTTTACATTTCTTCTTGCTGTCGATATACATTCATGATAACGATGGATATCATTAAACTTCTTCGTGGATGCCCACTCGTCAAGCATATATACAATTTCATCCAATTTATTGCTCCTTCCGACAGCTATGTATTGGAAAAGGACAAAAAACACCGCCATGTTGTTTACACATAGCGATGTTCTTTTTAACATTCCTATTATTCAGTTGTTGTATCAATCAGCTTAATCAGACATGCAAGCTATTTGCATCCAATAAAAATTCTTTCACACCCATCATCAGATAGCCATTTTCATCATAGGCTTTCATTTTTGTTTTCTGTGCATCTAGAGAATAGCCGTCTATCTGCATGGTTGTGGAAACGCGGGTATATAAATAAACTCTGATTTTTTCTTTCTTCAATTTACATATCACCTCCCGGAAGCGCCGAAACCGCTGACAAATTAATACTGGCTAATGTATCCATCTGCTTAATTGCCAAATTTCTAAGCAATACAAGTCTTTCTGATTGAGATTTTCCCTGTTCAATTAAAATTGCATTATAGCTCTCCATATTTGCCAATACCAATAACTGATTTAAATTTGCATCATCACGCACATTACCCTTTTTACTTGGATTGTTATTTTTCCATTGCTTTGCAGTTTGTCCAAATAAAGCAACATTTAAAAGATCTGCTTCACTGGCATATGTATAGGCAATCTGTTCCGGTGTTAGCTCTGGTGGAATCAAATTTTCCTTCACCGCATCCGTGTGAATATGGTAGTTCACCTTTGATAAAGCCCTGTTCAAGTTCCAGTCCAATGAAAATCGACTATTTTCATCTTGTTTTAACCTGCGGTAATCTTTCATAATATACAGTTGAAATTCCGGAGAAATCCATGTAGCAAATGCCATTGCAATATCGCTATGTGCATAAGTTCCTCCACCATATCTGCCTGCTTTTGACACTATTCCAATAGCATTGGTCTGTTCAATCCATTTGGTTGGCGTCATAACAAACCTGTTTAATCCTGCCTCACTTCTAACCGCCTCGAATTGCACACGGTTAAAATCTGGATTATGAAGTTCTTCCCAAACAGCCAAAAACTCAACTGTATTTCTGTTTCGCATCCAGTTCTGAATGACAAATCTGGGATCATTATCATTTCTATATTTTGCAATATCTGTCAACGAAATATATTCATTTTCAAAATCTTTCGTGTAAATCCCAATATCAATTCCTTTTGCGTGAATAATTTCCCTAACTATTTTATTTGCCATCTCTATTCCTCCACCATGTTCTCCATCTGCTCCAACTTCTGCAATGCTTTCATATACGCCATCAATCTTTTATACTGCTCATCTCCAAGGCTGTGAATCTGCTTTAAAATCTTAATATCCGACCTGGTTACTTCATAATTCGCATCTTCATCCTTATATTCCGGATCAATGCCTTTTCCTGTCAAAAGCTGTTCGGGAGTAATCTCCAATGCATCACATATAGACAACAGGCAGTCCGCTTTGGGATTTGTCTTTTTCTTCTTCCAGTCACTGATGTTACTCGTTGCAATCCCGGTTCTTCTTGAGAGTTCCAACTGCGTTATGTTCTTCTGCTCCATCACACAAAAAATTCTTTCACTGATAATCATTTTTTCCTCCAGTATCATTCATGTCCGTATTTTCATATTCTAATTCCGTATATACGGTTATAATATCATGTAGCAACTTTTCTTTCAACAGATATTTTTTGTATTTCTGAACTTTGTTATATTCTTCGAATCGCTGGTGCGACGCAGGATTAAACAGACTACTATCTGGGATGACCACTTCACGGTCGAACTAAAATCCAGTGTTAGTATCGATATTGATGTATAAGTCCCTTAGACGCACAAAACCCTCCCGACCGCGATGGCCGGGAGGGTTGTTTCTTCCAGTTAAAAGACAATATTATCCTTTATATTTTTATTCTCTCCAATATAAATTATTTTTCTAAAAATATTATTTAGTTCTGTTAATTCAACTCTAATCATGCTTTCTACTACTAAATAGCGTTTTTAAATCTATACCAATACCGTTAAAATTAGGTTGCATCAGTAATGATTCCTTGAAACTCTGCCAAAAAGATTTTCTAATTCCTTGGTCAAAGATAAACTCACGTATATCCTTATCTAAATATATTTTTTGTTCTTCATAATCTATAAATTCATTTAAATAAAGTTCATTACTAGCTTCTCCTTTAAGAATGAACGAAAAACTTTCCCATCTTGATCTTAATTGCATTTCTACAATTTGAAGCTTACTTTCGTCATCATAAAATACGTCATATTTAAAATGCTTTTTGTTCTTTATTGGGGAACTTTTATCAAAGGGATCTACAATATGTAACTCTGTCAATTTATAACCAACTGGTAACACAAAGTTATAAATACCACAACTTCCCGTTTTGCTACTTTCTACAGGTACATTAATATGCTCTAAACAAAAATGTATTTTACCAAATTTATCAATAGAAAAATTTTTTATTTTACATTTAGTTGATATCAGTTCACATTTATCAGAATTATAAATCCTTACCCTGCCCATGTCTTTGTCTGTATTTCCTTTTACGTCTGTATATATATCTTCTATTCTATCAACGACCACCTTATTATAAGGATTAACAGGTACAAATCTATATGTTCTTAATACTCCCGTATTATCAATAAAATCTGTTAGCACAATACTTAAATTCATTTGCCTCTCCACATTGAATTATTAGCCCATATCATAAAGCATTATAATTTCGTATCAATTTTAATCGGACATTTTACCCCAATCTGTTCATTTAACTTTTCTTGCTTTGTCATAAGTGCATCATGCATACTTTGTAAATACATTTTTTGACCTTCAGGCAAATTAGTATTCTGCAACTTTTCTTGCACGTAAATACTTTCTTTTATGGTCTGCATGGATTGCGTTACCATTCTCGCTTCATGCTCCATTTGAAGCCTTCTGTCATTTCTATCTTGAGCGCAAGCGTTAACCAAAGAATCAATACACCCACTAAGTCCACTCATCACTATATCAATCGGTGAATGATAGGAAATCTCGCGTATCTTTATGCCTTCGTCACCTCTTGGATTGTACAAAAAAATAATATCGTTATTCTTTGTTATAGCAAAACATACTGGTCTTTCACAATTACTAAAATAATGCCAAAAGCCTTTTTTACTGTTTTCGCATCCGCGACTCATTAAACAAAACTTCTCTTTATTATTTCTATCTACTTTTGGATTTTTTACATAACCAATAAGTTTTTCTTCAAATTCCTTTCCATCTTTATCTACAGGTACAGATGAAGTTGATATACCTATGTCCACTATATCATTATGCTCATCTGAATATATATCTATGATTTTTAATATATATACAAGCTTGGTATAATTGTCACATGTAGATTTTATGTAATTATTTATCATCCACATTGGCATCTCTACCGTTTTTGTCCCCCTGATTCTCACTTCTCTCAAGGCTCTCACTTCGTGTTCTATTCCCAAATAAAAACTTCTTCTGCCTTCGTATTCCTCATAATATTTATTCATTTCTTTTCTCCCGTCCCAATCCTTTACATAAGAGTAATATGATTTATTTAAAAATCAAAATCACTTAATTCATTCTAAATTTTCAACATTCTCACGTCAATAAAATGGCTCAAAAACATCTAAAAAAACATTAGAGTGTATATCATACGACCTCTAAATTTTTTACTCATTGACCCGCTGCAGTTTCACGATCGTTTCACAATGGCTTGTTCTCGGAAATTGATCGACACAAGAAACCTTATCCACGCGGTACCCGCGGCGAATGATCGTCTCCAGGTCACGTGCCAGTGAGGTCGGCTTACAACTGATATAGACGATCTCGTCCACGCCAAATGCAAGGATTTTCTCCAACGCTTTCGGATGAATCCCGTCCCGTGGCGGATCGACAATGATCAGATCCGGTTTCTCATCCACAAGGTCGATTGCCTTTAACACATCACCTGCGATGAATTCGCAGTTAGAAAGTCCATTTGCCTTTGCATTTTCCTTCGCTGCCTCGACCGCTTCCTCCACGATTTCGATTCCAATCACTTTCTTCGAAACCGCTGCCATCATCTGTGCAATCGTACCGGTTCCGCTATACAGATCGAACACGGTCTTGTCGCCATCGAGCTTCACGCTGCCTCGCATAATATAATCGCGCGCCTTTTCATACAGCACCTCGCAGCCACCTGTGTTTGTCTGAAAGAATGAAAACGGCGAGATCTTGAATTTCAGTCCAAGTATTTCCTCTTCGATGTAATCCTGTCCATACAAAAGCTCCATCCGATCACTCTGCACGACATCGCCCAAAGCGTCATTTTCCGTGTACAGAATACCTGCAATACTTCCCGCAAATGCATCGGACTTCTCTAATTCTAACAGCATTTCCACGAACGCCTGAAGCAGCTGTTTTACGTCAAATCCATATGTGTCCCACTGTGTCGATGTTACCAGATTAATCAGGAACTGCCCATTTGCCCGCGACTGGCGCACAACCAGATTCCGCAGGATTCCCTCGTGGCGCATCCGATGAAAGAATGGCACATTTCGCCCTGAGAAAAATGCAAGTGTCGCCGTGAGTATGCGGCTCCAGTCTGCGCCAATGATCTCACATCCATCAACCGTCAGGATATCATAGAAGCTTCCCTTCTGATGTAATCCAAGTGCTAATGGGCCATCCTTGTAGGCATCGCCAAACGTGAATTCCATTTTGTTCCGGTACGCAGTCTGGCTCGGCGAACCAAGGATTCCTTCCCATTCATAATCCTTCGAATTGGAATCCTCCGCCAGAAGCACGCGGTCAAGTAATGCTTTTACCATGTCCGCTTTCAGCTTCAGCTGATTGTCATACGACATCGTCTGGTAGGCGCATCCACCACACGCACCAAAATAAGGGCAGGTCGGCTCTACATCCTCCAGCGGACTCCGCTCTAAGACTTCCAGCACCTTACCCTCTGCCATACCGCTTTTCTTCTTTGTTACCATGTATTTCACTTTCTGTCCCGGCAGGGCGCCCTTGATCGTCACCTTGCGCTCGTCCACCTGAAAGCTTCCTTTGTTCGGGAAATCATAACGCTCGATGATTCCCTCGCATACATCACCTTTTTTCACTCGACTGTCTCCTCATCATTCGACATACCTTAATTCGTATGTCACTTCATCTTCATCGTCAATTTCCATCACCATATATGTGTAACGGTGATCTGCCTGCCGCGGCTTCGAAATGCTGCCCGGATTCAGGATTGTCACATCATCCGGATCCTCCTCCAGATATGGCACATGCGTGTGTCCATACATCGCAATATCGCAATCATTCTCCAATGCCGCAAACCGCAGCAGATCCAGCCGCATGTCCACCTGATACAGATGCCCGTGCGTTGCGAAGATACGATGTCCGCCAGCTTCGATCACATTTGCATTCAGAAGCTTCGCATCATAATCGGTATTTCCACGCACGATGTAGCATGGCACACCAGCCAGCGACTCAAGCTCCCGTGCATCCCCGACATCGCCCAGATGAATCAACATCTGGAATTCGCCGATTTCTTCCCGCACCTGCGCGATTGCAAGCTCCACGTTCTCATTTCGCCCATGCGAATCACTCATTATCAAAATCCGCAGCATAATTTCCTCCTTCGAGCCCTAACTACAGTACCTCGCGAATCTTTTCCAAGGCACGTCCACGATGGCTGATCTTGTTCTTATCTTCCGGTGCCAGCTCCGCGGTTGTCTTCCCATACTCCGGCAGGAAGAAGATCGGGTCATAACCGAATCCATTTTCTCCGGCAGGCTGATGTGCGATCATTCCTTCGATCACGCCGCGACGTGTTGTCACCGTACCATCTGGAAATGCAGCCGCGATTGCACATACGAACCGCGCTGTCCGCTCTTCCTCTTTCGCATCTGCAAGGGCATCAATAATCATCTGATTCTTGATGCTGTACGGCGTATCCTCGCCCTGCCATCTTGCAGAGTAAATGCCCGGCGCACCATCCATGTAATCAACTTCCAGACCACTATCGTCGGCAAGAACCACGCAGCCTTCCGCTTCCTTTGTCTTGCTGATAGCTGTCGCTTTGATGATCGCATTCTCCTCAAATGTCTTGCCATCCTCCACGATATCAATATCGATACCTGCTTCTTTCATAGAAACAATCTCATACCCACAATCCGCCAGGATCATGCGCACTTCCACCATCTTATTCGCATTGCCGGTTGCAAAAATAATCTTCTTCATCTGCCTGTATCTCCTTTTTCCTTACTATTTCCGCTTGTTCGTAAACGCCTTCAAGCACACATTGCATTTCTCACTCGTCTCCGCCCGGTGCCACATCTCTCCATACAAACTGATGTAGCCCTCGCCGTCACTGATATCAAAGCTTGCCGTCCGCTCATCCGCATTGTACTCAATCGCGATCGGATGCACCGCGCCCGGCGTCTTGATCTTCACCACAACCGCATAACGCTCATTGTCATCGAGTTCGATTTCCTCCGGGAAATCCACCGTGTAATACCCGGCATACTGCATGCTACCGGACGTCACAAACTCCCGGTTCTTAAACGAGTCCACACCATCAAAATGCCGCACAACATACACTTCAAACTCCGTATCCTTATCCGTCGCATAGAAAGAAACGGCTGCCAGATTCTCATTTTTTCCTGCCTCGTAGACATTGGAAAAATACGCATCCTCCTTGGAGAAACCAAGCTGTCCAACCCAGCCAAGCTTATCCGTCTGGTAGATCTTATCATAATTATCCTTATCTCCAATCCGCGTATAAACAACCGATTTCCGGCAGATCTTCGTATCATAATAGGATACATAGAAATATCCATCATCGCCGAATTCCTCGCCCCAGCTGTTCTTGCAGATAAAGGCACCGTCGCCCTCCGGCTGGATCGTGAAATTCTCCTTCGGGAAATTATCATCCCAGCCAACGACAACGACATCATGGTTCGGCGTCTCATCACCATCATAATAATACGCCGCATACTCACTCGAATAATACATGGAATAACTGTCCACATATTCCAGCGCCGAATAAATCGATGTCTCGATCGCGCCATACCGGAAAATCGCACTCTTGATCGTCTCGTCCTCACGCCCGTTGATGATCAGAGCCTCCTCCAGATGCTTCTCCGCGGTAAGATTCGGATCACTCATACCATCGCCATATGGATCATCCTTCTCCAGCACCGGTCCCTGCCAAGCCGCCAGATACGCGATACTCATCGTATGCTCGCCGCCACTGTTCACATCCAGTGCATAACTGTTACACATCGACATGTGATCGACTGAGAAAATATCCTCCTCCATCGGAAGCAGCGTTGTCTCCAGCGCGCCAAGCGATGCAAATGCCCAGCATGTGCCGTACCGTCCCTGATCACGCACCGGTGACACGCGCCCATAATCACGCATATCGTATTTCTCCGGCAATGGCGTCTCATCCGGCAGCCGCGCCAGATCAACCCATTTCTGATCGACATAATAATCAACCTCGTAGCTCAAATACTCTGCGATCTTGTCAATCGGCACCATCAGCTTGTCCTCTGCCTCATCCACATAGACGGCATCGCCCAGCTCCACCTCGGTTTTCTTATTGACCGTTGCCTTGTCCGAACCCACGGCAAGTGAAATGCTGTTGTCACCCTTCATGATCAGGACATTACCATCCGGATATCGCTGTACCGAGCACAAAAGCAGGCTGCGCAGGAATTCACCTTCCACCATCAGATGCATGTTGTCACTCACATAAAATGTGTAGCCGAACTCCTCCGTGCTTCCGCCGCCAACCGTGATGATCACATCATCCCCATTCATGCGGGAACGGATATTTGCCGCAAATGCATCACTGCACGTCGCGAGCGCATCCGACTCATCAATCGTCTTGACCGGATTCCTTCCTAAAAAAAATGTAATTGTCACCAGCACTGCAACCAGCACCGGGAAAATCCAAAATCGTTTCAATGCTTAACGCTCTTTTCTACTGTTCTTTCGGCTCCTTATTCTTAGGCGGCTTCGGTCCCATAAACTGATAGAAATAGGACTTAATCATGCCATTATAGATCTTACGGTTTCGATCTGCCTTTCTTCCAATATATTTCTCCGCATCCTCATACGAAGTAATCAGGTACATTGACCAGTCTGGAAGGTTCGCGAAGCTCTCGCCGATCGTTCTGTACAGTGCCGGTAACGCTTCCTTTTCCTCCAACCGCTCGCCATATGGCGGATTCGTAATGATAAATCCATAATGCTTCGGATGGCGCAGATCCTTCACGTCACGCGCCTGAAAATGAATATAATCTCCGACACCGGCTGCCTTCGCATTCGCCTTCGCACATTTCACGATCTCCGGGTCTAAATCATAACCCTGAATATTCATCTGCACATCGCGGCGGATCATATCCTCCGCCTCATCGTACGCGTTATACCACACCTTCTTCGGCACGACCTTGCCCCAGCAATCAGCGGTGAACTCCCGCATCATGCCCGGCGCGATATTGGCACCGATCATCGCCGCCTCGATTGGAAATGTACCGCTGCCGCAGAATGGATCGACCAGCACACGATCCTTGTTCCACGGCGTCAGCATCAGAAGCGCTGCTGCCAGTGTCTCTGAAATCGGTGCCTTTCCGACAAGTGTCCGATATCCTCGTTTATGCAGGGACGTTCCCGATGTATCCAGACCAATCGACACCTGATCCTTGAAAATAAACACACGGATCGGATACTCGTCCCCATCTTCCTCGAACCGTTCCACGCGGTATGTCTGCTTCATGCGCTCCACAATCGCCTTCTTCACGATGGACTGAATCGCACTCGCAGAAAAAAGCGCACTCTTATTCGTTGTCGCCTTCGTCACCCAGAACTTTGCATCCCGCGGAAGAAACTCCTCCCACGGAATTGCCTTTGTCCCTTCAAACAGTTCATCAAAATCCGTAGCCCGGAAGCTACCCATCTTCAGCAGAATACGCTCTGCTGTCCGGATAAATATATTTGCACGGGCAATCGCTGTGACATCTCCGCGAAATGTGATTCTTCCGTCCTCCACAGTCACGATCTCATAGCCCAGATCTAATATCTCACGCTTTAGCACCGACTCCAAACCAAAATGGCACGGTGCGATCAATTCATACATATTTTCCATGCTTGTATTTTTGCCCTTTCTTCCCCTGTTCCGATTTTTGAACATACTTAGTTGTATTGTAAATTTATCTTTGTACGAAGTCAACAAAATCGAACAATTTATTCTTACATTTTGCACATGTAAATTTTACCAAATCCTGCTAATGCCGGGTTTTTGTCAGCGCCCCACGATACCCGGAGATTCCCCCAACCGTGTTGATGACCTTATACCCTTTCTCTGTCAATATTTTTGCAGCCAGTGTGCTGCCTCCCCCGTTTGCGCAATAAACCAATATCACTTTTCCTTTCGGAAGAGAAATATTGCCTGCCTGTATTTCTTCCAGAGGCAGATTTATCGCCATCGGAATGTGACTTTTCGCAAATTCTTCGCTCGTTCGAACGTCAACGATGATTCCTCCATAGTTAAGAGCCTCTCTCAGGATGTTCCGAATATTTATATTATGAAATCGCATCGCTCCGCCTCCTTTCTTCTTACTAATAGGATATGCGGAGCGTGCGGATTTGTGTCTGTGATTGCTTTCTGCTAGATGGTTTATTACAAAGAAAGAGGACCGCTAAACGGTCCTCTCGGAGGGGGTTTTTAGTAACAGTCTGTACTGTTACTTGAATTGTTTTTCTGGCTGTTCTTCTGACTATTCTTCATCTTGCTGTTTGAAGCTGTTTCCTTGTTTGTCTGATTGCTTCCTGTATAATTTGTCTGCTTGTTCTTCTGCTCGTTTGACTGATAATTTTTTTCTGCCATAACTAATCTCCTTTTTGCTTTGCAGGTTTCCCTGCATTTGTAATTGCTACATAGAGAAGTATACCCAGCCCACAGAATTTCATTCAGCCAAAATCAAAAAATTCACAAACGCAAGGCAAACACAGTTTCACGAATTACAATCCCTATCACAAACACAGGATTGCATCTAAGCAAACGTAAATCGGGTTGCGGATAATATTGATTTAATCGCAGACCATTGGAGCACAAGGCAGGAATAATTGCTTCAATGATTCGCTTTCAATAACGTAAATAGAGATGTCTATTGATATCAATTTATGCACAGACCGTTGAAGCACGCTGGCACTTAATGAGCGACGGTTCTCCGTCGCGAATTTAGTACCATTGCGTGCTGAACCGAGCGAAAGCGCGTCTGAGCATGAATTGAATATCATAGACATCTCTTTACCACTTTATTCCCTATGCGAATCACATTTATTGCAATTCATTCAAACTTGCAAACCGATACCCCTCTGCCTTCAGGTTTGCAATCACCTTTTCCAGCGCCCCAGCATTCGATGACGATACGTTGTGCATCAGAATGATTGCCCCGCTGTGATGATATTTATTGAAATGGTCGATCACGAAATCAACACCCGGCTGGTTATTCACATCGAAATCCATATATGCCATGCTCCAAAAAATAGTTTTGAAACCAAGGTCCTGGGTGATTGCCAGTGTCCGTGCGCTATACTCACCGCATGGCGGTCTTAGGTACGGGTCCATAGCATATCCCGTTGCCTCTTTCATATAATCCGCGCATCCATTGACCTCCTGCACAATCTCCTCATAGGACTTATCCGGCATGCATATATGGTAGATGGTATGATTCCCCACCTGATGCCCTTCCTCCTTCATTCGTTTCGCTATGGCAACATTATCCCGGATGTACGTCTGTGTCACGAAAAAGCACGCCGGAACATCTTCCTTCTTCAGGATATCCAGCATCTGCTCGGTATATCCATTCTCATACCCGCAGTCAAATGTCAGATAGACGACTTTTTCATTCTTCTTTGAAGCATTCTGATCCAAATAGTACGCGTCGTATTCGGAGATATCGATCGTGTCATCGCACCCGCTCGGTCCGTGGTTCATATCCCGCCGGAACCACCATGAAAGCTTGGTGTTATCAAGGCTTTGGTACGCCTCTTTTTCTTTCAAATGATTTTCAATCGGGTATGTCTGATACCGGCAGAAAACCTTCCTGCATTGGTCAAACATACTATGAATCGGCAAATCTCCATCCTCCTGCTCCGCATATCCTCCGGTTGTACCAGTCAACCCATCTTCCACATCACTCGTCGGATTCCCGGATGTATCCACTTGCTCTGATTCACTTCCATCCGCCTCCCCCGCGGATGCTCCATATGTAACAACACAAAAACTACCAACTACCAGAGAGATCAGAATCCCTGCAAGGCAAACCACTCCTTTCCATTTACAAACACAACGCGAACCATTTTTTATTTCATTTCCTACATTATAGTTTCCCATCAAGAAAAGAACTCTGCCAAAAAGCGATTGAGCGTCTCCTCACTGGCGGCACTCTCTTTCTCCTGCATTGTCCCGCCTTCGGACTCTTCCCCGGATGCATCTGTCTGCGGTGATCCATCGTTGTCGGCATGTTTCCCTTTCTCCGCCGACATCTCCTGCTTCACTACAAAGGGACGTACCGCAGCCGCTGTCTGCTCTCGCGGTTTCGGAATCCGTTCCAGGTACCCGCGGATATTCGCTTTCAGGATTTCCACTTTATTATTTATAACCAATATATGATCAAGCACGAGCAAACATGCACATACTAAAATACTATTCGCTAAGAAAAACTGCATGTCCGGACTGCCTCTCCAGCTTGGATCGTAATACAGATACGCTCCTGCCATCGTGCCACAGACGACGAGCGACAACACGGTTCCGCTCCGGTTCCAGAATTCCATCGGGCGCGTCAGGAATTTTAACCCCCGCACAAAGCTTTCTGCATACGCCTCCTCATCGCCTCCGCACAGTCCAAAGCCTTTTTTGTTTTCATATTGCCGGCACATATTGCGAAGCTTCTTTCGTTTTGTCTCTCCCAGATTTGTCGATGCTCGCACCATTTTACTCATGTAAGCATTTGCCAGTATCTTCATAAGCACTCCTAACACGCCTAACCCCCATAGTATGTAGACCCCGGTTGAAACTTCCATGATTTTTTGCAGCATACAAAATCCCTCCATTAAGATTTTTTGGACCGACAGCCTTTTTTTCTCCTCACTGTCTGATGGCGATTATAGAGAAGGTGAACTTCAGAATGCAACCCCTGTTCGGTCGTAAAAATCCTTGTAAATATGACAGAAAATATGGGTTTAAGGAACTTTATATTTATGCTATAATAGGAACGCGAAACGTATAATATAATTGTTACACACGAGAAAGGATGATACACAATGACATATAAGACAAAGGGAACCTGTTCCCAGATGATCGAGTTTGAGATTACAGATGGCAAGGTGCATAATGTGAAATTCACGGGCGGCTGTAATGGTAACTTAAAGGGCATCGGACAGCTTGTGGAGGGCATGGATGCAGAGGAAGTTATCAAGCGGCTGGAAGGCACAACGTGCGGATTCAAGAGCACATCCTGCCCGGATCAGCTTGCACAGGCATTAAAGCAGGCACTTCACGCATAGGTTAAAGGTATAAGTAGGAGGATCAACCATTCATGAAGCGTATTATATTAACCGGTGGCGGAACCGCTGGTCATGTAACACCCAATATGGCTCTCGTTCCAACCTTAAAGGAGCGCGGATATGATATTCAATATATCGGCTCTTATGATGGAATGGAGAAAAAACTGATTGAAGATATGGGCATTCCATATCACGGAATTGCAACCGGAAAGCTGCGCCGCTATTTCGATCTGCGCAACTTCTCTGATCCATTTCGCGTGATCAAAGGCTTCAACGAAGCGAAAAAACTGATGAAGGAGTTAAAGCCAGATGTTGTATTTTCCAAAGGCGGCTTTGTCTCTGTCCCTGTTGTTCTCGCCGCAAGTGCGAAGAAGATTCCATGTATTATCCATGAATCTGATATGACGCCGGGACTTGCAAACAAGATCAGTATTCCAAAGGCATCCAAGGTGTGCTGCAACTTCGCAGAGACAATGGAGAATCTTCCTGCAGGAAAAGCAGTTGTAACTGGTACACCGATCCGTCAGGAATTATTTGCCGGTGACGCTGTAAAAGCGATGACCTTCTGTGGCTTTACAGAGGTTCGTCCAACTCTTCTGGTAATCGGCGGAAGCTCTGGCAGCGTACGTGTCAATGAAGCAATCCGTTCATGTCTCCCGGAACTGACGAAGAAATATAACGTCATTCACCTCTGCGGAAAAGGAAATATCGACGAAAGCTATAACGGAACTGCGCATTATGTCCAGTTCGACTACATCAAGCAGGAGCTTGCTGACTTGCTCGCATTAGCAGATATCGTTGTCTCCCGTGCCGGTGCCAATGCAATATGCGAACTTCTGGCACTCCGCAAACCAAGTGTTCTGATTCCATTATCGCTTGCAGCGAGCCGGGGCGACCAGATCTTAAATGCACAGTCCTTCGACAAGCGCGGCTACGCCAAGCTGTTGTTAGAGGAAGACCTGACAAACGAGTCACTGCTTGCCGCAGTCAATGAAGTGTACGAAAATCACGATCATTACATCAAGGCAATGGAACTTTCCACGAAGTCCGACGCCATCACGATGATCTGTGATATGATTGATGAGTTAGCAAACAAATAAAAACAAAAGTCCCCTGAATGGCGCTCTGATCTGTTACAGTCAGACCCCGACTCAGGGGATTTATTTTTCTCACTCTTTTATACCGGCGTTCTTGAAAAACGCTCTTTTATCTTCTCAATTCCATCTATCACCAGACGATTTCGGAACAATATCATAATCGCGAAATATCCAATTGCACCAATTGAAACGGTCAACGCAATCGTCAGAAGATCCGAATACTGACTATGTGCACACCAGTTATAGCAACACACAATCGGAATACATGCAATCAAGCTTTGACCGAGCTGCCAGCCAAGCTTTGTGATCGGATACATATGCCGGGCTTTGATACTTGCATAAATGAAGATTGCCAGTTCCGCTGCAACCGTACTGGCTGCGGCACCGAATTTCCCATATACCGGAATGGTCAACGCATTTAAACAGACATTTGTGACTGCACCAATCACAACACCCATGGACGCCCACCGGTCTTTCCGGTGTATGATAAACAACTGATTGATCAGGAAGCTGTTAAAGGTTGCAACGATAACATTCAACATCAACACCTGCATCGTAGATGTTACACCCAGATATTTGCTGCCCGCAAACAAATGCAGCACCTGCCGGCTCAGACAGAACATGCCAATCGCCATCGGAATATTAAAGAGCAATATAAGCCGCGCGGTCAGATCATTCAGATTCTCCGCCTGTTCCTCATCCCGCTCCATCATGTACGCGACGCGTGGACGAATTACCGCATATAACGCACTGAAGAATGACGTTAACACAGATGCAATCTTAATCGCTGCCGCGTAAAGTCCGACCTCGGTATCATCCCCGGTAATATAACCAAGCATAGAACGATCCATAACCAGATACACCGCCGACGCAACATCCAACAGGAAAATATACGACATCGGCTTCAAATGAATCCGCAGCTTCTTACTGATCCGCAACTTGAACTTCACGTATTTTCTTGCCCGGATAAAATTCATAATATTGGAGCCGACGCTGGAGATTACCATCGTCAACGCATATATCATGTAATCATCCTCTGATTTGACACATGTAAACAACATAACCACAGATATAATCTGAAAGATAAATGAACGAATCGTAATATACTGATATTCCTCATAGATGGTAAAGAGCCATTCCACGCCGATCGCAGACAAGATAATCGTCGTCGAAAAAAGCAGCATCAACGTCCGATATCCCGCAAGTTTGGGAATCGCAAGTGCAGCAAAAAAAAGCACATATGCAAGTGCAGAAGTCATCAGATTGATGGACAGCATATCACTTGCAAATTCATCCATTTTCTTTCGGTCATCCCGAATACGGGCACCCTCCCGGATTGCATAGCCGCCAATGCCAAACGCCTGCAACAACGTGAAGTATGTCATGTTCGCCTGCGCATAATCGACCTTACCGAGTGCCTCCGGTCCTAAAACTCTGGAAGAATACGGGAATGTAATGAGCGGTATGATCACACCCATCATCGTCCGCATCATATTAAATATGAAATTAACACCTAAGGATCGCTTCTTTTCCAACTTAATATTTCCCCTATCATCAATCTCTATAAAAAAGAAAAGCTGTCACATAAAACGTAACAGCTTTTTTAAAATAATTCCTTTTCCAACTGGAAGATGAAACTGTCAAGCAGTTGCATACGCTTCGTATATTCTGCTCTGGCTGCATCTGTCTTGCATCTTCGAATCTTTGGTTTGTTATTTCTATAATAATTCTTGATCCTGTAATAGGCTTTCTTGTAACTTGCCTCATCCTCACATGCTGTCGCCATCGAATCCCACAGCACACTGATTGCTCCAACCTCATCGAGCAGATCGGCATCCATCACAATCTTACATTCCAGCGACAGATCAGCATCCGAATCCTTGTCCTCGTGAATCATAATAATCTCTCCCACGCGTCGGATCGTCTCCGGATCAATTCCAATGCTATCCATGTATTCTACAGCAAGCTCTGCACCAACTTCTCCATGTGGACGTTCATCATCCCATCCAATATCATGAAGCAAAGCTGCAAGTACGATCACATCCAGATCTCCGCCAAGCTTTGACTGCAGCTTGATGGCCCATCGATACACACGCATCGTGTGCTCAAACCGGCTACGGAATGGATAGTTCGAAGGCCTGCCGTTCTCAGAAGTCATCTTCTTCACATATTCAATTACTTCTGCATAATTTACACTCATGCCGTTGTTTTTGCCACCCGATTCTTTTGTTCTTCCCAAAGTTAGGTATCATTTACCTATCTCTAAAATGATACCATTTTTTTACCAAAAATACCACATGTATTTTATATTTTTTTAACCGTGCGGCTGGTGTTGTGAAGCTCTCATAAGCGTTACCACGGCAGTTAACTCAGTCCCGGCTGCCTCGCGGCGCACAGAAGGTTCTACTTAGTGCTGCTTCGTTCCCGACCTGACACGGTTCATAGATTCCTGTCGCGCAAGACCAAAACATCAACGCCACTTACCGTGGGCAGCCTCACAAGAAGACAACCCGAAACCAGCCATCACCCCCTCTGTAGCGGATTGAGGGTACAGGGCACCGCTATCTCCCCGGCTGCACGGAAATTTTATAACAAGTCCACGCATATCCATCGAAAAGTCTGTTTCTTATAAACCCCATATCGACAGATACCTCTTTAGTATATAAAAATAATTATGTAAAGTCAAGACATCCCATTATTTTCTTTTAACGCGGCTGCCTTCTTTTTTGCACGCAACTCCGCGAAAAAACCGGACATCATCGCTGAACATTCTGTTTCCATGATTCCCCGTGTTACTTCCACCTGATGATTAAACTGCTTCATATCAAGCAGATTTAAAATGGAACCGGCACATCCTGCCTTCGGATTCATACAGCCGATCACGACCTTCGGAATCCGCGCCTGCACGATCGCCCCGGCACACATCTGGCAAGGCTCCAACGTCACATACATTGTGCAATCCTCCAGCCGCCAGTCACCCAGCACCTTGGACGCCTTTTTAATCGCCATGATCTCTGCATGCGCAAGTGTCGTCTTGTCCACGTTCCGCCGGTTGTAACCACGCGCGATCACCTTTCCTTCATAGACGATCACACATCCGATCGGCACATCACCATTCGCCGCCGCCTTCTTCGCAAGCGTGATCGCCTGCCGCATATATCGTTCATCCTCACTCAATTTCCTCATATTGTACCTCATTTCCGTATCATTTTATTGTCTGTTCCCATAAAATGTACTATACTGACCTCATGGCTACATGATACAAGAATCGTTCCTGTATTCCACAGTCACAAACGTCAGAAAGGAGACGCTCATGGGACCACTGATAAAATATACAAATCGCTTAATCCTGCGCGTAGAAAATGAATCAAAAGCCAAACAAGTCTTAGATCTCTATCTGCGCAATCGTCTCCCATTCGAGCAGTACGAGCCAACGCGTCCGGCATCCTTTTACACGCAGGACTACCACTGGTCTTCCCTGCACCGCGAATACATCGCTTACACGATGGGAACCTTCCTGCGTTATTACATCTATTTAAAAGACCGCCCGGATAAGATCATCGGCGCTATCAATTTCAATATTTTTCGCACCTCCCGCGAACCATACGCTGAGATCGGCTACAAAATTGACGCCCTCTATCAGAACCGCGGCATCGCATATGAAGCCTGCGAAGCGGCGCTCTATGTACTTGAACATGACTACCAGATTCACCGCGTCGATGCCCGCATCCACCCGGAAAATATTGCGTCCATCACACTCGCGACGAAGCTTGGCTTCCGTCCATTACAGTTTGAGCCGCAAAGTGCAAACATCTTAGGACACTACGTTGACCTGATGCGGTACACGAAGCTTCTCTGATTCTACAATTTCAGATACCCAATAACCAAAATTCCCGGTCAGAATCTTCGTTTTCCGCACCGGAATAAACACACGGAATCCAAACATATTCGCCAGATACCGTTCTTTGTTCGTGAAGATTCCAGGAACTCCGATCACATGCAATTCTGCCTTATTCATCTTCACCTTTCCAAGCATCAGATACTGATATTTGTAATACCCATGTGCAAGAAAACTGTTCACGCCCAGCTTCCAGTTCGCCATATCCAGCTTCCCGATATCCTGCGGCGCGATCTTCACGCCATCGACAATCTGACTTCCTGCAAAAAGCGGTAACTTTGGATATGTCGTAAGCATTTCCTCATACCCATTTGCTATGTCCGAAGGAAGTGGAATCTGTGGGATTTCCTCGACAGGTTCCTCCTGCGGCTTTGTCCCGGCACCTGCATATTCCAGCACCGGTTCTTCCTCTTCCACAAGCTCGTCCTGCCTGTCCGTCACCTGCACCTGCCGCAGATCATACCGCTCCGTCGACCAGATACCGGCTAAAATCTCACCGTCGTCACACACGAAATACACACCATCGTATTCAGGAAATGCTACACCATCTCCTAGCGGGTTGCTCCACGGAAGCTCCACACTTGTCAGGATCGTATCGCGTTCTCCCGCCGCGAACTGCACCGCTGTAAATGGCTTCGCCTGTCCATGCCATAGCAGATACGCATAACACGTACACGCATATTCCTTGTACATTTTCATCCCCATTCGTATTCTCGTCACATCCGTATCTTTGTTGCTGATTCTCTGTACCTTGATGAATCCGGCAATCTCGCATCGCACGAACTCGCGATACCGGTAAATATAAGACACCCATCTCCTCTGCTGCATCACAGACCACGCTCCCCCTTCATGCATTAATACGTACTATATATGTATGCAGAGGGTTGTCTGTTTATCACAAATTTTTTACGACATAATATACATTTATACGACGCCACACACCCACAGTATCCCCTGCGCGAATACCGCTATAACTGTGATCTACGCTACTCACACAACAGATCAGAAAGCTCTGCGAACTGCGCAAGTGTCAGTGCCTCGCCGCGGATGCTCTCAGAAAGTCCCATCTTCCGAAGTGCTTCTACAACCGCATCCTTGCTGATTGATAATTCGGCGGAGTTATTGATCCCGTTTTGCAATGTTTTCCGGCGCTGATTGAACGACGCACGGATCAGCTTGAACATGAATTTCTCATCCTTCACGACGATTTTCGGCTCTGTATGTCTTGTCAACCGGATTACCGCAGAACCGACATTCGGACGCGGCATAAAACAGTTCGGTGGTACATTTGCCACGATATACGGCTCCGCATAATACTGCACCGCAAGCGACAATGCACCATAGTCCTTGCCGCCCGGACCTGCCTGCATCCGCTCGGCAACCTCCTTTTGCACCATGACCGTGATTGATGTTGCAGGGATATGATTCTCGAACAGTCCCATGATGATCGGCGTCGTAATATAATACGGAAGATTCGCCACGACCTTTACCGGTCTGCCGCCGGTTAATGCCGCGATATCCACCTTCAGGATATCTTCATTTACGACCGTCACGTTATCATACTCCGCAAGTGTCTCGGCAAGGATCGGGAGCAGATTCTTGTCGATTTCGACCGCGAATACTTCCCCTGCCGCCTCGGCTAAATACTGTGTCATCGTGCCGATACCCGGACCGATCTCCAGCACGACATCGTCCTTTGTGATCTCTGCTGCCCGGATGATCTTCTCAATCACATGCCCGTCGATCAGGAAATTCTGACCAAACCGCTTCTGGAACGCGAAATTATATTTCTGTATGATCTCTATTGTAACCTTTGGATTGCTAAGCTTTTCCATTCTATCTCCATTTCTCTACTTCTGAATTTTATACATCTGGTGCGCATTTTTCCATGTCTCTGCATACACCTCATCCACCGGAATCTGCTTGATATCCGCGATCGCCTGTGCGACATAGACGAGTTTCGATGAATCATTGCGCTTGCCGCGGAATGGCTCCGGTGTCAGGTATGGTGCATCCGTCTCAAGCACGATATTTGACAGCGGAATATATGCCACTGCTTCCTTTAATTTCTTCGCATTCTTAAATGTCACCACGCCACCAATGCCAAAATAAAATCCCATATTCAGGAAGTCTCGTGCACTCTCCTTCGAATACGAATAACAATGGATCACACCGCCAATCTCCTCTGCGCGGGAAGCCCGCATGATCTGAATTGTGTCCTGCGCCGCATCCCGGCTGTGGATCGCGATTGGCAACTTTAACTCGCGTGCAATATCCATCTGTCCGGCGAACCATTTGTGCTGCAATGCCTTGTCCGTTTCTTCATAATGATAATCGAGTCCGATTTCACCGATCGCCACGATCTTGTCATGCTTTGCAAGCTCCTTCAGACGCTTGACATTATCAGGATTCTCCAGTTCCGCAACTTCCGATGGGAATATACCAACCACACCGTACAGATTCTCGTATTTTTCTGTCATCCGAACCGTCTCTTCACTCGCCCTGATATTCGTTCCGATGTTCGTCACCGCGTGTACGCCCTGTGCCGGAAATCCAGCCAGAAGCCGCTCGCGATCGTCATCAAAACTCTCATCATCATAATGTGCATGTGTATCAAATATCTGAATCATTTCATTTATCCTTGCCTTACCATAATAATTGCGTTTATTTTACCCTACACCAGATGTTCGTGCAACCCCAGTCGTAAATATCTGTGCATCTATCCTCCGTCCTGCATAAATTCGCCACAATATTCGAGAATTTATTTGGTTCCGCTATTGAAATCCCTCTGTAAATTCGGTAAAATGAAGATTAGGTATATGTTACGCACAAGGAGGAGCATTTTATGACTATAAATGATTATTTAGATATGGAAGCACTTGATAACATCCTAGAGCAGTGGGCGGCTGCAACACACATGATCGCCGTTGTTCTCGATGATGAAGGTAACTTCCTTTCCAACAAGCTCGGATTTTCCAGAAATAATGTAGAAGCATTTGGCGAGAGCATCGAAGTCGATGACGTCGAGGTTGCAACGGTTGTTGGCGGTCCTTTGGATGAGGATACAGACGAAGAAGTTGTCGAAGCTGCTGCTGCCATTCTGGTTGCCGCTATCCAGAATCTCTTAGAGGCTGGCTACCGCAAGAAGAAATACGAGGAAGCAATCGCTTCTTTCAATGAAGAGATTGCTGGTGCTGCTGCCTTGATCAAGGAGCTTGCCGGAAAATCGCAGGGATTAAAGAAGATTGAGAATAAGCAGAATATCCTTGCACTGAACGCTTCGATTGAGGCTGCACGTGCAGGCGAAGCCGGACGCGGATTCACCGTTGTTGCGCATGAGTTTGGTAAGATGGCACATGAATCAGGTGTTATCAACGACTCCATTCAGAAGACATTACAGAAGCTTGATGCATCCATCAAGAGCTATGACGCTGAATAAACAGCAGGGATTTGAGGATGTGAAAACTTTTTCACAATTAGAACATATTTTAGACACAATTTATTGTTATAGTATGCATTGTAAGAGCTTTTCATATATTTGAATCCTCTCTCCCCTCAAACAAGTGGCGAATTAATTCCCTCCCCGGTTTTTCTCGCCACTTGTTTTCTGTTTATAAGGTTTTAAAAGGTTAAACCATTTACAAAATATCCATTTTAATACAAGTTAAAGTTAAATATATTCTCATATATTAAAACATTGCTACATTTACTCTGTAGACAGAGTTGTACAGAATAGATATTTCTTAAACAGACCGTTGAAGCACGCTGGTACTTAATGAACACGCAGTGTGAATTTAGTACCACTGCGTGCTGAACCGAGCGAGAGCGCGTCTGTGTAGAAATATCTATCCTGTACAACTCGCCAGAAGAAAGAGAGGAAATATATCATGATTAACGAATTCTACAAAGATATGACAGGAAAAGGTTCCGTAATCCGCCAGTTCTTTGACTATGCGAATAAAAAGGGCGCTGAAATTGGCATGGAAAATATCTACAATTTCTCTATTGGTAACCCTTCCGTTCCTGTGCCACAGGCATTTACAAATCGCATGATCGAACTGTTACAGACCGAAGATCCGGTGAAGCTGCATAGTTACAGCCCATCGCTTGGACTTCCATCTACAAGACAGGCGGTTGCCGATTCTTTGAATAAGCGTTTTGGCATGAACTACACGATGGATCACATCTTCATGACGAGTGCAGCAGCCAGTGCGCTGGCACATGCGCTTCGGTGCGTGACAAAGGATGGCGATGAGGTTATCACCTTTGCACCTTATTTCCCGGAATATGTTCCTTATGTGACAGGAACCGGTGCAAAGCTTACCGTGATTCCTGCCGACATCACCACATTCCAGATCAATTTTGAGGAATTCGAGAAATCCCTGAACCCGAATGTACAGGCAATCCTCATCAACTCTCCGAATAACCCATCTGGTATCGTTTATTCAACTGCCACGATCACAAAGCTGGCGGATATCCTGCGTGCAAAAGAGAAGGAATACGGACATCCGATCTACCTGATCTCCGATGAACCTTACCGTGAGATTGTATTTGCTGGTGTGGATGCACCATTTATTTCCAAGTTATACGAGAACACGATCTGCTGTTACTCATTCAGTAAGTCCGTGTCTCTGCCAGGTGAACGTATCGGTTACATGGCAGTGAACCCAGCCTGCGAAGACGCAAAGCTTCTCGTACTTATGGCTGGTCAGATCTCCAGATTTACCGGACACAACTGCCCACCTTCCATCATCCAGATGGCTGTGGAGTCTGTGCTTGACCAGACAAGTGACCTGTCAATCTATGAGACGAACAAGAATATTTTATATAAAGAATTGACACGCATCGGCTACGAGATGGTTGAGCCGGGCGGAACCTTCTACATGTTCCCACGCGCCTTGACGGAAGATGCAAATGAATTCTGCTGGCGCGCAGCCAAAGAGCTGAACCTGATCATCGTACCGGGTGACAGCTTCTTATGTCCGGGACATTTCCGAATCTCTTACTGCGTGACAACGGATATGGTCGAAAAAGCCATTCCTTTGTTTGAAAAACTTTACAAATTATATAGATAATTTCCATGTTTTTCTGTATAATGAAGTTTGGTTTAATAGGAGATACATAATTAGGAGGACAAGAATATTATGGCAGAAGAAGCTGGCGCAAGTAAAAAGCCAAAGAAATACACGGGGATCCTGCTTCATCCAACCTCACTTCCGGGGCCTTACGGCATCGGTGAGCTGGGTGCAAGCGCTTATAGATTTGTTGATTTTCTGGAACGTTCGGGATTGAACACATGGCAAGTACTGCCACTCGGACATACCGGATTTGGAGATTCTCCATATCAGCCTTTCTCCGCATTTGCGGGACAGCCGCTTATCATCAGTCTGGATCATCTGAAGGAGTTACATCTTCTTTACGACGAAGACTTCCGGGATATGCCGGCATGGAACGCAGAGCAGATCAATTATGGTGAGTTGATTGAGTTTAAGACAGGGCTTTTGAAGCTTGCTTATTCCCGTTTTCACGACGAATCTTTATCTGATGGTATCCATGACGATCCGGAGATGAAGCAGGCGTACGATAATTTCTGCGAGACATCTGTCTGGCTGAAGGATTACGCATTGTTCATGGCAGGCAAGGACTATCATCAGGGCATGCCTTGGTACATGTGGGAAGATAACCTGAAAAAACCAACTAAGAAGCAGAAGGAAACATGGGTGAAGAAGCTCGATACCGAGATGGGCTACTACAAGTTCATCCAGTTCTTATTCTATTATGAATGGACGACCTTGAAGAAATACGCAAACGATAAGGGCATTTCCATCGTGGGCGATATCCCGATCTTCATGGCTTGGGACAGTGTGGATGTATGGGCAAACCAGAGCCTGTTCCAGCTCGATTCCAAGGGCTATCCAACCGTCGTTGCCGGAGTTCCACCGGATTATTTCTCAGCAACCGGACAGTTATGGGGCAACCCGCTATATAACTGGAAGAAGCATACAGAGACCGGTTATGAGTGGTGGCTGAATCGTATCCGTTACCAGCTGACACTCTGTGATTTCCTGCGAATCGACCATTTCCGTGGTTTCGATAAATATTGGGCGATCCCTTATGGCGAAGAAACCGCCATCAACGGTAAATGGGTGGAAGCACCGGGTGTAAACTTCTTTACACAGCTTGAGGCAACCCTCGGTTATCATCTTCCGATTATTGCCGAAGATCTTGGCGAGATCGATGATTCGGTTATCGAGCTGCGCGACAAATTCGGTCTGCCGGGCATGAAGGTATTGCAGTTTGCATTTGAGAATCCAGAGGAAAATGATTTCCTTCCACACAACTTTGTTCGTAACTGTGTCTGCTATACAGGTACACACGATAACGATACAACCCTCGGCTGGTACAAGCACGCATATGAAGCTTCCAAAGACAAGCTGCGCCGCTACTTCTCAACCGATGGTTATGACATCTGCTGGATCATGATCCGTGCATGCTTCGGCTCTGTTGCCAACATGGCGATCGTGCCAATGCAGGATGTATTATGCTTAGATTCCTGGGCGCGTATGAACACACCGGGTGTCGGCGAAGGAAACTGGGCATGGAGATACAAAGAAGACGCACTGACACACGAACTTGAAGCAAGATTATATGAAACCTGTAAAATGTTTGGACGATAAGAGGTGTATCTATGAAGACATTGGGAGTTGGAATCGTATTGATGGTGGCACTGTTCTTCTGTCTGCCATACCATCTCTACATGAAACAATTATGGAAGAAAAATCCTGAGAAATCATGGGAAAAAGCACGCAGGTTTGTATCCGGCTTCTTCCGGTTTGAACTGAAACTGTCCGGATGCAAGGTGAACGTCATCGGAAAAGAAAATATACCGCAGGACGGACCGGTGTTATTCGTCGGCAACCACCGCAGTTATTTCGACATCCTGATCTATCATGAGGCAATCGGCAAGCCGCTTGGCTTCCTCGCCAAAAAAGAAATGGAAAAGATTCCGCTTCTGCCGCTTTATATGCGGGATATCGGATGTCTATTCTTAGACAGGGACGATATCAAGCAGGGCTTATCCGTGATCAAGCAGGGAACGGAATACATGAAGCAGGGACATTCGATGGTCGTATTCCCGGAGGGAACCAGAAACCAGACCGACACACTCCTGCCATTTCGCGAAGGCGGATATAAGATGGCAGAGAAATCAAAATCCCCGATCGTCCCGGTATCGATCTGCCGTTCCGATCTGATGCTTGAATCTGCACCGAAGAGACGGATTCACAGCCACAACGTAACAATTGAATTCGGAAAGCCAATCTATCCATGTGAGCTTCCTCCAAAGGAACGCAAGGAGCGATATGCGGAGTTTCCACAGCTTATACAGGATATGTATGATAAAAATAACATTTAGAGGAGGATTTGAACCATGCCTTGGTGGTTAATCATGATTATTGTCATCGTAGTAGCACTTGCGATCATGTTCGTGTTATACAGAGTCGGTGACAAATTACAGAAGAAACAGAGTGCACAGAGAGAACAGATGGTAGAGGCGGCACAGCCGATGAATATGTTGATCATCGACAAGAAAATGCTGCCAATGAAAGACGCCGGACTTCCGAAAATGGTGATGGAACAGACACCAAAGCGTTACCAGAAAGCAAAGCTTCCAATCGCAAAGGTCAAGGTTGGTCCACAGATTATGAACATGATCTGTGATGATGCAATCTTCGACGAGCTTCCAACCAGAGGCGAAGTAAAAGCGATGGTCAGCGGCATTTACATCATCAGTGTAAAGAGCGTCCGTGGCAAGAAGGTAGCTCAGGAAGAAGAAACTGGCAAGAAGAAAAAGGGCAACTGGCGTACACGTATGCGGAAACGTCAGGTTGAAATGCAGAAGCAATTGAACGCAGAAATGCTCGAGAAAGCAAAATCCAAGGGCAAGGCAAAAGACAAGCCTGTTGAGAAGTCCAAGGAAGAGCTTCGTCGGGAGAAAGAAAGAGCGAAAAAGATCAGTGACAAGATGTAAAAATCAACCGGCAAAATTGAAAGATATTATCGGTTCCTTTACACCGTTTCTGATTGCAGTATTGGCGCAGTATGTATTGAATTTCATCGATGTTGCAATTCTGTTCTTCAAGAATATGCGTTCCGATGAGAAATCAAACAGCGAAAATACGATTGGCAAGATCTTACAAATGGATTATAACCAGCCTATGAATCAGGCGTACCTCGTGCTTGCACAGCATATCGTATTTCTGATTTGTTTCGGGGTCTGGTATTACCGCATATTTTATCGGGGAAATATCGTTTCCACAGACGAATCTTTCGAGGATAATACAAAAGGACGCATGAAAAATATTTTTTCATGCGTCTGTTCTATACGGACTCCATTTTTATTGCTTGCTGGTGTTGCAATTCAGATCATGGTAGACGGAATCCTGAATCTGATAAGTCCCCTGTTCCCGGATACCTTTGCAGCCTACTATGAGCTTGTATCCAAGGCGGTCGGTGTGAACCGTGCAGTCCCGATGATGATCGCGACCTTTGTAATCGCCCCGTTCGGCGAAGAATTGTTCTTTCGCGGAGTGATCATGGGCTATGCGAAGCGCTACATGCCACCGGCTTTCGCAATCCTGTTTCAGGGTGTGCTTTTCGGACTGTATCACGGCAACATCGTACAGGGCATCTATGCATGCATCTTAGGATGTCTGCTTGGATTTGTGGCTTACAAAGCGAACTCACTCCTCGCAAGCATGATCCTGCATTTCAGTATCAACCTGAGTGTACTATTCATTCCATCCGTATGGTTTGAGGAAACGGTACGATGCGGTATTATCACGGCTGGCGCGTTAGTGCTTACGGTGCTGTTCGTATGGCTGGCGATGAGAAAAAAGAAAGAAAAGAAAAATACAGAAAAATAAAAGAACCGGATGGATTTACATGATTGTCGTAAGTCCATCCGGTTTTCTATGCTTGCTTAATCATCTGTATGTCATACTTATTCCGCTAAATTATGTACATGCACCTTCATCTTCCGCTCCATCGGCGACTCATTTCCCATCTCCATGGTATATTGCAGTGCAAGGCGCAGGGAAAATTCCTCTGCCAGAACGGCTGCCTCATAATCGATACCCTCTGCCGTATGCAGGAAATGCTTCGTCTGCAAGGTCACCGGAATCGAACCGTAGCCAGTTGCATATTTCGTATGATGCGTTAACCCATGCTCATATACGAAGTCCGAATTCAATTCGCCACTCCGCGTCACACGGAGCTGATTATTCGAGAAAATCATCGTACAGCGTGTCTTGTGTCCATCCCCGGACACATCCTCCACATAGGTAAGCTTCATCCCCTGTTCGGTCATGCTTGCCAGCGCAGTTGCCTGCGAGCGCATCACTTCACCAGTCTCCACATCTACATTTTCAAACTCAATTACTGCTTTCATTATGGACGTTCCTTTGCCATCTCGATCAGAGTCTCTACCAGACTCTCAATCGAATATCCCTTATCCTTCCAAAGCATTGGATACATACTGATGGAAGTAAAGCCCGGCAATGTGTTGATCTCGTTAAATACAACCTCGTTCGTATCCTTCTCCAAGAAGAAGTCTACACGTGAAAGACCGAATCCATCCAGCGCATTGAAGATTGCAACCGCATCCTTCTGCACTTCTGCCTCTTTTCCGTCCGGAAGATCAGCACCGATTACAGTCTTAGACTCTGCATTGTTGTACTTTGCATCGAAATCGTAGAATTCTGCTGCCGCAAGAATCTCGCCCACGCGGGATGCCTTTGTATTTTTACCATAACCAAGGACAGCGCACTCAATCTCTCGACCGACGATCGTCTCCTCAACCAGAATCTTATAATCATGCTTTGCAGCTTCCTTCAGGGCAACAACCAATGCTGCACGGTCATCTGCCTTGGAAACACCCTTGGAAGAACCTGCCTTGGAAGGCTTTACAAATACCGGATAAGAAATCTTTGCTTCGACGCGGGCTGTCACCTCGTCGATATCATCCAATTGTTCTGCCAGCACCGGCACATAAACAGCCTGACGGATCCCCAGTGTATCAACTACCAGCTTTGTATAGAACTTATCCATAGAAGCAGCAGAAGCGAACACACCACATCCGACATATGGGATATCCGCCATCTCAAACAATCCCTGAATCGTTCCATCCTCACCATACATGCCATGCAGTACCGGGAAGATCACATCAATCGGCTGCACCTTCATCATATCGTCCTGCGAAATGATAAGTCCGCCCTTTGTATCCGGGGAAATAATTGCAGAAACAGGACTTTCCTTCCAGCTTCCGTCCTCAATGCCTGCGATATCTTCTACAAGCTTCCACTCACCGTCTTTTGTAATTCCGATCAGGAACATATTGTATTTCTCAAGATCTACTGCTTTGGCAATTGTAACAACTGACACGCAGGATACTTCATGCTCGGATGAGCGGCCGCCAAATATAACTGCTAGATTCTTTTTCATGGTTTTTGCCTTTCTTTATGTAATGGTTTTATTCCGCAATTTACGAGGTTCTAATTTATTCTCCGAGTTGGACGATAATACAAAATTCTACGCAGACGCGCTCTCGCTCAGAGAAACACATAACGGTACTAAATTCGCTGCACCAGCCAGATAGCTGGCACAGCTTATTAAGTACCGATGTGTTTATATGGTCTGCTTAAGAATTTGTATTATCTTTCAACTCGATATACATTTCTTCTCGTAAATTGCTATAAACAAACTAACTTTATATAGTATTCAAAATATGAATACATTATGTTTTATTATAACAACTTAGAAGGTATCCTGCAACCATTCAAGAATCTTTAACTTTACTTTGATATCACCGGGCTTTATGTCCCGCTTCACGAATAATTTCTCGTAACTTTCTTCGTCGAGTACCTGTGCGATTTTCTCTGCATCTGCCGAATCGACAACTGCCCCCGCGTCCATCGTGTAGCACATCATCGGATACAGCATGCACCAGAAGTTCTCGCCTTTTGCCTCACCGATATCTATACGCAGTGCCCGGTAGGTTCCCGCTGGGAGTACCAGATCCCCATATTCCCGAATCGGGAATTCCTCTCTCGTAATATATGCTTTTACATCGTAATGATAGCCTGCCTCCTCGACAACTGCACGCGCAGTGTTGCGGATTTCCGATAAATTCTGCGCCAGATACAAGATTGCTTCACTGTCATTTTCTGCTTTCTGCAGATCTTCCGCAAGCAAGGCAAGCACTGCATCCCGCACCTCATATTTCAAAGCAAGATCTGTCTCACTGTCACTGTTTGCACGCACATGGAACCGCACCACAACATCTTCCGGGCTTTTTAGTGCATCCTCATAGACATCCGCACAGATACCGCTTTTTTCTGCAACATCATCCACATCGCCTGAAAGACTCTCTGTTTCACCGCTATCTCCAAACACAGCTTCAAGATCTGCCTGATCTTCATCGCTAATTTTCTGACCTGCAAATAGCATTTTCATATTTCCCTCGCGAAACAGACTGACGACATCACGGACATTCCCACCTCCTGCAATGTGCAGCACACTCGTAAGTAAGATCCCACCACATACTCCAAGCAGGATTCCGACCATTGCTCCTTTTAGAATCTTATACCCCATAACGAACTCCTCCATCGAAAGTTGATTTCGTTACAAGCTTTCCCTTCCGTAAGCAGCTTTAATCATTTCCCGCAAAATATATTTCGCCCCATCCGATTCCATCATGACCGGAACCGATTTGGGGATCCCCGGTCGGTGCCCAAGCTCCAGCAAGAGCGGATGTATCTCCTGCCCCGTCATATCTGCCGCGATCTGCTTCATATGCCCGAAATCCAACTGCCGCTCGTTCTCTCTCCGGTACAGCGCTGCCGCCATCTCCAGATTCTCTGCCTGCACATGGTAGAGCGTCTGATTGATGCTGTTTTCCCCTTCGTACCCGGCGATATCTGCAATCACAAATGTAAACTGATATCCGTCCTTCGCAGTTTCCACCTGCATTTCCTGCACATAATCCCGGTGCTCCAACGTTTCCTTTTTCTGTTCTATCGCAGTAAAATCATTTTGCACAAATTGTCTGCCAAGCTTTTCATCTCCGATCAATACACTGCCGATTGCAGCTAACACAGTCAGACAGACAAAACAGATTCCCCATTTCACGCGTTTTTTCGTCTTTACCCACATGACGATCAACGGAAATACAATGCCGATCGCAAGGTCTGCATACAGGAAATACCGCATGCCATATTTTACGGCCGATTCAAACTGCATTCCATACGCAAACAGACACGCACCCGCGAACATCACCACAAATGTCACAACACGTCCACTTTTCTGCTTCACTTCACACAGCGAATACAGGAAGTCCCGAGTCTGATGCAGATAGCCGCTCACAACTGCAAACACACCGATAATCCAAAATGCCATCACCGGATAGTCAAGCCGCGCCACCGCCCCGCCAGGAAAAGAAGCCGCTTCCATTACATTGAACGATGCCGTCGTGTCGCTTGCCGTCCAGCCATAGCCAAGGATTGCCACGATGAACAGATACGCAAATACAATGGTAAATAAAATCCAGACAAGCAGCCAGATTCCCCCCATTCGGTCTTTCTCCTTCACGCATGGGCGGCTGTAGAGCTGCAATTCCAACGGCGACAATGCCAGAAGGATTGCATATGCGCCCTTGAACACGCCCGATACCTCCGACTGTGATGTGATTCCCTGCATGATTGCGCCGATATCAATATTCGATACCGAGAACACAACGATCAATATGAGTGGTACGACCATCCACCCAAACAAAAATTCAAACATCCGTGCGCGTCCTTCCATCGACTTGGACGCACCATACAATGTGATTCCAAGAAATGGCAGGAAGATCCACCATACGGAGAAGCTTTGCAACAAATAGCGTTGCAAAATCATGGAGAAAAAGACCGCGATAAGCGTCGCACGCAGCAGATACCGTAAGGCATACAGCACGTCCAATATACCGGCAGTCCATCCCATATGATTCCGAATCGCATTGATATAACCGCATGGAACAAAGTCCGCAAGATACAGCATCAACGCGCCATAGAGCACGACAAATGCGAGCCCGACCACCAGTGCCAGCACATGATATTTCCCCGCAAGCGACAATGTGATATACGGAATCATCATCATACTGATCGTGACACATTCGAGATAGCTCATGCGAAACCATTGCCGTTTGGAGATTTTACCGTCCGCCAGATTCATGATTTTTTTCCTCCTTCTCTGTTGACTTCGTCACATGGGGTTTCAGCCCGGGTATCGCCCCCTCACTCTGTTCGGCGGCAGGTCGGCTGAAACCATTCGTAGCATGTGACTTCGTCACATGGGGTTTCAGCCTCATACGTTCCTCCTCGCGCGCAAAGATCGGCCGTTTCCGCATCCACGAGATCGGTGCCCGCAGCACAAAATCCTGATTCGCATAGGCGCGCTTGCCACTTCCGGCGACAATCGGATACATATACGGGATGCCGAAGCTCATCAGTCCGGACAGATGCACCGCAATCACCAGAAGTGCCAGAATATATCCATACAAGCCCCAGATGGCAGACGGAATAATCACAAAGAATTTGAGCAGACGAAACACCGACGCAAACTCTTCATTTGGAATCGCAAAGCTTGCAATTGCCGTCAGTGCCACAACGATCACTACCATCGTGCTCACGATGCCCGCCTCCACCGCCGACTGTCCGACGATCAAGCCGCCGACAATCCCGATCGTATTGCCAAGCGGTCCCGGCAGACGGATCCCCGCTTCGCGCAAAAGCTCAAACAGAAACTCCATCAGTAGCACTTCCACAATCACAGGAAAGGTGACCATACTCCGTGCTGACGCGATCGCATACAGAAGCTTTGTCGGAAGAATATCACTGTGATACACGGTAATCGCGATATAAAGTCCAGGCAGGGACACCGCCAGAAATGCCGCGATATACCGGATGATCCGTGCAAATGTCCCGACCGCCCAGCGATTGTAATAATCATCTGACGTCTGCAACAGCATGTTCAAATTACACGGTGCCAGAATCACCTCCGGCGAATTATCAAATACGATTGCCACTCTGCCTTCCGTAATCCCTGCTGCCACCTTATCCGGTCTGGTCGTCGACTGAAACGTTGGAAACGGAGAATACCAATTTTCCATCAAATGCTGCGCCATCCCGCTATCATAGATGGCATCAATATCATAGCGATGCATGTCCTCCCGCACGCGCTTAACCAGCTCCTCCGACGCTACATCTGCCAGATACACAAGCGCATAGTCCGTCCGTGTGCGCTCCCCAATCGTATCCTGCTCCACGCGCAATTTTGCATCCTTGATCCGCCGCCGGATCAACGCGGTACTCTGCCGGAACCCCTCATTAAAGCTGTCCTTCGGTCCGCGCATACCCGCTTCCGTATCATTTTCAGAGATTCCTCTAAGTGGTAATTTCTTCGACGATACGATCATTGACCTCGCATAACCATCAATGAAGATCGCCGTATCACCCTTCAGAATCGAACCGACTGTTTTATCAAAGGAGGTTTCCTCCTTGATATCCGCCGTCTGAACCTCCTGATATAAGATGCTGTCCCAGACATCCTTCGCCGAATTTCCGCGCCATTCATACGAAAGCGGCTTCAGGATTGTCTCCTCGATCATGCCGTTATTCGTCAGACCATCGATATATACAACATGCATATACACCATGCCCTCCGCCCGCTCCATCGCGAAAGACTTCTGCACTACATCCCCACAGTTTTCAAACAGGATGCCGAGCACCTTTTTATTCTCAGCTAAGCTCCGCCGCAGAGGCACCTTGAGCTTATTGTTATCATCATACAGATCTTCTAAATCCATAAAAAAACCTCCAAACTATACATAAGCTAGTATGTATGGTTTAGAGGTTTTTATGCAGAACCGCATGTGCCGTTGCTGTGTCAAAATAAACATGTTCCCGTAATTAACAGAATATCCAATATTGACATACTTAAGATTTCATTTTTAGGTCCTAGTACGACGGCTAAAGGTAGACCGTTTGTTAACCCTTTAGATAGACATAAAAAATCAGGAGTTACTACATAAGATACAGTAAAAGAATCATCTGCAAGTGTTATTACATCTCCCTCATGCAATTCATACACCATGCCGGTCTGAATTGAATATCCATTAATTTTCGTTCCATTTGCACTTTGAAGATCTTCTACACCATAATTTTCATTTTTCATATGATGAAATTTACCAAGTATATACGCATCTTTACTAATGCAAAAATACTCCTTTTCATTTAAAAGTATTATATTTTGGGTATACATAATCCCTATCCTATCTACAGACACTTTACTTTAATCATTTGATTTATTGATCATTTCATTCCACAATTACATATAAATATATGATCTGAGTTTTTCATTCCGCAATTATTACAGGTCCATGTTCCAACAGAAGGATTTGCTGTTGCTGTTTGAGCACTTGCCCGCAAAGGTTTTGGCGTTCCACAGGAACAGGTTGTCATATATCTGTCGTTCATCTTATTACACTGTGGACACACCCACACCCTTCCTGTAGAGATATCACTCTTCAGCGCACGCACCTTATCCGCCGCTACCATACGTTGTATCTCTATTTCATCAAACTCAGGCTCTCTGGGTTTTATAAACAATGTAACAATATATGCAAGTCCTCCAAACAAAAATCCGAGTACATACCAAGCGGATGATTCCCTTCGCTTCTTTTCCATCGCAGCTCCACATATATACGCCCACACAAAAGCCCATATCAATACAAAAATAATTCTCATTTTTTATTTTCCTCCCCTTCTTCTAAAGTTTTTTATTGTGTCGAGCATTCATCATTTTGCGACTTTTTCATACCGCACTTGCATATATATACATGTCCGGAGTTTTCCGCTCCGCAATTTTTACATATCCACGTCTCAACAATAGGTTTTGTGACTTTTTGAGATACTACCTTATGAGGTTTTCTCGTTCCACACGAACAAGTGTATATTTTGGCATCATTAACTTTCCTACATAAAGGGCACGCCCATACTCTTCCTAATTCAATGTCGCTTTTCATGACACGTACTTGATCTGCCTGTACAATTCTCTTAATTTCTGCTTTATCGACTTCTTCCGTATTGTCCTTTATGAAAAATATGACTATACGAGTCCAAACGCCAAATATAAATCCAAGCACATACCATGCTGTTGGATCATACCCCTTTCTTTCCATTGCCGCTCCACATTCAAAAGCAAAAAAAACTCCTGAAATAACATATAACGTTATTGTTACCATTGACGTCCTCGCTCCTCTATTTCTTTAATTTTTTCAAATGCTGCACCCGCTTTTATAGTACTTGGACACATTTCGTATTCAACCCCCATGTCGATTTTTGCAGATTGAGATGCAGTTTTTGCACAGGAACATCTTTTTTTCCAAAATATATATGATAAAATAGAACAAGTATTTTATTAAATTGAGTTATTAAAAGGAGACTCCAAGCTATGTATCATATTGTTATTTGTGATGATGATACTTTATTTATAGATCATATGAAATGTTTATTGCTTCGCGCAGGACTACCATCAGAAACCTGCAAATTCTACAGCTACCTCTCAGCAAGTGAATTCGAAGCAGACTTTCCAAATTTCTATACGATTGATTTACTGATCTTAGATATCCAACTTCCAGATGTAAATGGAACGGTATTTGCTAAATCTTTTCGCGAGAAATTCCCAAGCTCCACACTGGTTTTCTGTTCCGGGAAGCAGTCGCCAACACCAGAGTCTTTTGAGTCTGAACCATACCGCTATCTGCTTAAAGCATGGTCTGATGAACATATGGTAGAGAAGCTCACACATGTTATAGCGCATATTCAGACCGAGAAAACAGAGCCTTTTATCCATGCCGGATGGTACAGCACACAACTGAAGCTCCCTGCCTCCGAGATTATGTATATCGCACGCGGACGTGGCTGTTCTAAGATTTATGTATCTAAGAAAAGCCCCTATTATACTTACAATGACAAGATCTTATGCAAAAGTTCTCTGAGTGATCTGCATGCATTACTGCATGATTTTTATTTTGCATATGCGCATAACAGTTACTTAGTAAATCTCCAGCATGTAACATACCTGAATAAAACCGAACTGACACTTTCGGATAATAGCATGCTGACGATCTCTCGTTCCAGACAAAAAGAGTTTCAGGCAATGTTCTTCCGTTATATGAAATCACAGGATTAGGAGGCAGTATGGATTATATTATCTTGTTGTTTAGTTGCATTGCAGAATACCTCATATTTTCGGACTTTTTTGATGCCTTTTTAAGCATTCGTCCAAACTTTCAACCAATTTGGAACCGTATTTTGATAGCGATTCCTTTCATCGGCATTTATTTTGGTATCAACACATTGCAGATTTCGTATCTGAATATGATTTCCTTCATCTGTCTGTTACTTCTTTACTCTTTTCTTTATGAAGCAAACTTTAAAGAACGACTGCTGTATATCGTATTTTTGTGTGCGATTTTCTTCGGCTGTGAATTTTTATTTGTAGTCTTATTGAATCTGCCTGCATATCTTTTTCATTCCAGCAGTGTTGCGAATCTGTCCACGATTCCTTGGCAGATATTTACATTGAAACTTCTGACCTATCTGATCTGCTGCCTGTATAAGCAGACCTCTGTCAAATCCGCTGCCCGCATGGATCGGAAGATTTTCGCATGCTATTTGTGTATTCCAATCGCATGCATTGCAATGATGCTACTCACATATTATTCTGGTCTGGACTTCGCATCGTCTCCACGCATGCGGATATTGCTCTGCGTATTTTTTGCGATCATGCAGTTTGGCAATATTCTGATCTTCCGCGCATTCCAGAGATACACGGAGCAGCTCAATCACAACCTGCAGAACAACCTGATTATCTCCGATCAGTCGCTTCGACTGAGTTATTATCAGAAGATACTCACGATGGATGAACATTTGCAGGAACTGGTGCACGATACGACCCATTACATGAAAGCCATCCGCATACTGCTTGATGATGGACATCCAGATCAGGCACTTGCACTCATTTCCGAATTGGATACAAAGTTAGATACAACCATCCTTACGCGCTATTCCAAAAATGATATTCTGAATGCGATTTTAACTGAGAAAAGTGAACTTGCCCAATCGCAGAATATCCAGATGTCGATCGATGTACTCCCGGATATTACGTTTGCCGAATTACCGTCCGCGGACATAATATCCATTCTGTCAAATCTGCTTGATAACGCCATTGAAGCATGTCTGGCGCGCGATAATTCTCGTGTTGTACAACTGACTATTACAAAGAAAAATGAAAATAACTTCTATGTGATTATCGTGAAAAATACCTATGACAAAGCACCAGTTTTACGTGATGGACAATTCGTCTCTACCAAGACGGACACGAAGCTACACGGCATCGGCACCAAAAGTATCCGGCATGCCGTGGAGAACAATCATGGTTTTGTCAATTACTCTATCGAAGAAGGATTCTTCGTGGCGACTGTGGTATTACCAATAGCATTAAACGTGTAGGTTCCTTAAATGCTACAATTAGTTGCATTTCTAAAAATCTCTTTACAATCTGCTGTAATTCATGATACAGTTTCTTTGTTGTCGAGAAGCGCTCGTTCATAGCGTAGTTCGGTAACAGTCTATTAATTTATATTTTTATCTTCGATTCTTCGAATACTAATCATTACCCTTTTTGCGCACAAATTTTAATTATTACTCATTAACAACTTTAATTTCATGCACACATCTATTTTTTAGGAGGAACCGCTTATGACGAATGAAACAATAACCACAGACACACAGAATACATTCTATCAGACCGTAAACGAACTCGAAGAAGCTATGAAAACACAAAACCTATATTCAGAATATATCACACTTGACGAAACATGGAAAAAACGCTTCGCTGATTACATGACGGGAAAGAAAACAATGCCACTTACTTACGATCCATTCTTCAAATGTATGTTTCACCCGGACAGACATCCTGATTGGTTGTCAAATCTGCTCAGTGCCATTTTGGGTGAATCCGTCGTTGTGGAACGGCTTTTGCCATCGGAAAATACAGCCATCTCCATTGATTCCCTGCTAATCATGGATATCGTTGTCCGATTAAGTAATGGCTCACTTGCAAATGTCGAAATTCAGAAGATTCCATATATGTTCACTGCTGAACGCATTTCCTGTTACTCTTCTGACTTGTTGCTTCGTGAATACACACGCCTAAAAGAGAACAAAAAATTTATGTATTCTGACATGAAAAAAGTATACACCATTATTCTATATGAAAAAACAGGCGCTGATTTTAAAAATCCGCTATTGCATGGTGCTTATATCCATCACGGTAAAACACGATTTAACACCGAACTCACGTTGAAACTCCTGCAGGAATATTTTCTGATTGCACTTGATGTATTCTGTCAAAACGGATATACTGATGATAAGAATCTAGATACACGGGAAACCATTGATTCAAATATGAATGATTTGGAAGGCTGGCTTTCTATCCTGACCGCAGAGACAATCGCGGATGTGGAGCGCGTGATCAGACGCTATCCGTGGAGCGAAACGATATTCCGTGAAATGAGTACATATGTTAATAAACCTGAGGAGGTGATTCACATGTTTTCAGAAGCGTTAAAAATTGCAGATAAAAATACAGTGAAATACATGATTGAAGAACTGCAGGATGAATTACAACTGGCTGAAAAAAAGCAAAAACAGGAAGCGGAATTGCGAAAGCAAGAGGAAGAAAAACGAAAGCAGGCTGAAGATGAATTACAGCGATCAAAAGAAGAAATTGCGCAGTTGAAAGCATTGTTAGCTAAAAAGCAATAATCCAGAATGGCACCGTTTTATGACGGTGCCATTTTATATCAAATAATTATTTCGTATTCTCAGCTTCACCGATACACAATCGTCTCCTGTGTCTCCCCGGTATTCCGGTTCCAGATTACCCGCATATCCACACCATCTTCATAATTGCCCGGTCCCAGATCATAGATAATGAAATCATCACTCACCACCAACGATTTTATGCTCTTATTCTCATCCGGGTTAATCGTAAACAGTTCGACTTCCGACTCACCATCGAACGATCTGTATTTTATGCAGACGCCATCATCCACGCTCTGTGCATAAAAGGCATCTCCTTTATAAACATTCAGGCAATACACGTCAGACGCAATCTTCTCCAATTCCTTTTCCTCTTCATTCCAAACCTTTAATTGATGATCCAATAAAACTATCGCATTGTCTGATAGTTCATATCTGCTTCCATAAATAACGCCCTCATATAAATCAAAAAGTTCCGTATCTACATTGAGCAAGTGCCGCATACGTCCAACCTCTATCGGCTGACTCCAATCCCATTTATCCAGATTCAGACAGTAGTATTGGCGCGCTTTTTGAAGCACCAGATGATGATCCCGGATTCCAAATGCCAGCGAACCTTCACCCATATTCTCATAAATGATCTGTGCACGGGTTCCTTCTTTGTCGATACGATAGATTCGATTTCCTATCTGAATATAGAAATACTCATTATAATAATAGAGCTTTGAACGGACAGAATAATAGATTGCATCCCCATAATCAAATGTATAAAATTCCTCATATGTACCATCAGGAGAGAGACGATAAATTACATTGTTCCCGCATTTTTTCAACTCATCTACATGGTCATAGTTTCCAATGTTCACCCGGCTTTTATAGAAATACACATAGCCATCTACAACCAATGCCTCATTTGCATAATTTCCACTTTGCAGATCGATTTCCTGATTAACCCCGGAAAACGGATTTTCAAACAACCGGTTCTTTGCCTTTTGTTCAGAATGATGCTTGTAAAACACTCTGCCGCCAATTGTACAGACAACAAGAATAATTGCAAATATAATTATCTTTTGTTTCCTGCTTAAAGACATCCCTTTCTCCCTTCAATCTATCGTCATCCAAATCCGATCACATACTTTTCCCTCCATTCCGGTATAGGTGTCGCAGAATGAAAAGATAATCGTGCAGGTTCCATATTCATAGTAAAGTTCCTTCATTGAACTAATCTCTTTTTCTTCATCTGGTTTTCCCATCGCTGCAAGTATCTCCTCATACGTGCTCGTCTGACTGAGTCCATTGCACAACATAAATTGCTCATCGAACCATATCGTATGAATCGGACAATTCACAGCGGCTGTCTCCTTCGTGCCTGTATTGATTACCGATACATCAAACTCACTCTTAAAATCACGCGCCTCCATCTTGCAGATCGCTGTCTCATATGCCTTATATCCATCTATCATCAGAGAGGCTGGTTTTCCCAACATGATCTTCGCATCACTTTCATTCATGCTGTACCCTGCATCATACAGATCTGACGTTGTACACGGAAATGTCATAACCTTCCCGGCAATCGCAAATTCCATACTGGATACATCCTTCGTCGTAAATGGAATGTCCGCATAAGCAACCGGCGCTTTCTCTTTTCGAAGGCTTACCTTCTCCGATGCCTCAGGATCTGTCAGAAACCAAACGACAAAGCCAATTACTCCAAGTATGATCACAACCATGATCACTTCTCTGATCGTACGCTTTACCTGCCTTTTCTTCTTTGCCTGCAAGTCCTGCATGAACTGCTCATAGACTTCATCTCTTTCGGTATTCTCTTCCATTGCTATTCCTCCCATGTTTACCGGTACGAGATTGTTTGCTGTATCTCTCCGATATGCCGGTTCCAGATCACCCGCGTATCAACAGCTTCTTGCTCCCTTTGACACCAATCACCCACGTTTACCCACATCACAGGTCGAACGCCGTTATAAGAATCCGGATAGTCCTGATCCCATTTTCCCTCGTATCCAATCACCAAAATATTGTAAGCCTTCATACCCGTTGACCGCAGCATCCACGGTAACCGCTCCGTACCATCAGGCAGATGCCGGGAATATGGATACATCGCTGGAAGCTCCTCGATTATAAGATCTGTAAATATCGCTTTCCGCTTCTGCAAAACTGCCCTCGATGGTCTTCGTCCAAGAACGGATGCATCCGTTAAGCGATTTCCATAATATTGCTCCGCTTCCTTCCAGCTCAGCAGGAATATCTTATCCTTTGTGTCCGGTCTGCTCTCCCGTACCTGTACATCCCCGGATGGGTCCACATGCGCAGCAAATCCCACCGTAGACGGATTCTCCAGCGTTGTCTCCCGTATACTTGCCTGTTCTTCCTCGTCAAATGCCTCTGCATAAAACTCCTGATTCAGCCATGTCCGTATCTCGGAATCCTCCCATATTACACATTTTAGGTTATCCGAGAATCTCTGATAGGCGATCACATCATGCGATATAAGCAACACTGCATTTCCATCTTTATCCAGCACATCCCAGCAGATCGGATCCTCTGTCTCTGCATCTCCGTCCTGTTCGTAGGTTCCCATCTGCACAATATCTCCAATTTCTGCATCTTTCAGTGTCACTGTTTCCAATGCTTCTGTCGTAGCAGGTTCTGGTTCCTCTGTATTGGATTCCTCCGTAATTACCTCGGTTGACTCCGCCTGTTTTACACACCCACTTAATAAAAGCATTGCAAATGCGAGCATGATATACCATTTTTTCATTCTCTATAACTCCTCATACCGAACCTGTCTACGTCTGTTCATTCTCTGATTTCTTCATTCCACAGTTGCAGATAAATATATGATCTGAGTCCTCTTATTTGTAACTAATAGATTTCCATTTCCCTGTATGCCGGTTCCATATTATACGTACATCCACATTCTCTCCATATTCATAATTTTGACCATACTCTGACGATCCAAGATCATAGATGATAAAATCCTCGCTGACGGCCAACGATAATATCCTCAATTTCCCATCCGGATTCACCGTGAGCAAATCTTCTTCCTCATCTGACGTCAAAGATTTGTATTTTATCGTGTACGCATGATTCTCAGCATTTTCCTGCACATAATAGACGGCATCCTGATAGATATTTATGCATTCAATATCTGTCTCTTCTTCTATTGCTGCATTCGCATCCTGCAGCCGCTTCGGAGAATGCTTGGTAACACCACTGATCATCCAATTATAAAAAGTATCTGCGTCCAGCGCATACACATATTTCAAAACACGCATCTGATCAAAGTCGATAGGCGTGCTCCAGTCCCATTTACGCATATCCAGATAACGTACTTCATTATGATTTGCCAGCAGCAGATAATGCTCCCGGATTCCAAACATCCGAAAAATACCATTACCTCCAGTATTCTCATAGATAACCTGCGCACTGCTTCCATCCTTTGTTATACGATACACCCGCTGACCGATCATGATATAGAAATGCTCATCATAATAATAAAGCTTGGAATTCACGTCATAATAGATGGCTTCTTCATCTTCAAATTCGTAAAACTCCTCATACGTTCCATCCGAGGAAAAACGATATATGACGTTATTTCCACATTTCTCTAATTTTTCTTTTTTATCATAATTCCCCAGCTCCACGACACTTCTGTACAGATATACATAGCCATCCACAACCAGCGCATCCGCCTTGTAGTTTCCATATTGATATTCAATCTCTTTGTTATTGTCGAAGAAAAAGATATCCGCATGGTTTTACTGAAATACGATAACCACCACCAGCAACCATGCGAGTAAAACGATACTTACGACTGTAATAAGAACATATAGTTTTATTTTTTTCATTCCTGTAACGCTTGCCCCTCTCCGTTTTCATCACCTACATCGATCCACATAGCCGGACGAACCCCCTGATAGTAATCTGCCATACATTGTGAATAATACCCGTCCCCTCGAATAATGGAGATTTGATTCTGTGACTTTCCAGTTGACCGCAACATCCACGAAATCCCTTCCGATACATCTGGAACACTTGTCACGAATGGTACTTTTTCACGCACGCGCTGTTGCTCTATCTCTTCGTAGCGCTGTAAAACAGCCTTGCTTGGTTTGCATAAAAGTGCTTCTGCTTTTGGTAATTTGTGCCCATAATACCGCTCGATTTCCTTCCAGCTCAGCAGGAATATCCGATCCGTCGTATCCCCCCTTGACTCCCAGATTGACTCATCTGCTCCTGTGACATATCCTGCAATACTCGGATTCTCCAATACCGATTCCTTGATACACGCCTGTGTTTCCTTATCAAATGCGTCCGTATAAAACTCCTCATTCAGCCACGTTCGTATCTGGGAATCCTCCCATATCACACAATTGTAGCTGTCAGAAAACCGCTGATAGTCAATCACATCATGGGATATGAGCAGCATAGCATCCCCATCCTTATCCAGCACATCCCAGCAGATCGGATCATCTGTCTCTGGATTTCCATCCTGTTCGTAGATTCCCATCTGCACGATATCACCAATTTCCGCATCTTTCAGTGCTACCGTCTCCAATGCTTCTGTCGTGGCAGGTACCTCTGTTGTATCCGTTTCTGTGTCTTTCCCCGTGCTTTTTGTACAGCCACCAAATATTAGCAGGCAAAGACATAACAATAAAAAATATATATTTCTCGAACTAACCCTTCTCATTTTTCCCCATTTCTTTCAGCTTTCCTTTTTCCATCATGTAATCTATTATTACATCACTGTTATTTTCAAACGCCCTGCAAAGCTCCATCAACTCTTCATCACTAAAATCGGATAAATAGATTCCTTCCCCAGCCTCTTTATCTTCTATCATTTCTCCATTCTCAATTTTTAATTTACCCTTTCCAAGCCATGCCATCATATTAACGATATCATCAAACTGTATTCCTTTCTCAGATACCTGTGCAGCTGCCAGCTCGCAGTCCTTATGAAATTCATCAAGTATTTTAGAATTCCGCCCCGTATTACAAAACGAATCGTATTCTTCTAGCAACGAATCGACACCCGTGTAATCAATCGCATATTCCGGCACAAATAACCGAATCTCCAGAATTCTCGCATAAATTAAGTACCGATCCACAGGCATGCTCCTCCAATCTATGCCATCCAGATCGAAATCAAAAGAAAATAAATCCAGAGTTCCTTCAATTGACAGATCGTGTTGATAATTCCAGTTTGCATCCAGAATTTCCGATATTTGTTCGCGATACATCTGCCGCCTTTTATCTACAGTTTTTGTGATTATCACACCTATCACAAAAACTGCTGCTACAATGGCAAGCACTTTTATATATATTCTTTTCTTTCCCATAAAATCTCCTCATCTGTTGGAACACCCCGCCATTTAATCACGCATCCAGTATAATAGAATTTCACTATTCTCCTCAAATTTTTTGCACAATTCCAGCCATTCATCATCACCAATATCCATGTCGTAAATTTCATCTCCCAGATCTTTAATTTCAACAACATTTCCGTTCTCAATTTTCAGGGCACCTATTCCCATCCGCCTCACATAAAAAGGTATATCGCTGGGATTAATTCCCGGCGCACCACTTGATGCATACTCACAAGCCATGTTAAATTCATCCAGCATTTCCGATTTCTGACCCGTCTCACAAAACGATTCGTATTCCTGTAGCAGTTGATCCACGTCCGAATACTCCATTTCTTTATATTTGGTTGTAAATAACCGAATCTCCAGAATTTGCGTATAGATTGACTTTTTATCTATATACATCCCCTCCGGATATTCTATTCCATCCCAACTGTATTTAGCTTCTCCTGTAATCGACAGTGCTTTTCGATACCACCCATTTAGATTGACCATTTCCATTACCCGATCCAAGTACTCTTCTTCCACTTGTTCTCGTATCCTTCTATCAACCGCTACTGCGGTCACACCGCCGATCAGGGCAACGATTACGATCGCTACCAGCCATCTTATAGCTTTTCGTCTTTTACCCATGAATACCCTCCAATTTCGGTTTTTATGTCGATTTTTGCATGATAAGATGCCGTTTTTGCAAAGAAAAGTCGTGACTATTTCCGTATCTTCCAGCTAACCTACGACAGCTCCTTGCTCCGCTCCTTAAAATAAGCAAGCAGCTCCTTATAATCCTTCATAGAGTGATAGAAACGAACCTTATCTGTATACTCAGCACCGTTCCATCTATATGCATAGGTAACTGTAAAATATCCTCCCGGATTTTTAAGCTTCAGCACCTTTTCCACCGGCAGCGCCACCTTCGCGAAGCTGCCGTCTTTCATCATCTCCTGAAAAACCGGCTTCTCCTGGATCCGCTTCAGCAAAAAGTCCTTTCGCTTGATCATCTTGCCTGCCTTGACTTCCATATCCATGCGATCCATGGATTGTCCAACATGCGTCATACTTACGCCCTGTGATTGAACCTGCTGGATCTTATATCCGGACAAGCCGGTTGCATTTAAGAATGCATCCTCGTTCAGATGCACGACATATGCCCGACGTGCCTGATCCACGAATACTACATGCAGCACATCCGTATATGTGATGAGCTTCTGCTTATACGTGCTTTTATAAATTGTAACAGCCAAAAATACGACAAAGCATACAAGTGGCAGCGTACTGACTACAGTTTCGTTCTCATAGTCTCCGGTTATCCACATCCATGCTCCATATACGAACCCTCCGATGGATCCAAGCAACAGTACCAGCCATATTATAAATCCCGGAACAGACATGTTTCGTATCGTCCCAGGTGGATAACTATACATCTTAAAAGCCTGCGGGTTCTCAGAGATATTGCGCTCCCCTTCCCAATTTACATCAAATATTTTTTCCTCTCTCATCCTTGTTTTCCTTCCTTTGTTTTTTACAGATTGAGTAACTTTCTAAGATCTCTCAACTATGCTTGATTATCTGCTCTGCCACTCCGTTTATCAACCCTGTCGTCGGTTTTTGCATGATAAGATTCCGTTTTTGCACCCATTCCGGTATAAGTATCATCGTTACATGCTCAATAATCAAGATATCTTGCACAAATGGTCGAAATTTTAACACTTTCGGTCAGGCAATGCGATTTTTGAACGGAATATGTGTGTATTCTTATCGAAATCATAGATATATACCCCCTCATGTCTGCGCACGATTTTCTCTATGCTCTGCATGCCAATTCCATGCTCCTCTTTATTTTTTGAGGTGATGAGTTTTCCTGCCTTATCCTTCTTTATTTCCCCAAGATACGAATTTTTTTCTTCTATAACCGTCATGCCGGAATGCTCGTTCACATCCACACGTAATTCGATAAATCCCTGATTACCAGCCGCTTCATACGCATTTTCCAACAGATTTCCGAATAGCACTGTCATCTCCGTGTCATTCAGATCAGATAGCACAGCTCCCCGAATATCAACCGCCAATGATATTCCTGCCTTATCACATACACTCTGATAATATTGCAGGATCACGTTTAACACGGCCCGATTACAAAACCTTTTCTTCGTAAGCTTCGCATCCACGCAATCCTGCAAAAGCTTCTTCGCTTCCTCAATGTCTTCACGTTCCAATAAACTCTGTACCGTGTATAGAAAATGCCTTGTATCATGAATCACCGCATGACATACCTGATTCTCTTCACGAACCATCAGAACTTCCTGCAATCGAACCTGTTCCTGTTTTACCCGCTGTTCCCTCTTGTATACATAATTATAGATGCATAACAGACCTATAATTATCAGGACAAGCACAATTACAATCACACATGTCCATACATAAGGCAGCGCTTGCTCCATATTATTTATAAAACTAAGAAATCCGATCAGAAAAAAGATGACGATTCCCTGCATGAAAAATAGAATTTCAGATGCCTTTCTTTTCATAGCTTTCCCTTATCCCCTTCGCAGATATTCTTCATATTTCTTACAAAACTCCGGATACATACGCCTGGATATATGCGCCCTATACTTTCCTTTCGCCAGAATTATTTCATTCTTTGTAAACCGACTCACATAATCCAGATTTACCAGAAAACTCGTATGAGATTTGCAAAATCTTACCTGATTCAGTTTTTGCACCCAATCCTCCAGCTTTCCCTTCACTTCATACTTGGCATCCTTTGTGCATACGTACACACAACGCCTTTGATTCTCAATCATAACAATGTCTGCTTCCCGGCAGACAATCGTCTCTCCATTCTGCATAATTGTAATTTTAGGATTCGTATTCCGATACGCCACCAACGCATCTCTCAGATTCCGCTCGATTCGATCCGGCAAAGATGCTTTTTCGATATACCGAAACACCTGAAAGTCCATCGCATCATCCAGATACTGCTCCGTAAATGATACAATGAAAATCAGTGCATATGGATTTTTCTCTTTGATACTCCGTCCGACCTCAATTCCACTTTTCCCCGGCATTTCCACATCCAGAAATACGATATCTGCCATCTCCGGTTCTTCCAGAAGCTTCTCCCCATCTGTAAATGTCTTTATTCCTGCCTCTATATTATTTTGCCGAAAAAAGCGATCAACTATTTCACTCAGATATTCTAAATAACTGCTATCATCGTCACATAAAAATATATGTATCATCTATAAAATCTCTTCCCTCTCAATTACTATAATGTCCTCTGATTCCCTCGCTTCCTGATCCATATTATGAACAAGTGAGAAAAAGAACAGCCACACGATGGCTGTCAGGATAGAAAAAATACTCACCAAATTAAAGATTCTACGTTTCAACAGATATTGCCCCCTTATACCAACCACGTTTCTTTTATATCATACTAAATTTCAGATTGTATATCAATCATACAATCGATTCTTTACGAATCTTAATTTCCAGAATACTTCTGAAACGCTCGCTGTTTTCATCCGACAGTTCGGACTGACTAAAAATATGTTTGTATAAATATGGGACTTGCCCATTTTTCCGTAAGTTGTTCTCCTTTGCTCATCGATCACTTCTTTAGGTGGTATTCTATCTACAGACAATTTACTTTAATTATTTTATTCCGCAATTATTACATGTCCACGTTGTTCAGTTGCATACGCAGGTTCTGTTTATAAACGTTCGCGTATCGGTTTTGCAGTTCCGCAAGAACAGATTGTCTCATATCTGTCGTTCATCTTACCACACTGCGGACACACCCATACCTTTCCCGTAGATATGTCGCGTTTCATAGCTTGTACCTTATCCTCTGCAATCCTGCGCTGTATTTCTATATCATCAAATTCAGGCTCTCTGGGTTTTATAAACAGTGTAATAATATATGCAAATACTCCAAACAAAAATCCGAGCACATACCATGCAGATGATTCTCTTCGCTTTTTTTCCATTGCGGCGCCACATATATACGCCCACACGCATGACCATATCAGTACAAAGACCAATCGCATATTTCTTCCTCTTTTCCCTTTTTATCAAACTATTGAGATATACATTTTTCATTTTCTGATTTTTTCATGCCACAATTGCATATGAATACATGTCCGGAATTTTCCATACCGCAGTTATTGCATATCCACGTTTCAACAACCGGTTTTGCTACCGCGTGCGAAATAACCCTCGGAGGTTTCCGTTCCCCACACGGACATGCATATACTTTTGAATCATTCACGTTTCTACACACCGGACATATCCAGACACGACCGGCCTCAATATCCCCCTTCATTGCACGTGCTTTATCTGCCTGTACAATTCTTTCAATATCTACTTTGTCCACTTCTTTTATCTTAGGTTTTATAAACCACCACGCAACCAAATATGCCAATCCCCCAAATATAAAACCAAGCACATACCATGCTGTTGGATCATAGTTCTTTTTTCTCACTTCTTCCCCACATACAAAGGCCCAAAAAATTCCTGCAATAACATCTAAAATTACAACTATCATTGACGTCCACTCTCCTCTAGTTCCCTTATTTTTTCATATGTTGTACCCTCTTTTATAGCTTTGGAATAACTTGATTTCTCAACTATACTTGATTATCTGCTCTGCCACTCCGTTTATCAACCCTGTCGTCGGTTTTTGCATGATAAGATGCCGTTTTTGCAAAGAAAAGTCGTGACTATTTCCGTATCTTCCAGCTAACCTACGCCTGCTCCTTGCTCCGCTCCTTAAAATAAGCAAGTTGTTTTTGTTTACAGTTTAAATAATTTTCGGGGATTTTTCGACAATACTTCCGCCAAACGAAAGTTTTTTCCGCCAAGCAAAGATTTTGTACAAAAAAAATCCCCAAACCATACATACGTCATGTATGATTTAGAGATTTTTATGCAGAGCGGCATGTGCAGACGCTGTATTTTTCTCCATGGAAAGTTCAAACTCTCCATCATATTTCTGTACAATTTTACGAATATTATGAATTCCAAATCCATGCCACTCCGAATCCTTATCTGTCTCCGCAGACAATTCCTCCTCGGGCAAAATCGTATTTATGCAATCAAGAAAGACCAGATTCTTATAGGTTCCAATCGTAAGATGAATCTTCCGTTCTCCCATATCCAGAGGGATTTTCTCAACGGCTTCCTTTGCATTTTCCAGTATGTTCGACAAAAGGAAACACAGATCTAAATCCTCAACACCAAGCTCCTGCGGCAGTCGTCCCTGATAAGTAAATTGAATCCGCTCCTTCAAGATCGCAGCTCCAAGCACGCCCGAAATCACAGCATCCACAATCCGATTCTGGGAATATACGCATGTCGATGGCTCTGCTTCCATATGATTCCAACTATCAACCATCGCAGTCGCTCGTGTGATTTCTCCCTTTTTGAGCAGATCCTGCACCGTCTGCATCATGTGCCGAAATTCATGCTGTCGCGCCCGCGTTTTCTCATTTTTCTCATACAACTGTACATAATAATCTCTGGTCAGCTTCTGTTCCCGCTCAAATATTCGTATTTGCTCTGCCTGTCGGTCGCTCCTTTTTTTCAGCTTTCCTATGTAGATCAAATACGCACATACAATAACAGCTGAGCCAAATAACATCATAAGTACAACATAGGTCTCGCCTGCCACGTTTCTGATCTCCCCATCCCCTACAATATAGGTCAGAAATGAAACCTGAACTGCCGCAAGTATGCCTCCCGCGAACAACACCCAAAAATTGCGGTTTACAAGCGTCCACACATCCGACTTTTTCTTTTGCAGCTTATAGATCAACGCCCACAAAAAAAGTCCCGGCAATGAACAGATTCCATCCATGATCGGATCGGAAAACCCGAGGTCATTGACACTTACATTTGCTAAAAGTGCAATGCATACATATAGAATTGAATCCACGACCTCTACGATCATATAAGACAACACATATGCCTTTATGGATTCTCGTATAGATCGCCGCTTCCAGATATAAAATGCAACTCCATTTATAATCGGAATCAGCACAATCGCATTCTCATGCAGAAACTCCGTTTCTATAAATGTTCCTATAACCAGCAATCCTCCTGTAAGAACTGCATCTCTCAAGCACAAATTCCGTACCTGTTTCTTTCTATGATAGCCAAACACACACGCAGAAACCGCGGTTTCCTTAATCAGCTTTATGCAATTAATTAAAAAACACAACAAAAACATCCCTATAAAACTCTTTCATGCTCCCGCGCATATGCGATATATTCCTGTCGCAGCCTCCTCACCTTTCCGTTTGGTATGTTAAAACGCATACTATCTTCCATAATTAGAGATGTCTTCTGGATGTCCTCGACATACGCATAGTTCACGATCACAAATCTTGATATCCTGCAAAATCCCTGTTCCGGTAAAATCCGCTCCCACTCCTTCATCGTATAAGACTGCAATGCCTGCACAAGTTCTCCCTGCAAATAAAAGACCACCCGACTGTAATTATCCGCAGACTGTATGTATAATATCTGGGATACATCTATCTGCCAAACCTTTTTCTTCCACGTCACGTCAACCATGCATTGATGCTCCTGCTGAAAATTATGCAAGACCTCTGACAGCCTGTCCCAATTTCCCACTTTTCTGACAAACGCGATCACATTTCGCCCAAATGCAGCCTCCATCATTTCTTCATGCGATGTTACATAGATAATATCTGTCATACGCAGCTTCGAAGCCATTTGCTCTCGCAATTCCAAACCCGTAAGTGCCGGCATCTCAATATCCAAGAGCAAAAGTGCCGGTTGCACCATGCCTGCCTGCAACGCTTCCGCTAACATGCTGGCATCTGAAAAGCCGCGAACCTCCGTTCCTTTTGCCAGCACATCATAACAGACCTGTATCATCTCGTTTAAATTCTCAATATCATCATCACAGACTATGACCTGCATCATGCCCTACCCTTTTATCTATAATTTTCTCTAGCTATTATATATCACTTTCCTTATTTCTGCTATGCGCTTAATAATCTTTTTCTTCAAATATTCTTACCGTTTCGACACTAAGTAACTCTACGTTTTTTTTAATTGCATGAATGAATTTCTTAACGCTATGCTTTTTTCTACTATATCATCATCAGTCATACCTTCATCCAAAAATATATTAAGCTCCAGATTTTTATAGTCTGGAGCTTAATACTTTTCAGATCTTTATTAATTCATGCAAAATATTATTCTTCTTTACTTTTTTCAGACTCAAACCATTCCTCCAAAATGTCATCTGCCATCTTATTTTTATGATTGCTATATATTATATCATAGCTATAATCCACATTTAATGAATTCGCTGAAACATCATATATTAATTTAATCTGCGTTGGCATTTCTCTTTGATATTCTTCACACAACTTCCTAAGAGCCACCATATCTTCATTAAGAATCGCCATAACGTCTCGTTGTCTGGGTATTGAAACATCATATTCTTCCTGCCCATCTACAATAACGTCATTTAGTCTGCTCTTTTTCACAACTTTTCCATTTACCTTATAAAAGAAATTACAGGATTGCACCCCTCCTTCAAAAGAGCTGTAAATATAAATCTTCTCCGCTCTGTCTTCCACATATTCCAGGCAAATTTCCACCATATCCGTTTGCAATTCTGAAAAATAATCTTCAAACACTTTTCCCATTTCGTTTCCTCGCTTCTACTCCTGATAGTGTCAAAAGACACTCCATTTTTTCTTGATAAATCTTTTATTTTAATCTGCATTGGAAATGAATTTCTGATCTAATAATTTAAAAACAATATTTTATAGTAAACATTTCGAATCCTTAATTTCTATCATTTCTTCTTGATTCAAATTTTTAAATTCTATCCCAACGAAATCATCTCCTAAAAACAATAAATTATTTAAATCATTAATCCTATATGCATTTAGAACGCGCTCCTCAATATCATCTTTTAATATTAAAATTGCATTTTCTGACTTCCAAAATTTAAATTTCCCATCTACGGTAACATTCATATTGTTCTCATCGAAATCCTGATTATATATACTAATTCCCATACCTTCATCTATAATTACGGGAGTATCACTAATATTATTTATTATTTCATCTTGAACAAAATAGCTAATATACTCTATCATTCCATCTTCTGGATTAATTGCTATGTCCAACGGAGGCTTGCGCTTATCCTCATAAAACAAATGGTAATTTTGTCCTATTCTTTTATCAACAACTGATATTTCAAATAAAATAAGTCCCTCACCCATACCTTCTATTTTTCGAATATATTTTTTGTTATTAAATACTTTTTCAAACTTCACTTTTTTGCCTCTCTAATTAATCACCCTTCACCTAAACGTGCTTTTATTTACGGCTTCCTTATCAAGCTCATCTACACTTATATATATTGTAAACCTTCTGCTCCCCAAAAATGTCGTAGCTGTACTCGGATACTATTTTCCATTATGTATCAGAAAATATACTTCATCCTTAAGCCAATGTTTGTTCTTTTCATAAAGATAGTTATAATTCGCATCTGTATAATATTCCACTGGAGATATGCTATTATCTTTACCTTGAATAATATGTGGCGAATCAGCAGTACATCCTAATTCAAGCCATAGTTCCGTTAGTCCCATTAAGCCATCAATACAATTTGTATTTTTATCTTTTAGGAATTTATTAACTCGAGCAGCTCTTAACTTTCTATCCTCTAAATCATCTGGATTTTTTTCTTCTTTAGCCAGCTCATAAAGAGTATCCATAACATCCTCTAGATCATAGTCACTAGAACCTGCCAACTCACATATTTCAATTCTATCATCTCCTTTTTCCAGTTGTTCTTTCGCATATTCTATTATTTCATTTATAGAAATTTGCTTTTCTAATAATCCTCTATATAACAATTTCCAGGTTATATTTAACTTAAGTTCTTTAATATCTGCTATTTTTATCATGGTTTTATTGGCACTCCATTCATCGCTCCATTTTGAATAAACATTCTGTGTGTTACTTTTCCATCTTGAATAATCCACTCAAATCTTCCTTCTACTCCATTTAATGAACCCTCTAGCTGATACAATGTTGCATCATTCAATGTAGTTTTTGTTGCATATCCAGCATAATTATCAACTAAATCATTAAAGCCGCGCGCTTGAGCTGTCGCAGGAAATTCTTTTATAATTTGAGATTTACCCGTTTTTTCATTTATCTCGTAAATTGGTTTTACATCATCTACTTTCAAAGCACTTCCTGTTCTTGGACTATCTAAAATATCATTATGTATAGTCTTACTACCACTCTCCCCGCCTATTTCCGGTGCTGTACCCGGTCTTCCTGAAGGTAAATTATCCAATGAACTGGGAACCGCATTAAGTTCAGAAACAAGCCCAGCTAAACATACAAAATCTGATGCAATCGTACTTCCATATAGGATTTTATAATATGCATCCTCACCTAAACATGCTTTTATTTACGTTTTCCTTCTCAAGAATATCATCTGCACTTATATATCTACCAATAAAGCAACTTTCTTATTTCATCAGATGCTCTTAATAATCTTTTCCATTCTTCAAATGTTCTTACCGCTTCGACACTAAGTAATTCTACGTTTTTTTCTAATTGCATGAATGAATTTCTTAACACTATGCTTTTTTCTAGTATATCATCATCAATCATACCTTGATCCAAAAATAGATTTAATGTATCTTCATGCAGGAAACTAATAACATCTATCGAAAATTCTTCAAACAAATTATGTTTAATTGTATCATCACTCTCTGTCAACAAATAACTCCCACATTCTTGAATTGTTTTTTTAAAGTTTTGATATCTTTCTTCCAATGAAATCATCTCGTCACCTCTTGCCTGATTGAGTCCGAAAATATATTAAGCTCCAGATTTTTATAATCTGGAACTTAATACTTTTCAAATCTTTATTAATTCATGCAATATATTATATTTCTATTGTTGCATCAATGCCCACTCAAAAAAAGTCTTTCCTTCATTTTCGAAATTATTTACATCTCCATCCCTAAGTGCTTCTTCAGCTATACGACGAGCTTCACTTTTCTTATTCATGTGAACATATGCCAAATACTTTAGAACATTTATATACATTTCTCCCTGACAATTTATAGCATATTCATCAATATCGTACTGCTCCATAAATTTATTGCTACTTTCTTCTACCAATTCTACAAGAATTTTTGCCTGCTCCTCATATTGATCTGTGAGTTCCATCTGTCCTGTTTTTACTGTGATAGTTGGAGCCTGAAAAGCGCCAACTGCCCTTAATGAATCAGGTTCTTTGCTATTACTAGTCATCTGCATTATCTTCCAAAAAATATCATCATAATCATAATTTTTTATGTTGACTCTATAAACCAATTTCTTCGAATCTACAACAAGGAAATCACAATAAACCATCGCCGCATCCTTTACACGAAAAATAGTATTTTGTCTGGCTTTATATCCCAACTTTTTCGCATATGCAACTATTAAATTCCTTAATTCTTTTTTCTGCTCCTTGTCTAATTTCATCTCACTCCTCCTCCGAAACATAGTATTGTATTCTAATGCCATGCTGAGCAACCTGATTTTGAACTGCCTGCAGAAACTTTTCTGCATTATCCGTTAAACTGTATAGGAAATGAATTTCTATAATTCCATATGTAATTGTCTCTTCTTTATACATATCCCCATACTGCTTTTCTTCAAGATAGCCGAGATACATGTTAATTTTCTCCTGCAGAATCATTAAATGTTGGTATTCCTCACTCCAATCCAAATGATCTGTGATCAACAAAACTATTCCATTTTTATCTTCTGTTAATGCTATACCATCTATTACCATACTATCAACTACCGACATAATATATTATACCTCCTCAATTTGGTCGAATTATTTTTTCTTTTTCCGACAACAACTCCTCCACTTTCAAGAATGTGTCATTTGTGTTCTCCTTGTTTCATTTCTTCCAATCTTTCCTTGAATTCTTCTTCCTCAACCGATGCTTTGGGATTATCCTTAGATATATGTTGATCAAACATAACTTCCCCAGTTGGCTGATAGATAAATTTTATTGTTATTTCACGTTCATCATTCGGAATCCCCGCATATGCCTGAATTGTCATACATGCTCCAACCAATACCACATGTGTATAAGCTAAATCCATAAGCTCTGTTGAATCATCCGCATAATAGGTGATTTCATTACAATCATAATTCACTTCAACAGGCTTACCTGCATACTTTATCGTTGTTTTTATAAGGTCAACCGTGCTGTCGTATTCGGCTTTTAATTGATCCCGGTTAAACTTCAGTACACAACGTCCTTCCTCATTGACCCACGCATCTACGCAACGTTTTTGATCTTTCATCATCTGGCCTACTTCCTCTGCTGTCTGCCCTGCATGCCATCCCAAAGGAAATTCTATATTAACCGTCTTTCCTCTTTTTAACTTTAAACATGGCATATAGTCCCCCTTGTCTTCCACAAAGGAACACCCTGCAAGAGACATGATGCATAATATGCATAATATTGTTCTAAACAAACGTTTCATTTTATCCGTCCTCGCTTAATACTCGATTGTCTGCTGTATCTCCCCCGTCTGCCGGTTCCTGATCACCCGCGTTAAAACTTCATGTTGGTATCCATAGTTACTATATGCACCTATATCATAGATAATATAATTATCATTTATGGCCAAAGATACCACTCCACACGATTTTTTCAGCGGAACTGTGAATACCTCACCCTCATCATCACTCTCTAACGATTTATACTTTATACTGACAGAATCATCCACTCTCTGCGCATAGAATATGTTTCCTTTATAGGTGTTTATACAATACACGTGATCTGCTATACGTTGTTTTTCTCCATTTTCATCATATACAGACAGATTATGAACTCCATGATACCCATCTATTGAAACATGCTCAGGTTCTTCCGTTCCCGTTCCATAAATGATATCTTCATAAAAATACCCAATGTTACTCTCTACATCAAAATCATAATGTACACCAATCAACCGTCGCATATTTCCGAATTGCATCGGTTTACTCCAGTCCCATGTATCCAGATCCACATAATAGATTTCTCTGAGACTTGCAATCAACAGATAATGATCCCGGATTCCAAACGTCCGATAACAGTCATATCCATTATCATCTTCATATATGACCTGTGCATCCGTTCCATCCTTGTTTATACGATATATCCGATTTTCTATCTGGATATAAAAATACCCGGCATAATAATATAATTTCGAATTGACCGCATAATAAATCGCATCGCCGTAATCAAATATATAGAACTCCTCATACGTTCCATCCGGAGATAAACGATAAATCACGTTATTTCCGCCTTTTCTAAATCATCCAAGTGATCATGCATTCCCAGTTCTACGCGGCTTTTGTATAGATATATATATCCATCTACCTCAAGCGCCTCATTGGCATAATTACCACTTTGCCAGTCAATCTCTTCATTAACTCCGGCAAATGGATTTTCAAATATCCGATTCTCCATCTGGGGTTCTGAATGCTTCTTCACATAAATCATCACACAGACCAACACGAAGCAAACTACGATCAGCGTCAAAATTATGTTCTTTTTTCCCTTTTTTCCTAAAGACATTTTGTTCTCCCTTCGAGTTTACTCACCCACATGAATCCACATTGCAGGTCGAACGCCTACGTATGAATTTGCAAAAGCTTCGCCATCCATCCCTTTATCTCGATACCTCTCTCCACCTCGTATCACTAAAATTGTATTATCCGCGCCTCCTGTCGATCGCAACATCCATGCTATGCCTTCTGATACATCAAAAACCGGATACATAATTCTATAACCGTATCCTTCAAGATTTCGGTGTGTGTTTCTCTCTTCATACATTTGCTGCACCACCTTCGAAGGTTTTCGCTGAAGTACCGATGTTTCCGTTAAGTTCTTTCCATAGTACTGTTCCGCTTCCTTCCAGTTCAGCATAAATATCTTATCCCTCGTGTCAGGCTTGCCTTCGCGCACCTGTACATAATCACTCACATGAGCATGGGCAAAGAATCCCACCGTAGACGGATTCTCCAGCGTAGTCTCCCGTATACTTGCCTGCTCCGCCTCGTCAAATGCCTCTGCATAGAACTCCTCATTCAGCCACGACCGTATCTGTGAATCCTCCCATATTACACATTTAAGACTATCCGAGAATCGTTGATAGGCAATCACATCATGGGATATGAGCAGCATAGCATCCCCATCCTTATCCAGCACATCCCAGCAGATCGGATCTTCTGTCTCCGGATCACCATCCTGTTCGTAGGTTCCCATCTGCACGATGTCACCGATTTCTGCATCCTTCAGTGCTACCATCTCCAATGCTTCTGTCGTGGCAGATACCTCTGTCGTCATTTCTTCGGTAGTCACCTCTGTCGTCTCTACCTGTTTTTTCCCACAGCCAGACAACAGAACTACACCAATACCGATTGTGATCATATATATTTTTATTTTGATCATTTGAATATCGCTCCCCCGTTTTCACTGCTTTGCTTCTTAAATTCCATCCACCAGTCTATTATTACATCACTATATTTCTCAAAATATTTGCAGGCATCTAATATCTGTTCATCCGATAAATCTACCAAGTTCATATCTGATTTTTGGGCAACCCTTCCGTCCTCAATGACAATGCAGCCAATTCCTAATCCATATATTATAGCTGACATATCTTCATAGGACATATCAAAAGAATCCGCATGAAATATTGCTTTTTCATAGGCAGAACAGAACAAATCCAATTTATCTTGTCGTTCTCCCGTTTTGCAAAAATTATCATACTCATTCAATAGTTCATCTATCGAGTCATACTCTATATGATATTGAGGGCAAAACACACGAACAAACGCAATTTTCTCATAAAGTATTCCGATGTTGATAACTTTTTTGTCAGAATATGTTACACCTCTTTCATCAGATGTACACGCCCCCATTATCGCCAAACACTCCCGATATTCGCTGTTTGCACTTCTTATATAACTCTCTCGTTCTTCTTTTTTCTGTTTTATATATTTTGTTAGTGTACACACAACAAAAGCAAGAAAAAGAACAAATACAATCAATTTGACTACCCTTTTTTTCATAATCCTTTACCTCAATAAGTTAAATTATAACTATTACTTGCATCTCCACCTCAACCGAATACTATCTATCTCACCTTTACTGATACACGACCTCCTGTGTCTCCCCGGTATTCCGGTTCCAGATCACCCGCGTATCGACAGCTTCTTTCTCCTTTTTTGGTCCCAGATCATAGATGATATAATCATCACTGACAACGAGCGATTTTAGCGCCTTATCCGCTCCCGCATCAATCGTAATCAGTTCGCCTTCCTGCTTGTCCTCCAGCGAATAATATTTTATGCAGATAGAATCATCCACCTTCTGTGCGTAGAACATGACTCTTTTGTAAACATTCAGGCAATACACACTTCCTGCAATACTTACTTTTTCCTCCTCATCTTCATCATAGACACGTAAATCATGTAGATATGCAAAATCACTACCATATAACATATTGCTTTCAAAATAGACACCGATCGGTTCTTCCTTCTCCGTTCCGTAGATAACATTCTCAAAAAAGCAGATCAACTGATTTCTTCTGACCGCTTCATAAGAACATCGCACATTCACCAGATGCCGCATACGTCCAACCTCTATCGGCTGGCTCCAGTCCCATGTATTCATATCAAGATAATAGTATTCTGTCTGTTTTTGAAACACCAGATAATGATCCCGGATACCAAATATCACGTAACTGCCATATCCGCCCACATTCTCATAGATCACCTGTGCCTCAGTGCCTTCTTTATTGATGCGGTAAATCCGGTTTTCAATCTGGATATAGAAATATCCTTTATAATAATACAGTTTGGAACCGATACTATAATAGATCGCATCTCCTTCCTCAAATGTATAAAATTCCTCATATGTACCATCCGGAGACAACCGGTAAATCACATTGTTTCCGCATTTCTCCAGCTCATCTACCTTGTCATAGTTTCCAAGCTTCACCCGGCTTTTGTAGAAATACACATAGCCGTCTACAACCAACGCATCATTGGCATAATTACCGCTCTGCTGATCAATGCCTGGATCAACCTCCGAAAATGGATTCTCAAAAAAACGGTTCTTCGCCTTTGGTTCCGATTGTTTTTTCTCATATATCCTGCTTCCAACTACAATTACACAAACGAAGAGTATCACCGCAAATATAACGATCTTTTCTTTCCGACTTAGAGACATTTCGTCCTCCCTTCGACACTAATCCCCCACGTTTACCCACATCACAGGTCGAACGCCGTTATAAGAATCTGGATAGTCCTGATCCCATTTTCCCTCGTATCCAATCACAAAAATCGTGTAATCCTTCATACCCGTTGACCGCAGCATCCACGATAACCGCTCCGTACCATCAGGCAGATGCCGGGAATATGGATACATCGCTGGAAGCTCCTCGATTATAAGATCTGTAAATATCGCTTTCCGCTTCTGCAAAACTGCCCTCGATGGTCTTCGTCCAAGAACAGATGCATCCGTTAAACGATTTCCATAATATTGCTCTGCTTCCTTCCAGCTCAGCAGGAATATTTTATCTTTTGTATCCGGTCTGCTCTCCCGTACCTGTACATCCCCGGATGGGTCCACATGCGCAGCAAATCCCACCGTAGACGGATTCTCCAACGTTGTCTCCCGTATACTTGCCTGCTCTGTCTCGTCAAATGCCTCTTCATAGAACGCCTGATTCAGCCACGACCGTATCTGTGAATCCTCCCATATCACACATTTAAAACTATCCGAGAATCGTTGATACGCAATCACATCATGGGATATGAGCAGCATAGCATCCCCATCCTTATCCAGCACATCCCAGCAGATCGGATCTTCTGTCTCCGGATCTCCATCCTGTTCGTAGGTTCCCATCTGTACGATGTCACCGATTTCCGCATCTTTCAGTGCTACCGTTTCCAATACTTCTGCTTCCACTGCAGCGACCGTTGTCGCCTCTGTGGATTCAGTGCTTTGCTGTGCACACCCGCTGAGCAGGCACAGAATCACGAATCCCAATACACCTGTTTTTTTCATACCTTTATTTTTCTGCCTCATACCGCTCCTTGAAATATGCAAGCAGCTCCTTATAATCCTGCATAGAATGATAGAAGCGAACCGTGTCTGTATATTCACTGCCATTCCATTTATATGCATACGTAACTACGAAACAGGCACCCGGATTCTTGAACTTCAGAATCTTCTCAACCGGCAAAGCCACCTGCTCAAAGGTACCGTTCTCGATCATCTCCTGAAAAACCGGCTTCTCCTGAATACGCTTCAACAGGAAATCCTTATGCTGAATCATCTTGATTGCTTTCTGCTCCATGTCTCGGCTATCCATTGCCTGTCCGACATGTGTTACACTTATCCCCTGCGCCTGGACAGTCTGAACTCTATATGCACCCAGTCCGGTTGCTCCCAGAAAAGCATCCTCATTCAAATGTACAACATACGCATGTTTGGCCTTATCAATCAACACCGCATGTAACACATCTGTATATGTGATAAGCTTTCTCTTATAATTCGTCTTATAGATCAGACAGCAAAGCAGCACGACAAAGCTTACGACTCCCAGTATCGTGTTTATCTTTCCATCCTCATAGTCTCCAGTCACTGTCATCCATGCGGTATACAGAAGTCCGCCAATTGATGCCAGCAACAGCACCAGCCATGTCAGAAATCCCGGAACTGACATATTCCGTATCGTTCTCGGTGGATAGCTGTACAGCTTCATATCCTGTGCGCTCGCAGGTGTCTCCCATTTTCTCTGATCCCAATTCACATCAAATAGTTTTTCTTCGCTCATTTTGTTACCTCTTTCAAATGTAATTTTTTTCATTCTACCATCTGCATAACAGTTTTTCGATTCATTTTCCGCGAATCGAAGATTTTTTCCGTTAACCCCAAGTTTTGCATGATTCCCTGTTCATTACAATTCATCTGTCCGTTTTTGCATAATCAGATGCAATTTTTGCATGAATCAGGCCAAATTTTTCAACAGCAGATTAAAATGATTATCTACTATATTTTGTCGCTATACAACAACATAACTGTGTTTTGTGGAAATATATTTGTGGGCACACAAAAAAAGAGGTGCTCTGCACCTCTCTCTTGTTTTCCTGTTTACTTATGCTTCCTTCTGCAAATTCCGTATCACGATCTGCTCCTGATTATAAATATGTTCCTTCATAATCTTCTGTGCTGTCTCTACGTCGCCCTTCAAAATCGCCTCTGTAATCTGATCATGCTCCCGGATCAGATTCTCATGATACGAAAAATCCTTAACATATTCAAACCGGTATCGATACACCTGTTCCCGCAGATTCATCGCAATCGTAATCAGCTTCTGGTTCTTCGATGCCCGGTAGATTGTGTTGTGGAAACGTTCATCCCCCTCCACGATTGCCTGTACATTCTTCGATTTCACTGCTTCGCGAAATGCAACACACGCCTGTTTTATCTCTGTCTTATCATCCTCATCCAACCGCTCGCAGGCAAGCTTGACCGACAATGAATCAATTGCCATTCGAACCTCCAAGGCATCTTTTAAGTCACGCACTGTAATCTTCGCAACCTCCGCACCTTTCCGCGGAATCATAACAACCAGACCTTCCAGCTCCAGCATCCGGATTGCCTCACGTACCGGTGTCCGGCTGACACCAAGCTTGTTCGCCAGCGTCACTTCCATCAGACGCTCTCCCGGCTGCAATTCTCCCTGTATGATTGCCTTGCGCAATGTATGAAATACAACCTCCCGAAGTGGAAGATACTCATCGATATTCATATCCAACTTCATATCTGCTACCTCCTTACCTTCCTGTCAAAACTTTTATCCATTCCGATTTTCATTACCTTCTTCGTTCCCCATATACACCAAAATAAATTCAACGTGTATACAATATACATTACTATGCATAGACAAATATTTCAAGCATATTTTTTATTTCTACCAGAGTATTTTTCTCAAAAGGTATGATTATTTCTCACGATTCTGCAAAAATCTCAGCCAACTCTAACACGGCTGTGTCACATATACCTCGGAAAGTACGTACTGCTGCCGGATTTTCTCTGCCGCCTGCTCTGCAGTCGCTTTCTCTGTATATAAACCAAACACCGTCGGTCCGCTGCCGCTCATGATCGCATTTTCGGCACCAGACTCTTTCATTGTCTGTTTGATCTCCTCGATCTGCGGATAAAGCTTCGTTGTGACTGTCTCCAAGACATTTTCCATGCGGCTTGCCACACCGGACAGATCTCCCTGCTTCAGCGCGTCCACCATACCCGCAACATCCGGGTGGTGCTGCAGCTCGTTCGCATGCAGGTTCTCATATACCATCTTCGTGCTGACCGATATCGTCGGTTTCGCCACAACGACAAAACAATCAGGCAGCGGTGCCACCTCTGTCAGCACCTCGCCGATGCCCTCGGAAAGCGCGGTTTTTGCCATGATACAATATGGCACATCCGCCCCCAGCTTCACACCAAGCTTCATCAATTCCTGATCACTGACGTCCAGTCCATACAACTCCCGCATCGCGTGAAATGCCGCGGCGCAATCCGTACTGCCACCTGCCATACCGGCTTCGACCGGGATTCGTTTCACCAGCTCCACATGGACATGCCCGGTCAGATGATACGTTTCCCCCATCAGTGCGATTGCTTTGTAGATAAGATTACGCGCATCACACGGCACGAATGCTTTATCACACGCCAGTGTGATTGTCAGCGTATCCGCTTCCTCCACTGTAAATGTCAATGTATCATATAAGCTTAGATTCTGCATGATCATGCAGACATCATGATAACCATCCTCGCGTCTGCGCAAAACATCCAATGCCAGATTCACCTTTGCATATGCATTTCTCGTTAACGTTTTCATCCTTGAAAGCCTCCCGTTACAAACAATCTGTTTTTATTATACCAACGCAAGCGTTTCTTCACAATCTATTTATTTTCTCATAACGGCAGAAATCCATGCTGCATCTGCAACATGGATTTCCGTGATTTTCTATTTACTTTATATTATAGGAAGATCTAAGATTTCACGATCAGCAGCCGGTCACCCTCTGATACATAATCGGACTCCAGATTGTTCAACTGCTTGATGGCATCAATCGATGCATAGTATTTTTTCGCGATACTCCACATGCTGTCGCCCTTCTGCACGACATACCCGACGATACCCGGCTGTGCCGCCTTCTTCGCCTCATCAATCGGCAGGATCTGCAAATCCGTCATCGCTTGACTCTCACCCTTTGCAAAGACGGAGATGTTCAGGTTGATCTGTGCCTTAATCTCGATTTCTTCACTATTTAATAACGACGCAGTAAGCTGGTCGATGCACGGATGGATACGCACCGAGTCCTCCTGCGCGAGCGGTACCGTATCCGCCGTATACGAAAATGGAATCTCCACCTCGACACTGCTCATCGGATCATCTCCGGTTGCAATATACAGCACACAGCATTTTACGATGCCGGTGATCTCTGCCCCACTTTCCCCGACGACAACGTCATCAATATCGACATCGCCATACACATGACAGATCTGCAGCAGCTTCGCCTTATCTCCACCGATCTGTTTTCTGGCAGACACTTTTGCCTTCGCTGCATTGCGCAGCAGCAGGTTCTCATAGTCCATCACCTCAAACTGCGGTACAAGCTCCGCGCTCGGCGAATACACATCGGACAGCATCCGGCATGAACAGTCCTCATACAACTTGATATTCATATCAATATTATAGTCACAGCCAAACACGCGATCCTCACCATCCGCATCCTGCCGGATTGTGATCTCCCCCTTGCCAAGCACATAATCGACATCCAGCACCATGCCCTCTGCTGCACCACTGCAAGGCACCTCACGATAGAGCGACCGCACCGAGAAAATGGACTGTACCGGGAGCCGTTCCTCGCCCCCTTTATATAAGATGAAGATTTCGATTTCTCCACGCACCAGAAGCTTCTCATCCCCCGCCTTCGTCTCCATGTTCCGAAGTGCGACACATTGCCACAAAATCTCCTGGATATTCGGTTTGTTCTGCGGGATTTCCAGCTCCTCCCGCACCTTCAGGACATCGCGCTTGGCGAGCACAACCTGACTATATGTAACGTCGCGATACTGACAGGCAACGCCTTCCCCCTGCTCAATCCCTGTCGCCGCATCGATGCACATCTCTTCATACACATTAACACTTGTTCCGATCAGTCCGCGAACCTCCAGCTTGCGCGAATTGATCATGCTCACCGTCAGATCCTCCAACTGACTGTGGCAATCCACCTGACTGGAGGAAGACACGCCATCGCAGTTGACAACATCCTCAAATGGAATCTCACTCTGGAACTGGCACAGCCGCGGGATATCGCCCCCGGTACGATACAGCACACGCACGCAGACCGATCCGGTGATCCGCACTTTTCCATCCTCCGGAATCATGGACTCCAACAGAATATGACCTTCCTTGGCAACGATTTTTTCCATATCGCCTTTACTATCCGGAATCGTAAAATCATCATCAACTGTTATCTGTGAATATTTGGACTGCGTCAACACGCTTGTATGTATTTCCTTCTTCGAAAATTCCATAGCTCCCTCCACCAAACTAGATTCTTACCCTCTGCTTTATATGTATTCCAATGCTCTCTGAATTATGATAATTTACCGTAAATATTTTTGCGTGCATATAGAAGCCGTACTTACGATACATTCAATACCGGCAGCTCCAGCCGCGGCAACCGGATTACAATATACGGATACATCGACGATGTTCCTGTCTGCCCGTCAGGCGTGTTGGAATCTGTCCCTGATGCAACACCGGAAATGTCCCCCTCCATTTCAGCCTCGGTCTTCAGATCGGTCTTTATATAGATTGCCCGGTCAGTCTTATACAGCTCCTCCACAACCACACACAGATTGGTACGGTCGTGTTCCCCATATCCAACCACAATATACAGATGATCCTTCGTCGTATAACTCATCTGGAATGCATGCAGCTTCTTCTCCTCTATAATCTGCCGCAGATCATCCGGCAGTTCTGTCTCTGCGCACACCGTAAAATCCAGATCCTGTCGTTCTCTCGCCTCCTGCTTGCGACACCCGGATGACACACACGCCAGCGCAACCAGAACCAAAATCATAAACTGCCTCCCGCTTCGCCCTTTATTCAACATTTTCTCATTACAATCCCCCATGATCCCCCATTTCTTCATCCGCGTTCTATCTCAAATCCTTGCAGATGATAAAACGTTTCATCTACGCAGGTTGCGCAAACGAAACTATTTTGCTAAAATATATGTGGTTTTTTCCGCCCTATGCGTAAAACCACAAATATAAATATAAGAGGCGTAATCATGTCAAAGAAAATTAACCGAAACGATCCTTGCTGGTGTGGCAGCGGCAGAAAATACAAAGTCTGTCATGAAATGTTCGACGATAAGATTGCAAAAATTGCACATCAGGGGCACATCGTTCCTACTCATAACCTAATCAAAAATGCAGAGCAGATTGAGAAGATCAAGGAAAGTGCAAAAATCAACATCGCTGTACTGGATGAGATTCAGAAGACAATCCATGAGGGTATGTCTACCGCAGAGATCGATAAGATCGTCTACGATATGACAACCGATATGGGCGGTATTCCAGCACCATTAAACTACGAAGGATTCCCATACAGTGTATGTACTTCCGTCAACGATCAGGTCTGCCACGGATTCCCATCACCAGATGTTATCTTAAAATCCGGTGATATCATCAACGTAGACTGCTCTACAATCCTGAACGGCTATTTCTCCGACTCTTCCCGTATGTTCTGTATCGGTGATGTCAGCCCGGAGAAGAAGAAACTCGTTGATGTCACAAAGGAAGCAATGCTCAAAGGTCTCGAACAGGTAAAACCTTGGGGCTTCCTCGGCGACATGGGGCAGGCAGTGCATGATTATGTCTATGCAAATGGATATTCTGTTGTCCGCGAAATCGGTGGACACGGTGTCGGCATCGAGTTCCACGAAGAACCTTGGGTAAGCTACAACTCTAAAGCAGGTACAGAAATGCTTATGGTTCCTGGCTTCATGTTCACGATCGAACCGATGGTAAACATGGGCAAGCCGGACATCTTCGTCGACGAAGAAAATGACTGGGAAGTTTACACCGAAGATGGACTTCCATCTGCACAGTGGGAGATTCAGGTACTTGTCACCGAGGATGGATACGAGATTATTTCCTACTAAAAATACGCGTAGTCGGGCTACAGAATATTATAAAGATGAGCCATGATTATAATTCTACACAGACGCGCTCCCGCTCACTTCATCACGCAGCGGTACTAAATTCGTGCTACGCACTCATTAAGTGCCGGCGTGCTTCAATGGTCTGTTTAAGAATTATAATCATGGCTCATCTTGTTTACAGATTTACACGACTACGCTTACTCTTTGGTTAAAATGATTTATCTATGAATGGCAGTCCGCGGTGTATATACGTGATGTCTTCTGCTTCATCGTACGTGAAAGCAATATTCACATTTACCTTGTGATCATTTTGATACACATATTCCGGGACATTATCACTGTAGCCGTAGATGCATAAGGTATCCTGCAGTTCAATCTCGTTTCGTTTCTTCGCATGCATCGTCTCCAAGAAATCCGCTGTCACTTTCTGCATCTCATCCTCGGTCATCCGCCCTTTTTCCTGACTGCACAGATAGAGATTGCTGCTGCCAGAGAGCCCCAGATCTGTGTAGATCTGATCGAGCTGTTCCTTACACCGGTAGATATTTTCTGTCGACTGATTTTTCAATGCAATCTCTGTCATCAGATAATTCTCCTGTATGGTCGAACCATCGGCGTTTGTCTGTTCCATCGAAATCAACCGGATTGTCGTATCTCCATTTTCACCCTTTTTCACAAACGTTGTCGAAGTATTTTCACCTTCAGTACTTGTAATTATGTCATAGCCAGATATGATTCCCAGCTTTTCTCCAACCCGTTGCAGGATTTTCTCTCGTGCGGCTTCGGTCATCGTCTCATCGCCATAATGCGCATACAGTTTTACCTCTGCCACCGTCACATTTTCCACGCCATCACTCATGACCTGTGTCACCATCTGGCTCTCCCGGTCAATCCGCTTCGTAATAAAGATTTGCAGCGCAACTGCTGCCCAGATAAGTACAACAATATATAACTTCTTTTTCGTGCTCATAGTCCTTCCCCTTTTCAAGGTATTCCGCAACTTTGCTTCTGCGCCTGTTACGTACTAGGAGTGTTGCCACGTTTTACCAGTCTTATACATTTAAATTTTTGCTTTACTTTATCGCGTTAAAGCGTTATACTATTGTCGATGATTGAAGCTGTGCCAATCTTACCATATTTATTTGAATTACAGTCACAGCATGGAGGTATATTATGACAATCGGAATTGTTGGACTTGGACTGATCGGTGGTTCTTTTGCAAAAGCATACAGTGACAACGACGAACACAAGGTTCTTGCTTATAACCGCAGCAAAGAAGTGATTCAGGCTGCGTATAACGATAAAGCCATTGACGGCGAATTAAACGAAGGAAATATCAAAGACTGCGATCTGATTTTGCTTTGTCTGTATCCGCAGCTTTGCATTGACTATCTGACAAAGATGGCACCTTATATCCGCAAAGATGCGATGGTGATCGACTGCTGTGGTACAAAAGAGCTGATCTGCCAATCCTGCTACCCTATCGCCAAACAATATGGCTTTACTTTTATCGGCGGACACCCAATGGCAGGCCGTCATTTTTCCGGCTACGCATACAGCACAAAGACAATGTACAACGGAGCTTCTATGGTACTTGTGCCAGAAGATCTGAATGATACGAAATCCATCGAGCGCGCGAAGAAACTGCTGTCTCCGATTCATTTCGGTAAATTCACAATCTGCGATTACGACCGTCACGACGCGATGATTGCATTCACATCCCAGATGGCACACGTTGTATCCAATGCTTACGTGAAAAGCCCGACAGCAAAAAATCACGATGGTTTTTCTGCCGGAAGCTACAAGGATCTGACACGTGTTGCATGGTTGAACGAAACGATGTGGACAGAGCTTTTTCTGGAAAATAAGAAACATCTGATCAAAGAACTTGACTATTTTATCACGGCTTTGAAGGAATACAAAACTGCAATGGAGAACGACGATGCAGAAACATTAAAAAAACTCCTTGCAGATGGTAAACACTGCAAGGAGGAAATCGACGGAATCACTGGCGAATAATTTACGCCTGATGATTGGATACAAAGCAGCTGGCAATACCACTCACCAGTCCCGCTGCAAGCAGGTAGATGCCTGCCTGAAAGCTCTTCCAGATCGTCGCCCCGGACACAGAAGAACCGGAGGATACCTGAGAAGAGATGAAACGAGCAAGCATCTTAGAGATCCATGCCGTTACATTTCCCATATCTACAAGCGCTATGATAATCATACACACAACAATCATACAGGGTATTGCCTTGAGGGGCGGTATCCTGACAAAGGATAACACGAGCATCCCCACCGCGGCAATCAGGATTCCAATCGGAATTCCTCGCCACATATCAGAGATTAACCCCATATTTTCACAGATCTTCATAATGCTGTACCGGATCTGTACCTGTGCATGATATGCGGACAGATCAATAGCAGGTACAAATAGGCTCACTGTCAACAAAACTGCGGACAGGATGCCTAGCAGCATACTCGCTGTCACAAATTTACTTTTTCCATATTGATTCTGATTATCCATTTTTACGCTTCCGTTCCAAAAAATCTCCAACCGTTCCAAGTGTATAGATCACAAGACCTGCCACATAAAAGACCGGTCCAAGTCCCCTTCCGGCATCATAATTCGATGAGGTTCCAAGCTCTTTTGCCAGTCGGACATTGTCCTCTAACACACGCAGCGACTGTGTGTAATGCTTATTGTTGATCACGATAATAAAGATGACAAGCATCACAAGAATTGGTGCAAACCGCATAATCGGATTTGCCGCATATTTCCGCAACCACTTGATATAATCGCAGGCAGACAACAACAGCATCCAGACTCCGACTAAGATTGCAATGATACCAAGCACCAGCACAATGGTTTCTCCCATCGCCAGGATGCTTCCATCTTCTTCTACCATGGAGCTCTTCATACCGATCTCAAACAGATTCGCCTTACGCTTCACATCAAAAAGCTTCTCCCAGATCCAGTTCATAAACGGCGCCAGATATAACAAAATCGAACCGACAAACGCCAGCAACAGGTTCATATCTCCACCGATGGACTGGAAATATCCAACGATGTCGATTGCCTTGCTCGTATCGGCAGCTTTACGATGATGCTTTTTCTCTGGCACCTGCTTTACCGTATTTTTTGCAGCAAGCTTTGCCCGCTCCTTCGCCTTTACTTTCTCTTCCTTTTCTGCCCGCTTGATATCCTCTTTCGATACCTTCAGAACAATCGGTTCTTCCAATGGTGCACCGCAAGACTCACAGTAAAGCGCACCCTCTGGAATCTCTTTTCCACATTCCTTACATACCATGTTCTATCACCCTCCAGACCATCATATACAACGATGGCTGCCGAACCATACCGGCTCGACAGCCATTTTCTTACTTATGTATTATTTGTTTCCGATCTTGATTCCAAGCTTGTCTAACACTCTTGGAGCTGCGGCAGCAATCACACCAAGGTATGCAAAAATCACACCGGCTGAAATACCTACCTTAATACCATACTCCCTGAAGTTAACCGTCGTACCATCTGAATGTGCATAACCGTGACGAATTGTTGCGATCAATACAAATACAAAGATGACACCAAGAAGAATAAACTCAAAGTATGGAATCGCCTGTAACTTTGCTTTCACATTTGCAATCTGTGGAACAGGAATAAAATCTGCAACCTCCCATGCAATCAGTACCAATGAAAGCAGTAACACAATGATTGCGATGAAGCGGTTAAATCCACCTGCCTTAAACAGATTCCAATGCTCTGTAACACCCCAGTAAGTTGCATGTGCCCATGGGATTAAAGTTGCAAGGAACACAAAAAATGCTCCAACGATCTTCAGGATATTCATAGGATTTTCCTTCACATATCCAAGATATCCATTGATTCCTGCACCAAATGCCGCTGCGTTATTGCTTCTAGGCTGATAATAACCGCCCATCGGCTGCTGTGGCTGCTGGTATCCCATCTGTGGCTGTACCGGCTGTCCCATTGGCTGCTGGTATCCCATCTGTGGCTGCACCGGCTGTCCTGCTGGCTGCTGGTATCCCATCTGTGGCTGCACCGGCTGTCCTGCTGGCTGCTGATATCCCATCTGTGGCTGCACCGGCTGTCCCATTGGCTGCTGGTATCCCATCTGTGGCTGTACCGGCTGTCCCATTGGCTGCTGGTATCCCATCTGTGGCTGCACTGGCTGTGCATTATCTGCAGGTTGCTCTGCCTGAACTGGAGCTCCACACATTGGACAATTTGTCTGTCCGGTTGGTATAATCGCTCCACACATCGTACAATTCATAAATCTTCCCTCCTAAATAACCCTCTTAATTCTAATAAGAAGTGATAAAAAAATAATAGCATAAACCCCTCATTCATTCAAGGAATTTATGCTAGATTGTGACTATTTTATTACATATTTTACATAATCTTCTTTTTTAGAGATCATATTGAAGAACTTTACAATTTCCCAGATTAAACTTGAAAAAATCTTCATTATCCAGACTCTCAAAATATGAGTTGATCACCCGGCACACACCGCCATGACTGATCACCATGACCTTTTTATCCGCATAGCGCTGCTTGATATCATCTAGAAAATTATACACACGCTGTACAACTTTAAGCAGCGACTCACCCTCTGGATACTGGTAACCAAACTGTACCCACTGCTCCATGAATCCCGGCGTTCCCTCATAGGTTCCGTCGATCACGCCATAATCACGCTCTGCAAGGCGATCATCCACTTCTACCGGCACACCGATCGCTGCACCGACAATATCTGCAGTCTCCTTTGCACGCACAAGCGGTGATGAAATGATGAGATCCACATCCGTATCCTGCATGCTCTGTGCCAGCTCATGTGCCTGTGAGATTCCTTTTTCCGTCAGTCGCACATTTGCTCTTCCACAGATTCGAACCTCTATATTATACTGTGTCTGTCCATGTCTTGTTACATATAATTTCATAGATACCCTCTTCGGAATAATGCTATTTATATCCAATCTCCGTTATGATACCATAGGAACTTTCTTTTTTCAACAAAACAGCCACTCAAAAAGGCTTTCCTAACTTATGAAAGTTATTTTTTTATTTTATTTCTTTATTTATGAAATATGCCGTCAAAACATCCATAAAATAATATTTTTCTTCTGAAAATGGCCAGACGCACCCACTCCGATGCCGGAAAACAAGCTTTCCCGCCTTCTGTGCCTGCATCAGATGCAGTTCAAATTCCCGGCTGCCTGCAACCTGACAAGTAATGCCTTCTACATCCTCTGGCAGAATCTGTGTTTCTGTCTTTGCTGTCAGAAGCTGTTCCCATTCCTCCGTCCAGATCTGAGCATATTCTGCCAGCCGTTCTTCGCGCGCAGGCAACGCTGCATATATCTCGTTTGCCGCGAAAACAGCTCCGCTTGTTGTCACCATAATGGCATCCATCAACCGCCCTGCTGCCTGCACATTCATTTCCTTCATCATGGCAGCCGTCCTTGGCAGTCTGCGCAGATCTTTTCCATATAATTGCAGCAGCCCAGCAAACCGCGCATTTAACTGACTGGCAAGTCCACACACGACACTGAAATCAAATGCCTTTTCATATCCCGCAAATGTTGGCTGTTGCTCCGCCACTGACTCCATGACCTGACGCAGATATTCTGACAAATGCAGATCGTCCCCATTCGCAAGCAATGTCTCAAAAAACCGTTCCTCTTCCTCATAGATTTCCCAGAATCGCAAATCCACACAGACACACTGTGCTTCTGATAATCCATATCGCGCCCGTGCCGCCTGTATATCCTCCATCGTCCGGTCAATCAGTACAAACCGCACATAGGGTGCCAGCATTTCCAGATCCAGATCATTGCATCGACCGGCACCCCAGATAGCAACTACCGGTTTCGCTTCCAAAGGTACATCCGCCTCCAAAGTAAACGCCTGATCCCGCAATTTTCCCTGTCTTGCCAGATGTGCCCGCCGGTAATAGCTCTCAATCCCCTCTAAGACATAACTGGTCAATGTCTGCCGGTAATCTGTCCATGCGGTTCGCATCGGATCTGAATTTTCAGTTTCAATCATCTTTTCATAAATCATCTTCTACACGCTTTCTGCACTTACATTGTAAATTCTGCATGATTCTCTGCATTTCATCTGTGTAAAACCGAAAATACAAAAAAAACACCGACTCCGCAGCTTCTTCTGCAAAACCGATGCTTTTACAAGTGGGCCGCCGGGGGCTCGAACCCCGCACACCCTGATTAAGAGTCAGGTGCTCTACCAAATGAGCTAGCGGCCCGTAGTGAATTTTCACTTACCATGTGTTCTTCATCAGAACAATATGGAGTATACAACATTCATTTACAAAATGCAAGCTTTTTTTCACATTTTTTTCAGATTTTTTTCAAAAAGCCCGCAAACCCTTTATTTCCTTAACTTCTTGCATGCACTAATTGTCTCCAGCCGGTTCAGAATACAACATACTGTGTGTATATTGCGTCCAAGATTCATCAGTTTTCGATTCAGACAGGGATTCGAGTACACTGCATTTGTAAGTTTAAAACCACATTTTTTTCTTCCCATAAGAGACTCCGGCATGTATCTTACTACCATAGTATGCACCGGAATCTCTTTTTTTACACGTTTTTGTTATTTCTTTTTTGGTGGTTTGATGACCATGCGGCAGATTGGATTTCCCATCGCAGAAAACTTCTCTTCATACTCCGTCATGACATTACCCTCCGCATACTCGCTATGATGCAGGTCAAACGTATAGTTGACCATCTCCCAACCGGCAAGTTCTACCTGTTCCAGTGAGAAATCAAACAACGGGCGGTTGTCTGTCTTAAATGTAAGCCCTCCATCTGCTGCGAGGAAATTCACATACCGGTTCAAAAACTGCACCGATGTCAGGCGCCGTCTCGCATGACGATCCTTCGGCCACGGATCAGAAAAGTTCAGATAGATATAGGCAACCTCATCTTTTTCAAATACATTTTCGATTGCCTCCGCATCCATTCGGATAAACACCAGATTCGGAAGCTGCTCGATTGTCTGCTTCTCGATTGCCCGGACAAGCACACTCGAATATTTCTCAATACCGATATAATTGATCTCCGGATGCAGCTTTGCCATATCTATAATAAATCTTCCTTTTCCCATTCCCACTTCGATATGAATCGGATTTTCATTTTCAAAAAAATCATGCCACTTTCCCTTCATTGTCTCTTCTTCATGCACGACAAAATCATTTGTGGCAATCATTTCTCTGGAGCCTTTTACGTTTCGTAATCTCATCTTTTTTACCTCGTCCATCTATAATGTTTCTATATTAGCATTTATTTTAAATTTTCACAAGAATGTTGCATTTTATCTCTTGTTTTTTTCCCTGTTTTATATGATAATTAAGAAGATAATGTCAATCTTTACAGAAAAGGATTTTATAGCATGATCAAAACAGTGAAAAAAATTATTTCCTATATAATGGTGTGCGTGCTATTCCTCAGCATGTGTATTCCATGCGAGGCTGCACAGACAAGCACCGCAACTGCATCCGATGCAAATGCAACGACGGGATTTCCACAGATTACGTCCACATCTGCCATCATCATGGATGCACAATCCGGACAGATCATATACGAAAAGAATTCCCACACCCGGCAATATCCGGCAAGTATCACAAAGATCATGACTGCGTATCTCGCCATCAAAAACGGAGATTTAAACTCTACGATCACAATGAGCGACGCTGCCGTCTGGGGCATCGACCGCAACAGTTCCCATATCGCGCTCGATGTCGGCGAAGAGATCAGTATGTCGGATGCACTCTACGCCGTCATGCTCATGTCTGCAAATGAAGCAGCCTGGGCGATTGCAGAACAGGTGTCTGGCTCTCTGGAGAATTTCGTGCAGTTGATGAATGATACTGCACAAAGTCTCGGCTGCAAGGATACACATTTTACGAATGCAAACGGATTGCATGATCCGGACCATTATACAACTGCCTACGACATGGCGCTGATCACAAAAGAGGCGCTTACAAGCAAGACCTTTCGTGAGTATGCTTCAGAAACCTATCATGAGATTCCGCCAACGAACATGAACAATGAGACGCGTTATCTCACGCAGGGCAACCGGATGATGCTCAGCAATTCCGAATATTATTACCCGGCATGTCAAGGTGGAAAAACTGGTTATACTGATGATGCGGGTGGTACACTTGTCGTCTGGGCTGAAAAAAATGATATGCAGTTGATCTGTGTGACAATGGGTGCCCCTGACAACGCAACGAATTACACCGACAGCATTGCGCTGTTCAACTATGTATTCAACAACTACTCAAACACCACGTTGTTGTCAGACTATGAATTCGATGCAGAGGCTGCCACGACCGCGCAGAACTTCTTAAACGATTATTATGGTTGTGAAAATCTCGGAACCATGCATCTGTCCGTTGACAATAACCAGCCATTTATATTTGCGAACAATGCCGACAGAACCAAGCTGCAAATGAACTTTGTTCCATCCGCAGACCGGCTGGATGAAGGTTATATCGGTACTTTGGAAGTTTCCTATGAAGGTACGACCTGCCTGACACTTCCGGTCAGCTATTCCGGCTATGTCAATTCCAACGATGACGTTGCCGTAGCCGAAGCATACAAAAATGGCAGTATCCGCCCGGCGTTGATCAAAGAAAAGAAAAGCTATTGGAAATATATAATTGCGGCGGTCGTCGTTGCATGTATTCTTGGACTTTTTATTTATGCAAATGTGATCGAACCACGGAAACGGAAGCAAAACTCCCGTTCCCGCAGACGATAACAGGAAACCTTGCACCACGAAAAGAGGTACTTCAACTATGGAAGAATCAAAAGAGAATTTTAAGAAAATCAAATCTGCCAATCAGATGATGCTGGATTATTTCAACAAATCCTTCCTGTCACAATTGGAGGATATCCAGAATCTCAAAACACAGATTTTTGAAATTGACATCAAGATTGATGAGCTGGACAAGACGAAGGACATTTACGCCTTCAAGACCAACTCCAGAAAAAGCGTCTTTTCTCCTGTCACAAATGATGGCGTGGATACCGAGCGCAACAAGATCATTCAGGAGCAGATCAAAGACCTGCAATCCGTGAAGGAGACCTTGACGTTAAAGCTGCGCGGCATGGAATTACAGTTGAACAAGCTGCGCCAATACCTGGAAGCATTGAACAATGCAGAAGATGCACTTACCTCTTTTGAGCCTCGCTACACGACAGACGACCCTGATCATACCGATCACTACGGCTTTACATTTCTTCAGGAGGACGCCAAGGAAGACATCTCCTCGCATGGATATAATATCTTAATGCTGGATGCATACGACCGGGCACTCACACAGACGATTCTGGATAAGCAGATCAAAACCGGGCTGGAAGCTATGCAGAACAAACTGGATATGATCAACTATCTGATTGGAACAGATGTCGGACGTGCGAAATTAACCTTGCAGGAAATCCTGCACAACGTAAAGCAGATGTCCCACTCGGTCGATGAAATCGCCGAGAACATGAACAGCTTTTCTTCTTCCGATAAACCGTTGAAGGAACAGCTCGAAGCTTACTTAAATGAGTTTAAGCAGAAACATACAAAGATCAAAATTACCGCATCTGTCGAAACACCAGATCCGAACATCAGCTATCATCCGGTGTTCAACATTAACTTCATGCGGCTGATTGCAATATTTTTCGATAACATCGCCTTACATGCAAATGCATCCAATGTATCCGTACAGGCAAGCCTGACGCCAAATATGGCAGAGGTCATTCTGACAGATGATGGTGTCGGCATCAAGGACACCTATATGGAGGACAGTCCTTGGTACAGTAGCCTGCACAAAGCAAAGGAAATCCTGTATATGCTCTGTGGCAAGCTGGATATCTCCGGGGATGTCATGTCGGGAACCACAGTAAAATTCAGCTTCCCGATCCAACAATAAAAGCAAACAACAATAAAGGAGTTTATATATTATGAAAAACAAGATTGTAGAACTGATTGCTGCAAACGTCGAAGGGTTAACCGCAGCAGAAATTGCAGACCTGATTGAGATTCCGCCAAAACCGGAGCTTGGTGATTTTGCATTTCCCTGCTTCCGCCTTGCGAAGACGATGCGCAAAGCCCCACAGATGATTGCCAACGATATCAAGGAAGCAATCGGCGATGTGGATTTCCTGCAGGAGATTCAGGTACAAGGTGCTTACTTGAACTTCTTCGTGAAGAAGGAATTATTTATCGAAACGATGGTAACTGCTTCTATGGCAGATGATTTCGGAAGCTCTACCGAAGGAAACGGACAGACAATCTGTATCGATTATTCTTCTCCAAACGTAGCAAAGAATTTCCACGTTGGACATCTTCGTACGACGATCATTGGAAACTCTCTGTATAAGATTTATTCCAAGCTGGGCTACAAGGTTGTCCGCATCAACCACCTCGGCGACTGGGGTACACAGTTTGGTAAACTGATCGTTGCATACAAGGCATGGGGAAGCGAAGAAGCGGTCAAGAAGGACGGCGTTGCTGAACTGATGAAGCTCTACGTGAAGTTCCACGAAGAGGCTGAGAAGAATCCAGAGTTAAACGACGAAGCGCGTGCATGGTTCGCGAAGATGGAACATGGTGACGAGGAAGCTTTAAAAATCTGGCAGTGGTTCAAGGATATCAGTCTGATCGAGTACAAGCGTACTTACGATCTGCTTGGTATGGACTTCGACTACTACCTCGGCGAGAGCTTCTACCGTGATAAAACCGACGATGTTGTAAAACGACTGACAGACGCAAATCTCCTGACAGAGAGCGAGGGTGCAAAGATCGTAAACTTAGACGCTTATGATATGGCTCCATGTCTGATTCTGAAGAACGACGGCAGCTCCATCTATGCAACACGTGATATTGCAGCGATCTTCTATCGGAAAGAAACTTACAACTTCGTAAAATGTCTGTATGTAACCGGACAGGAACAGAAGCTTCACTTCAAGCAGGTATTCAAGGTTGTTGAATTGCTTGGAAATGAATGGGCAAAGGATCAGTTAGTGCATATTCCTTATGGACTTGTCAGCTTGGAAGGTGCCAAGCTTTCTACACGTAGCGGAAATATTATTTATGCCGAGGATATTCTCCTCGAAGCGATTGCGAAGATCAAAGAGATCATCAATGAGAAGAACCCGGATCTTCCAGATAAGGATGAGACAGCAAAGAAAATTGGTGTTGGTGCCGTATTGTTCAATGATCTTTATAACCAGCGTATCAAAGACGTATCTTTCAAATGGGAGAAGCTTTTGAACTTCGATGGTGAAACTGGTCCATACGTACAGTACACACATGCAAGATGCTGCAGTATCTTAAAGAAGCTGGATGGATTTACACCATCGGCAGATATTGATTACAGTGTATTGACAGATGTAGAAGCAATGGAGTTACTGAAAGAGATTAACCGCTTCCCGAAGATTGTCAAGGACGCTTCTGAGCGTTATGAGCCCTCTGCCGTTGCAAGATTTGCAGTCGATGTTGCACAGGCATTCAACAAATTCTACAACGCATGCCGTATCCATGTAGAGGAAGAGAATGTGCGTAACGCGCGTGCTACACTGGTATATATCACAAAGAAGACGATCAAAGATGCAATGGAATTGCTTGGTATTGATTGTCCAGAACAGATGTAATTTCATTATACATTCCATATGATAAAAACTGGTATATAATTACTAAGAAGTTAAGTAAGTCGGATGATTAAATCATCCGGCTTATTTTTATGAAATCGTCATATATTCATATGCTTATGTTTTACTCTCCTCTAACCTCACTATATTGTATCTCCAATTTTATAAATACAATATGTATGATTCCGCCCGAAGTTATCAACAATTTTTGTTTTTAGAATCATTTTTTATCCACAATTATGTGTATAAGTTGGTGGATATTATATACTTTTCCACAATTATTGATGTTTATATATGTGGATAATCAGTGTTTCACGTGAAACATATTGATAATCGTAAATTAAAATTCTATTCTATATTCAATATAGATAACACATGCTCAATATAAATAGATAACAGTTATAATTCATTTTTATGTACATTAAAATTATACAGATGCATATTGTACTATAATTTATCAATTAAGTTTATTGTTGTTTTATAATTTAACATATTACACGTTACAGTTATTTATAAAACCAAAAACAGCCAGAAATAAATTTTACCAGTTATCTGTCGGTTCATCAGTTATTTATTTTTAGATATTCGTAGATATTTTAAATCATATATTTCAGATTTTATTTTCATTTTATGTAATGTATATGTTACAAACAATGTTTCACGTGAAACATATATTTTCAGATATTTTAAAACTAACGTGTCTATACCAAATTCAATTTTTATATCTGAAATACACTCAATTATTTATCTAAATCAAATAAGATAATATTCTATTATCTTTATGTACCCTTTATGTTACTTCTGATAGCACTAGAATTCACTCAGTCAATTTATAAAATGCTAAGTTCAGTTTGTTATCATCTATTATAGATTCATTCATAATTAATTTTTGAATTACATCTCCATATATCATAATCTCGCAACCATGTTTCACGTGAAACATAAACACATATTTATTTACTGAATAATATATACATCAACACACAAAATCAAATAGCATATGTGATAACAACCTTCCAATTCTTAATTAAATATAATTTACAAAATATCTAATGTTTCACGTGAAACACTAAAGTGTTTATAATAACTAATATTTATTTTACGGTTTTTTACTTGATTTTTATGAATTTTTCTTTTATTTTCCATACATATTGTAATATCCAAGCACTCAAATCTATATATTGTACACCAACAACAAATTTACCCATATTTTGATATAGCGAAACATGTCAGGTAGTGCTATAATGTCTATTATATGTGGAGGTTTTTATGGGTAGAATCATTGCAGTCGCCAACCAGAAGGGCGGCGTAGGAAAAACAACAACATCAATCAATCTCGCAGCATGTCTGGCAGAAAAAGGTAAAAAGGTTCTGGCTGTCGACATGGACCCACAGGGCAATCTGACAAGTGGCCTTGGTATCGATAAGAATACCTTGGAATACACCATTTATCATGCCATGAGTGGAGAGATTAACATTGGAGAGTGTATGATCGTTCATCCATTGGAGCATGGACTGGATTTAAGCGTTTTGCCGGCGAACCGTGATCTGGCAGGTGCGGAAGTCGAATTGGTCGATGCCGAAGATCCACAGCATATACTAAAGAACCTGTTAAAAAGCGTAAAGAAAAAATATGATTTTATTATCATTGATTGTCCACCGGCTCTCGGTATGTTGACGATCAATTCTATGACTGCGGCAGACACTGTCTTAGTGCCAATCCAGTGCGAATTTTTTGCTTTGGATGGTCTCTCGCAGCTCATTTACACGATCAATCTGATTAAAAAGAAGCTAAACAAATCCCTCGAAATCGAAGGTGTTGTGTTTACGATGTATGACGCACGTACGAACCTGTCTTTGGAGGTCGTAGAAAACGTCAAGAATAATTTGGATCAGTTTATATATAAAACCATTATTCCGAGAAATGTACGGCTAGCAGAAGCACCTAGCTTCGGTCTTCCTATCAACCTGTATGACAGCCGGTCTTCCGGTGCGCAGGGATATCGGGATCTTGCAGACGAAGTAATCAATAATAAACTATACGCAAAATTATAAAAACACCTATTTGGGAGGAGAACGCTATGGCACCAAAGCGAGGATTAGGTCGTGGACTAAGTAATTTAATTCCGACAGACGATACAACCGAAGATGTCACTACAAAAACATCGAAACAGACAAAGACAGGCACTGTTACAAAAACAGAAGTTGTGAAAAAAGTAGAACAGACATTAAATATCAATCGGATTGAGCCAAACAAGAATCAGCCAAGAAAAGAGTTCAACGAAGATGCATTGCAGGAGCTTGCAGATTCCATCAAACAGTTTGGTGTGATTGAGCCATTGGTCGTAGTGAAGCGCAAAGGCTACTATGAACTGATTGCCGGTGAGCGCCGTTGGAGAGCTGCCCGGTTAGCTGGTTTGAAAGAGGTTCCAGTTGTCATCAAAGATTACGATGATCAGCAGATTGTTGAGATCGCATTGATTGAGAACATCCAGCGTGAGGATTTAAATCCGATTGAAGAAGCACATGCTTACGAGCGGTTGATTCAGGAATTCAACTTGACACAGGATGAGGTTGCGGAACGTGTATCGAAGAGTCGTACAACCGTGACAAATGCACTTCGGCTTCTGAAGCTGACCGAGAAGGTACAGCAGATGCTGATTGATGATATGCTGTCGACCGGACATGTTCGTGCACTCATTACGATTGCAGATCCTCAGTTACAGTATGAAACGGCAATGTATATTTTTGACAAGAAGCTTTCCGTGCGTGAGACAGAAAGCTACGTCAAGAAATTATTAAATAAGAAACCAAAGGAAAAGACATCCGAGAAAGAAGATCCGGAACTTTCCTTCTTATATAAAGCGATTGAAAACCGCTTAAAGGAATCTCTTGGAACAAAGACAACCATCAAGGCAAAGACTAAGGATTCCGGAAAGATTGAAATTGAATATTATTCACAGGAAGATTTAGAGCGCATTACACAGTTGCTCGCACAATAAAATCGAAAAGAGGAAAACTTCATGGAAGAGGCTAAGATATTTGGTATGAAAATGTCTTCTGCTGTCACAATCCTTTGTATTTTGGTTGTTTTACTCATAATTCTAATCATTTTTATCATTCATAAGATGAATGTGATGGCAAGAAAATATGAGATGCTTATGAGTGGCAAAAAAGGTGCGGATTTGGAGAAGATTATTCGGATTCGTTTTAAAGAGATGGATCAGGTCAAGGCAAATGCCAGACGTGTGACGAAAGAGCACCGGCAGATCAAGAAACATCTGTCCTCGTGTATCAGCAAATATGCCCTCGTTAAGTACGATGCATTTGATAAGATGGCAGGAAAACTAAGCTTCGTCATCGCATTGTTAAACGATGAGAATTCCGGTATTCTACTGAACTCGATGCACTCGAGGGAAGGCTGTTTTACCTATGCGAAGGAAATCGTAAACGGCGAATCTTACATCCAGCTTTCATCGGAAGAAAAAGAAGCATTGGAACAGGCTAAGACGGTGGAAGAAGAAATTCAGGATATGACAAAGGAAGCAGAATTCGAAGATGCCGACGGCAATCTGAATTTTGATGCATAATCAGGTCACAATATTATAATGATACAAAAATTTTGATATCAATTTTTTAACAAATATTTTAAACTACTATTATAAATAAGAAAGGACGACAATTATGTTAGACATTAAATTTGTTCGTGAAAACCCAGACGCTGTAAAGGAGAATATCAAGAAGAAGTTTCAGGATGCGAAGCTTCCATTAGTAGATGAAGTCATCGAGCTTGACAAGCAGGCAAGAGCCCTTCAGCAGGAAGCCGATGAGCTTCGTGCAAAGAAGAACGCTATTGCAAAGCAGATTGGTGCATTGATGGCACAGGGCAAGAAGGAAGAGGCAGAAGAAGTTAAGAAGGAAGTTGCAAAGAACGCAGCCCGTCTGGCAGAGCTGGAGAAGCAGGAGCCACAGGTGCGTGAAGAGTTAAAGAAGAAAATGATGGTCATTCCGAACATCATTGATCCGACTGTTCCAATCGGTAAAGATGATTCTGAGAATGTAGAGCTGGAGCGTTTTGGCGAGCCAGTTGTTCCAGATTTTGAAGTTCCTTATCATACAGACATCATGGAGAAGCTGAACGGTATTGATCTTGACAGTGCAAGAAAGGTAGCCGGAAATGGTTTCTACTATCTGATGGGCGACATTGCAAGACTGCATTCAGCCGTTATCAGCTATGCAAGAGATTTCATGATTGACCGTGGATTTACTTACTGTGTACCACCTTTCATGATCCGCAGCAACGTTGTAACCGGTGTTATGAGTTTCGCTGAGATGGATGCCATGATGTATAAGATTGAGGGTGAGGATCTGTATCTGATCGGTACAAGTGAGCACTCTATGATTGGTAAGTTCATCGATACAATGACACCAGAGGAAGAGCTTCCTAAGACTCTGACAAGTTACTCTCCATGCTTCCGTAAAGAGAAAGGTGCACATGGTATCGAGGAGCGTGGTGTTTATCGTATCCACCAGTTTGAGAAGCAGGAAATGATCGTTGTCTGCAAGCCAGAGGATAGCAAGATGTGGTTCGACAAGCTGTGGAAAAATACAGTTGATCTGTTCCGTTCTATGGATATTCCAGTTCGTACAATCGAGTGCTGTTCTGGTGATCTGGCAGACTTAAAGGTAAAATCTTACGACGTTGAAGCATGGTCTCCACGTCAGAAAAAATATTTCGAAGTTGGTAGCTGTTCAAACCTCGGTGATGCTCAGGCACGTCGTCTTGGCATCAAGGTAAAGGGCAAGGATGGAAAATATTTTGCTCATACATTGAACAATACTGTTGTTGCTCCACCTCGTATGCTGATTGCATTCTTAGAGAACAACCTGAACGAAGATGGAAGCATCAACATTCCAAAGGTGCTTCAGCCATATATGGGCGGTAAGACAAAAATCTGTTAATCCATTTCCCATGCGGAAATGCTGGAGGTAGTATGCATACTTATCTACGTGCGATCGGTTTTCGCGAATGTAAAAATAGACAGCAATTGGAAGATATTTATCGTCACACGTTGAATACTCCAAACCGCAAGATAATGACGACGATCAGCGTCGATACGTCGCTGCTGCAGTTTGAAAAAGATTTTGGTAAGAATTTCGGACTCTCGCTCGTCGGTGAATATGACATCAAGGGTTCTTTATCCATTGAACATTATTTTCCTTATTTGAAGGGAGACCGGTTCATGCAGTTTGAGAACATCACGATTCAGAAACAGACCGACAAAGAAAGCTATGCGGGAGTCTGCGAAGATTACCATCTTGGTATGACGATTATCTTCTATGTCATCAATATCGCAGATTATGCAAAATCCAAATGGTTGAATTATTCCAACCGGCAGATCACGAAGGTCAAGTTTTCTGCTTTGTCTGTAGCTGGAACGGTTCTGCTTGGTATGCATCATTCCAAGCATCAGATAGCCGTCGAATCGAAAGGACGGAACCGCAGAAACCAGCTGCTCGATGCAGCGCGAAACGGTGATACCGACGCGATGGAACAACTGACCTATGACGAAATGAACACCTACACCTCTATTTCTTCCAGAGTCATCAAGGAGGATGTTCTTTCAATCATTGATACAAGCTTTATGCCATGCGGTGTGGAATGCGACCATTACATGGTTATCGGAAATATCTATGCAGTGGAGAAGCTGCAAAATATATACAGCAAAGAGATCGTCTATAACTTGCTGATTGAAGCAAATGGACTGATGATCAATGTCGGCATCAATGAAGCAGATTTACAGGGAGAACCAAAGGTCGGCAGACGGTTTCGCGGAGAAATCTGGTTACAGGGTGTCGTGACAATATAATATACTTTCAGGAAGGAGATTTTATGTATCTAGTATTTGACGTAGGTGGAACTTTTGTAAAATACGCTTGGATGAGTATGGACGGTAATATTCAGGAAAAAGGAAAATACCCAACCCCGACCAAGGAAGGAGAATCTGTACCAGAATTCGTGGAATCTCTCGGACAGATTTATGACAAATACAAAGATCAGGGTGTAGAAGGAATCGCCCTTTCTTTGCCAGGACTTATCGACGCAGAAAATGGTATCATCCGAAACGGCGGTGGTATCAAATATCTGAAGGACGCACATCTGGCAGAACTGCTTGGTGCGCGCTGTGACGGTGTGAAAATTTCCATGGAAAACGATGGAAAATGTGCAGCCCTTGCAGAAGTCTGGATGGGTAATGCCAAAGGCTGTAAGAATGCAGCTGTAGTCATCCTTGGAACCGGCATCGGCGGTGGTATCGTAATCAACGGACATGTGCATCGTGGAAAAGATCTGTCTGCCGGAGAATTATCTTATTTCTTCGCAGATACACTGACAAGAAAAGATGTGGATAAAATCTTTGATATTGATTCAATCAGCGATATGGAAGAAGAATACGAGAAGCTTCCTTATCTTTGGTCTACTTCGTATTCTACACGTGCTTTTTGTTATCAGGTTGCAGTGGCAAAAGGCATCAATCCAAAAGAATTCAACGGGGAACTTCTTTATAAGATGGCAGAAGAAGGCGATCCGGTTGTCCTTGATATGTTGGAAGATTTTTATTTTACAACTGCAAAATATCTGTTCAACATCTTTGCCATTGTCGATCCGGATATCATCTTGCTCGGCGGTGGAATCAGCGCGCAGCCTGCATTCGTGGAAGGTGTAAAGCGCTATGTTGAAAAGTTAAAATCCATCAGCATGATTACAAATTTTATCAAGGTTGATGTATGTAAGTTCGGAAATGATTCGAATCTGCTCGGTGCGCTTTACAGCTTCCGGCAGATGTATCTGGAAAATTAAGCAATAAAAAAATGTTCCCGAGGCGATTCGAACGCCCGACCTACCGCTTAGGAGGCGGTTGCTCTATCCTGCTGAGCTACGGAAACAAATCGTTATCTATTTTATAATATTTTTGATAGGAGGTCAATATCCATGATTTTAAAAAAGCTGAAACCAATGCCAAAAGATTTTCTGTGGGGTGCATCTACCAGTGCATATCAAGTAGAGGGTGCGAACCTGACACATGGAAAAGGACCAAGTGTACAGGATATCAAGAAGGTACCGGAAGGCACCAGTGAATTAGATGTATGTGCTGATTTCTATCATCACTACAAAGAAGATATTGCTCTGATGGCAGAAATGGGATTCAAGACATTCCGTTTTTCTGTTGCATGGTCCCGTATTCTTCCGGAAGGAACCGGTGCGGTCAATCAGGAAGGTATCGATTTCTACAACAATGTCATCGACGAATGTCTGAAATACAACATTGAACCACTCGTTACGATGTTCCATTTTGATCTTCCAGCAGCCCTTGAGAAGAAGGGTGGATGGTCAAGAAGAGAGAGTGTTGAAGAATTCGTAAACTTCGCAAAGATTCTTTACGAGAACTATGGTGATCGTGTAAAATACTGGCTCACCATCAATGAGCAGAACGTATTAACCTTAAATGGAGAAGTGATTGGCACCTGTGATTTAAAGGGTGTGGATAACAAATATAAGAAACTGTATCAGGAGAATCATCATATGCTGCTTGCTCAGGCAAAGGCTATGGCTCTGTGTCATGAGATGGTACCGGGCGGAAAGATTGGTCCTGCACCAAACATTTCTCTTGTCTATCCGGCAAGCTGCAAGCCAAAGGATGTATTAGCAGCACAAAACTTAAATGCAATCCGTAACTGGCTGTATCTTGATATGGCAGTTTTTGGTCGTTACAACAATCTTGTATGGGCATTCTTAGAGGAACACGATGCAACACCAGTTATCGAAGATGGCGACATGGATATTATGGCGAGTGCGCATCCGGACTTTATTGGATTTAATTACTACTCTACAGCAACGGTAGAATGGAACGATGGAACAGAACCTGCTGGCAGAGGAGATCAGCAGATCAGTGGCGATGAGCCTGGCGTATTTAAGGCTTATCCAAATCCAAACCTGCTTCGTACCGAGTTTGGCTGGGAGATTGATCCGGATGGGTTCCGCGCAACGATGCGTGAGATCTACAGCCGTTATCATCTGCCAATGATCGTCACAGAGAACGGTCTTGGTGCTTACGATAAGCTCACAGAGGATGGCAAGGTACATGACCAGTATCGTATTGAATACTTGAGAAAGCATATCGAGCAGATCAAGCTTGCATGTTCCGAAGGTGTAGAAATGATGGGCTATTGTCCGTGGTCAGCGATTGACCTTGTATCAACCCATGAAGGTGTTGTTAAACGTTATGGATTTATCTATGTAAACCGGGATGAATTCGATCTGAAAGATCTGGCAAGATACAAGAAAGATTCCTTCTACTGGTACAAGAAGGTCATCGAAACAAATGGAGAAGATTTGACAGATTAAACCGGTTTCACGTGTAGAACGGAGGGTGTTACATGAACCGCAAATCAAGTACAACTCTTACAATCAGTGCTGTCGCTTTTATAGCGGCACTGCTGATTGACTTATATTTAATATTGGTATATCCTTCCATGATTCAGGTTATCATTGCAGTCTCTTTGATTGTCGTCGTTGATACCTATTTCTTAGTGGATGGGATTCTTGCGAAGGTCGATGAAATCGCAAACCTGAACCTCGATAAGCAGAACGAGCTTACCAAGGTAGAGAAAGGTATCTACTCAGTTGCAAAAAGAGAAGAGGTTTCCCGTACCCAGAGTATGTCCGCCATTCTTGATATGATGTTGGAAATGAAGGACGAGAATTCCAAGCTGTTGTCTGAGATCAAGGATGATAATTCAAAGCACATGAAAGATCTCATGGAACAGGATAAGCTGATGACAAAGATTCAGTTGAAGAAGGATATAGACAATACCGACCGTGTGGTAAGCAGCACGGAAAAGATGGCTGTTTTGATTACAAAAATGGCAACCGCAAATTCACGTTCTTCCAATGAGACCATTGAAATTCTCAATGATATCTGCAAAGAACTGGAACAGCGTAACGGAAAAACAGAGGATGAGAACGACTACTCCCATCTTCGCATAATGGATAAGGCAGAATAAACATGAACTATATCATATTTGATTTGGAATGGAACCAGTGCTGTGGTGGCAGAGATATGGAAAACCCACGCATGCCATTTGAAATCATAGAAATCGGTGCAGTCAAGCTGGACAAAAAATTTAATATTATCGACACATACTCCAGTATTATAAAACCAAAGCTCTACAAGAAGCTGCAGCCACATATCAAGACGATTTTAAATTATGATGAATCCACACTTCGAAAGGGACGACCGTTTGATATGGTGTATCGGGAATTCATCAAATGGTGTGGACAGGATGATTATATCTTTGGCACATGGGGTTCGATGGACTTGAATATCTTACAGACAAACATGGATTACTACTATTTAAAGCCAATGCCCGTGCCGTTAAAGTTTTATAATGTACAGCAAATCTATGCAGATATGTATGACGAAGATGGTAAGATTGTAAAGCTGAAAAAAGCGGTCGAACATCTGAAGATAGAAGTGGAAGAGGATAAACCATTTCACAGTGCAGTGAATGATGCATACTATACCGGACTTGTGCTGAAAGCAATGTCTCCAAGAGATCTGGCAGACCGGTATTGTTACGATATCTATAACAACCCGAAGGATAAAAAAGATGAGATTATCTCCCATCACAAGCATTATTTAGAGCATATCTCCAGAGAATACCATTGCAAAGAGGAAGCGATTTCAGACGTAGAACTGATGGCTCCGATCTGCTATCGCTGTGGTAAGAAATTAGCACCAAAGGTAAAATGGTTTGCAAATACACCGAACTCCTATACCTGTATTGGAAAATGCTGGCACCACGGATTGGTGAGCGGTAAGATTCGATTCAAACAATCGAGAAACAACAATATATTTGTCATTAAAACGATGATTCCAACCGATAAAAAAGGTCTGGAAGCAATGAAAGAGCGACAGGACGAACTCCGGATAAGACGTCAGACAAAGCGTCATAATTAAAACAAACCCCTTGGCTATTAGCCGAGGGGTTGTTTGCTTGCAGTTCCTGCTTTCCGCGGATATGCTTTTGGTGTCTGTTTTTCTTTTCTGATAAATACAAAGCTCCGGCTGATATCCGAATCCGGAAGCATGAGTTTTTCTACTTTTTCAATCTTACCACCGAGAATCTGGATTGCCTTTTTTCCCTGTGTGATTTCTTCCTCCACCGTTCCGGTTTTATATGGAATAAAGTAGCCTCCAACCTTCACAAATGGAATACAATACTCCGAAAGCACTGCCATATTTGCTACCGCACGTGAAACTACAAAATCATATTTCTCACGCATTGCCTTATCTCTGGCGCCTTCCTCTGCACGTCCATGTACCGCTGATATCTCATTCAAGTTTAACGCTTCAATCACATCCTGCAGAAATTTAATACGTTTGTTCAGAGAATCAAACAACGTTACCTGCAGATTTGGAAATGCAATTTTTAACGGAATACCCGGAAATCCCGCACCCGTTCCCACATCAATAATTTTATATGGTTTTTCCCACATCTTCACATATCCGGCAAGTGCAAGACTGTCAATAAAATGTTTCAGAATTACTTCTTCCCGCTCTGTAATAGCCGTCAGATTCATCACCTTGTTTTTCTCAATCAGCATATCATAATACTGCTCGAATTGTGCAAGCTGTGCATCGGTCAAAAGCACCTGTCCCTCTGTGATCTGTTCTACATATATTCTAACTTTTTCCATTTTCTATATTCCTATGCCTGTTTCTTTGTCTCCAGATAAATCATCAACACCGACACATCTGCCGGCGATACACCAGAGATACGTGACGCCTGTCCGAGCGAAGTCGGTCGGATATTTGATAACTTCTGCCGCGCCTCTTTTCGAAGATTTGCAACATCGTCATAATTGATGTCATCTGGAATCTGTTTTTTCTCCATTTTCTGAAAATGTTCTACCTGCTGTTTCTGGCGACTGATATAACCATCATACTTAATTGCAATGTTGATTTGTTCTACCACTTCATTATCCAAAGTAATCTTATCTGTTGTATCAACGCCAAGCAATGCCCGATATGCTTCCTGTCTGCCAGTATCCAATTCTTCCAGTGCTTCATAAGAAAGCTCTGGTCTGCGGATAAGTTCTGCCAGCGTTGCGGCTGTTCCAAGTGAAGAGCTTCCATGCTTCGACAGAAATTCCTGTACATGCTTATTTGCACCCACGGATATTTCATTCATACGTGTAATTTCCGCATCAATCTGTCTGCGCTTCTCGCAGAATTTCTCATAACGGGCTTCGTCAATCAAACCAATTTCATGTCCGATATCTGTCAGTCGCAGATCCGCATTATCCTGCCGTAAAAGCAGTCGATACTCTGCACGGCTCGTCATCATACGGTATGGTTCCTGTGTCTCCTTTGTTACGAGATCATCAATCAAAACACCAATATATGCCTGCGAACGATCCAAGATCACTGATGGTTTGTTCTGCAGCTTCCGCGCTGCATTGATACCAGCCATGATACCCTGTGCAGCTGCTTCCTCATATCCAGAGCTGCCATTGATCTGTCCGGCACTGAACAGTCCATCCATATCTTTAAATTCCAGATTTGCCTTCAGGTTTGTCGCATCAATACAATCATATTCAATCGCATATGCATTTCGAACAATTGCTACATGCTCCAGTCCCGGTACTGTATGAATCATCGCATACTGCACATCTTCCGGCAGGGAAGAAGACATACCACCCATATACATCTCATTTGTAAATTCACCCTCCGGCTCAATAAACAACTGATGGCGGTCTTTGTCCGGGAACTTCATGACCTTATCCTCAATAGAAGGACAGTATCTCGGTCCGGTTCCCTCAATAAATCCAGAGAAGAGCGGAGAACGGTCAATATTATCCTTGATAATCTTATGTGTTTCCTCGTTCGTATAAGTCAGCCAGCAGGAAATCTGATCCCGCTTGATATCTTCCTCTTTATTCGTAAAGGAAAATGGAACGATATGCTCATCACCTTTTTGCTCCTGCATCTTGGTAAAATCAATCGTCTTTTTATCTAGTCTTGCTGGTGTACCTGTCTTAAATCGCCGGATAAAGATACCTGCATCCCGCATGGAATCAGACAAGTGATTTGCTGCTGAAAGACCATTTGGACCCGTATAATTCACAACATCACCATAGATGCATCTTGCCTTCAAATACGTTCCAGTACATAAGATAACTGCCTTTGCATGATACACTGCACCTGAATACATACGGACGCCACAGATGATTTTCTGGTCTTTCATTTCATCGGTAATTTTCGTATCATATAAAAGCTCAGCGACCTCACCCTGACGGAGTGTCAGATGTTCCTGATTCTGAAGTGTTAAACGCATCTGCTTTGTATATTCGCCCTTGTCTGCCTGTGCACGCAAAGAGTGTACGGCAGGACCTTTGGATACGTTCAGCATCTTGCTCTGAATATAGGTCTTATCAATATTTTTACCCATCTCACCGCCTAAGGCATCAATTTCACGCACCAGATGTCCTTTGGAGCTTCCACCGACATTTGGGTTGCATGGCATCAGGGCAACGCTGTCCATGCTGATAGTGAACAGGATAGTTTCAAGACCGAGTCGAGATGCTGCAAGGGCGGCTTCACAGCCCGCATGGCCGGCACCAACGACGATAATATCATATTCTTCCTCTATATATTTTTTCTCCACGATAAAATCCTCTTAAAGATAATTCAAACCTATTTACTTCTATAAACGAGATTTCTAAATTACCAAATTCTTCGCAGACACACTCCCGTTCGGCTCATCACGCAATGGTACTAAATTCGCAGTAACACTAATTCAACGAATTAGTATCCCTGCTCATTAAGTACCAGCGTGCTTCGACGGTCTGCTTTCGAATTTGTAATATTAGAAATCTCAATTCACATATATGACTGGTTTGAATTATCAATCTACATATTCTTCTTTAATTGAATCATTGTATATTTAATTATGTTGTAACTACAATTTTAACTTATTAATTATACCTTGTTGAATAAAAAAAGAAAAGGTATAATAGAGGAAATTGTGATTTTCCCGTATGTTGGTGCATTCACATGCGGGTACCTTATTGAAAGAAAGGTGTTTGATTATGGGTGAGACGATTGCTGCGATTGCAACCGGGATGGGAGATTCCGGCATAGGCATTATACGAATCAGTGGAGATACAGCGTTACAGATTGTAGATCAGATATTTCAACCGGTGAATAAAAAGAAAACAATTTTAAATATGGATAGCTATACCGCTGCTTATGGAAAGATCATCTACGAAGATGAAATCTATGATGAAGCAGTTGCACTCGTCATGCGTGCCCCAAAGACATACACAACCGAAGATGTTGTGGAACTTGATTGTCATGGTGGTATCACCGTATTAAAACGTGTGTTAGATCTCGTGATCCGGCTTGGTGCAAGACCAGCTGAACCGGGTGAATTTACGAAGCGTGCATTCTTAGGTGGACGGATTGATATGTCACAGGCAGAATCTGTCATGGATCTCATTCATGCCAAAAATGATATGGCAGCAAAATCATCCCTGCTTCAGCTTCGTGGTGAATTAAAGACTGTGATTACAGACTTGCGTGATACTTTACTTTATAACATCGCATATATTGAATCCGCCTTAGATGACCCTGAAAATTATTCATTAGATAACTTTCCACAGCAATTACACACCACTGTGGATAACATGTTGATAACTGTGAATCATTTACTGTCAACCAGTGAGAATGGACGTATTATCAAAGAGGGAATCCGTACAGTTATTGTTGGACGTCCAAATGCAGGTAAATCCTCTGTTTTGAACATGCTGTTAGGCGAGGAACGTGCGATTGTTACAGAGGTTGCCGGTACAACGAGAGATACGCTGGAGGAACTGGTCAATATCGATGGAATTACGCTAAATATCGTGGATACAGCGGGTATTCATGATACAGAAGATATCGTAGAAAAAATCGGTGTAACCAAGGCTATGACAACGATTTCTGACGCGGATCTGATTCTTTATATCGTGGATGGAACATGCGCTCTAAATGATGATGATTACCGTATTATGGACGCTTTACAGGGCAAAAAAGTCATCACTTTGATCAATAAAAACGATCAGAATCTGGTTGTGGATAAGTTGGGGATAACTTCAAAATTAGAGACTAAAATACTGGAAATATCAGCGAAAGAGGGCACTGGCAAAGAACAGCTTCACGACCTGTTGAAGTCCATGTTCTTCAATCAGGAGCTCACCTATAACGACGAATTTTACATCACCAACCTGCGCCACAAATCATTACTCTATGACACAAGAGAGAGCCTGAACAAAGTCATAGAAAGTATCGACATGGGAATGGGAGAGGACTTCTTCACGATTGATCTGATGTCCGCCTACACATCGCTTGGCAAAATTATAGGCGAAGAACTCGAAGACGATCTCGTCAACAAAATATTCGCCGAATTCTGTATGGGTAAATAAAGGTCACTTATCTCGCAGAAGAAAATTATAATATAAAAAATAAATTCATAAGGAAAATAATAAAAATTCAATTATATTCTTAATATAAATTAATAATTGCAAAACACAATCAATACTTGAATTCATATATTTCAATATGAATTCATTCTAATATACAATATGTTTGAATCCTAGAAGTTCTTAATGTTCTGTAATTAGACTAGCCATGTTTGAACACGATGTTCAAACAAGCCGCCACTGAGCCATGGATGGCGAGCAGAGGGCGCATATGAACGAAGTTCATATTTAGGATGCGCCCGACAACCTGCCGACGAGCAAAGCGAGGGGGCAATACCCGTGCGGCGGTGGCGTATTATATCAATATATAAATCAGAACATTTAGAACTTCTTAGATTCAATACATTGTATATAGAATGAACCATATTGAAATATATGTTCAATTACTACTGTGTTTTGCAGTTATTTCAACACACTAAAAAAGGATACTCGTAAAAGAGTATCCTTTTCTTTTAACTTTAATTAAGCATTTTTCTTCAAGTAGATAACAACCTTACGATAAGGCTCTTCACCCTCACTTCTGGTAGCTACATATTTATCATTCTGAAGAGCAGAATGGATAATTCTTCTCTCATAAGGATTCATAGGCTCTAAAGTAAAAGGTCTTCTTGTTCTCTTAACCTTGAATGAAATATTCTTTGCAAGATTCTCGAGCGTATCCTTTCTTCTTGCACGATAATTTTCTGTATCGAGCTTGACACGGATATAAGATTCACTCTTCTTATTTACAAACAGACTGATCAGATACTGCAGAGAATCCAATGTCTGTCCACGCTTACCAATCAGAATACCCATATCCGGACCTTCCACGTCAATATCCATCGTTGCTTCTGCTTCATCGTAATCGATTGTAACCTTTGCTTCGATATCCATAGCCTTGAATAAGTTATCAAGGTATTCCTGAATATCATCTAAAAAGCTTTCCTTTTTCTTTGCCTTAATGACTGCCTGCTTTGCACCGATTCCAAGGAATCCTGAGGAACCCTTCTCGATTACCTCATAATCAAGCTCTGTGCTTGCACAACCGAACTCTGTAGATGCGAGTGTAATTGCCTCATCAACAGTCTTGGCCTTAAACTCTCTATATTCCATCTTAACTCCTAAATATTACTTATCCTTGTCATTGTTATAATTCTGCATGATATTTGCTTTGGAAGCAAGCGATCCTGCACGATATTTTGTTCCGGCATCATTGCCAGACTTCATTGTGTTAGAAGAATAACTCTTTAAACTTGCATTCTTTACGCCGTTTTCAACCTTTCTTTCATCTGAAGAGGAAGAAGATGCCTGTCCATAAGCAGCCTCCTGCATTTTCTCCATAAAGGATTTCTTGTTTTTCTTCTTCTTTTTTGCATTCTTCTTTGCAGCCTTTGCCATACTCTTTTCCAAAATCTTGTCCATATCACAATGCTTAAAGTAAGCATTTGTACAAACAGTTGTAAGGAAAGAGATAAAGGAACCCATTGCCCAGTAAAGACCTACACCACAAGGTACATTCACACAGACGAAGAAAGAGAAGATTGGCATGACATACATCATGGTCTTCATTGTTCCCATTGTAGCCTGCTGTGCCGGATCATCCGAACCCTGCATTGGTGTAACCTTCATACTCAAAAACTGGAAGATAAGTGACAATATCGGGATGATAATTGCAGTTGTCAATGCAAAATGTGGAACGGCTGTCAGATCCAAACCGAAGAAGTTATAAATCTGCTTGATATTATCCACATTGCCGTTGGCTGTCATTGCATCTACGACTGCACCTGAATTGCCAAGCTTCTGAGCAAATGTATCCCACAATGTTCTTGGGAAGTTTGCAAGCACATCAATGATTGTATTTGTATTTTCATAATTGATGGACTTCATCGCATTTGTAAGCTGCTGTCCACCATCTGCTGTTACCGCTTCCAAAGCCTTCTGCGCAGCAGAATCACCCTGGATTGCTGTTGCAATTGGCTTGTACATATCATATACCTTTGGTACATATGCAGGTATATTCTGAATTACACGGTACAAAGCAAGGAAAATCGGAAGCTGGATCAACGATGTCAGACATCCACTTGTCATACTGACACCATATTTACTCTGAATCTCTTTCGTGATTCGCTGTACTTCCATCATTGACTGCTGATCTGTCTTACCTCTGTACTTCTTAGTTGCCTTGTTGATTTCCGGCTGAATCATTGACATAATCTTGCTTGAACGATTCTGCTTATACATCAACGGGAATATGATCAAACGTACGATCAGCGTAAAAAGAATAATCGCAATACCGATTGATTCTACGCCGATTGCATTCAACCCGCGATAGAGCAAACTAAGAATAGCTCCTAAAAGCCTCGAAATTGGCTTAATAATAAAGCCACCTGACTGTGTTAAAAACATACTGTCCTCCAATTAGTCGTGTAAGACCCTGTCTTACATATTAAGGAACCGGATCATATCCACCTTTTGAAAATGGATTGCATCGAAGGATTCTCCATACTGTCAGGGCTGTTCCTTTGAAAAAACCATATTTCTGATATGCTTCAATCGCATAATTGGAACAGGTTGGATAATATTTGCAGTGACCATAACGTTTCCAGGGTGAAATGTATTTCTGATACAGACGTATCATCTTAATACATGCCTTTTTCATTCCATCACCTCCGGAACAGTATCCTGCATCAAAATCTCATGTTTTTTCGCCAGATGCAAAAAAGCAGAATCTATCTCATGAAAAGATTTACCTTTTGCATTCATTCTCGCGACAACCACAAGATCATATCCCGGTTTTATCCGATATTGATTCAAACGATACGTTTCCCTGATCAGTCTGGTCAAACGATGCCTGACCACACTATTACCAACTTTCTTACTAACAGAGATTCCAATTCTACTGTAATCCAAGTTGTTGGCCCTCAGATACATCACTAAATACTTATTGGCAAACGATTCTTTTTGGTTATACACCTTGCCGAACTCTCTGTTATTTTTAAGTGTAACTATATGTCTCATACAATTCTCCACTTAATGAAAAAGGTCACAGTACCTGTGACCTACGCTGATAACTGCTTTCTGCCCTTAGCACGTCTTGCGGCCAATACCTTTCTTCCGTTCGCTGTGCTCATTCTCTTTCTGAAGCCGTGAACTTTAGAACGCTGTCTCTTCTTTGGCTGAAATGTCATTTTCATAATGAAAGTCCTCCTTTTCTATATAGTTATGCCCGAAAACTGCATACTCGCCTATTATATTGAAAAAATAAGCTTCCGTCAATAGAAGTTATCCACAAATATATAGGGATATACCCACCTAATTTACATAATGTTATCCACAAATTGTTATTAACTTGTGGAAAACTTGTATATTTCATGTTCATTTATCCTCAAAATGCCTATTTTGCGTCATTTTGGATATACACAATTTTCCAAGTAAACCTAACTTTACTTTACATAACATCTTATATCACTCATTATTATTTTTCTTCCTATAATTATGTAGTAAAAATCTCCGAAATCCACGCCCAAAACTTGCTAAAATTCTGAATTTATTGTAAAATAGAATCCAAGTGTGCGGATAAAGGAAGCACGGTATTTAGGAGTTATGATATGAAAGAATTAATCGAATCAAAATGGGAAGAGATCCTGTCTCTTCTGGAAACTGAATATGACATTTCCAGTATCATGATCAATACATGGATTCGTTCCCTCAAAATATATGAGGTTAAAAACAATACGGTTTATTTTTATGTAGATGAAAAGCTCGGTGAGAATGCGCTCAAGTTTTTAAAGCGCAAAGAGTTTGACATTTTTTTACTTTCCTCTATTCGCGAGACATTAAATGACAGTACGATTGATATTGTGATTGACGAAAAGAAAAATCTGATTGAAAGCGACGAAGAAGCCAGAAAAGAGTCTGTACAAAAATCCGACTCTTACAAGGAAGCAGTCAGCCGCAGCAATCTGAATCCAAAATATACATTTGATACGTTCATTGTCGGAGAAGGAAACCGACACGCTCACGCGACATGTCTGGCAGTTGCCGATCTTCCAGGACAGGATAATTTCAATCCATTGTTCTTATATGGAAACTCCGGACTTGGAAAGACGCATCTCATGCAGTCCATCGCACATTACATCCTGCAGAAGGATGATAAGACGAAAGTTTTGTATGTACCATCTGAGACATTTACACATGAGATTATCGACGCGATCAAGAATCATACAACAAATGAATTCCGTGAAAAATACAGAAATGTGGACGTCCTGTTGATTGATGACATTCAATTTATCATCAAAAAGGAGAGTACACAGACGGAATTTTTCAATACGTTTAATGAACTTTATAATAATAAGAAACAGATTATTCTTTCTTCTGACCAGCCTCCAAAGGAGCTGCAGTCTTTGAATGAAAGAATCCGTTCCCGTTTTGAATGTGGTATCCCGATTGATATTCACGAGCCTGACTATGAAACACGTATGGCAATCCTCAAGACGAAAGCGGAGATGGATCATTTAAATGATATTCCGGAAGAAGTGTTCCAGTATATCGCTGAGAATGTAACCAACAACATCCGGGAGCTCGAAGGTGCTCTTCATAAGATAGGCATTTTCTCCAAGCTTATGAAAGAAGAAGTTACACTAGAGACAGCCAAGGAATCTCTAAAGGATCTGATCAACAAAGAGAAGAATGAAACAATTACCGGTGAGACAATTCTCAAGACAGTATCCGAGCATATGAATATCTCTCCAGATGATATCCGCTCCAAGAAGCGTAGTCAGGATATCGCGACAGCCAGACAGGTCGTTATGTACTTATGTCGAAAGCTTACCGTCATGTCTCTGCAATCTGCGGGCAATATCGTCGGCGGTCGTGACCATACGACAGTCATCAATGGCATTAACCGTGTTGAGGCGAAACGGAAAGAAGATCCGGCATTCAACAATACGATTGAGACGATCATCAAAAAGCTGGATACAAACGCATAGATTTACACATAAATTTGTGATTTGATTGAAGATAACCTGTTGACACTTTTTTGAACCATTCTTATGTTAACTTTAATGTGTGAAGTTATCCAGATGCTTCCACAGAGAGTGAAATGCATTTCAACATGGTTATAAAGGTGGATTTAACCAGCAGCCATCAATATTTTTGAGGGTTATATACATATCCACAGCTACTACTATTACTACTACTAATTTATATTCTATATTTATGACTCAGGCACAGCCTCGAAAGGAGTTTCAACTAACATGAAGATAAAATGTTCAAAAGTAAACCTGTTAAATTCTCTTAACATCGTTTCAAAAGCAGTTTCTACAAAAACAACATTACCAATCTTGGAATGTATCTTAATTGATGTATATGCAGACAGCATTAAGCTGACAGCAAATGACCTTGAGATTGGTATTGAAACAATCTTAGATGGTGAAGTAATCGAGATGGGACGCATTGCGATTGAAGCAAAGCTGTTCAATGATATCGTTCGTAAGCTTCCAAACAGTGAAATCTTTATCGAAACAACACCGGATTATAATACAATCATCCGTTGTGAAAAATCAAAGTTTGTCATTCCATCCAAATCTGGTGAGGACTTTACAGAACTTCCTCAGATTGAGAAGGAAAAGAGTATTGAACTTTCCCAGTTTTCTTTGAAGGAGATTATCCGACAGACAATATTCTCTATCTCAGATAATGAGAATAACAAGCTGATGACTGGTGAGTTGTTTGAGGTAAAGGATGGTGTGCTTCAGGTCGTATCTCTGGATGGACATCGTATTTCACTTCGTAATCTGGCATTGAAGGGAAATGCTTCGAATGTAAGCGTTGTTGTACCGGGAAAGACACTCAATGATTTGTCAAAGATCATCACAGGTGGTGTCGATGATATGGTAACGGTTTACTTTACAGACAGACATATTTTATTTGAGTTTGAGAATACAATAGTAGTATCCCGTCTGCTTGAGGGAGAATATTTCAAGATCGTACAGATGCTTTCTATGGATCATAAGATCAAGGTTCGCGTAAATAACAGAGAGTTGTTTGATTGTATCGATCGTGCTTCTATCCTTATGCGTGAGTCAGATAAGAAGCCAATCGTTGTCAGTATCAAAAATGATAACCGTATGTATCTCAAAGTCGATACGATGATGGGTTCCATGAATGAAGAAATCGAAATCACAAAGGATGGAGAGGAAATCATCATTGGATTTAATCCAAGATTCCTGACAGATGTGTTGAAGGTTATTGACGATGAAGACATCTTTATCTACATGCGTGATGCAAAATCACCATGTATCATCCGGGATGATGCAGGAACTTATATCTATGTTGTATTACCAGTCAATATCAATGCGGGGGCTTATTAATCATGGGTGAGATGCATATTTTAAAGCTTCGCGAGGGCGAGGAATATATCAAATTAGGACAGGCACTTAAAGCGACTGGTCTTGCAGATTCTGGAATTGATGCAAAGGAAATCATTCAGCAGGGACTGGTTTTAGTCAATGGTGAGATTGATGAACGTCGTGGAAGAAAGCTCTATGATGGTGATGAAGTCGTGTTTGATGATAATAAGATCAGTATTCAGAAATAATTTCTGTGCAAATGAGGTGTAGGCATGTATATTGAAAATCTGGCACTGCAAAATTACAGAAATTATGCGCGTGCCGAGATTACATTTTCCGATGGTATCAACATTTTATATGGGGATAACGCACAGGGAAAGACCAACATATTGGAAGCTATCTACCTGATTGGAACGACAAAGAGTCACAGAGGAAGCAAGGATCGGGAAATCATACGGTTTGATGCAGATGAAAGTCATATCCGCGCAGAAATAAAAAAAGATGGTATGCATCGACGGATTGATATGCATCTGAAAAAGAGCAAATCAAAAGGAATTGCGATTGATATGGTACCAATCCGCAGAAGTTCTGAGTTGCTTGGCACGATGAATATGGTTTTCTTTTCCCCGGAGGATCTTTCTATCATCAAAAACAGTCCGGCAGAGCGAAGAAATTTCATGGATATGGAATTATGCCAGTTGGATAAGATTTATGTGAGTCTGCTGGCAAATTATAAAAAAGTGTTAGATCAGAGAAATAATCTGTTAAGGCAGATTAGCTTTGATAAAAGTAAAATGGATATGCTGCCAGTCTGGGATGACCAACTGGTAAAATATGGTATAGAAATCATAAAAAAAAGGAATCATTTTATTGATTTGATAAATGAGATAATTCCTGATATACATAGCAATTTAACGTCGGGAAAAGAACATTTGTGTCTGGTATATGAGAAAAATGCAGAAGAGGAAAGCTTTGCATCGATGCTTGCAGAAAAACAGGAGATGGACTTACGTTATCAGACAACACAGACCGGTCCTCACCGCGATGATATCGCGTTTTTGATCGACGGTATGGATGTGAGAAAGTTCGGTTCGCAGGGACAGCAGCGTACAGTGGCGCTGTCATTGAAGCTTGCAGAAATCGAGCTGGTAAAGAGACTGATACAGGATAATCCCATATTACTGTTAGACGATGTAATGTCTGAGCTGGATCGAAGCCGGCAAGATGCGTTATTAGAGTCCATTCGAGGAATCCAAACGATTCTTACATGTACAGGATATGATGATTTTATAAAGGAACGGCTGACAATCGATAAAGTCTATAAGGTTGTTGCCGGAACGATACAGGAGGAGTTAGATGGGTAATCAAAATGAAAGCAATTATGATGCGAATCAAATCCAGATTTTGGAAGGTTTGCAGGCGGTTCGTAAAAGACCAGGTATGTATATCGGTAGTACCTCGACAAGAGGACTTCATCATCTTGTATACGAGATTGTAGACAATGCGGTTGATGAGGCATTGGCAGGATTCTGTACAGAAATCGATGTATCAATCAATGAAGATGGTTCTGTCACCGTTATCGATAATGGACGTGGTATCCCGACAGGTATCCACAAGAAGGCTGGAATTCCTGCAGTTGAGGTTGTATTTACAATCCTGCATGCCGGCGGTAAGTTCGGCGGTGGCGGATACAAGGTATCCGGTGGTCTGCATGGTGTAGGTGCATCGGTTGTAAATGCGCTTTCGAACTGGCTGGAAGTTGAGATTTCCAGAGATGGAAAGGTCTATAAGCAGCGTTATGAACGTGGAAATGTCGTGTATAAGTTAAAAGAGATTGGCAAGACCGATAAGACCGGAACGAAGGTTACATTTATGCCGGATGATACGATCTTTGATGATACAATCTTTGATTATAAGGTGCTTCGTACAAGACTTCGTGAGATGGCTTTCCTGACAAAGGGATTGAAGATTAATCTTGAAGATAAGCGTGAGGGCAAGGAACAGAGAGAATCCTTCCACTATGAGGGTGGTATCAAGGAGTTCATCGCTTATTTGAACAAGACAAAGACTGCGCTTTACGACAAAATTATCTATATCGAAGGTAACAAAGATGATATTTATGTCGAAGTGGCAATGCAGCACAACGATTCTTACAACGAGCTTACTTTGAGCTTTGTAAATAATATCAACACACCGGAAGGTGGTATGCATCTGACAGGATTTAAGAGTGCTATCACGAAAGTCTTCAATGATTATGCAAGAAGCAATAAGATTCTGCGTGACAAAGAAGAAAACCTGTCCGGTGATGACTTACGAGAAGGTCTGACCGCTATCGTAAGTATCAAGATTCCGGAGCCACAGTTTGAAGGACAGACAAAGCAGAAGCTTGGTAATGCAGAAGCGAGAACTGCAGTCGAAGGACTTGTGACAGAGAAACTTACGTATTTCTTAGAGCAGAATCCTCAGGTGGCAAAGGCTATCGTAGGAAAAGCAGTTGTCGCACAGCGTGCCCGCATGGCAGCCAGAAAAGCAAGAGATGTTGCCCGTAAGAGTACACTTGAGACGAACATGGCGCTTCCCGGTAAACTTGCCGATTGTTCAGATCCAAATCCAAAGAACTGTGAAATCTATATCGTAGAGGGAGATTCCGCCGGCGGTTCTGCAAAGACTGCCAGATCCCGTGCAACACAGGCAATCCTTCCGCTGCGTGGTAAGATTCTGAATGTAGAGAAAGCAAGAATCGACCGGATTCTGGAAAATGCAGAGATTAAAGCCATGATTACTGCATTTGGTACCGGTATTCGTGAAAATTTCAATATTGAAAAGCTTCGTTATGACAAGATCATTATCATGACCGATGCCGATGTCGATGGTGCACATATTGCAACCTTGATGTTAACCTTCTTCTTCCGGTTCATGCCGGATCTGATCAAGGAAGGACATGTATACTTAGCACAGCCACCACTGTACAAGCTGGAGAAAAACAAGAAGACATGGTATGCATACAGTGACGAAGAGCTGGCAGATATCTTAAATGAAGTTGGTCGTGACCAGAATAACAAGATCCAGCGATACAAAGGACTTGGTGAGATGGATGCCGAACAGTTGTGGGATACGACGATGGATCCGGAAAAGCGGATTTTATTGCGTGTAGCAATTGATGAGAATAGTGAGTCTGAGCTTGACTTAACCTTCGATACATTGATGGGTGAGAGAGTAGAGCCAAGACGTGAATTTATTGAGGCAAATGCAAAATTCGTTAAGAATCTTGACATTTAAGTAGGAGGAGAACAATGGACGATAGTACAATTTTTGATAAAATCCATGAAGTGGATTTGAAGAAAACCATGGAAGAATCGTATATCGATTATGCCATGAGCGTTATCGCTGCAAGAGCTCTTCCGGATGTGCGGGATGGTTTAAAGCCTGTACAGCGAAGAATTTTGCATTCCATGGTAGAACTGAACAACGGTCCGGATAAGCCACATCGTAAATGTGCCCGTATCGTCGGTGATACAATGGGTAAATACCATCCACATGGTGACAGTTCTATCTATGAAGCACTTGTAAAACTGGCACAGGAATGGAATACAAGATATCCACTGGTTGATGGACACGGAAACTTCGGTTCCGTCGATGGGGATGGCGCGGCTGCGATGCGATATACAGAGGCACGTCTCTCCAAGATTTCCATGGAGATGGTTGCGGATATCAACAAAGATACGGTTGATTTTGTACCAAACTTTGATGAGACAGAGAAAGAACCGGTCGTACTTCCAAGCCGTTATCCAAACCTGCTCGTAAACGGTACAACCGGTATTGCAGTAGGTATGGCGACAAATATTCCACCACACAATCTGCGTGAAGTCATAAATGCAGTTGTCAAAATCATTGACAACCGCGTGAATGAAGACCGGGAGACAAGCATCGAGGAAGTGATGGAAATCATCAAGGGACCGGATTTCCCAACGGGTGCTTCTATCCTTGGTACAGCCGGTATCAATGAAGCATATAGAACCGGTCGTGGCAAGATTAAAGTACGTGCGGTATCCGAGATCGAGCCGATGGCAAACGGAAAGCAGAGAATCGTTGTGACTGAGCTTCCATATATGGTAAATAAAGCAAAGCTGATTCAGAAGATTGCAGAGCTTGTCAAGGAGAAGAAGATTGAGGGTATCACAGCCCTCCGTGATGAGAGTTCCCGTGAGGGTATGCGTATCGTTATTGAGCTTCGAAAAGACTGCAATGCGAATATCGTGCTGAACCAGTTATACAAGCACACACAGATGCAGGATACATTTGGTGTGATTATGCTGGCGTTGGTTGATGGACAGCCTATGGTATTAAATCTCCTTCAAATGCTTGGATATTATATCAAGCATCAGGAAGAGGTTGTAACTAGAAGAACGAAGTTCGACTTGAATAAAGCGGAAGATCGTGCTCATATATTAGAGGGATTATTGATAGCCCTCGATAATATTGATGAGGTTATTCAAATCATCCGTAGTTCCAAATCCGTTGCCGATGCAAAGCTTGCATTGATCGAGCGCTTCGGTTTGTCCGATGCACAGGCACAGGCTATCGTAGATATGCGTCTGCGTGCTCTGACCGGTTTGGAAAGAGAGAAGCTTGAGAAAGAATACAGAGAATTGATGGAACTCATCAAAGAGTTGAAGGCAATTCTCGCAGATGAGAAGCTGCTCCTTGGTGTAATCAAGGAGGAAATCCTGATCATCGCAACAAAATATGGCGATGACAGAAGAACTTCTATCGGCATTGATATGGATGATGATATCACAGTTGAAGATCTGATTCCGAAGGAAAATGTTGTAATCGCTATGACAAAGCTTGGCTATGTAAAGCGTATGACAATCAATAACTTCAAGAGTCAGAACCGTGGTGGTAAGGGCATCAAGGGCATGCAGACAATCGAGGATGATTTCATCGAGAATCTGTTCATGACAACGACGCATCATTACATCATGTTCTTCACGAATCAGGGACGTGTATATCGTCTGAAGACGTATGAGATTCCGGAATCCGGACGTACTGCAAGAGGAACGGCAATCGTAAACCTCTTACAGCTCCAGCCGGATGAAGTGATCACAGCAGTCATTCCAATTCGTGAGTACCATGAGGGAAGATACCTGATCATGGCTACAAAGAATGGTATGATCAAGAAGACAAAGATTACCGAGTATGCAAATGTTCGTAAGTCCGGACTTGCAGCAATCACCCTGAAAGAGGGCGATGAGCTGATCGAAGTAAAGGCAACGAACAATACGAAGGATATCATCCTGATTACAAAGCAGGGTATGTGTATCCGCTTCAATGAGAAGGAGGTTCGTTCAACCGGACGTACATCGATGGGTGTCATCGGTATGAGTGTTGCCGGTGATGATGAGGTTATCGGCATGCAGCTTGATACACAGGGCGAAGCACTTCTGATCGTATCCGAGAATGGTCTTGGTAAGCGTACTCTTGTCGAAGAATTTACACCACAGCACCGTGGCGGTAAGGGTGTGAAGTGTTACAAGATCACAGACAAGTCCGGAACCGTTGTAGGATTTAAGGCGGTCAATGATGATAACGAGATCATGCTGATTACCAACCAGGGTATTGTAATAAGACTCCTGTGTAAGGATATCTCTATATTAGGCAGAATTACAACCGGTGTGAAGCTCATCAACATGGATCTGGAAAGCGATATTACCGTTGCAAGTATTGCAAAGGTTCGTCAGAAATCTGCAGATGAATCCGAGTCTTTAGAGATGATGGAACGCGAGATGAATGAGGCAGACAATGAAGAAGGTAATGTAGAAGAGCCGGAGAGTCCGGGAGATAAGTAAATCGTGAAAAGAGGGAAAAGCGATGAACGATAGTATTAAAGAGGGCTTGGAAGGTCTTTCCAAGATGGATGGCGTATCCAATTTCTTATATGCACTTATGTACTGGGTAGGTGTTATATTTGTATTGTTATTTGTGACATACATTTTTGTTTCGATTTATGTGCGTGCACAGAATAAGAAACGCGGAATTGATACGAAGGATAAAGACGACTATTTGGATGATTAAGAAAAGGGCTGCTATATGAGAAATCGTGTAGCAGCCTTAGTATGTTAAAAAGGAGTAAACCATGCGAACATTACACACAGACAAAATCATTGAAGCAGTGAAAGAAATGTGTATCTCGGCCAATCTGTATCTGGCAGATGATATGGATGGAAAGATACGTCAGGCGGCAAAAGAGGAAGACAGCACACTCGGCAAGCAGATCTTGAATCAGTTGATCGAGAATATGGAGATTGCCGGAGAAGATCAGACACCAATCTGTCAGGATACAGGAATGGCAGTGTTCTTCGTGAATGTTGGACAGAATCTGCACATTGAAGGAATGAATCTCACAGATGCCATCAACGAAGGTGTGAGAAGAGGATATACGGAAGGATATCTGCGAAAATCTGTCGTAAAAGATCCGTTGCAGCGTGAAAATACCGGAGATAATACACCGGCAATCATCCATTATGATATTGTACCGGGAGATCAGCTGGAAATCACGATTGCACCGAAGGGCTTTGGAAGTGAGAATATGAGTAAGGTCTATATGCTGAAGCCGGCAGACGGAGAAGAAGGAATCCGCCAGTCTGTGCTTGCAGCAGTGAAGGATGCCGGACCAAATGCCTGTCCGCCGATGGTAGTCGGTGTCGGACTTGGCGGTGATTTTGAGCTTGCGGCAAAGCTTGCGAAGAAAGCACTCACGAGACCGGCAGGTTCACACTCGGAGAAGGCACATATTGCGAAGCTTGAAGATGAGATATTGGAGCTTGTGAATAAGACTGGTATCGGTCCTGGAGGACTTGGAGGAAAGACAACGGCGCTTGCAGTCAATATTGAAACCTACGCAACGCATATCGCAGGTATGCCACTTGCAGTCAATATGTGCTGTCATGTAAACCGTCACAAGACAGTTGTGTTGTAGAAATATAAAGGATAGGGATGAAATGACAGAGAAAAATGTACAGGAGATTGGATGGATGCATGTGTAGGTTATAAACGAGAATCATGCGTGCCTGAAAGAAAGGAGATATGTACTTGGGAAAGGTTTCAAATTATATCAACCAGAATATGGCGAAATTCAAACAGATTTACATACGTTATGCTGCGAGTATTTTCTGTGCGTTTATCATAGCGGTTGTGAGCATCATAGCAAATCAGAAAAAAGGGTTTGACATAGAATCTATCGTGACTGTGTGTTCTATCTGGCTTGCCGGGAATTTTCTGGTTGAGAGTCTGTGGAAGAAAACAGCAGAAGAAGCACAGAAAAACAAACAGAAATGGCTGATCGGATATGGCGTAACGTTTGTGATTGCAATCGTATTTGAGAATTTGTCAGAGATTTTTAAAGCACAGAAAGCGGATATACCGAATCTGATATTTGAAAGTATCCTGTATTTTTACATTGCATGCACGGTGCTTCTTGCAATTTATGTATTGCTCCGGCAGCAGAAACTGGATCTGCCACATTGTATCGGACGGATTATATTCGCATTGCTCCGGGCAGTTGGTGTCTATCTGGTGTTAAATATTGCGGTTATCCTGATTCTTGAAATTATTGATGCATTGCTTGTGGATATAGATACGTTCAGAGTGGAGTTGAATATCCAGTTAATGCTGAGTGCACTTGCGTATTTTCCAACCTGCCTGCTTGCTGTCTCGGATACGAGCGAAGATAACGCGGCATTTACGAAGAAATTCGTATCGTATGTGTTACTTCCATGCGTGTGGATTGCGATGTTCGTAATCTATCTCTATGTGGTAAAAATCTTCGTGACGCAGGAGGTTCCGAGCAACGAAATCTTCAGTATCTGTGCAAGTCTTTTTGCAATTGGTATGCCAATCTGGATGATGGCATCCGGGTTCGTGGAGGAGAAGTCTTCACGTTATAAGAAACTGATCCATATTACGAAATATATCTATGCACCGTTTATCCTGCTTGAAATCTATTCTATGTCAGTGCGTGTCAAAGCATATGGACTGACGGAACAGCGATATGCGGCGTGGATGTTTATCTTGCTACAGGTCATCTATATTCTGTGGGAGAAAATCTATGCAAGGTATGCAAGACTTGCAGGCAGGAAAAAAACATATAATAATCAGGCAGATACCGGTGATACAGGAACAGAACATGCAAATGAAATAAATCAGACGAAAACACAAATAAACTGGCACTATGAAAATCTGATTCTAGTCTTAGTTGGATTTTTATTTGTCGGACTTCTGCTTCCATTTGGAAATGCGCAATATCTGTCGTATCAGTCACAGAAAAGCCGGTTAGTTAAGAATCGGACATTGGATAAGAAAGTGGCTGCGGAAGCATATGATTATTTGCGTGGAAATGCGTATGGCAGACGATACATAAAGACCAATCTCACGGAAGCGGAGCAGGATGAATTACATAACATGCTGTATGACCGGGACAGTGAAGATCAATGGAAATCCGTGTATTTCAATGCATATCCGATTGAAGAGGGTGGATTGACCATCCGTGGTTATGAAAAAATCTATGGGGTAGATGAACATTGGCGGGATGAATGTTCTGTTCAAGAATATGAGAGCAAAACAATCACAGTCGGAGATAATGTATATGAGGGTGTAGATCTTACTTCCTGCATTTCGTATTATAAGGACTTGGAAGATAAAAATGAAAATCAGGTTGTAGATGAAAAAGATAAAGTCTACGAAATTCAAATCAGCGTTACAGAAAAACTGATTGTAACGTATATCAGTTTTGAAATTGATGATGAGCAGACTATGATAAAAAGAATGTTTATAAAGGGATATATGCTGACGAAGTAAAAAAAATAACGGAGGATTAGAGAATGGAACGACATATTGCAGTACCATTTAGCGAAGAGGAATTAAAGGAGCTTCATGCAGGAGATTATATCTATCTGACCGGCACAATCTACAGTGCCAGAGATGCTGCACACAAGCGAATGTATGATGCTATCTGCGTGGAACAGGAGAAACATCCGGAAGTGGATTACACCGGTGCAAAGCTGTATGAGGATAAGATTCTGCCACTGGATATCACAGGAAATACAATCTATTATCTCGGACCAACACCGGCGAAGCCGGGACAGGTCATCGGTTCCGCAGGACCTACCACGAGCAGCCGTATGGATAAATATACACCGCTTCTGCTTTCAAAGGGGTTGAAGGGCATGATTGGAAAAGGCAAGCGCAGTCAGGCAGTCATTGATGCAATCGTGAAGGAAAAAGCTGTGTATATGGCAGCTGTCGGCGGAGCAGGCGCACTTTTATCAAAGTGCATCAAGGAGTCCGAGGTAATCGCTTATGATGACCTTGGAACCGAGGCAATCCGTAAGATGCGCGTGGAGAATCTTCCTGTTATCGTTGTGATCGACAGCGAAGGACACAATCTGTATGAGACGGCGGTTGCAGATTATCTGAAGGAGCATAATTAATATGGCAAAAAACAAGGTTAAAGTCGAATATGATGTAGATATGGAAAAGGAGCGCAGAAAGAAACAGCAGAAAAACGGAAAACCAGGATTTGCTATACGCAGATCAAACATTCTTCTGTATGGGTTGCTGCTCGTTGTGGAAGTGTTGTTTTATTATTTCCTGACACCGGCAATCAATGTACATACCTCTGGATTCTGGACATGGGTGATACTTACGCTTGCGGCAATCGGATTCTGCTCCTTTGATTTCAAAGGTACACGCATTACTAAAAAAGGCAATATCAAAGAAGCCGTTGGTTCGACAAAGGTGGTAATGGTTTCATTTACAGCAATCCTTGTGTTGATTGTAGGATTGATTATAGGCGGGCTGGCATCTTCTCAATTGTTCCGTGCATCGAAATATGCAGGAATCATCAAGGTTGAGGATGGTGATTTTGCAACGGATGTACCGGAAAGTGAGAATATCAACAACATAGCACTGATGGATACGGACAGTGCGAGAATCATCGGTGATCGTTCGATTGGTTCCCTGTCTGACGTTGTCAGCCAGTATCAGGTGAGCGAGACATACAGCACCATTGATTATAATGGTGTGCCGATGAAGGTTGCACCGCTTGAATATGCGGGATTTATCAAATATCTGAATAATAAAGACGCGGGAATTCCGGGATATGTGCTCGTTGATCCGGTCAAAAATGAAGCAGATTATGTGAAGATTGAAAAGCCGATTCAGTATTCTTCCTCTGCATATTTTGGCAAGAATCTGCAGCGGCATGTACAGCTTTCATATCCGACTTATGATTTCAACGGATATTATTTTGAACTCGATAACGAAGGAAATCCATATTATATCTGTCCGGTATTAAAGCCGAATGCAGGGTTATTTGGAGCGAAGGACGTGAAGGGAATCGTGCTCTGTGATCCATGCAGCGGGGATTGTGAATATATGGATCTGGGTAATATTCCAAATTGGGTAGATCGCGTGTATGATGGTGATCTCTTATGTGACCGGTATAACTGGTATGGTATGCTGTCAGGTGGATTCATTAACAGCAAGATTGGAAATAAAGGCTGCAAGGTGACAACCGATGATTATGGTTACAAGGTGATGGATGGCGATGTGTGGGTATACACAGGTGTGACATCCGTCAATGGAGACCAGTCGAACATCGGGTTCGTATTGATGAATTCAAGAACTGCGGAGAGTAAATATTTTGCAATCGCAGGTGCGGAAGAGCATTCCGCGATGTCTTCTGCGGAGGGACAAGTACAAAACCTCGGGTACACGTCATCATTCCCATCTCTAATCAATATTGGAAATGTACCAACCTATATCATGGTACTCAAAGATAATGCAGGACTTGTGAAGATGTATGCACTTGTCAATGTGGAAAAATACAGCATCGTGGCAACCGGCGCGACACAGAAGGAAGCACTTGCAAGTTACCGGAAGCTGCTTGCCGAAAACGGCATAACGACAAGTGGAAACGATGTCAGTGAAGATACGTTGAGTAAGAAGATTACAGTCACACAGATCCGGTACATCACGGTAGAAAATGAGACATATGTGTATATCACAGCGAAAGATCGTTCTGTCTACAAACAGAATTTTGCCGAAAATGAAAGCCTGATCAAGATTGAGGAAGGTGATGTAATCACAGTTCATTATATGGAAAGTGACGATGGCGTGAATGCGCTTCTTTCGTATGAATAATTTATTGGAATAAAATAATAAAAAATAGGATTATACTAAGGGTATATAATTACCTCTTGACATTTAGTACAATATTTGTTATTCTAATTTAGCGTGTTGACGCGGAACTAAATAACACCGATTGGTAAAATGTGTTTTTTAGGCATTGGAGATGTACTCAAGTGGCTGAAGAGGCGCCCCTGCTAAGGGTGTAGGTCGTTCGCGCGGCGCGAGGGTTCAAATCCCTCCATCTCCGTTCGTAGATTACGGATAAAATATTGAAAATAAGTCTTGACTTGATTGGAAATATTTCATATAATCTACTTTGCGTTTAGTTAAATGCAACGATATATTCCTCGATAGCTCAATGGTAGAGCACTCGGCTGTTAACCGAGTTGTTGTAGGTTCGAGCCCTACTCGGGGAGTTTGATATTGTAAGTAGCAAAGCTACTTACTAATCATAAGAGATCTTCCACAAGAGGGTTCTTCTTATGATATATGGCGTGATAGCCAAGTGGTAAGGCAGAGGTCTGCAACACCTTCACCGCCGGTTCAAATCCGGCTCGCGCCTCTCTTAAATCCTTGATACAAGATGTATCAGGGATTTTTTTATTTTGTGAAATCTCTGTGAAAGCCATTGACGGAGCCTGCCCGCGTGTTAAAATACTTGACAATTCGAAAAATTGAAGAAGAATAATGAATATCAGGATTGGATATAGTTATGGAGGATGTTTATGAGACAGAAATTGATGGATTTTATGCGCGGTAGAAATGGAACGGATCAGCTTTCCATGTGTATGATGTGGGCAGCGTGTATCTTGGTTTTTATCGATATGTTTGTAAGAAGCAATATACTCAGCACGATTGCATTTGTGACCTTTGCATTTGCATATTTCCGTGTGTTCTCCAGAAATATTGGCAAGCGTCGGGATGAAAATACATGGTTCCTAAATAAGACGTATAAACTACGCATGTGGGGACGGAAAGAGAGAAACCACATGACGATGCGTAAGACGCATCACATCTACCGTTGCCCGGAGTGTAAGCAGAAAATTCGTATCCCAAAGGGAAAAGGAAAGATCGAGATACGTTGTCCGAAGTGTAGCGCACGGTTTATAAAGAACAGCTAATGTATAAAATAGAAATAAGAAAGCCGTTTAACTCGGAGGTGGAACGATGTTTGGATATGTGACGGTGAACAAGCCGGAAATGAAAGTCAAAGATTATGAGCGGTATCGCATGTATTATTGCGGCGTCTGCCATGCACTCCGAAATACGGACGGTGCGATGGGACAGATGTCACTTACGTATGATTCGACGTTTGCCGCGGTGCTTCTGACCGCTTTATATGAACCGGATACGAAGATGAAGGAAGCAACGTGCATGGTGCATCCGGTTGGGAAGAAAAAATATCTGGAGAATGAGGTCATACAGTATATCGCGGATATGAATCTTATTCTGACCTATTACAAATGCCTTGATGACTGGGAGGATGACCGCAAATTTACCAGACTTTGTTACAGCAGTTTTATACGGAAGCGTGTGCGCAAGATCGGTCAGGTCTATCCGGAGAAGCTGGCGAAGATCCGGGAATCTCTGCGGACATTATCTGCCTGTGAGAGAAAGAATGTGACGAACCTGGATTTGCTTGCCGGAACCTTTGGTGATATCATGGCAGAGATCCTTGCATATAAGTCGACACGCGGGATTGACTGGTCAGAGGAGCTGCGGAGACTCGGTTACCAGCTCGGCAAATTCATCTATATTCTTGACGCATACGATGACGTACAGGAGGATATCGAAAAGAACCGGTTCAATCCATTAAAGGAGTTATACCATGAGCTGTCAAAAGAGCAGTTCGACAGTTACGTGAAGGAAACCCTCATGATGATCGCCACCGATATGGCAAAAATCTATGAGTGTCTGCCAATCGTCGAGGAGACAGCCATCCTCCGCAACATTATCTATTCCGGGATCTGGGTAAGGTTTATGACGAAACAAAATGACACAGAAAACGGTAAACAATAATTGCGAAACAAGTTTCAATGGTAAATCGTATATTTCCATATTTATTCATGAATATATACGATATGTTTGAGACTTAGAAGTTCTTAATATTCTGCAAGAACACCAGCCATGTTTGAACACGATGTTCAAACAAGTCGCCAGTGAGCCAGGGACGGCGAGCGGAGGGCGCATATGAACGAAGTTCATATTTAGGATGCGCCCGACAATCTGCCGCCGAGCAAAGCCAGGGGGCAATACCCGCACGACGGTGGCGTAAAATATGAGCACGTAAATCAGAATATTTAGAACTTCTTAGTTTCAATACATTGTATATAGAATGAATAGATATGGAAATATACGTTTACTATGAATTGGTTGTTTCGTAATTATGGGAGAAAGAAAGGAATTAGCATGAAAGATCCTTATGAAGTTCTGGGGCTTCCGCATGGCGCCTCGGAAGAAGAAGTGAAAAAAGCATATCGAAATCTAAGCCGGAAATACCACCCGGATGCCAATATCAACAACCCAAACGCAGCGCAGGCAGAAGAGAAGTTCAAAGAAGTGCAGGCGGCATATAAGAGCATCATGGACGGAGATACAGGTTCCTCGTATGGTGGCAGCAGTTATGGCGGGTTTGATGGATTTGGCGGATTCGGAGAATTCGGTTCGGATGCATTCCGGCGTGCCAGAAATGAAGGTGGTGGCATGAGTCAGGATGAGTCCCATCTGGCCGCGGCACAGAATTTTATTATGAACCGGATGTTTACAGAGGCACTTCGCACGCTGGAGGATATAGACGACCGGACGGGCAGATGGTATTATCTGAGTGCGGCTGCGAACTTAGGTGCTGGGAATCAGGCAACAGCGATGGAACATATCGATCGTGCAATCGCGATGGAACCGAACAACATGGAATACAAACAGATGAAGCAGCGTATGCAGGGTGGCAGCAACTGGTATGTGCAGCGGGGCATGGGATATGGAATGCCGGATGTGCGTTCCGATAACTGGTGCATGGATATGTGCCTGTTAAATTTGCTCTGTAATTGCTGCACGCCTTGTTGATAATGAAATTTAAAGGGGAGAACAAATGGAGAACATCATTTTAGCATCACAGTCTCCACGCAGACAGGAGATTCTGTCGCTGGGTGGATATGAATATAAAGTATGCGTATCTTCGGCAGAGGAACAGATTCCACCGGAAGAGTTGGAGAATCTGACACCGCAGGAGCTGGTTGAAAAACTGGCGCGTGTGAAAGCGGAAGATGTGTACCGCAGAAACTGCAGTAAGAATATGGAAAAATCAACGACAGATAATCAGGCAGCAGATTCCGTGGAAGAAATCACGGTGATCGGTGCGGATACTGTCGTTGCTGTCGATGGATGTGTGCTTGGAAAACCAAAGACAGAGGATGAGGCGAAGCAGATGCTCGCACGATTGTCCGGGCGGACGCATGATGTATTCACCGGTGTGTGTATTCTGTGGACAGATTCCGATACGCAGGAAGAGATACATGGAAATACCTTCCACTGTCATACGAAGGTGACATTTTATCCGATGACGGAGGAAGAAATTGACAACTATGTCGCTACGGGTGACTGTATGGACAAGGCAGGTGCCTATGGTATCCAGAGCGGAGCCGCGAAGTATATCCAGGGCATCGAAGGCGATTACCTGAACGTGGTTGGATTGCCGTTGTCAAAAATTTATCACGTTTTGCGTGAGAAATTAATAAATCTCACAATAAAAATGTGATTGAAACTGAATGAAAATAAACGGAAATAAAGAAATTAGACGAAAAAACTGTCATTATGACTAAAAACAGAGATAAAATTTGTCTATTCTGCCGTTGAAAAAATATTTAAAAGTGCTACACTAATACATGTAGCAACAAGTTGGGTTGTTGCTTGATTTTTGCATATCAGCGTCATAGCTTCGTACAGGGGGAAGGGATACGGAGTGTGATGTTGTAATATACACGTGAGCATCAGAGCTCGAAGTTATGTGAAGGTCTTGTTACGTGTAGCAGTGGTATTTCCTTATGTGACAAAAGAGAGGGTGTTACATAAGGGAATATCATCCAAGGTGGTTACGAAAAGAGGTTGCTTGGCAGCCTCTTTTTTCTTGCAGAGAAAAGAATCTGTGCGTATAATATAGATAAGTATGGCGAAATTGACAGAGAGGGTAAGGATATAGAAATGTGGAGTTTTCATACCGTAAAAGTGAAAGATAATAGTCGACGCATGTTTGATCTATGTATGCGTCGGGCACAGAGTATCGGGCGTGCGGATTATGTACGGACAGATGGACGGATGGATCTGGCACATACCTTCCGTACAGATATGCTGCATTTCCTGATATATCTCGCATATTCGGATGGTTCCGTCAACAAAGAAGAAATCAAATACATCAATCTGTTATTCGGAACACAGTTTGATGAGAAGATGATCCGTGATTATGCAGACCGTTGGGGACTTCGGAGTGAGAGCATCCGGGATCATGCGCCACGGTCGTTAAATTCGTTTGTGCGCTCAAATATCGGAGCAGAAACCGGGGAGATATCAGACGGTTATTATGATCTGTTACAGTTGTATGTTACAACCTTTAATTATATTGGAAATGATCTGATTGCATGCAACGAGGAGGTTGCGTCATCAGAGGTTCAGGCATTGTCCTCGTATATTGAATTGATCACAGAGGAAATCAATCGTGTACGTGGGGATATGGAGGATTACAAGCCGACGATCGCATTTAAGCCCGGAAGCAAGGTTAAGCAGGAGGATAAGCCGGATTATTCGTATTGGTCCGATACGCTTGAGATGCGGCGGACGAAGATCTCTACACCGGAGCGTAAGGAGGAAGATTCGCCGGCAGTAAGTGATACAGACAGCCGGAGAGATATGGACACACCGGAGTATGTACGGGCAGCAGATACAGAAGAAACTGGAAAGCCATTCCGTATGCGGGTGGAACAACCGGATGCACAGACGCTGCCGGATCAGAAAGAGCGTAAAAAAGAATTTAATACGGAGATGGATATACAGGCATTACTTAAGCAGTTGAACGAGCTGACCGGCATGCAGAGCGTGAAGACGGAGATCAACAATATGATCAATCTGTTGAAGATCTGTAAGATCCGTCAGGAGAATGGATTGCAGACGCCGCCGGTTACAAATCACATGGTGTTCCTTGGCAATCCCGGAACTGGTAAGACGACCGTGGCAAGAATCCTTGCGAAGATCTATCATGGGCTGGGCGTGCTTTCCAAAGGACATCTGGTGGAGGTAGACCGGTCTGGTCTGGTCGCTGGATATATGGGACAGACGAGTGAGAAGGTTACGGAAGTAATCGAGAAAGCCAAGGGTGGCATCTTATTTATTGATGAGGCGTATGCCCTTGCAAATGGACAGCAGGGTGATTTCGGACAGGAGGCAATCGACATCCTGAATAAAGCGATGGAAGATAACCGGGAAGATCTGATCGTCATTGCGGCAGGATATCATGATGAGATGCAGGATTTCCTGGATGCAAATCCGGGACTTCGTTCCCGTTTCAACCGGACAATTGAATTTCCGAATTATGATGCGGAAGAGCTGTTGGAGATCATGACCAACCGGGCAAAATCACTCGATTATACATTGACGGACGACGCGGTGCAGTATGTGCAGGATACATTTACAAGGATACTTGCATGTCCGCCGGAGAATTTCGGTAATGCGCGTTCGGTGCGTAATTATCTGGATCGCGTGATTCACAATCAGGCTAACCGCCTGATCGCGGAGAATAATTTTAAAGAGGAAGATCTGACGAAGCTCACGCTTGCAGATGTGCAGTCAGAGACGCTGGAATAACATGCATAAACAATGGATCAAGGATGGGCTAAGTGAATATCTGAGTGATGCGCATGCGGTATGGCATATGCCGGGGCATAAGCGGAAAGCCTGCTATGGAAATTTTCAGGACGCATTTCTCGCATGGGATGTGACGGAGGTGCCGGGGACAGATGATCTGTATCTGCCGGAGGGATTTATCGGGGATTCACTTGCCATGCTGAAGGAAATCTACCAGACCTGTGGCACGTATTACGTGGTAAATGGTGCGACGGGAGGGATTTTTACGGCAATCGCGGCATGCACGAAGCCGGGCGATGCGATCCTGATTGCAAAAAACTGCCACAAATCGGTCTACAATGCGGCGGCGATGCTGCAGCGACAGACGATTTATGTGGAGCCGACATGGAAGAAAGAGGCAGAAGATGCCTTTGCATTTACATCATTTATTGATGGGTATGTCGATGCCGATGATGTTGAAAGGCTGTGTGAGTCTCATCCGGAGATCGCGGCGGTTGTAGTGACATCGCCGACATACGAGGGCGTCATATCCGACATTGCGCAGATTGCACGTGTGGCACATGCACATCATGTTCGGGTGATCGTGGACGAAGCACATGGGGCACATCTGCCATTTTTAAAACCGGAATATTCTGCGATCCGCATGGGTGCCGATGTCGTTGTACAGAGTCTGCACAAGACACTTCCGGCGATGACGCAGACAGCGGTGATTCATGTCTGTACAGAAGAACTGGTGAAACCGGTGGAGCAGGCATTGGAGATATTCTTAAGTTCTTCGCCGTCGTATATTTTCATGATGAATATGGAAGCGGCAATCTGCTATATGGCAGACCATGATTTTACGGAATATGAAAACAATCTGCGGGAATTCCGGGAGAATTGTGCGAAGCTTCCGCAGATCACAATGATAGAGAAAGAAGCCGTATGTGCAGCAGGTGCATATGGATATGACGAGACACGGCTTGTATATTCTGCAGCTGTGCCGGGACCGGAGCTGCTTGCGATGCTTGCGGATAAGGGGGATGTCGTCTGTGAGATGGCAGGCAGAAAACATGTGGTACTGATCTCGACGGTGCGGGACGGGCAGGAAGATTTTGAACAGTTATACCGGACACTGCAGATGTGCGATGTCGCTCTGACGAAAGAAGGGGATCATGAGAAGGAGCGATGTGCCGGGCAGGAGGAATTGCAAAAACTGGCGGGAACGCTGGCAAGAGCACCAATCTATGTATATCCGCCCGGAAGTTACATCGTGAATACCGGGGAGATCATTACGGCAGAGACCGTGGAGAAGCTTTGCGCATATCAGGCAGCAGGGCTGCATATCCGGGGCATTTAGAAAACAGGGGGATGAATGATGAGACAGGAGAAACGATATGAATGTATTGATATGTGATGATGAAAGACGCGACCTGCAGATGGTCCGACTGCATGTGGAGCAGTTTGGCAAAGATCAGCAGATCGATGTGAGTATTTATACGCTGTGGAATCCAAAATCTTCGGCGGAGATAATGGCAATGGCGGAAAAACATGAGATGGATGTCGCATTTCTGGATATCGACATGCCACATATATCGGGTGATGCGATTGCCAGTGCACTGACGGAAAAGTATCCGTCAATCCAGATTATATTTTTTACGAACCGGGGCGAGATGGTTTATGATATGCTCAAATACAAACCATTTCGGTTTATTCAGAAGGCGGAACCGTGGAAGATTGATACGGCATTGATGAATCTGTCAAAACAGCGGATGACGGATGGACACGTTTTGATCGAAAAAGCAAAGAATGAAGTGATGGATGCTTCGGTGGAAGAGATTATGTACATAGAGGCAGCCAAACATCAGATCATCTATCATACGGAGGATGAAGCGATCGTCTCGAAGGGGAGCATGGCAAAGATCGTAAAAGAGCTGTGGGAATATGGCTTTATACGCGTGCATGTCGCGTATGTGGTAAACATACGGTACATCAAGCAGATTGGCAAAAAGGAACTGATTCTGAGAGATGAAACTGTATTGCCGATCAGTGGAAGCTATAAGGAAGAGACGATGAAGAATTATAAGATGTTATTGGAGAGGATCAGGTATGGAGAATCTCGTTGAAATATTTGCAAATACATTAGATGCTATATTAGGTATCGTGTTTCTGACGATGATACTTGGGAAAAAGAAGAGCATGCCGAACTGGTTGTTTGTCGTTTTGGCGTTGATCGTCCCTGTGGCAAATGTTGTGTTGCAGAAAGTATTTCCGGATAGTCCGGAGAATAATATTGTCTATATTTTACTTACCATATTCTTTGGTTTTGTATGCACGAATGGAAAAATCTCAGAGAAGATCATCTATGTCGCAATCTGGAATATCCTGCTTATGGTATGTGGACTGATCTTTGCGTCAGTTTACGGGTATGTCGTGCGCGGGACAAATGGCATGGAATGGGAGATGGATGCGATACAGCGGCTGCATTACATCATGGGTTCGAAGCTGAATCTGATCCTGTGCACGCTTCTGGTCATGGTGATCCTGAAGAAAACGAAGATGAAATCCGCGATGCCGGTCATGAATGCTGTCGTGTTCGTGATCAGTATTTTGATCGGTATTATCTTAGATATTATGCTGGATTACCCGTATCTTGACAAAAAGGGAAAGATTGCGATCGGTATCGCGATGGTCGGAATTCTGGCGATCAATGTGTTTGTTTATGTGGCAACCTATCAATTAAATAAAAGCCAGAAGCTGCTGATGGAAAATCAGCTTCTCCGTATGTCGCAGGAAGAGCAGAAAGAGGGAATGGAGCGCATGATGCGTCTGCAGGAGAAGAACCGGATGCTTCGGCATGACCTGCGCCATTATTTCACGCTCTTTCAGGAAATGCTTGCGAATGGAAATGTGGAAGAAGCACAGAAATATGTGGAGGACGTCTTAAACACGAAGCTCCAGCCAGAAGGTGTCTATATGACAGGCGATGAAATCTTAGATGCTGTGCTCAATCATTGCGATGGAATCTGCCGGCAGAAACAGATCACGTTTCGGACAGAAATCAGTGCACATTTGCCGGAAGGACAGATGGAGTTTGCGATTGCACTGCTGAATCTGTTGGAAAATGCGATTGAAGCAGAGGAGCTGGAGGAAGACAAACTGATTGAGCTGCAGATCTACGAGAGTGCGGGCTTGCTGTTGGTAACTGTCCGGAACCGGATCAGTCAGTCGGTTATGGAGAACAACCCGGAGCTTCGCACGCGGAAGGCAGATGCAAGTCTGCACGGACTTGGAAGAAAGAGTGTAAAGAAGCTGATCCGGGATATGGAAGGTTCTTTCTATGAGGAAGAACGAAACGGGTTCTTCATCTCGAACATTGTCGTATAACGTCGAAAAAGTAAAAAGTATGCTCAAAAAACAACCAACTTTGCCAGACAGGTTGTAAAATGTCAAAAATCAGGTATTGTAGTAGCAGGAAATGAAGTGAGGAGGAAGTCCATGGAACGTCTTGCATATGCAATCACAGATCATCTGCTGCGAAGAGATGTGATCCAGAAAGAGGACTACGATATCTATGTATATGGATACGCAGTGTTTCTTGAACAGATGTGTCAGGTAATCGGATTTATTCTGCTTGGGATAGTCACGAAGAACCTGTTACAGACCGCTCTTTTTTTGGGAACATTTTACCTGATTCGCAGTGCATTCGGTGGGTATCATGCGGAGACGTCGCTGGTCTGCATGCTCGTCAGCTATGGTGGCTGGGGTGCGGTCATGATACTTTCACGGTACATGGAAGCATATGCGGAAGTACCACTCGTGCTTTGGATTGTGCTCGCCGCAGATCTGTGTGTATTTGCGATACTCGGTCCGGTTGCACATGCCAATAAGCCACTGACCGCAGTGCAGAAAAAGCGGAACAAACGAAACGGATTTCTCGTTTTAGGGATTGGCTCTTTGCTGGCATTTCTTTGGAGATCATGTGTGATTGTTGGCACTGTGTATATTGGAACTGTAACCTTTGTAGCAGTGTTGGCAATGATAGGAAAAAGAAAGGTAGGTACAAGGTATGAAGAAGATTGAGGAACTTGTAGCAAAGATCGGTTACAACACTGCAAAGAAGACTGTAAATAGCGCATCTGCATGGCACAGCCATCAGGTAAAGGAGCCGGCAGCCGCACGCGCAAGCCTGCTCAAGGAAGCTTCTAAGTAAGAAGCACGCAGATAAGAAAGGGTAGATGTTCAGGTGCATCTGCCCTTTCTTTTCGTTTGCATTTTAAATATTGGTATGATAGAATAAGGCAACTGTGTGAGATGGGAGGACACAGAACTCGAAAGGTAAGAACCTTAGCGCCTGGTCCTGAGGGGACGGAAAAAACTCAGGATGACGAGGAGAAACGTGATCGAAAGATTCGGCGGATGCGTTTCCGCACAAGCTGAGTGCGTATACAGAAAAAAATATGCGGGTAACTGCAAAACAAAGTTCTGTAATCAGTAATGGAATCATAGAAAATTAAAAATAGAATAGAGGTAGATATTATGTGTGGAATTATTGGTTTTACGGGGAATGAACCAGCGAAGGATATTATCATCGGCGGCTTGGAACGGTTGGAGTACCGCGGATATGACAGCGCAGGATTAGCACTTTTGTCGAACGATCAGATTCAGGTGCGCAAGCGTACCGGTAAGGTAGAGGAGTTACGGAAGCTCTGCGAGGCAGAGAAAATGCCTGCTACCTGTGGAATCGGTCATACAAGATGGGCAACCCATGGTGGGGTAACGGACGTGAATGCACACCCACACCGTGTCGGAAAGGTCGTACTGATTCACAATGGTATCATCGAGAATTACCGTCAGATTGTGACAGAGTACGGACTGGCTGACCAGCTTGTATCAGAGACAGATTCTGAGGTCGTTGCGGCGCTTTTGAACAAGTTTTATGAGGGTGATCCGGTCAAGGCAATCAAGAAGACAGTGAAGGTACTTTCCGGTGCATTTGCACTTTGTATTATGTTCCAGGATATCCCGGATACAATCTACGCGATTCGGAATGTAAGCCCGATGGTTGCAACGTCGTGCGAGAGAGGTTCGGTGATTGCTTCCGATCTGACCGCATTAATCGAGTTCTCAAAGGAGTATTTCGTAGTACCGGAGTATCACATTCTGACACTCAAAAAGGACGGTATTGATATTCAGGATCTGAAGGGAAACAAAGTAACCCCACAGATGTTGACTGTAAACTGGGATATCACAAGTGCACAGAAGGGTGGTTACCCATTCTTTATGCTTAAGGAAATCTATGAGCAGCCGGATGCAATCCGCAATACGATTGCACCACGTATCAATCAGGAACTTCCGGATTTCACAGAGGATGGAATTGACGATGCAATATTTAAGGATTGCAAGCGTATTTCTATTGTGGCATGTGGTACAGCGATGCATGCAGGTATGGTTGGAAAGCATCTGATCGAGAAGAAGCTTCGGATTCCGGTGCATGTAGATTGTGCTTCCGAGTTCCGGTATAAAGATCCGATTATCGATGAAGAGACTTTGACAATCGTGCTTTCCCAGTCGGGCGAGACGATTGATACGTTAGAGGCATTGAAGCTTGCGAAAAATCGCGGTTCCAAGGTGCTTTCTATCGTCAATGTGAAGGGAAGCACAATCGCAAGAGAAAGCGATTATGTATTATATACACATGCAGGTCCGGAGATTGCGGTTGCATCGACGAAGGCATATACGGTACAGGTCGCAGCGATGTATCTGATCGCATGCCGGATCGGACTGGTGAAGGGACTTATCACAGAGCATGATGCAAAACGCTTTATGACAAAGCTTACAAATGCATCGAATATTGTTGAGGAAACTCTGAAATGCGCGGATGATATCAAGCGAGTGGCAGATCATATCAAGTTTGCAACCGATACGTTCTATATCGGAAGAGGTCTGGACTACACGATGAGCTTAGAAGCGGCACTGAAGTTAAAGGAAATCTCTTATGTGCACGCCGAAGCATATGCGGCAGGAGAGCTCAAGCATGGAACAATCGCGTTAATCTCTGAGAATGTTCCGGTTATCGCGCTGGCAACCCAGGAGGATGTCTATGCGAAGGTCATCTCGAATATCCGTGAGGTAAAGGCAAGAGGTGCGTATGTGGTGCTTGTCAGCATGGATGAGGAAGTGAATGATCCAAGTATCTGTGACCAGCATATCCGCCTTCCGAAGATGGATAGCGAATTTACATCCTTTGCAACAGCGGTTGTATTGCAGTTAGTTGCATATTATACATCCGAGGCAAAGGGACTGGATGTGGATAAACCGAGAAATCTGGCGAAGTCTGTAACGGTAGAGTAATTAATGCTACATATATACAACCCCCATTCGTACTTCTTGTGCAGAATGGGGTGTTGTGTTTATACCAGAGAATATTTGTATTGTAAGGAATGAAGAAACAGGATGAAAGATTTGACAAAAGGCTACCCGGCAAAGGTGATAATTTTATTTGCCATCCCGATGATATTCGGCAGCATATTTCAACAATTATATAATATTGCGGACAGTAAGATTGTAAGTACATTTGTTGGCACCGAAGCGTTTGCGGCTGTCGGTGCCACAAGTGTTGTATCGAACACTTTAATCGGATTTTTGAATTCCCTGACACTTGGATTTGCGATTCCGATTGCGAACAGTTTTGGAGGAAAGGATTATAAGCGGATGCGCCGCATGGTGGCAGGTACTGTGTTGCTGACGCTGGCAGGGGCAGTTGTGCTTACCGTGTTAATCTTGCTTTTGATTCCTGCGATCCTGAAACTTCTGGCAACACCGGAAGATATTATGAGCCCGGCACTTGCGTATGTGCGAATCATTTTATATGGCATTATATTTGTGTCTGTTTATAACATGTGTGCAAATGTACTGCGCGCGGTTGGCGACAGCCGGACGCCGCTTTATTGTCTGATTATTTCCGTGTTCGTGAATATTGGACTGGATCTGCTGTTTGTGAATGGATTTCATATGGGGATTCAGGGTGCTGCCTGGGCGACAATCATCTCGCAGGCACTTTCGGCAGTGCTTTGTCTTGGTTATATCCTGCTTAAGTTCCGGGATATTATACCGGAGAAGGACGAGTGGAAACCGGTGGAAGGACAGTACAGTGAGCTTCTTACGACGGGGCTTGCAATGGGATTTATGTCGCTTGTTGTGAATTTCGGAACGATTGTGCTGCAAGGCGCAATCAATGGATTGGGAACGGCAATCGTTGCGGCGCATACAGCGGCAAGAAAAGTGTTCGATATATTTACGGTATCACTTTATTGTCTGGGAAATGCAATGACAACCTTTGTAAGTCAGAATATGGGAGCCGGGGAACCGGCACGTATTCGCAGAGGGATTCGTCATGCCGTTGTTATAGCAACGGGAATAACAACGGTACTTGTAATTATCTGCTTTGCATTTGGCAGACCGGTATTTACATGGCTTGCGTCTACCGATAATCCGACAATTGTAGATTCTGCGGTGATGTATTCCCGGATCAGTATTGTATTTTTCTATGTGCTCGGACCGCTATTTATTCTGCGGTGCAGTCTGCAGGGGATGGGGCGGAAGGTAATACCGGTGTGCTCGAGCGTTGTTGAGATGACAATCAAGGTACTTTCTGCAACGATTCTGGTGCCGCGGCTTGCTTATTTCGGTGTGGCACTTACGGAACCGATCAGCTGGGTCTGCATGACGATTCTGCTGACGGTGGCTTATTTCGCGAAGCCGCCGGAACAGATGTTGCGAAAGTCCGCTTAAAATGGTATAATAAGCATTATATAGGCTGTGTTCACACAAGCCGGAATAATGCGGAAAACACATTATAAATTCGTCAAAGAAGGTGAAACAGATGTCAAGACTGAAGACTCCGAAAAAACCGAAGAAGGCAAAGCCTGCGAAATCACTTTACAGAGAACCTGCAAAGCGTATGTCGCGCAAAGAGCGGAAGCTTAAGGAAAAACGAAGAAAGCAGATAAATAAGCATATTGATCATGCTATGGGATTTATAGCAATTGCTTTATGCACCGTTTCAGCAATCTTGGACGTAAAGAACAACAAAGACTCATAAAAAGAGGATGGAAGAGGAAAGGAAGAGAACAGAACAATGAAGAATTTTGAAGGATTACTTGAGCAGATTAAATCATGCAGCAAGAAGAAGCTTGCCGTAGCTGTTGCACAGGATGATGCAGTCCTTGAAGCAGTAAAGGCAGCAAAGGATAAAGATATCGCGGATGCGATTCTGGTCGGAGATGCTGATAAGATCAAGGAAATCGCTGCAAGCATGGATATGAGTTTAGAGGGTTTTGAGATTATTGACGTGAAGGATCCGACAGAAGCAGCCCTGACAGCAGTCAAGCTTGTACATGATGGAGAGGCAGATATGTACATGAAGGGTCTCATTGACACAAAGGGATTCCTGAAGAGTGTACTCAATAAGGAAGTGGGACTTAGAACCGGTAAGGCTTTGTCACATGTATGTCTGTTTGAGATTGAAGGCTTCGAGAAGATGTTCTTCCTGACTGATGTTGCATTTATTCCATACCCAACATTGGAGGACAAGGTGGATATTATCAGCAACACAGTTGCAGTTGCACATGCATGTGGTATCGAGTGTCCAAAGGTAGCTCCGCTTGCAGCGGTAGAGGTAGTAAATCCGAAGATGCCTGTTACAGTAGACGCAGCTGAGCTTACAAAGATGAATGAAGAGGGTAAGATTACAGGCTGTATCGTGGACGGACCGCTTTCCATGGACCTTGCAATTGATCCGGAAGCTGCAAAGCATAAGGGAGCAACGAACCGTAAGATTGTCGGTGATGCAGATATCTTACTGTTCCCGGACATTCACGCAGGTAATATCACATACAAGACACTGGTTCACACAGCAAAGGTTAAGAATGGCTGTATCTTAACAGGTACAAAGGCACCGGTTATCCTGACATCCCGTTCCGATACATTTGAGACAAAGGTAAATTCCATTGCCCTTGCAGCAATCGTTGCTGAAAACTTAAAGAAAAACAAATAAATTATAAGCATAAATAAGCAGGAGGATAATAAAATGAGTTATAAGTCATTGATCATCAATCCAGGTTCTACATCTACAAAGATTGGTGTATTTGAAGATGAGACATTGTTGTTCGAGGAGACACTGCGTCATTCGACTGAGGAGATTGCACAGTACGATTCGATCGTTGCACAGAAGGATTTCCGTAAGGATGTCATCGCTAAGGTTTTAGCTGAGAATAATTTCGATATTAAGACACTGGATGTTGTTGTAGGCCGTGGTGGTCTGCTTAAGCCAATTCCGGGTGGTACATACACAGTTACCGATGAGCTGGTAAAGGACTTAGTAGAGGCAAAGCGTGGTGAGCATGCATCAAACCTCGGTGGTATCCTGGCAAAGGATTTCGCTGATGAGCTTGGAATCCCTGCTTATATCGTAGACCCGGTTGTTGTTGACGAGTTACAGGATGTTGCAAGACTTTCCGGACATCCGGAGCTTCCTAGAACAAGTATCTTCCATGCATTAAATCAGAAGGCAGTTGCAAAGCGTTATGCAAAGGAAGTTGGTAAGAAGTACGAGGATTTGAACCTCATCGTTGTTCATATGGGTGGCGGTGTTTCCGTAGGTGCCCATACAGGCGGTAAGGTTGTAGATGTATTCAATGCATTGGATGGCGATGGTGCATTCTCTCCGGAGCGTGCCGGAGGTGTTCCAAACGGCGAGCTGGTTCGTCTGTGCTATTCAGGAAAGTACACAGAGAAGGAAATGATCAAGCAGCTTGTTGGTAAGGCAGGATTTAATGCATACTGCGGTTCCAACGATGCAAGAGATATCGAGGCTATGGCAAAGAATGGTGACAAGCATGCACAGCTTGTATTCGATGCATTCTTATATCAGGTATCGAAGGATATCGGAGCACAGGCAGCGGTTCTCTCCGGTAAGGTTGATCAGATCATCCTGACAGGCGGTATCGCATATGGCAAGTACGCAACCGAAGAGATCACAAAGAGAGTACAGTTCATCGCACCTGTTACCGTATACGGTGGCGAGGACGAGCTTCTTGCCCTGGCACAGGGCGCACTTCGTGTATTAAATGGCGAGGAAGAAGCAAAGGTTTACTAAGCGTAGACATATAGTTGGAGGGATAGAATGGACGAAAATAACACACAGCAGCCGGGGGGATTCCCGAATACGACTGGATATGTGAATCCACAGCAGCCGGATACGACCGGATATATGAATCCACCACAGTCAGACATGACTGGATATGCAAATCCGCAACAGCCGGATATGACTGGATATTACGGACAACAGCCGGGACAGCCGGACATGACTGGATACTACGGACAGCAGCCGGTACAGCCCGATGCGACAGGATATTACGGACAGCAGCCGGTACAGCCGGATATGAACGGATATTACGGACAGCAGCCGGTACAGCCGGACATGACTGGATATTACGGACAGCAGTCGATGCAACCACAGACAGGCGGTAAGAAACCGAAGAAGCCAATGACAAAGGGCAAGCTGGGCGCATTGATCGGTGCTGGCGTTGCAATCGTTGCACTGGTTGTATGTGGCGTCATTTTCCTTCCAAAGCTTTTTAAGTCGGACAAGGAAGTCGTATTAGATGCGATGGAAGAGACATTTTCTTCCTACAGCACTGGCGGAGAGAGAAACGATGTAGTCGGATTCGATGAGGTGATGAAGGCGTATAATGAGAAAGGTGGAGATAGCAGTCTCAACCTGACATTTAACGCTGGTGAAGGTGAAAATGCTTACGCAATCGGTTGGAATCAGAATAACGCAGTGGATCAGAAAAATAAGAAGCTTTCTGCAGATGGCGCGATAACGATCGGTGGCGATGATCTTCTGTCGTATGAGATTTTTGGCGATGAAGATACGATGACAGTCGGTATACCGGAGTTGCTTGCAGGTTATCTTGTATACCCGGCGGACGATCCGATGGGCGCGCTTGCGAATTCACCAGCCGGACAGTCACTTGGTCTGGACGCATCGGCACTTACCGGATACAGTTTAAACGCATTTGCATCTGGTTCTGATGGATCAGGTCTTACAAGTGGATATGTGAGTGCGCTGGAGACAATCTGGGATGCTGCAGAATTTAAGAAGCAGGGAAGTGCCAAGATCACAGTCAATGGCGAGAATGTAACAGCCAAGGAATATTATGTGACATGGGCAAAGGAAGATCTGCAGGATGCGTGTGTATCTGCGATCGATGGTTTGACAGAAGCGGTAACAGGTTCGCAGGATACGCTTGATCAGCTTGGTATGAGTGCAGACGACTATACATATTATATGGATCAGTTGAAAGCGGCTGTGCCAAGTGTCATTAAGCATGATCTGTGTGTGAAAGTATATGTGAAGGGCAAGAGAGCTGTTAAGATCACATGTAGCGATAAGATCAACATCTTGAATATGGTGAAGATCGATTATGATTTTTGGCTGGATGCTGGTAAGGATGATCTGTCAGGAAACTTAAGTTTTGACGTGTCAGACACTTCCGTTGGCGTGAAGTTCGAGGCACATGATATCAGCGGAAATACATATGGAAATGTAAAGGCATTTGCCGGTGACAAGGAGATTGGACTGGATTTCACAAAGGATGTTGTAGAGTCTGGTGATACAGTTACGACAAAGGTAAAGATCTCCGCTTCTTCGTACCTGTCTGTTGACTGGGAGAAGACATTTAACAAGGCGGACAATACATTTGAGAATACGGTTAATGCCAATATTGTAGGCGCAGATACCTATGTGTTTAATTACAAGGGTGCTTACAAAGACATCAACAAGGGTGTCGGCTATACTGTGGCGATTGATTCGTTCGAGCTGAAGGCAGCCAACCAGACGCTCTGCAATGGAAGTATTGATACAACGATCGATACATCGAAGATTTCTGTACAGGAGATGGATGCAAGCAAAAAGGTGTATGATCTTGCAACCATGACAGAGGACGATCTGCAGACATTTGGTGAAGAAAGCCAGAAGTTGATGGATGCTTGGGTAGAGCGTTTATCTGACAATACAGCATTTGTAAATCTGATAGATGCATTGAACAGTCTGTTTGGAACAAATTCCGATCTGCTTAATCAGGTGGAAGAGGATATCGACGAAGACACAGCTACCTATAGCGATGCAGATTTCAGCGATGATAATACAGATGAGATTACCCTCGATAATGCATCAGTTATGACCTATGATGGAAGTGCGAAATACAAGATCAAGGGATGTATCGATGGATTTAACTTCGAGTATGCGAATGAGTATGGTGTTATGTTTGAGACAGAGCAGGTATCTACGATACAGTATGGGTTATATACTGCAGAATCTGCATCCGACGCATTGGATTCTGTCTATTATGATATGTCCAACATCGACAGCTACGAGATTCTGGATACACAGTTAAACCAGACAGCAAAAGTAGAAGACAAGGATGTGCTTTATAACGTACAGACTTATAACGCATTCCAGATGAAATGTATGGATGTTACAGCCGTGATCGAAGTAGAACCGGGTGTGTTCCTGAGTATGGAAGCAAGCATCTATCTGGATGACGATGACTATACTGTGGAGCAGCTGTTGCAGGCACTGGAATCCAAGTACTATGAGAAGATACAGTAAAAATAGAGGAAAAATATATGATTCGTTATTGTAAGATCAAACATTGTATCATCGGCTTTGACCGGCCGAAGATCTGTGTGCCGCTGGTCGGACGGTCGGCGGAGGAGATCATAGCGCAGGCGGATCAGATAAGACAGTCACAGAGAAGCTCTGCCATTGATATGGTGGAGCTTCGTGGCGATTATCTGGATATTTTGCCTGACTATGAAGTGTTAGATAGATTGCTTGCGAAGGTAGCAGAGATTCTGCCAGAAAAAGTGTTGTTATTTACGATCCGGAGTGAAGCGGAGGGCGGCGAGAAGCTTGCCTTTACCACGCCGACGATCTACGAGATCAACCGGCACGTGATTGAAAAAGCAACGGCAGATATGGTGGATATCGAGTTATTCTCCGGGGCAGAGCAGGCAGAGGAAATGATCGGGATTGCAAAGGAAAAAGGGGTAAAGATCATCATGTCAAATCATGATTTCCAGACCACACCGGATGCATCCACGATCGTGAACCGGCTGCGCAGTATGCAGGATCTTGGCGCGGATGTTGCAAAGATTGCTGTGATGCCGGAGAATAAAATGCATGTGGTGAATCTGCTTGCTGCAACGGCTATGATGCAGGAAGCGTATGCAGAGGTACCGGTTGTCACGATGTCGATGGGGAAGATGGGGGCAATCAGCCGGATCAGCGGTCAGGTGTTCGGCAGTGCAATCACATTTGCAAGCTTTGCGGAGGCATCGGCACCCGGGCAGATTCCGGTTGACAAGATGGACGAAGCACTTACATTGATAGAGAAATATTGTAACTAGGGGACAAGAAAGCAGAAAGACAGGAGGAGGTTTTTCTGCTTTTTATTTACGAGGGGGAGAATGTGTTGAGGGAAAGAAAAATTGTGTTGTTTGTCATGGGGGATGAAGAGATATTAGAACGTAGTCGTATGGTTGTAAGTCAGTTAGCGCTGGAATATTCTGTGAAGATTGTCAGAAATTATAGTGCGGCCTATAAGATTATTGTAGAGCATCAGGTTGATGTAATGGTGTGCGGGCCAGCGGAGGAGCAGTTTCACCAGAATATTGTAGATGCATACCGGTTTATGGAGTCCGCGCGCAGGTTGAAGCGTTATCGGGATACGCCTATGATATTGATATCTGACGTGGAAGATCCGAATGGTTATTGTGATAGGGAGCTGTGTTGTTTTGCGGTAATTGATACTTTGTCGCTCGAACATCGGTTGTGTGAAACACTTGTACAGGCTCTGGAGGAACTCTGGTGCACGAGTCCGCACACATGTCCGATGCTGCGGCAGGATAAAATAGAGGCACGAATGCTGTATATCCAGAACCAGAATGTGATATACCCGATCCAATGTGCCAAGGTCAGTCATATACTGGCATCTAACCGGTCGATGGAGGTCTGTCTGAATAATGGTGGGAAATATCCTGTGAGATATGTTACCCTGCAACAGCTTCTGGAGGCTGCCGATGTATGGTATTTCCTGCAATGTTCCCGCAGTGGAATCATTAATGCAAACTATGTACGCAATATTGATTATACAAACCGCGTTATTACGATGTGCAATTCGGATCAGATTGCAATTGGATCGACGTATGTGAGGTCGCTGCATGAACAGTTTCCGACGATGCAGGAGTTATGGCAGCGGAGACAGAATCGTTGTATGTTTTTTGAATGAACCGGCAAACATATATATGAATGGAAATTAAAACACCGGACAAGGAGAAGCGTTCTCTCTGTCCGGTGTTTGTTAAATGTGCGCCTGGCAGCGTGCGTTACTAACGGAAATGATTATTCCATCGGATATTTGATCTGCCATGTATTTCTCAGTGAGTCGCAGATCTGCATGATGCGGAGTGTCTCTGCATGCGGCATCTCCGGGCATTCGGTCTGACCAACGATGATGGCATCTCTGGCAGCGATAAACTCGAATTCATAACCGGTTGTCTGCTTGTCCGGTTTCTTTGTCTCAAGCACAAGCTTGTGATCCTGATTGTAAATACGGAATGTCTCCGGACAGTTGATGTTGTCAATCTCGATATATCCGCGGTCACCATAGATTTTTGCATTGTTGTCAGGCTGGTACATCATTGTGACAAATGCGTTTGCACATCTGCCACCTTTGTATGAAATCTGCAATGCTTCCTGCGCATCCACGCCTGTGTCAAGCTTGGCACAGGTAGAACCGATCATCGGAGGTTCGCTGCCATAGATCATGGAGATCAGATTGAGCGGATATACACCAAGATCAAGCAGTGCACCACCGGCAAGCTCCGGCTTGGTCAGCCGTTCTTCTCTCAAAAGGGAATAACCGAGGGAACAGGTAATGTTGTTCACACGTCCAATCGCACCCTTCTGGATGTACTCTGCCATCAGGCGGTACATTGGCATGAAACGAATCCACATTGCTTCGCCGCAGAACAGGTTCTTCTCTTTTGCAAGGTTCAGAACTTCCTCGGTTGTAGCGGCATTGTAAGAAAATGCTTTCTCGACAAGCACTGGTTTTCCTGCATTCAGACAAAGTTTTGCGTGCTCTGCATGATGGGAATGAGGGGTTGCGATGTAGATGAGTTCGACATCCGGATCCGCCACAAGTTCCTCATAAGAACCATAGTATTTTGTAACGCCATGTTCTTTGGCAAATGCTGCTGCTTTTTCTGTATCGCGGGAAGCAATCGCGTATGCTTCGAATGCATCCAAATCCTTTAATGTATCTGCAATAACACCGGCAATCTTTCCGGCACCCATAATTCCAACTTTAAAATTGATCATATGAAACTCCTTCCGTGTCAGCTTTTGACGATCTGCGTTTATTATACCAAAATTACAGTCGTATGTCATTTCCTTTTTACAAAAATGAAGGAGCAAGTTTTCACGGAATGGATAACAAAATATATTTATAACTGGCGGAAGTGACATGGCAGGGTTTTATTGACATTTTCGTGGGTTATGCGTTATACTGAAAACTTGGATAGGTCTGTGAATCAGACGGAAATCTATTTTTATGACAGATACAGATATGCATGAAAATCAAACATAATAAGAAAGGAAATATAGAAGTATGTACGAAAAGGTTTCTACAAAGCTGGACTTCACCAGCCGGGAAGAAAAAGTACTCAAGTTCTGGAAAGAGAACGAGATCTTCGAGAAGAGTATCGAAGAGAAGAAAGACCTGCCGACTTATACATTTTATGACGGCCCTCCAACTGCAAACGGCAAGCCGCATATCGGCCATGTGCTGACACGTGTGATCAAGGATATGATTCCGCGTTATCAGACAATGAAGGGTCATAAGATTATCCGTAAGGCCGGATGGGATACACATGGTCTTCCGGTTGAGCTTGAAATCGAGAAGGAGCTTGGTATCGATGGCAAGGAGCAGATCGAGGCGTATGGCTTAGATCCGTTTATCCGCAAATGTAAAGAGTCCGTATGGAAATACAAAGGTATGTGGGAAGAATTCTCCAACAAGGTAGGATTCTGGGCAGATATGGATAATCCGTATGTCACATATCACAATACATTTATCGAGTCCGAATGGTGGGCATTGAAGAAGATCTGGGACGACGGACTTCTCTACAAGGGATTCAAGATCGTACCTTATTGTCCACGTTGTGGAACACCGCTTTCGTCACATGAGGTAGCACAGGGGTATAAGACAGTCAAGGAACGTTCCGCTGTGGTACGTTTCAAGGTGATCGGTGAGGATGCGTATTTCCTTGCATGGACGACAACACCTTGGACACTTCCAAGTAATGTGGCACTCTGTGTGAATCCGGATGAGAACTACTGCAAGGTAAAGGCAGCAGACGGCTATACTTACTACATGGCAGAGGCTCTGCTTGACAAGGTACTTGGCGGCATGGCAGAGAAGCTTGTCAAGGAAGAGAAGATTACAGAGGGAACACCTGCATATGAAATCCTTGAGACCTACAAGGGTAAGGAATTAGAGGGCAAGGAATACGAGCCGCTTTTTGAGTGCACAAAGGCGTATGTGGCAAAGCTTCCACAGAAAGGACATTACATTACATGCGATTCCTATGTAACGATGTCCGATGGTACCGGTATCGTTCATATCGCACCGGCATTTGGTGAGGACGATGCAAACGTCGGAAGAAAATACGACCTTCCATTCGTTCAGTTTGTCGATGGCAAGGGTGATATGACAAAGGAAACACCTTACGCAGGATTGTTCGTAAAGGATGCAGATAAGCCGGTACTCGTTGATCTGGAGAAGGCAGGACTTCTGTTCGACGCTCCGAAGTTTGAGCATGAGTATCCACACTGCTGGAGATGTGACACACCGCTTATCTACTATGCAAGAGATACATGGTTCATCAAGATGTCCGCAGTGAAGGACAGACTGGTGAAGAATAATAACACCGTAAACTGGATTCCGGAAGGTATCGGTAAGGGACGTTTCGGCGCATGGCTGGAAAATGTTCAGGACTGGGGGCTGTCCCGTAACCGTTACTGGGGAACTCCACTGAATATCTGGGAGTGCTCGTGTGGCAAGCGTCACGCGATCGGTTCGATCGAGGAACTGAAATCCATGAGCGACAACTGCCCGGATGATATCGAGCTGCACCGTCCATACATTGATGCAGTGACGATCAAGTGTCCGGACTGTGGCGGCGAGATGAAGCGTGTGCCGGAGGTTATCGACTGCTGGTTCGATTCCGGTGCGATGCCATTTGCACAGTGGCATTATCCGTTTGAGAATCAGGATATCTTCGAGGACAACTTCCCGGCTGACTTCATCAGTGAGGCGGTTGACCAGACAAGAGGATGGTTCTATTCCCTGATGGCAATCTCCACATTGCTCTTTGACAAGGCGCCTTACAAGAATGTTATCGTGCTTGGTCACGTACAGGATAAGGACGGACAGAAGATGAGTAAGTCCAAGGGTAACGCGGTTGATCCGATGGATGCCCTGAACAAATACGGCGCAGATGCAATCCGCTGGTACTTCTACAGCAACTCCGCACCTTGGCTTCCAAACCGCTTCCATGAGGATGCAGTGGTCGAAGGCCAGAGAAAGTTCATGGGTACACTCTGGAACACGTATGCATTCTATGTACTGTATGCAAATATTGACGAATTTGATCCAACGAAGTATACATTGGAGTATGACAAGCTGTCCGTGATGGACAAGTGGCTGTTGTCAAAGCTTAATTCTATGGTGAAGTCCGTAGATGATAATCTGGGCAACTACCGTATTCCGGAGGCAACTAAGGCACTCGCGGAGTTTGTCGATGATATGAGTAACTGGTATGTCAGACGTTGTCGTGAGCGTTACTGGGCAAAGGATATGCCACAGGATAAGATCAATGCGTACATGACACTTTATACGGCACTTGTGACACTCTGCAAGACCGCAGCACCGATGATTCCGTTTTTGACAGAGGATATCTACCAGAACTTAGTTCGTACGGTAGATAAGAATGCACCGGAATCTATCCACCTGTGTGATTTCCCAGAGGTGAACGAGTCCATGATCGATCCGGAGCTTGAAGCAAGCATGGATGAAGTACTGAAGGTCGTTGTATTTGGACGTGCCGCAAGAAATACTGCGAACATCAAGTCCCGTCAGCCGATTGCAAATATGTACATCAAGGCTGCCAAGACACTGGATGATTATTTCGTAGATATCCTGCGTGACGAGCTGAATGTGAAGAATGTAGAGTTCAAGGAAGACCTGTCTGCATTTACCGCATACTCGTTCAAGCCACAGCTTCGTACCGTCGGACCAAAGTATGGCAAGCATCTGAACGCAATCAAGGAATACCTTGCAAATGTCGATGGCAACAAAGCGATGAGCGAGCTCAAGGCAGACGGTGTGATCAAGTTCACAGCCGATGATACAGAGATTGCACTCGCTGAGGAAGATCTGCTGATCGATGTAGCGAAGATGGACGGATATGTGACAGAGGGCGATAACTATGTAACGGTTGTTATCGACACAACCCTGACACCGGAGCTGATCGAGGAAGGCTATGTGCGTGAGGTGATCTCCAAGATCCAGACGATGCGTAAGGATTCTGACTTCCAGGTAACAGACCGCATCAAGGTCTATGTAACCGGCAATGCGAAGATCGCAGAGGTTATGGAGAAGAACGCAGATGAGATCAAGCGAGTCGTACTTGGCGATGCATTTGTGATGGATGCAGCGTGTGACAACTCAAAAGAGTGGAACATCAACGGCGAGAAAGTTACGATCGGCGTGGAAGTAAGTAAATAAAATAATAAGTAAAGTTCTGCAAATCAAACAGAGGATTTGCAAGCAAATTGTATAAAATTTTTTGTTAATTCACACATTCATGGGCAGATGTAACGAAAAATACATTTTTCATTGTATCGTGTAATTATGTCTGCTACACTGAATGTGTTGGAATGGGGCTGGGATGCCCTGAAATGACATGTCTGCGACGGGAGAGTATCGCGTAGAGAATTAGGATTGTATGCCGGATGATGGTGTGCTGTCGGATAAGCTACGATAACGGTAATGAGAGGATTAGCAACGGGGATGATATGGACATGTTACGTAAGATAAGTGTGGGCATTTTCGGATGCACATACGCACATAAACAAGGAGGATTAATTCTATGAAGAAGATGGCTGATTTCGATAAGGAAAGCTTCAAGAAGGACGTCATTAACAACGTCAAAAACCTTTTCCGTAAGACTATCGATGAAGCAACACAGGAACAGGTATTTCAGGCAGTGTCCTACGCAGTGAAGGATCATATCATTGATCGCTGGATCGCTACGCAGAAGGCATACGAGGAGAAGAATGCAAAGACTGTTTACTACCTGTCTATGGAGTTCCTTATGGGCCGTGCACTTGGTAATAATATGATCAACCTCACATGCTATGAGCAGGTGAAGGAAGCATTGGCAGAGCTTGGCTTTGACTTGAATGTGATCGAGGATCAGGAGCCGGATGCAGCACTTGGTAATGGTGGTCTTGGCAGACTGGCTGCATGTTTCCTGGATTCCCTTGCTACATTGAACTACCCTGCATATGGTTGTGGTATCCGTTATCGTTACGGTATGTTCAAGCAGGCAATCGAGAATGGTTACCAGATCGAGAAGCCGGATAACTGGTTGAAGAACGGCAATCCATTTGAGGTAAAGCGTCCGGAGTATGAAGTAGAGGTTAAGTTCGGTGGCTATGTAGCGACAGAATGCAGAGAGGGAAAGAATTACTTCGTACACAAGGATTATCAGGCAGTTCGTGCGATTCCATATGATCTTCCAATCATTGGATATGGCAATAATGTTGTAAATACACTCCGTATCTGGGATGCAGAGCCGGTACAGGAGTTCAATCTTAATTCATTTGATAAGGGTGAGTATCAGAACGCAGTGGAGCAGGCAAACCTTGCCCGTAACATCGTTGAGGTACTTTATCCAAACGATAACCATTATTCAGGTAAGGAGCTTCGCTTAAAGCAGCAGTACTTCTTCGTATCCGCTTCTGTACAGAGAGCAATCCTGAAGTTCAAGGAGAACAACGCAGATATCCATGATCTTCCAAACAAGGTTACATTCCAGCTGAACGATACACATCCAACTGTAACAGTAGCAGAGCTTATGAGAATCCTTGTTGATGAGGAGAATCTTGAGTGGGATGATGCTTGGGATATCACTTGCAGAACATGCGCATATACAAACCATACAATCATGGCTGAGGCACTTGAGAAGTGGCCAATCGACCTCTTCCAGAAGCTTCTTCCTAGAGTATATCAGATCGTAGATGAGATCAACCGTAGATTCGTTCTTAAGATTGAAGATATGTATCCGGGCAACCAGGATAAGGTTCGCAGCATGGCTATCCTCTATGATGGTCAGGTTAAGATGGCTCACCTTGCTATCGCCGGATCTTACTCCGTAAACGGTGTTGCTAAACTTCATACAGAAATCTTGAAGAAGCGTGAGCTTCGTGATTTCTACGAGATGCGTCCGGAGCAGTTCAACAACAAGACAAACGGTATTACACAGAGAAGATTCCTTCTCCATGCAAACCCATTGCTTGCTGACTGGGCTACAAAGAAGGTCGGCGACGGCTGGATCACAGATCTTCCGGTACTTGAAGGTCTGAAGAAGTACGCAACAGACAAGAAGGCTCAGAAGGAGTTCATGGACATTAAGTACAAGAACAAGGTTCGTCTGGCTGAGTACATCAAGGAACACAATGGTATCGATGTAGATCCGAACTCTATCTTCGATGTTCAGGTTAAGAGACTTCATGAGTACAAGAGACAGCAGCTTAACATCCTTCATGTTATGCATCTGTACAATGAGTTGAAGGCAAATCCGGATATGGATTTTGAGCCGACAACATTTATCTTCGGTGCAAAGGCAGCAGCTGGTTACAAGACAGCAAAGCTTACAATTAAGCTGATTAACTCTGTAGCAGACGTGATCAACAATGATAAGTCTATCAAGGGCAAGATCAAGGTTGTATTCATCGAGAACTACCGTGTATCAAACGCAGAGATCATCTTCGCAGCAGCAGATGTATCGGAGCAGATCTCAACAGCTTCCCGTGAGGCTTCCGGTACAGGTAACATGAAGTTCATGTTGAACGGTGCTGTTACACTTGGTACGATGGATGGTGCAAACGTAGAGATCGTAGAGGAAGTTGGTAAGGAGAACGCATTTATCTTTGGACTTTCAGCTGAGGAAGTAATGAAGTATGAGAAGGATGGCGGTTACTATCCAATGGACATCTACAATTCAAATCCAAAGGTTAAGAAGGTTCTTGACCAGCTGGTAGATGGAACTTACTCAAATGGCGATAAGGAATTGTTCCGTGACTTATATGATTCTCTTGTAATGAAGGACGTATACTTCACATTGAAGGATTTCGATTCTTATGCAGATGCACAGAAGCGTGTAAACAAGGCTTACAAGGATAAGGCTAACTGGGCTAAGATGGTTATGCTCAACACTGCTTGTGCAGGTAAGTTCTCTTCTGATAGAACAATCGAAGAGTATGCACAGGAGATCTGGAAGCTTGAGAAAGTAGAAGTTACATTGTAATTTTATAGATAGGAATATATGAGCGGCTGTGCGTGCACATGCCGGTTATATGGGAGAAGGCTGTCACCGATGGTGGCAGCCTTTTTTGGAGTAAAGCAAGCTGGATTAGGAAGAAAATAGTAGAATGGAGGGAATTCCCCCATTTATGTGGTGCATTTGACGACCGCTAATCAGAGCAAGATGCGCAGAGCGCATCTTGTCTCTGTGGATATTGGGGCGGATTGGGTAGAAAGTGGCAGAACGGGAGAAAGTCCCCAACCGGAAGCTGAGAAGAAGCAAGCAGGTTGGGTAGAAAATGGCAGAGCGGGAGAAAATCCCCAATCGGAAGTTGCCGAGAAGCAAGTAGGTTGGGTAGAAAATGGCAGAGCGGGAGAAAATCCCCAACCGGAAGGTAAAGAGAAGCAAGTAGGTTGGGTAGAAAATGGCGGAACGGGAGAAAATCCCCAACCGGAAGGTAAAGAGAAGCAAGCAGGTTGGGTAGAAAGTGGTAGAGCGAGAGAAACTCCCCAACCGGAAGCTACGAGAAGTAGTGCTCGATGATATGTAGGACAAGTTCAGAATCAAGTGGCGTTTGAAGCGACTCATATGTAAGAATCAAATTGCCGTCAGGATAGATATTGTTCCGGCAATAACGTCGGATTTTCGTTAAGGCATTGTCGAGATAGTCTTCCTCCCCCATCATTCCTAAGTGCTCCCAATAATATATTTTCTTTGTGACAGGATGTCGGATCGTGAAGTCCGGATAGACAGTATGAGATCCAAGTTGCAAACATGCTTCATATCGAAAAGGAATTTGCTTTGAAAATAGGGCATTGGCAATAAGAACTTCTGATTTGGAACGTACCAGAATCCCCGCATAAGTATTATGAATTAATTTTTCTGGATAGTTATTGGATCTTTGATAGTCGGTTGTTGACCATGAAACTTCATCATTGAAAACTGCTGAAAGTAGAAGATTGTGATAGGAAGAATCTGGAGATAGAAGTTTGTCAATTCTTCGTGTGTGTGGTGGTGCAATTTTCAAGCATTTTTTTAGAAATGTAATTTCATCCAAATCATCTTTTAGACGGGCGAGATAGTATTTTTTCTGCATTAATTTATTGGCTAATTTCTCTTGTGAGCGTGGCAGATAGTTTCGTTTCCCTTCAGATATTAAGTACCATCGAATGTATTGTTTGTCGCGTTCACAAGATATGTTTTCCTCTGGTAGATTCTTTAGCTTTTGCTGTATCCAGTGTACTTCAGCTAATAAATGTTCGAGTTCCTTTTGCATTTTTTGTACGTCCATAAAAACCTCCGTTGTTAAATAAAATAATTATAGTTTTTGAAATTGACTAGGAACATGACAGGAAACTGATAGAAAATGTCCCTAGTCAGAAAGAAAAATATGGGACCGGGGGAAGTAGAATCCGGGTCAGAAAAAGTGTTATGACATGACATAGTTTGATACAATTATGCCTGTTTCGTTATAATGTTCATTATGTAATAAAATAATGGGTAAAAATAAGAACATGTAGATAAATTCACTTTAGAAATTAAATGAATTAACCATATAGACAATAGCATGGATTATGATTGCTTGTAAAGAACTTTTTGAGTAAAAAATGCAAGTTTAGGAGATTTGCACAAATTCAAGTGGGAATATGCTGGGGGAAAATGGAGAAAATATAAGATTTGCACTAAACGAAGAACGAGTGATGAGGTTGCAACAGAGAAAAATCAAAAATATGTGATGAAGTTACAATATAGTAAATCCCAAAAGTATGTGACAGAGTAGTGGTAAAGTAAACCAAAAGGGAAAAAGCTCCAAATTGTAAGGAGTTTAATTAGGTTTATTAAAGTAGGTAATCTGTCAGAAACAAACTTAATTCCTTAAAATGGAACGCTCAATTATTCGGATAGAATTGGTTTCATGGACGCCGACATCATGCAATATCCAGATATATTACAATCGTATAACATGGAAACATTTGCATCTGAAATTCCACCGATGGCGTACACTGGAATAGAAACAGCATTGCAGATTGACTTCAGCCAGTCAATACCTCTTCCCGGAAGCCCTTTTTTACAATCCGTTGTAAAGATATGTCCGGCGGTGATGTAATCTGCACCATGTGATTCTGCAAAGACTGCGTCCTCTACACTGTGGATAGAGGTTCCGATCCTTTTGATGTGCGGATATTTTCTTCGGAAGCCGTCAGAAGATGTTGTTGCGGATGTAGTATTCTCATGGGACAGACCATTATCTGAAGTTATAACAGAGGTACCATGAGTCAGATCGTTATTTGAAGTTATAACAGAGGTACCAGAAGCATCAGAAGCCAGGACAGAACTATTAGATAGGGAATTCTGAAAATTATTTTGTCCTGAATTGCCTGATTGACAAAGTAAATTCGTAAACATGAAAAATGGCAGATGCAGATCTGTACCAAATTCTTCGGCAACCGCTGGAAAATTGTGTACAATGATGCGGGAGGACATTATGTTGAATCCATCGGAGCATATTGATTTTGTGAGGGTAGAATTATCTGATCTTGAGTTAATGGTGAGCGGATTCTTTGGAGATGTACAGTTATTGGAGGTCAAGTTAGTTGCGGAGCGATAGGAATGTTGGGCAGAGAAAATATCAGCGATAAATTCATGGTATTCCTCTACGCTTAGATCCTTTTCACGAACTAGAATTTTGTCGTAAGAATTATTGTTTAGAAGCACACGAATCTGGCGGGATAAGCAAGTGAGCGGTGTGTCCTCTGCACTTGCTAAGCCTGCCTGTTTGTATAATTCATAACATATAGTCCGGTTTGTTACTGCGATTCGTGTTTGTGTCATCATATTCTGTAATCCTTTCGAAAATATCATTTGATAATTGTAAATATTCCCTAGTCTTGATATGTCCGCTATGGCGTAGGTTGGGGGGGAGAAATTCATATTATAGGAAAAGTCCCCCAACAAGTAGGCGATTAAGCCATGGCAAATTGGGTAAAAAATTGAATAGTGCAAAAACCCCCCAATAAATAGGTAATTAGACTATAGCAAGTTGGGGAGAAAAACCGTATTGTAGGAAATCTCCCCAACAAGTAGACAATTAAATTAAGGAAACTTGGGTAAAAAATCTAAATAGCTAAAATTTCCCCAACCAATAACTAATAAAGCCATGATGCTACCAGTCTAAATTAGAATACCCAAAACCTAATTATGATACTCCTCCGTGTACAAGTAGTCGTTCAATACCGGCTGCATGCCCTGGGCGCGGATGGCATCGTAGATTTCCTCGAAGCTACGGTTGTCAGCAATCTCGAACTGCTCATCACCGGCATCTGCAGCATCAACCTGTGAACCGTCATTTACGCATGCGTGAGCAGCATCAGCCTGTGAACCGTCATTTACGCATGCGTGAGCAGCATCAGCCGGTGAACCGTTATTTGCGCATGCCAGACCATCGTCTGTCTGTGCGCTATTATTCACACTTTTCTGGATAGAATCTATCTTTGTTACTTCGTGTGCTTCGTATTTCTCCTTGTGGTCACCGATACCGGTCGATACACCTGCGGAAATCTTCGTTGCGGCGATGCGGATGATACCGTCACGGAAGCGCGCTTCCTCGCGGGAAGAAACTGTGATTGCTGCAAATGGAAGGAACAACCGGTAAGCACATAAGATCTGGCAGAGGACATTTTCGTGGACATCCTTTGGATTGATCTTGTCGTTGTTGATGATCGGACGAAGACGCGGACAGGAAATAGACATTTCCGCATGAGGGTATTTGCGCTGTAAATAATATACGTGCAGAGCTGTTGCAAGAGCATCTGTGTGGTAATCATCGAGCCCCAGCAAAGCGGAGAATCCGACACCACGCATGCCGCCGCGAAGCGCGCGCTCCTGTGCGTCAAAACGGTATGGCCATACACGCTTGTGTCCCATCAGATGAAGCGTCTCATATTTGTCTGGGTTGTAAGTCTCCTGAAAGACAGTGATGTAGTCGGCACCGCATTCGTGAAGATAGTGATATTCGTCGGTATTGACTGGGTAGATCTCCAGACCGATATTCCGGAAATATTTCCGCGCCAGCTTGCACGCTTCGCCGATGTATTTCACGTCACTTACGGCGCGGCTCTCGCCGGTCAGCATCAGGATTTCCTCAATGCCGGAATCTGCGATGACCTTCATCTCTGCTTCCATTTCTGCTTCGGTAAGCTTCTTTCTGTGAATGTGGTTGTAGCAGTTGAAACCGCAGTATACACAGTAATTCTCACAATAGTTCGCAATGTATAATGGCGTGAAAATGTACACACAGTCGCCGAAATGTGCCAACCGCTCCTTCTGTGCCAGAGCAGCCATTTCCTCCAAATGTGGAAGTGCGGCAGGGGATAAAAGTGCTTTGAAATCCTCAATGCCACAGTGTCCCTGCTTCGCATTTGCAAGGGCTGTGCGGACATCTGCGTCAGTGTAAGCGTTGTAATCATAGGACTGCATGGCTGCGCGCACCTTGTCCTTGATATCAGAATCCAGCACTTCCATGCCGTCCATATATTCCATATGGTTGGTGCGGGATGCCGGGTTTTCCTCCAAGTCCTTCTTGCGCTTCTGCGCTTCCGGGGAGAGGTAGGAATTATCTATCGTATATTCTTGTTCCATTCGTTATTTTCCTCCTATCGCAAAAATCCGGTCAGAGGATCGGAAGCTGCGCCGCCCTTGTCGAGTACGCGCCCAGGTCCTGCCAGATAAGCTTTACGACCGGCGATGATTGCATCCTTAAATGCGCTGGCCATCATCGGGATATCACCGGCAGTTGCAATCGCGGTGTTCGCCATAATGGCAGCGGCACCCATTTCCATTGCTTCACAAGCCTGTGAAGGGCGTCCGATACCGGCATCGACGATGATCGGGAGGTCGATCTCATCAATCAGAATCTGGATGAAATCCTTCGTTGCAAGACCCTTGTTGGAACCAATCGGCGATGCGAGCGGCATGATACAGGCGGCGCCTGCATTTGCCAGATCACGGGCAACATTCAGGTCTGGATACATGTAAGGCATAACGACAAAGCCTTCGTTCGCGAGGACTTCTGTCGCTTTGATCGTCTCCTGATTGTCAGGAAGCAGGTATTTGGAATCGCGCATGATCTCGACCTTGACGAAATCAGTGCCAGCCATTTTACGGGCGAGGCGGGCGATACGGATTGCTTCCTCTGCATTTCTTGCGCCGGATGTGTTCGGCAGCAGCGTTACGTTCTTCGGGATAAAGTCCAGAATATTCTCTTCTGGTCTGGTATTGGCACGGCGCAGGGCGAGCGTGACGATCTCGGCATCGGCATATTCGACTGCCGCACGGATCAGGTGGGAATTGTATTTTCCGGAACCCAAGATAAAGCGGGAATGAAACTCATGTCCGCCAAGCATGAAAACATCGTTGTTATTCTCCATATTTGAAACCTCCGTTTATAAAATATCAAAAAAGCCACGCGAAAAAACCACACCCGTGGTGGTGTGCCCCTTCGCGCAGCCATATATGACAAACACTCTGCTATTATTATAGACATTATACGGAATATGTCAAGCCGGAAGCAATCGCGAGCACACATACAAAAATACAGCATGCTGCTCCGCGTTTGTACATATAATAAAACGAGCAAGAAAAGGGTTGTTGTATATGAAAGTATTTCCATATATTTTAGTGGCGGTTGTCTGTGCAATCGTGGTGCCGTGTCTCGTCACATTCTGCGTGAATGGAAAGCAGGGGGACGGGACTGCCTCGCTGGAACGCATTTCAACCGGGAGAGATGTGCTGGTGCAGACGAAAGCGGGAAATGAGCTGGTGGATGTGGAAAAATATGTAGCGCATATCATGCCGGGAATCGTGGATGCAAGCGCGGATGACAGCTATTTGCAGGCACAGGCGGTCGCGCTTCGGACGAAGGTGTATTATGCGATGGGAGACGCGACCGTAATACAGGCGTCAGATCTGGAATTTCAATATTATACGGAAGAAGATTATATCGCAAAATGGGGCAGGGAGAATTACAAATCCGTCAAGGCGCGTTATGAGCGTGCGGTGATCGCCACCAAAGGAAAAATAATCGAGCAAAAAGAAAATAATTGAATAAAAGGAAAATAATGTGTCCATACTAGCATTAGCAAATCAAAAGGAGGCAGAGTATGGACCGATTCAAAGAATTTTTGCGGACAAAGGGACTGTATATTGCGATAGGCACAGGCGTTCTGGCGTTCGTTGGTCTGATGGTAATCTATAATTACAATACTTACAAAAGCGAGTTTGGAGTAGACAAGCAGACGGTGGATCTGAATGCACCGGAGGTAACAGAAACAACGGAACAGGTTGCTGAGACAAAGGTGGAGATGCCGGAAACAGCAGAGGCAAATTCCGATGAAGCAGTTGCTGGTGATACCGATGCGGACAATCAGACAGCACAGGAAATAGCTGCAAATAAAGATGCACAAAGTGTGGATACAGAAAACAGCACAAATGAAAGCGCACAAAATACAGATGAAAGTACAAGTGACAGCAATGCATCATCTGAAGCGACTGCAGAGACAAGCAGTGATGGCGTGATCGTCAATGAAGATGGTGTGGTTGTTGCGAATGCCTACAACGAAGGTGGCACGCTCGTATGGCCAGTAGATGGAAAGGTCATCTTGCCATACAGCATGGACACAACCGTATACTTCAAGACACTTCGTTCTTATCGTTGCAATCCGGGTATCCTGATCGCTGCAGATGAGGGAGAAAATGTATTGGCAGCCTATGAGGGCGTTGTCGAGTCTGTCAGCGAGGACAAAGAGCATGGAACGACGGTGACTGTAATCATGGGAAATGGATTCAAAGCAATCTACGGACAGTTGATGAATGTCACTGTCGCCGAGGGTGATACGATTACAACCGCGCAGAATATCGGCGAGGTTGCTCCTCCAAGCAGTTACTATACCGAGGAAGGTACACATGTATTTTTCGAGCTGATGAAGAATGGCGTGCCAATCAACCCAATGATTCTGATGCAGTAGTACTGATTATTGGGTGACTGTTGGGTAAAAAATGCAGTAGAATAAAAATTCCCCAGTTGGAAGCTGGCTAGAAAGTGGCTGATTGGGGAATAAATTCATATAACAAAAAATTCCCCAACCGGAAGCTGCTTGAGAGCGTAAATGGTTGGGGATTTTTTGTTTTTACGTATAATTTACCCAGTAAAACAGACACAGAAGTCAAATATTGGGGAAATTGTTATGAACCGGCGATTTTTCATCAATTACAGTTCAACACCAATTATGATTTATCACCCATCAAAGTTCATCGTCGACACAGTCTGCGCACTCTTCACACAAACCAGTAAACAATACAGATACGCCATCCACGCGGCATGGTGAGATTTCTGCAGCCTGTGCAATCAGATCATCCTCGAAATTCATATGGATATCACGCACGGCACCGCATTTCGTACATAAAAGGTGGGCATGTGGGTCGGTGCAGGCGTCGTAGTGATCGGTTTTTCCGTCTACATGCAGACGCAGAATCCTGCCGGACGCTGCCATCTGGTTTAAGTTCCGGTAGACCGTACCGAGACTGATCGTTGGGAGGTCGTTCCGCAAATACTGGTAGACAGCATCCGCAGTCGGGTGATCGGTTCTGCCCGTCAGAAAGTTTATAATTGATTCTCGTTGATGACTATATTTGCTTGTTGCCATAGATACCTCCGTTACTATATATACTAATACACTGTATGCACAATATATGAGCTGACACACTCTGAACAATATATGAGTTAACGTACTCTGCACATTATCTGTATACGAATAGTATTGATACTATATCATAAAATAGTAATAATTCTTATTATTTAGTATAGTGAATAATACACATTCTGTCAACCAAAAAATTATATAAAACGAGGAAAAGAATCTAGTAAAAACATAGAAAATCACAAGTATTTGTAAGTATTTGACTGATTTCGATTGACATAAAATTCCATCATTGTTATAGTAAATCTGTGTTGTTTACTAAATAAATATTTACCTGATAAAAGGAAGCGAATATATGAATTTCGGTATGATAACCGATGAATTAAACATGCAGGAGACGAAGCAGGTCATTCACTCCATTTTAAATGCCGGATGTGAGGCAAGCATCGTCATTGACCGTTCCAGCTTTGAGATTCTGTATCAGAATGACAAGGCGATTGAATTGATGGGAAATCGTGTCGGCATGATTTGTCATGAGGTGCTTTGTACGAAGGAAACTCCGTGTATGGACTGCCCGATGCAGCATATCAAGACACAGGCACCGCTGGTGCGGGAGCGTTATGAGGAGCTGCTTGATGGCGTGGCAACGTGGCGTTATCATGATATTGCATGGTTTGACGGTAGAGACGCTGTGCTTGCAACATTGGTCGCACTTGGCGACAATGAGCAGGTAGTTATGCAGAATATGATGGAGCAGGCAGTCAAGCTGATGGATCATACACCAGACGAGGTGGACAAGCTGACTGGCATTTCGAACCGGATTCGGTTTTATGATCAGACGCAGGTTGCGATTCAGGATTTATACAATAATTATGCAATTGTGTTGTTAGACATTGAGCGTTTTAAGAATATTAACGATATCCACGGTATTGCGGAGGGCGATCAGGTGCTCCGTTTTGTAGCGCGGGTATTGCAGGAGACATATGGCAATCAGAACAATTACGCAAGATTGCATTCGGATATGTTCGTCTTTTATATGAGCTATGATAAAAAGGGCGAGATCATCAAAGAGATTGAGAAGCTGCGCAAGAAGATCAGCAACAATCCATTCCAGTATGATATCGTGACAAAGTTCGGTATTTATCTGGTGAATGACCGAAGTATTCCGGTGAATCTGATGTGCGACCGTGCGATGATGGCAGAGCGTACCGTAAAGGGTAATATCATGAAGTTCTGTGCATTTTATGATGAGCATTACCGCGAGGAGATGCTGCGTGCCGGACAGATCGAGCAGGATATGGAGAAGGCGCTGACCGAGCATCAATATCAGATGTATCTGCAGCCGAAGTATCGTTTGAAGGACAACTCCCTGTGTGGTGCCGAAGTGCTTTGCAGATGGCAGCATCCAGAGAAGGGCTTGATCCCGCCGAACGATTTTATTCCGTTATTTGAGAAGAACGGCTTTATTTTGAAGCTGGATGAATACATGTGGGAAGAGGCGTGTAAGAATATCCGCCGCTGGTTGGATCAGGGACGTTCGGTTGTGCCGATATCCGTGAATATATCGAGATATCATATTCAGCACAACGATCTGGAAAAGGCGTTGATGGAGCTGATCCACAAATACGATCTCACACCGGATATGCTGAATCTGGAGATTACAGAATCCCTGTTTTTAGACAAGCCGGAGGAGCTGAATCGTGTGCTTGACCGTCTTCAGAAGCTGGGATTTAAGCTGGAGGTGGACGATTTCGGTTCCGGATTCTCCTCATTGAATCTGATTCGAAATATCTCGGTCGATACGATCAAGATCGACAAGGAATTCCTTGATAGTGAGATCGCTTCGGAGAAGGGCAAGATTGTGGTAAATCACACCATCGGTATGGCGAAGGATCTGCATTTGCAGGTAATCGCGGAAGGCGTCGAGACAAAGGCACATGTGGATTTCCTGAAGAATTCCAACTGTGATATCGCGCAGGGATTTTATTTTGCAAAGCCAATGCCTGTACCAGAGTTTGAGCGGATTGCTTTTTAACCCCGCTTATTAAAAATACGAATACTAGCTTGACATATAGTATAGGGCTGTTGTATATTTTCTGTATGAGAGTCACTTAGCCGATATGCAAGTGCAGTTATAAAATGAAATGTAAAAGGAGACTAATAGTATGTTAGAAAAGTTAAAGGAAATTATTGCAGACCAGCTTAGCGTTGACGAGAGCGAAATCGAACTCTCAACATCTTTCAAGGATGATCTTGGCGCAGATTCTTTGGATCTTTATGAGCTTGTTATGGCTTTGGAAGAGGAGTATGGTTGTGAGATCCCTGCAGATGACGTAGCTGCTATGGCAACTGTAGAGGATGTTGTTAATTACCTTAAGAACAACGGTATCGAGGACTAATCGGGACTTAGGACCGAATTTCTACATATGAGGGCATCACCTGTCGGGTGGTGCCTTTTTTATGTGGTGACTGCATACAAAAACAGCGGCTGCACGATGTGCAGCCGCTGCTATTTTTATCTGTGAATTGTCTCGTTAGTTATCAATTAACCAAGAACAACCTCAACCTTATGAGCCTTGCCATCACCAGCAACAGGGATTACATTTCCGTCGATTGCCTTGCCATCAACAGTCATGCTCTTAACACCCTTGCATACGTGATCTGGGTTCTTAACCTCGATATCATATGTGTCGCCACGGAACTGACGGGAAGCCTTCAAACCATCCCAAGCAGAAGGGATAGAAGGATCAATCTTCAAACCGTCGAAGTCAGGCTGTACACCAAGGATGTACTGAGAAATAGCTACCATGTTCCAAGCAGCAGTACCTGTCAGCCATGAGTTCTTACCCTGACCGAAGTTCTTACCTGTCTGACCGATATCAGAACCAGCATCCTTACCACCGATCATCTGTCCATATACATATGGCTCAGTCTTGTGGATATCAGATGTCTCTTCTGTGAATGCAGGAGCGATCTCTGAGTAGTACTTGAATGCCTGATCACCCTGACCAGCGTAAGCTGCTGCACAGATGATCCATGCATTGTTGTGTGTGAAGATACCAGCGTTCTCCTTGTATCCGCCCGGATATGTAGAGATCTCACCGTACTGGATGTAGTACTTTGTATAAGCTGGGTTGTTCAGTACAAGACCATGCTTTGTATTCAGTCTCTCATCGATGGCTGCAAGTGTCTTCATATCACAGCCCTGATCCTTACCGATCTCAGACATGATTGCGAAGCCCTGTGGCTCGATGAATATCTTACCTTCTTCACATTCCTTAGAACCCATCTTCTCGCCGTTTGCATCGTATGCGCGGATGAACCAGTCGCCATCCCAAGCGGATTCCATAATGTTTGCTTTCATCTTATCGATCTCAGCCTGAGCAGCTGTTGCCTCGTCATCCTTGCCAAGGTGCTTCAGGATAGATACATAGTTAGGACCTGCATATGTGAAGAGTGTAGCAACCATAACAGACTCAGCAACCTTAGAGTAGCCACCCTCAGCAGCAAACTTAGGGTTTGTATATGTCTGGAAGCTCTCACCTGGTGTGTCAGAGTAGCATGAAAGGTTGATACAGTCATTCCAGTCTGCACGCATTGCAAGTGGAAGTCCGTGAGGTCCAAGGTTATTTACGATCTTGTAGAAGGAAACCTTCAAGTGATCAAGCATTGGCTTTGCCTTAGACTCGTCGTTATCATAAGGAACCATCTCATCGAGGATACCCCAGTCACCTGTCTCCTTGATGTAAGCGGAAACAGAAAGGATCATCCACAATGGATCATCGGAGAAGTCACCACCGATATCGGAGTTACCCTTCTTGGTCAGTGGCTGATACTGATGGTAGCAACCGCCATCCTCAAGCTGAGTTGAAGCGATATCAATAATTCTCTCTCTTGCACGGTCTGGAATCTGGTGAACGAAACCAAGGATATCCTGGTTTGAATCACGGAATCCCATACCACGACCGATACCTGATTCGAAGTAGGAAGCAGAACGTGAAAGGTTGAATGTAACCATACACTGATACTGGTTCCAGATATTAACCATACGGTTAACCTTGTCATCTGGTGTGTCAACATTTAAGATGCCAAGGAGATTATCCCAAGTAGCCTTCAGCTCTGCAAGACCAGCAGCAACCTTCTCAGGTGTGTTGTACTTGTCCATCATAGCAAGAGCCTTTACCTTATTAATAGTCTTACCATCTGCTTCGAACTTCTCCTCAACTGGCATCTCTACATAACCAAGGATGAAGATGAGTGTCTTAGACTCGCCCGGAGCAAGTGTGATCTCTTTATAATGAGAAGCGATTGGTGACCAGCCATCTGCAAAGGAGTTGTTAGCCTTACCAGCTTCAACTGCCTGTGGATTGTGGAAACCATTGTACAAACCGATGAATGCATCACGGTCTGTATCGTAACCATCGATGGTGTCATTTACAGAATAGAATGCGTAATGATCACGTCTGTCTCTGTACTCAGTCTTGTGGTAGATGGTAGAATCCTTTACCTCTACACGACCAGTACTGAAGTTTCTCTGGAAGTTTGTGCAGTCGTCCTGTGCATCCCACAGACACCACTCAGCAAATGAGAAGAAGGAGAATGTCTTAGCTTTGTCGCTCTCATTTGTCAGAACTACCTGCTGTACTTCGCCATCGTAATTCTGTGGTACGAAGAAAGTTACTTCTGCCTTCAGATCGTTCTTCTTACCTGAGATAATGGTATAACCCATACCATGACGGCACTCGTAAGCATCCAGCTCTGTCTTCACTGGAGACCAGCCTGGATTCCAGATGGTGCCATTCTCGTTAATATAGAAGTAACGGCCACCCATATCAATAGGTACGTTGTTGTAACGGTAACGAGTGATTCTTCTAAGACGAGCGTCTTTGTAGAAGGAATATCCTCCTGCTGTGTTTGAAATCAAGGAGAAGAATCCCTGTGTGCCTAAGTAGTTGATCCATGGATATGGAGTTCTAGGCGTTGTAATGACGTACTCACGATTTGCGTCATCAAAGTAACCAAATTTCATGTATAATACCTTCCTTTCATAAAACACTGCCCTCATTATATAATAAAAATAGTCAAAGCACAACAAAAATTCTCGCATTCAGGCAACAAATTGCACAAACGAAAAATGCAGAAAGTATGCCAGAAAACTCCCTATTTACAAGGACGAATACCAATTATGACAGATTAAGTGTCAATTTTGCAAGGTCTATTGCAATTCACAAATTGCTATACTATATTTTTGGAGATGAATGGTAACAAAAGATAAAATTTCCGGGCGTGGCGTCCGGTGACAGGGAGAAATGGGAAACATGGGAGAGAAAAAGTTCAAAATTCAGCACTGGCATATTGTCGCAGTGATGCTTATGGTGTACGATACAATTGTAGTTAATTTTGCGTATGCGGTTGCATTGTGGTTGCGGTTTGACTGCCGGTTCTCAGCAATTGATATCAAATATCTGGAAGCGTGGATCGCATATATACCGGTTCGAACGGTTATCACGCTGACAGTCTTCTGGCTCACAAGTATGTACAAACGAATATGGCGGTTCCTTGGCATCCGTGAATTACTGCCAATGACGAACGCGACATTGATCGCAGGACTGATCAACCTGTGTGGAATCACGATCTTCCTGCAGCGTATGCCGATTTCCTACTATATATTAGGATTTGTTCTGGAATATGTATGTGTGATCGGACTGCGGTATTCGTATCGTATCTTTGTCACAGAACGAAACCGGGCACATGGCAAGCAGGTGGACAATGTCATGGTTATTGGAGCCGGTGCGGCAGGACAGACGCTGATGCGGGAAATCCAGCGGTCATCCAAGCTCAACAACATGCGTGTGAAATGTTTTATTGATGATAATAAGAACAAGAATGGACGTTTTATCGAGGGTGTTCCGGTAGCAGGAACAAGAGACGATATATTTGCTGCATAAGATCGATCAAATCATCTTTGCTATTCCAACGGCAACAAAGGATGAGCGTCGGGAGATACTTAATATATGTAACGAGACGAATTATGACAGTCAGAAGAATTTCTTCGATACATCTGCAGTAGAATCGGTCATTGAATTGGTAATGAAGTATAATCCATCTGCAATTATGGTAATTAAGTCCACAATTCCGGTGGGATATACGAAATCCATCCGGAAGAAATATTGTTGTGAAAACATTATTTTCAGTCCGGAATTTCTGCGGGAATCAAAGGCGTTGTATGATAATTTATACCCAAGCCGTATCATTGTTGGAACGGATATGGATGATGAGAGACTGGTTGCGGCGGCACATACATATGCGGGGCTGTTGCAGGAAGGCGCAATCAAGGAGAATATTGACACGCTGATCATGGGGTATACGGAAGCAGAGGCGGTCAAGCTTTTTGCAAATACATATCTGGCACTGCGTGTATCGTATTTCAACGAGCTCGACACATATGCGGAGATGAAGGGCTTTGATACGCAGCAGATCATCAATGGTGTGTGTTTGGATCCGCGAATCGGCACACATTACAATAACCCAAGTTTTGGTTATGGAGGATATTGCCTGCCGAAGGACACAAAGCAGTTGTTGGCGAACTATCAGGATGTGCCGGAGAACCTGATTGAAGCGATTGTGGAATCAAACCGGACGAGGAAGGATTATATTGCGGATCGAGTGCTGGAGATTGCTGGAGCGTATGGACCGAATGAAGACTACGATGCTTCGAAGGAAAAGGAAGTTGTCGTTGGTGTGTACCGCTTGACGATGAAAAGTAATTCGGATAATTTCCGGCAGAGTTCCATCTAGGGAGTCATGAAGCGGATCAAGGCGAAAGGCGCAACCGTGATCGTGTATGAGCCGACTTTGGAGGATGGTAGCACATTCTTTGGCGGCAGAGTTGTGAATGATCTGGCGCAGTTCAATGATCTGTCGCAGGCGATCATTGCGAACCGGTATGATGCTTGTCTGGATGATGTGGCGGACAAGGTGTATACGAGAGATATATTTAGGAGAGATTAGGGATGGGAGACCGTCGGGAGCGTAGTGCTTTCGGCGGTTTTTTTACGTTTTTAAAATTTATTTTCGCCTGTACCCCGCATTCTTGCGTGCTTTTCCTAAATGTTCCAAACTTACGCTTTACAATGTATTTTCACCTGTGATATGGTTTTTGTGTCGACAAGGTTGGATGGATGAACCATCACCCCGGGGCAATACAGGAGGAGTGTATGGCGAAGATGGAGTTGAACAGGCAGGAAGAGTATCTGAATCGGATTGACAGACTGAAGCTGATGGATGATGACTTCTTTTCCGAGGCGCTGGATGGAAAGGTTGAAGCGGTAGAATTTATTTTGCAGGTGGTGCTGGAAAAAATTGTAGATTTGTGTAGAATAATGGTTATAAGACATGTGTGGGAGCATGACTTATAGGGGTGAGGGGAATTCTATATAGTTATCGTTCTTATTGCAAATTCTTTTTTCTAGAAAAAATGTCGATAGTTGAGAACCTCTGAAAAATTCCCATGTACGAAAGTGAGACAAAATTCGCATTTAAAATTGTGATGATGATTTGTCTGTCGTATGCAGCACAGTAGTTGTTACTTTTGTTTGATACACGGCGGGAATAGTAGAGCTGAATAGTTTTGAAGATTATACAAGGGGGATAAAATGACTTTATTTTTGATTGGAAATGGTTTTGATTTAATTGTGGTATGAATACGAGATTCTCGGATGGTTAATTCAGATTCGAAATCTCCTATTATTGAGGCATTCAAAAGAGAAATATCATTGGATATAGATCGTTGGGGTGATTTCGAGATGGAGATGTGTGATTATGCGCAATCCCTAAAAACGGAAAAAGAGTTTGTTGAATGTGTCAGGGATTTTTCTGTATATATGAGAGAATATCTAGATAGAGAACAGAAACTTTTTTTCAAAAGGATAAATGATGAAGCAAAAGAAAAAATAATTCATGATGAGATGGTGGATTCGTTTTCTGGGTTTTACAAAGGAATATCTCATAATGTGAATTCTACAATGAGTATAAGAGATGCAGGGCTGCGTAGAAATATCCAGGCGATTTCGTTTAATTACACAGAGGTTTTTGATTATGCTATGGAGAAAGCGTTTGATCAATATTCATATCGGGCACCTCAGATAATCCATATTCATGGTAAATTAGGGGATGATCCAACGTTAGGAATTGACAATGAAAATCAATGGAAAGCAGCATATCCTCTATCAAGAAATGGAAAAAGAGCGTTTGTTAAACCTTTTTTTAATGAAGAATATGACAGGATGCGGGTTGTTGAGGCGGTGAATATAATCAATTCTGCGGATACGATTTGTACATATGGTTTGGCGCTGGGAGAGTCGGATTTAACATGGAGAAATGTGTTGATTGATTGGCTTCAGAGAAACACGAAAAATCATTTATTTGTTTATAGATATGGGATATCTCAGAAAACTTATTTATTAGGAAATGTGGAGAAATGTATTCTTTGTCACAGGATAGTTTGTTAACGCAGGCAAATCTTGTTATGGTAAAGTGTGAGGAGGCGAGTAGAGAAAGTTTATCAAATTGAATATAAAATAAAGTTTTGAATATAATAAATATAAAAAACTGTTGAAAATATTACTTATAAGTTATATTATAACAATACGAAGGAGGAGACTTGGGGTGTGGAATTAGAACAATTACTTATTGAAGAATTAGAAGAGACAATTTCAAGTGTAAAGAAAGAGTTTCGAAAAGCAGTTGATGAGGCGTGGAGGGAAAATGCGCCTTGGCAGAGATATCAGAAAAAGTTGATTGCAGATCTGGCAGTTTTAGAACAGGAAAAAGATCGAGCGATTGATTTGCCGCAATTTGAAAAGTTAACGGGATTTGACAAACTATATAGTATTAGACATCCAGAATCCAGGAAAAATGTAAGAGTACTTTATACGATTGAAGATGACACCATAATACTGCTTACTGCCTTTTTAGAGAAAAATGCTGGAGATTATCAAAGAGCAATTGAAATTGCTCAAAAGAGGCTAAAGTGGTTGTTTAGTTAATTTAAAAGGATTATAGATGGAGGATATGAAAATGGGAATTGCAGAAAAGATTGCAAATGCAAAGAAGTCAAATTGGGTTTCAGAAGGTATTTCTAAGTCTGAAGTAAAAACGATTGTTGAGTTAGCAAAGATTTCTGCGCAGATTGAAAGATGCAGACTTGACATGGGCATGACACAACAAAAGTTTGCTGAATATATGGGCGTAACGCAGGCGATGGTTTCTAAGTGGGAAAGTAGGGAATATAATTTCACGATAAGAACATTAAATGAAATTTGTCAAAAGACAAACTTGAAATTATTTGTTAGTTTGGATAAACCATGTGTAAAATCTGATTATAATATTGTGGAATGGGAGAGCGAAAAGGTAGGAAAGAAAAGACGGGATAATGGTTATTTACGACTTGTATATGATAAGGGGGCGATTGCATAATGGAGTTAAATCGAATTGCAACAGGAATAAAGTTAGTTGGTACAACGATTAAAGAGATTTCTGTTGAAAATAACATAGTGAATGTTCAAAAAGAGGCAAAAAGAAGTTTTGGTCTTAATATTAATGAGCCTAGTTTTGAAAATATTGACGAAGGCCTTTTTTCGCAAATGGCTATAGATTTTGAAGTAGAGATAGAGCAGACAGAAGATCGAAATTTTAAATTAGAACTATCTTTAGAAGGAGCATTCCTATCAGAAAAAAATACTGAGGAAGAAGATTTTAAACAGCTTGTAATCATAAATGGAGCTGCAGCTCTGATTAGCATTGCAAGAGGAAAAATAGAATCGATAACATCTAATATTTTTGACAGCGGAAAAGTTGTTATTCCGTTTGTAAACGTAATTGATTACTATAAAGGTTTGTCAGAATAATATTTGACTAAGTTATAGATCAAGACACATCAAATTAAAACAGTAACGCAAAATACCGTGTGGATTCCCCAATCCACACGGTATTTCTATATAAAACACACATCTGAGCTGCTTCCGAACATCAGCAACTCATCCTCTCCCCAAGATGTCCAAAGGTGTTTGCTTTGAACACATTTATCGTAACATAAGTGGAAGAAAAAACAAGGGGGGTGGCACAATTGACGCGCAGGAGAGCATACTTTTTCACTTTCGTGCATTTTCTGCTATATTTCATGCAGAATCGTCAAGTCCGGTTTTGTAATTTTGATAAAAAATACAGGTTATATCTGAGGATAAAAACTTGTGCTATACTACACAAGGAAAGGGGAAACATATGGATCTCAATCAGATATTTATAAAATATTATCCAGAGTGGACCGCGTTTGAAGCGGTTGTATTTTTCTCGGTTTTGATAGGAGTAACAGCCATTTTATTGATACAAGTGCTACGCAAGCATATTCGTTGGGTGCGGGCGGTTTCTGTGTTATTGCTTGTGACATATCTGATGCTTGTATTTGGTTCGACTGTGTTTATGCGGCAGCCAGGGACAAGGCAGGCGGAGTATGAATGGTTCTGGTCGTGGAAGGTAGTGTATCATGCCTTTGAAGAGGGATATACACATAGCTTGTTTTGGGAGATTCTGCTGAATATTGCGTTGTTTGTTCCGATTGGTGCATTGCTGCCGCTTGCGAGTGGACGGAAACGAGGTATTTGGCTGGCGTTGGTTACTGGAATTCTGATTTCTACAAGTATTGAAGGCTTGCAGCTTTGGCTGTGCCGGGGCTTGTTTGAATTTGATGATATCTTTGATAATACACTTGGGTGTGTGTTGGGACAAGCAGTGATTGGAAATCCTGTTACATATCTTCTTATGAAAATTTCCGCCCCACCCAAATGTAAAAATTAAATTATTCCAATCAAATACCCCCAGCTATTTTATTGTAGCTTCACGTATTCCAATGGATCAACAACCTCATCATTCACCCGCATTTCAAAATGCAGATGTGGTCCGGTGCTGTTTCCGGTGTTGCCGGAGAGTCCGAGCAGATCGCCTTGTGCGACGGTCTGTCCGACTTCGACAGAAGTTTCAGACAGATGTCCGTAACGGATGACCATGCCATCGCCGCAGTCCACATAGACACTGATGCCGTAGCCGCCGTTCCAACCGGATTGTATGACGGTTCCGGCGGTGCTGCTCTTGACAGGCGTGCCGACATTGACCGCGAGGTCGATTCCGTTGTGCGTTCTGCCCCAGCGCGGACCGACGTAAGAAGTGATGACGTAATCATCGACCGGAATCAGAAAGTCCGGTCGCTCCTTTGTTCCGACATGTACCTCGCGGGCAATCGCGGGCGTGATGACGCGGGAATCGATGATCTCCTCGGACACAGCGTGTCCATTTAAATAGGTGATCAAAGCAGTTGTTTCCTGCTTGCCAGCGGTGCCTTCCTGTGTGACGACGATCTCGCCCTGATAGAGGGAATCATCGTAGACGGTGTTGCAGGAATCATAATAAGGAACGATTTCCTTTACACTTTGCAGGGATGTTCCGGTTAGTCTGTATTCTTTTTGCGGTAATTTGATCGATGGAAATTCGCGTGCCTGACTCATCAGACAGACGAGCAGACTGCTTCCCACCAAAGTAAATGTCAGTAATTTTTGTCTTTTGTAGGAAAACTGAAATTTATGTTTCATGATTTGCTCTCCTACGGAATATGTACTTGCAGTCAGTGTTCCCATATATGGCATACGCTATTCAAATATATGGAAAATGTGACGATATATTGAAATGTACGATAACAAATTCGTAACAATTTTATTGTAGTGTTACAAATCTGTGATGTAAAGAAAATGCGTGTACAAAATTCTGACAGACAGCGGCAAAATTCTTGTTCGCGCATGCGCTTTGTGATAAACTAAAACATGAGTGAGTACAGAAGATGGATGCTGGAAATGCGGCATTGGATTACGACAGAGGGAGTTGCAAATGACAAAAAATTTGATTGATATAGAAGATATTCCACCACAGCTTGCGAACAAGGTCAAGCAGGATCTGCGTTTTAAGACGGGGAATTTTGTGTGGCGCGTGCGGTTCAATATTCCGCTGGACCCGCATACGGTGAACAAGGATACGATGTATGTGACGAATTCGCAGAACCAGAAGCTGCGATCCTATATCCGTTATGATACGAAAAATGAGATTATCGAGGTGGAACCGCTGGAGCCGTATTCGACGAACGAATACTATTTCCTGACGATCACAAAAAATGTGAAGTCGAGAGGCGGACAGTCGTTGAAGGAGCCAGTGCAGATCAAATTCAAATTATAAAAGTACAGATAATAAATTACAGGGACCGAAACAAATCGGTCCCTTTTTATAAAAATGCAACCGCACGGGTGGTATCTTAGCAAGGGGGAGAAATGGATGGTAAAACTCGAAAAGACTTGTGAATAATCGGTTGCATGCGTGCCTATCCATATCATACGCAAAAAGCATGTCTTGTGTTCTTTTTTCCTAGACATAGTATGGTCGATGTGCTATTATTTTATGTGATTTGAAATGAAATTTTTTGAGTGAAACTGCACGAAAGGTGCAGTCTTGAAAAGGAGGAAAAAACAATGAGTTATTCCGCAGAGATTATTGATTATAAAGGGAAAGAGGCAGTTGCACTGACAGCAGGAAAGTACAAAGCAATCGTGGCACCTTTTTTAGGCAGTAATGTCATCCGTATGCAGGATGTTGAAAATGACATTGAGATTTTCCGTTATGACGAATCCCTTTCTGTTGAGGATCTGAAGAAGAGCCCGGAGGTGTATGGACTTCCGACCCTGTATCTTCCAAACCGCCTTGCAAATGGCGTGCTGAAGGTAAGCGATGCAACCTATCATTTTCCATTGAATGATCCGCTTGGCAACCATATTCATGGTTTCCTGCATAAGCGTGAGCATACACTTGTGAGTGCAGCCGTGGACGGCAAGAAGGCAATCGCAAAGACAGAGTACATATATGACAAGAACGATGAATTTTTCGAGACATACCCAGTCAGCTTCAAGGCAGAGTTCACATTTACTTTGTCCGATGACGGTCTGGAGTATGCATTTACAATGACAAATACATCTGACAAGCAGATGCCATATGGTATGTGCAACCATACAACGATTAACGGACCTTTCACAAAGGATGGAAATGGTCTGGATATGCGTCTGTATATCCCGGTTGGCGAGAAGTGGGAGCTTTCAAAGTCCTGCATTCCGACAGGTGACATGCTCGTACAGACAAATCACGACAGACAGTATCTGACTGGTTCACAGGTTCCAGTGCTGCATGATATTGACAATGACGTATTCTTTGCAGAGGAAGGAAGTCTGGATGGCAAGCCATTCTATGGCGCAGTGGCAACGGATGCTGCAACAGGCAAGCGTATCTGCTATGAAGTATGTAAGGACTTCAAATTCTGGGTTGTATGGAACGATCATGGAGACAAAGGATACTTCTGTCCAGAGCCTTGCACATGGATCATCGATGCACCAAACCAGCCAATCCCAGCAGAGGAATCTGGTTACAAGGAGCTTGCACCGGGTGAATCTCACACGGTGACGGAGAAGATCTATACCGCGTAAGCGTGTGGTGACAAGGGAGGGTTATTTATGAATAAGAGAAGAGTATGGGCACTTGTGCTTTCAATCGTGATGGTGCTGTCTGTATTTGCATATGTCCCGGTTCAAAATGTGGAAGCCGCAGGGGTTTCGGTACAATACAAATCACACGTTCAGACATTTGGTTGGGAATCTGCATGGAAGCGTGATGGAGAAGCCTCCGGAACAAGCGGAAAAGCAAAACGGCTGGAAGGAATCCGGATCACAGTCTCTGGAGATAATCTGGGGGTCCGTTATACAACACATTGCCAGACATATGGCTGGCTCCCGTGGGTTTCGAATGGTGAGATGAGCGGAACACAGGGCGAAGCAAAGCGTCTGGAAGCGATTAAAATTGAGTTAACCGGTGCAAATGCACAGAATTATGATATTTATTATCGCGTGCATGCACAATCATATGGCTGGCTTGCCTGGGCAAAAAATGGACAGGCAGCCGGAACAGCAGGGCTTGCTAAGCGGTTGGAGGCAATTCAGATTGTTGTTGTCGCAAGGGGAACAACGGTTCAGAATAATGTCAATGGTATCGTAAGCAGGTATGGGAGAAACTACGTATCGCTCAATGGCGCCTCTGATGTGAATGTCGGAGGTCGGGAGACGACCAACATTACATATCGTACGCATGTACAAAGCTATGGCTGGCAGGGATGGAAGAACAACGGAGTGATGGCAGGTACAAGCGGACGTGCAAAACGCCTGGAAGGTATAGAGATAAAACTTACCAATCAACAATATACGGGAAATATTGTGTATCGCACACATGTACAAAGCTATGGCTGGGAGTCCCGCTGGAGAATGAATGGCGAGATGTCCGGAACAAGCGGGCAGGCAAAACGGCTGGAGGCAATCCAGATTTACCTTACTGGAGAACTTGCCAATCACTATGATGTTTATTACCGCGTGCATGCACAATCATATGGCTGGCTTGGATGGACAAGAAATGGAGCAGCTGCTGGAACGGCCGGATATGCAAAAAGGTTAGAGGCAATCCAGATCGTTCTTGTTCAAAAGAACGGGGCGGCTCCGGGAAATGTTGCAGGTATCGTATCTACAGTTGGAACGGGTTTTGTGAACCGGCCTGAAATTGCTTTGCCGGAAAATCCGGTATCAAACGGAAGCACCGGTTCAAACGGAACATCGGGTTCAACGGGCTCAACCGGCTCAACCGGAGCAAACAAGAACGATGTTACCAGATATTCATATGAAATCGTTCCTCTGCTGGAGCCTTTCAATGAGTATTTCTATGTGAAGACGAATAATCCGGATGTTTCCTATGTTCGTTTTGAGGATAAAAACAGTAAGTATAAGGCCGGAAAAGGAGCTTATCTTATCCCGACGACCCGGAGATTTTTCGATGTCAAATACGAGAATAAAGAAACCGGACGTGTGAAGGGCGGATATATATTCGAGATGTCTGAATCGGGTTCCGATGGCGGAGCATATACATTGCAGCAGGCTGATCGTGCCTATAAAGTCACTTATTCGGGAAATGTGTCGTATTCAACAATGCCGGTTTATACGGATACACCGGTTCAGGTTTCCTGCAAATCGGTGGAGAGTCTGACCGATTATCTGATTAACAATTACACGGATAAATCAAAAGGATTGTTCGACAATCTGCAAAGTGTGAACTCAGCGTTGGGGCGGCTTTCTGTCTATCCGAAAAACATCGTTGACACATCGAAGCCGGATCCGAATCGCCCGTATCCGCTGCTGGCAACATCTCCATACCCGGAATTGTCTTTGAATGAACACTATTCGATGTGGCAGTCGGCGGATGAGATGATGTTCCTGGAATACCTTCATCCGATGGTGTTGTCATCCGTAGGAGTTCCGGGCGTTATGGCGAATGTAGCGAAAGCGTTGCAGCCGGATTGTACGGTTTCGTCAGGCTCGGCGCATTATCTGGTCGATGTAACATGGAACGGAACAACGAAATCATATGGTGGTGCCGGAAACGGAAATACGGATCCGGTTATGTCCAAATATATTGAAAGTTTATTTACCTTTGACGGTGGAGCGAATGATTACGCATTTTCTTCGTCCCTCGATAAACTGGAAAGGAAAATTCATCAATATGAGAAACAATCGACCGATGAGTTACAGACATATCGGAATCAGTTGTCCGGAGATGAATTTGAGAAAAAGATTGGCGCAGGCAATTGGCTGAAGGTTGCTGCTGAGGGCTGGGGATATGGAACGGCATATACGTATGTGAGTGCATATACAGGTGTTGGAAACGGCGTCCACCATATGGAGGATGTATGGGTGGACGGAAGATATGTCAATAAGAATAACTGTATTGACCTGAAGGCAACTTATGCACAGCATCCGACTTCGGATATTCTTGTCCGGAATAAAACATTTACAAATGCATCCGGCAAAACCGTCACACAGGATGTCCTGTATGAATATGATGCGCAACGAGGTGGCTGGTATGCAGTGAAGTCGTATTACGGAAGAAACTGGTGGTATTCAGATTCATATGATAAGCTTCCGGCTGACATGAAACTATCCAAAGAACAGGTCGCAAATATGCGGGTTGATAGTAACGCAGGGAAGTTGCCGGAAACCGGTCTGATCTATGATGGGACGGTAGCACCCGGGACACCATTTTTCAATTAAATGATGAAATATTATACATGTGCTTGTACCGGTAAGCAGTGACAGATGCGCATGAGATAGTAATGAAAAAGCATGGTTGGTTCATAATGAGCCGTCCATGCTTTTTGCATTTAATCTTCATGCAAACACCAAGCATTGCGTCTTGGACATTGCGTTTCAGACATTGTGCTTCAGGCATTGCGTCTTGGACATTGTGCTTCAGACACCATGCAGCTTCTTAATGATTGGGCGGACTGTGCCGATATAAAAGACAGAGAACCAGTTCGGGCAACCGGAACGATGCAAGATAGGAATAATATCATACAAATTAATGATGCAAGGAGCATTTTATGCAGAATATCAATATCAAAAATTCACAGGATGCCATCAAAGCGTATAGTGACAGTGCAAATGCTTACAGTGGAACAAAGATGAAGACTGCTTCGGTCGATCAGCTCGATGCCTTCGAGAAGGTCGGGCAGGTGCAGTACGACAGGAATTCTTCGGTCGACACGAATGCGCAGACGGTCATGGATAATTTCAATGAGTACCGCAAGGACATGCAGGAGAAGGCGAAGCAGGAACAGCAGGAAGAGACAAGCGACGAAGAACAGGCGCGTGCAGATGCACGGGAGATTGCGCGTTCCCTTACTTCCGAGGAGATAAAGAAGCTTCGTATGATGGGCGTGGATGTCGCTTCGGCATCGCTTTCGGACATAGAAGGGCTGGTTACTTCCATGCGTGCAGATGCGCGTAAGGACGCGCTTGTAAATGTGCTCGCGCAGGCGCAGATCGAGGAGGGAGACGCCTCGAATCTGGTTTTTACAAGTAGCGGGGCGCAGATAGCCGGGACAGATGTGAAGCTGCAGGTGGGGAACAAGGACATTCTGTACCTGTTGAAGAATCGGCAGCCACTCACGCAGGAGACACTCTACAAGGCGCATTACAGTGGACAAAGAGAGATTGCCGCGGTGGATGAATTGGGAGGAGACACCGCATATGCGGCGAAACAGGCTGCACAACAGACAATATCCAGGCCGCAGCAGAGCGCTGGACAATCGGTGTATGCTTCGGGTGAAGATGGAAATGCAGATTCCGGCTTGCAGGCGCAGCTCGCACATGTGATCATGCAGGCTGGATTTGTCGTGGATGAAACAAGTATGGCCGGGGCAAATCTGCTTCTGGCAAATGATATTCCGGTCACGACGGATTCCGTGCGGGCTTATATGCAGATGCAGGCGCAGATCGGGAAGGATATCGGTGAACTGCCGACGGCACAGCAGGCAGAGAAGCGGCAGACACAGGAGCTTGAGACGAGAGCGGCAAAGCTCAGACAGGATGCAGCTTCGATTACAGCAGAGGATGTGGCACAGGCAGTACGTACAGAGCGGCCGCTTACAATCGCTGCGCTGGTGGCGGCGCATTATGATGGGGTACGGGATGGACAGACCGGTGGACAGCCGGTGGGAGCATACGACGAAACCGCGGATAAGGGTACACAGTTACAGGATGGCCGGAGCGCAGGTTCCGACATACAGAATCAGACGCTGCGGGAGGTAACGGCACTGCGGCAGTTAGAGGAGATCCGGCTCTCCATGACACAGAGTGTTGCGGTACGGATGCTCTCCGTGGATATCAATATTGATACTCGTGAACTGGCGCAGGTGGTGGCGAAGCTGCGAAATGCAGAGGCACAGCTTACGCAGGAGATGTTTGCGAAGCAGGGTGTTGCGCCAACCGAAGAAAACAAGGCAATCTATCAGCAGATGCAGGCAGATCTGCAGACGATTGGCACGGCACCGGCAACAAGGCTTGGCGTGTTGGCGGGTACGGACGCGCTGCAGTCGGTGACGGTACATGGATTTGCGAAGCTTGTACAGGAAGAACACCAGATCGGTGGACAGGCGGGTGATATGCAACGCCGGATGTCCGATAACAATGTGTCGGATGGGGTGGCAGATATATCGACACAGACGATCCGGCGTTCCGTTGATTTCGCAGCGATGGAGCGCGGATATGAGGCACTTGGTACAGCCCCGCGTGCGGATATGGGAGATAGTATCCGCAAAGCATTTTCAAATATCGAAGATATACTGACAGATATGGAGCTGCCGGTGGATGAGGAACATACACGAGCGGTACAGATTCTCGGGTATAACCGCATGGAAATCACGGAGGAAAATATCGCACAGATCATAGAGTATGACAGAGCGGTCAATGATATGCTTGCCGCATGCCATCCGAATGCGGTGCTGTCTATGATCCGGGATGGTATCAACCCGCTTGATATGACAGTCGATGAACTCAATCAGACACTGCGGGACAAAAATTACAAAGCAGGTGTGAAGGAGACAGACGATTTTGCAACGTATCTGCGTGATGTAGAGAAGCGTGGACAGATCAGCAGCGAGGAACGCGCAGGATATATCGGGTTGTACCGGGTATTTAAGCAGTTAGAGAAATCCGGCGACCGGGAAGCCGGGTATCTGTTCGCGAACAACAGCCGGCTTACCGTGCGTAATCTGATTACTGCGATGCGAAGCCGGAAGGCCGCCGGGATGGAGGCTGTGGTCGATGATTCGTTCGGTATGCTTGCGGATCTGCAGACACGTGGGGAGAAGATGGATGATCAGATCGCGCGTGCATATGCGGGACGGGTTGGTGCGGATGGTAACTGGACCGGACAGCTCCGCATGGGAGAGAAAGATGAATATATGAGCCGAAATGAACCGATGGCTGCGCAGGAAGAATATAAAAACCCATGGGAGAAAATCTCTGATTCTCCGATGCTTGCACAGGCAGAACAGCTTCTGCAGGCAAATGATATTGAAGAGAGCGCACAGAATCTGGAAGCGGCGGATTATATACTGCAGGGAATGTCGGTAGGACCGGAAGCAGAAGCTGTCAATCATCAGGCGTCCATGAATTTCTATACATTTGCATCACAGGTATGGAAGCAGATTAGATGGCAGGACCATACGAAGGAGGATGCAGTTGACGCAGAGACGGATGCTATGGCGAAGTCCCTCACAGGAGAGGAGATTGCGTTGCCGTTTGAATCGGAGATGCTGCTGAAACAGATCGAAGCAGACGCAGATCTGGCGCAGATGTATGCGGATATCCGGCAACAGATGGTAGAGCAGATGTATGATCAGGCAGAAGAAGGAAATATAACATCAGATCAGCTGCAGGGCATGAAGGTCGTGCAGGCAGGATTCCGAATATTGGGAGCCATGGCGGGCAGAAGGCAGTATCAGCTCCCGGTTGAGACAGAGTCAGGTATGAAGGTAGTGAATCTGACGATGCAGACGGGCGGAGTAGAAGCCCGCGGCATCACGATCCGGATGGCGGCAGGGGTGCATGGTATGCTGCAGGCGCAGATCCGGATGGACGAAGCGGGAACATGCACGGGTGAGATTCTTGGCGGTTCCTCGGAGGCGAATACATGGCTTGCTGGACAGACGGATGCGTTCCGGGAACTGCTTGCCGGAAGTGAATATGCGGATGCGGCAGTTGCGCTTGGAGAAAGCCGTACAGCGGCGCGTGGAACGAACGGGGGAGCGGATACACAAAAACTGTGTCGGGCGGCAATATTCTTCGTTAAGGCTATGGCGAAACTTACCGATATATAACATAGTAAAACCGGGATGCGGACGTATAATGTGCCGCGGACATGATGCCGGATAAGAAGCAGACATTTGGATAGCTGAAGCATAACGAACGAGTTTAAGGAGGCAGACCATGAGAATTAATTATAATGCGCTGGCGATGAATGCCACGACGAATTTCGGTAAAATAAATAATAAAGTTGCAAAGTCGATGTCCAGACTTTCTTCTGGTTATAAGATTACAAGCCCGGCAGATGATGCGGCAGGACTTGCGATTTCAAAGAAGATGAGTGCACAGATCCGGGGACTTGACCGCGCGGCTTTGAATTCTAACGATGGTATCTCTGTGATCCAGTCCGCAGAGGGCGGCATGGAGGAGATGCACAGCATTTTAGGACGTATGCGGGAACTGGCTGTGCAGGCGGCAAACGATGTCAATGATGAGGTCGATCGTGATGCGATTCAGGAGGAGATTGATTCCCTGGCGGCTGAGCTGACACAGATTTCCGATACGACCGCATTTAACGGACAGACACTGCTGAATGGGGATCTGACGAGACGTTCTCTGTCCAGCGTCAATGGTGTGAAAGCAACATACATTTCATCAGAGGTAAGCACGGGTGTTTATTCGATCAATGTCACAGCCGATGCAGAGCAGGCATCTATGACGACAGGATTTACCTATTCTACAGCCGTGATCACAAAAGAGCAGGCAGGAACTTTGAAGGTAAATGGATTTGCAATCGAGATCGAGGAAGGCATGACGATGGAGGATGTATATGGAAAGATCCAGACCAGCCTTGCCAAGATCAATATTGATGTCTTTGCGTCGAATGACGGAACGACAGAGGAGAGCTTTGACAGTGGAGCACCGGTGGTGTTCCGCACAAAGGGATATGGCAGCAGTGAGAAAATCAGCATCTCTGTGGGAAATCCGGAGCTGGCAGCGGTGTTTGGAGTGACAGATGGCACGATGATGCAGGGCAAGGATTGTCAGGCAGCTTTGAACATCACAGAAGATGGATTTTCTACGACTGCAACTTTGAAGACAAATGGAAATAAGATTGAAGTCACAGACCGAAGCGGCTTCTCTATGACGATTGAAGCAGATCCGGGCGCTGTTGCCGAAAATGGTGGAGCTGTAACAGCAGAGATCGAAGTGCTGTCGGCTGGAACGATGGTAATACAGACAGGTTCCAACGAGGGTGAGCAGTTAGCCATCGACATTCCAGAGCTGAATGCAAAATCACTTGGCGTGGATGAGTTGATCATGTACACACATGAATATGCAAGTCAGGCAGTTGATATCATTGATGAGGCAGTGAAGAAAGTTTCGGCTGCACGTTCGAAGCTGGGTGCGTATGAGAACCGGCTGGATGATGTGCATTCGAATCTCGAAGTGCAAAGTGAGAGTATCACGGAGGCTTATTCGCGGATCATGGATACGGATATGGCTGAGGAGATGACAGAATATACGCAGCAGGAGGTTTTGTCGCAGGCGGCAATCTCCATGATGCAGAAGGCGAACGACAGACCGGAATCGCTGTTACAGCTGCTGCAGTAGGCGGCGCAGACCGGATTGGGATAATATGTATAAGACAGGAATATGAGGAAACCACCATGACACAGGAACAAAAACAGGAATTTACACGACGCATCAGTCAGGAGAACCACAGCGGTCTGATTCTGGTGCTATGTGATATATTTCATACATACGGCATGGATGCGATGGCAGCGTACGAAGCGGAGAATATGACCACATACCTGCAAACGATTGGGCAGGCGCGTCGTGCGATGCAGGAGCTGATTGAATGTTTCTCGAAGGAAGATCCGCTTGGAAGAAATGTGATTGCCATTTTGCGATTTATCTATGGGAAGCTTGTGCGCTCGGAAGTACGCAGACAGCCGGATGAACTGGATCGATGTGTGCAGATGGTCGATGATTTACGTGTCGGATTTGTACATTTACACGAACTTGACAACGAGGGCGCTGTGATGCAGAATGTACATCAGGTGTACGCTGGACTTACCTATGGGAAAGGAACCCTGAACGAGAGTATACAGGGTGTAAACTACGAAAAACGTGGATACCAGGTCTAAGAGCAAAACGATGCCATGCTTTATCAGAAATGGTAAAGTATAAGTAGTTAAAATAAAAAGGAGTAAGTAAAGATGAAAAAAGATGATTGTATTTTCTGCAAGATCGCAAATGGAGAGATTCCATCTGCAACGGTATATGAGACACCAGAGTGCCGTGTAATTCTGGATCTGGCACCAGCCAATCAGGGACATGCGCTGATTCTGACGAAGGAGCACTACGATAATATCTACCAGCTTGATGAGGAGACTGCAGGCAAGGTATTTTCGCTTGCAACCCACGTTGCGAAAGCGGTACAGGAAGAGACTGGCTGCGAGGGCCTGAATATCGTGCAGAACAATGGCGAAGTAGCCGGTCAGACCGTGCATCATTTCCATATGCATGTGATTCCACGTCACGCAGGGGATGACGTACAGGTGACATGGAAGCAGGGCGAGACAGAATCAGAATCCTTGAAGGCACTGGCAGATGCAATCAAGAAGCATATCTAAGGATAAACAGACGCAGTCGGGGAGGCTGTCGAAACGGCAGATTGTGTTTCTTGTATTGTCGGTACTGTTCGCGATTATGATCTTCTGTTTCTCTGCCAGAAATGGCGAGGAATCGACGGAGGACAGTTATACGGTCGGTATGGAGTTTGGACGCATTGTACATCCGGATTTTAAGAACTGGTCGGAGGAAGCACAGCTTGCGTTTGCAGCGAAGGTCGATCATCCGATCCGAAAATTGGCACATGCGACGGAATATGCCGTCTTTGCAATGCTGCTCTGTGGTGTATGGCTGGATGTCCGAAGAAAACGAAAGGTGTCTGCGTTATTCGCGTGGGGAACTGCGACGGTGTATGCGGCGACGGATGAGTTTCATCAGTTGTTTGTTCCTGGACGGAGCGGACAGGTAAAGGACGTGCTACTCGATAGCTGTGGCGCAGCAGTAGGCGTGCTGATTCTGATGCTTGTTGCGGCGCTGATTCGATTTATCCGTAAAAAGCATGGCACACAGGAATGAAAATCGCCAGAATATGCGCAAATACAACGAGATTAGCAAATAAAACCATTGACAATTAGAAATATATGATATATGTTAAACATGTCTCTCTTATTCAGAGTGGTGGAGTCATAAGGGACGAAGAAGCCACGGCAACCCCGGAGACGGAAGGTGCCGACCTGAGCGATACTTAGATTAAGTTGTCGAGCAATAAGAAGATTTGATAACGACTTTCAAATCCGGTTGCTTGCAGCCGGATTTATTTTTTATGAATTGCCGCTGAAAAAGAGACAAAGAACCATAGACAAATGCATTCCAAAGGAGGAACAAATGGAGAAGTTATTATTTACTTCAGAATCAGTAACCGAAGGCCATCCTGACAAAATCTGTGATCAGATCAGCGATGCCGTATTAGATGCGCTTTTAGCGCAGGATCCTATGAGCCGTGTTGCCTGTGAGACAGCCGTAACAACCGGACTGGTACTTGTTATGGGTGAGATCACAACAAAGGCACAGATCGATATTCAGACAATCGTACGTGAGACAATTCGTGAGATCGGTTATGACCGTGCAAAGTACGGATTTGACTGCGATACCTGTGGTGTGATCGTTGCACTTGACAAGCAGTCAACCGATATCGCAATGGGTGTTGACAAGGCACTCGAAGCAAAGGAAAATCATATGTCCGATGAGGAGATTGAGGCAATCGGCGCTGGCGATCAGGGTATGATGTTTGGCTATGCAACAAATGAGACACCAGAGCTTATGCCATATCCAATCTCATTGGCACACAAGCTTGCAAGAAAGCTGACAGAAGTTCGTAAGAACGGCACACTTCCTTATTTAAGACCAGATGGTAAGACACAGGTATCGGTAGAGTATGACGAGAACGGAAAGCCTTGCAGATTAGAGGCAGTTGTACTTTCTACCCAGCATGACGAGAATGTATCGCAGGAGCAGATCCATGCGGATATCAAGAAATATGTATTTGATCCAGTCCTTCCACAGGATATGATCGACGATGAGACGAAGTTCTTCATCAACCCAACCGGACGTTTTGTTATCGGTGGACCAAACGGTGACTCTGGTGTAACCGGACGTAAGATTATCGTAGACACTTACGGTGGATATGCACGTCACGGCGGCGGAGCCTTCTCTGGAAAGGACTGCACAAAGGTAGACCGTTCCGCAGCGTATGCCGCACGTTATGTAGCAAAGAATATCGTAGCAGCCGGACTGGCTGAGAAGTGTGAGATCCAGCTTTCTTATGCGATCGGTGTTGCAAGACCAACTTCCATCATGGTAGATACATTTGGCACAGGTAAGCTTGCAGATGATAAGCTCGTAGAGATCATCCGTGAGAACTTCGACCTGCGTCCAGCTGGTATCATCAAGATGCTTGATCTGCGCAGACCAATCTACAAGCAGACAGCCGCTTATGGACATTTCGGAAGAACCGATATCGACCTTCCGTGGGAGAAGACCGACAAGGTAGACGACTTAAAGAAATATTTGTAGAAAACAGGAGGAAGATATCATGAAGAATATGTTGAACTTCAAGAATTTCTCTGCGGAAGAGCTGCAGAAGATTCTTGATCTTGCACTGGATATGAAGAAGAACCCGGAGAAGTACAGCCACGCATTGGAGGGCAAGAAGCTCTATACGTTGTTTGAGAAGACAAGTACCCGTACATTCCTTTCTTTCACGACAGGAATGACAGAGCTTGGCGGAACCTACTACAACCAGCTCTGGAAGGACAGCAACTTTGTTCTTGGCGAGCCGGTTTCTGAGATCAAATATGTATGCCGCAATGTGGACATCATCATGGCACGTCTCGTGAAAAATGAGACCGTTGAGCTGTTCGGTGACAATGTAACGGTACCATTTATCAATGGCTGCGATAACTCGTACCATCCTTGCCAGATTCTGGCAGATGCACTGACGATCATCGAGAAGTTTGGTAGTCTGAATGTCAAGTTCTTATATATCGGTGCAAAGAACAACGTATTCAATTCACTGGTAGAATTCTTCTCCAAGATGAAACAGGGAACTTTGTACGGACTTACCCCGCTTGTAAATGATACTGCCTGCGGTCCAGACTTCTATGAGGAAGCAAAGAAGACTGGTTACTATGTAGAGCTTGATCCGAACATGCCGATGGACGAAGTGAAGAAATATGTCAAGGATATGGATATCTGCTACACCGATACATGGCTTGACATGGAGTTCTTTAACGATCCTGCATATCAGGATAAGAAGAAAGAACTCATGGATAAGATGATGCCATATCAGTTGAACGATGAGTTCTTAGAGGGCAGTCATGCACTTGTCTTCCACGACATGCCAATGCATGTAGGCTTCGAGATTTCGAAGGACGTGGAGATGAAGAACCTTGATCATATTCTCGATCAGGCAGAAAACAGAAGACACGCAGAAAAAGCTGTCATGTATACATTGATAAAAGGAATTTAAGTGGTATAATATATGGATGTGTGGCTTTCGGTACTGGCGTTTGTGCTTTTCCTTGGCTTTGGTACGGGCGCGCTTGTCTGCGTCTCTGCCGTGAAAAAACAGTCTGGGATCGTCATAAAGAGCCGGCTGCATCACAAATTAAATATCTCTGAGGTCGTCTATGCGAACCTTGGACTTGTGGGACTTGTTGTGTTGGTATATTTTAAGATCTACATATTTGTGCCTGCGGTATTGATGTTTGTGTTGTTCATCGTGCTGTCCACCCGGATACAGAGTGGCATCACAGAAGATGGAGTGCTGGTCGGAACCACATTTATCGAATGGGAATTCATGCGGTCTTTTCTCCTGGAGAACCAGGGGGAGGACAGCAATGTAATCGTACTGAAGATTCGTGCGAATCGAAAAACATATATCCTCGTTTGCAACCGGGAAGACCGGTTTGCAATCGATGAGATATTCCGAAAAAACAACGTGCGTTCAATGGGAGGAAACCAGAAATGAAACATGTAATTGATTCAACAGACTTGACCGTAGAAGAAATCGATGGCATTTTGAAACTGGCACAGGATATCATCGACGACAAAGAAGCATATAGTGAAGCGTGTAAGGGTAAAAAACTTGCAACGTTATTTTTTGAACCAAGTACAAGAACAAGACTAAGCTTTGAATCAGCAATGATGGAGCTTGGTGGAAATGTACTTGGTTTTTCTTCGGCTGATTCTACGTCTGCGACGAAGGGCGAGAGCGTAGGTGACACAACGAGAGTTGTCAGCTGTTATGCGGATATCATTGCGATGCGTCATCCGAAGGAAGGTGCACCGATGCGGGCATCTATGGTGAGCAGTGTGCCAATCATCAATGCAGGCGATGGCGGACATAACCATCCGACACAGACCTTGGCAGATCTGCTGACAATTCTGCGGGAGAAAGGAAGACTGGATAATTTCACGATCGGCCTGTGCGGCGATCTGAAGTTTGGACGTACCGTGCATTCGTTGATCAAGGCGTTATCCCGTTATAAAAATATAAAATTTATACTGATTGCACCGAAGGAACTTCGCGTGCCGGAATACATTATCTCCGAAGTGCTCGAAGCAAAGAATATTCCATATGAAGAAGTAGAGTCAATGGAAGACGTGATGGGCGAACTCGATGTGCTCTATATGACAAGAGTGCAGAAGGAACGTTTCTTCAACGAGGCGGATTATGTCAGATTGAAGGATACATACATTCTTGATGGAAAGAAGCTGAAAAATGCAAAGTCTGACCTTGCCATTCTGCATCCGCTTCCACGTGTGAACGAGATCTCTGTGGAAATCGATGACGATCCACGTGCCTGCTATTTCCGTCAGGTTATGAATGGAAAATTCGTGCGTATGGCACTGATGCTGACGCTGCTCAAGGCGAACGGTGCGAAGCTGAATCTGTCTTCGGACAAGCTTGCCAAGATCCCAGAGTAAGGAAATGGATTTGCATTAAGGAGGAAAAATCATGAAGATAGATAGTATTCAAAATGGTATTGTGCTGGATCATATTACTGCTGGCAAGGCACTTCAGGTATATCACGACCTCGAACTTGACAAGCTCGACTGTTCCGTTGCCATCCTGCAGAACGTCAAGAGCAGCAAGATGGGCAAGAAGGACATCCTGAAGATTGATAAGGAGTACGATGTGAATCTGGATGTGTTGGGTTACATCGATCCAGATATCACAGTCAGCATCATCAAGGACGGACAGACGGTCGAGAAAAAGAAGCTGGCATTGCCAAAAAAACTGATCAATGTGAAAAAATGTAAAAATCCTCGCTGTATCACATCGACAGAACCAGGAATTGTGCATATATTTAAATTAGCCGATGAAAAAAATCGTATTTATCGATGCATTTATTGTGAGGCAGACAAGTAAAATGCTTTACAAAATAATGGAATGTGTTATAATTATTAAGATTATGGGCTAGTAGCGTAAAAAATAACTGGCAGCACAGAGGTGTGAAATGGAAAAATATGTTATAAAAGGCGGCAATGTTCTGGAAGGTGAAGTTTCGATTGCCGGTGCGAAAAACGCCGCACTCGGTATCCTTGCAGCAGCAGTCATGACAGACGAAGAATGCATTATTGAGAATGTACCATATGTAGAAGATACAAAGACATTACTTCGTGCAATCGAGACAATTGGCGCTAAGGTAAAATACATTGATAACCATACAGTTTCTATCTGCGGCGGAACAATCAGAACCGGCGAGGATGTCTGTGTGGATGATGAATATATTCGGAAGATACGAGCATCCTACTATCTGCTTGGAGCTTTGCTTGGTAAATACAACTATGCACAGGTTGCTTTGCCGGGCGGCTGTGATATTGGACTGCGTCCGATCGACCAGCATATCAAGGGCTTTGAGGCACTTGGTGCGAAAGTAGAGATTGTAAATGGTGGTAAGGTTGTTGCGAAAGCAGACCAGTTGATTGGAAATCATATTTATCTCGATGTGGTAACGGTTGGCGCAACCATCAATATCATGATGGCAGCCGTGCTTGCAGAGGGCAAGACGACGATCGAGAATGCTGCGAAGGAGCCACACATTGTAGATGTAGCGAACTTCCTGAACAGTATGGGTGCAAATATCAAGGGCGCCGGAACGGATGTCATCCGTATCCGTGGTGTTCAGAAGCTGAGAGGAACGGAGTATTCGATCATTCCGGATCAGATCGAGGCGGGAACATTTATGACGATGGCGGCAGCGACAAAGGGAAATGTTCTCATCAAAAATGTAATTCCAAAACACTTAGAGGCAATCTCTTCGAAGCTGAATGAGATTGGTGCACGCGTAATCGAATACGATGATGCAGTTCGTGTTATGGCGGACGGCAGATTCAAGGCAACACAGATTAAGACACTTCCATATCCGGGATTCCCGACAGATATGCAGCCGCAGATGGCGGTAACACTTGCATTGTCACAGGGAACGAGCGTGATTACGGAGAGTATATTTGAAAACCGGTTTAAATATGTAAGCGAGCTTTCCCGCATGGGAGCACGCATCAAAGTAGAAGGTAATTCCGCAGTGATTACTGGCGTGGATGGATACACAGGCGCGAATCTGGTAGCACCGGATCTGCGTGCAGGTGCCGCACTTGTCATTGCAGCATTGGCAGCGGAAGGATTCAGTACGATCGACGATATCAAGTATATTTTGCGTGGTTACGAAGATTTCGATGGAAAGATCCGTGGACTTGGCGGTCAGATCGAGGTAGTTGATGACGAGCGCGATGTCCAGAAGTTTAAATTAAGAGTGGGTTAAAAACAAAAATAAGGGAGGGGTTTCATATGCCTAAAAAACCGTACTACATTACAACCGCAATCGCATACACATCTGGTAAGCCTCATATAGGCAATACGTATGAGGTTGTACTTGCAGACAGCATTGCCAGATACAAGAGATACGTCGGATACGACGTACGTTTCCAGACAGGAACTGACGAACATGGTCAGAAGATCGAGATTAAAGCATTTGAGAATCTCTCCACACCGAAGGAATTCGTGGATGAGACATCGGCTGAGATCAAGCGTATCTGGGATCTGATGAACACTTCTTACGACAAATTCATCCGTACAACGGACGATTATCATGAGAAGCAGGTACAGAAGATTTTCAAGAAATTATACGATCAGGGCGATATCTACAAGGGTCAGTACGAAGGCATGTACTGTACACCTTGTGAATCCTTCTTCACGAAAGCACAGCTTGTGGACGGCAAATGCCCGGACTGTGGCCGTGAGGTACAGCCGGCAAAGGAAGAAGCATATTTCTTCAAGCTCAGCAAATACGCTGACCGTCTGATCGAGCATATCAATACACATCCGGACTTTATCCAGCCGGAGTCCCGCAAGAATGAGATGATGAACAACTTCCTCCTTCCGGGACTGCAGGATCTGTGCGTATCAAGAACATCCTTCAAATGGGGTATTCCTGTAGATTTTGATCCGGGACATATCGTATATGTATGGATCGACGCGTTGACCAACTATATCACAGGTCTTGGCTATGATGTGGATGGCAATTCGGACGAATTGTACCATCGTTACTGGCCTGCAGATCTGCATCTGATCGGCAAGGATATCATCCGTTTCCATACCATTTACTGGCCATGTATCCTCATGGCGCTTGGCGAGCCGCTTCCGAAGCAGGTGTTCGGACATCCTTGGCTCATCCAGAGTGATGGAAAGATGAGTAAGTCCCGTGGAAATGTAATCTATGCAGATGATATGGTAGATTTGTTCGGCGTGGATGCGGTCCGCTACTTCCTGTTGCATGAGATGCCATTTGAGAACGATGGTGTTATTTCATGGGAGCTTGTGATTGAGCGTATCAATTCAGAACTTGCAAATACACTTGGAAACCTCGTGAACCGTACGATTTCCATGTCGAATAAATATTTTGATGGCGTTGTGACAAATGCCGGTGCACATGAGCCGGTCGATGATGACTTGAAGGCTGTTGTAACCGACACCAGACTCCGTGTAAATGCATGCATGGACAAGCTCCGCGTGGCAGATGCGATCACAGAGATCTTCGCTTTGTTTAAGCGTTGCAATAAGTATATCGATGAGACAATGCCTTGGGCACTTGCCAAGGATCCGGAGAATGCAGATCGTCTGAACACCGTTCTTTACAATCTGGTAGAGAGCATCGTGGTTGGCGCAAGCCTTCTGGAGCCATATATGCCGGAGACGTCTGAGAAGATCTTAAAGCAGCTCAATGCAGAAAAGCGTCGTGTGACAGAACTTTCGAACTTTGGCCTGTATCCATCCGGGAATAAGGTAACGGATCAGCCGGAGATTCTCTTCGCAAGAATCGATGCACCAAAGATGCTCGAGGAGATCGAGAAGCGTTTCCCATCCAAAGTGGTTGAAGAAGAGCCAAAGCCGGAGAAGAAGGCAAAGAAGGAAGAAAAGGTTGAGATTCCTACACTTGATGCTGTAGTGAAAGAAGAGATCACAATTGATGAGTTTAGCCGTATGCAGTTGCAGATGGGTGAGATCATCTCCTGTGAGGAAGTTGCAAAGTCCAAGAAGCTGCTTTGCTCACAGGTAAAGGTACAGGGCAGAACCCTGCAGATCGTATCAGGAATCAAGCATTACTATACACCAGAGCAGATGGTTGGTAAGAAGGTTGTTGTTATCACGAACCTGAAGCCGACAAAGCTTGCAGGTGTGTTATCCGAAGGTATGCTTCTTTGTGCAGAGGATTTCGATGGAAATCTGGCACTGCTTACCGCAGAGAAGGATATGCCGGCTGGAGCAATGATCAGCTAGGAATAATAAAATAATATATCAAAAACGACCGGTTGGTTTAAAACCAATCGGTCGTTTTTATATGTTGTTTCATATATTACCTGCATGCTTCATTATTTAGTTCGCATCTGTTGAAGTTGCAGTCTCAGTCACGATTGCGGAACTGATCATAGCAGCATCAATCTGCATGAAATCGCGGTCGCTGATGTAATATTTATTTCCATCTTCAATAATTTCAACAGTTATAACTTGCGGGTCGGCATAACTCATATTTTCACAACCGGCATTCAGGATGTCAATCAAGCCCTGCGAGAATAATGTTTCGTAATCAGTGAGAGAATAATCGTTATAAGTTCCAGCCTTCACATCGTTGTTAAATGTGTCGACATAAGCAGTTACTTCAGAAGAGGTCTGTGCGAACAGGTTGATCGGGTAAATCGTGACATCTACCAGATAAACACTGCCGTCTTTTCTTGCTTTATCTACCTTGTAATTAACCTTGCTGTAAATATTTTTGGCAAGAGACTCGAATTGCTCCCGCATCTCTGGCGCATCGTCAATATTCACACTGTAATAGGTGAGGATATTGTCAGTGAGCAGGTCAATGTTTGCCTGATAAAGGGCATCTGCATCCTCCTGATTGGCACCGGACGCCGCAATGTAATCCTTGGTTGCACCAAGATAATTGATTGCGATCAAACTCTTGATGTAGGTCTGATACCGCTTCTCCACATTCGCTGTACATGCGGTTAATGAAAAAATTAACAGCATACAAATCGGCAAAAGAGAAAATCGTTTGTATTTTTTTGCATGAATTTTCATGAAAAAGTTCATTTAAAGATCACCTCGTAATAATTTTTATATGATTAAACATACCCTTAGTGTATCATAAAGTGAAAGCAAATATCAATACACACATACTTTTTATTAAACCTTTTAATGCGGTCCCGGAGTGAACCATTATCGTCAATTCAAACGTCCGTTAAAGTAATTTGTATATAGATTGTTAATCATAAATCCCATGTAAAAAAATGATGCATAAACGAAGTTCTTATGATATAATTAAGAAACATATTGGATAATGGACATTCGAAAGGAGAATTGCAGAATGGATGTAACGTTGAAGACCACATCGTTTGGTGGATATGACAAGAAGGCAGTAGAAAATTATATAGACGAATTGACAGCAGAACACGAGAAAGAGGTTGCAGATTTAAAGGCAAACGTATTGAAGCTGTCAGAGACAGTAAAGAATCTCCACACGATGAGAGAGGTTAACTTGAACGAATCTTCCAGCACGATCGAGAACCTCAAGAAGGTAAACGATGAGCTGCAGGTAGAAGTGACACAGCTCCGTGACAAGATGACAGCGTACGAGACAAGAGAAGAAGAGTCAGCGAGCCGTTACGAGTCAATTTCCAGAACTTTGCTGGAGGCACGTGAGAGTGCAGATGCATTGACAAAGCAGACACAGAAGGAGTGCGGGGAGCTGCGCGCAAAGACAGAGGAAGAATGCGACAGACTGACACAGGAGACAAGTGATGCCTGCCGTCAGATGTCAGAGGAGACAACCGCAGAGTGCCAGCGTATGCATGCAGAGACAGTTGCAGCCTGTGAGAGACTCGATGCAGAGACAAAGAGCAAATGTCAGGAGCGCAAGGAATCCACATATGCAGAGTGTGAGCGCGTGAAGCGTGAGACAAGAGAAGAGACAGACAACCTGCGTGCAGAGACGGAGAGCGCATGTCAGTCTTTGAACGATCATACAGAGGAAACCTGTGCAAATATGCGTGCAGAGGCAACTGCAGAGTGTGAGGAGATGCGGAATCAGGCAAGAACAGAGGCATACAATACACGTATGTCTGTGAAGCGTGAGTGCGAGAGTGTAAGCGAATATATGGCACAGATGAAAGCAGCACTTGATAATGTAGTTATTTCCGTAGACAATACGATTAATGTTGCAGATCAGGCATTCCCTGAGATCAGCAACAATTAGTCCGATTCAGAAAGCAGTATAGACGGGGCTGTCGCACATTGCGTGTGACAGCCTTATTAGATACCGAGGCTTTACGATACGATAAGGGGGCGAGTGGCATGGTAATTGAAAACAAATACCTCAGAAAAGCGATTGAAAAGACAAAATATATTGTGCTTGTAAAACGATATATTATCGATATGCCGGGTTCCAGTCTGGTATATGTTTCACCGAACGCATCCGAGATTGGTATGAATGTCGAGATGCTGAACAAAGGAATGAAATTGTCCGAGGATTATATCTATCCGTCGGATCGTGAGATGGTAATGAAGACCATTCATAATGCGATTGACAATCGTGTTCAGGATTACGTGCACGAATATCGTATGGTTGGAGACGATGGGGTGCTTCGACAGGTGCGGGTCAATATCTGTATCGAAGTTGTGTCAGAAGAAGAAAATACATATGAAGTAGAGTTTTATATCCGCGATATCTCTGCGGAGAAGGAAGAAGAAAAACAGGCGGAGATCAAACGGGCGATTGAAGAGCCAAACAGACGCATGCAGATTTCGCCGACGGGATCCCTGGTAATCAGCAAGCTGGATAATCCGGGCATGATTCCGCAGATTCAGAAGATGGAAATGATCATGAGTGGATTTTCACAACTCACTAATTTGTATTCTGTGTTTGTTGATGAGAATGGCAAGGTGGAATCTACACCAGTCGGACCTGCGACGGATCTGGGTGATTTCTATGATCTGTTTGAGACGCCAACCTACAAAGAGTTTTTCAAAACGATGAAGGAAGAAGTACTGGCAGAGATGAAGCCACATATCTTTGACCGCGAGGAAGGCGGTTATGGAAAGCTGGCAATGGCACCGATCTTCGTCGGTGATAATTTGCAGGGGTTCTGGGTGCTTGGCTCTTATACACCGGATGAGACAGAGCATCTGGAGGAAATTTACGAGCTTCATTGGACGACAGCAGAACTGGTATCGGATTTCCTGCTGCAAAGCTATAATTCTATTGTGGAATCTGCGAAGTCACGTGGCGCGGGCAAGAAGCTGCGTGAGGAGCTTGCACGACAGAGCATTGTCAACAATGCATTGTCGAAGATCAACAGCAAATTAAGCGAAGATGTAGAACAGGTCATTGGCGAGACGTTGCGTGAGGTCGCGCTGCATATGGATTTGGACCGCATGTTCTTATATACATTTGACAAGGACAATCCAAAAGCATTCAGTCTGCGAAGTTATTTCGATGTATCCGGTGAGATGCCGAGTGACGATATATTGACTTTGCTTCCGGAGCGTTTGTATCTTGTGGTAGACGCGATCAAGCGCGGCAATGGCTGTTGTATGCTTGACCGTACCAATATGACACAGCGCGATGTAATCAACCTGATGCGGTATAATTTCCGGGCGGAGATCGCATATCCGATTTATCTGGAAGGAAGATTGTACGGTATTTTGATTTTTGCAGAGTCGAAATCGGAACGAATCTGGACAAAAGAAGAACTTCGTTTCTCACAGAGTATCTCTCTGCTGATCCAGAATATGCTGGAAAATGCAGATGGCGATGATAATGTGCGAAATGTGAATAAACATCTGATAGAAACATACAATAGTTTCCATGAGGGCATTTTTATCCGGGATCTGTACACGGGTTATGTATTCTTCTCCAACAAGGCACTCAATGACATGCTTGGATATGATCTGACTGGTGGCGACAGCCGCAAGATCCTGAAGAATCTGCGCGATAAATTTGAGCATATGGATGGTGTCCGCAAGGATATTGCCGGACGGAAGATCACAAACTGGTGTAGCTATGTGCCAGCATTGGACGAGATCATGGATATCACGGAAGTGCCGATTGAATGGTTACAGGGAGGCGCTGCAACCATGATTATTATGAAAAAAGCTAAGGATAATTAGGAAATTTCCGATATATAGATAGGAGGAACAAGACGTGGCAAGTTCAGACATTGGAATCGACTTAGGAACCGCCAGTATATTAGTCTATGTCAAAGGAAAGGGCGTCGTATTGAAGGAGCCGTCCGTAGTTGCCTATGACAGAGATACCGAACAGATCATGGCAATCGGGGAAGAGGCAAGACTGATGCTCGGAAGAACACCTGGGAATATCGTTGCGGTGCGTCCGCTCAGACAGGGTGTTATCTCCGATTATAAAACGACAGAAAAGATGTTGAAATATTTTATCCAGAAGGCAGTGGGCAAGAGCTTCTTCGGTAGAAGACCACGTATTAGTGTATGTGTGCCATCCGGTGTTACGGATGTAGAGAAGCGTGCTGTTGAGGATGCGACCTATCAGGCGGGTGCCAGAGATGTCTATATCATTGAGGAGCCGGTTGCAGCCGCAATCGGAGCCGGTATTGACATTTCCAGACCATGCGGAAATATGATCGTAGATATCGGAGGCGGTACTTCGGATATCGCAGTTATTTCACTGGATGGCGTGGTTGTATCATCGTCCATCAAGGTAGCGGGCGATGATTTCGACGATGCGATCGTTCGTTTTATGCGGAAACGTCATAATCTGTTGATCGGTGAGCGTTCGGCAGAGGAGATCAAGATCAATATTGGAACCTGTTACAAACGACCAGAGAATATCTCCATGGATATCCGTGGACGAAATCTGGTAACCGGACTTCCAAAGACGGTAACGGTATCTTCGGATGAGACCGAGGAGGCGCTGCGCGAGGTGACATCCCAGATCGTGGATGCAGTACATTCGGTATTGGAGCGTACACCACCAGAGCTGGCAGCTGATATCGCAGACCGTGGAATCGTGTTGACTGGTGGCGGTGCATTGCTGCACGGACTCGAAGATCTGATCGAGGAGAACACCGGAATCACAACGATGACAGCCGAGGAACCACTGACTGCAGTGGCAATCGGTACAGGTAAGTATATTGAGTTTTTGAGTGAGCGAAAGTAGAAAGTAGGAAAACGATGGTAAGAGGGTTGTACACGGCATGGACCGGACTTCGCAACGAGGAAAAGAGAATGGATGTTGTGACAAACAACATGGCGAACGCGGACACGACCGGCTACAAAAAGGTGGACGTTACATCGCAGTCTTTTGACCGCCAGCTGGCAGTCAAGATTGACGATCCAACGATCGGACCGAACATAAAGCAGGGCATCGGCGGCGTGAACCTCGGCGTGAAGATCGGAGAGACGTATTATGATATGTCTCAGGGAAATTTCAGACAGACAGAAGACCAGTACAATTTGGCATTATCCGGCAGCGGATTTTTTACCATCAGCACAACAGACAAGAGTGGAACGACAACGACACGCTACACGCGCGATGGCGATTTCACTGTAACCAGGGACGGTTATCTTGTGACAAAGGATGGCGATTATGTGCTGGCGGAAGGCGGTAATCGTATACAGATTCCGAATGCAAATCTGGTCAAGATCAGCGTAAATCAGGCGGGAGAAATTTACTCTGGCAATACGTATGTTGCGAAATTGCAGTTGGTTGATTTTCAGAGCTACGACGCATTATCCAGCTATGGTGAGAATATGTACGAAGCCGTGGATGGCGCCGTACAGACACAGGCGGATGCAACAGTCAATCAGGGATATCTGGAAATGTCAAATGTCAATATGGTCACAGAGATGGTTGATATGATCGCGGTCACAAGAGCGTATGAGACAAATCAGAAGATGGTTCAGACGATCGACCAGACCTTGGACAAGGCAGTCAATGAAATCGGACGGTTATAGTGGAAGATAATAGGAGGTAGTAGCGTATGATGCGATCACTTTGGACGGCTGCATCCGGTATGCGGGCACAGCAGGTCAATGTAGATACAATTGCAAATAACGTAGCAAATATTAATACGATTGGTTATAAATCACAGCAGGCGAGCTTCAAGTCACTGCTGTATCAGAACCTGCAGTCGACATCGACGAACAATGCAGGCGAGAACAAGCCGGTTGCGGCAGAGGTAGGTCTTGGCAGCCGTGTGGCAGCGATTACAAGTACATTTACACAGGGAAACCTGACGCATGTGGAGAATCCGTTCAGTGTAGCGCTGGAAGGGGATGGTTTCTTCCAGATTCGCACGGAGAGTGGAGAATTGCAGTACACAAGAGATGGTTCGTTTGAAATCTCGCCGGTTGCAAATGGAAACATGCTTTGTACATCTGACGGAAATCCGGTTCTGGATGCATATGGAAATCAAATCATATTGCCATCTAATCGTGTGGCAACGGATCTGGTAGTTAATCAGGATGGCACTCTGGCATTCCCGGATGGTACAGGGAACCCAGCAGTGATTACAGATGCGAATGGACGTCCGGTCAAGTTTGGTATTTACCAGTTTAATAATCCGGCAGGTCTTTCCAAGGAAGGCAGCAACAATTATTCGGTAACCGTCGCAAGTGGCGCGGCAGTTGCGGAGAATGGAAATGCGGCAGTGAAGCAGACAAAGACGCATCAGTATTACACGGAGGCATCGAATGTCGATGTGGCAAATGAGATGGTTAACCTGATCGTGGCACAGCGTGCATACGAAATGAATTCCAAAGCAATTCAGGCATCCGACGAAATGATGCAACAGGCTAACGCTCTTCGTTAGGTAGAGGAAAGGTGACCTTATGGAAAACATCACAAACCTTACAAATAAAGATTATTCATCCTATGTGACACAGGCACAGACGAGCAACTTAACCAATCAGATCAAGAAATCAACCTCCTCGGAAGCAACTGATGAGGAGATGCTTGCGGCATGCAAGGAGTTTGAAGCATATCTGGTCGAGCAGGTGTATAAGCAGGTACAATCCACGATCAAGTCTGACAGCGACGAGGACGACAACCCATATGCAGACTACGCATATGACCTGCAGGCACAGCAGTATGCAAAGCTGGTCAGCGATCAGGGCAAGCTTGGTCTGGCACAGCAGTTATACGAATCCATGAAGAAACAGAACGCGGCAATCACGCCGGAGGAACTGCATGAGCAGGAACAGGCTGCGGCAACTACGCAGACACAAAATGCATAAAATACAAATAGGATCATGACATGATTAGAGAAGGCTACATAGAAAAAATCGTATATAAAAGCGACGAAACGGGCTATTGTGTGATGTCCGTGGAAGGCGAAGAAGGTGAAGAGATCTTCGTTGGCACCCTGCCGGGTGCCGGTGAAGGTCTCTATGTGATTGCAGAGGGAGAATACGTGAATCATCCGCAGTATGATATTCAGTTCAAATTCTCCTCCTGCGAGATTCAGATGCCGAAGGATACACTTGGAATCGAGCGGTATTTAGGCTCTGGTATCATCAAGGGCATTGGCGCCGTTTTGGCGAAGAAGATCGTCAAGAAATTCAAGGATGACACCCTTCGGATCATCGAGGAGGAACCAGAACGTCTTGCGGAGATCAGCGGAATTTCCGAGCGAAAGGCACAGGCGATTGCTACTTCGTACATGGAGAAGAAGGAATTTCAGGAGGTTGCCATTTTTCTGGCACAGTATGGAATTTCGGTGAATCTGGCAATTCGCATCTTCAATACATATGGAAATAAAGTTTATGATATCCTGCGCGGCAATCCATATAAGTTGGCGGAGGATATTTCCGGTATCGGATTCCGGATCGCGGATGATATCGCAAAGCGCATGGGAATTGCACAGGATTCTGAATTCCGTTTGCGGTCGGCTGTGCTGTATGTGCTGAATATGGCAGGCGGCGAAGGGCATATGTACCTGCCGAAACAGCTTTTGCTGCGTCGCTGTGTGGAATTGACGCGTGACACGGCGACGGATGTCGAGGGCATCTATGGACAGTCAGCACTTGGCTATGCAGAATACGCAGACGCGACAAGTGCGGAATCGGCGTACGAACAGACGGTTTTCCTGTTTGAACAGCAGTTGATGGAGCTGCTGATCGCAGGCAAGATCATGATCAAGCAGATCGATGAAGAAGATGTCGTCTATCTGGCATCGAATTATTATGTGGAGCTGAATTCTGCAAGACTGCTTACCGATCTGCAGCTTCGCTATGATATGGAACAGGACGAGCTGGAACGAGAAATTCAGAAGATTGAAAAAGAAGAAAAACTGACATTGGATGAGCTGCAGCGGGCAGCTGTAAAATCGGCGATCGAAGCCGGGGTGGCAGTTATTACCGGTGGTCCCGGAACCGGAAAAACGACGATCATCAATGTTATTATCAAATATTTCTCCAAGAAAGGTATGGAGATCAAGCTTTGTGCACCGACCGGGCGTGCAGCGAAGCGTATGACCGAGTCGACCGGATGGCCGGCACAGACGATTCATCGTCTGCTGGAAATCAGCGGTGCGATGGATGAGGACAGCAAAAATCAGGACGATCACGGCATGCATTTTTCACGAAATGCAGACAATCCACTCGAATGTGATGCGATCATCGTGGATGAGATGTCGATGGTTGATGCGTATATCTTTTATTCACTCGTGCAGGCGGTTCCATATGGAACGAGACTGATCTTCGTCGGGGATGTAAACCAGCTTCCTTCCGTGGGTGCCGGAAATGTGCTGAAGGATATTATCAATTCGGGCTGCTTCCCGGTTACGACGCTGAACAAGATCTTCCGGCAGGAGGATGGCAGTGACATCGTATTCAATGCGCATAAGATCCAGCGTGGCGAGCATCTGATCCTGACGAACAAGAGCAAGGACTTCTTCTTTATCCCACAGCGGACAGCATCGCAGATCATCGAGGAAGTACAGACACTCACGATGAAGAATCTGCCGAATTACTATGGATTTTCACCGCAGGAAATCCAGATCCTGTGTCCGATGCGGAAATACGAAGTCGGCGTGGAGAATATGAACCAGAAGCTGCAAAACCGTCTGAATCCGAAGGCGAAGGACAAGCCCGAGCATGTGCGTGGCGATGTGACCTTCCGAAAGGGCGACAAGGTCATGCAGATCAAGAATAATTACCAACAGGAGTGGAAGATTTACGGTGTTTCCAAGACAGGTACCGGCAGAGGCTATGTGCTGGATGAAGGTGTCGGTGTATTTAACGGAGATATGGGCGTGATTACCGATATCAGTGATTACGATGAGGAGCTGACAATCCTGTTTGACGACGGACGAGAGAGTGTTTATAACTATAAAGAGCTGGATCAGATCGAGCATGCATTTGCCGTGACGATTCATAAATCACAGGGTAGTGAGTATCCGGCAGTTATCATTCCGCTGCTTGGCGGAAACCGGAAACTGATGAACCGGAATCTGATTTACACAGCAATCACGCGTGCGAGACAGCTGGTTATTATCGTCGGTGATGTAAATTTGGTAAACCAGATGGTTGATAATTCCGAGGAGCAGAAGCGGTACACGTCGCTGGCACTTCGGTTAGAGGAGTTAAATGAGAGTATGGAATAAACTTGTGAATTGGATATATCCGCCGACCTGTCCGCTTTGTGGCGATGTGACAGGGAGACAGGCTGGACAGGTGTGTGACGAGTGCAGACCGATGATTGATTATCCGGCACAGCCAGTTTGCATGCGGTGTGGGTGCGAGATCACTGATGAGGAAGCGGAGCTGTGTGAGGATTGTACGCGGCATACACGGACATATATACAGGGCTTTCCGGCGATGAAATACCAGTATCCACTTGATGAGAGTCTGGCGCGGTTCAAGTATCACAATCAGCGTGATTATGCAGCATTCTATGCAGGACAGATCGTGAAACGGCATGGACTCACATTGCAGAGTCTGGGGATTGATGCGCTGATTCCGATCCCAATCCATAAGCGCAAGCTGGAGAAGCGTGGTTACAATCAGGCGGAGCTTCTGGCAGATGCACTTGGAAAGAAACTGGATATACCGGTTGAACGGGAGCTGCTTGCGCGTGTGGTAAATACAGAACCGCAGAAAAGTCTGGACCCGGAGCACCGCGAGCAAAATTTAAAAAAGGCTTTTCAATGTATAGAAAAAAGTGTAAGCTATAAGAAAGTATTGTTGGTCGATGATATTTACACGACGGGGGCTACGATCGAGGCATGTACGAAGAGTCTGCATGCGGCGGGAATCCCGGATGTTTATTATACAAGTGTAGCAATCGGAACCGGAAGATGAAAGTGATATAGAGATTGTGTCAGAATAGATAGAGGGAGGAACAAATCATGGAACTGATGAATTGCAGAAACTGTAAGAAGTTATTTAATTATATTGCGGGCGAAAAGCTGTGCCCTGCATGTAAAGAAAAGCTGGAAGAGAAGTTTCAGAAAGTAAAGAAATATATCGAGGAGAATCCACGCGAGAATATCAATCAGGTAGCGGAAGCGTGTGATGTTACGATCAAGCAGATCAAATACTGGGTGCGCGAGGAACGTTTATCCTTTACCGATGATTCTCTGGTTGGTCTGGAATGTGAGCGCTGCGGCAAGATGATCCACAGCGGAAGATTCTGTAAGGAGTGTGCAGGCGGACTGGCAGATGCGATGACAAACGCTTACAAGCGGGAACGCCAGCAGGCGGTTCGGAAGAGTTCCGCTGGTAAGATGCGATTTCTTGACTAATCCAGTGGATGAAAAGCAGGCAGGGATTGCTTCTGTATAAAATACATAAAACAGAGAAGAGACATATGCACAAATGCTGGTGCATGTGTCTTTTTTTACATAAAAAGGGTTATGATACAGGGAAAACTTCCGATATTCATATTGAAGAATCGTAATTGCAGGAGACTGCGGCTTGCGAAAGATAAGAAAAAGGAGGGAGAAGCAATGAGAATAGGAACCTATAATATGATCAGTCAGATCTATGGCAACACAGGCACCAAGAAGACGAAGACTTCTGGAACAACCGGATCAGGAAGCTTTTTGGATCAGGTATCTTTCTCAAGCATGGGAAAAGATATGCAGACAGCAAAGACAGCACTGGGCAATACACCAGATGTCAGAGAGTCCAAGATTCAGGATCTGAAGCGCCGGATTGACAACGGCACATATGATGTGAGCGTGGATGATTTCGCACAGAAATTACTGGACAGTTACAGCAAGACAAATATCTAAAAGAGGATGCGACATGGCAAGTATAATTGAGAATCTGATTACGGAATTGAATGATGAGTATGCATTGTATGAGCAGCTTCTGCAGGTGTCGATGGAGAAGACGGGTGCGATTGTATCGAACAATCTTGACCGTCTGTCTGAGACAACCGAGAAGGAGCAGCGTCTGGCAGATGCGCTTGCAAGCGTGGAACACAGACGGCGCGAGACAATGACAAATGTAGCGAATATCTTAGGCAAACGACCAGATGATGTCAAGGTGATGGACGTTGTTACATTTCTGGAAGGACAGCCGGAATTCCATGATCCGCTGCTTGCGATCAACGAGAAGCTGGCGAAGCTTGCACGGAAGGTGCGGGAAGTAAACGGACATAATCAGAATCTGATTCAGGATGCACTTGAAATGATCGAGTATAACATCAATCTGATGCAGAATTTAAACCGGGCGCCGGAGACGGCAGAGTATTCGAAAGAGATGTTCAAGAGCAACGCTGCATATGCAGGCGGTGCCGATGTACCGGGCAGATTTGATGTACAGAATTAACGGGAATAAGGGAGTAAACGTATGGCAGGAACGATGGGACGGTTGTCCGTTGGCGTAACAGGACTTCAGACAAGTCAATATGCGTTAAATGCAACCGCACATAATTTAATAAATACACAGACTGAGGGCTATACCAGACAGCAGGTACTCCTGACAGACCAGTCATATAACAGAGTCGCAACGGACTCATATTATATCAATAACGTAGGTATGGGAGTTGTAACGGCGCAGATCCGACAGGTGCGCGACCAGTTTGCAGATGATACCTACCGCACAGAGAGCGGGCGTATGAGCTACTACAAGGCGCAGTATGAAACCGTCTCAGAGATAGAGAATTATTTCGGTGAGTTAGAGGGTAAGGATTTTAACACGACGTTAAACGATATGTGGACATCCATGCAGGAGCTGCAGAAGGAGTCGAACAGTATCGTAACGCGGAGCTCCTTTATCTCCAATGCACTCACCCTGATCGATCGTGTGCAGACGATACGTTCCAGTCTGATCGAGTATCAGCGGAATCTGAACACGGAGATCAAGGATCAAGTCAAGACAGTCAATGATCTTGCATCTACCATCTATGAACTCAACCAGCAGATCCGTGCGGTTGAGGCAGGAAATGTGGAAAAAGCAAATGACTTAAAGGACAAGCGGAATCAGGCACTTGATAAGCTTTCTTCTATTGTGAATTCTGAAGTTGTAAACAACGAAGACGGTACGGTAGAGGTGTATCTGGAAGGACATACACTGGTTACGCTTGGAAGAACCTACACACTGACGACACAGAAGGTGTGTGAGAATGAGAAATATCAGCAGAATTACGGATTCACAGGTTCTTCGACGGACTTCCTGATGCCGGTATGGGAGCAGGATGGCGATCCTTTGTTTAATATAAACCGGGTACCGACCGCGGACAGTAACAGCGATATCGGTTCTCTGAATGGTCTTATGATGTCGCGGGGTTATTTTATCAGTAACTACACGGACGTACCGACAAAGCCGACGAAACCGCTGGAGAAAGATTTTGCTAACAATGCGGATTATCAGACGGCGATGGCGCAGTACGAGCAGGACGTCAAAGATTATGTAAAAGATCTGGAATATTTTAATACGTATGTGGAACCATACACGATTACGAATCTGGAGGCACAGTTTGATGTGCTGATTCATGCGATGGTGACACAGATCAACGATACGTTGTGTCCGAACAAAACCGTGACGCTGGCAGATGGTTCTACCGTAAAGGTGTTGGACGAGGATACTGCAGGTATCGGCATGGGTTCAGGTAATGAGTATCCGGGCACCGAGTTGTTTACGCGAAACAGCGTGGAGCGGTACACAGAGCGTACACTGACGCTGGCAGATGGAACGACACAGACGTTCAAGGTATATAACGAAGAAAATCCGGACGATTTCTATTCGCTTTATACGATCGGAAACCTGAAGGTGAACGAGAAGCTGTTACAGAATCCGTCCCTGCTTCCACTCTCCCGTGTATCGGGTGAGGAGGCACAGACGATCGCAGATGAGTTGCTGGCACGGTGGAACGATAAGTTCGCAACGGTCAGCCCGAATTCTCTGGTGCAGTGCAATTACAAAGATTATTACAGCGGTATGATGGATGATCTGTCAGACCGTGGTTACACATACAAATCCATGATGGAAACCGGACAGCAGGCAGTGTCCGACGCCGAGAATACGAGACAGCAGCTGCTTGGCGTATCCTCTGATGAGGAGTTATCCAGTATGATCAAATTCCAGCATGCATATAATGCGTCCTCCCGATACATCAACACCGTATCCGAGATGATTGCTTATCTGATCGAGAAGCTGGGTGCATAAAAGAAACGATAATTCGCAATTGACAAAGAAGGAGTGGAAGCGATGCCATCTACATTTTTAGGACTCAATACAGGTCTTTCGGGACTGACATATTTCCAGACGGCGCTGAATACAACCGCGCACAATATATCCAATGCGGATACAAAAGGATATTCCAGACAGAACGTGCAGGCTTCCGCATCGGACGCCTTACGCCTGAACAAGACGTATGGTATGATGGGAACCGGTATTACCGCTTCAGCCGTAGAACGTCAGAGAAATGCATATTACGACACGAAATACTGGTCTGCAAATTCCAAGTACAGTCAGTACAATTCACAGCATGCCAATCTCGAACAGTTACAGACGTATATGAACGAAATGACTTCCGAGGCAGGCTATACAAAATGGATGGCAGAGATGTCCGATGCCATGCAGGATCTCTCGACAAAGCCAGCCGATTATACAACGCGAATCTCCTTTGCGCTTACGGCAGATTCTTTCACAGACATGGTGAATGAGCTTGCAAGCAATTTCCAATCGACGCAGAAGACGATCAACGATGAGGTTGAACTTGCAGTCAGCGAAGTGAACTCGCTTGCAAAGCAGATCTACGAGTTGACACAGGAGATTATCACAGTCGAATTAAAGGGTGGAAATGCAAACGACCTGCGTGATAAGCGGGGCGTATGTATCGACACATTATCCGAATATATCAATGTTGATGTGGACGAGCGAAGCATCATGTATGGTGTGGGAAATGATCAGGTCGAAGCAAATGCCAAGACTCTGACGATCCGTATTAATGGTGAAATCCTGGTCGATGAGCTTGGTTACAATGAACTGACCATAGTTCCACGGGAGCAGAAGGTGAACCAGAACGATCAGGATGGTCTGGTTGATATTTATTGGAAGAACGCGGATGATACTGCGGGAGAATTCTTCAATACGGCGAATACAACCGGAAGAATCGCAGGTCTGTTCAACATCCGTGACGGCAACAATGGTGAGGTATTTTCCGGAAAAACAACTGCTGTATCGGACAATCCACCGGAAGTGACAGTATCGCTTGCAGAGAGTGTTGCCATGAAAGATCTGAACATTCCAAGCGAGGGAACAATTACCCTGAACGGTAAAGATTATCTGTACGACGGCTGGACGGCCGAGTATGATGCAGATGGAAAACTGAACAACTTTACATTTAAAAATATGACAATGATCAATGAGAAGAATGCGGAAGTAACAGCTATCTTCCCGACAGGTATCGACGGACGTCAGGCACAGATTGGCGTCAAAAATATGACAAAGGGTATTCCGTATTATCAGGCAAAGTTAAACGAGCTGGTGCGTGTATTCTCCAAGTACATGAACGACCTGACAAGCGCGGGTGCCGATGCCGATGGAAATCCGGGACTTGATGCATTTACCGCACAGGCACCGGATGGACACGATTTCGTATTGAAGGGCAGCATGCAGGGAACTGGAACGATTTCTTCCGGCGACGACAGCTATTACCGTCTGAACGGACTGAACTGGGAGCTGAACCAGCAGTGGAAGACCGATCCGAAGAAGATTGTTGTGTCTTACAAGGAAGATATCGATCAGGGCAACATAGAGGCAAGGGGCATCTTAGAAAAGATGATGGCTGGACTGACGGATACATCGATGTTCCAGCAGGGTAATGTCTCACATTTCCTGCAGGCAATCACAACAAACATGGCGGTCGATACAAAGAAAAATGAGGTATTTGCAGCAAATCAGGATGATATCCGATACACGATTGATAACCAGAGAGCATCTATTTCCGGTGTCGATAAGAACGAGGAAGGTTCGAATCTGACGAAGTTCCAGGAACTGTACCGGCTGGCATCTAAGGTAATATCTGTATTGAATGAAGTATATGACAAACTGATTAACGAGACTGGTGTATAAGGCTGACGCCTTGGAGGTAGGAATATGAGAATTACAAATCAGATGATCTCCAATAACTCTCTGCGGAATATGCAGAAGACGATGGCAAATGTGGACAACCGCACAACGCAGATGGAGACGGGAAAGAAAATTACAAAGGCATCCGAAGATCCGGTTGTTGCTGTGCGTGCTTTAAAGCTTCGTACGATGGTAACGCAGCTGGAACAGTACAAGGATAAGAATATTGGTGATGCAGAGTCGTGGCTGAAGATTACGACAACCTCTCTGGACAACATCACTTCACGACTCGAAGATATCCAGAGCTATTGTACACAGGGCTCGACGGATTCGTTCAATACCTCCGACCGAAGCGCGATCATTGATGTGTTAAAAGAGATGCAGGATATGATCAACAGTGAGGGAAATTCAACTTACGCTGGACGTTATATTTTCTCTGGCTATAAGACGGATCGTTCTCTGGCATTTAACGAGACAGAGGATATCAAGAAATATTCTTATAAGATCACACAGCATCTGAATGCGGATGATCTGGATATGAAAACGGTCGTATTAAACGGCGTGAACAATGAAGATGTAGATGGGATTCTGGCAGGCACAAGTACCTATGTAAAGCCGGACAAGGAACAGGTCTATCGCCTGAATCTGGCATATGAGGGCATTTCAAGTAAGGATAGTCAGGGCAATGCAGCACTTTCCCTGAAAGCACTGGACGCAAATGGTAACACGATCGATCTGAGTGGATTTACCCAGACGGTGAAGACAACGGCGGATGCAGATACGTATTATCAGGTTGGACCGGATGAAATCAACATCATCGAGGAGACCGGCGAGATTATCTTCGGTGAGAACGTGTATAACACACTCAAGCAGGCAGACGATATCGTAGTTGACTACGCGAAAAATAAATTCGAAGCAGGCGACCTCCGCCCGGAGCATTATTTTGACTGTACGCAGTACACCGAGCAGTCGGATGGCAGCATTAAGACGGTAGATTATGATACCTATGACCGGACACAGTCGATTTATTATGAAGTGAATTTCAGCCAGAGTATTCAGGTTAATACGGAAGTCAAAAATATTATCAACGATGATATGAGCAACAACATCAACGATCTGATCTATACGCTGCAGGAGTTAGATGCAGCGGAAAAGACAGAGAAGAAGTTAAAGAGTATGCTGGAGGACAACCAGTATGCATCGAATGATGATGCGGTAAAGCAGATTAACGCCATGCTGGAAGATATCAACGTTGAAATCGCAATCAAGAAAGAGACGATGCAGAAGACATTTGCGAAGAATATCACGAACTTCCAGGGCTATATGGATCAGGTATCTGCCATCCAGTCCGATGTCGGAAGCCGCATGACAAAGCTTGACATGATCAGAACTCGCGTGACAGAGCAGTACAGCACATTCAAGGAATTGAAGTCTGAAAATGAGGATGTGAGCACAGAAGAGGCAGCGCTGAACTTCAAGGAGGCCAACGTCGTATATGAGGCAGCGCTTGCAGCTACGAGCAATCTGGTCAGAGCATCGTTGATTGATTATTTGTAGAAAATAATTCCGTCATGCAAATAAGCAGCGAGACTGCTTGCAGGCGGAGCTGCTTATTTATATGACGGATAAACAGACATAAGCATGTAGGGCGATAGCCCGGAATGCGCATGTCTGTTACGAATTCGAGAGTTCGAAGAACGGAGAAATCGTTATTATTGTATACATATGATGAGGAACGATTTCTAATTTTAGAGGAGGGATAAAGCATGGTAGCAGAAACAAGATTATTTGGAACCGTCGACATCGCGGAGGACAAGATCCTGGAGTTCCCAATGGGGCTGATCGGTTTTGAAAATTTAAAGAAATTTGCGATTATTTATGACAGCGACCGCGAGGAGCGTTCGAAGATCAGCTGGTTACAGTCGATGGAGGAGCCTGCATTGGCACTTCCGATCATCCATCCATCTGAACTGATTGATGATTACGGTCCGATCGTGGAGGACGAGCTGATGAAGAACATCGGTGATCCTGCAGATGCAGATATTCTGATGTTTGTCACATTGTCGATTCCTTCGGACTTAACGAAGATGACAGCGAATCTGAAGGCTCCGATCATCATCAACACAGAGGGCAGAAAAGCCATTCAGGTGATCGTAGAGAACGAAGATTACAAGGTGAAATTCAATGCCTACGAGGCAATCCAGAAGATGAAAGAAAAGGCAGGTGAGTAATATGTTAGCACTATCCAGAAAACAAGGCGAATCCATCGTGATAGGCAATAACATTGAGATCACTGTGCTCGAGGCGAAGGGCGATCAGGTCAAGATCGGTATCTCCGCACCGAAGAGTGTGCCTGTCTACCGCAAGGAAATCTACGCACAGATTCAGGAAGAAAACCGCGAAGCTGTGGCGAATCTCGACGTAGAAAGTTTGAAAAAACTCTTATAAAGTGGTAAAGTATGAGTGATTAGTTGACGATACAACTAATAGGAAACTATAGGCGTATGCCGTTCATGGATGGAAGGCATACAAGGTTCACGCAAGGAGGCGTATAGATTATGGGAATGGATGGAATCGGAGGCGTAGGAGCCTTAAATGTAAGTTCACAGACAAGAGTGACACGTCCGCAGTCTGAGACGGTGGATGTGAACACAGGCAGTACTGCCGGGCAGCAGCAGGTACAGGTTGCAAGCTTACCGCCGATCGGTGGAAAGGGCAACAGCAATAACAACGGCCAGCCGGGACAGCAACAGGATCGCGGTGCGGTACAGACGGATCAGGAAGTGGCACCGGACAAGATCAAGGCAGCAGTCGATGATCTGAACAAGACAGTGAAACAGGCAAGTCCAATGCATCATACACAGCTCAGCTTCAAGTATCATGAGGATACAAACCGGATTTCCATCACCGTTACAGATAGTGACACCGATGAAGTTATCCGTGAGATTCCGCCGGAGAAGACACTCGATATGCTTGCAAAGGCATGGGAGATGGCAGGTCTTCTGGTTGATGAGAGAAGGTAGGGGGCGATACCCTGATTAGGAGGTATTTGTTATGGCAATGCGTATGACAGGCCTCGTATCCGGCATGGATACAGAGAGCATGGTAAAGGAACTGGTCAGCGCCAGCTCTGAAAAAGTAAATAAAATCAAACAGAAGAAGCAGGACGTCGAGTGGAAGAAAGAGATCTGGAGCGGATTAAATACGAAGATTTATAACTTCTACAAGACGCAGCTTTCTGCATTTAAGACGGTCAGCAACTATAAAACGAAGAAGGCAACGGCCAGTGATGAGACAAAGGTATCCGTCAAAGCCGGTTCCGGAGCGACAAATGGTACACATTCGGTTTCCGTCGAGCAGACAGCATCGTCAGCCTATCTGACCGGAGACAATATCAAGGCATATGGCAAGTCTTACACAACCTATAATGATGCCGGACTGTCTACGAAGTTTGCGGACATGGTAGATGCACAAGGGGCGAATCTAGGTCTTGCAGGTCAGAAGATTACGATCTCGGCAGGAAACGATGTGATTCCTGCTCTCGAACTTGAGCTTGGAGGAAGCGGAGATAACGGAGTCGAAAGCATCAGTGCATTGAATGCAAAGCTAAAAGCTACTTCCGGATATGAGAATCTTCAGGCGAGTCTTAAAGATGGTAAGCTTGTCTTTACAAATAGTTCAGAAAAGACACTGGATGATGGTACAAAGGCCGGGGAGATTTACACGATTGAAAGCGCAGCACTTGGTATGTCTGGAGAAGTTGGATATGAGAAGGGTGATGCGGACAGCAATACAATGAGTGCCGGCTTCACGGCAAAGGTAAAGCAGGACTTTACAAGTACCGATATCTCAACCTCGACCAAGCTTGCAGATCTGGGTATTAAGGTTGGAACAACATTCTCAGTCAATGGCAAGGATTTTGTTGTAGATGACAAGTCAACCATCAATGATTTCACGACAGCACTTTCTAAGATGGGTGTCTCTGCAAGCTTCGATGCATCCCATGGAAGATTTTATCTCAATGCGTCGAAGACCGGTGCTGCGAATGATTTCAATATCACATCCAGTGACAGCAGTGCATTGGAAGCTCTAGGACTTGGAAGCAAGGCAGAAAAGGTAGACGCAAGAGATGCGATTATCTACTATAACAATGTAAAATACACGAGTGACAGTAATACATTGACAGTCAACGGTCTTACGATCACAGCAAAGGCAAAGACAGACTCTGTAGTCAATGTCGAGGTTGCTGCGGATGTTGACAGTGCATATAACACAATCAAAAATTTCATCAAGTCATATAATGAACTGATTGACGAGATGAATAAATATTATAACGAAAAAGATGCCGGCTATGATGCCTTAACTGAGGATGAGAGAAGCAAGCTGTCCGATACGCAGATCGAGAAGTGGGAAGAGAAGGCAAAGCAGGGATTGCTGCGACGGGATTCTACATTGCAGACACTGCTTTCCGGCATGCGTACGACCTTGAATCAGGGCGTGCAGGTAACAATGGCAGATGGAAGTACAAAGACGATGACCTTGGCTTCCCTTGGTATCGTGACCGGTGATTATACAGAGAACGGCAAGCTTCATATCCTCGGTGATGAGGATGATGACCAGTACTCTTCTGAGACGAATACGTTGAAGAATCTGCTGGAAAGTGGAAGTGATATCGTAGGACAGGCGATCGGCGGAACTACGAGTACCTCTGGTGTTGGTACACAGATGTATGATTATCTGCGGAAATCCATGACACGTATCGAAGGTGTGCGAAGCACACAGACGTTCTACAATGACAAGACGCTGGATAGCGAGATCGATGATTATGATGATGACATCGATAAGTGGGATGAAAAGCTCCAGAATCTTGAAGATAAGTATTATGATCAGTTCTCGAAGATGGAATCTGCGATGGCAAAGCTGCAGAGTCAGCAGTCATATCTGTCATCCTTGTTCGGAAGTGCATCATAAATAGACGGAGGGGTTATATAAATGGCATATAACACAGCAGCAAAGGCATATGGAAACAACCGTATCGAGACAGCAACACCGGCAGAACTTACGTTGATGTTATACGAAGGCGCGGTTAAGTTCTGTAATATTGCAATTGTGGGACTTGAGAAGAACGACTATGAGAAAGTAAATACGAACATCCAGAAATGCCGGAATATTATCGTGGAACTGACATCGACGCTGAATATGAAATATCCGGTTGCCGAGGACTTCAAGCGTATGTATGATTATATCTTTGCACTTTTGACGGAGGCAAACATGAAGAAAGACATGGAGCTTCTGGAGAGAGCGTTAGAAGAGCTTCGTGGCATGCGGGATGTGTGGAAGGAAGTTATGACGAAAGCCAAAGGACCGCAGCTATCACTGAGCTAGGAGGTAAGATATGGATCAGACCGGAACTTATGTGAATATCATGCGTGAATCACTGGAACGGAAACAGCGATATCTGACAGAGATTTGGAAGCTTACAAATGAGCAGTCAGTGATTGCCACAGCGGAGAAGTTTGACGAGGAACAGTTTTCGGAGCTTGTTGAGAAGAAGGATGTTTTGATCGACAACCTCAATGAGATCGATAAAGGGTTTTCTTCTGTCTATGATCGTGTACGGATTGAGATCCAGCGGGATCCGGTGGTTTACAGAGATGAATTGCTTGCAATACAGAATCTGATTCGTACCTGTGTGGATCTCGGTATGCAGATCGAAGCCGTGGAGGAGCGGAACCGGGCAGTGATGGAACAGGTATTCTCCGCGAAATTCCAGGGCGTGCGCCAGATGAAACAGTCCAAAACAGTGGCAAACAAGTATTATAAGTCTATGGCAAACGGCATGGTGAATGACTCTTTGCTCTATGACAGAAAAAAATAAAAAAACTTTATAAAAAGGGTTAAGGATATAATTTCCAGTCCGATATATAAGGTGTAAGGAACAAACAAGACAAGTTCCTACAGATTCAACCAAGGTTACTACCCAGAACGGGTTCTAACATACATACTATTCACGGGGCGGTGCCCCAGTACTTCTCGCAAGGATGCGGGAATAAATTCAAGGAGGAATTATTATGGTAGTACAGCACAATTTGCAGGCAGCAAACACAAACAGAATGTTGGGCGCTAATGTTAAGGCAGTATCTAAGTCAACTGAGAAGTTGTCTTCCGGATATCAGGTTAACAGAGCAGCTGATGACGCAGCAGGTCTTTCCATCAGTGAGAAGATGAGAAACCAGATCAGAGGTATCAACCAGTCAGTTAAGAACGCTGAGGATGGCGTATCTCTTATCCAGACAGCAGAAGGAAACATGAGTGAGATCCACAGCATCCTTCAGCGTATGGGTGAGCTTGCTACAAAGGCAGCCAACGATGTAAACGCATCTGTAGATCGTAAGGCAATCCAGGATGAGATGGGCGAACTTGCAAAGGAGATCGATTCTATCTCTACAAAGGCTGCATTCAACGGTACAAAGCTTTTGAATGGTCACTTCTCTGGAAAGCAGCTTCAGGTTGGTGCCGTTAAGGGCGAGAACATGGAGATCACAATCAAGAAGATGAGTGCTTCTATCTTGTTTGGTGCGAAAGGTTCTGTAGTTGCAGGAAACACATCATCAGCTGGTAATGTGTTGAACATGTATACACATTCAAAGGCTTCAGAAGCTATGTCTCTTATCACTTCAGCTATCAAGGTTGTATCTGCTGCTAGATCTGAACTTGGTGCTAAGCAGAACAGACTTGAGTACACAATCGATAACCTCGAGAACTACTCAGAGAACCTGACATCTGCAGAATCACAGATTCGTGATACTGATATGGCTACAGAGATGACCAACTACACGAAGAATAACATTCTTCAGCAGGCTGCACAGTCCATGTTGGCTCAGGCAAATCAGTCTACACAGGGTGTACTTTCATTACTTCAGTAATTTCATATTATTGACAATTTATTGGCTGGCTCGCTTGCGAGTCAGCCATATTTTGTATAAGGAGGTTTTTATGGAACAGGAATTAATACAGGATACAAAAGAAACATTGCTTACGATTGCAGATATCTTATATCAGGGGCGTGTATCGGATGGGATAGCTGCGATGAATGGTGTGATTCCAAACTTATCGCTAATTGCGTCAGGTATCCAGGATGAGGCATTGCAACAGCGGTTAATTACGGATGCGTTGTCACCGATTTTGTCAGCGATGGAAGAAGAGGATGGTACGTTGCTTGCGGATTTGATTACGTACGAGTTGGTAGAGTTATTAGATATATTGTAAAGATGCAGGGATGTAAGAGGGTATAAAATGAACACTATATACGAGAACAATTTAAAAGCATTAAAACAAAAAAATGAAAAATTATGGGAGGCATTTTATACCTATGCGAAGCAACAGAAGGAAAGTCGGGCTTTTACTGCGGTAGCGAAAAACGGGGAAGTTATTATTGGGTATCATGGTAAGGATCGGGACTTTAATTTGAATTCTACGTACAATCCATCTAAAGAAGCAGAAAAACTTATGGCGGAGTATGATACAATTCCAGATAATGCGTTTTTGTGTATGTATGGGTTAGCAAATGGTATATTTGCAAAAAGATTTTTGGAGTGTAATCCGCATGGAAATGCGATTTATGTATATGAGCCAGATCTGGACATATTTATGACTGCAATGCAGGAGATTGATCTGACAGAACTGTTAAATAATAATCGTTTTTTCATAGCGGTAGAGTCATTGAATACCGATGATTTTGGCGATTTTTTACTTAGTTATATCAGCGAAATAAATGAATTAACGAATCGATATATGGCGCTTCCAATCTATCAGACACGATTCCCGGAAGGCTATGATCGATATAAACAGATAATAAAGGATAAATACGAATATTATAGAATACAGACAAATACGTTGATCAAAGTGGGTAAACAAATTGGTCTTGCCAGTATTTCTAACATGCGATTTCTTCCAAATTGTCGGAGTGGCGCAGACTATAAAGATTACTTTCCGGAGGATGTACCGGCGATCATTGTAGCGGCAGGACCGTCATTGCAAAAGAATGTGGATCTGTTGAAGAAAGCGAAGGGAAAAGCAATTACGATCGTAGTGGATTCGGCAATCAATACAGTCATGGCACATGGGGTTATGCCTGATTTTGTAATTACGGTCGATACGAACAAAGAATTAAAGAATTTTACGGCAGAAGGACTTGCGGATGTATTTTTTCTTGCAGATGCTACTGCAAATACAGCCGTGTTGGATATGGTAAAACCAAAAAATCTGGTGTTTTATTCTACGGATTCTGGAACATGGAGCCGGATGTTTTCGGATGCCGGAAGTTCACTTGGAGAGATTTTTGCGGGCGGATCAGTTGCGCTGGATGCAATGGCGCTTGCGATAGATTGGGGATTTAAACGAATCATTATGATCGGACAGGATCTGGCAATGACGGGAAATAAACAGTATGCCGATGGTGAGAATTTGAATCAGAATACATCGTTTAACAGTCCGACCTTATATGTGAAAGATATTTATGGAAACGATGTGCTGACGAAGAAGGATTATTATACATTTATTCGCAGTATTGAAGATCTGGCATATCGGAATCCTGATATAGATTTTATAGATGCGACAGAGGGTGGAGCATTGAAAAGGCATACTCGAATTATGACGTTGCAACAGGCAATTGATCAATATTGCAAAAATGTTTACAACATAACAGAGATGATAGAAGCGATCCCTCGACGTTTTGCAACAAATGGAAATGAGCTTGTAAAACAGGAACTACAAAAGATGAAAGAAAATATAGAACTGCTTATAACTCGGATGCGGGAGGGCGCAGAGGTTTGTGATAAGGCAGCGTATATGTTAGAGCATAAACAGTATGACAAAGATAAATTACGGAAGATAAATGAAAAAATTCGAATTTTGGATGAATGGTATGCGGACATGGAGGAGCATAAGCTGATAAAAAAAATAACATGTCAGGCAAATCATGATTATGAGACAACAATATATCTGACCGAAAAGGACAGTGTTGCAGAATCAATCCGTATATATAAAAATAGTGCGAAGTTATATATTGGCATTGCTGATGGCGTTGCGGATATTATAAAAACGATTGAACAATGCGAAAAAGAAATATAGGCATTTGACTAAATGGAGGGTGCGCAGTGGGAGATATACAGAAGATTTTGATGATTCAGGGAGAGTCGCAATATGATGCAATCTCTTGTTTTATGAATGATCTTGCAGATGGTTTTCGCCAACTTGGGTGTCGAGTGGATATTTTGGGTGGTATCACAAAGGATGCATTAGATCGAACGATCTATTTCGAAGAGTATGATGTAGTCTTGTCCTTTTTTGGGATCACCTCTGTATTGTATGATGCAATCAATCGAAATCCCAACACATTATTTTTCTTGTTTCTAGTGGATCATCCATATTATAGATATGACTGGCTGGCCGAGCAACATAGAAATTTGATTGTGTCCTGTATTGATAGAAATCATTGTAATTTTTTACAGAAATACTATAAGAACATTGATGCGGTGCAGTTTGTGCCACACGGAGGAAATTTATCAGAGAAACCTCCGAAGCCGTTTGCTGATCGGGAGATAGATGTTGCTTTTTTTGGTACATGCAGCGCTTCAAATGAATACAAATCAATTGTGGATCAAATGTCGGAAGACATTATGAAAATCATGGATGCTACAATTGCGCGTGTTATGCAGGGGGAATGCATACCGGCAGAGGAAATTCTAATACAGGAACTTCGATCCGGAGGGATTGAACTTTCAGAAGCACAGTTATTGGAATTGTTTGTAGTACTTGCGTTTGCGGATACATATATTCGTGCGAAACAGCGGGAAAAACTAATACTACATTTGGCAAAGTCAGGACTGGAAGTGCATGTCTATGGAAACGGCTGGGAGAAAGACGAATTGGCGCAGTATGAAAATATAAAGCGTCATGGCGCAGTTTCTTATACAGAAGCACTGGATATTATGACAAACACAAAAATCGTGATCAATAAGATGCCATTATTCTTAGACGGCTCACATGAACGGGTGTTTACTGCGATGTTGAACGGGGCTGTTTGCTGTACCGATGAAAGTGGGTATTGGAAGCAGGAATTCATAGATGGAGAAAGTATATGTTTTTATGATTTTCAAGATTTGGATAATCTCGAAAACATAATAAAAGAATTACTTTTAAATCTGGATAAAGCAGGAAAGATTGCTCAAAACGGATATGATATTGCAATCCATAAACATCAGTGGAAAAACCGGGCGGAACAGATTCTGGAAATATGTAACAAGGTGTCCCGTATTGAGGATATAAACTATGTATTGCCGGGTACGAAAAACGCGTACGCATTTAACCGATTTCTTGATTATGCCAATGATAAAGATATAGAGATGCTTGTTCAGAAAACAAGGATGTATGAAAATAAGCTTCAATACCAGAAGAATGTGTATCATGCAATGGAGACCTATTATCAAAAGAATTACAGAGAGTCCATGAATCATGCAATTGTGAACAGAATCACGAGTGTTAAACATGCGTTGGGCGAATATGCATGGTTGTATGGACAATGTGAAGATAATTTGTCAAAATGTACACTTGCGGGACTGTTGAATTATTGGATCAGTATGGAATATCGACATGTGAAAGATGTCGCAGATCATAGATATAAAGCGTATGCAGATTGGGACATATTAGATATGGAAGAATTCTCTCAGGCAGTATTTCTGGGAGCGGAGCAGGCGGATAGTATTCAGGCAGTTGTTGATTATAACTATGATTTGTTAGATGCGATCGAGGTTTTTGCGCCAAATCAAATGACAAAGGAAAGAATTTGTGGTGCACTTCATTCATCGGATATGGAAGTTATGGTTTGCGAACCGGATATACTAAAAACAATCAATTTGGATGAGGTTTTTGATTCAAGGGTCAGATTTATTGCGCTCATGGGTGCCAGATATGCAGAAGAGATTATCAGAAATATGGAACAGCATATTCGAGCAAATAAACCGCAGTTGGCGATCCGAGTAAGTGTAGAGTATGACAACTTATGGAAACTGCCGAATGTATTATATGATTTTCGGGAAGATTACCGTCTTTATATACGGTATTATGATGATGGAATTGTGAATGATACTTGTGTGCTTTATGCGGTTTAGAAACAGAGTTGAGGTGTTTATATGGAATTTTCACACGAATATTTTGATGATGAGGTACGAGAAGATTTTTATGTATCTGGATTGATGAAGCGTTTGTGGGCAGCAAATCTTGAAGTTATTTCGGATGTTGCGAAAGTGTGCGATAAATATAATATTCGGTGGTTTGCAGACTATGGAACATTGCTTGGTGCTGTTCGTCATGGTGGATGTATTCCGTGGGATGATGATTTTGATATCTGCATGTTGAGAGGCGATTACATGAGGTTTTTGGAAGTGGCAGAAAAGGAATTGCCGCAGAATTATTCGGTGTTAAATTGCCACAATGAATATGAGGACTTGCTTACACGGATTATCAATACCCGACATCCAACTTTTGAAGAAGATATTTTACAAAGATATCATCAATGTTATCTGGGGGCAGGTATTGACATTTTTCCGCTTGATTATATGGCGCCAACAAAGAAAGAACAGGAGGCACATAAGACATTACTTCGAGCAATCTTAAGCTTTGAACCGATATTGTCAGATGAGAATCTGGATCAGGCAATGCTGGATCAGGTGTTATCACAGCTGGAACAATTATGTGGTGTGAAGTTTGACCGGCAAGGGAAGCTTATAAAGCAGATGTATGAAGCAACAGAGGGTGTGTGTGCACTATATGGACCAGAGCAGGCAGATACCGTTATGCTTGCTCCAATCTGGGCGAAATACGGGGTAAAGACATATCCGTTGACTTGTTTTCAGCATGCAATCAAGGTGAGATTTGAGAATATTGATATCTGGATATCTGCAGAATATGACAAGATGTTACAAAACGAATATGGCGATTATATGCGGATTATTAAGGGTGGAGCATCTCATGACTATCCTTGCTTTGCGGAACAGGAAGCGTATGTGCGGGAGCATCTGCCAAAGTATCCGTTTGAATATACGTTTGATAAAAAGGATATAGAAACGGAAGAACGTCTGACGGATAGTCGCTCACAGGAACGCGTACGGGGTATTTTAAATTATGATAATCGTGTACAAATCCAGATACAACGGGAAGTTTTGATTTTGCCGTATCGTGCTTCCTCGTGGAAGAATATCGAAGCTGTGTGGAGACAGGAATGCGCGGATAAAACCTGTCATGTGACGGTGATCTTGCCGCCATATTATGAGAAGACAGCATTGGGTGGATTTGGCGAAATGCATGATGAAAGTGGGTTATTGCCTGATTATGTAGAGGTAACACCATACGATGCATATGATTTTGAACATATGCTGCCGGATGTGATCTATACGCAGAATCCATATGATGAATGTAATTATACGACAAGCGTGCATCCGTTTTTCTATGCAAGAAATCTGAAGAAATATACGGACAAGCTTGTCTATATTCCGTGGTTTACAATGCGGGATGTAAATGTGGATAACGGAAAAGTCAACCAGACGATGAAGTATTTCTGTACAGTTCCGGGTGTTGTTCTTGCGGATGAGGTATGGATGCCATCCGAGTCTGCAAAGGAAGCGTATGTCAGAAAATTGACAGCATTTGCTGGGGAAGATACAAAATGTGTATGGGAAGATAAAATTCACGTGCATGAGGTTCCTGTATGCAGTTTAGATTATTCAAACATATTTGAAAAATTGCCAATTACGTGGAAGCAAATCATACAGTCGGGAAATACAATACGAAAGCAGATCATATTATATGATATATCTGCGGCAACCTTTGTTCAGGGAAGGAAGCTTGCACTGCAGAAATTGAAAGAAACATTAAAGTTCTTTGAGGAAAAACGAGAAGATATCGCACTAATTTGGCGACGTAATACTGTGACAGAGGATGTACTGTCAGCTTTGGAACCGGAAATGTACGAGCAGTATAAAGAAATCGTGGAGGAGTATAAAAAGGCTGCGTGGGGGATCTTTGACGAAGATTTTTCCTATCAACAGGAAGCGGAGCTTGCAGATGCTTATTGCGGGGATGCTGGGTATGTGTCGCGCTATGTGGAGACACTTGAAAAACCAGTATTGCTACAGAAAATGGGAATTTCCAGAAATGTGGATGGGCAGCCACTTGTTCAAATGCTGAAAAATGAAGAAGGAAATTATCCGTATCATATTCGGGCGTATGCAATTGTGGATGATAGTATGTATTTCATTCCGGATGAGATGAATCTGCTCTGTACGATGCGACTCGAAGAGGGAACGGTTACGATTCTGAGCAGCATCCCGGAGGAAAAAATCAACCAGACGGGACTTTCGTTGAAGCTGGAATGCTATGATGGGAAAATCATCGTGACTCCATACATGGCAAAGACAATATGGAGCTATGATATTCAGTCTGGGCGTTGGCAGAAGATCGGAATTCGGAATGAAGAACAGGAATGTAAGTTTGTTTCTTCGGTTATATACAAAGATAAACTATATCTTATCCCTGCGCTTTATAAGTACATTGTACGTGTGAATCTAAAGACATATAGCGTTGCATATTTGGAACACATCTATGCGGAGTATGCAGCATTATCTTCCGAAGAAGCATGTCGCTTTGCTTGTAATTATGCCAGATGCAGGGATGTGTTATATATAGCAGAACAGCAGACGAATCTTATGTTGCGGTTTGACCTTGCAACTGAGAAATATACATGGCTTCAGATTGGAAATCCGGGACAGATTTGGTTGGCTAGTGCATGGGATGGGACCTATTTTTATTTTGTGCCATTGACGCAAGGCCGTTTATTGCGCTGGGACGGACAGGATGAATACGTGGAGTATGATCTTCCGGGTGATTGTAGATATGACCGGTATGGACCGGTAAATGTAAACATCATAGATGGAACACTTGTGTTACAGGGATATAACTGCGATGCAGTCCTATATGATTTGGAGGATATGTCTTGCCGTACGGAACAGGTGCGTTATAATTACGCCTATAAAATCCGGGAGGATTTTTATACCGGATATGATATGGCGACAGACCGGTTTGTAATACAGGATGGAGCCAAACGATTGGAATATACCTGTGTATTTGATGAGCGTGATCTTCAAAAGTATTTGCAGCAGGCAAGAAGCGCAGGGAAAATAGGACTTTCAAGGGAAGCAATCAAAGAAGATGACGCGATTGGAATCGGATATTTTACAGATTGTCTCTGCGATAAATCTGAATGGAAGCAAGGCGAGAAGGGGAAGAAAACAATCGTATTTCTTCCATACAAGGCAAGTATGTGGGACAGTCTGGAAAGCATCTGGCTGGCAGCAAAGGGAGATTCCCGGTGTGAATGTTATGTCGTACCGATTCCGTATTATGATAAGGATGCGTATGGAAGACTTACAACTTATCATTATGAAGGGACACAGTTCCCGGCTTATGTACCGATTACGGATTATCGAGATTTTGATCTGGCGAGTCGAAATGCGGATATCATCTATATCCATAACCCGTATGATGATGGAAATCGTGTGACAAGTATCGATCCGGACTACTATTCAGCGAAGTTGAAGACGTATACTGACAAGCTTGTGTATGTGCCATATTATGCAACTTCCGGGGGCATGGGCGAGGATCAGTCATTGTGTAAGGCATACATATACGCGGATTATATTATTGTGCAGGCAGAGGGTCATAAGGATTATTTTGATACATGTATCCCAAGGGAGAAGCTTCTGGCACTTGGGTCTCCGAAGTTTGACCGGGTTGTGAAGCTGTGTGAGAATCCACCGGAAGTGTCAGAAGACTGGAAGGACAAGATGAATGGAAAAAACGTGTATTTTTTCAACACCAGTCTTGGCGGTATGCTGGCAGATACAAATGCGTTCCTGAAGAAGCTTCGGTATGTATTTGATTGCTTTGAAGGAAGGAAGGATGCCTGTCTGTTATGGCGACCGCATCCGCTTCTGGATGAGACATTTACGACTGCAAGAAGTCAGTACAAAGAGGAATATGAGCAGTTGAAACAGGATTTCCTGACAGCGGGTTGGGGTATCTATGATGCAACACCGGATATAGAGAAGACGATTGCGCTGAGCGATTGTTATATCGGAGATGCAGGAACTTCCGTGACTGCCCTCTTCGGAATCGCTGGGAAACCGGTTTATCTGCTCGATAATTATATTCACAGAGAACCGGCGGACGAAGATTGGAGCAAGGAGATGATCACACCGTATTACCCTCAGGGAGAGGATGCATGGAAGGTTACACCGGGCAATCAGTTGTATCATCTGGAGGCTGGCGGCTATCGATTCTATTGCAAGCTTTCGGAATACTCTTCGGGTGGTTATTATCGGATGGCGGTTGAACATGGGGAATATGTATATGTATTCCCTGCGAATGCACAGGAGATTCTGGTAATTGATGACAAACGAAATATTACACGGATCAAATTAGAGCAGAAAATCAGTCAGCCGGGCGCATTTGCGAATGTATGGTTTGAAGGAAACTATGCATTCTTAATTCCATATAAATATCCGTATATTGTACGGTTTGATATGGATACGCAGGCAATCGACTATGTCGATGGATGTCAGGAATTCCTTGTATCAAACCATGCGGGGGCAGACCGGGTCGGCGGCAGCGGAATCTGGAACGGATATCTGATGCTGGCGAATCCGGCTGATAACCGGGTTGTTGCAATCGAGTGTGAGACGTTGGAATTACAGGTATTGTCAGTCGATGCAAGATACTATCGAGGAGCCTGTGCGTTGCAGGCGGACGAGGATACGATATGGCTGTTTCCGTATACAGGAACGAATGTCGTACAGTGGAATCCGATGACAGGAGAAACAGTTTCCTATAACTGCCGTGTGCTGGGATTTATCTGTAATCAGTACCCGACAGGCAAGACGTGCATGGAACACGCGTTTGGAAGCATGGCACGCAGAGAAAACCAGGTTGTGCTGGCACCGGTCTGGGGAAATCAATTTGTGTTTATCAACACAGAAACAGGCGAAGTAAAACCGTTTCATACGGAGTTAGACCTTACATTCCGAGAAGATCAGAGCTATTGCATGTCTGGAGGAAATGGCGGATTTGTGCGAAGACTTGACGAAGCGCACGCTTTATTCTATCATGAACCTATGAGAAAACTGTATCGTGTAAATCTTCTCGATGGTAGTGTAGAAGAAGAGGCTATCGCTTATGAACAATCGGATGTATGGCTGCATGCACCGGGCTACGCGAAGTTATCCAAATGGGTGCGATATGGCTGTGAGGAACGTGCGATTTGCAGTCTGCCGCATATGCTGGAGAATCAGGGTGCAGGAGATTCGTTCGACCGCCAGGCTTGTCTGGAAGCATATGGTGAGATTGCGATGTATGCGGATGGCAGGAGTGGACAGAAGATTCATGCGTTTATGATGGATGAGTTGTGTGAGTAGAAGTATATATAAAAACTGTGTATGCAGAGGAGAAGGCATATGACAAAAGTAATTACATACGGAACCTTTGATCTGTTCCATGAGGGACATTACCGGCTGTTGCAGCGTGCAAAAGCATTGGGGGACTATCTGATCGTTGGGGTGACAACTGAGGAATATGACAAGGCACGAGGAAAATTAAATGTAGTAGATTCTCTGGTGACCCGGATAGAGAACGTGAGGAAATCCGGGTTTGCGGATGAGATTATTATAGAAGAGTCGGGCGGTCAGAAGTTTACGGACATTAAGAAATATAATGTAGATATATTTACTGTCGGATCGGATTGGGTTGGATGCTTCGATTATTTAAAGGATTACTGCAAGGTTGTATATCTGGAACGTACGAAAGATATTTCCAGTACGATGCTTCGACAGGAGAACAGTCATATCCAGAGAATCGGCATCATTGGAACCGGGCGGATTGCTTCACGGTTTGTTGTGGAAGCAAAGCTGGTCAGCGGTGTGAGTACGCAGGGTGTTTACAATCCACACACGGAAAGTGCAAAGTCGTTTGCAGATCGATGGGAAATTAATTGGTATGCGGACATGGAACATTTCTACGCAGATATTGATGTGGTCTATATTGCAACACCGCATGAGACACATTATTCTTATATTAAAGATGCGCTGAATCATGGAAAGCATGTAATCTGTGAGAAGCCAATGGTTTTAAAGCGGCAGCAGGCAGAGGAACTTTTTGAGCTGGCAAAAGAAAAGGGATTGATTCTGTTTGAAGGTATAAAGACAGCATATTGTCCGGGCTTTCATAAGTTACTTGGAATCGCTGCAAGTGGAAGTATCGGCGCGATCCGGAATATTGAAGCCTGCTTTACAAAGCTGGAGAAACCGGATACGAGAGAGTTGACAGACATAAACTATGGTGGCAGTTTCACGGAGCTTGGCAGTTATATTATGCTTCCGGTATTAAAGCTATTAGGAGAAGAATATACGGATTACCGTTTTGAGAGTTTGCGTGGCGAGAATGGATTGGATGTATTTACGAAGGTAAGCTTTACCTACCCGCATGCATTGGCGACACTCACATGTGGTCTGGGCGTGAAGTCGGAAGGACGGTTGTTGATCTCTGGCACAAATGGATATATTGTGGCAGAAGCTCCGTGGTGGAAAACCTCGTATTTCGAGGTACATTATGAGGATGCATCCAATGTACAGAAGTATTCGGATACCTATCTGGGAGATGGACTTCGTTACGAGATCAGCGATTTCCTGACGAAGCTTCGGGGAAATGAAAGCAGCAACTTCAAGCTGACAGCAGAGGATTCTATCTTTATGGCGGATATGATGGAAAAGTTTCTGGTGGAACAGGGACGGAAAATATAGGAGGCATTCTATGAAGATATGGGCACATAGAGGCTGTAGTCAGAACTACCCGGAGAATACAGTGACGGCTTTTGAGAAGGCGTGCGCAATTTCCAGACTTGCTGGAATCGAGACTGATATTCAGATATCGAAGGATGGTCATCTGATGGTGTTCCATGATGAGCGGGTAGACCGAACAACAGATGGAACTGGATTCCTGCGGGATTATACATATGAAGAACTGAGGCGCCTGCGAATCGATGCCGGAGATGGAAAGAGTGAGCAGATCCCTTGTATCGAAGAACTGTTGGAGCTGATTCAGGATAAAGTGCACGAGGATGCCGCATTCAAGTTAAATATTGAATTGAAGAACTCCGTATATCCATATCCGGGTATGGAAGAGAAAATAGTAGATTTAGTTCAAAAAAGTGGATTACAGAAACATATCGTATATTCTACATTCTATGCAAAATCATTGGAGAAATTAGCAGGGATTGATTCGGAAGCAGAGCTTGGAATTCTGGATGTGCATGTATCCGATTGCCTGTATAAGATCAAAGGAGGGTGTAAAGCGGTGGCAGTGCATCCGTTCTGGAGAGGGATAGATGTTCCGAAAGAAGAATTGAGAGGAATTACAGTTCGTGCATGGATGTCCGGACATCTGTATCCGGAGAAGCCGACGGGAAACAGGCTGGATTTTAAACCATTAGAGGAACAGGGGATTACGGATATCATATTGAACGAACCGGAAGTGTATCTGTAATTTGTGATCGGAAGGCGAGTATGAAATAGTGGAAACCGATTGAAATTCGCGAAAATAACTAAATATTTTAATGGCGATATCCGATATAATATATGAGATATTACGTGTAATGTGAGCAAAACGGAATTTGCTCTTGTGCGAACGGAGTCGCGGATACAGAAGAAGTTAGGAAAAGAGTAGACCCTCGCATAGAATTATGCGGGGGTTTTTATATAGAGGAGTTAAAAATGGATTTGTCATATCCTTATGAAGTTACAGATAAAAAAGAACGTGCATACATACGAAAAAGGAAAAGAGCCGCATTTTTACATAGTCTATGCTTTTATGTTTGTCGTCTATTTCCAATTAAGAAAAATCTGGTTTCGGTGTGTACGTTTGAAGGACGAGGCGGATTTGGATGCAATCCGAAGTATGTTGTACAAGAACTGCATAAGCGTAATCCCGATTATGAGTTTGTCTGGTTTGTAAATGATATGAATAAAAATTTTCCTGACTATATTCGTAAAGTTCCAAATACTTTATGGAGTCGGGCGTATTGGCTGAGCCGTTCAAAGGTTTGGATAGACAATTATCGAAAGCCCTTAGGTACAAAAAAGCGTAAGGGACAATATTATCTAAATACGAATCATTATACATTGGGAATAAAAACGGTTGGGCTATGGAGAGGAAAAGGTTTCTCGAAAATGGCATATCTGGTAAGTAAAAATGATTCCGAAATGATAGATGATTTGATTATAGATTCGAAATTCTGTGAGGAAATGTGTCCGAAGGGATTGATATATAGCGGATCTTATTTGAAAACAGGAGCACCACGATGTGATGTGTTGTATGGAAATCGTGAAAAGTATAAGAATGCATTTAGAGAGAAGTATGGCTTAGGAGAAGATACCAAGGTGGTTATGTTTGCACCAACATTTCGGGAAGGGGCGAAAAACGGAGTAAGAATGGTGTACTCGCAAATATGGACAATTGATTTTGCAAAGTTAATTCAGTGTTTAGAAGAACGATTTGGAGGAACGTGGTATATTTGTGTTCGTGTTCATCCACAACTAGCAGAACAATTCCATGGATATACAGATGAACATTTGCAAAAACGGATTATAAATGAAAGTCAATCAGATGATATGTATGAGATACTTGCAGCGATGGATGCATATATAACAGATTATTCGAGTGCCGTTTTTGAGGCATGTTACTGCAATATGCCTGCTTTTTTGTATGTGGATGATTTAACAGAATATAAGGACTCTAGAAATTTATTTTGGAATTTATCAAATAATGAAATAGAGCATGTCAGTAATAATAAAAAGATAACGCCAGGAATTGATGTGGAGTTACCTTTTGATATTGCCAGAAATAATGAAGAGTTGAAAAAATGTATTTTGCAATTTGACAAAACAAGGTATATAGACAATGTTATGAAATTTAAAAGAAATATACGATTAGTTTTTAATGGAGATGCAAGTGGAGAAGTTGCAAATGTCATAATAAAAAAGATGTCAAGAAAATAGAGGGCTAATTATGGGAAGATTAAATGGGCTAAATTTAGAACAATTAATTTCGCTGGTAAAAAAACATAAGGTTGCATGTTTTGGTCTGGGAATTCAAGGTAGAAGAATGGCAGATTTTTTTTCAAACTGGAACATTCAAGAACAGTTAGTGGCTTATATTGATAATAATAAAGCAAAAATAGGAGATTTTTATTCGCATGACGGGTATAAGTATCCAGTTTATTCGTTTGACGAGGCTCGTCAAGCGTTGGATGAAAATGTCGTTATTTTGATTACGTGTTTAGACTATAACGAAATATATAAGCAACTAGAATCGGATGTGATAAGAAAATGGGATTATATTGCATTTGCAGAAGTATCAGATAATGAATTAATTTCTTCAAACTATCATGAGGTGATTAAGGAAACTATCAATCCCGTAATTCCTAAGAAAATTCATTATGTATGGTTAGGTGGTAAAAAAACCTTATTAATAAATGAAAATATAAAGCAATGGAGAAAGATATGTCCGGATTATGAATTTTATGAGTGGAACGAGAAAAATTATGACATTTCGAGTAATTTATATATGAAGCAGGCATATGAACGAAAAAAGTGGGGCTTTGTTTCGGATTATATGCGACTAGATATTATATATAAATATGGAGGGATTTACTTGGATACAGATATCGAAATGATTAAAAAACCAGATCAACTGTTATATCAGGAATGTTTCGGATGTGTGGATTCTTCAATGACAATGAATTTAGGATCAGGATTTGGTGCAATACCTAAAACAAAAATCATACGAGAACTCAGAGATTATTATGATGGAATCACATTTATTAAAGAAGATGGTTCCGAAGATAATACTTCTTGTAATAGTCATTCATATCATGTTTTAAAAAAATGGGGAGTAATGATAAACGACCAATTGCAAAATGTTGGTGGGATGAATATTTATCCTATGATTTTTCAAGGAGCAAACCAACATACAAAAAAGATATATAAAACAGATAAAACATTTTGGATACACTATGGAAATATGTCGTGGTTTAAGAGAAAAAGTATGGAAGGAACGGATGAGGTATGCGGTTAACAGAAACTTTTACAAAAGAGTTTTATAATAGTGAAAAAAAATTATTAATATATGGTGCTGGCAATTATGGAGAAATTGCACTTGGAGGATTAAAGGAGATAGGCCTTACTCCAGATTATTTTGTGGATAAGAATCATGCAGGGGAGCTATATCATCAGATTCCAGTTATATCACCACAAGAAATTAATAGGTTTAGTCAAGATGTTTTTTTGGTTGCATCTTTGAACTATTTCGGAGAGATAGTTGCTACATTGATAAAAAATGAGGTTGAGATATTTTATGATATAGAATATTTAATTGAGATATGTCCGGATGAATTTTTGAATGAATATACGCTGGATGAAAAAAGAAATATTGATAAATATAAAAATGTAATTAATAACTATAATAAAGACGAATTAATTGTAGGACATGTTGAAGTCGTGTTGACAGAAAAGTGTACATTGCGATGCAAAGATTGTGCTAATTTGATGCAATATTATGAAAAACCGGAAAATTTAGAAGTAAATGGAATTATACAATCGTTCGATAAATTTTTGACAACTATAGATATTCTTTTAGAAATGCGACTTTTGGGTGGGGAGCCTTTTTTAGTCAATGATATGGATAAATTGTTATTGCATTATATAAATAATAATAAAATAAAAAGAATAACTGTATATACAAATTCAACGATTATACCTAATGAAAAAATATTGCGAGTGTTAGCTGATAAAAAAGTTTCGGTACATATGTCAGATTATGGTTTGGTTAGCAGAAAAGTAAGAGAATTGTCGGATTTATTTGATAGAAGCAATATAAAATACTATGTTCACAAGTATAATGATTGGAAAGATTTAGGGGGATTAAATCTTCGTGGATATACGGATGATGCGTTAAAAAAATTATATGCCGATTGTTTAATGTCAAAGTGCTATACGTTTTATAGAGGAATATTATATTTGTGTCCGAGAGCCGCGCATGGAGAACGTTTGGGCTTTTTCAATAATTTAATGGATGAATATATTGACTATAATAATATGTCAGATCCAAGAATCAATAGGAAGAAATTATTAAAAGTTATTAATAATACAGAAAGTTTGACTGCATGTAAATATTGTAATGGCTCCTGCGTGAGATCAAGAAGTATTCCTGCAGCGATTCAGAAAACAAGGTGAATTTATGAAGCTAATTAATAAAAACTTATCAGAATTTATGGAATTAAATATTGATAAAAGTATAATTTGCTTTGGAGCGGGAAAGTTATTTCAAGATATGTTTATTACAATGGACAATTGTTTTTTAGATAAGATTCAATGTGTGGTTGATTCAAATTTAAAAGATGAGAAAATAAATTGTAATGGATATTGGATTCAAAGAATTAATTTTGGAAATATATCAAATATTAATTTTAAAAATTGTGTCTTTTTAATTACCACGATGTATTGTTATGAGATGATTCTGAAATTAGAAAATATATTTGCAGACTACGATGTTGATTGTTATATATATCCGATAATGTCAATGATGGTGAATAATAAAAGAAGTGATTTAATTTCTCCTGTTAGAAAAGATATTATTCCCAAAACGATACACTATTGTTGGTTTGGAGGGAACGATATACCTGAAAAAAACAAAAAATGTATTGATAGTTGGAAAAAGATATGCCCGGATTATGAGATTTTGCAATGGAATGAATCCAATTATGACGTTAAAAAAAACAAATATATGTATGAAGCATATAAGCATGGAAAATGGGGATTTGTCCCAGATTATGCAAGGTTAGATATATTATATAAATATGGTGGAATTTACCTTGATACGGATGTAGAGATGCTAAATAGACCAGATATGTTGATGAAATATGATGGTTTTATGGGGTTTCAAAGAAATTACTGGATTAATTTGGGGTTGGGATTCGGCGCCAAAAAGAATAATAAATTGATTGGTGAACTCAGAGACGAATATGATAAGATTTCTTTTGTTGATGAGAATGGTAAGTTAAATATGATTGCTTCACCATATTATCAAACAGTTCACTTAAAAAAATATGCCCTCAAATGTAATAATGAAGTGCAGAATATTAATGGTAATATAATATTACCTACGGATTGGTTAGATCCTCAAGGTTACAGTGGGGGAAGTGTAAAATTAACTAAGAATACAATTAGCATTCATCACTATGATGAGTCTTGGGTAAGTAATAAGGATTTGAATAATAGTAAATATTCTCAAATTGAAAATATAATAAAAGATTATGCTATTTTTGATAAGAATTAAGGGGGTAATGCAGTAATAAAAAATAACCGTTGTTGAATTAGGAGTAATGGAGATTAATAAGTATGGATAAATTATTAACAGTTATTATACCAGTATATAATAAAATCGCTTATCTTAAACAGTGTTTAGATAGTGTACTAAGTCAAAATTTAAATAAAATAAAAATAGTAGTTGTTGATGATGGATCTACGGATGAAAGTGAGAAAATATGCGATAGATATAAACAAAAAATGACGGTGATTCATCAAGAACACAAGGGACTAATTGCAGCAAGAGAAAGAGGTTTAAGGGAAGCGGATACGAAATATGTTACGTTTGTGGATGCAGATGATTTTATTGCGGGTGGAATGTATGAATATATGCTGAGCAAGGCGGATGAGTATGACGCAGATATCGTGACTTGTGGATGCATAAGATATTGGAATGAAGATGATTATGCTTATGACTTATGTTCTGAATTTCAAGAAGGAATATATGAGAAAAAGGAAATTGAAGACTCTATAATAAAAAAAATGTTATGGAGTAAGGAAAAAGATGGCTGGTGCTTAGATCCTTCACTCTGTATGAAAATAATTAAAACAGAGCTTGTAAAAGAACAATATACACAGATAGCCGGAAATAATTTTTTGTATGGTGAGGATTCGGCGATTATTTATCCATTAATTTTTAGAGTGAATAAAATATATATCTCAACGGCTCCATATTATTATCATAGACAACGAGAAAGAACAATAACGGCACCGTATTTTGTGGAAGAAGATTTTTTTGAGAAGACATTTAAATTATATGAATATTTGAAAATGCAATTTCAGCAATTAGGGGTAGTTTCAATTATGGAAGAGCAGTTGGATATGTTTTATATGAATTCAGTCCAGCTTCACAGAAAAAAATACAAAGGTATGATATCCAATAATTATAAGTGGCTTTTTCCATTTGCAAATGTGGAAAAAAAATCTCGCATTGTGTTATATGGTGCCGGTGCTGTTGGTAGAGCATATTATGAGCAGGTACAAAAAAGTAAGTATTGCGAAGTAATATTATGGATTGATAAGTATGTCCAGGAAGAAAACATTATATATCCTATTGAAGATATACTGAACATTGAATACGATTATGTTGTGATTGCAAGAGTAAATGAATCAGCAAGAATAGAAATGAAGAATGTTTTAATGAAAATGGGAGTTTCAGAACAAAAAATAATATAAAGAGGAAAAAATAAGCGATGAAATGGACAAATAGAGGACATGAATTCGATGAATTTTCTGCTTCTATAAAAGATGAGTTTCACAGAAATATTTATATTTTTGGAGCGGGACAAATTGGCGAAAATACCGGACGCTGTATTAGAGCATTTGGGATATTAGGAGGATTCATCGACAATAATAAAGAACGACAAGGACAGCGGCTGTTAGGACATACAATTATGTCATTGGACAAGTATATATCTGAAAATTCACATATTGCAATTGTTATAGGTGTTTCAAAAAAATATTCTCTTGAAATTGCGAAACAGCTTGAAAAGGAGAATTTAATTCATGGAAGAGATTTCTTTTTTGACGATGAATTTCATAACAAAATTCTTCCAGTTATCGCTACATATTTTTTAAATAAAACTTATATGAACTTGGCGCAAATTACATTGACTGAAAGATGTTCATTGAAATGTAAAAAATGTGCACATGCCTGTTATAATGTTGGTAATCAGACACAAGATTTAGATTTATCAGAAGTATATAAAAGTGCAGATATGTTCTTTTCGAAAGTGGACTATATAAATGAATTTGTATTAATTGGAGGTGAACCGTTATTATATAAAGGCCTCTCAAAAGCAATTGTGTACATAGGAAACAAATATAGAAGCCAAATAGGAATTTTTAGTATTACAACAAATGGAACAATTGCCCCGGATGAAGAAACATTAAAAGTATGCCAAAAATATCAAGTGCTTTATCGAATATCTAATTATGCAAAGGCATTGCCACGATTGCATCAGTCACATATGAAATTGATAAAAAAACTGCAAGAATATGGAATTGAATATAAATTGTATGATGAAGATGGCTATTGGATTGATTATGGTTTTGACTATTTGAACAAAGATATGGATGAAGAGGAGTTAACACAGACATTCGACAGATGCTTAACTCCATGCAGAGAAGTGCGAGGCAATAAGCTGTATTTTTGCGTAATGGCAAGAAGTGTATCTGACAACCTTCATTTTAATGAGGGACAGGATGACTATCTAGATTTGGAGCTACTAAAGAGTGATAACTATAAAAAGGTGTTGTTGGAGTTTAATCTTGGATATTCGGAAAAAGGTTATTTAGATATGTGTCATAGATGTCATGGTATAGATGCAGTAAATTATCCGATTCCAATAGCAGAGCAATTATACGGGGAGGATAAATGATATGACAGAGAAAAAGGTATCAGTTATTATCCCGATTTACAATGCAGCACAATATTTACACAAATGCTTAAAGAGTGTCATCTCTCAAACTTATAAAAATCTTGATATTATTCTGATTGATGACGGATCATCGGATGATAGTTATAGTATTGCAAAGGAATATCAGGAAAAAGATTCCAGAATAAGACTTTTTACACAGACAAATATTGGTTTGATTTCTACTCGGAAAAGAGGAATTGAACTTGCCGAAGGGGAGATTGTTGGTTTTGTTGATAGTGATGATTGGATAGAGCCAATAATGTATGAAAGATTAGTACAATGTATGGAAGAAAATGAGTGTGATTTGGTAACGTCTGGAATATATCGTGATTACGCAGATGGTTCGAGAAAAGAATGGTATGATCTTTATCCGGAAGGAGTTTATGTTAATCTGGAATCGGCAATTTATCCATCGATGTTACATGATTTTAAAAAAAATGAAATGGGATTAAAGTGTACCCTTGTTAATAAACTATATCGAAGACAGATTTTACAGGATATATATGGAGAGATAGACACTCGAGTGTTTTATGGGGAAGATGCGTTAACTATTTATCCATATTGTCTAAGATGTAAGCGTATTTATATCCTAAACGAAGCATATTATCATTATTATATTCGAAACAATTCTATGTGTAGAGCGGCAAACGAAAAACTTGCTATAAATACGTATTATCTATATAACGGATTAAGAGATGCGTTTATGGAAAGTAATTGCGCAAATTCTCTACTGAAACAGTTAAAACATTATTTGTTCCAGCTTGAGAGCCATACATTGAAAGTGTTATATAATATTGATACATTGGCATATGCGAAATGGGATTTCTCAAAATATAAGGATATATTTGGAAAAAGAATAGTTATATATGGAGCAGGCGCTTGTGGACAGGCGTTATATCGAGAGCTTGATTCCTTAGGATATAAAGAAAATGTTGTTGCCTGGGTTGATAAGAATCCAGAAGGAAAAACAGAACAGTGTATGTATGAGATTACTGCAATAAAAGAAATAGTAGATAAAAAATTTGATTATCTGATAATAGCAATCAAAAGTCAGAATATTGCTATAGAAGTAATGAAAGAACTGACAAAAGATTATGCGGTTGAAGAAGATAAGGTCGTTTGGAGAGAAACTTCTTACCGGGACTTTATATTAGAATAGAAAAGAGGCTGTAATGAAAGTATCGGTTATTATGCCATCGTTGAATGTTGCCCCATATATAGAAAAATGTATTAAAAGCGTGATAAATCAGTCGTTGCAGGATATTGAGATTATATGCGTTGATGCAGGCTCGACAGATGGAACATTGGAAATATTGGAGAATTATAGTAATAAGGATAAGAGAATAAAACTTGTTCATTCTCCAGTGAAAAGTTATGGTTATCAAGTGAATCTTGGAATCTGTATGGCACGTGGGGATTATATTGGAATTGTCGAAACGGATGATTTTGTAGATTCTAATATGTATGAAGTATTGTATGGGCTTGCAATAGAACATCAACTTGATTATGCCAAAGGAATGTTTGATATGTTTGTATCGATTGATTCGAATAATGAGGTAAGATGGAGACATCAAAGTTTTGGTAATCATACAGAATTGATTAATCGAATAGTAGAGCCGAGTGACATCGCATACATATATGCAAATGATACATCTGTGTGGAGTGGAATATATCGTAAGTCTTTTTTAGAAGAAAATAGTATTAGCTTTAATGAATCGGCAGGGGCTGCCTATCAGGATATCGGGTTTATGCAGCAAGTTGTTGGATGTGCAAAAAAAGCATGCTATACAAGCCAGTCGTTGTACAGATATAGAGTGGATCGAGAAGAGGCTTCTACGTTGTCCCCCAAGGTTCTCATGTATGCGAAAGCGGAATTTGAGCGATTGCTTCAACAAAAAGAGCTGTACAATAAGATTAAGAATAAAGCTGGTTTTTTTTCAAGAATGTTAGGGTGCTTTTTGGGAGAATTAAAAAAGGTCCTTCCGGCAGTGAAGTATGATATTAATTCAGAATATGTAAAAGAGGCATATGACTGGTTCAAAAAGCAATTAAAAGATCATTATACTTTAAGTATAGATGAAAGGAACAAAGAGGAATATAAACATTTTCTGGAAGACGAAACAAAGTATATATATGAAGAAAGACGAAAATTTGAAGTCAGAGAAAAAAAGCGGAACGAAATATGTGACGCAATTGGAACGCGTTCGGTGGTTATATTTGGAGCAGGTTTGCTAGGGAAATATGCGTTGAAATTTTTACTTGCCCGAAACTTTCGTATTGTTGCTTTTTGTGATAATTGTACTGAAAAGCAGACGGATATAACAGAAAAACTTCCGGTTTTGGATTTGAGCAAGTGCAAAAAAATGTACAAACAAGCAGTATACGTTGTTGCAAATAAAAATAATTCGAGAGAAATTTATTTACAGCTCATAAATGATGGTATCGATGATAGTCATATAGTGATTTATCCATGTGATTAAATTGATATTTGAATTTAGGGAATTGTTTGAAAGGAAATTCAGCAATGAATAATAAAGATATAGATATAGATATAGAGAGGGAACTTCCTAAAGCAATCTTAAAATGGTATATCTTTCGGAAAACAGATAGTGTGGTATATATAGGATACCCTACGGATCCATTATATGAATGTCTGCAAGAAGATTCCGGTGTTGGAAAAATAGCAGGAGTGGATTTTCTTGATATTAGAGAGTGGATGCAATGGAAGGCGAATATCGGGAATTATGATATTGCAATACTTTCTGAATGCTTTGAGAAATTTGAGAAACCAGAGCAACTGATAAGTTCTGTGCGCCAATTATTAAATGCAAATGGGTTATTTTTCCTTCTGGCGCATAATCGATTTGGAATTCGTTATTTTTGCGGGGATAGAGACCCATATACCGGACGTAATTTTGATGGGATAGAAGATTATAGAAAAGCAAGTACACAGAAAGAGGATATTTTTTCAGGGAGAATGTATGATAAAGCTAAGCTGAAAAAAATGTTGAATCAGACAGGCTTTTGCCAATCGGAATTTCTTTCTGTATTTCCGGGTTTGGAAAGTCCGTTTCATATTTTGAAAGACGGATACACGCCAAATGAAGAATTGAATATTCGGTGTTCCCCAATGTATCATTATCCGGATACTGTTTTTTTGGAAGAGCAGTATCTGTATACCGGTATGATTGAAAATAATTTATTTCATTCTATGGCAAATGCTTTTTTGATTATATCGTCAAAATCTCAGAATCGGTTACCGTTTGATGTTGGAAATGAAGTGCTGCATGTAACGTCATCGTTGGATAGAGGAGTCAATAATGCGCTCCAAACAATTATATATAAAGAAAAGGTAGAAAAGAGAGCCGTTTATTCAGAAGGGAAAAGACGACTTTTGGAATTGATGAATCACAATAACGAGTTGGAAAAACGGGGAATACATATGATTCCGGCAGATTTAAAAGATGATGTATATAGGATGCCATATAGTAAAGGTGAAAATGCATTATCATTTTTTAGACGTATTGCGTTTGAGGATAAAAAATCATTTATTGAAGCGATGGATAGATTTTATAGAATAATTCTTCAGTCTTCTGAGATTTCTTCTGGTCTTTTTGAAGATGAAGAAGATCAGATACTGGAAAGGGGGTATTATGATCTTGTGCCGTTAAACTGCTTTGTTGAAGATGGAGAGTTTACGTTCTTTGATCAAGAGTTTGCGATTGAAAATTGCCCTGTTGGAGTTATTGTTACGAGACTTATTGATTTAGTGTATGAAGGTGAACCAAAACTTGAAAAAACGATACCCAAAATAGAATTATTAAAGAGATATAAAATAGATAAGAAAATTGATGCTTATAGAAGATTTGTGTGGAACTATATAGCGCAGATTCGAAACCAGGATAAACTGTGCTTATATTATTCTAAAACAAGAAGTAATAATGATATTGTGGAAGCAAATCGTAAAAGAATGAATTATTCAGAAGCAGAATATGAACGGTTTTTTGTGAATCCATTGAAAGATATTGGAACACGAAATTTGATTTTGTTTGGTTCAGGAGTATATACAAAACGTTTTTTAGCAATGTACAGTAAAGAGTATCATATCTCTACAATCATAGATAATAATCCTAACAAATGGGGACAAGAGATTCAAGGAGTTAAAATAGAATCACCGGACTTTTTAAATAAGATAGATATAACAAAATTTAAGGTGTTTATCTGCATTAAGAACTATTTATCTGTAGCGAAGCAATTAGAAACGATGGGTATCACAGATTATGGAATCTTTGATACAAGCCGTTCGTATGCGAAACCGGTATTTAGGCAGGAGCCGATTGATCCAAAGGCAGATTCGGATGCAAACATGAAGAGTGACAATGCAAAAAAAGTAGAAAAAAAGAAATATCATATCGGATATGTTGCAGGTGTATTTGACATGTTCCATACAGGACATGTGCGTCTGTTACAGAGAGCCAAGGAGCTGTGTGATTATCTGATTATAGGGGTTGTGTCGGATGAAGATTGTTACCGGCAGAAAAACAAGTATCCGGTGATTTCCTGTGAAGATCGTGTCGAGGTTGTCAAGGCATGCCGGTATGCGGATCAGGTGGAAGCACTTCCGACAGGTTTTGGAGGAATCCGGGATGCGTATAAGATGTTTCAGTTCGATGTGCAGTTTTCCGGTGATGATCATGGCGATGATGGGAGCTGGCTTGCAGAGAAGGAATATTTGAACAAGCATGGTGCAGACCTCGTATTCTTTGATTATACGAAGGGAATCAGTTCGACGGAGATTCGTGAGAGGCTATAGCGATCGGTTTGGAAAGTAATGTATGCACGGATGAAGTGACCGAAATCTTAGAAGTGGAGATTATAACATGAAGATAGTATGTTCACCAAAAGGAATTGTAGATAAGGATCGTCCAAGACAGGGTATCATGGATATTGCGGATGCCGGATTTCTGGATCAGGGCGTAATCTGCGGACTTTCTGAGGATGAGACGGATGTGTGGGGCGATGCGGCATGTGAGTACCGGATTGTCGAACCGATCGTGGAGGACGTAGAAAAAGATGCATTATGGACGGTCAACCGCGAATATTATCTGTCCTTGCTCGATGAAGCGAGAACGCATAATGTGAAGATATTACTGAAAAACATGTGTCGGAATGTCGGTGGACATCTGATACGGGGCGTATGCTCGGATGCGGCAGAAGCTGTGGCGTGGGTCGATGCATTGAATACGGAAGCAGGAGAAGCGCGCTTTGGATTCTGCGTGGATATGGGAGTCTGCAATGTATGCGGACAGGATCTGAATGAATATATTACGCCGCTTGGGAATCGGGTGAAAGCGGTGATCTTGCAGGATGGAAATGGAAGCGAAGCGCAGGCACTGCTTCCGTTTACAGCAGCGTATAAGAAGACCTTGCGGACGGACTGGCTCGGGTTGATCCGTGGGTTGAGGAAGATTGGTTTTGATGGGATTTTGATTCTGAATCTGGAGGATACCGTGTCAGCCACATCACCATTACTTCGTCCTGCGTTGCTGCGGTACGCAAAGCAGGTGGCAGATTATCTGTGCTGGCAGATCGGGATCGAGACGACGCTTGCCCGATATGAGAGCCGTGTGCTGTTCGGAGCAGGCAATATGTGCCGGAATTATCTGAAATGTTATGGTGAGAAGTACCCGCCGCTCTATACCTGTGACAATAACCCGCATTTATGGGGAAGCAGACTCGATGGGTTGGAGATTCATAATCCGGAGGATTTGAAGAAACTGGACAAGGATACCGCAGTCTTTATCTGTAATATCTATTACCGCGAGATTGAGCAGCAACTTCGAAAGATGGGACTCCCGAATCCGATCGTTTATTTCAATGATGAGTATCTGCCGCAGTTTCATTTCGAGCGGTTGACGGATGAAGGGAGAAAATAATGCTTGAGATTGGTGTACAAAGCAGGAATATCGTGGAGGATCCGTGTCCGGAGAAAGGATTCCGGATGCTGAAGGATGCTGGTTTTTTCTGTACAGATTTTAGTTTAAACAGTTATCTGACGAACAAGGATTTATATGAGGGAAAGGTAAATGCTTTTTTTAGTCAGTCAATCCAGGAACTAGAGCAGTTTTTCTCGGCGCATAAGGAAGGCGCGAAGAAGGCAGGAATCCGGATCAATCAGATGCACATGCCATATCCGGTATATATACCGAATGGCAGGAAAGAAATCAATGATTTTCTGCAGAAGGAAATGGCGGTGAAGAGCATGCATATCTGCCATTTCTTAGAATGCAAAAATATTGTCGTGCACGGGTTTAAGCTGGCGCGGTTCCTTGGCTCGGAAGAAGCGGAATGGGACTATACCGAACATTTCCTGGATACGATTGCCCCTCTGGCAAAGGAGATGGGAATCACAATCTGTATCGAGAATCTGTATGGTGGAATCGGTGGACATCTGGTAGAAGGCCCTTGCTGTGACGCCAGGAAGGCGGCTGCGCGGATCGACCGGATGAATGAGCGGTATCAGGCGGAGGTGTTAGGCTTTTGCTTTGATACCGGACATGCCAATCTGGTTGGACTTGATTTTGAAGATTTTCTGACGACGCTCGGTTCAAGGCTTAAAGTTCTGCATATCCATGACAATGATGGAGTGGCGGATCTGCACCAGATACCTTTTACATTCACGAAAGCGCGTGAGAATGTGACTTCCACAGACTGGGAAGGGTTTATCCGGGGATTGCGTAAGATTGGATTTGACCAGGTGCTTAGCTTTGAGACTGCGCCCGTCCTGACGGCATTTCCGCAGGAACTAAAGGCGCAGGCACTCACGTTGATTGCACAGATTGGGGCGTATTTTGCAAAAAAAATAGAAAACTAAAATATTTTTTTATAGATAAATATTCAAAATGGGGATTTTTTCGATAGTTATGTTACGAAAGCATCCCTTCTTGCAGGATTGTATCCTCTTTGACATCAACAGCCATAGTTCTTCCGATGATTTCATTCATCTTTTCAGGTGGGATTCCCGTGCCGGGACGCTTGTAGGTAAGCATCTCCGGCGTGAGAATTGCACCTTTTTTGATGTCGCAGGTGGTGACGATCGAACGTCTGGCGTTGGAGCGGGCAGATGCCTCGGAGTCCAGACATTTCAGATCATAGCTGCCACGCAGGGTGTCGATGAATGCAATCCCCTTTAGGATATTTTTTGCATCATCCGGGTCCATGGCGTGATAGTGGTCGTTGCCCTTCAATGTTTTATCCAATGTAAAATGCTTCTCCACGATGACAGCTCCAAGATTATATGCAGTTTTGATCACATCGGCGCAGGTATCCGGCTTCGTATGATCCGAATAGCCAATGAGGATTGGAGAACCATTTTTGTCAGCGTAAATTGGATCTTCTGCGTAACTTTTTTTCAAGGAAGTAATCTTGTTCAGGTTTGCGTGTTCATACGGTGTCGGATATTCCAGCACGCAGTGAAGCAGCGCGATTGGCTGGTCGTTGACACTCCGAACCAGAGACAGGGTACGGGTAATCTCGTCCTCGTTGGAAGCTCCGACAGAGATCAGCATCGGCTTTCCTTTTCGTGCCTGATATTCGACGAATGGCAGGTTGTTCAGGTCAGACGAAGAAATCTTGTAGACGTCCATCATAGAATCTAAGTAGTCTGCGGAAGCAAGGTCAAAAGCAGTTGACAAAAACTCGATACCGAGCATATCGCAGAAGTCCTTTAATTCGCGGTATTCTGCTTCGCCGAAGTGGTCGAATTTCTGAAAAAGCTCATATTGGGAGGTGGTTGGTTCTTCCGTGGTATCCCAATAAGATGGGGAGGCTTTTGCAGCCAGTGTGCCAGCCTTATAGCTCTGAAATTTTACAGCATGGATACCGGCATCTTTCGCTTCCTTAATCATCAGCTTTGCTGCGTCCATCAATGAAATGTCAAATTTTGTTGCGATGTCATAATAATTTACTCCGATTTCTGCGATCAGGACGAACTTGCCTGCCAGCGCGCGGTCAATAATTGTACTCATATAGCATCCTTTCTGTGCATTGCACCATGCGGTTGTACTCTTCGTGTTTATCTGATAAAATTATAGCAAGGTATAGATATTTTCGCAATCGAAAGTAGCGTGATTCAGGTGGGTGAGAGCTGTGTAGATGATATATATGCCGCACAGTGATGTGTATGGTATATAGAAGAACGGAAACTCAGACACTTGCAGATGAAAAATAAGGAGGCAGGAAATGGTACTCGCAGTTATTCCCGCACGTGGCGGGTCCAAAGGAATTCCAAGAAAAAACGTACGGCTGATGCACGGAAAACCTTTGATTTATTATTCGATTCAAAATGCACTTGCGTGCTCTTATATTGATGATGTGGTGGTGTCTTCCGATGATGAAGAAATCTTAAGCATCGCTGCGATGTATGGCGCAAAAGCCATGAACCGTAATAGTGCACTGGCGCAGGATGCGGTGACACTGGATCCGGTGATTTATGATGCCGTGCTCCGGATGGAACAGGAGACCGGGAAAACGTACGATGTGGTTGTAACATTACAGGCAACCTCACCACTTCTGACGGTGGAGACATTGGATGGCGCGTTGAAATCATTCTTGGAAAGCGATTTTGACACTTATATCAGCGCGGTAAACAAACCACATCTCTCATGGACGACGAAGGATGGCAGATGTGTTCCAAATTATGAGAAACGTCTGAACCGACAGCAGCTTCCGCCGAATTTTCTGGAGGCGGGTGCATTTCTGATCACAAGACGGGCATGTATGTCGGAGAACAACCGGATTGGGGCAAATGCATCTGTCTATGAGATGCCGGAGAAAGAGGCGATTGATATTGACAGCTATGCAGATTGGATTGTATGTGAGCAGGAATTGTCGAAGAAACGGATTTTGTTCCGGGTAGATGGATACCGGGAGCTTGGTATGGGACATATCTACCGCTGTCTGACACTTGCATATAGTCTGACAGGACATGAGATCTTATTTGTGACAAGGGAAGACCGGACAGAGGGCTGTCAGAAATTATTGGATTCCCACATGCATGTCCAGTCGGTTGGCAGCGATGAGGAATTTTATGCACTTGCAGGAAAATGGCAGCCGGATGTGATAGTCCATGACTGCTTGAATACCGAGCGGGAATATATCCTGCAGCTAAAGAAGCTTGCAAAGCGCGTTGTGACATTGGAGGATATTGGCTCCGGCGCCGATGTGGCAGATGCAACGATCAACGCATTGTATGAGGACGATAGCAAAGGTGAAAACTACTATTGGGGCGAAAAATATGTCTGCCTGAAGGACGAATTCCTGATTGCACCATGTGCGGAGTACCATGAGCAGGTAAAGAAGGTGGTTGTGTTATTCGGCGGTAGCGATCCTTCGGATTTTACCTATCGTGCGTACAATCTGGCGAAGAAAATGCATGCGGATTTCCCGCAGACCAGCTTCCGGTTTGTACTTGGCGCCGGATATGATAACCATGTACATAAGCTGTCAGATGATGAAGCCTGCAAGATCAAGGTGGTAACGGATATCAAGCGCGTGAGTGATGCCCTGTCCGATGCGGATCTGGCGATTACTTCACAGGGAAGAACGGTGTATGAGCTTGCAGCTATGGGGGTGCCTGCGATTGTCCTGGCGCAGAACGAGCGTGAGACGAAGCATACATTTGCCCAGATGCACAATGGTTTCTTAAATCTTGGTATGGGAAATCAGGTGAGTGATGAAACATTGGAGAAGACCTTCCGGTTTGTCGTAGAGACTCCGCAGATCCGTGCGGAGATGCGGAATCTCATGTTATCGCATGATCTGCGCAAAGGAATTGAGCGTGTGAAACAGCTGATCTTAGCAGATGAGTAATGGAATATTTATGCAGTTATGTCTGACTGATTCAGGATAAAGTCAGTCAGATATAACTGTATTTAGAATCTCGGTCAGGCGTGTGTCATAGGTATGATAGCGCTTGACTTTTTCATAGCCATTTTTGGCAATCTGTAATCGTTCCTCTTCGTGGGATAAATAATAATCAATCTTCTGAATCAGATCATCGACACTGTCATAGAGGACCAGATCCTTCCCGGGTATGAAATATTCTGCCATCTCCGGCTGATAGTTGGACAGGAGGAACCCGCCGCATCCCATGATGTCAAACGCACGCTGAGGAATACCGGATTTGATCGAACGAAGTGTAATGTTCAGATTAATCTTACTGCATTTGAAGATCTTCGGCATGACGCGTTCGGAATCTGCGATACCGCAGTTTTGTACATGTGGGAGCATCGAAGAATCGCTTTGCGTATACAGATCAATATGAAAATGCCTGCTCACAGCATCCAGTGTATGCTTCCGTTCTAATTCCGTGCACCGGCAGTTAAGATATGTGTCTGCGACAATTCCTTTTAAATCTGTCTCGTAATCATCCGGGAGCGGATCAAAGCCAACAGAAGAAACAAAGTCGGACACCCATTGATCCGCGAGTGCATCTTCAATGAAATTATAGCCATAGACATTTTGCTGGGCGGAGCAAAGTCCCTCCACATATCCACGCATATAAGCAGGAAGCTTATTGGAGATGTTATCATAGCTGTTTTTCTCAGAGTACAGAGAACCAACAAAGGAAACGTCTGTGCCATACTTTTTCATATCCGAGTCAGATACTGTAACGTTGTCAAAATGCTTGATATCACATGCAAGCAGTGTGTGGAAACAATTTCCCGGATTGCGGTACCCGAATTTATCAAGCTGGAGCTTGTCAAACAGGAACAGACGGTTGTGAGGATATTCCATTGTCTTTGAGTAAAGGGTAGAGCAAGGGCTATCCACGGTATAGGAAATATATGGAATTCCAAAAGGTTTGCTTGCGCGTGCGATGATTGGTGAAAAGCAGACAGAAAGCACTGCCGCAGCATCCGGCGTTTGTTGGAGCAAGGCCGCCAATCGCAGCAAGTAATCTTTGTCGTAATCCTGTGGTTCCCGGTCGTGCATAAATTCAACGACCTCATGACCAAGTCGGGTCAGACTTTTGAGGATGCCCGGTTCGCATATGCTATGATGTCTGCAAAAAATAATCTTCATGTTAAAATCCTTTCCTTATACCTGTTTACACCGCTCGATTCCGGCACGTGCAGGAGCGTAATCGCCCGCTTTCTCATAATAGGAGATAGCGTTTGTTTTATCTCCCAGACATTCCAAAATCACACCCACATTGTAAAAGGCAGAATATGAATTGACCCCATCTACCACACTGGATGGAAGCTTGGTTGCGGAGAGGAAATTTTCGATTGCCTTCGAAAACTGTGCGTTGTTCATATAGATCAGACCAAGGACAAACAGGTAATCTGCGTCCCCTTTGAAATCATCATAGACTGCTTCTAACATAAGGGCATCTGCAAACTGTTTCGTGTTGATCAGACAGTAGCCGTAGAGATTGATGATACTGTGAACATAGCTGAGTCTGGTGTCCAGCGGCAATTCCATCGCCCGTTCAAAATAAGGAATTGCCTGCTCGTACTGTTTGGAATAAAAATAAGAATTGCCAATCTGGTAAAGCGTGTAAGGATCGTCCGGTTGTGCTTCTAATTCCTGTAATAAAAGTTTCAGATTCCGGTTTGCCTTTTCAGTTCGGTATGCTTCATTTCCCTGATATCCGACATGGGTGACATACACGGGCGCATCAAAATAATCCGGCTCTGTGGATGCATCCAGTGGGACAATTTGTTCGTGAATCCGCCCTTCAAAATGATATAACTTGCGGGAGAAGAGACGCGCAATCGGTTCGGTACTGCTCATCGTCTGGCCATTATTTTCATATAAGCTCTTGATGTGGATATGACCGATGGAAGCTGGCATTGCCTGCAACTGTTCCAGCAGCTTCGGCATGTCAAACGCATCGACAAACTCATCAGAATCCAGGAATAAAATCCAGTCATTGGCAGCTTTTTGTATCGCGAAATTTCGGGCAGCAGAAAAATCATCACACCATACAAAATCATACACACATGGGGTAACTGCAGAAGCAATCTTCTTGGAGTTATCTGAGGAACCAGTGTCCACAACAACAATCTCACAGCCGAGAGCTTTGATTCGTTCTAGGCATATTTTTAAATTATCGCATTCATTTTTTGTAATGATGCAAATAGATAGATTTGGCATGTTTTGTACGCTCCGTTTAAATGATAGTTTCATTATGGATGGGATTGCGGGAGGTGTCAAGCATAACCGCGCCTTTGGGATACTTTTTGATACATGTATGGAGAATGACAGGTTTTAATTGACATTCTGGTGTTATATAGATAAAGTGAAAGAAGATGAAGGATAAAATACAGAAGGGATATAGAACGAAACATGGGGATGCAGAGAGAACCGGAAATTGATAAAGGCTCAGAAGCTTATGCAAAGCTTCTAACGCAGGATGAGCGGGAATGGCATGCGCAGTATGATGCTCTGATTGCCAGAAAAATAGAGATATTTAATAAACTCCTGCAGATGCATAGCGCGGAAAGCTATGGACTGATTGAAAAGCTTGTCGATGATACAATGACAGAAAATGTTGCCAAACGGAACACGTCGTATGCATGGATTGTTATTTTTACACAGATTTACCAGGCAGAGAAGAATGCGGGTGAAGCGTGGACTTTGTTTGATCTTGCAGACAATCTGGAGGATCTGATAGCTATTGTACAACAGGTAAAATTCCTCTTGTGGGAAATCGTGTTTCTGCAGGAGAAAGAGTCAGAAGAACTGCTTAGAAGCTTTGTAGCACAGTATGATATGCAGCCGGAGCTGTTACGGGGACTGGTTCGCATTTCTTGTCTGGAACCGGAAATGGTGATGGATAGATTAAGAAAAAATATGGGCTTAAATTTGTAGATAGAGACAATGAAATATGCTTGTTATAGTCACGGTGAATAAGTGGAAGAGGATAAGAGATGAACGAGAAAAAGATATGCTTCATCATGTGTACAAACAATGCACAATATGAGGCGGAGGCAATGCATTTTATAAGTAAATTACATGTGCCGCAAGGGTATGAGGTTGATGCGATCAGCATCAAGGATGCGAAAAGTCTGACTTCCGGGTACAACGAGGGAATGCGTGCCAGTGATGCAAAATACAAGGTGTATCTGCATCAGGATGTAATGATTGTGGAACCGGATTTTATCGCGAAATTGCTGCATATATTTGAAGACCCGGATATTGGTATGGTGGGCATGGTCGGAACCCCACACTTACCGGAGAATAAAATCCCCTGGTGGGCATGGCGTGTAGGGGCATTGTATACGTGTAATGTGAGTGCGATGGGAATGTTTGATTATGAATATCCGGAAGAAGCAAAACATGGTGTCATCGAAGTAGAGGCTATCGATGGACTTTTGATGGCTACGCAATATGATATTCCGTGGCGTGACGATCTGTTTGATAAGTGGGATTTCTATGATGTATCACAGAGTCTGGAATTTATCCGGCATGGGTATAAGGTTGTGGTTCCGTATATGGAGACGCCGTGGTGTATTCATGATGATGGATTCGTGAATCTCAAGAATTATTATGAGGAACGGGAAAAGCTATTGAAGGAGTATGGGACGATGTAGCTTTGTCAAAATGCAGGAGGCAGGAATATGTCAATTACATTAAATGTTCCACAATACAGTGTGACGGAAGATACTGTTTATTGGAATGATTTATTTGAAGAACATAAAAAATTGCCGATGTTGTGTATCGGTCGGGACAGCTATATAGAAGAAACACAGGTGGAAGCCAATCCGGATCAGGATCTGTTGTACAATGTCCAGCTAGGACGTTATTCTTCTATTGCAAGAGATACCAAGATGATCATTGACTTAAACCATGATTACAAGCGGGTTTGCCAAGGGCGGATAAGTGGTGTGGTATATCAGCGTCCGCATCTCACCCGCCGCAAAGGTCAGATCGTTATCATGAATGACTGCTGGATCGGAAATGGTGTAATTATGCTTGGTGGCATAACGATTGGAAATGGAGCGGTTGTGGCAGCCGGGGCTGTGGTTACGAAGGATGTACCCGCCTATGCGATTGTTGTCGGGAATCCAGCGAAGGTGATAGGATACCGGTTCGAGCCGGAGCAGATTGCTGCACTCAATAAGATCCGCTGGTGGAACTGGACTGCAGAGGAAGTCCGTGCGGCATCGGAGCTGTTGCTGGATGAGATAGACCCATTTATAGAAAGGTATCTGCCGGAAGCGGAACAGGAAATCACCCGGATTCCGCAGATTGAAATCAATCCAATTGAAAAGGTTTTGACCGGTGAAGATAAACGGTTGTTGTATATTCCTGATTTTGAACAGGATTATCCAACTTATCCGCGCGTGATCGATGCATTCGTAAGCTCCTATGCGAATACGAATTGTGAATTGCTGCTGTATGTAAAGGAGGATGCATTTGTTCCGGACAAGCTCGCTGTATTGGATCGGTTGTTTGAGCAGTATGCGGATGTGGATTGTTATGTGAATGTATATGTGGGCAATCTGGAGGACGAACGTGGACTGTTTGCGCAGAGTGATGCGTATATTACAAATCGAAGTCTGGATAATGTAAGGCATATGGATATGGCAGATTTTTATGGCATACCTGTGATATCTTCTGTCAATCTTCCGATTTTCACAGAACAGGACGTTCAGGGAATGTGTAAACTTTGATATGGATACAGCCGGGATTAAATAATCCCGGCTGTTTTTAACATGGTCACAATTCTTACATCGTAACTGTGATATTCTTTCACTTTCTCGTATCCATTCTTCGCAATCTGTTTCCGCTCATCATCATGTTCCAGATAATAGTCGATTTTGGCGAGCATATCCGGGATGCTGTCATAGAGGACGATATCCTTGTCCGGGACGAAAATTTCCGGGATTTCAGATTGATAATTCGACAGTACGAAGCCGCCACATGCCATGAGATCGAAGATACGGAGTGGCAGTCCGGTTTTGATCGGGCGGTTTGTCATGTTCAGGTTGATTTTGCTGCATTTGATGATCTGCGGCATCATATTGTTGGAATCAGCGCCGCCACGACACCGGACATGTTTTAGTGGTGAGGTATCAGTCAGCGTCCACAGGTCAAATTGATAGTTTATCCCTTGTTCCCGTAATTCCTCAAAATGCGCGCCAATTGCATTGCAGGTGCGGATGCGTTCCTGCTCGGTGCATTTGTAGCCGAGATAGGTGTCGGCAACGATGCCTTTCACATCTTCCGCGTAGTCTTCGCCAAGCGGTGCCCAATCGGCATATTTCTTGAATTCCTGCGCCCATTCGTCAGTGATGGAATCCTCCAACAGATTGTACCCATAGACGTTTAACTGGGCGGCAATCAGTCCGTCGACATAGCCGCGCATCGCATCCGGCAGATCTTTTTCGATGGAATTGTAGCGTGTTTTCTCAGAGTACAACGAACCGACAAAAGAAACATCACAGTCGTAATTTTGATGATCTTCGGCGGTTACCTTTATTTCGTCCCATGTTGCAACATCCGCGCCCATCGGCAGATGGAAGATACAGTCTGGGTTGACGGGGGCGAATTTCTCCCATTGCATACGATCTAAGACGAAGATTCGGTTTGTGGGGTAGGCAATCGTCTCGGAATAGAGCTGGAAGCTTGGGCAGTCGACCGTCCAGGACAGATACGGTAGTTTAAACACCTTGCAACACCGCGCTACGATTGGCTGAAAATTCACGGAGAACACACAGGACGCATCTGGATGTTTCTGAATCAGATCCGCCAGCGCTTCGAGATAGCCTTTGTCGTAATCAACGCTCTCAAATTTGCGGTTCATTGTGATAACTGTAATGCCTAACCGCTGCAACGCATTTGCGATTCCCTTCTCGCAGATGCTTCCCCATTTGCAAAAGATGATCTTCATAATTGTAGCTCCCCGCTTTCTTCCGAAGTAATATAAGGATATTATAATCGAGATGTAGGGGGGATGCAATGCGAAGATAAAAGATAAATACAAAACCGGACGGTTCCCCATTCCGTCCGGTTTCTATGTAAACACACATTTGAAGTTATTGCTTTCGAACATCAATAACCCCAGCTCTCCTCCTGCCCAAGGGTGTTTGCCTCGGACAACCTCATCGTAGCATAAGTGAGCAAAAAAACAAGGGGTCTGGCATAATTGACGCGCTGGAGAGCATACTTTGAATTTTACTTAATAAAATTAAGTCGAAAATGACGATTTTCATCGCTTGACGCACACATAGATGGTTGTTAAAATGGAAAAAGAAAATCAAAATTGGGACAAATTTTTTGAAAAAATATAAAAAGATTTGAATGGAAAGGATATCAAAAATGAAATTTTTTGTAACGGGTGTAAATGGACAGCTTGGTCATGATGTGATGAATGAGCTGAGCAAACGAGGACACGAAGGCGTGGGTTCCGATCTCGGAGAGACCTATGCAGGCGTGCAGGATGGGTCTGCAGTTACGACAATGCCATATGTAAGTCTGGACATCACTGATCAGGCAGCCGTGAAGAAACAGATCATGGAGATCAAACCGGACGCTGTGATCCATTGTGCAGCATGGACAGCCGTGGATGCAGCCGAAGATGAGGACAAGCAGGCGACCGTAAAAAAGGTAAATGTGGACGGCACAAGAAACATTGCAGAAGTGTGCAAGGCGCTGGACTGCAAGATGTTGTACCTCTCAACGGATTATGTATTTGATGGACAGGGCACGACGCCTTGGGAGCCGGATTGCAAAGATTACAAGCCGCTCAATGTCTACGGACAGTCAAAGCTGGACGGAGAATTGGCAGTTTCTTCTATATTAGAGAAATATTTCATCGTCCGTATCGCGTGGGTATTTGGTTTAAATGGCAAGAATTTCATCAAGACGATGATCAATGTCGGCAAGACGCACGACGAGGTACGCGTGGTCTGTGATCAGATCGGCACGCCGACGTATACCTACGATTTAGCGCGTCTGCTCGTAGATATGTGCGAGACCGAAAAATATGGTTATTACCATGCCACAAATGCAGAGCTTCCAGAGGGTGCTGACGCAAATGGAGCCAAGACAGGCTATATCTCATGGTATGATTTCTGCGTGGAAATCTATCGCCAGTATGGACTTTCTACGAAGGTAACGCCAGTTACTACAGCAGAGTACGGTCTCAGTAAGGCGGCAAGACCATACAACAGCCGCCTGGACAAGAAGAAGCTTGTAGAAAATGGCTTCGAGCCACTTCCAGTCTGGACAGATGCGGTAAGCAGATATTTGAAGGAAGCAGATATTTAATCGAAAAATCAAATCCTCCCAGTGTTGCAGGGGAAATGCAATGTTGGGAGGATTTTTCTTTATTAGCGGAGACGGCGGGATTTGAACCCGCGTGCCAGGTTACCCCGGCCAACTGATTTCGAGTCAGCCCCGTTATGACCACTTCGATACGTCTCCAATATTACTTATTATTTTATACCTATCAAAAAGAGAAGACAATGGAAGAATATAAATAATGCGTTATGGCTATCTCGTTTTTGTGAACAAAACAGCTAAAACTTGCAGTTTTGCTAGCTATATGCTACAATTTCAATAATTATGTATATCAAAATAATAAGGATTTATTGTTAACAGCTATTTTAAATTTATACTTTATTTTAAATAATAAAAAAGGACAGAAAATATAAGAAATAGATGAAAGGAAAAGGACATGGAACAGAAATTTGGAAAAATCACAGTAGAGACTTGTGAAGCAGATGGTGTAGAGATTGAGGGATTGAAAGTAATCACACCTTCTGTGTTTGGCGATGATAGAGGCTATTTCATGGAGACCTACAATTATAATGATTTTGCAGCGGCAGGCATTGATTGTACATTTGTACAGGATAACCAGTCCAGCTCTAAGAAAGGTGTGCTTCGAGGATTGCATTTCCAGATTAATTATCCACAGGATAAGCTTGTGCGTGTTGTAAGTGGAGAGGTATTTGATGTGGCGGTGGATCTGCGGGAAGGATCAAAGACATTTGGTAAATGGTTTGGCGTTCGTTTGTCTGCAGAGAATAAGAAACAGTTTTTCATTCCAAAGAACTTTGCGCATGGATTCATCGTATTATCCGATCATGCAGAGTTTTGTTATAAATGTACAGATTTCTATCATCCAAACGATGAGGGCGGACTGCTCTGGTCTGATCCGGAAATTGGCGTAGAATGGCCGATGCCAGAAGGAATGACGGTAGAAGATCTGACATTCTCAGAGAAGGATACCAAGTGGAGTGGTATTAAGGAGTATAAAAAATAGGCATGGAAAAGAAAACAACTTCACGGTTTCGACAATTTATAAATCTTCCGATCGAATTAGTTCAAAATCGGACACTGATCGGAAATCTGGCGAAGAATGATTTTAAGACACGGTTTGCAGGTTCTTATTTGGGTGTGATCTGGGCATTTGTGCAGCCGATTGTCACAGTTGTTGTGTATTGGTTTGTGTTTACCGTGGGATTGCGCCAGGGTAGACCGAGCGGGCACCCGTTTGTACTGTGGCTGATGGCAGGACTTGTTCCGTGGTTCTTTTTTTCAGAGGCGTTGAACGGTGGAACAAATGCATTGATCGAGTACAACTATCTGGTAAAGAAAGTTGTATTTAACATCGATATATTACCGCTGGTGAAAGTATTGTCGGCAATCTTTGTACATGTGATATTTACGGCATTTACGATTGTTTTATGTTGGTGTAATGGGTATATTCCAAGTGTTTATTTGTTGCAGATTATATATTATATGATCTGTAACTTTCTGCTTGTGTTAGGATTGGCGTATTTTACATCTGCGGTTGTTGTTTTTTTTCGGGATCTGACACAGATTGTAAATATTGTATTACAGATTGGAATGTGGATGACTCCAATTATGTGGAATATATCGGATATTTTGGTGAACCATCCAACCTTGGCAAAGGTATTTAAATTGAACCCGATGTATTATATTGTAGATGGATTTCGAAATGCGTTGCTGGATCATATTTGGTTTTGGGAGAAGCCGTTATGGACACTTGCCTTTTGGATTATTACATTGCTATTCTTTGTTATAGGTGTGAATGTGTTTAATCGACTGAAGGTGCATTTTGCAGATGTGTTATAAGAAAAAGAGAGATAAATTATGAGCGAGACGGCGATTCGTGTACAGAATGTAACGAAATTATATAAATTATATGATAAACCATCCGATCGATTCCGGGAGTCCCTGGGTTTAACGAAAAAAGTATTGCATCGCGAACATTATGCATTGCATGATCTTAATTTTGATATTAAAAAAGGGGAATGTGTTGGAATTATTGGGACAAATGGTTCTGGCAAATCAACGATTCTCAAGATTATTACCGGAGTTCTGAATCCGACAAGTGGTAATGTGGAGATCGATGGACGTATTTCTGCATTGCTTGAGTTGGGAGCCGGATTTAATATGGAATACACAGGACTTGAGAATGTGTATTTAAATGGAACTATGATTGGCTTTACCAAGAAGGAGATTGATGCAAAGCTGGATTCAATATTGGAATTTGCAGATATTGGAGAGTTTATTCATCAGCCGGTTAAAACATATTCTTCCGGTATGTTTGTACGGTTGGCTTTTGCGGTAGCGATTAACATAGATCCGGAAATTTTGATTGTAGATGAGGCATTGTCTGTTGGTGATGTGTTCTTTCAAACAAAGTGTTATAAAAAGTTTGAGGAATTTAAAGAACAGGGGAAAACTATATTGTTCGTAAGCCATGATCTAAGCAGTATCAGTAAATATTGTGATCGTGTTGTGCTGTTGAATAAGGGAGTAAAACTGGCAGAGGGACGTCCAAAAGAAATGGTTGACATGTATAAAAAGGTGCTGGTTGGTCAGTTGGATTTGGAACATGTGGACGAGGAAACAGAAAATATTGCCAAGGCACCAAGTATGGAGGCTGCAAAATCTGTAAAAGAAGCAAAATGCTGGAAGGATTTGCTTTCACAAAATGAAAATGCCATTGAGTATGGTGATAAGAAAGCAGAGATTATTGATTATGCGATTGTAGATAGCTGTGGAAATATTACCAATACGATTGAAAAGGGAAAACCTTTTACGGTACGCATGAAGGTGCAGATGCATGCGCCAATTGAGTATCCGATATTTGCATTATCCATCAAAGATCCAAAGGGAACAGAAATTACCGGTACAAATACGATGTTTGAAAAGACTGATTTTGAGGTTGGCCCCATTATGGAGATATCTTTTGAGCAGGATATGAATCTGCAAGGAGGCGAGTATCTTCTTTCGCTTGGTTGTACTGGTTATAATGGCACGGATTTCACGGTATATCATCGTTTATATGATGTATGCAATATCACAGTCGTGTCAGATAAAAATACGGTTGGATATTACGATATGAACTCGAAGATTACGGTTCAGACTTATGAAGGGACGAATATATGCAGAAAATAGGTTCCATAACAATTGATGACACATACTATCCTGGCAAGGATTTGTACAGTGACGGCGAAATTGAAGATGAAATGCTGGATATAGCAAAAAATGTTCCGGTTTCCGAGTATAATCGTGTGATAGCAGAGCGAAAATCCTGGGCGATTTTGTATCATTTTTCAAATGTCAGGGAGAATATTGTACAATCCATGCCGATTACAAAAGAAGACAGTGTGTTGGAGATAGGAGCAGGTTGTGGAGCAATTACTGGTGTACTTGCCCGTATGGCAAAAAATGTAGATGCAGTGGAGCTTTCTATGAAACGTTCGCTGATTAACGCGTATCGGCATCAGGAAGCAGATAATATCACAATTAAAGTTGGTAATTTTCAGGAAGTGGAACAACATCTGGAGAAGAAATATGATGTGATCACGTTGATTGGTGTATTTGAATATGCATGTAGTTATATTGATAGTGAACAGCCATATGCAGAATTTTTAGAAATTATCAAGAAGCATTTAACCAAAGATGGGCGACTTATTCTTGCGATAGAAAATAAATTTGGATTGAAATATTGGGCAGGATGCCGGGAAGATCATATAGCAACATTTTTTGGCGGAATTGAAGGGTATGCAAAAGATAGTTATGTGCGGACATTTTCTAAAAACGAGTTAGCCCATATGTTGGAACAGGCCGGTTTTTCTGAGCATACTTTTTATTATCCATACCCGGATTATAAGCTGCCTGAAAAGATCTTTTCGGATGAATATCTGCCACATGAGAATGAACTGAATGTAAATCATCGGAATTTCGATCGGAATCGTGTGCGTTTATTTGATGAAAATAAAGTGTATGGGGAATTGATTAGAGCAGAAATGTTTCCAGAGTTCTCAAACTCATTTTTGATTGTAGCCAAAGGAGTGTAGGATGGAGCGATTAATTTATACAAAATATTCGAATCAACGTCATCCAGACTACGCGATTCGCACCGATATTGTTTGTCGGGAGGACGGAAGCCGCGTTGTGCGTAAATATGCAGATACAAGATTGGCACGTCCGCATATTGAACATATGAATGAGGTATATGGATTGTTGCAAAAAGAGTTTGCAGGGAGTCGTTTGTGTGCAAATCGGGCAAACCTTACAGATGCATATATCGAATTTGAATATGTAGATGGAGATACACTAGAGGCTGCATTAGATGCATGTCTGGCAAATGATGACAAGGATGGATTTGCGGAGTTAGTAAAACAGTATGCTTCCGAAATTCGACATGTATATTTGAACGGACAATCGGTTTGTGAAGAAAGAAGTCAGGACGAAATAGAACAATATCAAAAGGCGTTCGGGAAAATAACACTTCCGGTATCTGTACCTTTTTCCAAAGGGGTAGATATTGATTTAATATTTTCCAACATTATGGTACAGGGGAATACATGGACAGTGATTGATTATGAGTGGACCTTTGACTTTCCGGTTCCTGTGGATTTTTTACTTTGGCGTGCGGGTAAAGTATATTTGGAGAATTATGCAAACCGTGCGAGCATTGATGAAACAGAGATGAATCGGATGCTTGGAGTTACACCTGAGAATGTATCCGCTTACTGGCAGATGGAACTGCATTTTTTGCAGCAATACTGCTACAGAGATCGGAGCGATTTATATGCATTGTATGGAACAATGGGACAGTATGTCATGAATCTGGATCTCGAAGAAGCAATTAAGGGAAATGAAAATGGAACAAATCAGGTTCAACTGTATTATGATACGGGAAAAGGATATTCGGAAGCAGAAAGTGATATCATCCGTATTTATCCAGATGAAAAAGGTGAGTTTCATTTGCAAAGAAAGCTGCCTGATGCTTTGCGGAATTTAAGGATTGATCCGGGTGAGATTCCGTGTGTTGTATATATTCAGAAGGCAGTTGGATATACAGAAAATGCATCTTATGAATTAGAGTATCGGACAAATGGATACCGGTTTGACAAACGTGCGTATGTGATGGAACAGGGCGATCCACAGATTTATATTAAAAACATGAAGGAACACACCTATTTGATAGAGTTTGATTATACCATTCAGGCAGATGCTGCGATTGTGCAGGAAAAGGCAGCCAGTGTCAAAGGATGGGAAAAATTAAAAGGGATGATACAGCATGCAAAATAAATTTACGAGCAGAAGTAAACATTTGGATTTCATCATATTGGATCTTATCTGTATAGAGGTGTCTTACTGGTTGGCATATTATATCAGGCTTGGAAGGCTTGTGAATTCCACACCAGGGGAATATACAATGATGAATATTATGGTTATTTTAATCCATTTATCCATCATGTTTATTTCGGAAGGGTATTCTGGAATTTTAATGCGGAATGCCATACAGGAATTGAAAAAAGTAGTCATTCATAATGCAGAGATGTTTGCAGTGATTTTGTTTATATTGTTCTTTGCGAAACAATCTTCGGTGTATTCTCGAATATTGTTTGCGTTGTTTGTGGTCATTGACACAATTACCATGTATATTGTACGTCTTGTGAGAAAGAAAGTATTATATTCCAATGAGGACAAAGAGCGCGGAAAAGGACAGATGCTTATTGTTACGAATCATGCACATGCGCAAAGCCTGGTAAAAGGGTTGGCAGAAAGTGGATATCGAAATTACCTGATCCATGGAATCGTTATTCTGGATAAGAATATGACTGGTCAGAAAATCGATGGCATTGATGTTGTTGCAGATGCCGAAGGAATGTATGAATATGTAAAATCCAATATCATTGATGAGATATTTTTGGAGTATGATGGAGAAGGCGTTGCAGAAATCACCAAACGATTTCTTGCGATGGGTGTTGTAGTACACGTAAGCATCAATAATATTCTTCCGGGAACTCCGAATGCAGCTGTAGAGAATATTAGTCATTATACGGTAATTACAACAAGCATTAATATCATGTCATTCAAACAAAAGGTTATTAAACGATTGATGGATATTGGAGCATCTATTATAGGGATGGCGATTACGGCAATATTATTTGTCATATTTGCGCCGATTATCTTTATACAGTCACCGGGTCCAATCTTTTTCAAACAGGAACGTGTTGGAAAGAATGGAAGACGGTTTAAGATATATAAATTCCGATCTATGTATATGGATGCAGAAGAACGGAAGAAAGAGCTTATGGCGCAGAATAAAATGTCCGGTTTGATGTTCAAGATGGATGATGATCCGCGTGTAACACCAATCGGCAGGTTTATGCGGAAGACAAGTATTGATGAGTTTCCGCAGTTTATCAACATATTCAAGGGCGATATGAGTTTGGTTGGGACAAGACCTCCAACAGTGGATGAATATAATCAGTATGATCAGCACCATAAGAGCCGTCTTGCTATGAAACCAGGACTTACAGGTATGTGGCAGGTATCCGGGCGTAGTGAGATTACGGATTTTGAAGAAGTTGTTCGATTGGATAATGAATATATTATGAATTTCAGTATTAGTTTGGATATTAAGATACTGATAAAGACCGTATTTACAGTGTTGAAGAGAAAGGGATCGGTATAGGTTGGAGATGACGGCATCCGTTGGAAATATAGTTTTATATATTTTGTTTTTGTGGATTGCGCCTGTATTTGTTGGTAATGCTGTATGTAACAAATTGAGCATGCGAGGGACGATCCCCCGAAGTTTTGTTATGGGATATCTGAGTATGTGGGCAGTTTTTCAGATTATCACGGTTCCGCTAATTCTGTTGAAGGTAAGCTTCCTTGTGGATGTTGTTGTGTATTCTATATTCCTTGTAGGGATTATTGCTTATGGGATTGTGAAAAAAACATATCGGAGTATGACAATTCCAAAGGTGGATCCATCTGCATGGGTAGGAATCCTTGTTATGCTTGCAGCTGGAATATATATGATTGTACAGTCATACCGATTACAACTCACTAATGCGGATGATACACGATTTGTCGTCAATGCAGTTGATACAGTTCGTACGAATCGAATGCTGCTTACAGATGTGAACACGGGAAAGGAGATATTATCCTGGACCGGAGATTTGTTCAAGGATGTGATATCTCCGTGGGCGGTATTTGCGGCATATCTGTCAAAGATAACGGGTATTTCGGCGGCAAGTATGATGCATACATTTTTACCACCGGTATTGCTGGCGGTGATGATGTGCATCTTCTGGTTGATTGCAGGCGAGTTATTTGATAAACATATATACCGGTCTTTGTTTGTGATTCTTCTACTAGTAATGTATATGTATGGATATTTTTCAATCTATAATGCGGAAACTTTTACGATAATCCGGTTATGGCAGGGGAAAGCAACTATGGCAGCGGTTGGAATACCGGCACTTCTGTATGCTTTTTTGCGGTTGTATCGATTACTTCCGGATGATAGACGATGGAAAGAAAAGACAGTATATAATGCGGAACAAAAAGGAGCAATCTGTATGGTATGGCTTACGGTGTTTGCAGTTGCGCTTCTTACAAGTATGAGTTATATACTTTCAACGGTTATGATTGGATGCTTTGGGTTCACATATGGAATTGCAAAGAAAAGCTTACGCACTGCGGTAATGGTGTGGAGTGCATGTCTGGTCAATATCGCATATCTTGGAATTTCAACATTGCTACATTGATTTCGGGATATGTATGGAGGAAGGAAAATTGAGTAAGAAAGACATAAAGATTGTAATAGCGGCACACAAACCTTATCGTATGCCAGAAGACACTATGTATGTGCCATTGCATGTTGGCGCAGAGGGAAAGAAAAATCCAGATGGAACGCCTCTTGATCTGGGGTATCAGAAGGATAATGAAGGTGACAATATATCAGCGAAAAATCCATATTACTGTGAACTGACAGGTATTTATTACGCTTGGAAAAATATACCAGCAGAGTATCTGGGACTTGTACATTATCGGCGTTATTTTAAAGGGAAAAATAAAAGTAAGGATCCTTTTGCGTGTATCGTTACTGAACCAGAGATGGAGAAGATCTTTGAGACGCACCGTATAGTAGTGCCAAAGAAACGTAAATATTATATTGAGACATTGTATTCACATTATGCACACACACATTATGCAGAACATTTGGATTGCGTGCGGGAAATCATTGGAGAACAATGTCCGGATTATCTGAACTCTTATGATAAAGTGATCAAACAAACTTCTGGCTATATGTTTAATATGATGGTGATGGAGCGTGCATTGTTTGACTCGTATTGTGCATGGTTGTTTGCGATTCTTTTTGAGTTGGAAAAAAGGGTTGGTGAGAAACAACCGGAGATGTCAGCATTTCAGAGCCGTTTTTATGGACGGGTAAGTGAAATTATATTTAATGTATGGCTGGATTATCAGATTCAATCAGGCCAGATTTCACAAAAAGATGTGAAGGAACTGCCATTTATCTATATGGAGAAGATAAACTGGTTCCGAAAAGGAATTTCCTTTTTAAAGGCAAAGGTATTTCATAAGAAATATGATAGCAGTTTTTAGAGATAACAATAGGTGAAAACATGAGAGCTTGGATGCAGCCGATTATATATTGGGTAAATGAATATTATGGAAATCGCTGGTATCTGCTTTTTGCAATCGTCGCATATATATACCTGTTTTTTGCAACGAAGGAAAGCAGACGGAAAATAGTGTATCCAAGTGTGTTGCTGGCTTTTTTGGTATTGAACCCAATTCTGTACAAATATGTATATTCCAAAATCATTTATTGGCGTTTGATGTGGCTGTTGCCAAATACCCTTGCAATTGCGTATGCTACAGTTTTGTTTGTGAGAAAACGAAAGCATATTGCCGTAAAGGTGATTGCATTTGTACTCGTGCTGGCAGCGATTGTATGGAAAGGCACAAATGTATATACACATTCTGGGATGGCTAAGGCATCCAATCAACAGAAGGTGGATGCCAGAGTACAACAGGTATGTGATGAGATGCTGGCGGTGGATGAAACGCCAAAATGTATTGCAGCACTTAATTTAAGTTATGAGATACGTCAGTATTGCGGAGACATTGAATTAATGTATGGCAGAAATGTGGAAGGATATATCAATGTCATTGACGATCTGAGCCTTCGAATCGCGAATGAGATGCGTTCTGAGAATCCAAATTATGACTATATTTTTGCACAGGCAATGGCGAAAAATTATGATTTTGTTGTGCTCGAAGATTATAAAACGGTGCCGGAAGACCTTTTGAATCAATATGGATACCAGATCTATAAAAATGTAGCGGGATATAATCTGTATTATTGTGCGGATGTCGAGCAACGGGATCTGGGTGGATGGATTGTAACACAGTATGGGCCGAATACAAGTGAAGTAAGTATGTGTTATACAATCGAGGATAAGGATAATAATCTGATCATCATTGATGGTGGATATGGCTGGTATGAACAAAAGCTGCGAGCAATCATCCGGGCACATGATAATCATGTAACGGCTTGGATTGTGACAAGCCCGATTGATAGTAATGCACATGCATTTTGTGAAATTCTACAGGACAAGCAGGGAATTCAGATTGATCAGATCTACACGATGCATATAAACGACGAGCAGTATGCAACTTATCTGAGGGATGCAAAAGAATGGCAGAACACGGATTTTGTGCAAATGTTCCGGGAAACTTTAGAAAAAGAAACGAATGTAAACTATGTAAAAGAAGATGATCAATTTGAAGCATTAGGGCTTAGTTTCAAGGTATTACATGCGTGGGATGATGAAACGGATGCAATTGGGGAATATCAAGAATATAACGGTTCTATTTGTTTTCGAATTCAGGCAAATCAAGAATCCATGTTATATTTATCAAAAATAACCCATCCATTAGAGGAGCACATTATAGAGAAAAATTATGATAAACTAAATGCAGATTATGTGCAGGCAAATAATAATGGACGGTGGACACTGAGTGCGGAGTTTTATAACATGGTGTCTCCGAAATATGTATTCATGGATTGTAGTATGGAAACTGTGAATGCGGATGAGGAAGAAAAAGGGTGTGGGGGTGTATACAGATACGTAACTGGTATTTTACAGGTGCCAATTGGTATGTATGATACAACGCCGACTTGGATTATATTGAAATAAGGAATAAAATAAAATGCAGACAGATGTTTTGATATCTTTTATTATTCCGGCATACAATGCTGCGGATACTATTGAAAAAGCTGTGCAAACTTTGACAGATGTACCACGGACAGAAGTATTGATTGTAGAAAATGGATCTACGGATGAGACCAAGCAGGTTTTGCAGCGACTGAAAAAGAAATATAGTAACATAAAAATATTCACATCCGACAAAGGGGTGTCCAATGCAAGAAATCTGGGAATTCAGAATGCAACGGGCGAGTGGATAGCATTTGTTGATGCCGATGATTATCTGGCAAGGACAGGTGTCGCAACGATGATGAATGATGCGAGACATGGGGAATATGATTTTTTTGCATATGGACATGTAGCTGGACAAAAGCAGAACTCTATTGCTGATCGAAAGAGAGTGTTTGACGGGGGAAAACTCGATGAAGGTAGAGTACAGATGATTCAAAATCCTACACGATATATGCAGGTGTGGGCGAAATTGTTTCGAAGGGACATCATTGAGAAAAATCATATTCGATTTGATGCAGAGCTACCTTTTGCAGAAGACAGTGATTTTACCCTTCGGTATATGAAGCATATCGTGTCTATATGCTGGAAGCCAGAGATGGTGTACCATTATACATTAAATCCGCAGTCTGTTATGCGAGTGCAGACGGGAGAAAAAACAGAAAAATATATTCGCGCCATGGAGAAAACGGCAGAGGCGATACAGGATGAAAATGAGATCATAAAAAAAGCGTATGATAAATATGTAATGATGCATTTTAATATTATGATGGTGCGAGAGGTGTTTCAACAGCGAACGTATTCGTTCAGAGTAAAATGCAAAAAAATGAAGTCGGTTGCGAAAACGGCAATTTTCAAAAATGCAATTGATGCAATTAGGGTTAAAGAATGTAAAAGTGCAAGAATGCTACCGGTGCTACTTATGAAAATGAAATTAAATTGGTTAGCCGGAATAATATATATGCTTCGTGTCAAACAGAATGAAGGGCATGAAAAAAGGGGAATAAACAGTATATGAACAACATTTTGATATTTGGAATGACAGAGAATCCCGGTGGAGTGGAAAGCTTTTTGATGAGCTACATTCGAAAGATAAATCGTGGTAATTTTAAATTTGATTTTTTGTGCAATTCACATGATAAAATTGCTTATGAAGACGAATTGATCTCTTATGGCTGTGAGATTTATCATATCACAGCAAGAAGTAAGGATTATAAGAAGTATAAAAGAGAGATGCAGCAATTTTTTAAAGAAAATGCCTCTCAGTATGATACTATATGGGTTAATGTATGTAGTCTGGCAAATATTGATTATCTAAAGTATGCAAAAAAATATGGAATAAAACGAAGAATTATTCACAGTCATAATTCTATGAATATGGATAGCAAACTTAGAGGATTGTTGCATGCATACAATAAGAGGCATATTGATAAATATGCAACAGATTTTTGGGCCTGTTCCAAAGAGGCTGGAGAATGGTTTTATTCAAAACAAATTATGCAAGGTGCAAATTATAAAGAAATAAAGAATGCAATTGATATATCGCAATACAAATATGATGAAGATATAAGAATAGCATACAGAAAGAAATATGGTGTTGAGGATAAATTTGTAATTGGTAACGTAGGAAGATTGCAATTCCAAAAGAATCAATTATTTTTATTGGATATTTTTGCTAGTGTGTTGAAGAAAAGACCTGAAGCAATTCTATGGATGATAGGTCAGGGGGAAGATGAAGAAAAGATACGGGAAAAGATACAAAAGTTAAATCTAGGAACAGCTGTAAAAATGTTGGGAGTCAGAAATGATGTGCCGAATTTATTACAAGCAATGGATGCATTTGTATTTCCATCTGTATTTGAGGGACTTGGGATAGCGCTTTTGGAAGCACAGGCTACGGGACTTACTTGTATTGCTTCGAAAGATGTAATTCCTGTAGAAGTTAAGGTAACACCACAATTGCAATTTGTTTCGCTGAAAGAATCGGCAGAAGTATGGGCGGATAGAATTTTAAATGCGGAATACTGTGAAAAAAGAGACACGCTATTCCAATTAGCTATGAAAGCCGGATATGATATAAATACAGAGGTTGGACGATTAGAAACATTATTAGGAGAGAAAAGGTAAAAAATGGATATTGATTTTGTTATTCCATGGGTGGATGGTAGTGACCCAGAATGGAGAAAGAGTAAAAATAAGTATAGTGGAAAAATTGATGAACCAGTAGATATAACGGATGCTAGGTATCGGGATTGGGATATTTTAAAATATTGGTTTCGTGGTGTGGAGAAATATGCGCCATGGGTTCATAAAATATATTTTGTTACTTGTGGGCAGAAACCAGATTGGCTAAATGAAAATCACGATAAATTAGTGCTTGTTAATCATGAGGATTATATTCCACATGAATATTTACCAACATTTAGTGCCAATCCTATAGAATTAAATTTTCATAGAATAAAAAATCTTTCAGAGCATTTTGTGTATTTTAATGATGATGTGTTTATAACTTCAAAAGTAGAACCGGAAGATTTTTTTAAAAATGGTCTTCCGTGTGATATGGCGGTAGAAGATCCGATATCTCCAAATAAACAAGATGTTTTTATGCATATTTTATTAAATAATATGATTTTATTAAACTCTAAATATGATAGGAAGGAAGTATTAAAAAAGCAAAGGAAGAAGTTTTATTTAGTAAAGGATAAAAAAGCATTAATGATGAATTGGAGTTTTTTGCTATGGCGTAGACATGATTTCTTCGGACTTGAATATTCTCATTTGGCATCTTCATACTTAAAGTCTACATATGAACAGGTTTGGAGAGAAAATGAGCAGATATTGGATCGGGTATGTAGAAATAAGTTTCGCAGTGCGGAGGATGTTAATCAGTATATATTTAAGAATGAGCAGTTAGTGACTGGAAGGTTTTCACCGTACAATTGGAGAAAAAACGGCAAAGCGTTTCATATGAATGATGGGGCTTCGGAAGATAACAATATCGCAGAGATGTGTCATGCAATAGAAAATGGGATATATAAGATGATATGCGTGAATGAATCACAAGTTGAGAATTATGAGGAAACAAAACAAAAGGTTGTTCATGCATTTGAAAAGATATTGCCATGTAAATCATTATTTGAGAAATAAGAGGTGCTCAATGGATTGGTATATATGTGAAAAAACAGAAGATGAATATTTGAACCGTACGGCGGGGATTAAAGCTCGTGAGGATTTAGATGTTATATTCAAGCAATGTGGGATGAAAATGATTAATCTTGTGGTTGGTGAAGATACGCGAACAGATGCAGGGATTATACGAAAAATAAAGGGGCACATAGCAACAAAAAAATATTGGGAAGAAAAATTAGCCTGCGTACATGAAGGTGATACAATATATATTCAATTCCCGGTAAGAAATCACACAGTTTTTCTTGCATCGGTTTTAAAAAAACTCGTGCAGAAAAATATTCGCGTGGTATTGTTTATTCATGATTTAGAGTATATGCGCCATATAAAAAACAAATCAATACCATTTAAGAAGAAAAAAAGAATGGAATTAGAGGAAGTGTCTGTATTAAAGAATGCGACGAATATAGTTGTCCACAATCATCAAATGAAAAAACTAATGCACGAGGCATTGGGAATACCGTTAGAGAAGATGATTGAATTAGATATCTTTGACTATTTGATTGGTAAAGAGGGAGAAAAAATACAAGAACGTGGTAAGCGGAAGCCGGGATATTCCTGTATTATTGCAGGAAATCTGGACAAGCAGAAATCGGCTTATGTATATGAGCTTCCTAAAGATATTGCGTTTGATTTGTATGGCCCTAATTATACAGGACAAGCAGGAGGGAACATTTGCTATCATGGATCTTTTCCGCCAGCAGAGTTACCTTATGAATTAGAAGGAAACTTTGGGCTTGTATGGGATGGAATATCCGTTGATACATGTGCAGGCGTTTATGGGGAATACCTAAAGGTGAATAACCCACATAAGACCTCCTTATATCTTGCAAGTGGAATTCCCGTCTTTATATGGAAAGAAGCAGCTTTGGCTGAATTTGTCGAACAAGAGCGGGTTGGAATTACGATTTCTTCATTATATGAGATAAAAGATATTTTTGAAAAACTCACAGAAGATGAATATGCGGATATGTTACAACACGCGAAGCTTATATCAAAACGATTAACCAGTGGATTTTATACAAAACAAGCTATTGAAAAGGCAATGAAATAAAAGTGGAAGTATGAAAGAAATAGCTCGTAATGAGGGAAACAATCAATTAAATATCCGAAAAGCAGAAGTGTTATTTCTTCTTGCATTTTTTATTTATATGTCTGCAAACACCTTGGATTTGACTGCTATTGCATTTGGACAGGGTAATGACCGGTTATCGTTAATAAATATATTTACAAAAATGGCAAGATATGTGGCATATATTCTTTTGACTTTCAAAGTAATATGTTCCAATATATATAATCGCAAATGGATAAAATTATTTTTAGAAGTATCGTGTGTGATTGCTATAAGCTTTTTGGGCTCATTTAATAAAACCATAATTTTTTATTTGCTGATTTTTATCGCTGCATGTAATGTGGAGGAAAACTATATTATTAAAATATCGTGTGCAGTACAATCTGTTATATTGTTTGTATGCGTTATCGGATCGCGAATTGGAGTAATAAAAGATTATGTTAGGCAGGATGGAAGCCGAATACGCCATTTTCTTGGCTTTTCGTGGACAACAACGGGAGCAATTCTTTTTGTATTTATATTGTTGCAGTATATATATTTAAAAAAGGGCAAATTGTCAATTTGGGAGGATATTATAGCATTTGGGATTAGTTTGTATTTATACAAAATGACAAACTCCAGATTCGCTTTTTTGATTAGTATAGTAACAATTATAATTTTTGCAATCTATCGGTTAAATGTAAACAATGGAAGATTTATACAGAAATTAAAAGGCGTATTTATTGCGTCCCCAGTGGTAGTTGCAATTTTTGCGATTTTGTTACATGCATTCTATAATCCGCAGAATACGATATATTTTCAATTAAATAAGTTGTTGTCAGGCAGATTGGCGCTTGGGCAAAACGCAATGTCAAAATATGGCATTTCTTTATTCGGAAAAGATATTGAGTGGATTGGATTTAACATGGAAGAGACATTAAAAGGGACGTATAACTATGTTGATTGTTCTTATGTAAAAATTTTGTTGGATCATGGAATATTATTTTTAAGTATCGTATTGCTTGCATATGCATATATGTTAAAAAAATCAATACAGAAAAAGCAGTATTATTATACATGGATATTGATGATAATTATGGTTTTCAGTATAACAGAACCAAGACTTTTTGATATTACATTTAATCCTTTTATTGTGCTTACATTAGCAGGACAGAAATCAATTGTAGATAAAGATGTAAAAAGGGGGAAGGGAGATGCAAGAGAGTACGCAGAAAAGTGAAAGTATAATGCTGATGAATGTAATATCTATGCTGGCAGTTGTGTATTTGCATGCAAATGATTGCTTTTGGGCTTTTAGCACAGATAGATATTGGAAATCGGCGAATATAATTGAGGCGGGATTGTATTTTGCTGTTCCGTGTTTTTTTATGATAACAGGAGCAAACTTGCTTGATTACAGACAAAGATATGATACAAAAACGTTTTTAATCAAACGAGTGAAAAAAACAGTCTTTCCATATATATTTTGGAGTTTTATAGGTATAGGATTTAACATATGTATGCATAATTTACAATGGAATAATGTGACCATTAAATATGTTATTACGGGATTAGTAAATGGCGGTTCTATAGTAACGACTTATTGGTTTTTTATGCCGTTATACGCAGCCTATCTGGCAATCCCTTTATTCTCGGCAGTGGAGAAGGAAACGCGAAAATCAGTATATGTATATATAAGTGTTGTAGGCTTTTTGCTGAATGTATTAATTCCTTTTGCGGCGAAGTTTACAGATTGGGTTCCTTATAATCCTGGATTTAGATTATTTGTAAATATGTCATATCTGTTTTATGTTGTGGTTGGTTGGCTCTTACATACACAAGAAATAAAAAGAAAAGATAGAATAGTCATATATATTTTGGCTATTTTAGGGTTGTTTACAAATATGATTGGAACTTATTTTTTATCCATGCGTGATGGGACTGTAAATAAAACGTTTAATGGATACAATGATGTTCCATGTATTCTCTACGCGATAGGTGTTTTTGTGTTAATTAAACAAATTGCTCCAAAGATAATGGATGTAAAGTGGATACGGGCAATAGTAGTATATTTAAATAAATATACTTTTGGCGTCTATCTTTTGCATTGGTCGGTATTAAAAGCGGTTATACGATTGACAAGAGTTAATGAGGTATCGTTAATATGGAGATTGCTTTCTCCAATAGGAATTGTTGCAGTTTGTGTTGCTATCATATGGGTAATTCGTAAAATTCCGGTATTGAAACATGTAGTTCCATAAAAGCGATTGAGAAGCTAAACAAAGTGGCATAGGAGGACAGAATAAATGAACCAACAAAATGACAGAGTAATTAAAGTAAAAAATGTGTTTGCATATATCCGAAAATATATAGCGCTTGTTATTGTATTAGCGCTATGTGGAGCAGTGGGATTGGCAGGACTTTGCTATTTGAAGAATAAACGGGAAATTGATGCAGAACAGTCTCAGACTCCGGTGAAGCTGGAAGATATGTACGAGGAATTTTCAGAAACAGAAAAAGCGGATATCTCATATGCATTGTATTCTTATGATCGTATGGCTGAGATGGAGCAATATTTGGATGAGTCGCTTTATATGCAGATTGAGCCATATCATATGCAGCAAAAGACATATCAGTTCCAAATAAAACTGGATGTGACGCTGGATACTGTAGAAGAACGGACAGAGGCTCAGAATCAGATTTTATCAGCATATATTGCGTATATTCGAAATGGTGGATTGGCTGATTCTGTGGCTGAATCGAAGGAACTGAAAGGGGATTATACAGCTGCACAGATTAAAGAGCTGCTGGATGTATCTTATGACTCCGCTATGCAAACAAACGGAGGATTATGCCTGTATGTATATGGGACAAATTTGGTTCCGGGATTGGACGAACTTGCAAAAGAGACTTTGATTCAATATGCCGGTGAACTAAAAAATGTGGAAAAACATACCCTTGTGATGACAGATACTCAGACTGCGGTCGTTCGTTCTGATACAGTTTATAATGTGCAAAGGACGATATATACAGAACGTGTGAATACAAAGGATCGGTTGAAAAATGCGGTGGATGCACTATCTGGGAATACATTAACTTATTATAATGGCATTGTCGAGGACGAGAAAGAACAGGCGTTAAAAGAAGAAAAGCTGGAGGAGACGGGAACAACTGCAGATGCGGTGCCAGCGCCACATGTGGATAAGAAAAAACTCATAAAATATGGACTGGTAGGAGGTGTATTGGGCGCGGCAGGTTCCATTGTGATCCTGTTATTATGTTTTATGTATAGCAAAGTTATTGTTGCAGACACGGATTACACACTTACTATGGGGATGAAATTACTGGGAAACATATCAGAATCTGAAATGCAGGAGCAACTAGGATTTGTGGTAGCAAAAATTTTGGCAGCATGTAAGAAAAAGGAGATTACAAAGTTAGCGCTGATATCCAGTGATATGAGGAATATTAGTGAAAATATGCAGGAAGATCTCGTAAAGAAACTTGAAAAACAAGGCATTCAGCTGGATGTATTAGCAGAGATTGTTACTGATAGCGAGGCAATGTCCAAGCTTTTTGCAGAAGGAGCGGCAGTTATGATTGAGAAGAAGGGTGTATCGCTTTATCAGCGAGTGTATGATATGGTTGATTTATGTATGGAGAATGAAGTATCAATACTTGGTGTGATTGATACCCGGAAATAACTGTAATGGCTGAGATAAAGACAAAGTCTGTAAAATTAAATATGGTGATGAATGCATTGCTGTCTATGTCATCCTTTATTTTTCCCTTGATTACATTCCCGTATGTGTCAAGAATCCTGCTTCCGGTAGGAACAGGAAGAGTCGCTTTTGCGACGGCCGTTGTGACGTATTTTGCAATGTTTGCGCAGCTTGGAATTCCGACCTATGGTATCCGGCTATGTGCAAAAGTGAGAGACAATAAAGAAGAGTTAACCCGTGCGGTTCATGAATTGTTGTTTATCAATCTGTTCATGTCTGCAATTGTATATGCTGTGTTCTTTATTTCGCTTGCGGTCGTTCCAAAGTTTCGGGAAGAACATACATTACTTTTGATTATTGGTGCGACGATATTGCTGAATGCACTTGGCGTAGAATGGTTATACAAAGCATTAGAGCAATATACGTATATTACGGTACGTTCTTTGATATTCAAGGTTGTAGCGTTGATCAGTACATTTATGCTTGTTCGTGCTCCAGAGGATTGTTTGCAGTATGGTTTTTTGACAATTCTCGCTACATCTGCTTCGAATGTTTTAAATTTTATAAATCTTCGTAAATATATTTATTTAAAACCAATCGGAGGTTATCATATTAGACGTCATATCAAGATGATATTGGTCTTTTTCTCAATGTCTGTGGCGACAACGATATATACAAATCTGGATAATGTCATGCTTGGGTTCATGAAAGATAAGGTGGAGGTTGGATACTATTCAGCCGCAGTAAAGATCAAGTCAATTATGGTTAGCGTAGTGACTTCTGCAAGCACGGTTTTACTACCAAGAGCGTCTTATTATGTGGATAAAGGTATGATGGACGAGTTTTCAAGAATATTGAAGAAAACAATGCATTTTATCTTCCTTGTGGCGATCCCTTTTTCGATTTATTTTATGATCTATGCGAAAGAAGGAATTTTCTTCTTATCTGGTAAAGCGTATGCCGGAGCTATTATACCAATGCAGATAATCATGCCGACGCTTACGCTGATTGGCATCAGCAATGTGACTGGCATTCAGATGATGGTACCATTAGGAAGAGAAAAACAGGTATTATATTCTGAGATTGCAGGAGCGATTGTAGATTTGGTGTTAAATACGATTTTTATTCCAATCTATGGCGCAGCAGGTGCAGCGCTTGGTACACTGGTTGCGGAAGCTGTTGTGTTAGGCTGGCAATGTGTAGCGATTCGAGATCTGAAAATGGGGATATTTCAGAAGCTTCCATATGGAAAGATTCTTATCGCAGTCGGACTTGGAAGTGCTGCATCTTTCTGGGTAAAATTACTAGGAATCAGTGTATTTCCAACGCTTGTGATATCTGTGGTTTGTTTTTTTGGCGTGTATGGAATTGTGATGACGGTATTGAAAGATTCTTTGGTAATTGAGTTGGAAAAACAGTTGATTAGAAAGATAAAAAAGAATGATTGTGTCTAAGAGGCACAATCATTCTTTTGGTAAACATATAAGTTATATTTTTGAAGCAGATTCTAAATTACATCTTAGGAAAAAGGCAGTTATAGATAGTCCTCTTTATTCGTGGAAATTCCATAATTTAAATCCATTGATTGTGGTGATAAGCTCCGCAGATATATCTTTATAATAGTATTTTTTCAGATATTCAAATTTCGTAGTGTATTGGCGGTTGTCCACCAGGATAATTTTGTCATTTACAAGGCTTTTTAGTGGAGATTTAAAATTAATATTGTTTTCTGTCCAGCATGTATTATTTGAAGGATAACCATAAGTAACTCCGCCCAAATAAAAATAATAATTATTATAGTATCCGACTGGAAGCCGCTTCCATGGCTTGTAATTATAATATATTAACTGAATGGTTGAGGAAAAATCCATTAAATAATAATGTTCGTTATCTGATTCAATGTGGTCTATTAAATCCGCATGCGGTCGTCTGTGCGAGATATCACATCGGTATTTTTTTATATTGAAATCATATGAACGAAACATGGTATCAGAAATATATTGTGAATATATCTCATCCGACATTGTCTTATAATTTGTATCTGGAATGTATAAAGGAACCTTCAATAATAGAATGAAAGCACCTAAAATATTTAATGATAATTTATATGTATTATTTAGTGTGGTCACATTTAACGAAGTAATCAGACCAATTGCAAGACATAAAAAAATGCAGTATTCCACTCGATATACAACTCGACCGCGTATAAAAAAGTATACAAGAAGTAATCCGGCTATAATAAAATCAGGAATCATACAAATAAATTTATGAGGATCAATAAATAATAGAATAAACATCATTAATAGTAATCCCCAAACAACAGTATATGATTGATATTTCCTGTCACGAAAAGAGTTTATCAAGTGCTTTACAGAGAGTATATATTTTTTATGAACCTCCTTTTTGACAGTGGAGTAGTTTGTTAGAATTTCAGGGGTATAAATGTTCTGATCTAGTAAATTCCATGATTCAATCATATGAAAGTCAATTTCATCTAATCCCTTTGATTCAAAAAAAGAAGCATAGGACGAATAATCATATGTTTTAATGTCTGTAATGGATGCACGTAATTCATTTAATTCTCGGTATTGTTTGTAGGACGGTGAATTATTCCAAATAATTTTATCTACTCCCATAACGCATAAAACTGATATAAAGAGAATTATACAATACAATAAATTTTTAATAAAAAAATGAGTATTGAATTCCTTGATAGTAAAAGCATACTTTATAAATACTATAAAAAGAAAAATAAGTACAATAAAGATACATTGAAAACGAACCATTGACCCAAGAAGTGTTAGCAGCGCACCGATTATCATATGCTTTCGTTTTTTTTCTGAATAAAAAATAGCATATAAAAACATACTTCCCCCTGCGCATGTTGCAACCGTAGCTGTCTTAGTAAATTGTACTAAAATATACAAGTCGTCAGAGAAAAAAGAAACAAAAATAAGACAAAAGATTAATCCTATGAGTGAGTTGTTTCGCTTCAAAACTATATAACAGAGAGATGTTAAGGAAACGAAGCAAATTACGACTTGAAAAACGAAGTACCAACTTATTTTTTTGGTAATGGAATATAAAAACTTAAGAAGATAACCATATAGGATGTTAGAGAAAAGTAAGTGTTCGTTGTAATTATGTCCAAGAGCACCGGATAATATCGCATCCATAATAAAGTCATCAGATACTTCGTATTTCATGTCACAGAATAATAGAGCAAGAAACAGGAAAGTAAGATTTATAAGTAAAGATACAATAAATTTATTGTTGGTTAATTTATCTTTAAACATTTTAAAACCTTTCATTGATAATTTTAACTATTATTGTACCATGAATCATTGATAAAAAGAAGACCTATAATGCAAATTTTACCACAGATGCGCGGTGCCTGTAAACTTGAGTTAAATAAAAATTGACATAAAGTATGTGATGCTATAAAATTAAAAAAGGCGTCATTATGGCACGAATATTGATAAATGGAGATTTCATACATGGGAGAAATAAAGCTGTTAGATTGTACACTGAGAGATGGAGGATACGTTAACGACTGGAAGTTTGGACATAATAATATGGTTAGTATCTTTGAACGGTTGGTAGATGCAAATGTAGATTATATCGAGATTGGATTTTTAGATGAAAGAAGACCATTTGATATTAATAGAAGTATTATGCCAGATACGGATTGTGTTCAGAAGATATTTGGAAATCTTGACCGAAAAAATTCTTTGATTGTAGGGATGATTGATTATGGTACATGTTCGTTGGCGCATATCAAACCATGTGAGGAATCATATTTAGATGCGATTCGAGTGATTTTTAAAAAACATCTCCGGAATGAAGCTATGAGTTTTTGCGCTGAGCTTAAGAAACTTGGATATAAAGTTTTTGCTCAGTTGGTATCGGTTACAAGCTATACAGATGACGAAATGATGGACTTGATCCGACTCGCAAATGAAGTGAAACCATATGCAGTTTCCATGGTGGATACTTATGGATTGATGCATCAAAATAATTTGAAACATTATTTTGATCTGCTAGATCAATATTTGTTGCCAGAAATTGGGTTAGGATATCACGCACATAATAATTTCCAGATGGGTTATGCAAATTGCATTACCATGATGAGTCAGGTTACAGACAGACTTTTGCTTGTAGACGGAACCATCTATGGCATGGGCAAAAGCGCCGGTAATGCTCCTATCGAATTGATTGCCATGTACATGAACAGTAACTTAGGTAAAAATTATGATATTAGCCAATTCTTAGAGGCGATTGATGCCAATATAACAAGTTTTTATACTCCGGCAACATGGGGGTATAATATGTTCTTCTATTTGGCAGCATCTAATGATTGCCATCCAACATATGTATCGGATTTAATGAAGAAGAAAACACTTTCAGTTAAACAGATTAATGAATTGTTGGGACGACTTCAGGGAGATAAAAAACTGTTATATGATAAAAAATATATGGAACAGTTGTACTTGGAGTATCAGGAAAATGATATAGATGATACATTAGCTGTACAGGCACTAAAGGAATTGTTTGGTAGCAGAAAGCTTCTTCTTTTGGGAACTGGGGATAGTGTGACGGAACAGGAAGAACTCTTAAAGAACTTTATTAACGAGAATAATCCAATAGTTATTTCTATGAATTATATACCAGATAACATTTCGCCTGATATGATATTCCTGAGTAATTCGAAGAAATATGTGCAGATTGCTAGTAAACTTTCAAGACATCAAGGGGAATATAAGATTATAGCAACATCGAATGTTACAAAAACAAGCGGTGAATTTGATTATACTGTGCGTTATAAAGATGTTTTGGATACTGAGGAAAATGCAATTCCCGATGTCGCATTTGCGGTATTGTTAAAGACAATGGAAAAAGTAGGTGTCAAGGAAGTGTATTTGGGCGGAATTGACGGATTTAATGAAACACATAATGGCATATATTTAGATGATGAAGAACGCTGTGATTATGGAATAAAGCATACAGATGAGTTGAATGAATATGTAAATCATATGATGCAGAGAATGAATAAGACAATCAAGCTGAATCTGTTAACAAAAAGTATATACACATTGTAAAAACATGATAATGGAGATAAGGGATTATGATTAGTTTTAATGTACCACCAGTAACGGGTAAAGAAATAATATATATGCAGGATGCGATATCCAGAAACAAGATATGTGGTGATGGATATTATACAAAATTATGTAATAAATGGATTGAAGACACAACGGGAATTGCTAAAGCTTTGCTTACGACTTCATGTACACATGCGACGGAGCTTGCTGCGATTTTATGTGATATAAAGCCTGGTGATGAAGTTATTATGCCATCTTATACTTTTGTATCAACTGCAGATGCCTTTGTGTTGCGTGGCGCAAAAGTTGTATTTGTTGACATTCGTCCAGATACAATGAATATTGATGAAAAACTGATCGAAAATGCGATTACTGATAAAACGGTTGCGATAGTACCTGTACATTATGCAGGGGTATCTTGCGAAATGGATACAATTATGGAAATAGCTGGAAAATATAATTTGAAGGTTGTTGAAGATGCTGCGCAGGGTGTTATGTCAAAGTATAAGGGAAAAAGTCTAGGAACAATCGGTGATTATGGATGCTATAGTTTCCATGAGACAAAGAATTATAGTATGGGTGAGGGTGGTGCAATTCTTATCAGAGATGCAAAAGATTCTGATCGAGCGGAGATTGTACGTGAAAAGGGAACAGATCGGAGTAGATTTCTTCGAGGACAAGTTGACAAATATACGTGGGTTGCGGCGGGCTCTTCCTATCTTCCAAGTGATTTGAATGCAGCATATTTATATGCACAGTTGGAAGTTGCACAGCAGGTTTTTGACGATCGTATGAATAGTTGGAACAAGTATAATGAGGCGTTTAAGTATCTAAAAGATAAGGGAGTTATTGAGACACCGTTTGTTCCAGAAGAGTGCGAGCATAATGCACATATGTATTATATTAAGCTTGATAATATAGAGGAAAGAACGAAATTTATTAATTATATGAAAGAAAATGATATATTAACGGTATTTCATTATATCCCACTTCATTCGGCTCCGGCAGGAAGAGAGTATGGTGTATTTGCAGGTGAGGACAAATACACAACAAAGGAAAGTGAACGAATTGTTCGGCTTCCATTGTATTATAACATGGGAGAAACTGTGGATGAAGTTATATCAAAAGTATACAAATATTTTGAATAGTAAATGGAGTAAGGATTATTTATGAGATTCTATACAAAAAAAATCTTTTTTTTGCTCACTGTTATCAGTGTATGTATGTTGATGTGTTTGAATGTGCATGCTAAAAGTGAAGATTTTACAGGAAAAGGGACAGGTAAAGAACCATATTTAATTCAAAATTGTGAAGATTTATATCATTTAAGAGATTTGGTGAATGAAGGGGAAACATTTCAAGGAATATATTTTCGACAGACATGTGATATTGATTTAAAAAGTGAAAAATGGGAACCAATAGGAAATACCTCAGGCGGAAAATCGTTCTGGGGCATTTATGATGGAAATGGATATGGTATTAGTAAATTATATATTGCAGAGCAAGAGCATGCTGGTCTTTTTGGAAGCTTGGGAGGAAAAGTAGTCAATCTCAAGATAATTAGTGGGCATATAGAAGGTAGGGTTGCGGGTGCGATTGCGGGGCAAGCAGTAGGGGAGAATGCCGTAATTGCTAATTGTATAAACTATGCAAATATATGTGGAAATAGTGCGGCAGGTATTGCGGGAGAGTTTTATCAAGGCACGATTGCGAATTGTATAAATAAAGGAACTATCAGCGGAGATACTTCGTATGGTATTGTGGCAATAGATAACGATGTGAAAGTATACAGTTCTTATTCCGTGAACTATGAACTAGCGCCTAAAGGTATTGTTGCTGCAAAAAGCGCGGTTGTTACAACACAATATTTATCAACAGAAAAATTTGCGGTCAAGAATTCTATTACTGCTGCGATTGCAAAATGGTTGTTCCTGGGTACAGATGACGTTGAGTTATTGGAGTGGGAGAATAATGGAAATTTAACATATAAGCGAACAGGTGTTATTACATTTTTGACATATATGATTAATTTCATGCTTTTGCCGCTTTTATTATGCTGTGTTTTTCTGATGTTAGTGCATAAATATAGAAAAGACAGAAAAAATATTTATCAGAATAATAAATATTTTATAAATGCAATATTTATTATTTCAATTATAGTTTCTTATTTTTGTGATGTATTTATATTTGCAAAGGGGACAACTGTTTTACATTTTGGAAATATTTTATTTGTAATATTAGTTAATCTATGTTCAATATTATTTGGCAAGATTATTTTTCAAAATAAATCTTCTTCAAAAATTAAAATTCCATTTAGTTTATTATTGGTTATAGGTGTTGTAATTGTTGTTGAATTGCTGCAATTTAATAATGTCCCAAGGTATGATGCAAATATTTATTATGGCAGTTTAGTAAGGGCAACAAAATTATTTAATTTGGATTTTTTATCCTTTTTAGGTGCATTTAATTGTTGGAAATGGGCACAGGGATTGGCACTGTTTGCGGCTCCTTTAGAAGCTGTTTTACCAGGTAGGATAATTGGAGTATATATAGCTAATCTTGTTATCACGGTTATTACTTTATGTATACTTCATTGGCTAATAAAGAAGATATATCTAGATATTACAAACTTACAGGCCTCCATGATTAGTTTGTTATTTGCGTTCTCTCCATATATTGTTGGTCTATTTTCATATATCGATATGGATTGGAATGTTACATTTTTTGCGGTTTGGTTCTTAGCTGCGGTAATAAAAGGAAATGATTTATTGATTTCGTTTACTGGATTTTTGATGTCGTTTACCAAGATAACGGGCTTTGCTTTTTATGTGTTTTTTCTATTTGCTTATATGATAATAGATGTATATATCAATAAAAATAAAAAAACCTTTTTTAAACAGTTTATGAATTGGTGGTCATGGAAAAAAGTTTTTTTATGGCTGTTTCCAGTTTTATGTTTTATGGTTTTGTTTAAATATGGAGACTATTTTACATCGCAATCTTTTTATGGAACATTTGTAAGTACATCGATGATTAATTTGTTAGATAAGAATCAAATTATGAATACATTCTTGCAGACTTTTGTTTTTGGATTTCGTTGGTTATTGGTGTTATTGATAATAGTAGGGATAGTGTGGACAAATAAACGAAAAAGTGATTCATCTAATAATATGATTATCGTTTATTCGTTGTATCTTAGTTCTTTGTTGGTTTTATTGTTATTAATGTTATATAATTCTGATGCAAATTGCCCAAGATATACGACACTGTTTTCTTTGATATTTGCACTACTGATTCCTTTGTTTATTGAATCATTTACAAGCAGAAAGCTTAAAAATCTATCAATTATTTGTCTTGATATATTGATGATATTTCAGACGTTTTGGACAACTGATCCGTCTATTATATTATATGCGGATTCAATAAATACTGGGCAAAAAGAAATATATAAATTGGCATATAAATCTGATAAGCGGGAAGGCATGAATATTGTTTCGGGTGTAGATGGGAAATATCCGATATTGGGTGATTTATATGCATATAATTTGGAATATTCTTTTTATGATGATTTGTTGGATTGTGCATTTAAAAAAATGGATTTTTCAAAAACAAAAAATGTATTTATATTAGATATTATAGATTATGAAATAAATATATCGGGAAGAAATTACGGTGGTGCAGACTGCTATAAGATATATTGGGACGATAAAAATAAAAAAAGAATATTCAATAGTAAAGATACCGAGATGTTAAAGGTAAAAACATTATATTCTGATTTTATACTGTCGAGGGGAGACAAATACTTGGATGCAGATAACCGATTTTATTTTATTGTTCCTGCGCGTGCAAGCAATAGAGAAGTTATAGATAAAATATCGGAATTAGGATATAAAGTTGAGGAATTAGGGAAAATAGTCAATATGTATGGTGAAATAGACGTTTATTATTTTGAAAAATGAGAAATTGGTAATGGAAAATAAAAAATATAAAGATAATCGAATAGTTGTATTACGCTTTTTGGCGTGCCTTTTAATTACAAATAGTCATTGTGGTGATTTATATCCAATTTCATTGTTGGCGATTGGTGGAGGACAAGGAAACGTTATTTTTTTTGTTTTGTCAGGATATTGTTTAGCTAATATAAATATTGGGTTTAGAGAATGGATAAAAAAGAGAGCTAATAGAATTTTACCAGCAACAATAATTTTTCTTTTGTTACGAATTATACTTATAGACGGAAAATCCGAATTTGCAAATACTGATTTTAGTGTATTAATTAAAAGATATGTCGATTTATATTGGTTTGTTTTTGCAATATTGTTGTATTATGTTATTTTTTATTTTGCAATAAAGGGACAGAGTATAAAAAAATACATAGGGGTGCTGTGTGCATATGCGTTAATATATATAGTATCATATGTTTTTGGAATGGATTTATCAACATTTTGTGTTGAATTAGAAGGTTTTTCATTGTTTAAAGTTTTATTTTATTTTGGACCATTCTTTTCAGGAGGAATTATTCGAAAGATTATAAATAATAAAAATATGCAAAATGTGAGAAAGTATTCCAAATTTTATTTTGTCGGTGGTATTTGTGGTATTCTGGTATGGGCTATGGAATATATTGAAATTTTGATATATAATAGTGCCTACAAATATCAGTTTTTGATTCATTTAGGTATATATATTTTTGGGATTAATGTTTTACTTTATATGTTGAGCATTTCTGATATTAAAATAAGAAATGAAAATAAACTATGGCGATGTGTTCAGCTTATTGGAGATAGTACATTATCAATATATTTAATGCAGGTAACATTTAAACCATTATGTATTGGAATCCCTATGCCGTTTAATTTTTTGATTTTTTGGTTAATGGCTTTAATTGGAGGTTGTATTTATACCATGGTTAAGGAAAAAATAAATAAAAGGATAGAGGAATTATCATGAAGAAGTTATCATTTGTAATACCGTGTTATTGTTCAGAAAAAAGTATAAAAAAAGTTGTTGATGATATTATAAAAACAGTAGAGAATGATGGTAGATACACTTATGAGATAATTTGTGTAAATGATTGTTCCAAGGATGATACATATAGTGTGTTAGTTAATCTTGCACATAATTCTAAAGTAAAAGTGTTGAATATGGCGAAAAATTTTGGACAACATAGCGCACTGATGGCAGGATTTAATGAAGTAACAGGGGATATTGTTGTGTGTTTGGATGATGATGGACAGAATCCTCCATCTGAAATGTTTCGATTGATAGACAAACTGGAAGAGGGATATGATTTAGTCTCTGCAAGGTATAAAGAAAAAAAAAGCACATTGTTTCGTAAGATTGGAAGTAAAGTTAGTTTTTTTATGTCTACACATTTGGTTGGTATGCCAAAGGGAATTGAATTAAACAGTTATTGTGTATGTCAGCGGTTTGTGATTGATGAGGTTGTAAAATATAAGAATGCATATCCATTTGTGCATGGATTAATGTTAAGGGCTACGAGGAATGTAGCAAATGTATACATTGATCATCAGGATAGAAGTTATGGACAGTCAGGTTATACATTAAAAAAGCTATTAGGTTTATGGATGAATGGATTTACAGCTTTCTCTGAAAAGCCTTTGCGATTAGCTACTTATGTAGGTGTAGTAAATATTTTCATTGCGTTGTTGTGGAGTATTATCTTGATTATACAATTTGCAATGGGCATTTTGTTGAACTATTCGTTATTTATTGCGATAAACGTGGTATTATTCCTCACGGGAGAGCTTATGTTTTTTGTTGGGCTTTTGGGTGAGTATATAGGGAGAATGTATATATGTATAAATAATGCACCGCAATACGTAATTAAAGAAAAAATAAATATAGAAAATAAAGAGGAGGAATAGGTTGACATGGCAAAGAAAAGGGTATTGGTCTTAAATGGAAGTTTCTGCGAAGCTCCAATTATAAAGAAAGCAAAAGAAATGGGAATGTATGTTATTACGACTGGAAATGCTCCAAATTTGATAGGACATCAGTATGCAGATGAATATATTCCAGCGGATTATTCAGATAAAGAAAAGGTGTTGCAGATTGTAAAAGACAATGATATAGAAGGTGTTATTAGTTGCGCGAATGATTTTGGTGTTCTTACAGCAGCGTATGTTGCAGAACAGATGGGTTGGCCAGGATATGATAAATATGAGATTGCAAAATTATTACATCACAAAAATCTGTTCAAACAATATGTGTACAAACATAATATACCGGCTCCGCATTCATATTGTCCAGAAGATAAGGCGGATGCTTTAAATTATATTAAGCAAATAGAATATCCAATTATTGTCAAAGCGAATGACTTGACGGGAGGAAAGGGAATCAGACGTGCCAATACATATGAAGAAGCTGTAGAAGCTGTAGATTATTCATATGAAAAATCGAGAGATAAGCATATTGTTATTGAACCGTTTGTGATAGGAACACAGCATACATATGTAACATTTCTTATTAATAAAAAAGTATATGTTTCAACAAGTTGTAATTGTTATTCCCCTATAAACCCATATTTAATTCAGTCTGAGACACTACCAGCGGATTGTATAGAGAGGGTGGAGCCTGAATTAAAGATGATTATAGAAAATATGGCTGAAGATTTAAATTTGGTAGATGGAATCATAGCGTTACAATATATCATGAAAGACGGAAAACCATACATTATTGAAACAATGCGGAGGGCTTTTGGAAATCAGTTTTTAATGTTGGCGGATAAAACGACAGGGTTTCCATGGGAAGAGGCTTATATAAAGGCTGCGTTGGGTGAATCCTGTGATAGACTGGAATTTACAGATATAGAGTATAAGTATTGCGGACATCATGGTATAATGGCTCCTCATAATGGAAAGATAAGGAGATATGAAATCGATAATAGTATAAGTCCCCATATTTTTAAGAAAATAGATATGTTGGGTGAGAATGGGGCAATAAATGATTACCTCAACGAACGAATTGCATATATTTATTATCAATATGAAAATAAAGAAGAAATGATAAATGCGGTAAAAAATTATAATAATAACATTAAGGTTATATTTGCAGATGAGTAGTTAAATGGAGAGATAATAATGAGAAAAGTATTAATAACTGGTGCATCTCGAGGAATAGGCAAAGCAATTGCCGAGAAATTCAAGGAAGAAGGCTACATATTGGTGTGCCCAACAAGGCAGGAGATGGATTTAAGTGATCCTAGATCAGTTGAGGTGTATATAGCTAACCATAAAGATGAATATTTTGATGTAATCATTAACAATGCAGGTGTTAATGAGATTAATGAAATAACACAGATAAAAGATGACGAATTAACACAGATGATGCAGATTAACTTAATTTCACCTATTAGATTGCTTAGGGGTTTTGTAGGTAAGATGAAAGAAAAAAGATATGGACGTATTGTAAATATTGGTTCAATATGGGCAACTGTTTCTAAGGGAGGGCGATGTGTATATAGTGCAACAAAGAATGGAGTACATGGAGTTACAAATACATTGGCAGTAGAATTGGCACCATACAATATTCTTGTTAACACAGTATGCCCGGGGTTTACATTGACAGAATTAACATATAAAAATAATACATTAGAGCAGATTGAAAGTATCAATAAGGATATTCCAATGGGACGAATGGCAGAACCTAGAGAAATGGCGGAGGTAGTTTATTTTTTATGTAGTGATAAAAACACATATTTGACGGGACAAAAAATAACTATAGATGGAGGATATTCAGAAAAATGATTATTAAGGCAAGTTCGAAAGATTATGAAGTAACAGTAAATAATAATTTTGATGTTATAGAGAAGCTTCAAATTGATAAAGATACATATGTGGTAATTGATAAAAAGCTATATAATATATATGTCGAAAGATTATTTAATAAAATTCCAAAAGATCAATTATATATTTTTGAATCAATTGAGGAAAATAAGACAATTGAGTCTGCATTACAAATATGTGAAATTATGACGAATATTCCAGCTAAGAGAAATGCAAAGTTAATTTCTTTTGGTGGGGGAATTGTGCAAGATGTTACAGGTTTTGTAGCGAATGTATTATATAGAGGAATACATTGGACTTTTTATCCAACAACGCTTCTTGCGGCGTGTGATAGTTGTATAGGGGGAAAAACATCATTAAATTATAAAAAATTTAAAAATCTTTTGGGAACTTTTTATCCGCCGGATCAGATTCAAATATGTACACCATTCTTTAAAAGCTTGTCGGAAAAGGATTTTGAGAGTGGTTTAGGAGAAGTTGTAAAATTTAATGTTATGTATGGTGAAAAGGGAATAAAAAAGGTTGAAGAAAATATCAATTTGCTTTTGGCAAGAGATGAAAAAACATTAGAAGAGTTTGTGTATAATTCATTAGCCTTTAAGAAAGCGTTTATAGAGCAAGATGAGTTTGACAGAGGAATTCGAATACATTTGAATTATGCCCATACATTTGGACATGCATTTGAAACAATGAGTAATTATGTAATTCCACATGGAACAGCAGTTGCCATGGGAATGATTGTGGCAAACCGGATATCGTTAATGCGTGGATGGTTAAAGGAGTCAATAGTAAATAGAATAGAAAATGTAATATGGAAAATTATACATGTAGATATCCAGAGTATACCTATGAATATGGATGTAATAATGGCGGCAATAAGAAAGGATAAAAAACAAACAAGTACAGATCTTACAGCAGTATTAATGAAACCAGATATGAGCTTGTTGGTTGTACATGATGTAAAAACATCAGAAATAAAAACGGCAATAACATATCTTTTTGATAACCTTAGGAGAAAATAATGTATACATCTTATTATATGAATGGTAATTTAAAAATTCCCAATATTCAGTCAAATGCGTTATCTACTATTAAGTATATGGTTATTGATATAGATGGAACGTTAACGGATGGAGGGATTTATTATGATGAACAGGGGAATGAATTTAAAAAGTTTAATACAAAGGATGCTGCTGGTTTTTTTACAGCAAAAGCATGTGGGATTTTTACAGTTGTAATTACGGGACGAAGGTGCCAAGCTACGGAACGTCGAATGAAGGAAATGCAAGTAGATTTATTAGAACAGGGGATTGTTGATAAGGTAGGCTATTTGAAAAAATTTATTGGCGATAGAAATATTAATTTTAATGAATTGGCATATATGGGGGATGATCTTAATGATTATATGGGGATGGAACTAGCTGGATTTAAAGCATGTCCAAGTGACGCTGCTGATGAAATAAAAGAAATAGTAGACTATATTTCAACGAAAAAAGGTGGGGAAGGCGCATTTCGTGATGTTATGCAATATATCCTAAGGCAAAGAGGACAATGGGAACAAGCATATAAAAATTGTTATCATATTATCTAAATGTAAGAGGAAATGTAGATGAAAGTTTTAATCACAGGATCAAACGGATTTATAGGCGGACATGTTTGTAAATATCTGAAAGAAAAAGGTGAATATGTCATTGGTTTAGGGCGTAGAGAAAAGTCTGTACCAGAAGTTGATGAGTACATTTGTTGTGATATGGATTCAGAAGCGATAGATGGAATTATGGCATCTGTTAAAGTGGATAAGATTGATGCAATTATCCATTTGGCAGCGGATATGCGTAAAGAACCTTATAATGTGGAAGTTGTTGCACATAATTGTGTAGGAACTCAGAGACTGCTTGAATTTGCGGAACGAGAACATATCGGAGTATTTTTACAATTGTCAAGTTTACCGGTCATTGGAAAACCAGAGGAGCATCCGATTACAGAGAAACATTCTTTGAAACCGCCTACAGTGTATCATGCAACGAAAATTGCAGAAGAATTACTTGCAAATTATGCAGATTATATGCATGGGGTGAGAACAGCTAGTTTTCGAATATCTGCTCCAGTAGGACCGGGTGTGAATCCGAAGACAATATTCCCGACATTTGTAACAAAAGCAAAGAACGGAGAAGACTTGATACTGTCGGGAAAGGGAAGTCGGGTTCAGACGTATGTACATGTTCGGGATATTGCAAAGGCTTTATATCTTGCGTTATATAGTGGGAAGGCGCATGGAATATACAATCTTTCAAGTTATAATGCGGTATCAAATAAGCAATTGGCTGAATTGTGTGTAAAGTTGTTAGAGTCTGATTCCAGGATAATATTTAGTGGAAAAGAAGATTTTATGGATGATTATATTTGGGATGTATCTTTAGAACATATAAAAGAAGATATTGGATATGAACCGGAGATTTTGATAGAAGAAGCGATTTTAGAGTATGCAAACATGGCTTAAAAAGTATAGAAGGTTATAGTGAAGAAATCACATCTGTAGAGCATAACTTAATTTTGAATAGAGCTTAAATAGACGGGTTTAATTATAATAAATTGTATCGTAAAGGAGAAAAAGCTTATGAAGGGAATTATTTTAGCCGGAGGTTCCGGTACACGTTTATATCCATTGACCAGAGTAACATCAAAGCAGTTGCTCCCGATTTATGACAAGCCTATGATTTATTATCCGATGTCGGTACTTATGAATGCTGGGATTCGGGATATTCTGATTATTTCAACGCCGGCAGATACACCACGTTTTGAGGAACTGCTGGGAGATGGACACCAGTTTGGTGTGAATCTGACTTATGCAGTGCAGCCATCACCAGATGGACTGGCGCAGGCGTTTATCATTGGTGCGGATTTCATTGGTGATGATTCTGTGGCAATGGTATTGGGCGATAATATTTTTGCTGGACATGGTTTGAAGAAGCGCCTGAAAGCGGCTGTGGAGAATGCAGAGAGCGGAAAAGGAGCTACCGTATTTGGTTATTATGTAGATGATCCGGAGCGTTTTGGTATTGTAGAGTTTGATCAGGATGGAAAGGCAATTTCGATTGAAGAGAAGCCTGCACAGCCGAAGAGTAATTACTGTGTAACTGGTCTTTACTTCTATGATAATCATGTTGTAGAGTATGCGAAGAATTTGAAGCCTTCTGCTCGTGGAGAGCTGGAGATTACCGATTTGAATCGAATTTATCTGGAGAAGGGAAATCTGAATGTAGAATTGCTTGGACAGGGCTTTACATGGCTGGATACAGGTACACATGAGAGTCTGGTTGATGCAACGAACTTCGTAAAGACGATGGAGACGCATCAGCATCGTAAGATTGCGTGTCTGGAAGAGATCGCATATCTGAATGGTTGGATCAGTAAGGAAGAAGTATTGGAAGTGTACGAGCTTCTGAAGAAGAATCAGTATGGACAGTACTTGAAAGATGTTTTGGATGGAAAATATCTGGATGCGTTGAGATAAGTTGATGAATTATAAAAAGAAAAGATCTGGTGCTTTATGCGTCGGATCTTTTCTTTTTGAATCCAATCATCATCATGATCGCAAAGATAATGCATAACAGGATCATAAGCAGAAGATAGAGAACAGAGGCTCCCATAACAGCATATTTCCGCACAAAGATTGGGGATAGAATATATGCACAAACTGCTACAATACCATATCCGATTGCCTGACTGTTCTGAATCCGAATGATAGTCATGATTGTTACGAATAACCCGGATAAAGCAAGGAAGCCACCGCCCAATAATAACACAAGCAACTCTGTTTTGTATGGTGCAAGATCTGTGTTATATAGCATGGATAATACTGGTACTCCAAGAACGAAAGCTCCTGCCTCGCAGACAATAGTAATAATTCCAATGATTAAAATCTGTATCCAAAATAATCGAAAGAAATCTTTATTTTGTCGTTCTTTCCACATCATAGACATTCTTGCAATCATCGGACTGAATATAAAGTTGTTTAGCAATCCAATCACAAATACCGGCATGGCTATAAAACCATAGCATGCCTGCATTTCGTCGCTGAGTAAACTGTCAATCGCATATTTGGGTGCATTTCCAATATAAAAGGCGAGGAAACAGCCTAGAAATAGAGGAAAACAAACGCGTAACAATTCCCAGACTTTTCCTTTGTGGACAGATTCTTCTTTTCGAAAAGCTGGGTAAGTAAGTGTCACAAACATTATTAAAAGTAGTGTAGTAAATATAGTTGCGATCATCAGTGATATTAACTGATCACGTAGGAATATCAGTCCCAGACCAAATACCAGTATGGTTAATATCATGCGTAGAGTTAGCATTTTTCCAGCTACATCAAGCCGGTTTTCTTGCTGGTAATACCCCAGATAGGCGTCTTCGATAGAATCAACAATCTTAAACAGACACATCCATATGATGATCCATGTTTTGTTCATGTTATAATCATTTTTGCTTTTGGCGATTACGACGTAAACGAGTGAAACAATCAACATTAATACGGTTGTAATAATACGCGAGGTATTATATTCTTTGAAGTTAAACTGGCGCTTGACGTCGGACACTTGGAAATTACGCATGCCGTATTTTCCAATATTCAGGAAGAGATTAGCGCTTGCATAGGCGAGTGTAAATACCCCTGCCTCATATAGATTTAATGTACGAGTAATAATCATCAGCATGATAACAGACTGAAACGCCATGAGCATGCTTCCTGCCATATTCCAGATGAAACTGGATTTGTTAATATTTTTACTATTTAATAGGAAGTGTTTTAATTTATTCATGTTGTTACCTCTATCGTATAATATCAATAATATTGTACCATGTCACAATGAACCTTGCAATTATAATGCCAAGATGATAAAGTGGAATTTAAGGGTGTGAAGGAAGAAATATTAATCTAAGGATATTGTGAACTATGAATAGAAGAATCGTAATTTTTGCTTTGCTATGTGTATTAGCGCTGGGAGGTATTTCCGCAGCGGTTCATATGCTTAATAAAACAGGAAATAAAGAGAAAATGAATGCCGACGGATGCATAATCACACAATATTCAGATGCGACGGGAAGACAGGCGAATTGTTATACAATTACGAACAGTGGACATTTGATTATTATAGATGGTGGATGGGCTGAGAATGCCCCGGCATTAAGAAAGGTTATTGCCCAGAATGGGAATCATGTTGATGCATGGTTTATCTCTCATACACATAGTGATCACGTTGGTGCATTTAATGTGATTTATGCGGATCCACAGGGAGTGACTATAGATAAGATATATGATAATGGCTACGATTACGAATTTATTAAGGAAGCGGGGGAACCGTATGACAGTATGGGATTGGAACCTCTGGAGACATTTCATAATCTAACAAAGGATGCAGATAATATTATTCATTTGAGAAGAGATGAGGAGCTTGAAGTGTGCGGTCTGCGGATCCATGTGTATAATGCGTTTGATGATATTGTGAAGCAGAATGTTGGTCCGGATTTGGATTATCAGAATGATGGTTCTTTGTGCATGAAAATTACAAATCAGGAAGAAAGTTTTCTGTATACAGGTGATGTCAAAGCCGACATGAATAAATATTTATTTGAGACATATGGAGACGAACTGACGGGCGATTATGTTCAGTTGAGTCATCATGGAAATTGGGGATTTGAGACGGAAGATTATGACAGGATGAATGCAAAAGCTTACTTCGCAGATATCACTCCGGAATTTTATGAGTCTCACCCAATTGGAGAACTCCACCAGCATTTGGTTGATGAGAGAAAACAATATTATGATTATGGAACGGCACCGAATTCGGTGGAGTTGAAATAAGAAACGAAAAATACTATTGACTCTGGTAATCGCCTGCGTTACACTTAAAGTGTATTGCAGTCTAGTTACTAAAATTTGACAGATGTTTGATAATTTATATATGATATGCTTATAGGTGTCTTCTGTATTTCTTGGAAGACACCTATTTTTGCAGAGGGATTATATGAATATTATCCATGAGAGATTAAACAATTTGTTAACGACATACGTCAAATTAATAAAAAGAATTAACCTATGAAGGGATTAATTTTGACCGAAGGTTCCGGTATACGTTTATATCCATTGACCAGAGTAACATCGAAGCAGTTGCTCCCGATTTATGACAAGCCGATGATTTATTATCCGATGTCTGTACTTATGAATGCAGGCATTCGTGATATTCTGATTATTTCAACGCCAGCAGATACACCACGTTTTGAGGAACTGCTGGGAGATGGACATCAGTTTGGCGTGAATCTGACTTATGCAGTGCAGCCATCACCAGATGGACTGGCGCAGGCGTTTATCATTGGTGCGGATTTCATTGGTGATGATTCTGTGGCAATGGTATTGGGCGATAATATTTTTGCTGGACATGGTTTGAAGAAGCGCCTGAAAGCGGCTGTGGAGAATGCAGAGAGTGGAAAGGGTGCTACTGTATTTGGTTATTATGTAGATGATCCGGAGCGATTTGGTATTGTAGAGTTTGATCAGGATGGAAAGGCAATCTCGATTGAAGAGAAGCCTGCACAGCCGAAGAGCAATTACTGTGTAACTGGTCTTTATTTCTATGATAATCATGTTGTAGAGTATGCGAAGAATCTGAAACCGTCTGCACGTGGAGAGCTGGAGATTACCGATTTGAACCGGATTTATCTGGAGAAGGGAAATCTGAATGTAGAATTGCTTGGACAGGGCTTCACATGGCTGGATACAGGTACACATGAGAGCCTGGTTGATGCGACGAACTTCGTAAAGACGATGGAGACGCATCAGCATCGTAAGATTGCGTGTCTGGAAGAGATCGCATATCTGAATGGTTGGATCAGCAAGGAAGAGGTACTGGAAGTGTACGAGCTTCTGAAGAAGAATCAGTATGGACAGTACTTGAAAGATGTTTTGGATGGAAAATATCTGGATGCGTTGAGATGAGTTGATAGTTATATAAAAAGATCTGATGTTTTATACATCAGATCTTTTTTGAATTTGTCGAAATTCCTTGATATATTTGTCGAGATGTGTAATATATATAATATAAGTTTTAATAGGGGAGATTAAAACTTATATCAGTATTTTGGGGGATAGGGATTCTAGAGGAGAATACAGTTATTCTGTAAATATCTATAATTTCGTATGTGGTTATCAAAGTTTTCATAACAACCTGTTCCAAATGAAAATTGATATAGTATAAACAAATTAAAATGGAGGAAAACATATTGAATAATATTATACGCAAGAAATTTTCAGAAATTGATTTACACGATCCTTTTTTTGATTCACTTAAAAGAGATTATCCAGGATTTGATGATTGGTTTGGAAGAAAAAAAGATGAGCCTGCATTTGCGCAGTATGAAAATGCAAACCTGATAGGTCTTTTATATTTAAAAATGGAATATCAGTGTGTAAATGATGTAGAACCCAATATTCATGCCGAAAGGATACTAAAGGTGGGAACATTTAAAATCGAGGCGCATGGAACTAAAATGGGAGAACAGTTTATTAAGATAATTATGGATTATGCAATAAATGAAGCAGTTGATGTATGTTACGTAACCATTTATGAAAAACACAGTTCGTTGATCAGTTTGGTTCAAAAATTTGGGTTTGAACAATATGGAGTTAAAGGAGAGGGCGCGCAAAGAGAAAACGTTTACTTAAAGAAAATGGGAATAATTACAGGGGAAATAAACAAAGACTTTCCTTATGTAGATGTGAGCACAGCAAAGAAGTATTTACTAAGTATTTATCCGAAATATCATTCGATCATGTTTCCGGATTCGATATTAACGACAGAGAATAAAAGCATAATAAAAGATGTATCATATACAAATTCCATACATAAAATTTATGTGTGCAGTATGGATGGCGTAGAGAATTTGAATTATGGAGACATTGTGGTGTTGTATAGAACTGGTGAAGATGGGAGAAGCGCAGAATATTCCTCCGTTGTAACGTCTATATGTGTTGTTGAGGATGTAAAAACACAGGGAGAATTCGGCAGTTTTGACGAATTTTATAATTATGCAAGTAAGTATAGTGTATTTGACAAAAAAGATTTAAGATATTGGTACAATAAGGGTAGATGTAAAGCAATAAAAATGACATATAATGGTGCGCTGAGGAAAAGGATAGTTCGACATGATTTGATAGAGGAAATTGGATTAGACCGCGATTCATATTGGGGATTTTTTAAATTGAATGATAGTCAATTCTTTGAGATTGCTAGAAGGGGAAGTGTTATGCATTTGTTAAAAAGATAGAACAAATGTTTGCCAAAGGTTGCAAATTGAATGTTATTGAGATATAATTAAAAAAAATGAAAAGGAGAAAAATAATGTGTGCGATATTATTATCAATTAATCCTATTCATGTAGAAAATATAATGAATGGAACCAAGAGATATGAGTTCCGTAAAAAGGCGTGCAAAAGGCATGTAGATAAGATCTTAATTTACTCTACGAATCCTATTATGCGGGTTGTTGGGGAAGCCGAAGTGGAGGATGTTTTGATTGATTCGCCAGAAGTGATTTGGGAGAAAACAGAGGAAAAATCGGGTATTGATAAATCATTTTTCAATCAATATTATGAAAACCGGGATCAAGCAGTAGCATATAAGTTAAAAAATGTTGTAAAGTATGCTTCGCCTAAAGAATTAAAAGAATATGGAATAAGTAATGCACCACAATCTTTTCAGTATATTGAAGATGCTTGCGTGTGAATGGAAGGAGTGACATATCCTATATTTGTATAGGGCTGTCGCTCCTGATTTTTTACATGCATATGATTCTCCGCCTTAAAAATCTTCAAAACTTTCTCTTTGCATAACCCCCAATATATGTTAATGTTTTATTAGTGAGAACTGTAATGAATGTATGGGTAAAATTGAAAACAGGATGTAGTAAAGGAGAGGGTTACATGAAAAGAGGAAAGAAACTATTTACGTATTTGCTTGTGCTCGTGATGCTGCTGGCAAATACTGTAACAGGAGTTGCCGCGGAGCTGGACGAGCCGTTGCAGGAGGCGACACAGATTGTCCATGAGGATGGAAGCGGATTGCTGGCGGAAGGTGGTTTGCTGGAAGCAGGCGATGCGGTTGCGGACAGCAGTTATGACCATTCGCATGATGCAGCGATTGTGGCTGCAATGGAGAACATGCAGGATACCATAGATGTGACAGGCTATGGACTGACAAGAACCAATGTGGGAGATGTTATACACGGTATTTTGAACATGAATCCACAGTTGTTTTATGTATCGGGTGGATTTCGTTATTATCTGGATAACCAAAGTAATGTTACAAAATTGATCATTACATATAATTATACGAAGGCACAGATTACTTCTATGAAAGCGGAGATTGATGCAGAAGTTGCGAAGATGGAAGCTGCGATTGATACAACCGGGTTGAGTGATGTGGAGATTGCGCTTGCATATCATGATTACCTTGTGACAGATGTAACGTATGATTATGAGAATTATTTATCAAATTCTTTGTCGAGCGATGATTATAATATCTATGGCACACTTGTTAAGAAGAAGGCGGTTTGTCAGGGATATGCACTGACGTTCATGTATCTGATGAAACGCCAGAATATTGTCTGCGGTTATGTTTCAAGTGAGGCTGCAAATCATGCGTGGAATGCCGTATATCTGAACAATCAGTGGTATCACATGGATGCCACATGGGATGATCCGACATGGGACAATCTCGGAAGGGTGAAGCATACGTATTTTATGATTTCGGATGCAACCTTGTTGTCTTTGGATAGCGATCGGACGGATTATGTAACGAGTGTTCCGTATGGCTATACCTATACCAAAGCAACTGACAGCCGCTATGAGAGTGGATTCTGGAGTGGTGTGCAGACATATATGTATCCATGCAATGGAAACTGGTATTATCTGGATGGATCATACGTGGCAGCAGAAAAGAGCGCGAAATATCAGCTTTCTAAATATAATTATGCAAGCCGGACAACTACCTGTTTATATGGTCCGGAATATGCAAGGTGGTGGATTACAGACAATCGTGTGTGGGCATCTTATTGCGGACGTATGGCGGCACGAAATGGTGTGATTTATTTCTCAACACCGACGACGATTGAACAGTATAGCATTTCAACTGGAGCAAGAAAGACGATATATACACTGCCATCGGACACTGCAAAGGGAACTCACATATTTGGACTTGGATTTATAGATGATGATCTATATTATGTGATTGCGGATACAGCGAATTATGAAGGACAGGAAACCTATAATAAGGTAAATCTTTGCACTTCTCATGTATATGGAGCGGTGCAGACAATCAATCCAACGTATGAGCAGGCGGGAAAGAAATATCATGTTTGTAAAACATGTGGATATAGTGAAGACATAGAAAATCTCCCGAAACTGGTTAAGGTGTCGACAATTACGATTGTAGGTGGCAAGAAATCCATGACGGTGGGAGAGTCATATACGGTTGAGGCTGTGCGTGTGGTACCGGATAACGCTACTAATAGGGAGGTCACTTGGTCTTCTTCCAATCCAAGTGTTGCATCCATAGATACGAATGGAACAGTGACAGCAAAGGCGGCAGGTACAGCGACAATCACAGCAACGGCAAAGGATGGGCAGGGAGCCAAGGATTCTTTTGTTATGACAGTGAAGAAGGCCGATTCTTCAGAAACACCGGATCCGGATCCAAATCCGAATCCAGATCCGACACCAAACCCAGATCCAACGCCAACGCCGAACCCAACACCAACACCAGATCCAACACCAACACCAGATCCAACACCAACACCAGATCCAACACCAAGTCAGCCGGTTACACCAGCTGTAACCGTGCGGTATACAACCCATGTGCAGACGTTTGGCTGGCAGGGAAATGAGAATGATGCAAAGACATGGTTTACAAATGGTGCGATGGCGGGAACGAGCGGAAAAGCGAAGCGCTTGGAAGGTATCAAGATTCGTGTGACGGGCAATGATAATCTGGGAATCCAGTATACAACACATTGCCAGAGTTATGGCTGGTTGCCGTGGTCTGCCAATGGTGAGATGAACGGAACGGAGGGCGAGGCAAAACGTCTCGAAGCAATCAAGATTCAGCTGACAGGCTCGGATGCAGGTAAATACGATGTATATTATCGCGTGCATGCGCAAAGCTACGGTTGGCTCGGCTGGGTGAAGAATGGCGCACCATCAGGAACAGCCGGTTATGCAAAACGTCTGGAGGGAATCCAGATTGTGGTTGTAAAGAAAGGTGCTTCCTTCAATACGAGAATGGGAAATATCAATTCCGCATATGCGCTTGGCTATTATGCGAAGGCGGGTACGTCTCCGGTTGTAAATGCAAAGAATACATCCAATGCCGATCCGCAGATTGCAGGTGAAGCACAGACAAACGTGACCTACCGTACCCATGTGCAGAGCTACGGCTGGCAGGCATGGAAGTACAATGGTCAGATGAGTGGTACAAGTGGTCAGGCAAAGCGGCTGGAGGGTATCAATATCCGTCTTTCTAACCAGCAGTACAGCGGAGACATCGTGTATACAACACATGTACAGAGCTATGGCTGGCAAGGAAATGAGAATAATCAGTCAACGTGGCGGAAGAATGGCGTGATGAGTGGTACGAGTGGCGAGGCAAAACGTCTCGAAGCAATCCGGATCAATTTGACCGGTGAGATGGCAAAGCATTATGACATTTACTATCGTGTGCATGCACAGTCATTTGGCTGGCTTGATTGGGCGAAGAATGGTGCACCATCCGGTACAGCCGGTTATGCAAAGCGTCTGGAAGGCATTCAGATCATTTTAGTTCCAAAGGGACAGCCGGCGCCGGCGAAAAATTACGGTGGCATTACTTCGGTTCGCGCATCGTATATTGCAAAATAAACATACATAAGATCCCCTCAGCATACATTTTGCTGAGGGGATTTTTTGCGTTGGAGGAGCGATGGATAGCCTGTATGGTTCGGCGTGTGGCGCCTATATATATGATGAGGATGTGCTTGATTTCCTTGTGAAATACGACAACAATCTGGCGGGGGAGATGCAGATCCTACAGCCGGACTGCAGAACGATCATTAACAGTCAGTTCCTTGTGGCGTATCGTAGTGTCTATGATGCGGCTGGAGCAGCACTCTCGGCAGATACACTGTTTCGGTTAGGTTATGACCGGATACCGAAATGCTTTGGACTGATGGATACCTCGGCATTGCAGGGGATTGGTATTGGGGCAGTCCAGACGGTGCCGGGGTTGTCGCTTTCGGGAAAAGATGTGCTGGTCGGGTTTATTGATACAGGTATCGACTTTGCGAATCCACTGTTCCGCAGAGCCGACGGTACATGCCGGGTGACGGCAATCTGGGATCAGACACAGACGGCATATGAAGCGGGTGAACCCAATATGTCTGTACAGAGCGGGGAGATCGATACGCGTCCCATCTTTGGATATGGCAGGGAGTATCCGCAGGAGTTGTTGAATCTGGCGATACAGACGGAACAGCCGTATCAGATTGTACCAAGCCGGGATATGGACGGGCACGGTACGTTTCTGGCATCGGTGGCTGCCGGGAACACCTATATGGATGGGGATGATATATTTTCCGGTGTGGCACCGAAGTCGGATATTATCATGGTGAAATTAAAGCAGGCAAAGCAGCGTCTGCGAGATTTCTTCCTGATTCCAGATGGCGTTCCATGTTATTCGGAGGCGGATATCATACTTGGCGTGAAATACCTGATTAACAAGGCGATGGAGCTGGGGAAACCGCTTGTAATCTGTCTGGGACTGGGGACGAATCAGGGTGATCACAATGGGAATCTGAATCTGGAGCTTTATCTGGATACGGTTGTGACACTGCCGGGAATCTGCGTGGTCGGAAGTGCTGGAAATGAGCTTGGTACAGGCGGGCATTTTGCAAGCCTGTCTACGATCAATCTGGGCAATCAGAACGGGATCTCACAGCCGCGGACACGGACGGTAAGAAATGAGATGGAGATCTATGTGGAAGATGAGAATCCGGGTTTTTGCACGGAGATCTGGGGGCGTGCGCCAAGTCTGTACCAGATAGCGGTATATTCCCCGACCGGGCAGCGGTTTGATCAGCTTTTTCCGAACCGTGACAGTTCTGGAATGATTACATATTTGTATGAGGGAACGACGTTGTATGCGGAAAGTGTAGTGGTCGAGAACAATTCGGGTGATCCGTTTATCCTGCTGCGGTTTGAGAAGCCTGCGACCGGTATCTGGCGGATTGAAGTGACAGAGAATTACAGCAGCTTTCCGGCAGGGTATGATGCATGGCTGCCAATCCGACAATTTTTGGGCGATAATACGCGGTTTTCACGACCAGATCCGGAAGTGATTCTTTGTGCGCCAGCGAATGCGCGTGGGACGATAACTGTAGCTGGGTACAATCATCTAGATAATTCGTTGTATGTGGAATCCAGCCGTGGATATACCAGAAAAGGACGGATTCAGCCGGATTTTGCGGCGCCAGCCGTGCGTGTGGCGGGGCTGCTTGCGGGAGGCAGTGGGACGCGACCGCTGTTCGTGCGCCGGAGCGGTACGAGTGTCGGGGCTGCATTGACCGCCGGGGCGGCGGCACTTTTCCTCGAATGGGGCATCGTGCGTGGCAATTATTATGGGATGAATACCGAAGTGATCCGGCAGATTCTGATTCGCGGTGCGCGGACAGTTGTCGATATTGCATATCCAAACCCTGCGTGGGGATGGGGTGTGCTGGATATATCACGTGCTTTTGAGGCCCTGCGCGGCTAAGCAGACCGGATAACAGGATAGTTGGATGGATATCATGCTGATACTGGACAAATAGAGAAAAAAAGGGTATCATAAGGGAAATATGTCGTACGATTCAAATTTGAAAACAGGAGTTGTATAGATTATGATATGTAAACATTGTAAAGCGGAAAATGAAGATGGTGCATTGTTTTGCAGCAACTGTGGAAAACCGTTAGAAGATGAAGAATATGACCGCGAGAAAATGCGGGGGAATACGAAGCTGTATATCGGAATATCTATCGCGCTTATGATATTTCTGGCAAGTGGTCTGGTGTTTGGATTCTTCTATTTCAGTAACAAAGTACAGAAAGCCAACGATGAGCGAAATACAATTGCCTCAGAAAGCGATGTGGCAGCCAATTATTTCCGGTCACAGATCCGGGAGCAGGAGGATGCAATCACAGAGCTGCAGTCCCAGATTGATCTTCTGAAAGCATCAATCACAGATTATCAGAATAAGGAAGAAGACTATAAGAAGCAGATTACCGCGCTTGAGGATAAGGAAGAGGCGATGGATGGTCTGGCAAGCTTCACGGATGCGGTGCCATCCCAAGGCTATGAGGATATGTTTGTCAGTGATACATTCCTGAAGTTCACGACAAATGAGGCTGATACATCAGAGGAAGGTGCGGAAACGACAGAGGCACAGACGCCACAGGAAGCCGTACTGCGTGTATGTATTTCCGGTGATATCGAGGTAAGCGTGGAGTCCTCGGATGAGGATGTTGCGAGCTTCACATGGGATACTTCTCCAGTCGGACCATCGGTAGCGAGACTGCGTGTGATCCCGGGCAAGAAGGGAACGGCAATCTTGACATTCACAAACAACTTAAATGACGAGCAGATTAAGGTTTACGTCTACGTACAGTAACAAACATCCATATAGGAATTATAGAATAAATAAGAAAAGCACAGTTCAACTTTGAACTGTGCTTTTCTTATTTGTTCGATTCTTGCTTGCCAATTATACTGTTGGAGCTTTGTAGTTGTCGGAGATTGTTCCGAACTCTTTGTACTCCTGAATTCTTGACTGAATACGCTCAGACTGATCCAACAGGCTGCTGATAGAAGCGTTGTGGTTCAGGTGATCAATCAGAGTTGCGATATACTTGCTCAGGTCAGCAGACTCATACCAGTCATGGTTGAAGAGCTCTGGATCCTGATAAGTCAGGTTTGTTGTGATAACTTTCTCGATGGTACCCTCTGCCTTTGCCTGGTCGAAGATATCCAGACCAGCAGTAAACAGACCGAACGTTGCAAGACAGTACACACGTCTTGCCTTACGAGCCTTTAACTGACGGGCAACATCCAACATACTCTCACCGGAAGCAATCATATCGTCGATGATGATAACATCCTTGCCCTCGACACTGTCACCAAGGAACTCATGTGCAACGATTGGGTTCTTGCCATTTACGATCGTTGTGTAATCACGTCTCTTATAGAACATACCAACATCAACACCCAAGTGGTTTGCGAAGTAGATCGCACGGTTCATGGCACCTTCATCCGGGCTGATTACCATCATGTGATCGCTGTCCAAAGTCAGATCCGGTGTTGTGCGGAGCAGTGTCTTGATGAACTGATAGGTTGGCATGATATTTTCAAAACCGCTGTAAGGAATCGCGTTCTGGACACGAGGATCGTGAGCATCAAATGTAATGATATTGTCAACGCCAAGTCCGACTAACTCCTGCAATGCGATTGCACAGTCCAGAGACTCACGGCTGCTGCGCTTATGCTGACGGCTCTCGTACATGAAAGGCATGATAACGGTGATACGGTTTGCCTTGCCTGCCATGGCAGCGATAACACGCTTCATATCGGAATAGTGATCGTCTGGGGACATCATATTTGTCTTACCACAGATCTTGTACTCGATGCTATGGTTTACAACATCAACCATGATGTAAACATCAGTACCACGTACGGAATCCTGTAATGTACCCTTTGCTTCACCGGAACCAAAACGTGGACAAGAGGATTTCAGGATATAGGAATCTCTCTCATAGCCTGCAAATGTGATGTTGTCCTTGTGCTCGTTGTGACGTTCTGCTCTCCAGCGTGCAAGGTAGCTATCCACTTTTTCACCGAGGGCTTTGCAGCTCTCCAAAGGGATGATTCCGAGCTTTCCAACTGGAACTGTAATAAGATGACTTGAATCTGGCATGATTTTTTCCTCCATTGTGTGATTACAGCTTAGAACCCTGTATCATTTCTTTTTTTCTTTTTTGATACCTTATGTTTTCACCGTACAGTTGAAGTACAGTGTAACGTTCAATGATGCGGGACATGATACGTTCGGAATACCGCTCCTGTAATTCCTTCATGGAAAGATTGGTCGAGATGACCGTCGATTTTCCGGTAAGTCCCCTCTGGTTGATAACTTCAAAAAGCTTGGAGCAGACAAAGGCATTGGTTGTCTCTGTGCCCAGATCATCAATTACCAACAATTCGCTATTATAAATATATTTGTATAATTCTTCAAGTTCTAATTTTTTATTCATCAGATATTGTCCGAAAACCTGTTCAAACAGATCGTTTGCGGACAGATAGAGAACGGTGTGCCCTTCGTCCAGTAACGCTTTCGCGATACAGTTCGTGAGAAAAGTCTTTCCGAGACCGGTTTCTCCATATAATAACAGGTTTCCGCGTTCGGTATCCTGTGTCGCAAATGTATTCACGAAACGGTGGACAAGATGCAGCACATTTTTGGCATTGTCATATGGACTGACAGACCAGTTCCGGTTCTCCGGAATCGTGTGACTGTAATAATCCAGATCAAATGTATCGAAGTTCTCGGAATCCAGAACCTGTGTCATGTTGGACTGGCGATATAAGGCATCCACAATCCGGCGTTCAAAGCATGCGCAGACCTTGCCGTCCACATAGGCGAAATCCTTGCAGACCGGACAATCATAGATTGGTTCCAGATATGTAGCAGGGTAGCCGTGTGTCAGGAGCAGTTCCTGTATCCGCGCAGAATTGCTGCGGTTCTGATTGGAGATCTCCTGTGTGTCAGCTGCCTGTCCGAGTGCTTTTTTCTTCGCGAGCGCGATATAGGAAAGCTTGTTTTCGGATTGCAACTGTTTGATCTCTGGAATCTTCGCATAGATTTCTTCCTGCCGTTCCTGCAGGCGCCGTTTGTTGCGCAGGCGAACCTGTTCGTAATCATGCAGGATATTTTCTTTTTTCAGCAACTCAAAATTCATTGACCGTTTACCTCTTTGTGGAACAGCTGCTCCATCTCATCAAGCTCGGAGCTCATGCTGCTCTGTGTAAAGTTTGTAAATGCATTTCCGCTTTTCTTCGTGGTAGCAGAGGCTTTCTGGTTCTTGGCTGTCTCGGCGTGGGCGAGATCTTCCTGCTTGATGCCGGCAAAATCTGTCACCCCTGCGTTATGCCATGCGGTCAGAATCCCATTTACATATTTGATCGTAGGATTCTGTGTATGTAAAACTGCACGCTTGCAGGCTTCCTCTACGATATCCTCACCGAAGCCGTAGTCCTTTGTCCATGTCTTAAAGAATTCCTGCTCGATCGTTGTCGGTGCCCCGCGCTTAATGCCAAGCGTCTTGTAGAAGACACGGCAGACACCGCTCATAAGGGCGTATTGTTCCTTGGCCTGTGCCTTTGTCTGAATGCCGTCCTGATACCAGCCGATGGCGGTTGCTTCTAAGTAACGGCAGTTTTTCTTCTTCATTGTGGTACAATATTCGATCAGATACTCGAATAAGTCGACACTGAATCCAAGCGTATCATATATGTACATCAATGACTGCGTATCCGACTGTGAAATCGGCTTCTCAAATAAAGTCTCTACTTGATATAATATATCTTCCCAGTCCTGATCACGCAAGAGTTTATCGATATCTTTCTGTGTAAATTTCGGCTTTTGTGGTGCGGAAAGTTCCATCGCAGGTGTTGTGATCGGTACAATCTTGTTGGAAGCCTTCTCTGAGCGCTCCGCTGTGTCTGCTTTTTCCACATGTGCAGATGTATCATCGGAACGAAGCAGGGAAAATGCATCCGATTCTGTGGATAACTCCATTTCCGGTGCCTTCAGTGGCAGAACCACAATCCCGGTTGGCTGTCCCTTTCCGTCAAAAGTCAGACGCAGTGCATCCCTTGTCACCCAATACTTGATGGCACGGCAGATATCTTTTTCTGTGAGATTAAAATGATCCGCAATCTCGGCAACCGAGATCTGCTGTTTGCTGTTCAGCAACCGGATCAGATACAGATACACCTTTACAAACTCCCCGTTTGCATCTGTCATATAATAGTCGATAAAAAAGTTCGAGATGGAAGAATAAGTCTCGCTATTTTCAGTTGAAATCGTAATTGTCTTCATAGTTTTTTGAACCTTCCCTTCATCGCTTCGCTTAGAAGCATTTCAAATTATAGCATGAAGAAAATTAAATTCAAGCGAACATCTTTTCGGTCGGAGCGTTTACGAAAATTGTGGAAAATGTGGATAATGTGGACAATCAGTTACCATAAAAAATAAGGGTGTGGAATCAAGCCGTTTGCAGACGATTTATGTTACAATTATGTTAACTAAAAATGAAAAGACCTGTTTGGTAATTTTCCCCAAACAGGTCTGTGGATAATGTGGATAACTATTTTTTTAACAGTGTATTTCCGATAGAATCAACATTTCCGGCGCCCATAGTTATCAACAGGTCATTTTTTTTGCAATTTTTTTTCACATACTCGGTGATGCTGTCGAAGTCGCCAAGGTAGATGGCATGACCACCGTTGGCGTTGATCTTGTCACAGACATCCTTCGATGAAACAAGTCCGGTATCCTGCTCTCTTGCGGCGTAAATATCTGCCAGAAGCACGTGATCGCAGGTTGCAAGTGCCTGTCCAAATTCGTCCAGAAGCGCCTTGGTACGGGAGTATGTATGAGGCTGGAAGATGCACCACAGTTCGTTGTGTGGTGTGTTCTTGGCAGCCGCCAAGGTTGCAGCAATCTCGGTTGGGTGATGCGCATAATCGTCGACGATTTTGACACCATTTTCTGTGACGCCCTTGTGCTCGAACCGTCGGTGGGCGCTGGAACAGCGCGCCAGACCGGCAATCGTGTATTTGCGGTCAATGCCGAGGAAATCTGCGACTGCGATAACAGACAGAGAGTTCATGACATTGTGGATACCGGTTGCATGCAGTTTGATCTGATCCTGCTTCTCGCCTTTGACAACGAGTGTGTAGGTTGGGTGACCTTCTTCGTCGAAGGTAATATCAGTTGCACTGTAATCATTTCCGGCATTCATACCGAAGGTAATGATGTTGCAGTGCAGATCTTTTGTCACATGTTCGTAATATTTCATATCGCCATTGACGACGAGCAGTCCGTCGTCAGGAAGAATCTCTGCGAATGTCTTGAAGGAATCTGCGATCTCCTCGATGCCGCTGAAGAAATCGAGATGATCCGCGTCCACATTCAGGATGATACTGATATATGGATGGAATGCGTGATAGCTGTTTGTGTATTCACAGGCCTCTGTAACGAAATAATCGGAGTGTCCCACGCGGATATTGCCGCCGATCGCATCCAACATACCACCGATGGAGATGGTTGGATCGGTCTGCGCCTCCAGCAATACATAGGAGAGCATGGAGGTTGTTGTTGTCTTGCCGTGCGTTCCGCTGACTGCAACGCCGTATTTGTAGTTCAGCATGATCTGACCGAGGAGCTGTGCCCGTGTCAGCATCGGAATATTTCTGCGTTTCACTTCTACAAATTCCGGATTGTCCGCATGAATGGCTGCGGTATATACGACAAGATCAATATCATCGGAGATATTTTCTGCTTTCTGTCCTATGAAAATGCGGGCGCCCAGGTTCTTCAAAATCTCTGTGATCTCAGATTCCTTCATATCGGAACCGGATACGGTAAAGCCCTCCTGCAATAAAATCTCGGCAAGTCCGCTCATGCTGATACCGCCGATACCCATGAAATATACATGGATCGGTTTTTCAAAATCTACTTTATACATGGTAATAATCTGCCTTCCTTAATCTCTGTTTGTGATGTATTTGGATCGCATGCGTGTCATGCGAAGCCATATTTATTCCATATTATAGCACGATTGATTGACATTACAACAAATTTACGAAATTTATATGCAATGCCAATTGACTTCATGCGGCATTTATGACATTATATATTTTAGTAGTTTTTTATTAAAATTACGACCTATAAGAGAGGATTTATATTAGGAGGAACAGCATGAAAGTATGTGAAATGTGTGGAGCACAGAATGATGATGTCTTCACAAAATGCTCAGTTTGTGGCGCAGATCTGCCATCTATGAACAGCCAGGATGGCGATGATGAGAAGACCGTTCTGATCGATCCGGATCAGGCACCAGCACAGCCGTCAGGTCTGTCATTAAAGACAGATACAAGTACGTATGGACAGGCAGATGCAGGACAGACAAACCCACAGCCAGCAGCACCACAGTTTGGCGGCATGGGACAGCCACAGATGAATGGTATGGGACAGCCACAGATGAATGGTATGGGACAGCCACAGATGAACGGCATGGGACAGCCACAGATGAACGGAATGCCACAGCAGGGTATGCCGGGACAGGCACCATATGGACAGCCAGGATTTGGTGGTCCGACACCAGCGCAGCCGGCAAAGCCAAAGAAAGGTCTGATCATTGGTATTATTGCAGCAGCCGTTGTTGTATTGGCAGTTGCATTTGTTCTGATCTTCAAGGGCGGATTCGGAGCAAAGGGAGGAGCATCTTCCCCAGAAGCAGTTGCACAGCAGTTTATCGAGGCGATGAATGATCAGGATGTAGATAAGATGGCAGCACTTTGTCCACCATTCCTTGATCCAGGACAGGAAGATATTGAGGATATGCTTGATTCTTATTCTGGATATGATGTAACTTTCAAGTATGAGGGCGTTGAGAGCAAAGAGATGTATGACAGCGATGATCTGGATGATCTTGAAGAGGATATCAGTGATTATGCAGACAAAACGATCAAGCTGCAGGACGCTTGTGATCTGGAGTTCTCTTTCAACGTAGCAGTGACAATGAGTGGCGAGACTTACGATCAGTCAAGCACATATCCAATCACATGTATCAAGTACAAGGGAAACTGGTATCTCTATGAGTAAGAAGACACAGACGATTCTGACAATCTGTGTAGATATAAGTATGCTGGCAGTCATTGTGACTGCCAGCTATTTGTTACTCACGGGGAAATTGCAGGGGAACTGGATTCATGTAGCGCAGATCGCAATTATCGCTGCGATTCCGACGCTCTTCTTTGTAAGCTTCTTGAATTTCGGTATGCAGAAATACGAGAAGATGCGCCCGGAGGATGCGTGGGAAGATGAGCAAGATGAAACAGAAGAACAGGATGAAAATAAAAATGCACCGCAATCATAATAACTGCGGTGCATTTTTTATTGCTGATCGAATGTAATGCTGTCTGCCCATTGCAACATGGACTTTTCTAAAGAGTCGTACGAACGGTGCTTGCACACGAATTCACAGATCCAGTAATTGTTCCCTTCCTTCAGCATGCAGTGCAGATAGGTGTATTTGGCACCGGATACGGTCTGCGTGTTGCTGAAATAATAGTAGTTGTTCCGCTGTACCAGCTTATCAGTGGAAATGCCGTTCAGGCTGCAGATTTCCTTTGCGTAATCCTTCAGTCCTGCAATTTCGTAGCCCTGATATTCAAGGTCGGACGCATTTTCGGTTTTTACGGAAAATGATACATCGTCGCTGACGAAGTAGGCGTCAAAACCGGACATCTTACTTTCTTTGAAAGTATCGGTCAGGGTAATGGTCATCGTGCCAACGGTGAAGTTTTTGGGATTGCCGCTGCATCCACATAGGAGACAAGCGGTAAGCACGATCAGGCACAACCCTAAAGTTATTTTTTTTGATTTCGAACGCATAGTTAAACTCCTTTCCTAGTTGCCGTCGTCTTGCTGATGCTGTTTGGAGAGTCCTTCCTGTATAAATGCATCGATGTTACGTTCGGTTGATTTTAAAATGGCTGCCAGCCGTTCCTGTTCGGCGGCTTTTTCTTTTGCAGCTTCGATTTCGCGTTGCTTTTTTTCTTCATCCTCTGCAGCTTCCCGGTTGAGCCGGGCCATGATCTCGTTGGCACGGGCTAACACATCGTCGTCGACACCTGCCGGAATCTCTTCCGGATCTAATGCAGAATTGGTGCTGCTTATGTCTGGTTCTGCATTGACAGCCGGTGCGGATGCCGTTGGTTCGGCAGACATATGTGCTGCCTCCGAAACCAGATCGTCGATATTATGCTGGCTCTGCCGGTTCGTGTCAAGCACGGCATCTGCAAGCGCCTGAGCATCGAGCGTTTCTGACTGCGATGGTTTCGTTGGTGCCGCATATTTGACGTCCGGCTCTTTTTCTTCTGGCCACTCGCCGCTATGGATGAGTTTATAGACCGGCTTATATACGATACACCACCATTTGTAGACGGTTCGTTTTGCCCGGAATAGAAAGTTATCGTACATGTAAGCCTCCTATATATTTTGTGTATAAATGTATAATGCTATCACTATAATAGCATGATTTTATCTGGAATAAAAGTTAAAAATTTGTTAGTTTTTTATGATAAAAATACTTTTGAAATATGGTTGTAAATCTTGACATAAGCGATTATACTAGGGGTGTATGTCAAAATGGGAGAAGATTTGGCAAATAAATATAAAACGAGGTAATAAGTGATGAGAAAGACAAAGATTGTTTGTACGCTGGGACCTGCAACGGATAACGAGGATGTACTGCGGAAGCTTATGCTTGCTGGAATGAATGTGGCAAGACTGAATTTTTCGCACGGTACACACGAAGAACAGAAGAAACGTATGGACATGGTCAAGAAGCTGCGTGCGGAGCTTGGACTTCCAATCGCAATTTTGCTCGACACAAAAGGACCTGAGATTCGTACCCGCGATTTTGAGGGTGGAAAGGCAGAGCTTAAGGCGGGTGATTTCTTCACACTGACAACGAGAGATCTTGTTGGTGACAGCACCATTACCTCTATCACATATAAGGATTTGTATAAGGATGTACAGATTGGTACTCATATTCTGATCGACGATGGTCTGATCGAGCTTCAGGTAACATCGATCAGTGGAGAGGATATTTTATGTACCGTTATTACCGGAGGCCCGGTTTCTAACCACAAGGGCATCAATGTGCCGGATGTGCATCTGAATATGCCGTACTTAAGCGAAGTAGATCAGAGCGATATCCTGTTTGGTATTGAGCAGGACGTAGATTTTATAGCGGCTTCTTTCGTTCGTTCAGCTAAGGACGTATTGGAAATCCGTGAGCTGTTAAATGCGAACGGTGGAAATAACATCAATATCATTTCCAAGATCGAGAATTCTGAAGGCGTTAACCACATCGACGATATCATTTATGTGTCCGATGGTATTATGGTAGCCCGTGGAGATATGGGTGTGGAGATTCCTTGCGAGGAAGTCCCAGTTATCCAGAAGATGATTATCAATAAGGTATATATGGCTGGTAAGCAGGTTATCACAGCGACACAGATGCTGGATTCCATGATCAAGAATCCGCGTCCGACACGTGCGGAGACAACGGATGTAGCCAATGCAATCTATGATGGTACAAGTGCGGTTATGCTGTCTGGCGAGAGTGCTGCCGGTAAATATCCGGTAGAGGCAGTTGAGATGATGGCAAAGATTGCAGAGCGTGCAGAGGCAGCCATTGATTATAAGAAGAATTTCTTCCACTATGAGCGTGCAGCAAACCAGAACGTGACAGATGCGGTCTGCCATGCAGCTTGTACAACAGCCATTGACTTAAATGCGGCAGCGGTTATCATCGTGACAAAGTCTGGTGTATCTGCAAGAAATATTTCGAAGTACAGACCAAGCTGCAACATCATTGCCGGTACGACAAGTGACAAGGCATATCGTCAGCTCAATATGTCATGGGGCGTAACTCCGGTACATCTCGAAGAGCAGAATGAGGTATTCACACTGTTTGATCATGCAGTGGCAGCAGGTAAGAAGCAGGGCTTGTTACAGCCGGGCGATAAGGTTGTTATCGGCGCAGGTGTACCACTTGGTATTTCCGGAAATACAAATATGTTGAAGGTTCAGGTCGTAGAGTAAGAGAGGGTTTATGAAAACACTGGTGATAATTCCAGCCTACAATGAGGCACCGAATATTGTGCATACGGTAGAAAGCTTAAAAGCAGCATGCCCGGACGTGGATTACGTAGTTGTAAATGATTGTTCTGGCGATGATACAGCAAAAATCTGTGAGGAGCATGGATATACATATCTGAATCTTCCGATCAATCTGGGGATTGGCGGAGGTATGCAGACTGGATATCGGTATGCAGCAGAAAATGGATATGATATTGCAATTCAGATGGATGGAGATGGACAGCACAATGCGGAATATATTCCTGATTTGATTGCCCTGATTGAAAAAGGAGAGGCGGATCTGGTTATTGGATCACGTTTTATCAATAAAGAAGGATTTCAGACATCGGGTATGCGCCGCGCAGGTATCAATATTCTGAATACAGTTCTCCGGTTGTGCGGACATGTCCGGGTAACAGATGCGACAAGTGGATTTCGCGCAGCGTCCAGGGGAGTCATTACGTTTTTTGCTCATAATTATGCACAGGATTATCCGGAACCGGAGTCAATCATTGCAGTGAATGCAAGTGGATTTAAGGTAAAGGAGGTTCCCGTAATCATGAATGAACGAACCGCAGGTGTGTCTTCGATTAGCCCGTGGAAGTCAGTATATTATATGATAAAGGTAACTCTGGCAATTGTGATTTACCGGATTGCAGGAAAAAAATGGAGGTAAACAGATAATGACAACTATATTTCGTATAATTTTGTTGATCGGCGTGCTGTTATACCTCGCGATTATACTGGTATTGATGCGGAAGGGACGGATGAGTTTAAAATATTCATTGATCTGGTTCCTGTCCGGTGTGATTTTGCTGATTTGCGCGATATTTCCACAGGTCATTCGGTTCTTTACACAGTTGATGGGTGTGTATTCTGAAGCAAATGCAGTATTCTTTATTGGGGTTTGCTTCCTGATTCTGATTGGGCTGTCATTGACGTCGATTGCGTCCGGACAATCAGAGCGAATCCGGACATTAGTGCAGACACAGGCAATTCTGGAAAAACGCGTGCGCGAATTGGAAAAGAAGATGGAGCAGATGGAGCATGAAACAGAAAAATAATTTTACGGCAAGGGATCATACATTTGTGATCTGTGCATACAAAGAAAGTAAATATCTGAAAAACTGTATCCGGTCCTTGGAGAACCAGACAGTGAAAAGCCACATTCTGATTGCAACATCAACAGGAAATGCGTATATTCGTGGTTTGGCAGAACAATATCATATTTCTTTATATGAAAATGATGCCCCATCCGGGATTGCAACGGATTGGAATTTTGCGTATCGGCAGGCACATACAAAATTAGTAACGATTGCACATCAGGATGATATTTATAATCCAAATTATCTGGAAGAGATGTTAGACGCATTGAATCGTGCAAACGATCCGATTCTTGCACATTCGGCATATTATGAGATCCGGGATGGAAAACCGGTGTATAAGAACCGGTTGTTGACGATTAAGAAGCTGTTGTTGCTTCCATTTACAACAAGGAAAACGTGGAATAGTATATTCCTGCGTCGACGATCTCTGTCGTTTGGATGTGGAATATGTTGTCCGTCCGTTACGTATGTGAAGGCAAGGTTGCCAGAAGAACCATTTACAGTTGGCTGTAAGGCAGATTTGGATTGGGAAGCGTGGGAAAGATATTCGAAACTGTCAGGCGCGTTTTGCTATGTAAAGAAACCGGTTATGGGACACCGTGTACATGAGGAATCAGAAACCTCGCACGTGATTGGAGAAAACAATGGACGAAGTCCGGAGGACTATGCCATGTATCGGAAATTCTGGCCGGAATGGATGGCGAAATTGCTGATGCATTTCTATCAAAAAGGACAGGATAGTAACCAGTTATAGGAAATTGTAAAAATTACTTGCTATCTGGGACAAAAAGGGGTACAATGTCAACAGTGATAATAATTATCAATAAAGAATGATATTATCAATACTGAATGAAGAGTAAGGAGGATATTACCATGGCATTTCAGATCAACGATGGATGCGTTATGTGTGGAGCATGTGCAGGCGCTTGTCCTGTAGGCGCAATCTCAGAAGGCGATGGCAAGTACGAAATCGACGCTTCTGCATGTATCTCATGTGGAGCATGTGCAGGAACTTGCCCAACAGGTGTTATCTCTGAGGAGTAATCGGTCAAATGATTACATATAGAAAAAGAGTCTTGATTGTCAATCAAGGCTCTTTTTCTTATGTCTTGATATTACAATATGGAAATTATTTTATGTGACCGATATCACCTTCCTTCGCTGCGCGCATATCATATCCGTATAGATATAAGAAGCTTCTGTGATAGTTTTATATTCCTTCGTATGATATGACACATCTGTAAATATAATTGGAATAAAGCTACAGGAAATACCTGTAAAGAAATAAGAATTGTAAATAACTATGCAAGATTTACCATACTATATTATTGGGAAAAATGCAAGTCTCTGGAATCGAATTTCCAGTAATATTTTGTGAAAATATTGAGAAATCGCTTTACATGTGGGAGTTTTGTGATAAACTAAGTAATACAAAAAATAATGTTTTTGTAAACACTTGCGAAGGAGTTGACGAGTATGAAGCTAGAACGATTAAGCGAGAATCAGATACGTTGCACACTTTATAAGTCAGACTTGGCAGATAAGGAACTTCATTTAACGGAATTAGCATATGGAACAGACAAAGCCAAAGAACTGTTCCGGGAACTGATGCAGCAGGCATCCAGTGAATTAGGATTTGAAGTGGATAATGTTCCGCTTATGATAGAAGCAATACCTGTATCGCCAGAGTGTTTGATTCTGGTTATTACAAAAGTAGATGATCCGGAGGAACTGGATACAAGATTCTCCAGATTTACACGTCCATCGGATGTGGATGATTCCTATGAGGACGATGAGGAGGATGAAGATTCGGATGGTTGTCTTGGATTGGCAGATGAAGCCGATGGCGAATCCATTGTCGAGGACAATCCGGTGAATGGACTGCTGAAGGCAATCGGCGGATTGGCGGAAGACTTAAGTGGTCTGATGAGTGGTAAGGGCGTAAAGCCGGCACAGACGAATCCATCTGCATCGGATCGCAGAACAGAGATTCCGCAGGCGGTGGAACAGCCGGAAATCTTCCGTATCTATGCATTTAAGAATCTGGATCAGGTTATCTTGTCTGCAAAACTTGTAAAGGATATCTATGACAGCGAGAATTCTTTGTATAAGAATCCGCGAGACAGTCGTTTTTATCTGTATATGACGAAGGATAAAAACACAGACAATGAGTTTGTGAAGACCTGTAACCTGTTGGGTGAATATAGTAACCGGGTACGTGCAACGTATGCTACACCAAGTCACATGCGTGAGCATTATAAACTGATTATTGATGCGAATGCATTGCAGACACTTGCGAAGCTGTAAAGAACGGTGAAACAAAAAAGATCATCGACGTTATTGTTGACGTCGATGATCTTTTTTGTGTATTATGCAGATATTTCTATCTGCATGATGTATGGAATTTATAATAGGTTAGTTCAAAGTTTTCTTCACAGCTGCAACAACTGCATCCTTTGTGATGCCGAAGTGCTCAAAGAGCTGATTGCCTGGTGCAGAAGCACCGAAGGACTTCATTCCGACGAACTCGCCGTTGATACCGATGTATTTGCCCCATCCAAACTCGGAGAGTGCTTCGACACCAACTCTGGCTGTGACGTTCTTTGGAAGTATTGCATCCTTGTACTCATCTGGCTGATCCTCAAACAGATCCATACATGGCATGCTGACAACGCGGACATCAATATTCTCGGCTGCAAGCTCTTTCTTTGCCTCGACAGCAAGGGAAACTTCCGAACCGGTTGCGATGATGATGGCATCTGGTGTATCCTTCGTAGAATCCTCTAAGATGTAACCGCCCTTTAATGCTTCCTGGCTGCTGCCATCTAACTGTGGCAGATTCTGTCTGGAGAGAACCAGCGCAGTAGGCGCATCCTTCTTATTTGTTGCGAAGTACCATGCGGCTGCACATTCCGTTGCATCTGCTGGACGGTATACATAGAAGTTCGGCATAGCGCGGAGCATAGCGAGCTGCTCAATTGGCTCGTGAGTTGGACCATCTTCACCGACGCCGATACTGTCGTGTGTCAGTACATAAGTAAGAGGAACACCCATCAGAGCGGAAAGTCTTGCCATTGGCTTTACATAATCGCTGAATACGAAGAATGTAGAGACGAATGGACGTAAACCTCCGTGCAGGGCAATACCATTTCCGATGGCTGCCATTGCGATTTCACGGATACCAAAGTGAATGTTCTTGCCAAGCGGATTCTCCTTGGAGAAGTCCCCGGCATCCTTCATGTTTGTCTTGGTTGATGGAGCAAGGTCTGCTGCACCACCAAACATATTAGGAACAACATTGTTGATAATATTCAAAAGCTTTCCGGATACATTTCTGGTTGCTTCCGGCTTGTCGAAAGAATTCCAGAACTCGTCCAAGTCATAGAGACATTTTGCGTTGTCGGTGTTGTGGTAGTTGTCCCACAGCTCTTTCATCTCCGGATATGTCTTGCAGTAGTCTGCGAATAATGCATTCCATGCATCCTCGACCGTTGCCTTCTCCTCAGCAAGCTTGGCGAAATGATCGTAGACATCCTGATCTAATACGAAAGGTCCGTTGTCTGCGATACCAAGGTTTGCACGAAGGGCTGCAACGTTTTCAACACCGAGTGGCTCGCCGTGTGCACTTGCCTTGCCTTCCTTGGCAGGACAGCCTGCACCGATCTTCGTCTTGATCTCAATCATGGAAGGTCTGCCTTTTTCTGCCTTGGCTGCTTCAATTGCCTTGCCGATGGCATCTAAGTCATTTCCGTCCTCAACAAGCTGTGTGTGGAAACCGAAGGACTCGAAACGCTGTCTTACATTCTCGCGGAATGCGATGTTCGTGTCACCTTCGATTGAAATATTGTTGGAATCATATAATACGATCAGCTTCTCCAGACCAAGTGTGCCTGCGAGTGAGAATGCTTCGTAGCTGATACCTTCCATCATACAGCCATCGCCACCAAGTACATAAGTATAGTGGTCAACAACTGGGAAGTTTTCTTTGTTGAAAGTTGCGGCAAGATGCTTTTCTGCCATTGCCATACCAACTGCCATTGCCATACCGGCGCCAAGTGGACCAGTGGTGGCTTCTACGCCAACCGTGTGACCATATTCCGGATGTCCTGGTGTCTTGGAACCAAGCTGACGGAAGTTTTTCATATCCTCAATTGTGATACCGTAACCGAAGAAGTGAAGCAGGGAATATAACAGGGCGGAGCCATGTCCACCGGACAGAATGAAACGGTCGCGGTTTTCCCATTTTGGATCTTTCGGATTGTGGTTCATGTGGTTTGCCCACAGCTCATATGCCATAGGAGCAGAACCAAGTGGAAGTCCCGGATGACCGGAGTTTGCCTTCTGGATGGCGTCTGCGGCAAGCACACGAATGGAATTTACGGATTTTGTGTCAATTGCACTACTCATGTTCAATGCTCTCCTCTAAATAAGTTTCTTGTATGATTAATTTCTGTTCGCACGTGCTAAGATCTTCATGATACGCAGGAACAGGTTTACAATATCCAAATACAACTCAGAAGCGGAATCAATCGCGTTATCTACGGTCTTTTCAATTGCGTTCGCCTTTGCCCAGTCGTAGCCGACATACAGGCAGAAGATTGCGACAACGACATAGTCGATGATACCAAGGCTTGCACCTGCGATCAGCATGATTGCTTCAACCACAACGGTGATAAGCAACGTGATACCAAGTGTTCTTCCCATGCTTAAAAAGAAATTCGGGTAGATGGAAGAAATAATCATCATCACAAGTGTTACGGCAGCTGTAATACCGAATGCGGCTGCGACTATCATGTTGTATCCGATCGCACTATACAAGGTTACGGATACGGCAATAACCATACCGATTGGAACAGCCATCAGATTGTATCCGATGAAGCTGACAACCGGATTGTCGGATTTACGAACCATAAATGTACCAGCGATGGCGAGAATGAAGTAACCGATATAAAAAGCAATCGGATTCGTTAATACAAAGCTGACGATGGAATCGCCGAAGACGGCAGTCATGATCGCATTGATAATGAAGCCGTACAGCAGTACACCGCCGATGATCAGATTGTACATCTCGCTGGAAATGATCTTTGCGGATGAGCCATAGCCGGCATTGTAGCCATTGTTGTAATCATATCCTGCATTGTTGTACTGATACTGGTTATTGTATTGATAGTTATACTGGTTGTTGTCCTGATAATTGTACTGGTTATTGTAATTATTATAACCGTTGTTGGAGCCATTATTATAACCATTGTTATAGCCGTTGTTATAATCATTGTTGTAGGACATAAGATTACCTCCTTTAAAATATGCTGCGGCAGGCGGTTTCCCACTTGCCGCGCATGTTATTTATGCATTTGCCTCTTTCTTAGCAAGGTATGCGTTGATGTCAGCGATGACTTCATCACAATTCATGCCATGAACCATGCATGCTTCTTCAAGGCTTTCCATAGCTGCGGAAGGACATCCGACACAGTGCATACCGGCTGCCATAAGGATAGCGGCATTGCCTGGATCAACCTCGATAATCTCGTGAATTAACATAGATTTATCAATCTGTTTTGCCATAATATAAGACCTCCTTATTCTTCTGTTTCGCTCTTTTCGCAAAACACAACTAAGTATAACATATAATAAAGAAAAAATCTATGGTAAAATCCTTCTAATAATGGTATAGTATAAATAGCTATGCGAAGGAAAAGGTAGGACAAATGAAGGGAATTTTTCTGACGATGGAGGGACCGGATGGTTCCGGCAAGACAACGCAGATTTTGAAATTGAAAGAGCATTTGATGCAGCACGGCTATGACGAAGTTGTTGTGACGAGAGAGCCGGGTGGAACGGTGATCAGTGAAGCAGTTCGCGGGATTCTTCTGAACCGGGAATATGCGGAGATGGATGACCATACGGAGGCATTGCTTTATGCAGCGGCACGTGCACAGCTTGTGGCGCAGGTGATCAAACCGGCGCTGGACGCAGAAAAAGCGGTGATTAGTGACCGTTTCGTGGATTCCTCTGCCGTCTATCAGGGGATGGCACGCGGACTTGGCGTCGAGAAGATTTATGAGCTAAATGGATTCGCAATGCAGGGAATCTGGCCGGATCTGACGATTCATCTGGATCTACCGGCGGAAGTTGGACTTGCCCGTGCAAAATCCCGCGCAGAGTTAGACCGGATGGAGGCACAATCCACCGCTTTTCATGAGAAGGTGGCGCAGGGCTACCGTGATCTGGCGGCACTTGCCCCGGAGCGAATCGTGACGATTGACGCGACACAGGACATCGACACGATACATGCGGCAATCGTGGACAATGTAGAAAAACTGCTTGCCACAAGGTAAGCTGCAACAAAGATACCGAAAGGAGGAGAGTACGTGGACAACAATGTGAAGATCAGTCAATTACAGCAATTGACGCAGATGGAAGCCCCCAAGAGCCAGAAGGCGACGGACGAAGAGTTCAAGTTTACTCTCATCCGCAACATAGATAAAGCCGATCTGAAGGAAAAACTGACCGGACTGATGAAGGATATCGAGGAGCAGGGCGAGAAGATTGCCAAGCACATGGATATCAAGGATATGAAGAAATACCGCACCTCTATCAAAGAATTTATGAATGAGGTTGCGGCAAATGCACATGAATTTTCAAGAGAAAATTTCTTGGATCGCCGCGGCAGACACCGGGTGTACGGTATCATCCGGCAGGTGGATAAAAACCTTGACGATCTGGCACAGGAACTGATGAAGGAAGAGAAAGATCATCTCGCGATCCTCGGCAAGATCGATGATATCCGCGGATTGCTGATCGATATATCAACATAAACGAATAAAAAGAAAGTGAGGGAACGCTATGGGATTTAAAGGAATAGTGGGCCACGAGGACATAATTGCACATTTTAAGAGCAGCATTGAAACGGGAAATGTTGCGCATGCGTATATTATAAGCGGAGATGCCGGCAGCGGAAAAAAAGCGCTTGCCTATGCATTTGCGGAGACACTGGAGTGTGAGGCAGGCGGTACAGAAGCCTGTGGAACCTGTCAGTCCTGCTTACAGGTTTCAACCGGAAACTATCCGGATATCATCACGGTAACGCATGAGAAGCCGAATCTGATTTCAGTGGATGAGGTTCGTGACCAGCTCATAAATACAATTGACATCAAACCGTATAAAGGAAAGTATAAGATTTACATTATCCCGGATGCGGAGCTTTTGAATGTACAGGCACAAAATGCCATGTTGAAGACGATTGAGGAGCCACCGGCGTATGCGGTGATCCTGTTGCTTACGACAAATCTTGATAAGCTGTTGGAAACAGTGAAATCCCGTTGCCTGAAGCTGCAGACGAAGCCAATCCGTGAGCGCGATGTGCTGGCATATCTGACGAATGTAATGGGACTGACAAAGGAAAAGGCATATTTCTGTCTCGATTTTGCACAGGGTAATCTTGGAAAGGCAATCAAGCTCGCAGGCAATGACGAGTATGCGGCGATCGTGGATTCGGTTGTTGGCGTGCTGGCGAATATCGACGAGATGGATGTGGAGACGCTTGGAAAAGCGGTCAAGGATATCGAGCAGTTTAAGATGTCTATGAATGATTACATGGATTTGATGATGATGTGGTACCGGGATGCCATGATGCTGAAGGTAACCGGAAATGTCGATAAAATCCTGTTTAAAAACGAGTTTTCTACCTTGAAGAAACAGGCTGGAAAGCTAACATTTAAGAGCATCGAGGACAAGATCGATGCGATCGCAAAGGCAGAGCAGCGACTGCTTGCCAATGCGAATTTTGAAGTGACAATCGAACTGTTGCTTCTGACTTTAAAAGAGGAGGCATCGGCTGAAGAATGAAAGAAGTAATCGGAGTTCGTTTCCGTGAGAATGGAAAGATATATTTTTTCAATCCGCTCAATTATAAGATTGATCCGGGCAGATATGTCATTGTGGAGACACAGCATGGCGTAGAGTTTGGAAAGGTTGTGCTCGGACGCAGGGAAGTGGATGAGACGAAGCTGCAGGGCGAGTTAAAGCCGATCATCCGGATCGCAACCGAGGCGGATGAGAAGAAGCATGCGGAGAATTTAGAGAAAAATAAAAAAGCAATGGTCATCTGCAAGGAGAAGATCGAAAAGCGCGGTCTGGAAATGAAGCTGATCGGAGCGGAGTATTCATTTGATAACAGCAAGGTATTGTTTTATTTCACGGCGGATGGCAGAGTGGATTTCCGTGAGCTGGTCAAAGATCTGGCAGCGGTATTCAAGACACGTATTGAGCTGCGTCAGGTAGGTGTGCGGGATGAGACAAAGATTCTCGGCGGCATTGGCATCTGTGGCAGACGGCTTTGCTGTAATGCACATCTGTCGGAGTTTGGACCAGTTTCCATCAAGATGGCAAAAGAGCAGAATCTGTCGTTGAATCCGGGGAAGATTTCCGGTGTGTGTGGCAGATTGATGTGTTGTCTGGCTCATGAGCAGGAGACTTATGAATATTTGAATAAAAAACTTCCAAATGTTGGAGATGTCGTGAAGACATTTGATGGCAAAACCGGCGAGGTAACGGCAGTTAGTGTCCTGCGCCAGAAGGTAAAACTGAAGGTGGCACAGGAAGATGATACATTTGAAATAGAAGAGTACAAGGTCGATGAGCTTCGTTTCAGACCGAAGAAAAAAGGCGGTCAAAAAGGTGGCGGCCATGGTAAGAAGGGCGGCAATGATGGCTCGTCCGACAAAGAGTTGAAGGAACTGGAGAATCTGGAGCGCAAGGAAGGAAAGTCAAAGCTCGATGAGGACTAAGGATGAGAAAGAGAAGTGGCTGAAACCGGGTGAGCGGATCGATGATCTGCAATGCCGTGGCTACGATATCATTCAGAACAAGGACGTATTCTGCTTTGGCATGGATGCAGTGCTGCTTGCAGATTTTGCGACAGGTGCGCCGAATGGTTCCGTGATCGATCTTGGGACCGGGACAGGCGTGATCCCGATGCTGATGCAGGCGCGCGGCAAGGGCAGACATTTTACCGGACTTGAGGTGCAGGCGTACAGCGCGGATATGGCGAGGCGTAGTGTGCAGATGAATGGATTGGAGACAGAGATCTCTGTTGTGGAAGGCGATATGCGGCAGGTGCGGGAGCTTTTCAAACCGGGAAGTTTTTCTGCGGTTACAAGTAATCCGCCCTATATCAAGGGGAATCATGGGCTGGAAAATGAGAATTCCCCAAAGAACATTGCGAGGCATGAGATATTGATGGAGCTTTTGGACGTGATAAAGGCAGCGGCGTATCTGCTTTGTGAGGGCGGTACATTTGCGATGGTACATAAACCATTCCGACTGGCAGAGATCATACGTCTGATGTCAGAGTACCGGATCGAGCCGAAGCGTATGTGTATGGTGCAGCCGTATGCAGACAAGGAACCGAATATGGTTTTGATTGAGGGAAATAAAGGCGGTCGGACGATGCTCAAGGTAGAGCCGGCACTTGTTGTATATAACAGGGACGGTTCGTACACCGAGGATCTGCTGACACGATATGGAGACAGATAAATGGCAGGAACATTGTATTTGATTGCAACGCCAATCGGCAATCTGGAGGATATGACCTACCGGGCGGTGCGGCTGCTTGGAGAGGTAGATCTGATCGCGGCGGAGGACACGAGAAACAGTATCAAGCTGCTCAATCATTTCGACATCAAGACGCCGATGACTAGCTATCATGAACATAACAAATATGAAAAAGCACAGGTGCTTGTAGGCAAGCTTCTGGAAGGCATGAATATTGCAGTGATTACGGATGCCGGAACGCCGGGAATTTCCGATCCGGGAGAGGAAATCACGAAGCAGTGCTATGAGGCAGGAATCAAAGTGGTTCCGGTGCCGGGGGCGTGTGCGGCGGTCAATGCACTGATCGCGTCCGGGCAGGCAACCAGACGATTTGCATTTGAAGCGTTTTTGCCGATGGATAAAAAAGAACGGCAGGCGGTACTTGCGGAGCTGGCGCGGGAGACGCGTACGATGGTGGTCTATGAAGCACCACATCGTTTGAAGAAGACATTGCAGGAGCTGCTTGGCGTGCTTGGAAACCGTTCGGTTACGGTCTGCCGGGAAATCACAAAGAAGCATGAGACATTCTGGAAAACGACGTTGCAGGAAGCGAGCGATTTCTATGCGGAGGAAGAGCCGAAGGGCGAATGTATTTTGGTGATTGAAGGCTTGCCGCGGGAAGCAATCGAGAAGGAAGCACAGCAAAAATGGGAAGCGATGAGCATTGAGGAACATCTGCAGATGTATCTCGATCAGGGAATCGAAAAAAAAGAAGCGATGAAGCTGGTCGCGAAAGATCGCGGCATTTCCAAGCGGGATGTGTATGCGGCAAGTATATAATCCGGACGACGGATGAAGATAAATGAGGGTTACAAAGAGAAGGGAAAAGGGAGGAAATGCAATGAAACAAACGAAGAGAAGGATTCTCGCATGGTTGATGACAGTCGTACTGGTGCTCAGTGTGGTGACAGTGCTTACGCCGGCGAAGGAGGCAGAGGCGGCTGCGGCAACAGCAGTTTCGACACATGGAAAGCTGGCAGTCAAGGGTACACAGCTGGTAGATAAGAATGGACAGCCATTCCAGATTCATGGTGTGAGTACACATGGACTGCAGTGGTTTGGGCAGTACAATAACAAGGCAGCCTATCAGACGCTGCGCGATGACTGGGGCGCAAATGCGATCCGTCTTGCGATGTATGTCGATGAGGGCGGTTATTACAGCGACCGGAACGGTATGAAGAAAAAAGTAACAGATGGCGTGCAGTATGCAACAGAGCTTGGCATGTATGCGATTATTGACTGGCATCTGTTAAACGTGAATCCGAAGAATTATACGAGCGAGGCGAGGAGCTTCTTCAAGGAGATGGCACAGAAGTATAAAAATTACGACAATGTCATCTATGAGATCTGCAACGAGCCGAGCAACTGTCCTTGGTCTGATATCAAGAGCTATGCGACAGAAGTTATTCAGACAATCCGTGCATATGACAAGGACGCAATCATTATCGTAGGAACACCGACATGGTCACAGCTTGGAAATCAGGGACATACGTATGAGCCGGCGGATGATCCAATCCGTGGCTACAGCAATTTAATGTATGCATTTCATTTCTATGCTTCTGAGTCCAGCCATAATCAGTGGCTGACGGCGAAGATCGGTACTGCAATCGACAAGGGACTTCCGGTATTTGTATCCGAGTTTGGACTGTCCGAGGCGAGTGGAAATGGAAATGTCGATCTGAACAAGGCGGCAGAGTGGATGAAGCGGTGTGATGACCGCAATGTCAGTTATTGTGTCTGGAGTTTGTGTAATAAAAATGAGAGTTCTGCTCTGATTAAGAGCAGCTGTGGAAAGACAAGCGGCTGGACCGTTGATGATCTGACGAAGGCGGGACAGTTTATCCGGAATCATTATAGAAGCCGGATGGAAAATACGGCAGAGAACAATCCGGAGATAAAGAATCTGGCGCCGAACATTACGGTATCTTACAAGACACATGTGCAGACATTTGGTTGGGAAAATGAAGTATCCAATGGTAAAATGGCAGGAACTGTCGGAAGTGCAAAGCGTCTGGAAGGTATCACAATCCGTGTATCCGGGGACAGTAATCTGGGTATCCGTTATAAGACACATGTGCAAAGCTACGGCTGGCAGGGCTGGAAAGAAAATGGCGTGATGAGCGGAACGACGGGAGAGGCAAAACGTCTGGAAGCTATCTGCATTGAATTGACCGGCGCCAACAAGGATAAATACGATGTATATTATCGTGTGCATGCGCAGACGTATGGCTGGTTAGATTGGTCCAAGAATGGAGAGATGGCAGGAACCGAAGGTCTGGCAAAACGTCTGGAGGCAATCAATATCGTGATCGTACCAAAGGGTGCAAATCCGGGCGTTGCAACGTCGAAGACGTTTGTATCCGCGTATCCGGGTAGCATCAATTACAAAACGCATGTGCAGACGTTTGGCTGGGAGAATAACTGGCGCGCTGATGGCACGATGAGTGGAACAAGTGGAAAGGCAAAGCGTCTGGAGGCAATCCAGATTCGCCTTGGAAGAAATATAAACGGTGGTGTCCGTTACAAGACACACGTACAGACATTTGGCTGGCAGAATTGGGTATCCAATGGAACAACGAGTGGAACGAGCGGGCTTGGCAAGCGTCTCGAGGCAATTCAGATTGAACTGACTGGACAGGCAGCACAGCAGTATGATATTTACTATCGTGTACATGTGCAGTCATACGGTTGGTTGGATTGGGCAAAGAATGGTCAGATGAGTGGTACAAGCGGTCTGGCGAAACGTCTGGAGGGAATCCAGATTGTGCTCGTACCGAAGGGAGCTGCGGCACCGGGAAAGACAGCGAGAGCCTGCATCAACCGGTAGAATAGAAGGAGGCTTGCTGTATGACTGATACAGCAGATTAGAATGAAAGACAAAAAACATCTGGTACAATTGATACTTGCGATTATTACTTTTACGGTACTTCTGATATTTGTAGTCAATCATCTGCATATTATAAGTGGATTTTTCGGTATGGTTTTTTCTGTGCTACTTCCGTTTTTGATTGGGTGTGGGATTGCATTTGTATTGAATATTCCGATGCGTGGAATCGAACAGGGAATCTTCAAGAATGAAAAAAACCGCCTGTACCGGTTCCGGCGCCCGATCAGCATGGTGCTTACGTATATCGCGGCACTGCTTTTTATAGCGCTTGTGCTGTTTGTAGTTGTACCGGAGGTTGCGGATACGGTTGGAAAGGTGAAAGAGCTTCTGCCCGGATTTGTAAACCGGGCGAAGGAGCTTGCACTTGCATATACGAAGAATGTTCCGGCAATATCGGAGAAGATTGCCGGCATTGAACCGGATTTTGACCAGATATTCTCGTTCTTCAATGATAACGGCGGAGAGATCATGTCGGCGACGGTTTCTATCTTCTCATCTATCATTGGAACCGTCATAAATATATTTATCGGGATTATTTTTTCCGCATATATTCTGGCACAGAAAGAGAAGCTCGGCAGGCAGACGAAGCTTGTCATCTATGCGTTGTTCAAGGAAAAGACGGCAGATGAGCTGATGGTGTTCGGTAAGATAGCAAGTACGACATTCTCCAAGTTTTTTACCGGACAGTTCCGGGAGGGTATCATCCTCGGCATCATGTTCATGATTGCGATGGCAATCGCGGGCATACAATATCCGCTTACGATTGGCGTTCTGATTGCATTTACGGCATTGATACCGGTGTTTGGTGCATTTATCGGACTTTTTATCGGATGCTTTCTGCTTCTGGTTGTTGACCCGAAGCAGGTGCTGTGGTTTGTGTTATTGTTCTTTATTTTACAGTTTATAGAGAATTATTTTATCTATCCGAAGCTTGTCGGCGGAGACATTAATCTGCCCGCGATCTGGGTGCTTCTGGCTGTGATTGCCGGCGGAGACCTGATGGGCGTGGTCGGAATGTTTATCTTCATTCCGCTTGTGTCTGTGCTTTATGCATATTTCCGGTCAATCGTGTACCGGAGAATAAAAAAACGGGAGATTAATGTTGATGACAAACAGGTGCCGGACGATGTAGTCCCACTTGAATCGGCAGGCAGGCGGCTGTTTGCAATGAAATCAAAAGTCGAAAAAACGGACAGTAAAAAACAAAACAAGGAGATGTAACAACATGTACAAAGAAGTACCGGGACTCGTTTTATATCGTGATTTAGGGCAGGACAGTATCTTATATTGCATGGCGGATATTTTTGAGGCATGGGAGAAGAAGACGAGTACCAAGGAGGAATTGGTCACACGGATTTACCAGCAGATCAAGCGGATTCTGGATGTGGCAACAAGCTATGGCTTCAACCGGAATCTGTGGCAGGATTATCTGGCGTTTTTGCTGATCACAAATGAGAATTCATTTACGCTTACCTGTGAGAAGGTTGGCGCAGGAGATGGCTCAGTCAATGCATTTGCAAAAAATGATTATGCAATCTTCAAGCGGTTGTTCCATTTTGATTTTGCACCGATCGAGAAGGATCTTGGCATTGACTGTTTCACAACAATCACGAATTACAAGTCACTGCCGAAGAAGGAACAGATGTATAACCAGAATGTCAGTGAGAAGGTGCGTGATATCAGCGACCGTGTCAGCGAGGCGGAAAGTGTCGATGAGATCTTTGCTATCATGACCGCTTTTTACAAGCAGTATGGTGTTGGCATGTTTGGTCTGAACAAGGCATTTCGTATCCGCCATGATGAGGGTAAGGAACTGGAATTTATCCCAATCACGAATACAGATAAGGTAATGCTGGATGATCTGATTGGTTATGAGATCCAGAAGAAAAAGCTTGTAGATAATACAGAGGCGTTTGTGCTTGGAAAGAAAGCGAATAACTGTCTGTTGTTTGGCGACAGTGGTACCGGTAAATCCACAAGTATCAAGGCAATCATTAACCAGTATTATGAGCAGGGACTGCGTATGATTGAGATTTACAAGCATCAGTTTAAGGACTTATCTGCTGTGATCTCGCATGTGAAGAACCGGAATTATAAGTTTATCATTTATATGGATGATCTTTCCTTTGAGGAATTTGAGATTGAGTATAAATATCTGAAAGCGGTCATTGAGGGTGGACTTGAGACAAAGCCGGATAATGTACTGATCTATGCAACCTCAAATCGTAGACATTTGATTAAAGAGACATGGAATGACCGTGATGATGTGGAGACAGATAACGGTATGCATCGTTCCGATACGATGCAGGAGAAGCTTTCTCTCGTCAATCGTTTTGGCGTGACGATCAGTTACTCCCGTCCATCGAGAAATGAGTTTAACGATATCGTGCTTGGACTGGCAAAGAAGCATCCGGAGATCGGACTGACCGAGCAGGAGCTCTTAGCAGAAGCAAACAAATGGGAACTTTCCCATGGCGGTGTATCCGGTCGTACGGCACAGCAGTTCATGAATTATCTGTCAGGAAAAGCATGATTGCTATTTTAGCCCGGATTTGATAGAATGAAGCTTAATTTGAATTGTCTTGCCGGACAGAGAGGTGATGGACTCTGCTTTACGGATTAGTTCATCCAGATGGTCTGTGTCGTGTTTGTCCGCATAGATGGTTGCAAGCATCGTGTAGCTGGCGGTAATGTCAGAGCCGATAGAGACTGCATAAGATAGAAACTGCTCGGCGCTGGAAACGTCATTTGCTTCGAGTAATGTTTTGCCGATCTTGTTCAGAAGCAGGATCAGATCGGCGTAGGCGTCATCGCAGGCAGACAACGTATCTAAGTTGGCAGGACCATACATCATCTTTAAATCCGTATTCGTATACATAGAGAGATTTAAGATTTTTTTGCCCGCCAGTGCATACAGTTCGTCCGCAAGCCCGGAATGACCGCATGCGGAGAGTGTATCAACTGGAAGCGTATCCAGAGGGATTTCGATATAGGGAAGGGTGGAGATATCCGCCTTCCGTACGGAATTTGCTTCAGATTCGTGTTCGAGAAGACTCTCGCGGCTCTGCCCGTGTGTTTTCTTAAACCGGGAGACATTTCGCGAGACAACAAAGCATAAAGCTAGAAAAGAACAACAAATGATAATCGTAATATAATGCATAAAAATAATCCTTTCGGGAGGTAAAAATTCATGTTATTTGATTTCAGTAACAAAAAGAAGACAAAGAGAATCGCAGCAATCATCTGCGGCGTACTGGTATTTGCCATGGTCGTTGGATTGCTTGTTTCTGCAATCTAAATGCATCTTTTCATCAATGTATCATGGATGGGATGTAAATTCAAGGTTGCGACTAAATATTAGGAGGTAGATGTGATGAGAAATGAAATTTTGAAGCTGCTCGAAACCGACAGCAGACTGACAGTGAAGGATATCGCCGCGATGATCGGCGCGGATGAAGCCGCGGTGGAAGCGGATATCAAGGCAATGGAAGACGAGAGCATCATCTGTGGATACCATACTATGATCGACTGGGATAAGGTTGGCGAGGAGATGGTAACAGCCATGATCGAGGTCAAGGTTACACCACAGAGAGAAGCGGGATTTGACCAGATCGCGGATCGTGTCAGAAATTTCGATGAAGTACATTCCGTCTACCTGATCGCAGGTGCGTATGACTTTATGGTTGTTATTCAGGGAAAGACATTGCGGGAAATCTCTCATTTTGTATCCGAGAAGCTGGCAATCATCGAGGATGTCATTGCAACATCCACGAATTTTGTACTGAAAAAATATAAAGACCATGGTGTTATTTTCCAGACACCAAGTCAGGACGAAAGGTTGGTAATCGCACCGTGAGAAATCCATTGTCAAAAACGATAGAACAGATTAAGCCATCTGGAATCCGGAAGTTTTTTGACATTGTAAGTGAGATGCCACATGCAATCTCACTTGGTGTTGGTGAACCGGATTTTGATACACCATGGCATGTTCGATCAGAGGGTATCCGTTCGTTGGAAAAAGGACGGACATTTTATACATCGAATTCCGGATTGATCGAACTGCGTCAGGAAATCTGTAAATGGTATCAGAGAAAATATAACGTATTGTATGATTATAAGACCGAAGCACTGCTGACCGTCGGTGGCAGTGAGGGTATCGATGTGGCACTCCGTGCCATGCTTGATCCGGGCGATGAGGTTATTATCCCGGAGCCTTGCTATGTATCGTATGTACCTTGTGTACAGTTGATCGGTGCTGTGCCGGTTACAATCGAGTTGAAAAATGAGAACCAGTTCCGCCTGACACCGGAAGAACTGCTTGCAGCGATTACGGATAAGACGAAGATTCTGATTCTTGCATTTCCAAGCAACCCGACAGGTGCGGTTATGACGAAGGAAGATCTGGAGCCAATCGCAAAGATCTGTCAGGAGAAGGATATTTACGTGATCTCCGATGAGATTTATTCCGAACTTACATATGGCGGTCAGAAGCATTGTTCGATTTCATCCCTGCCGGGCATGAAGGAGCGGACAATCGTTATCAACGGTTTCTCCAAGGCATATGCGATGACCGGATGGAGACTTGGTTATGCGCTTGCCCCGGAGGTAATCGCACATCAGATGACGAAGATCCATCAGTTTGCAATTATGTGTGCACCAACGACCAGTCAGTACGCAGCTATCGAGGCAATCAAGAATGGCGATGCAGATATCGAGAAGATGTGCAAGTCGTATGACCAGAGACGCCGATTCCTGCTGAAGAAATTCGAGGAGATCGGACTTCCGTGCTTCGAGCCGCATGGCGCATTTTATGTGTTCCCATGCATCAAGGAGTTTGGCATCACGAGTGACGAATTCGCAACGAGACTGCTTCGTGAAGAGGAACTTGCAGTTGTGCCGGGTACGGCATTTGGTGACTGCGGCGAAGGATTCCTGCGTATCTCGTATGCATACTCAATCGAGCAGCTCAAAGAGGCGATGGGAAGATTAGAGAGATTTATTGGACGATTAAGAGAGCAAAAGACATGTTAAACATCGTATTACATGAGCCGGAAATGCCGGCAAATACAGGAAATATCGGGCGTACCTGCGTGGCAACGGGGGTACGTCTGCATCTGATCGAGCCACTTGGTTTTTTATTAAATGACAAGATGGTGAAGCGCGCGGGACTGGATTACTGGGATCGTCTGGATGTGACACGCTATGACGATTACAACGATTTTCTGGCGAAGAATCCGGGCGCGAAGGTTTATATGGCAACGACAAAATCAAAGCAGAAATACACCGATGTGAAATATGAGGATGACTGCTTTATTATGTTTGGTGCCGAGAGCAGAGGGATTCCAGAGGAGATTCTGCTTCAGAATAAGGAAACCTGTGTGCGAATTCCGATGATGCCGGGCGAACGTTCCCTGAACTTATCGAACTCGGTTGGTATCGTACTGTACGAGGCGTTAAGACAGTTGGATTTCCCGGGATTAGAGACAGAAGGACAGTTGCATCATTATCAGTGGTAGAGATTATGAGACAGGAAAAATGGCTGGATAAGCCGTATTATTCATTGGATGCATATATGAAATACACCTATGGACAGAAGGTGTACAAGATTGCGGTCGACGCAGGGCTTACCTGCCCGAACCGTGATGGTACACTTGGCGAACGTGGGTGTATTTTTTGTAGTGCCGGCGGAAGCGGCGATTTCGCAGTGCCAATCGCAGGTGGTGGCAGGCAGGATGGACAGAGCGTGGTTGGTGCTTCGGCGAATGGCCGTGTGTACGAGCATCGGTCGAAACGGGATTCGCGCGGGGCATCGACAGAGGTTTATCATAAGGAATATGAGCGCCGGGGAAGCTGCGTCGATGTGGAGCGGAAAACGCTTGATATCAAACGGCAGATTGAGCGGGGCATGGCGAAGTTCCATAAGAAGGTCGGAGAGAAGTTCGTCATTTATTTTCAGGCATACACGAACACCTATGGAGATCCGGCATACTTGGAACGCATCTGGCGGGAAGCATTAGAAGAGGAGTCGGTCGTTGGAATCAGTATTGCGACAAGACCGGATTGTCTGGGGATTCCGGGAGTATCGGTAGCTGTAAAAAAAGCGGAGATGGCTGCAGTGGAGAACCAGTCCGGAAATGCAGAGACAGTTATTTCGATACTCGGAAGATTGCAAAAGGAGTATGCCGAGAGTGGCAAATTCATCTGGATTGAACTTGGACTGCAGACGATGCATGAAGCAACAGCAGAATATATCCGCCGGGGATATCTGCTCTCTACCTATGAAACAGCGATTCAGGCACTTGCAGACAACCATATCCCATATATCACGCATGTGATCTTAGGGCTGCCGGGCGAGACGGAAGATGATATGCTTGCGACGGTGCGGTATGTGTGTGGACAGCAGGCAAAACCTTTTGGAATCAAGCTGCAGCTGCTGCATGTGCTGCGAGGCACGGATCTGTGCGGGGATTATGAGGCAGGCAGCTTTGAAGTGCTGTCACAGGATGAATATATTGAGCTTGTTATCAAATGTCTGGAAGTGATTCCGGAGGATATTGTGATTCATCGTGTCACTGGCGATGGACCGAAAAATATTTTAGTCGCGCCGCTCTGGTCGGGGAACAAACGACAGGTGTTAAACACCCTTCACCAGAAGATGAAAATCGAAAAAAGAGAACAGGGTACATGGGCAAAATAAAAAAATTTTGCCCATTTTTTCTAGTATTTATGCGGGCTCCCGCAAATGTTCCAAACTTACGCTTTACAAAATCTATCCAGCCGTGGTATAGTCAGCTCGTGGTCGAGAATCGTTGTTCTGGCGTAGTTCGGTCACAGTCGAAAAAGTAACAATCATAACGTTTTCCAATTATTTGTTTTACGAATTTCAATGGAATTACCCAACAAAGAATTTGCAGAGTTTGTGAATAACTATGCGTGTGTTAAGCTCTGCCTTTTTTAGGAATTTTATAAGCTATGTGAACGAATAATTTGGAAAACTGCATGATTGGAACCGTGTTTTTGCACAGAAAAGGAGGTGCGCAATCTGGAACATTATACTTGGTATATGGTTATTGGGTGCGGTCGTAGTGGACCTTAGAACGTATAAAATTCCGAACCGGTTTTGCCTATGTATGATTGGCTGCGGTTTCCTGCTGCAGGGGTATGCACATGGCGTGGAAGGACTTTTGGCAGGTGGACAAGGCATGCTGATTGGGTTTGCAACCCTGTATGGGCTGTTCTGGATTCGGGTATTGGGTGCCGGGGACGTAAAGTTGTTTTGCGCGATCGGCGCATTTATGGGAAAAGAAGTGTGGAATGTGCTTCTATATACCTGCATATTTGCAGGTGGACTGGCAGTTGGAAAGCTGGCGGTTATACTGGCGAAACGAAGAAAAATGCCGTTTTTGTCAGAAGCAGAACGGACGGAGGGTGTGCGGATGCACATGTCGGTACCAATTCTGCTTGGCTATATTGCGTATGTGACAGGGGGTGTGTCGATTGGCATATAAGGTGTGTCTGCTGGATTCTGATCCAGCATATCAAAGGGCGTTAATGGAATATCTGAATTTGCGGGCAACAATTCCGATCCAGCTTTATGTATTTTCGAATCCTGCGGTGTATGCCGCTTTTCGGGAGCGGGAGAAACCGGAGCTGATACTGGTTGGAGACTGCTATGCGGACTGGAAGGACGCGGAGGACTGCCCGGTTCTGGTGCTCACGATAAACCGCGAATATATCGGGCGGACGCAGTATTTTTTTCGGTACCAGAGTGTGGAACATCTGGTTGAAACGATGCTTCAGATGATTGGAGCGAATCAGCCCTGTGTGACAGAAACAGGCATGTTTTATGCCGTGTATTCCCCGCTGGGGCGATGCGGAAAAACGACGTTTGCCAAAAAACTGTGTGAGCGGATTGGGAACAGCCTATATGTGAATTGGGAAGGCATTTCGGAATGCTTAGATGAAAAAGGGATTGGAAGCTGGATGCTCTATTGCATGAAAAGCAGAAATGAGGAATGTCTGGAGTATTTGCAGGCAAATGCGGTTGCGAGTCTGCCGCCACCGGAATGTTTCCGGGATATCCGGCAGATCGAGATTGAGGATCTTCGATGGTTCCGGGAAGCGATTCAAAGACGCGGACAGTATGCGGGTGTAGTGTTTGATATTGGAGGTATGGCATTGGCAAGTTATGCAGTATTTGGCGCATTTGACCGGATCTTGATACCGACGCTTCGAGATACAGTTTCTCAGAAAAAACAGAAGGTATTCGAGCAAATGTTGCGTCAGGAATATGAAAAAACAGAGAATCTGCAATATGTCCAGTTAGAAGGACAGGATGTGGATCAGATAGCAGACATGTATGTGAGGTAATGGAATGGAACTACGATCTTTGCGGGAACGACTGAAAATGCGTGTGGCGGCAGAACTGGATCTGACAAGGGATGTGGAGGATGCAGAGATTGCGCGGATGATCGACCGGTGCATCCTCGAAGAGACAAAGGATCAATATGTCCCTTTGAAGGAAAAGGTCGGTCTGCGGGTGGAGTTGTTTAACAGCCTTCGGCGGCTGGATGTGCTGACGGAGCTTCTGGAAGATGAGACGGTAACGGAGATCATGGTCAATGGACAGTCGGATATTTTTGTAGAGCGGGATGGTGTGATCCGGCGCTATGAGAAGGGATTTTCGTCGGAGGAACGACTGGAGACAGTGATTCAGCATATTGTCGGGGATTGTAACCGGCGGATCAATGCGGCGTCTCCAATCGTAGATGCGCGGCTGATGGATGGCTCGCGTGTATGTATCGTGACAAGACCGGTGTCGCTTGGTGGACCGGTGATCACGATCCGGCGGTTTCCGAAACAACGGATTGATATGAAAGCATTGATTGCGATGGGAAGTGTAGATGCAGGCGTTGCATCGGTGCTGCGGATATTGGTGCAGGCGGGGTACAACATATTTATCTCCGGCGGTACCGGTTCCGGCAAGACGACAATGCTGAATGCACTCAGTGATTTTGTGCCAAAGGATGCGCGGATCGTGACGATTGAGGATTCGGCAGAATTACAGATCCGCGGTGTGGAAAATCTGGTTCGGCTGGAGGCACGCACGGCGAATCTGGAGGGCGAAAACGAGATCACAATTCGGGATTTGATTAAGGCGAGTCTCCGGCTCCGCCCAGATCGGATCATTGTGGGTGAGGTGCGGGACGCGGCGGCAATCGATATGCTTTCTGCAATGGGAACCGGACATGATGGGTCGCTGTCGACCGGACATGCAAATTCGGCGGAGGACATGCTGGCACGATTGGAAACGATGGTGCTGATGGGAATGGAGATTCCGCTTCCTGCCGTGCGCAGGCAGATTGCATCAGCGGTGGATATTGTCATTCATGTGAGCCGGCTGCGGGACAAAACCCGCAAGGTAGTAGAGATATGTGAGGTAAAAGGTATGGAACATGGAGAAATCAGATTAAACACATTGTTTGAGTTTCAAGAGACGGGCGTGCGAAACGGAAAGGTGCAGGGCGTGCTACGGAAGGTAAATGACCTGCTGCATCTGGAGAAGATGCAGAGTGCAGGGATGATGGAGATTTTTGAGGAGGTGGTTTGTGGATTACCGGGTGTATAGAGCGGATATCAGGTTTTGGATGATCGTGATTCTGCTAAGCTGTGCGGTTGGAGGTAGTGCAGGATATTTATTTTTTGATGCGTGGTGGGGATGTCTGTTGATTCCCATATGTATCCCCGTGGTGCAAAAACGGCTCCGTCAGGGCTGTCTGCAAAAGCAGACGCGGCAGCTGAAAACAGAATTCCGGGAAGTGATGACGCTGGTGTCAGGAAGTATCAGTGCCGGGTATTCGTTGGAAAATGCGTTTGTACAGACATACCGGACGAGCGCGGGGGAGTTCCCGTTGATGGAAGCGGAACTACAGATTTTGACGAATGGTATTGCCTGTCATAAGCGGATCGAACAGCTCCTGATGGCACTTGCAGATCGAAGCGGCGTGGATGAAATCCGGGAACTGGCAGCTATGATTGAGGCTGCAAAACGCTATGGCGGCAATATCCCGTATCTGATTCGCCGGATGGTGCGACAAATGCAGGAGTCTGAGCTGGTGGAACTGGAGATTCAGACGGTGCTGGCTGCGAAGAAATTAGAAGGACGCATTATGCTGTTTGTTCCATTTGGAATTGTGTTGTTTCTGCGTATGACAAATGCGTCTTATATGCAGGTGCTTTACACCACTGCGACCGGGAGACTTTGGATGGGCGTCTCGTTGGCGGGCATTGGTTTGTGCGCGTGGTGGATTGAAAAAATAATAAGAATCGAGGTGTAAAAAATGGAGTTATGCATAGGAATACAGGCAGCACTTGCCTGTTTGGCAATCTTATCGAGAATCCATTTCAGTAAATACAAAGATGGAGATATCAAAGGGCTGAAACATATCCGGGAGGAAGTGCAGGCATTGCGGGTGTTGACGCGGCGGGAGGCGCAGACGCTTGTTCGAACGCGTGTAAAGCAGCTGGTCTGGACAACCATTGCAATCCTGTTTGCAAGTACTTGTATCGCGGAGGGACTACTGTTTAAAAGCATGCAGCAGTCAGAAAGATTGGACACACAAGTCGTGAAACGGACAAATTATGATGGCAAAGTGAAAACGGAAGATATCCGGCTGTCGGTCGATGACAAAGAATATACATATACGATGGAAATTGAACCAAGAGAATACACGGAGGAAGAATTCTATCAGCAGGCACAACAGCGGATTACGGAGTTGGAATCGGAAATATTAGGTGACAATCCGGATCTGGAGCATGTAAGCCGTTCTCTGAATTTACCAGGGGAGGATGCAACAGGGGTATTTACCTATGCGTGGAGATCAGACAATCCCGCAGTGCTTTCCTCTTATGGAAAGGTAGACTTGGAGGAAGTGACAGAGACGGTGATCGTGCTGCTGACGGTAGAGGTATCGTATCGGACATATACGATAGAACATAGCTTTCCGGTATCTGTGGTGAAGGATATGCGTAGGAAAGATGCGATAGAACGGGTAGAAGACGCACTTTTTCAGTTGGAACAGGAGACAAGAACCGATGAGGCACTGGTTTTGCCAGAGCAGCTCGGGGAAGTAGGCATTTCGTTACAGAAACAAGAACATGGACAGGCAATGACATGGGTGATATTTGGCATTGTGCTGGCGGCGGCTTTGCCGGTCTGGCTGTATGCAAAATGGAAAGAAGAACGGAAAAAAAGAAACAATGTGCTAATGGAACAATATCCGTCTTTTGTAAATCGCCTGTGGCTGCTGCTTGGATCGGGAATGACGGTGCAGACAGGAATCCGGCAGATTCTATCAGAAATGGAAAAAGATTGGTTGTTAAGAAGAGAGCTGGAATATGCGATGCATCAGCTTGACACTGGAAGTGAGGAGAGCTGGGTGTATGAGCAGCTTGGCCGGCGGCTGGAACTGCCGGAATATTACCAACTGCTACAACACATCAGTCAGTATATTCGTATGGGAACAAAGGATCTTAGAAATCTGATGGAGCAGGAGATGCAGCAGGCGTTGGAAAAACGCCGGGAGCTTGCAAAGAAAAAAGGAGAGGAGGCATCAACAAAGCTGTTATTTCCCATGATCCTGCTGTTGGTTCTTGTTATGGTAATGATCGTATATCCGGCTTGGGCCGGATTGTAGAGGATAGAAGGGATGTGAAACGTATGGGTGCATGGAAACGGTTTATGCAGGAGGAGGACGGAATGGGAGTCGTCGAGGTTATATTGATCATCGTCGTATTGGTTGCGATGGTTCTCATTTTCAAAGAACAGATTTCTGCATTGGTCGAGACAATCTGGACAACCATTAACAGGGATGCGAAGAAAGTATATTCGTAGAAAACAAAGACAGGAGGAGAATATGAACAACAAAGGAAGAATCGTTGTATTCATCAGTATGATAACAGCTGTAATGCTTGTATTGATCACACTTGTAATACAGGTGGTGATATTGAGTGCTGCTAAATCAAAAAATGTGATTGCAACCCGCCTTTCCATGTCGGATATCAAAGCCTGCTACAACAGCTACATATTTGAGCATTATCATATTCTCCTTTTTGATAAGACTGCGGGCGGAAAGGGCGAGGCTTATCTGGAGGAATGGCTGGAACAGGCATATACGGAAAAACTTGGCGCGGAGTACACGGATGTGCGGGCATCAATCACGGATATGACAATGCTCACAGATCAGTCATATGCGCCGCTTAAAAAACAGATGCAGGAATATATGGTTTACGCGGCAGCGGAAAAAGGTGTGCAGATGGGCGTGGATCAGATGAAAGAAAAAACAGGCGGACAGGATGGAACATTGCCAGAGGAAGTGAAAGAGGATATGGAGACGGCGGAAGTGAAAACAGATGGAATGGATGTAGCTGATGTAGATGATACATCGGATGCAGGTGCGTTGGGTTCAGAAAATATGGATGCAGAAAATCCAACGATACAGCCAGAGGTGGATGATCCGCGTGATTATACAAAGAAGTTATCCAGCAGTATTATTTTGAATCTGGTGTTACCGGGGGACAAGACAGTTTCTGATGCAACCATATCGCTGGTGGATGCACCAAGTCTGCGATTGATAGGATTTTTCTCTGATTACAAAGAAGTGGATCGGGATTTTGACAGTATGGTTCCTTTGCTGGAGGGATTGACGGCGCTTGGTTCGTGGCAGGATTCATTGACGGACACGGGATTACAGCTTGCCTACATCGGTCAGGTGTTTAATTCGTACAGGGAAGAGAAAAATGATACAGCAGTGCTTGCTTATGAACAGGAGTATCTGATTGCAGGAAAGTCTTCAGACTATGAGAATTTAAAATCGGTGGCGCATCGGATGATTGGAATCCGCTATCCGATCAATTATATCGGATTGATCCGGCAACCGGATAAGATGCAGACATTGACGGAACTGGCAACAAGTATTGCGGGAGCTGCGCCATATCTGATTCCGGCTCTTAAATACTTTTTGGCGGGCTGCTGGGCATATATTGAGTCAATAGCAGATGTGAGGATTTTGTTTGATGGAAAAAAGGCTCCTTTTATGAAAAATGCGGATAATTGGATCACGGATATTGAGCATATCAGTGAAAGCTTGTCGAAGGAGACGGAGGATGCAGAAAACGGACTGGATTATCAGGCGTATCTGTCAATTTTACAGGCGATGAATATCGACGGTGCGACGGCGCGGATGCTGGATCTGATGCAGATCAATACGATGCAGGAGGAGAAGGAATTTCGGATATTGCATGCTGCAGTTGGACTGGAAGCAGACTTTGAAAGTACCTTTGGTGGACAGCGGTTTCAATATCACCAAAGCGTAGCGTATTAAAAGATGAAAGACTCTTTCGTATTGTTTTCCGGGGATTTCTCAGGACGGTTGAAACTATAAAAACCTCTCCGGGTGCTGGCCAAAGCAATAATTGAAAACTTTCTTGTCTATCCTGAGGAGTTCTCGGAAAGCAATAGGAAAGAGGTGTGTTATGGGTAAAATAAGAAATCAGGGAAGTGCATCACTGGAAGCAACGCTTGTGATGTCGGTGTTCCTGCTGGCGATGGTATCGTTGTTTTGGATGGCTCAGAGTGTGCTTGCAGAGGCACAGGTCTACGAGGCAGCGGCAGAAACAGCAGAGTATATGGCAGAAATTGCATATCTTGGGGCAGCAGATACGGCGGTTGCATATTTGCGGTTTCCAAAGTATGCAGATGAAAAAGAAACAGTGGAACGGTATGTAAAGCATGGAGTCTCTGGTGTACAGTTTCTCGGAAGTGAGATTGGCGAGGAATATATTGTGCTCCGGGTAAGTTACGCGATGGAACATCTGGGCACACGATCGTTTACAATCCGAAAACGGGCATATACAGGGGCTGCGAGGGAAGATACAGAGACGGATGCGGTACGTGCGGAGGATGCATATGTATATGTGACGGACAATCAGGCAGTGTATCACATGACACGCAGATGCAGTTATCTAACCTTGCAGATTCAGGCAAGTACGTTGGAACAGGCAAAACATAATGGATATGATATGTGTGCGTTTTGCGGGAAGGATGTGCAGGGAAGACAGGTTTATGTGACAAATGAGGGAGACCGTTACCATAGCAGTCTGACGTGCAGCGGGTTGAAACGGACGGTGTACCGGAAGAAGAAAAGCGAGGTAACCGGGCTTGCGGCATGTTCCCGTTGCGGTGCAGGAAATTAAAAGAAGAGAAACAAGGAGGGTGAAGAGATGGGAAACAAAGGAAGCTCTGTGGTAGAGATGAGTCTGATCATGCCGATTATATTTGGCATAGTGGTCATGGTAATAGTCCTGTTTTTGGATACCATTAGGGATGGTCTGGTACAACAGGAGGGATACAGTGTAATTTATACTTATCAGGAAGGGGCTGGATTGCATGAACAGCTGGAAGAAATGAAAAATGCCGAGACGCGTGATGCAGGGCAGGCTGTTATCTCGGATGGAAATTATCGGTATGAAAAAGAAGGGCATGTATGTATCACAGAAGTGGATGTATGCAGTAATCGGCTGAGAAGGTGGCAGGTGTATGGAAATATTGTTTGGGAATAAAGGAATCTATCATTATATGGATGCGAAGGTTGGAACGATGCAGGAACTCGAAGAACACGGAAGGATGTATCAGGTCCGGATGCTTGTGGAAAATGAACTGCCTTACATACTTCCTTCTTCCATGATCTGTACGGATGCGGAGGTATGGCTGTCGCACAATACGAAGGATTGCTATGGTTTACAGGCATATTTGCAGCAAAAGACAATGAATGGGACACAGTTAAAGAAAGTTTTGAATCAGATCATGCAGCAGGCGGACGCATTGGAAGCATATTTGCTCGATGCATCGGATCTGGTTATCCGCGTGGAGTATTTGTTCATGCAAAAGGAGAAAAACGAGATTCGGATGCTCTGTGTGCCAGGCTATCAAAAGCCATTGAAGGAACAGCTTACCGCATTTCTGGAATATCTGATGCCGCGGTTTTCCCATGAAGATCGTGCGGGAGAACTGTTTTTGTATGAATGTCACCGGGTGTTGACGGATGAATGGAGTGATATGACAGATTTTCTCGCATTGTTGAATGCTGGAACGGATACAGATGGAAGATGTCGGAAGCAGGGTGAGAAAACGTCCATGCAGAAACCAAACAGCAGCGAAGAAAATGAATTTGCGGAAGAAGCAGTGACGCTTGAACAAAAAGTAGCGTGTGCGGACATAGATGCAATATTTTCAAAACGCTTTTTGCTGTATGCGTTGGCAGGAGGCGCCGCGCTGGCGCTGATTATTAAATATCTGTTTTTTGATGGGACGACGGGAACTGCAATCTTTGGAATTGTCTGGCTTTTAACGCTGATTATTCTTGCAATCATGACAGCGCGCGACAAGGAAGATGGACAGGAATCTGAGTCAGCGATGCAGGAATATGGCAGGCAGGTGCAGGGAGATGAAACATTGGAGGATGCGCCTGTACAGGGATACAGCAGACAGGCGGAACAGGCTGTGCACAGCGTGGATGTTCCGATGGGACTGTCGGAAAAATCTGTACAAAATAGTCGAATTCCAGATATGAAGCTGGTACCACTGACGAATGGCGCTCTGGAATCGTTCCGTATTCCGAAGGATAAGGCGTCGTTTACCATAGGCAGGGATAAGGCGTCCGATTATCGTGTTGCCACGACACAAATCAGTCGTGTGCATGTCCGGTTGTTCTGCCGTCCGGATGGACTGTATATCGAGGATCAGAACTCTACCAATGGAACGTATATCAATACGAAGCGTATCCCGGCGATGACAGAACAGAAGCTGGAAAAGGGCGATGTGGTCGGACTGGCAAATGAGGAGTTTTTTGTTGCGTAAGAACATTGATATATTGACAAATACAACTTATTGATTGTAAAATAAGGAGATGATATGAAAATACATACATATTTATCAAGCTCTGGGAAAGATTTAATTATGGAGTATATAAATGCGTTGACAATAGAAGAACAGGTAGATGGATTGGCAGTATTGGCATATATGGAAAAAGGTGAATTTGAAAAAGTATTATCGAAACGATGGGATAAAAAAGTGTATGAGGTTTATTTCCGGAGGAAAAATTGTGTAGGAGGAAGTAATATGGCATTTGCAGAAATTAATATTCAAGAAATAATACAGGAGAAGAAAAATAATTCCGGGGAATTTTATAATACGTGGAAAAAGAGCGAGGATGAATATCGACTGATTGCAGAGATGATTGAATTGAGGAAACAAAAGGGGATATCACAGACACAGTTGGCAAGAACGATTGGGAATAGACAACAGGTGATTTCGAGGATTGAGAAAAAAGAGAATTCTCCATCATTAAAAATGTTCTGTTGTATTTTAGATTCATTGGGATATGAGTTGAAAATTGTGAAGAAAAACTGAAACAGTTATAAACAGCATTAATTCCAGTTAGTGCTGTTTTTTGTTTGCTTGGATTTTTTCCTCGCAATTATTGTATTTACCCCCTGTTTTTGGTATAGTAATAGTGTGCGTTTTTGTAGCATGCGAAAGAAAAAATGGCAGTGAATACATGAGGTGTTACGGTGAAGGTAAATGTGTATTACGGAGGCCGGGGATTGCTGGAGGATCCAACACTCTTTGTAGTGGAGAAAATCATTCAGGTTCTGCAGGAGCTTCGGGTAGAAGTCACAAGATATAATATGTATGAAGATAAGTCGGGGATTGCAACACTTCCGAATACGTTGAAGGATTGCGATGGCGTGATTCTGGCAGCGAGTCTGGAATGGTTTGGCATTGGCGGCTATATGCAGCAGTTTCTGGATATGTGCTGGCTGTATGGTGACAAGGAGAAGATCGCGTCACTCTATATGATGCCGGTTGTCGTTGCAACGGCGTATGGAGAACAGGATGCAGAGCTGTCACTGCGAAAGGCATGGGATGTGCTGGGTGGCATTTCAGAGCCGGGAATCGCGACGTATGTGGATTCGACGGATGTGCTGGAGCAGGAAAGCCAGTATTTGAATCTGATTGAGAAAAAAGCAGAGGATTTTTACCGCCTGATCAATAAGAAGACAAGGAAACTGCCGACGAGTAACACTGCGGTAAAGAACACTCTGATCAAGCAGAACAATATCAATCTGACACCACAGGAGAGTGAGCAGCTTTCCAAGTTTGTGGCAGATGATGGCTATGTGAAGAAGCAGAAAGAGGATATTGAGGAACTCGCTGCAATGTTCAAGCAGATGCTTGGAGATGAGGAAGAGGCACCAGAACCACCAAGTGTCTACGAGGACGATATTATCGAAGGATTTTATGAGAATTTCCATCCGGAGACCGGATTTGCGGCAAGCTATGTGATCATAGTACCGGATATGGGGAAGAATTTAGTGATACATGTAGGGAAAGTCTTACAGTGTGAGTATGGCGCGGATGTGGAAGCCGATGTGAAGCTGAAAGCATCAAGCACGATGCTGCGTAATATTTTGGCTGGCAAAAATAGCTTCCAGAAAGGCTTTATGTCCGGCGAGATAACGGCAAAGGGCAACTTCAAGACCCTTCGGATGCTGGATCAGATTTTCCATATATAGAGTTGGAGGCAGTTTATGTCGTACATGGCATTGTACCGGAAGTGGAGACCGGACGCGTTCGAGGAGATCAAAGGACAAGAACATATTGTGACGACGATCCGAAATCAGATCGTGCATGACCGCGTGGGACATGCGTATCTGTTCTGCGGAACCAGAGGTACCGGTAAAACAACGACGGCGAAGCTGATGGCAAAGGCAGTCAATTGTGAGCATCCGATCAACGGAAGTCCGTGTAATGAATGTGCCAGCTGCAAGGCGATTGCTGCAGGTGCGGCGATGAATGTAATCGAAGTTGATGCCGCAAGTAATAATGGTGTGGATAATATCAGACAGATCACGGATTCGGTGAATTACTCACCGTCAACTGGTAAGTATCTGGTCTATATCATCGACGAGGTGCATATGCTCCGTGACGCAGCGTACAATGCACTTTTGAAGACGTTGGAGGAACCACCTTCCTATGTAATATTTATTCTGGCGACCACGGAATCACATAAGATTCCGGCGACGATTCTGTCGCGTTGCCAGCGGTATGATTTCCACCGGATTCCGTTGGAGATAATTGCAGATCGTCTGCAGGAGCTTCTCGACCGGGAAGGAATCGCGGCGACCAGAGAAGCGGTTGAATATGTGGCGCGTGCCGCAGATGGTTCCATGCGAGACGGTTTGAGTATTCTGGAACAGTGTATCTCTTACCATCTGGGTGAGGAGCTGACATTAGATAAAGTACTCGCGGCAATTGGTGCCGTGGATGTGGAAGTTTACATTCAGTTGTTTGAATGTCTGAAAGAAAAAGATCTGGTTGGTGCATTGAAGATCATAGATGAAGCAATCTGGCAGGGCAAGGATCTGTTGCAGCTGGTCAATGAATTTACTGCATTTATCCGGAATATACTGGTGCTGTCGATCGACCCGGATATGACGATCGATGTGACAGCGGAGACAAAACAGCGCATGGTTGCACTCACAAGCGATATGACACAGGACTGGATGATGCATGCAATCTATGTTTTACAGGAAGCCGCAGCGAAGATCGCATATACGACATCCAAGCGTGTGATGCTGGAAATCGCGATCATCAAGCTTTGTAAGACGGAGATGCGTTACGATATCGAAGGAATTCAGGCACGAATCGAGTCACTGGAGCAGCAGCTTGCAGAGACGAAGGAACTGCTCAAAGAGCAGCAGGCACATCCGGTTGTGATGGCAGTTGCACCGCCGGCAACGGAAGGCGCAGGGACAGTGCAGCAGGCAGTTGCACCACAAACAGGTGATTCATCCGAGCACATCAAGCAGAATCTGCGTGACAAATATCCGCAGGCAGAATACGAGGATCTGCTTCTGATTGCGAAAGCGTGGAAGACGATTGGCAAGCGCGGACCGAGACTGGTGCAGCATTATTACAGACAGGCATCACTGGTTGCCGGAAGAGAATCTGGCGCGCTGGAACTCGTTGTAGCGGATACACCAGACAACGATCTGGCGATTTCGTATTTCGCGAATCAGGACAAGCTCGATGAACTGAGCGAGCAGCTGACCAATATGGCACAGTGCAAGGTACGTGTGACATTCCGCAAGATTGATGGCAGGGAAGAAGTACACGAACTGCAGAAGGACTGGGATTTGAGCCGGATTGTATTTGATGACATCGAAATGCATGAGTAAGCTTTTAATCTAGCGAGTCCAAATCATATAAAAAGGTAGTACGCATGGGAAACCGTGTATGAATATAAGAATAAGAAATCAGGAGGATATAAAGATGGCAAAAAGAGGTGGATATGGTGGAATGGGCATGATGCCAGGAAATATGAACAATCTGATGAAGCAGGCACAGAAGATGCAGAAGCAGATGGAAGAGACCACCAAAGCACTCGAAGAAAAAGAATATGAGGCAACTGCCGGCGGTGGTGTTGTCAAGGTAAAGATCAATGGCAAGAAGGAAGTAACAGAAGTTCATCTCGACGAGGAAGTTGTCGACAAGGACGATATCGAGATGCTCGAGGATCTGATCATGGCTGCTATGAACGAAGCCATTCGTATGCAGGATGAGGATCAGAAGAATTCCATGGGTAAGATCACCGGTGGATTAGGCGGAGGTTTGCCGTTCTAATGGATATTTATGGAGAGAAAGTAAACCGGCTGATCGGTGAACTCGGAAGACTTCCCGGCATCGGTGGAAAGACCGCACAGCGGCTGGCGTTCCATATTATCAATATGCCGGAAGAACAGGTGGAAAGCCTGTCGGCAGCAATCACAGATGCAAAGAAGAATATCCGGTACTGCAAATCCTGTTATACGATTACTGATCAGGAGCTGTGTCCGGTGTGTGCATCGCCGAAGCGGAACCATAAGCTGATCATGGTTGTCGAGACTCCACGAGATCTGGCAGCATATGAGCGTGTGGGACAGTATCAGGGCGTCTACCATGTATTAAATGGTGTGATCAACCCGGCGATGGGAATTGGAACCGGAGATATCCGGTTGAAGGAACTGATCCTGCGGTTGGAGCAGGAAGATGTAGAAGAGTTGATTATTGCAACAAATTCTAGTGTGGAGGGCGAAGCGACTGCGATGTATATATCCAAGCTGGTCAAGCCATCTGGAATCAAGGTCACAAGAATTGCAAGTGGCGTTCCGGTCGGCGGCGATCTGGAATGTATTGATGAAGTGACGTTACTTCGGGCATTGGAAGGAAGAACTTTGTTGTAGAGGAGACACATAAATTAAGGAGGTTACAGTATGAAGAGAATCGGAATGTTGACAAGTGGCGGTGACTGCCAGGCTTTAAATGCGACGATGCGTGGTGTGGCAAAGGGACTGTATAATACGTTTGAAGACGTGGAAGTATATGGTTTTTTAGAAGGCTACAAGGGATTGATTTATGGCAATTATGTAAAGATGAAGCCGTCAGATTTCTCTGGAATTCTGACAAAGGGTGGCACGATCCTTGGCAGTTCCCGTCAGCCGTTCAAGCTGATCGATGAGCCGACACCGGAAGGACTCAACAAAGTTGAGGAAATGAAGAAAAGTTACAATAAACTGAAGCTTGATGCACTGGTTGTTCTCGGTGGAAATGGTTCCCAGAAGACAGCAAACCGTCTGTCTCAGGAAGGACTGAATGTGATTGGACTTCCAAAGACAATCGACAATGATATCTGGGGCACCGATATGACATTCGGATTTCAGAGTGCGGTCGATGTTGCAACACAGGCAATCGACTGCATCCATACAACTGCATGCTCACACAACCGTGTATTTATCGTAGAAGTTATGGGACATAAGGTAGGCTGGATTACATTGCATGCGGGTATCGCATCCGGTGCAGACATCATCCTGATTCCGGAAATTCCATATGATATCGCCAAGGTATGTGAGGCACTTGACAGAAGAACCAAGCAGGGCAAGGGATTCTCGATTCTTGCTGTTGCAGAGGGTGCAATCTCGAAAGAAGTCGCAGCACTTCCAAAGAAGGAGCGTAAGGCAGCCGTAGCAGCCGCAGCTGCGAAATATCCATCTGTCGCTTATGAAGTTGCAGATAAGATCAAGGAATATTCCGGTATGGACATCCGTGTGACAGTTCCGGGACATACACAGCGAGGCGGAAGCCCGGATCCATATGATCGTGTGATTTCCAGCCTGTTTGGTGCAGAGGCAGTCGAGCTGATCAAGAATAAAGATTTCGGCAAGCTTGTTGTTATGCGTAACAATGAAGTGACAGCAATTCCGATGGAAGAGTCTGCAGGAAAGCTCAAATATGTTTCCCCGGACGATAGTATTGTTAAATATGCAAAACGTCTCGGCATTTCCTTTGGTGATGAGTAGGAGATACGGATTCGGACGCACAAAACAGGATTTCAAAGCATAAAATAAGAAAAACAGATAGACAATCAGCCAAAAACTGATTGTCTATTTATGTCATTTTATGTGAGAGGATTCCATGAAAGAAATCGATGAGATGTATGTGCATAAGTTTCGCACTCCGGAACTCATGGTTGTGGATGAGCAGGAGTTAGAGGAAGACCGGGCATATTTGCGTGCGATGTATCCGATGCGGGCAAAGCTGATACTGGTTATGGTGGAGGATGCCTGCGACCGGCTGGAATATGAAGGAAGTCCTATGTTTGCAGTTTATCCAGACAAGGTAGCGATGTTTTCAATTGCGAAGAAGATTTATGAGAAGATCTGCTATAAGGATGCGGACGAAACATTGCTTCATATGATTGAGATTATGGTCTGCCATGAATTTTATATTCGTCGGTGCAGATATCGTAAAAGGAGAAAATATTTCTAACTATGAAACGGTTTTTGATAAAGGCGTTTGTGTTCATTGCGGTTGCAGTGGGCACAGCCTTTCTGGTAAATCAATTCAATAACAGAGGCTTGGATCGTGTATCCAGCGAATTGGACGAGCCGACACTTCCATATGTCTATCTTGAATTCGAGGGTAAGGTTATTAACCGGACCTGTGGATATACGCAGACGATGTCGACGAGCCTGATGCGGGATGGGATTGTGCCACTAAACAGTAATCATGGTGTGACGGTGCTTGTGGACAATGAGGCGAAATATGGCGAGACATTTACCTATGAGCTGCGAAGTATTGCAGGTGATTCCCTTGTGGAACGTGGCGACGCGGTTTCTGGAAGTGTCGAGAACGGACGCAAGAAATATGATGTGAATTTCCGGATGGACATGCAGCAAAACCGGGAGTATGTATTTGTATTTATCATTACGGCGGCAGATGGTACGGAGGTGCGATACTATAACCGTGTGGTAAATCTGGCGGAACAGCATGCCAAGGCAATCGTGGATTTTGCAACAAACTTCCATGACACGACGTTTATTAAGGAAGTCAATGAGTCCGAGGGCAATGTTGTATTTGATAACCTGAAGACGGACAAGGCAGGAACAACGTCAAGTCTGGCACATGTCGATCTGAATGCAACCTATGAGCAGATCACTTGGGGCGGGCTGACACCTGTGGTTGTGACGGGCGTGACGCCGACGATCACGGAAATCGACAAGGAATATGCTGTGATTCACATGTCCTATGTGGTGGAATCCATGAATGACAAGAAGAGTCATTATTATCAGGTCGACGAATACTACAATGTCACCTATAACCGGAGTTCGGAGACGGTGAAGCTGCTTGCTTTCGACCGGTATCAGGAAAGCTTTTTTGACAGTGGTTACATTAGCAAGGACCGGAATAGTATCAGCATGGGCGTGACAAATGAGCCAGCAGAATATGTGACATCTGAGGACTATGGGATTTTAGCGTTTGTGCGTCTTGGACAACTCTGGATGTACAAGTACAATGACAGCTCGCTTACGAATATATTCAGCTATCCGCAGGACAGCTTCTCGGATGCCCGGACACTCAACACGAATCTGGATATCAATATTGCGGATATGGATGCGGATGGAAATATCTACTTTGTTGTGTACGGATATATGAATCGTGGCGAACATGAAGGCAAAAACGGTATGTCGCTGTATTATTATTCGGCGGAAGACATGACGACACAGGAGCTGTTCTTCGTGGAATGTGATGAGAGCTATGACATCATGAAGAAGGAGACCGGACGATTTACCTATTACAACGCGCAGACGAATAAATTCTACTATCTGCTTGATGAAACGTTGTATGAGGTATCCCTTGCTGATATGACGCAGACTGCGATTGTCGAGGGAATTCCTTCTGCCAAATACCTTGTGTCTGCGAACCGGAAGCTGGTTGCTTATCCGAATGCTGCCGAGGATGAAAATGTCACAGCAATCACGATACAGAATTTTGAGACAGGTGAAACGTATGAGAAAACCTGTGCAACTGGTGATCTGCTGCTGGCACTTGGATTTGTGGAAAATGATCTGATCTATGGCTGTGCGCATAGTGCAGACGTAATTATGACTTCCGATGGACAGGCAATCCCGCCATTGTATGAGTTGTTTATCATGAGCGATAATGGTGAACAGAAGAAAGATTACACGAAGGATGGGGTGTATATCATGAATGCATCGGTTGGGGATGATACCATTTATCTGACGCGTGCACGCAAACAGAACCAGTTCTTTGAAGAAATCGATCAGGATTATATTTCCTACAAGAAAGAGGAAAATAATAAGATGATCACGACGGATACGACATATGACAGCTATGCATGGAATATCTTAGATATTGTATTCCCATCGAATTTCTATCTGTCGGATACTGCAAGCTACCGGAAGACAAAATACGGAAGAGCAGAGGCTTACAAGGATATGCAGGTGCAGACGAAGACACGTGACGGTGCGTATTATGTGTTTGACAATGCGGGCTACATCGGCGAGTACGAAACTGCCGGAAGCGCAATCACGCGGGTGGTCGATGACGAGGCAGGACTTGTTGTGGACAGCAACGGAAATACGATCTATCGCTGTCTGGCAGCGGACAGCTATAATACAGTCGCAGATGAGATCAAAGAGACACCGAATCCGGATGCAAATCAGTCGCTGCTTACCTGTGCGTATATGTGTGCACAGTATGCGGGAGGTACACTGGAGCTTACAGATGCGATAAACTGTGGTACTTTTGAGAAGGTATTTGAGGATTACACGAATGGTGTCGGTATCAATATCTCCGGTATCAGTTTGTCGACGGCGCTGTATTTCCTGGATCGGGATATTCCGTTTGCAGCCTGCATCGATGATGGGCGGTATGTGCTTGTCATCAGCTACAATTCGACACATATTCGGTATTACGATCCGGTGCTTGGTGCAGAAGTGAAGGTGACACGGAAAGCATTTGAGAATTCACTGAGTTTACAGAGTAACACGATGTATACGTTTAGTGTACAGTAAAGAAATACACAGAGTCTGGGGGGAAAACTACCAGGCTCTTTTTGAATAACAAGCAGTTGGTACAAGATAGTACATACAGAGGTGAGTAACATGAACAGAATGCGAAAGGTATTAATTGCAGATGATGAGGTAAAAGTGGGACAGCTTGTGAAACGATTGATACAGTGGGATCGGCTTGGACTGACCTGTATTGGACTTGTGACAGACGGGCAGACGGCGTATGAAAAGATCCTGTCCGAATCGCCGGATATTGTGATCACGGATATCCGGATGCCGGTATTGACGGGACTGGAAATGATCCAGAAGGCATCCGAGCAGGGCGTGAAATGCCATTTTATAGTTGTCAGTGGATATAAATACTTTGACTATGCGCAAAAAGCGTTGAAATATGGCGTGGAAGATTATCTGCTCAAGCCAATCGATGAGGATGAGCTGAACAGGCAGCTGCAAAAGATTGTCGCGGAAGAAGAACAACGTGAGGATAAGCAGCAACAGGTAGATCAGATAGAGAAAAAACTGGAGGATAGTAAATATCTGCGCCACAAAGAATTTCTCAGACAGATACTAAGCCAGAAGCAGGAAAATATTGATGCCGCGAATACGGAGTTTGGACTTCAGCTTGAGAACAAGTGCTTCCGGGGATTAACCTTCAAGCTTGACCGGGATATTGATGTCGCAGAGAATACACAGCAGATGCAGTTTGTTCTCCGCAAGATCATGCAGAAGGCAGAGGATGCATTTTCGGCATGCACCATCGATCTGATTGCGGCCGTGCAGTCGAATCATTCCGTGCAGGTGCTGTTAAATTATTTCCAGACGGAGCAGGAGAATATCGACAACCGGATTACGGATTTTTTCAATGAGCTGAGCGATTATCTGGAGAACTTCCAGCATTACAGGATTACTGTCGGGGTGAGCAGTGAAGTCGAGAGCTTCGAGCAGATCAGTACTGCGATTGAGATGAGCAAAGAGGCGGCTGCCAGCCGGCTCTTCAAGGGAAACGGCAGACGGATCGAATATTGTCAGGAGCCGCACACTCTATTTTCGCCAAAGGACTTTCAGAATGAATATGAGGAATTCGCAAAAGCGGTTGAGACAATGCAACCGGATGCCTGTCAGTACCAGATTCACAAATGCTTCCGGCTGGCAAGCGATAAGGCACTTTTTGCAAGCGAATTTTATGCAATGGGATTGTGGCTGCTCCGCAGTACTTATGACATTCTGGAAATAGCAGATACATTTGATGTGGATGTGCAGCAGGAGGTGTTGGAGAATCTGTCGACAGTTGCGGATTTGAGAGACTATGTGATCCGTCAGGTGCAGCAATTGATCAAAGAGAGCCGTAGTGAACGGGAAAACCGCGAACGCAAGCCGGTATTGGAGGCAATCGCCTATATGAAAGAGCATTTTACAGAGAAGATCACGCTGGAGGATGTAGCCGCAACCATCGGCTTCAATACGAATTATTTCTCAGAATTGTTTAAGAAAGAAACTGGTGAGAACTTCTCGAACTACCTGCTTGGAATCCGGATGGAGAAAGCAAAGCAGATGCTCCGGGACACGAAGATTCCGGTGTATGAAATCGGCGAAAGTGTCGGGTATAAGGATGCCAAATATTTCAGTCAGCAGTTTATGAAGGTTGTCGGTGTGAAGCCGGCAGAATACCGGAAGCTGTACTATTGACAGACGCAGTGAAACGCGAGGGCACAACATGGGAAAAATAATCTGGATATGTGTGGGTGCGGTGATTGTCTGGGCAGGGACAATCCTTTTGATGCATCGGATACAAACAAAGAAAATAAAGAAACTTGAGGATGACTATCGGGAGAAACAGCGCGTGCAGCAGAAGCTGAGGGAGGAATATTCCGTCAAGGTACAGAATAAGCAGGCGAAAATTGCAGCCTTGCAAAGTCAGATCAATCCGCATTTTTTGTACAATACGCTGGAATGTATACGAAGTGAGGCGCTTTTATATGAATGTGACAGCATTGCCCGTATGGCGAAGGCGCTGGCGGCTTTTTTCCGGTATAGCATCAGCAACAAAGAAAACATTGTGACAATCCGCGATGAGCTTCGGAATATTGAGAATTATTTCCTGATCCAGAGCTACCGGTTTGAAAATAAATTCGCCCTTGAAATCAATGTGGAGGATGACCGGGAAGAAGTCGGGAATTATCTGATTCCCAAGCTTTCGCTGCAGCCGATTGTGGAAAATGCAATCTTCCATGGCTTAGAGACGAAGGCGGAAAACGGAAAGGTGACAATACGGATTTATACGACAGATCAGGAACTGGTTGTTGTCATATCGGATAACGGAACAGGAATTGACTGGGATACCCTTGTTTCTATGAGACAGGCACTGGAACAGACGGAGGAACGCCGGGAGAGCGGCGACGATGGAAGCACGCACGGAGAGACAGCGGGGATGGATGCACATGGAACAGACAGGAACGAGAAGCGTGGAAACGGAATTGCATTGAGCAATGTAAACCAGCGGATCCAGCTCGCATTTGGAAACCGCTATGGTCTCCGCCTCTACAGCACGACCGGAATCGGAACAGATGTAGAAATCTGGCTTCCTAAGAAAGTAGACAGAAACGATCTGTGATTTAGAAAAACAGGAAAGAAAAAGCAGGCATGGATTATGAGACATGAGATTATTCGGATGGAACATGTGAATATCAGCAGACCGGGCAGGCATGAGATTGAAGATTTGAACCTGATTATCTGCCGGGGGTACAGCATGGGAGTTGCAGGCGTGGAAAACAGCAAGGAGATACTGGCGGACTTTTTCGAGGGGAAAGGAACGCTCGCAAGAGGCCGGATTTACTTGGATGGACAACCATGGAAGCCGGAAGGAAAACGGGATTTTGAGGATGCCGGCATTTTTGTGATCTCCAAAGACACGGTGTACATGGATTCGCTCGATGTCAGCGAGAATCTTTTTTTGTTACGAAGAAACAGCCTGCGTAAAATCCGGTTGAATGAAAAGGCATTGCATATACAGGGACGTGCACTGCTTGAAAAATACGATCTGCCTTATGCGGCAGATGAACATAGCAGCCATCTGAAGAACGGAGACCGTATTCTGATCGGGATGGTACGCGCCATCACACAGGGGGCGCGTATTCTTGTTTTGCGGGAGATTGTGTCGTGTTTTCCGGGAGAAGAACGCCGGAAGCTGAGACAGTTTGTGAACCGGTTGAAGCAGGACGGTATTACGGTTATATCAATCGATAACCGGGCAGATTTCACGGACCCTTTCTTTGATGAAGTGATTTTGTTCCGGCATCATACCATCTACAAAAAGATCTGTCAAAGCGAAGATACATGGATGATTGACGAGATATTAAAACGCGGTCTGGAGGCGGCAGATACTACCATACCGGAAGTACGCGATGCCAGCGGGAAACCACAGCTAAAGCCGGTGGATTTTTTCGTGTGGGAGACGTTCCGGGATGGCAGCTGGCAGCCGCAGATTTCGATGCGGGCAGGGGAAATCCTTGCGGCACTCGGTACCCCCGGACAGGTGGATGGTGTCTGGTCGGACATCCTTCGTTCCAATGCCATGCAGTCGCGGTTTGAGTTAGATGGCGAGATCATCGCCTACAAAAACATACAGGAGCTTATGAAGCACCGGATTGCGCTTATGGAGTATGGAAACCATACGGAAATCTGCGAGAATCTGACCAACGAGGAAAACATTCTTCTCCCGACATATCCGCGCATATGTTCAGCATTCGGGTTTTATCAGAAGCAGCAAAAGTATATATTGGAAGATAATTTCCTGGGATTGGACAGGCGGGACATCGAGCTGCTGAACCCTGAGACAGAAGCCTGGAAAATAGGAATCTATCGTTATAAGCTGTTTCATCCGCGTGTGCTGATCCTGAAAAACATGCTGCAAAATCTAAACGTCCGGGAAGTCGCATGGCTGAAACGGGAATTGCGGGAGATCGTGGGAAGAGGAAGCAGCGTCCTTCTGCTCGAAAACGAGAGTAAAGTCTGTGTGGATGTTGCGGACCGGCTGGAGGTGATAGCTTGAAGACTGTGCGGTCATTCTATGATAAATATCATATGGAAATCGGAAATATCGTTTTGATCCTGGTTCTTGCTATCGTATTGTTCCCCAGACTTTCTGCAGACTATGTACTGCATCAGTTTGTGATTATCGTACTGTTGACGATGGGACTCTCGCTCGAGATGCTGAGCGGTGTTTTAGATTTCGCATTTATGGCGGAAATCGCAATGACGACATGCCTGGGCGGACTATGCCTGCGGGCAGGGTTTCCGGTCTGGGTGAGCTTAACGGTTATGATACTGGCACAGATGCTGTTCGGGATGGCAAAGGGGCTTCTGATTGGCAAAATCCGTGTAAACCCTATTTTGCTGACTTTTATTTTGCAGCAGATCTATCAGGGGATAGCTGCCGTGTTCGGGGATGCGATTCAGGCGCCGATCCCGAAGAATTACTATGGTTCCTACATGTTCTGGATGATTTTTTCCGGTATTGCAGTTGTAATTTATGTGTTCCTGCAGTTACTGCTTACACATACATATTATGGGAAATACGTACGGATGCTGGGAGAAAATGAAACCTCGGTCAAAAACAGCGGAATCCGTTTTGATATCTGCCGCATGATTATCTGTGGAATCAGTGGTATTGTATTTGCACAGGTGGCATTGATCTTTTTGTTCATCACCAATGGCGGCAGTGCCGGTATTGGCAGGAGATACCTGTATCCGGTAATTGCGGCAGCGTGTCTTGGCGGAATAAACTTTCTAAAAGGAAAAGGAAACCTGCGCGGCACTGTTTTGGGCAGTCTGTCCATGGTGCTTCTTCTGAATCTGTCTGCGGGGCTTTCTCTTTACAGCTATTTTTCTTATATCTGGGAAATCGCAATTCTTGTAATTGCGGTGGTTATTTTCGCAAGGGAGAGAAAGAACTGAAAATCCTCTCCCTAAATCCGAAACTTGTCCGATTGTGGGAAGGGCAGATCCTCCATATAATAAAACCATCAGATAGATACATCGAAATGATCCCACCGGAAGCCGGACGTGCTTCTGCCATTTCCCTGTATCTGACGGAAGAAAAAACAAAGAAAATGAGGAGGAAATGACTATGAAAAAACGAAAGAGATTGTTTGGTATTTTGTTGGCAGTAGTTATGACAGTAGCAATGATGACAGGATGTTCCGCAGGAAAGGGCGGCACATCCGGAAGTGGAGTAAAGGTAGGATTCCTGGCACCGACACTCCAGACGGAGTTTATGATTGGAATCGATGAGAAGCTTCACGAGGAATGTGACAATCGTGGATGGGATTATGTATCTGCAAGCTTCGATAACGATTCGGCAGCAGCCGTATCTGCAATCGAGAACATGGTAACCGGAAATTGTAATTACATCGTAGCAATGGTATCCGATACATCCTGTGACGATGCGCTGAAGGCAGCACAGGAAAAGGGTGTCAAGATTATCGAATGTGGTGTTGAGACAGCGGTACATGATCTCGTACTCAAAACTGACCAGTATTCTATCGGAACACAGATCGGTGATATGGCAGCAGACTGGCTGAACAGCCAGCTCGGCGGCGAAGGAAACATCGTAGTATATACAACCTATCAGAACCAGGATATGCAGGATCGTGGACAGGGTATCCAGGATGCAATCAAGGAGAAAGCTCCGAATGTGAACATTTTGGAAGTCGTTGATATCGGTAAGGATGTTGTAGGATCCGGAACAACAACGACAGAGACGATGCTTCAGAAATATTCGAACCTGAACGGAATCGTGTGCTATGGTGATGCGGCAGCGGTAGAATCTGTTGAGGCAGTGAAGGCAGCAGGCAAGGACAACGAAAACTTCGGCGTATTCGCCTGTGATGGTACAAATCAGGCATTGAAGGGTATCAATGACGGAACATGCATGCGCGGTACGATGTACTTCGAGCCGATCGGAAGTGTTATGGCGGAATATATCCAGCAGATGGTTGACGGCAAGACAGTTGATGAGGCAGTCGAAACTCCGATCCACGCTGTAACAAAGGCAAATATCGCAGATTACTATAAAGCAGACAAATAAAGATTGCAAAAAGAATGCCTCTGGTGAATCATCGGAGGCATTCTTAGAAAGGGGATGAACTCTGTGAAAAACATACTGAGTGTAAAAAATATCGTAAAAACATATCCCGGCGTTATCGCAATCAATGATGTATCGTTCGATGTAGAAGAAGGCGAGATCCACGCTCTGATCGGTGAAAACGGAGCAGGAAAATCAACCCTGATCAAGGTATTGTCGGGAGCGATCGTTCCGGATTCCGGAACGATTGAGCTGGAAGGCAAACAATACAACCAGATGACACCGAAGCTTGCAAAAGATTTGGGAATCGAGGTCATCTATCAGGAATTTACGCTGGTGCCGGGCATCAGCGCAGCGGAAAATGTATTTCTCGGAGACAAGACGAAGCCCGGTGCGTTCTGCGACATCAAAGATCGCGAAGCGCGTGCGAAGAAAATATTTGATGACCTTCAGGTAGATATTGATGTATCCAGACCGGTAAAGACGATGTCACCGGCGCATCAGCAGCTCGTCGAAATTGCGAAGGCAGTCAGCCGGAATGTAAAGATCCTGATTATGGATGAGCCGACCGCACCATTGACGGTCAGCGAAGTAGAGACGCTGTTTCGTATTGTGCGGGAATTAAAAGCAAAAGGTGTGACGATCATCTTCATCTCCCACCGGTTGGAGGAGCTGTTCGAGCTTGCGGACCGCGTAACGGTTATGCGGGATGGCTGCTATGTCGGAACAGAAAATATAAAAGATATCGACAGGCAGAAGCTGATCACGATGATGGCAGGACGTGAACTCAAGGAATCTTATCCATCGCGTACTAGTCAGATCGGCGAGGAAGCATTGCGGGTAGAGCATCTGACAGGAAATGGAGACCATGATATCTCGTTTACCCTGCACCGGGGAGAAATCCTTGGATTTGCCGGACTGGTCGGCGCAGGCCGTACCGAGCTGATGCGGGTAATCTATGGTGCCGATCCGATTGAAAGCGGAAAGATTTTTGTAAATGGCAAGGAAACAAATATCCGCACATGTCAACAGGCAATCCAGCATGGAATCGGATATATCCCGGAGGACCGGAAGGCGCATGGCGCATTTCTCCGGATGAGCATCAAATGGAATGTCGTTGTAAATAACCTGCGTGGCATCTCCAAAGGACCATTCGTTGATGAGAAGCTCGAAAACCGGATTGCCGAGGATTACGAGGAAAAATTCCAGATCAAGACGCCATCCCTCGAGCAGAGGGTGGAGAATCTCTCGGGCGGTAATCAGCAGAAGGTTGTAATCGCAAAGACACTTGCGGCAAACAGTGAAATCATCATCTTTGATGAACCGACGCGGGGAATCGATGTCGGTGCCAAGCAGGAGATTTACAAACTGATGAATCAGCTTGCCGGTGAAGGAAAGGCAATCATTATGGTAAGCTCGGATATGCCGGAGCTTTTGGGAATGTCTGACCGGATTATCACCATCTACGAGGGTAGGAAGACCGGAGAGCTTGCGAAATCAGAATTCGACCAGAACTATATTCTGGATCTAGCATCAGGAGGCGAGGAACATGGAAAAAACAAGTAATAAATTTATAACTTTTTATAAGAAATTTGGTATATATGTATTTTTGGCGGCAGTCGTTATTATCTTCTCGATTATTGCACCGAACTTTTTATCTGTAGCAAACCTGATTAATATTTTGCGTCAGGTATCTATTTTCGGTATCGTTGTAATCGGCGTTACGATGGTCATGATCGGCGGAGGTATGGATTTGTCGGTCGGAGGAATCATGGCGGTCGTCGGCATGGTTATGGGCTATTGTATGGTAAATGTCGGGCTGCCGATTCCGGTTGCCGTGATTATCGGCATTGCACTTGGCGTTGCATTTGGTGCCATCAACGGCGTTGTTGCCATCAAGCTGCATATCGCGCCAATCATTGTAACGCTTGCCATGATGCTTGTGCTGCAGGGCGTGGCATATCTGATCACAGGTGGCTATCCGATCACCGGTATGCCGAAAGCATTTTTGACAGTCGGACAGGGATATGTCGGACCGGTTCCGATTCCGGTTATTCTGTTTGTGATCTTCATCGTATTTGGCTGGATTGTCATGAACAAGACATACCTTGGCAGAAATATTTATGCACTTGGCGGAAACAAAGAAGCAGCCAGACTTGCAGGTATCAATGTCAATAAACTGACGGTACTCGTGTATTCTTTTGCAGGATTTGCAGCGAGCATTGCAGCAATCATCATGGTTGCCAGAACAAACGCATCGCAGCCGGGCGCAGGAAGCTCCTATGCATTTGACTGTATGACGGCAGCCTGCTTAGGTGGTGTCAGCATCGCCGGAGGTGAAGGAAAAATCAGCGGTACGGTTGTAGGTGTTATCATTCTTGGTATCCTCGATAACGGACTTGTGCTGATGGGCGTTAATTCCAACTTCCAGAGTGTTATTAAAGGACTGATCCTGCTTCTCGCAGTTGCAATCGACTGCTACCAGGGCGGACAGAAGAGAAAGAAGGCGTGAGACATGGTGACGAGAAAATTACCGTATTATGAGTTTGCAGATGGAATTTACGAGATTGATGAATTTGACTGTGTGAGTGTGTTTGTGATTGTCGGAAGCACGCGGGCGCTGGTGATAGACTGTGGAACCGGAATCGGGGATCTCAGATGGGTTATAGAGAACAAAATCACAGATAAACCATATGATGTTGTGGCGACACATAACCATGGCGACCATATTGGCGGAGCCGGATTCTTCGACTCCATCTATATTCACCCGGCGGATATGGACTGGGATAGCGGAAATACACTTCCGACTGTGGATTTCCGTAAGAGCTATGCGAAGATCATTGCAGACCGGGCGGATAAACATTACGACTATAATCTGGATGAGGATGTGCGGCCATGGCCGAAGACACCGGAGAAGCTTCCGCTTACGGATGGGCAGGTGTTTGAACTTGGAGACAGGACGGTGACGGCATATCACTGTCCGGGACATACATTTGGCGAGATGGTATTTCTGGATGACAAGACGAAGACACTGTTGCTTGGAGATGCCTGCAACTGCAACTATTATCTGGCGGTTCCGGAGCCGGGACGGGAAAAAGAACGGATCCGGGAAGCGAAGGCAGGACTTGAACGTCTGCGTTCCATGAAGGACAAATATGATTTGATGTATAATTCCCATCATGATTTCAGAGGATTCGGCAATTCCCTCTATCCGGATATTTTAGAAGATGCGATCCATGCATTTGATAGTATATTAGATGGGACAGCAACCTACATATCCGTGACAGATCCTCTGGATCCGGAACATAAGGCTAAGACGTATGTGTCTTATGGCAGATTCCGTGTCGCCTATCAGGGGGACGGAATAGAAAATGTAAAGTAATCACAATAAAGTAATCACAATTTAAAACCCTTTCCTTTTTAAATATAAAATACCCCACCGGTGCGATTTATGACCGGTGGGGTGTTTCCGTCTTACACGTTCTTATTTATATGCTCTTACACCTCTACATCCCAGAAACCATCCAGCGTAGCGAAGTAATCTTCCGGTGTCTCGGCACGGCGGATCTGCTTTATGCTGCCGTCCTCACACAGCAGAAGCTCTGCGGATTTGAGTTTGCCGTTGTAGTTATAACCCATTGCGAAGCCGTGAGCACCTGTGTCATGGATTACAAGATAATCGCCCATGTCGATCTTCGGAAGCTTGCGGTCGATCGCGAACTTATCGTTGTTCTCACACAGGGAACCGGTCACATCATAGGTGTGGTCGCAAGGTGCATTTTCCTTGCCAAGGACCGTGATGTGATGGTAAGCACCATACATAGCCGGACGCATCAGGTTTACCGCACAGGCATCCACGCCGATGTACTCCTTGTAGATATGCTTCTCGTGGATTGCCTTTGTAACAAGGTGTCCATAAGGGGCAAGCATGAAACGGCCAAGCTCTGTGAACAGGCTGATATCGCCAAGTCCGGCAGGGACAAGCACCTCATCGAATACCTTGTGTACACCTTCGCCAATCTTCAGGATATCATTGCCTTCCTTATCCGGTGTATAAGGGATACCAACACCGCCGGACAGGTTGATGTAGGAAAGCTTGATGCCGGTCTTTTCCTTCAGCTCAACAGCTACCTCGAACAGGATCTTTGCAAGGGTCGGGTAGTAGTCATTTGTGACCGTGTTACTTGCAAGGAAGGAATGCAGGCCGAACTTCTTTGCACCTGCGTCACGCAGCTCTGTATAAGCTTTGAACAACTGCTCTTTTGTCATGCCGTATTTGGCATCGCCGGGATTGTCCATGATGGTTGTGGAGATCGAGAAGGTTCCGCCCGGATTGTAACGGCAGAATACTGTCTCCGGAACACCGCATGTATCCTTCAGGAACTGTACATGTGTGTAATCGTCTAAGTTGATGTTTGCACCGAGCTTCTTTGCGAGAACGAATTCCTCAGCTGGTGTGTCGTTCGATGAGAACATGATGTCGGAACCTGTGATGCCCATTTTCTCTGACATCAGAAGCTCTGTATAAGAAGAACAGTCGGTACCGCAGCCCTCTTCCTTCAGGATCTTCAGGATGGTTGGGTTCGGAGTTGCCTTGACTGCGAAATATTCTTTATAACCTTTGTTCCATGCAAATGCCTGCTTTAATTTTCTTGCATTTTCACGGATGCCCTTCTCGTCGTAGATATGGAACGGAGTCGGGTATGTCTTTACGATCTCTTCGATCTGTGCTTTCGTTACAAATGGTGTCTTCATGATATTCCTCCTATATGTAGTAGGTGTTTCTGTTTATCAGCCTTTTTATTCACGCTCTCTATAATCTAGAAGTAAAACTGCGTTTTGTCAAGTAAAATGGCGTAAAAAACTTGATATCTAATTGAAAATAAATATCGAAGATGGTATCATAAACTATTATGTGCGGTTTTGGTACGGATGATTGCAGATACGACGCAGGAGCATACCGGAAACGACTGCGGACCGGATGCGGTCTGTTGGTGGGATAAAATAAAAAGAAAACAGGAGTGTTGGATACATGGCAGATAACGGCGAATCAGGAATGAATTACGACAATATATTTATAAGGATGCTGAGCAGAGTGGGTGATGCGATGCTGCTTTCCATTCTGTTTGTACTCTCATGCGTTCCGATTATCACGATCGGCGCAGCATTTACTTCACTTTACTATACGGCGATGAAAGGAATTTCCGGCGACGACGGATATATCTGGAAGTTCTATACACGGAGCTTCAAGCAGAACTTCAAGCAGGCAACCGGTATGTGGCTGCTCTTTTTAGTCGCATTTTTCATCCTGTCGGTAGATATCTGGTTCTGGATGACACAGTGGAAGGCAACTGGAAATGCACTCGCGAAACCGTTTTTGTTCGTGAGCGTCGTGCTTCTCACCCTGGCAGTTATGACGTTTATCTATACATTCGCCCTGCAGGCGAAGTTCGATAATTCGTGGAAGGTTCAGCTTCGGAATGCATTTTTGATGAGCATCAAGAATTTCCCGATGACACTTTTGATGCTGCTGACTTATCTTGTGATTGCGTGGTGTTTCTATTACGATATCATTATTTCAATCATCGTGTATGTGGTGATTGGATTCGGTGCGGTTGGTTATCTGTGGGCGTACATTATGCTCAGATGCTTCAAGCCATACCTGCCGGAAGAAGACCTGCATGCACATGATGAGAGCGTATTGCTGCATGAGGTTGATAAGGATTTGGACGAGGAATCCGGGGACACGGACAACGATGCGGAACAAACGGTGGATGATGCACCTGCAAATGATACAGAAACTGACGCCGACGATGAAAGTGCAGAGGAATAAAACACCAGGAAGCCGGAAGGATAGAAACGATGAAAGCAAATGCGAAAAAAGAAACTATATATGCGAATATCATCATGCTTGCGGTATTTTTCTTCGCATTTCTGGGAACGGAATACCTGTTTGATAATTGTATGATGTACGTGACAGATGCATCAGGTGTAGTGCGTGCGCAGAATCAGATGCTTGGCGTAAGCGCAATCGGGTTTCTGCTATACAACTGGATTTCCGGTTTCCTTGCGGATAAGAGTCCGTGGGTGACCGGGGGAACCGGACTGCTTGCGTTCGGCGTTGGAGCCGGATGCATGGGCTGTATTATCCTGCATGCGGGATATGTGCAGATGATGATCGCGGGTGGGGTACTGTTTTTCCTGCTGGGCGTGCTTGGGGCTGGCGTACATTACCGGATGGCGTACTCGGTTTATGATCGTGCAATGCTGGCGAGATGTGTTGGGTTTGCGTATGCAGGGGGGATTTTCCTCCAGTTTCTGAATAATAATATGATTCATGAAAATCACACCCAGGCAGTTGCGCTGTGTGCAGGGGCCGGGTATCTGCTGTTTGTGCTTTGCACTCCGGGCAGGAAGGGAAGTCTTCCGTGTCTGGAGCAGGAGGGTGGATATACCATTGCCGGACAATCACAGGAGGCTGTCGGACAGAAGGACATACAATATCCTGTTTACGTCGGGATTATGCTGATCGGAATTGTCTTTCTCCAGACGATAGTATTTACAACGCTTGACAATGCGGTTACTGCGGTGCATGCATCGGGCGATGTGGATATCGGACAATGGCCGCGCCTGCTGCTTGCGTTAAGCGGAATTGCGGCTGGCTTTCTGTATGATATACGCGGTCGGAGATGGATGCATATGATTATGTATTGCGTGACGCTTTTGTCTACAATCTGCGTGATCGTGATTGGGTTTGGCGGACCGTTCCTGCCGGGGCTGCTTGTATTTTATCTGTCTGCAGGCTTTTTCTCGGTATATTTCACAGTTGGATTTATGGATATCTCCTATCATAGTGCGAAACCGAAGCTCTGGGCCGGATTGGGCCGGGCTGTGAATAATGTATGCGCGCTGATGATCATGACATTGGCAGGTGGATTCGCTTCTGTGCGGTATGAAGTGATGATTGTTGCGGTCATTCTCTTTTTCCTGATCAGCGTGTTGGCGTTTTCGTACCAGAACATTCTGATAGGGATGGAGCTTAGAAGCATGGAAGCTGCAGCATCCGCATTGATGCCACAGACAGGCGGGACAGCGGAAGCGGAGAATAAGCAGACAGGCGGGGCAGCAAAACCGGAGGATAAGCAGACCGATCTGTCCACGACGGATAAATTCACAGCCTTCGGCGAACAATACAGCTTGACGGAACGGGAGCGGGAAGTGCTCCGGGCATTGCTTTCCTCAGGCGAAAATGTGCAGGATATTGCACATATACTCGGTATCTCACGGGCAGCAATCTATCGTCATATCTCGAATATGAATGAGAAGACCGAGACGAAGGCGCGTATGGGGCTGATTCAGTTCTATTATGGGTGGAACCCTGAAAAATAGCGTATTTTTGTGCATTTGAGACATATGTCAACTACCATAGCAGGCGAAAATCTGCTATGGTTATTTTAGTTTATGGGCATTTTCGCTGAAATGAAAACAAAAAGAAAGAGGAGGAACAAGGCTATGAACAGGAAGAAAAGACTATTACCGCTTCTGATGGCATTGTTTTTGATCGTGAGCTATCTGCCGGTGATGCGAAGCTATGCGGCAGAGTGCATTGTAAGAGGAGATAATCATACGCCATGGAACAGCGTACAGGATGGTGTGTTCACGTATGATGGCGGAACGATGACGATTACGACATCAAACGGAAGCTTGACGGGGGCAGCGGATAATGTAACGGTACCAGAGAATACTACAGTAACAGTTACTCTTTTCCCGAGAGATGGATATACTGTACAGTTAGTGGAGAATGGCAATCAAGTAACGTTGAACAATAACGTGTATACGGTAGAAACTTCCGCGAATCAGCCGGAATTGAAGTTTGAAGCTTGTTTCACAAATCCGGGTGGTGGTAACAATCCGGGTAATCCGAATCCACCGGCTGGTAACCAGCCAATCTGCCTGATCTTAGAAGGCGATGCATTCAAAGGGGCAGATGATACAGATTACTATCATTATATGAAATCGCAGGATAAAAATTTCGAAATATATGTGGACCTTGATGATACCGGAAACTCTCGGTCGCAAACCATGGATAACCTGATGAAAGAACAGAAAGTATCTTTGGCACCGGAATCTCAGTCAACATATCGTTTCGCGGATTCTGTTTCGAATGCGCGAGTTACTGTTATGTGTTCATCAGGAACATATACGATAACTACACCGGGAACCACATCAAATGGCTCTTCCGGGGAACGGTCATTTGCAGTAAAAAAAGGAGAAAGCGAATCGCACATCCAGATTGATAAGAATTCTAAGTCATTGACAGTAACCTGGGCGTATGACAGCGATTCCTTCGGTGCGGACGCATATCTGGAACATGGAAAGGCACAGATAACCGCGATTGAGGGTGTGAGTGATTTTTCAACTCTGTTCGGAGGCAATCCGGGAGATGCTAAGGGCGGAAATATTGCGGTTCCGGCGGGAAAGAAGGTAACAATTAAACTTGTTCCGGATTATGGCTATCAGGTCGCAGGATTGCAGTTGAACGGTGGCGTGACCTTGCAGCCGGATGATGCGCAGACATCGACGTTTACATTTGTTATGGGTAATAGTCCGGTTCATATGAAGGGGCTTTTCACGAAGGTATCGGATACAGTGAATTCAAACAGCAAACAGATTGAGGCTGCAAGCATTATCAATGGTGCTAATGCAGCCGCAAGCGGCAATCTGAGACTGACGGTATCGGATGCAGAGAGCTATGACACGACGGCTGCACAGGCGCTGGTATCCGGTGCGCAGTCTGCACAGGCAGTCGATCTGAAGCTGGATCAGATTGTCAGTAAGGGAAATGGTTCGAACTGGGAAAACAATATTACAGAGTTTGAGAAACCAGTCACATTGAATCTCGCACTGGATAATTACGATGCAAACTATGATTATACGGTTGTGCGTAACCATAATGGCAAGCTGACCGAGCTTTCGACAACGGTCGAGCAGGGAACGATTTCCTTCGAGACAAATCAGTTCTCAACCTATATTATTGTGAAGAAGTCGAAGGCTGCAGGCGTGGACAAGACATCGACGACACCATCCACAACTACACCATCGACGACACCGGCAGCGCCGGATACAGATGTTACGAAGCCGGCAGCCAAGGATACGGCACCGGCAAAGACAAATGACACAGCTTCGCCAAAGACCGGAGATGCGATGCCGGTTGCAGGGATGATGCTTGTTATGGCAGGAAGCCTGACCGGGTATGTCGTAATTCGAAGAAAAAGAAGATAAATCCTCCATTCTGAATGGAAAATGTGTGTGCCGCGTGCAGAGAAGAAAAATCTGTACGCGGTTTTTCTTTTTTAATTGTTATTTTTTACACTTTCCAATATAATGAAACTATGACAAAAAATGGGAGGCACACATATGCCATACAAACGATACGGGAGACGTATCCTGACGATCCTGCTGGCGGGGATTTTATTTATTACGAACTGGGGGATGAACAACGCGCAGGCGATGGCGCAGGCAGCGGACGCAAAGGATTATGCGAACGTTGTTGTGTTTGCATATTTTAAGGGCGATGCGGAAGGTGCTTCGTATTTCCAGACAAACCGTGCGAAAATCCTAGGGTTGTATGATGGCGCCAAGAACCGTTCTTTCACGAATTATCTGTCTGCTGTTTCTTATGGAAACCTTCGTGTGAAGAATTATTTCCCGCAGGATGATGGCACAACACTTTCTGCCTGTGCACTTTCGGTTACGGAAGCTTCTGTGCAGGCAGGTGGAAATATGGATACGACGATTGTGAGTGAAATTCTGGCGAACATTCCGGCACTTTCCGGGCAGGTGTTAGACTATGACGGAGATGGATACATCGACAATCTCACTGTCATTATGAAGTCGGAGAAAGAATCCCAGACATCCGGCAATTCACTCGTCGCGCATCACGCATTTTATCCGACAGATAAGAACTTACGATATGGTGGGAAGGAAGTCGGACATTATAACATGATCAATACACCACAGTTTTTAGGTGCAGGCAATACGACGATGGCTCAGGAATCCGGTGTACTCGCACATGAATTCCTGCATGGACTTGGCTTCCCGGATCTTTATACAAGTGATGGAACCTATCCGGTCGGGAACTGGGATATCATGGGCGGCGCAGATTATGGAATGTCTTATCCGCTTGCGTATATGCGGATGAAAGTGGGCGGCTGGCTTATGCTGGATACGGTTACTACATCGCAGACGCTGACACTGGACACGCAGGATAAGCAGGACGGTCATCCGGCATATATTCTGAAATCACCGCTCAATGAGCAGGAGCTTTTTGTTGTGGAATTCCGGAAGAAGGATACGGGTCTCGACAGCTATGACCGGTTTATTGGAGGATCCGGCGTGATTGTCTACCGGATCAACCCGGCAGTCGAAGGCTTAAGCAATCTGTATGGACAGACCGGTGTGTATGTGTTCCGTCCGCAACCGGGGCAGACAGGATATTCCCAGATGGCAGAGAGCGTCTATAAAGCATATCTTTCCAAAGAAGAAGGACGGACAACCATCGGCAAATCCGACCTTTCCGCAGGTCTCTCCGATGGCGCACTGACTTTCTCAGATGGAACGAATTCTGGAATCGTGATCAGTGAGGTCGGCAGTGCCAAGGGCAGTCAGATTACTTTAAAGGTGGATTTCCCGAAGGTTTCGGACTCTGCGAAATGGACGGATTGTGGATTTGCCTCTGTAGCCGGAAATAGCAAAAATGCATGGAACCAGATAGCGATGACGCTTTGCGGACAGAAACCGTACGTGCTTACGTATACGAAAGATGATGCAGCGCTTACGCTATATTCCTGTGAGCAGGACACGTGGAAAAAACTATATCAGCAGAAAATCTCCGAGAACTATGGAAATGAAATAAAGCTCTGTTCCTACAATGGATCGTTTTATTTTGCATATGCGGATGCAGCAGGGATAGAGATTGAAAAGTTGGATGCATCCTGCAGTCGCGTGACAGAGAAACAGACGATTGCTGGAGCTACGGATTTTGATATGCAGGCTGGCGCAGATGGCGTGTATCTTGTATACACGCAGAACAATACGACCGCATATGCGAGATGCTTCAAAGCCGGAAGTTTGTCCGTGACAACCAATCTCGGAAGCTATTACACGACCGCCGGGACAAATCATTTTGCAGGTCAACCAAAGCTCCTTTCGATAGGCTACTCAATGTATGCGTCTATACGGAATACAGGGACGATGGCGGTTCACACATTTTGCCTGGATGCAAATGGAAACCACAAAGAAGTGAGTGATGCAGCGACAAAAGGAAGCACGTATGGCATGGCAACGGATGGGAAAAACCTGTATGTTGCCACATGCAGCGAAGGCATACTTGTCAACCGGTATGATGGAAAAGCATGGCATTGCTCAAAAATGAAAGATGGCACAATCTCGGATGTAGTTCCGGTGTGCAGGCAGGGAACACTGTTCGTGCTCACATCGGGTGCCTATACAGGGACAACCAATCTGTACCGGTATGATGTGGCAAATGACCAATTTGCGCAGGAAGGAGTCTCACTCGATTCGTATTCTACATCGCAGACGATCTGTGCGGCGGATGGAACGTTGTATGTTTCGTATCTGCGTGGGGCAGACAAGACGTTTGTCATCAAGAAAAAGAGCGTGACAGTCACACCGGCGCCGGAACCAACCCCGGATCCGGGAACAAATCCAGACCCGGGAACAAACCCAGATCCGGGAACAAATCCAGAACCGGGAACAGGTGGCGAGACAACGACCACGACGGAGGCAGCTACGACCACGACGGAGGCACCAACGCCAACACCAACCCCGACGCCAACCCCGACCCCAACACCGGTTGTAACGCCGGATGTGACGGTGTCTTACCGCACGCACATTCAGACCTTCGGATGGGAGAACACCTGGCGGCAGAACGGCATGATGTCCGGGACTTCCGGAAAAGCGAAAAGACTGGAGGGAATCGAAATCAAAGTATCCGGTAATTCCGGTATAGGAATCCAGTACACGACGCATTGCCAGAGCTATGGCTGGCTGCCTTGGTCTGCGAACGGTGACATGAACGGCACGCAGGGGGAAGCAAAACGTCTGGAAGCAATCAAGATCCAACTGACCGGATCCGACAAGGATAAATATGATGTCTATTACCGCGTGCATGCGCAGAGCTACGGCTGGCTTGGCTGGGCGACAAATGGCGCACCGGCAGGAACCGCAGGTTATGCGAAGCGTCTGGAGGGCATTCAGATCGTGGTCGTGAAGAAGGGTGCGGGATTCAACCGGAATATGCAGGGAATCGCATCGCAGTTTGCGAATGCATTTTACGCGGCGCCGGGACAGAGCATGAATCCGCAGATCGCGGGTGCGGACAGCCCGAATGTTACATATCGTACCCATGTGCAGAGCTATGGCTGGCAGGGCTGGAAATATAACGGGGCGATGAGCGGCACATCCGGACAGGCAAAACGACTCGAAGGAATTGAGATCAAACTGACGAATGCACCGTATTCGGGTGGCGTCTGCTACACAACCCATGTGCAGAGCTACGGATGGCAGGAACCGACAAACAATCCATCTGCATGGCGCAGAAATGGAACGATGAGCGGCACATCCGGGCAGGCAAAAAGACTCGAAGCCATCTGTATTGCATTGACAGGAGATATGCAACGGCATTATGATGTATACTATCGTGTGCATGCGCAGAGCTTCGGCTGGCTTGGCTGGGCGAAAAACGGCGCACCGGCAGGAACCGCCGGCTATGCAAAACGATTGGAAGGGATAGAGATCCGGCTTGTACCGAAGGGACAGGCAGCTCCGGGCAGTACAGCAAGATCCTATATCTCTGCATATTAAATAGAAAAACAGGAGAGGAAGACATTATGAACGCAAAATGGAAACGGCTAGTGACCGCAATTTTGATGATGGCGCTGCTGCTTGGACCGATTGTATCGATGCAGACACCGGCACGGGCGGCGGACGGAGAGGACGACAATACGTTTATTGTCGGCTTCGATGCGGAGTTCCCGCCATATGGCTACAAGGACGATAACGGCGAATATGTCGGCTTCGATCTGGATCTGGCACAGGAGGTATGCGACCGGAACGGTTGGACGCTGAAGAAACAGCCGATTGAGTGGAACTCGAAGGATATGGAATTAAATTCCGGTTCGATCAGCTGTATCTGGAACGGATTCACGATGAACGGCAGAGAGGATGACTATACTTGGACAAAGCCATATGTCGATAATTCACAGGTGGTTGTCGTGCGTAAGGATTCCGGCATCACACAGCTGTCCGATCTTTCAGGGAAGGTCGTTGCCGTGCAGGCAGACAGCTCTGCGCTTGCAGCGCTCACCGGAGAGGATGCAAGCGAGGAGAATAAAACGCTGTGTGCGACATTCAAGGATCTGCAGCAGGTGGGCGATTACAATAGTGCGTTCATGAATCTGGAGTCGGGCGCGGTCAATGCGATCTGCATGGATATCGGTGTCGCAAACTACGAGATCGAATCCCGCGGGGATAAATTCATGATGCTCGAGGATCGTCTGTCTTCCGAGGAATACGGAATCGGATTTAAAAAGGGGAATACTGAGCTCCGTGATAAAGTACAGGCAACGCTGCTTGACATGCTTGCCGATGGTACATTTGAGGAGATTGCTAAGAAATGGGGACTGGAGGAGTCCGTCTGTCTGACTGCAGACGATGAGGTGCAGGAAGAGACAACCGCAGATGACAATACATTTGTTGTCGGCTTCGATGCGGAGTTCCCACCATATGGATATAAAAATGATGACGGCGAATACGTCGGCTTCGATCTGGATCTGGCTCAGGAGGTATGTGACCGGAACGGCTGGATCTTGAAGAAACAGCCAATCGAGTGGAACTCGAAGGATATGGAATTAAATTCCGGTTCGATCAGCTGTATCTGGAACGGATTTACAATGAATGGAAGAGAAGACGCCTATACATGGACGACGCCGTATGTCGATAATTCGCAGGTAGTCGTTGTGCGTAAGGATTCCGGTATCACACAGCTTACCGATCTTTCCGGGAAGGTCGTTGCCGTGCAGGCAGACAGCTCTGCACTTGCGGCACTCACCGGTGAGGATGCAAGCGAGGAGAATAAAGCGCTTGCAGAGACATTCAAGGAACTGCAGCAGGTAGGTGATTACAACAGTGCATTTATGAATCTGGAGTCGGGCGCGGTCAATGCGATCTGCATGGATATCGGTGTTGCAAACTATGAGATCGAATCCCGCGGGGATAAATTCATGATGCTCGAGGATCGTCTGTCTTCCGAGGAATACGGAATCGGATTTAAAAAGGGGAATACAGAGCTTCGTGATAAAGTACAGGCGACATTGCTTGACATGCTTGCTGATGGTACATTTGAGGAGATCGCAGAGAAATGGGGGCTGGAGGAGTCCATCTGCCTGTCGCCGGACGATCAGGTGCAGGATGGAAATGCCGCTGCGGCAACTGCGACAGATACCACATCCACAGGCAAGAAGAACACAAGCTTCTGGGATAAGTTCTGCTCGATCACAAAGCAGCTTGCAGAAGGTCTGCTCGCATCCCTGGTAATCTTCTTCCTGACACTTTTGTTCTCCCTGCCGCTCGGACTTCTGGTTGCAGCAGGCAGAATGTGTAAGATCGCGCCGATCCGCTGGCTGGTGAAGTTCTATATCTCCATCGCACGTGGTACGCCGTTGATGTTACAGCTTTTGGTTGTATTTTACGGACCATATTATCTGTTTGGCGCGACGCTTACGACAAGCTATCGTTTCCAGGCGGTTATCATTGGATTTGCCTTAAACTATGCAGCATATTTCGCAGAGATCTACCGCTCCGGTATTCAGGCTGTGCCACAGGGACAGCATGAGGCAGCGAAGATCTTAGGATACAGCAAGAGCCAGACGTTCTTCAAGATCGTGTTCCCACAGATGGCGAAGAACATCCTGCCTTCGGTCACAAACGAGGTTATCACATTGGTTAAGGATACGTCGCTTGCATTTGCAATTTCTTATACGGAGATGTTCACACTTGCCAAGCAGGTCGCTGCCGCACAGACGACAATCATGCCGCTGTTTATCGCAGGCGTGTTCTACTACATCTTTAACTTTGTCGTTGCGTTTGTGATGGAGAAGATTGAAAAGCGCATGAATTATTATCATTAGGAGGTCGCGTATGAACTTACTGGAAGTAAAAAATATTAAGAAAAGCTTCGACGATCTCGAAGTACTAAAAGATATCAGTATGTCGGTGGCAGAGAGCGAGGTTATCTCGATTCTCGGACCATCCGGCTCCGGAAAATCAACCTTCCTGCGCTGTATGACGATGCTGGAGAAGATTGACGGCGGAAGCATGGAGTACTGCGGAAAGGAAGCGGTTAATTCCGACAGCGGTGTTCCGGTTTATGCAGACAGGGCAACGCTGAAAGAGATCCAGAGCTACTACGGACTGGTGTTCCAGAATTTTAATCTGTTTCCGCATTATTCGGTTCTGAAGAATATCGCAGATGCACCGATCCATGTGCAGAAGCGTGACAAGGACGAGGTATATGCCGAGGCGAAGGAGCTGCTTCGCAAGATGAATTTAGAAGATAAGGGTGACTATTATCCATATCAGTTATCCGGCGGACAGCAGCAGCGTGTGGCGATTGCCCGTGCGCTTGCGTTAAAACCGAAGATGCTCTTCTTCGATGAGCCGACATCGGCACTCGATCCGGAGTTGACCGCCGAGATCTTAAAGGTATTAAAGGAACTCGCCGCCGAGAAGATGACAATGGTGATCGTAACCCATGAGATCGGTTTCGCCCGGAGCGTATCCGACCGCGTGATCTTCATGGATGGCGGAGTGATCGTTGAGGAAGGAAAGCCGGAGGATGTCATTGACAATCCAAAGACCGACCGCGCCAAGGCATTCCTCAAGAAAATGCAAGAGATGTAGAGAAAAATCCCCCGCAGAGCGTGTCTGCAGGGGATTTCTATTTTTGTACGCTGTGCGTCCGTTTAAGAAGATTACATCTTCTCCGGCTCGTCATACTCGACACCCTTCGTGTCGACGGTAACGGTCTTGATACGCTGGTCTTCAAGCGGGCGGTCCATGTAGTCGGTTGGAACATCTGCAATCTTATTCACGATATCCAGACCATCCACGATCTTGCCGAAAGCAGCATAGCTTCCGTCGAGATGCGGACTATTCTTGTGCATGATGAAAAACTGCGAACCGGCGGAGTTCGGCATCATGGTACGTGCCATAGAAAGAACACCCGGTTCGTGCTTCAGATCATTTGCAAATCCGTTCTGCGCGAACTCGCCGCGGATTGAATATCCAGGACCTCCGGTACCATTTCCGTCAGGGCAGCCACCCTGGATCATAAAACCATTGATGACACGATGGAAGATCAATCCATCGTAAAACCCTTTCTTAATCAGAGAGATAAAATTCTTTACTGTGTTTGGTGCGATATCCGGATACAGTTCGAACGTCATAACATCGCCGGATTCCATTGTCATTGTAACAATTGGATTACTCAAATTTATCATCCTTTCTTGTATTTTTATCTAAAAGATGATAGTATAATACCATTATTGTAAAATTACATCAAGTGTGTAATTTTTTAAAAAGTTATGTAAACTAAAATGCAAAGAAGAGGTACGAAAAGTGAGAAAAACGGTGATTCGAGTCGTGAAGGGAATCATATTGTTGGTGGCGATTGTCACACTTGCCAATATGACCTATAAACATATACGAACCTATTACGATGATTATATGGACGAATACAAGGGAACGGAGTCGACACAGGGCGAAGATGTAACTGTTACGATTCCGGAAGGCGCATCTGTCAAGGAAATCGCGCAGATCCTGAAGGACAATGGATTGATCAATTATCCGCGTGCATTTACAAAGCGTCTGCAGGACTCTGAGTACCGTGGCAAGCTGCATGGTGGTACATACACCTTGAATACTGGTATGACAACCTTGCAGATGATGGCAGCCATGAGCCCGACATTCGAGGAAGATCAGCCAGTCGATTATCTGGTTGTGCCAGAGGGCTTTACGGTAGAGATGATAGCAGCGCGGTGCGAAGATCAGGGAATCTGTTCTGCAACTGAATTTTTAAATGCATGCAAATCGGTTACGAAATCTGATTTTGCATATCTGGCAGACATACCGGCAGGTGCCAATGTCAATTATAAGGTACAGGGCTTCCTGTTCCCGGCAACTTACGATATTTATGAGTCGACGACAGCGGAATCATTAGTCGATTATATGTTGAGAACGTTCGACAACTACTATACACAGGAACTGCAGGATCGTGCGGCAGAGCTTGGATACAGTGCATTTGAACTTGTGACGAGAGCTTCCATTGTAGAACGTGAGGCAAAGGTGGATTCAGAACGTGCGACGATTGCAGGTGTTATCAACAACCGTCTGAAAGCAGAAATGCCTTTGCAGATGTGTCCGACTGTCTTATATCCATTGACCGATGGAATGTATGACAAGAGTCAGGTTCTGTACGAGGATCTGGAACTGGATTCTCCATACAACACCTATAAGAATGCCGGACTTCCGGTAGGTCCGATCTGTAATCCGGGACTGGCATGTATCCAGGCAGTATTGTATCCGGAAGAGCATAATTACCTGTATTACCATGTTGGCGACGAAGATGCAGGTACACATATCTTTACAGAAAACTATGAAGATCACATAGATACACAGATTATTGGTGGACCAAACGGCGTGACACCGGATGGAGAAGCATCCACCGAGGAATCGACAACCGAAGAATCACAATAGGAATAAATAATGTATTAGGAGGGACGTTATGAGAACTTTTAATTTTAGGGCGCGAAACATCGGCGAAGAAAAATATCTGTCATACACAATGGGCGAGGATTGTGAGTTAGATGAGGATGTTTTGGATTACTGTCAGGACAATGCGCCGGAAGAACTGATAGAGATTATCTATGAAGAAGATGACGATTATGATTATCTGACCTACCAGATTACGGGTAAGACATCTCTGGAGGAGTACATTGCGCAGGAGCATGATTGCGAGAGCGTACTGCTCATCCTGCGGAATGTCGCACAGGAGATGATTTCCTTGAAGGAGCAGGCGATTCCACTTTCGTATGTATTGCTGAATCGTGGATTTATCTACGTGGATGCTGAGAAGAAGACAGTACAGTTCCTGTGCCTGCCAATCGAAAGCAAGGGCGCACTTTCTGTAGAATTCAAGAGCTTTGTACGCCAGCTGCTTGCGAACATGAAATACGATGTGGAAGAGGATCTGAATTATGTTGGTAAGCTCCTCACGTATATCAATGGAGATAACTTCAATCTGCGTGGCTTGATCGGACTTGCAGAGGCGTTGATGGAAGAGGAAGGAATCAGCTTCGAGGAGGCTGGAGCCATTGATGCAGACGGTGTAGAAGTTGTAAGTGCAGAGGAAGAAGCACCGGCAGAAAATATCAGCGACATCATGAATAGCCTGCAGGAAGAGGATGATACACCACTTCCGGAGATCGGCGACGATGAAGAAGACGAAGAGGAAGAAGCAGAGGAACCTGTAAAGGAAGAGGAAGAACTGGAAAGTATCCTTCCAGCTGGCATGCAGGTAAAGGAAGAAGAAACACCGGTAGAGGAGAAGGTGGCAGAACCGACAGAGGCTGTCGAGGAGACACCAGCACCTGTCGAGGAAGCACCGGCACCAAAGCCAGTGATGGAAAAGCAGGAAGCACCAAAGCCGGAACCAGTAGCAGAAAAACCAGAGGTTTCCCCAGCTGCAGAGCAGATCCTGTCACAGGTGAAGCCAGAGGGGGCAACAAATGGTGGCGAGAAGCTGCAGTTAAAGACAAACAAGAAGGAATCCGATATCAACCTGATCAAGGATCGGATCAAGGAGCTGGTTGGAGAAGTTCCATCTGCAAAGCCGACAGCACAGCCAACCAAGAATATCCAGACATTGGAAGATCTGGATCATTTCTTAGACAAGCCACCTGTGGTTAAGCGGAATGTGGTAAAGGTAAACCGTGCGGCAATCATCCAGCAGACAGAGGCTGAGATGGAGGCAGCTGAGGCAGAAGCAGCAGCTGAGACAGCAGAGTCTGCTGAACCGGAAACAACCGTACAAAACGAAGAACCGACAAGCGGACAGACAGAAAACATCAAGGTGCCTGTGATCGAGGATATCTACGATGACATGAACATTGAGAAGAAAAAGGACGATGAAAAGGACAAGAAGCCAAAGAGTACATCTATTTTGAATAAATCTGTAACAGAGCTTGTAAAAGATGCCGTTGGTGCTGTGAGTGCAGCGACTGCAGCAACCAATTCGCCGAAAGCATTGCCATATCTGATCCGTGTAAGTACAGAAGAGCGTATCATGCTGAACAAGGCGATCTTCAAGATCGGAAAGGCAACCAGAGGCGTGGACTATACCGTTGGCGGAAATGGAGCGATCAGCCGTCAGCATGCATTTATCATTCAAAAAGATGGGGTATGTTATATCAAAGATAACAAGTCTACGAATCATACATATGTGAATGGAAAGCGTGTAGAGGATGGGGTAGAAGAAATTCTGACACATGATTCTCTCGTAAGACTTGCAGATGAAGAGTTTACATTTAAGATTCGCTAATTAGGATGATTATATCATGAGGAGGTAGCAAATGAAGGGGTTAGAGTTGAATGTAACAAAACAAAACGGAATGACATTGGTGGAGTATCAGCTTGGAGTAGCAGATGTCTATGACGACAGAGTGTCAGACAAGGTTGCACAGCTCGGAAATATTATTCCGTTCCAGTACAAGGACGAGGATGGAAAGAGAAGTATTGTCTCTTATGTGCATCATGACACTTCTCTGGAAGTGATGCTGCGTCAGACATTGAAGAAGGCAGATGTACTTGCAATCCTGAAGGGACTGTTGTGTGCATTTGAGATTGGTGCAGCAGGTGTGCAGATCTGTTATCTGGTACGCGATCTGAATTATATCTATGTAGATCCTGAGAGCAAGGCAGTAAAGTGCATTATGGTTCCTGTAAAGCAGGATCCGTTGGGACAGTCTGATATCCCGGATTTCTTCCGAAATATTGTGTCACATATGCGCTTTGATGAAGCAGACAAGGATGATTATGTAGCAAGAATCCTGACCTTGATCAATACGGATCATTATTCCAATATGAAATTAAAGGGACTTGTAGATGCGGAGATGGAGAAACTTGGTCTCTTCTATACAAGAGACGAGGGACTTAAGAAGGAAGCAGATACAACCCCAGCTCCGGAAGTACAGAACCAGAATGTAAAAGTAAATCGTGTCGGCGTGATGAACAACATGCGTCCACAGGGTATGCCAGCGATGGGACAGCCAATGGGACAGCCGGTGCCACCGATGGGTGGACAGCCAATGATGGGACAGCCAGTACCACCGATGGGCGGACAGCCAATGATGGGACAGCCGGTACCACCGATGGGCAGACAGCCAATGGGGCAGCCGGTACCACCGATGGGCGGACAGCCAATGGGACAGCCGGTACCACCGATGGGCGGACAGCCAATGGGACAGCCGGTACCACCGATGGGCGGACAGCCAATGGGGCAGCCAGTACCACCGATGGGGCAGATGCCGAAGCCGGAAATGCCAAAACCACAGGCACCAGCACCGGAGACACCAAAGCCAGAGATGCCGAAGCCGGAAATGCCAAAGCCACAGGCACCAGCACCGGAGGCACCAAAGCCAGAGATGCCGAAACCGGAAATGCCAAAGCCACAGGCACCGGTACCGGAGGCACCAAAGCCAGAGATGCCGAAACCAGAAATGCCAAAGCCACAGGCACCAGCACCGGAGGTACCAAAGCCAGAGATGCCGAAACCGGAAATGCCAAAGCCACAGATGCCACCAATGGGACAGCGTCCAGCGATGGGCGGACAGCCGATGATGGGGCAGCCAGTACCACCGATGGGTGGACAGCGTCCTCCGATGGGACAACCAATGATGGGGCAGCCGATGATGGGACAGATGCCAAGACCACAGGCGCCACAGATGCAGAACGGCAACCTGATGGGACAACTTGGCGGTGCACGCCCGATTCCACACTTTGTGCGTAAATCAACTGGTGAGATCATCAATATTACAAAACCAGAATTTATCATCGGTAAGTCAAAGACGAAAGCCGATTATGCAATAGAGAACAACAGCGCAATCAGCCGGGAGCATTGTATTGTAATCCAGCGCGATGGCGTGAACTATATTAAGGATAACAATTCTACAAACCATACCTATGTAAACGGGGTAGAGTTGCAGCCGGGTAAGGAAGTGCTTCTGAAGCATAAGACAGAAGTTCGATTGGGAGATGAGGAATTCACATTCCTTCTGAGAAAAGGAGAGTAATATGGAGTACATTGCAACATATCACACCGATGTAGGTACAAGAAAAGAAACGAATCAGGACTCTCTTGCAATCAAGGTTGTGAACACAAAAGAGGGAAATGTTGCATTTGCAATCGTGTGTGATGGCATGGGAGGACTCGCAAAAGGCGAGGTTGCCAGCAAAGAGGTAATCGAAGCATTTTGTACATGGTTTGATGACACGCTGGTGGATGAAATCCAAAATGGAACATTCACAGAGCAGAATCTTGTATCACAGTGGGATGATATTATCCAGATTCAGAATCGCCGGCTGGGCGCATATGGAGAGGAAAATCATTTGCAGCTTGGTACGACGGTATCTGCAATCCTGTTGTACAAGGATCAGTATTATATTGTGCATGTGGGCGACAGCCGCGTGTATGAGCTTACAAAGACAGCGAAGCAACTGACAAACGACCAGACATTTATCGCAAGAGAACTGGCAGCGGGACGTATGACACCGGAACAGGCAAAAATCGATCCGAGACGAAGCGTACTGTTGCAGTGTGTCGGCGCATCGCCGGTTGTTGAGCCGGAATTTACAAAGGGAACTGCAACAAGAAATGCAGTTTATATGCTCTGCTCAGACGGATTCCGTCATGTGATCACACCGGAGGAAATCATCGAGAAGATCGGACCGGGTGAGGCGACGGACGAGGAAAAGATGAAATATGGAGCAATATATCTGACAGAGTTAGTAAAGAACCGTGGGGAACGTGATAATATCACAGTAGCAATGGTTCGCACGATTTGATTTAGAGAGGGTTTGCCATGACGAAGGAAGGAACCGTACTAGACGGAAAATATGAAATTTTGGCAGAAGTTGGTCGAGGTGGTATGTCCATCGTGTACCTTGCCCGTGATAAGCGTTTGAACAAGCAGTGGGCGGTCAAGGAGATCAAGAATGATGGAAAGAAATCCGCAAAGACGTTGCTTAAGGGATTGGAGCGAGAAGCGAATATTCTGAAGAACGTAGATCATCCGGTGTTGCCGCGAATCGTAGATATCATCAATCAGGATGGAACAATCTACGTTGTTATGGATTATATCGAGGGTGATACGATTCAGGATCGATTGAAGAAGGAAGGCGCGCAGCCACAGGAGTTAGTTGTAGAGTGGGGCTTGCAACTTGCAAGTGCATTGAATTACCTGCACAACATGAATCCACCGGTTATCTACCGGGATATGAAACCTTCGAATGTCATGATCAAGCCGGAGGGCGGCGTAAAGCTGATCGACTTCGGTACAGCAAAAGAGTACGAGATAGAGAACAATGCAGATACAACCGCACTTGGTACGAGAGGCTATGCAGCACCGGAACAGTTCGGTGATTCCAAGGGACGTGGTATCTACAATACAGATGCAAGAACAGATATCTATAATCTGGGCGCAACCCTGTACCATATCGTAACAGGAAAGAACCCATGTGAGCCACCGTATGAGATCAAGCCGATCCGCGAGTGGAATCCGATGTTGTCCTCTGGATTGGAGAAGATCATCTTAAAATGTACACAGGCAGATCCGAACGACCGTTATCAGAACTGTACGGAGCTGATGTATGCATTGGAGCATTACGATGAGCTTGACGACAGCTACCGGAAGAAGAACAAGAAGAAGCTCGGGCTTTTTGCAGCAACCGTGGCATTGGCAGTTGTATCCGGTATCACAGCCGGAATCGGATATTCCGGGATGCAGCGGATCAAGCTGAACAACTACAACCAGTATATCGAAAATGGTATGAACTACTGCCGGGAAGAGAATTACGAAGCCGGAACGGCAGAATTCAAGAAAGCAATCGAACTGGACGGCTCGGAGGAAAAAGCTTACGAACAGTACATACAGGCATACATTGATGCTACGAACAAGGCGGAGGAAGCCGGAACGGAATCTACGCTGAATCTGGATGATGCGTTGACGTTGGTTTCCAATCGAATCAGCAGTAAACATGGTGGTGTTGAGAAAAACAGCGCAGTGCTTTACAAGCTGGCACTTACTTATTTTGAGGAAGAGCGTTCTTACAGTCAGGCAGCCAAATATTTCGGCATGATTGACGAGAAGGACGAGGAATATGGAAAGCTTGCAGGCTTTTACAAATCCATTTCCGAGCTGCGATCTGACAGTACGTCGGATGCATCAGAGCTGATGCAGGCGGTAAATGATTTCGCAACCTACAACGAGAACAACTTTACGAACCAGGAAGCAACGAAGTTCGTAAACTATCGTATTATCGGCGAGATTTACAGTACAAACGTCAGCAAGGATGCGGAGACAAGCATCGCAGAACAGGCAAGTACGGTGATGGAACAGGCGGTTGCAGATCTGGACGAGTACACAGGCAATGATCTGGACGAAGAAGCAGTTATGGATATGAATTATCGTTACGACGATAACCTGATCATGATCTATGAGCAGCTTGCCAAGGAAAATGCAGATAATGAAACAGTTGCCAATGGATATTATTCGATGGCAATCAGTTATTGTGAAGACTATATTGGAATCCTGAAGATGAAGGTAGACAGCGATCCGGGCATTTCGCTGGGTGGTTCCTCTGTCAACGCGTATAACCAGTCTTATTACAATAAGATGATGACGGAAGCACGTTGTTATGACGCACAGGGCAAGACAGATGATGCACTCAAGATATACGAAGCCGCAGAAAAGGTATTCGGTACAAAGAACGAGTGGAGCGACAACGTATATGCAGAGCATCTGGATTATCTGTATCGTCTGTGTGAGGCACAGGAGCAGGATCCGAAGCTTTGGACGACGAAGATTCCAGATCTGACAAAGAAGCTGATTCAGGTATTTGATGATGGTGGTAACGTGCTTGGCATCGACAGCAACAAAACATGGTACAAACGAAAAGATACGTTGCAGATGTTGAAGGACGGTAGCTATGATATCAGCGAAGAAGAAGCGACGCAGGCACCGGATGCAAATTCCGATGATTCGCAGTCAGCAGAGATGGGAGAGTGATCAGCATGCAAAACGTATATGAGATATGTTTCTATGGCGGCTTGGTACTGGCGATTCTCCTTCTGATTGCGGCGATCGTGTTATTCATTGTATTGAAGATACCGAAGGTAATTGGAGAATTGACCGGAAGTGCTGCGAAAAAGGCAATGAAAGAAATGCAGGATGGTACAGCGAGTCCGGGCAGCGTAGCGAAGAAAGAACAGGAAAAATACTACAACATGGGAAGTGGAAAGATCACTGCGAAAGAAGCGGTTTCTACGCGGGAGGATCGTAAGGCTAATGGTAACGATTCCACCGAACTGTTGGAGAAATCAAAGAAGAAAGAAAAGAAGTTTGAAGAGACCGACATCCTTCGTCCGGGCATCAATGATTATGATACACCGGATGATGGCGAGACAGAAGTACTCGGTTCAGGTGCGGATGATGAGGCAACAGATGTGCTTCGTGATACATCGGCAGGAGATGACGGAGCAACGGATGTACTTCGAAACGACGAAGGAGATGACGGAGCAACGGATGTACTTCGAAATGACGAAGGCGATGACGGGGCAACGGATGTACTTCGGAATGACGAAGGAGATGACGGAGCAACCGATGTACTTCGGGGAGACGATGCAGACGATGAGGATGCAACCGACGTTCTGCGGATGGACGATGATGACAGTGATGCAACCGATGTATTGCGTGCCGACGATGACGACAGTGATGCAACCGATGTATTACGTGCAGATGATGACGAGGAAGGTACAAGCGTGCTGACAACCGGAACATTAGCGAAGAAGGTAAAAGTAATTTACAATATAGTAGTTGTTCATTCAGATGAAAGTATAGAGTCGGGTAGGTGAAAAAAAGGATGAAAAGAAAAGAAACAAAATCAAACAATTCAAAACACCCGGTAAAGAAGCTCATAGCATTATGGGTTGTCTTTGCTCTGCTGATTGTACCATTTGCAAACCATGTCGGTGATAAGAATGGCGCGAAAGCAGAAGGGGGAAGTGCAACTAGAGGTGTAAAGGTTGTCACAGATTCGTCCGTAGGTGTTACCGTGGATGTCCCAGAGATGAGAATCAGTATAGATCCAGACACAGGAAATATTGCGACGGGAACCTCAGAAAAAACAGTATATCTGTTAAAGGGTGTACAGAGTGTAACGAAATTAAAATTGCCAGAACTTAAAAGCAATGATACAGATTTGGCTTTGTTGGGAGTTACTACTGCTTTTGGTGTAGATGCTGAAATCCCTTCAGAAATTACATCTTCATTGCGCCCGTTGACAAATAATGGTGAGACAGACTTACAGGATGATGCCGTTAAAGAGAGTCGTAAGATTGGAATCTATGCAAGAGCGAAAGATACGGAATCTTGGAAATTGCAATATGTAGTGAATGTTGTATGTTTGGATACGGTATTTACAGGTATTGCGGGACTGTATAGTGATAGTGCGTACAAAAAAGATGCGCTGACAGCGGATCAATATGTAAATGAAGCATATATAGGAGTATGGGTAGATCCCGTTGATATACCACCTAACACAAGCTTAAAATATTATGTAAAAACAGACAATCCTGCAACGTCAGAGGAATTAGGAAATGCTTCAAGTTATAATCGGAATTCTGGAGGGGTTACAATTTCTGCAGATGCAGAGAATAACGGAAAACAAGTTTATGCATACGCGGCATTGATTGATAATGCATCATCACAAGTGTTGGAGTACATCGAACTTGGCTCGGTTCATATAAGTAATGATGCACAGGCACCAACGATCTCAAAGGTTACAGAAGAGCAGTCAGAAGATGGGAATGCATACGCTGCATTTGATGCAGGACATACAGATGACAACGGCGTATATTATGGAAACAAAGATTATTATCGTTTCACTGTAAAGGTAGAGGATGTAGCAGCAGAAAATCAAAATGCATCTGGAGTAAAAAATGTTACTGCATATTTGAATGGCGATACTTCAAAGCCATTTTCAGCCAGCAAGAATGCGACAACGGGTAATTATGAGATCGCAATTCAGAAAACAGATTTAGGAGAAGGCGATAACACAATTACAGTGACAGCCGAAGATAATAAGGGAAATAAGTCAGAAACATTCACATATCCGGTAAAACTTCATCAGGTTACGGACTCTACAGAGATTAAGAGTGTTAAATTCTTAGGTGAGGATGGAGATCTTCTTATAAGTGATGCAATCATCCGTGAGCCAAAGACGATTGAAATTACACTGGAATCTACCAAAAATGTAGGCAAGGTAGAGGTAAAAAGTGGAGATGATGTTTCTTTTGCAGATGTAGCTCCAGTTACAAATGCAGAGAGTGTGAAACGTGTATATTCTGTTACAGCGAAGATTCAGATCCCAACAGATGCAAATATTGCATCTACAAACTTTTCTGGATTGAAGATTGCTGTATATGAAAAAGACACAAATACAATACTTTCAGATAATAAATCTATAAAAGATATCATGTACGATGCAACTGCTCCAGAAGTAAAAAATCCGGTTATCCAGAAGAAAAAGAATGGAAGCAGTACATGGGAAGATGTAGCCGATGGCAGTTTAGAAACAGCGATTGTTACAGAACTGGATACAGAGTATAGATATATGGTAGAAGTAACCGATGATTTGAGCGGTGTCGCGAAAGTAAGCTCAGACAAAGGAGACTTCACATTTGAATCGGGTAATAAGTATGTATTCAATATTCCATCGGGTGAGCTAAATGTGACTCTTCCATATTCGGTCGCAGTTTCAGCAATAGATAACGCGGGCAATCCATCAACGACTTTGACACTTCGTGGAGTTACAAAGATTGATGATACCCTGCGCGTAGATAAATGCGTGATTACGGATGCATCTGGAAACGATGTAACAAGCGATGTTCTGGCAGGAAAGAATACAAATGAAAAATATCAGCTGGAAGTGACTGCAAGCTCTGCTTACGTTGTGAAGAAATTTGAACTGATTGCAGGCGGTACGAATGACCAGGTAAAGGATGTTGCTGACTCTGATAATGACAAAAATCTAGACAGTCATCGTTACAGCACAACGGTGAAATTTGAATTGCCTGCTAAGACGAATATAAATGCACAGCTGGATAGTATGTATCTGAATGTGATAGATGGAAATGCACAGAAGATTCGTTACCCACAGGATGCATCTAAAACGCTTGGTACAATTTTATATGACCGTACCAATCCAACTGTATCGGTGAATGTGGCAAACGACAGCACATGGTATAAGGAATATACAATCAACTATACGATTACTTCTGGTGATAATGGCGTGGAATCACCACTTGCAAATGCCGGTTATTCTCTGGCAGGAAGCAAGGCAAATGTAACAGACAAGGAAATCGCATTGAATGGAACACAGACTTCTGTGAATGGAAAGATTGCGATTCCAGAGTCAGCAGGAATTACAGGTACATCTCTTGTGTTTAATGCACAGGATGCAAGTGAGAACCTGCTTCCAAACAATCTGTATAAGATCAAGGTCGATAAGACAAATCCTAAGGCGGAATTGACAGTCAATGGAAAGACAAACATTACACAGCCATTGGATGGCGAGGTACTGATCAAGACAACGGTATCGGATAACCTGACAATCAATCAGGCGACGATCACAGTGAAGGGACCAGACATCGATGTGACAACAAATCTGAGTGGAGCAAAGGAACTGGTAAATGTCAGCCAGGAAAACAGCTTCACATTGAATAACCTGATCGGCAAGAAAGCCGCAGATGGTGACTACACCGTGACAGTCAATGTGTCAGACAAGGCAGGAAACATTGATTCCAAGACGATGAAGTTCCGCGTGGATAATACAATCCCGGTTGTCACAGCAAAGATTTCCGCTGGTACAACTGCTGGCAAGCAGCCGGGCAAGAACTTCGATGGAACCATTTGCGATTACTTCTATCGTTCCAATGTAACGGTAGAGCTTACTTATGAGGATGAGAATATCTCAGCTTCCGGCGTAAGAGTAACAGATAATAACAACGTGGTAAATGTAACATGGCAGCGAATCGGTACATCTAACAAGTACCGGGCAAGCTATGTTTCAACCGGTATTGGTGCACGTGTAATCAAGATCAATGCACAGGATGATGCAGGCAACAATGCTGCTGAAAAGCAGGTTGTATTTATCAAGGATACAGAGGCACCGAATATTGCTGCAGTGATCAATGGAGGTATGGTTTACTCTGAGAATATGGGCGTTGTTGATCTGACTTCCGATGCAACGGTTGCTTTCTCTGTAAGCGACGCAAACGAAGACGTACATGATTTCAATTACCAGCTGATTAAGACAGTACCGGATCAGCTTCCGGTAACCGCGGATGTATTGAAGACAGATAACCGGGTATTTGGCTATACAGATGAGGCTGATTATCAGGTAAAGGTATATTCTGTGGACAAGGCAGGAAACCGAAGTGCAGAAAGAAATGTACAGTTCCGTGTTGATAAGACAGCACCAGAACTGCAGATTACAGGAACTGCTTCCGGTTCGACACTGAACGCAGGAACAACCCTGACATTTAGTATGACAGAGGCATTCTGGTGGGATGCATCTGGTACGATCACGATCACAAGAAAAGCAAACGACAGTGTGGCAGAAGCCGCTTACAAGACCATCGACTTCAAGCCAACTGCACGTGTGACAACGATGACAGAGACACTTAGTGAGACAGGTGAGTATCAGGTAACATTTACCGGTAAAGACCGTGCTGGACATACCGCAGAGGCAACCAGCTATACGGTAAGAATTGATACAGGCAAGCCAATCATTACGCTGAGTGGCGTGTCAAATAACGACAAGACAACAAAGCAGGTAGAGTTCCAGGCACAGATCGAGGAGGACTTCTATCTGACAAAGTCTGTAACGATTCAGGCAACAAGAACATATCTTGATCCAACATCTTATAAGGAAAAAACAGAGGATCTGCAGATTACCGGATATAATCCGACAGCAGCAACGACGCTGATCCGAAACACATTTACAGAGGATGGTATTTATAAGATTCAGATAAACTGTAAGGATGCCGCAGGTAATGAGGATACACAGGAGGTTTCCTTCACGATTGATAAGACAAAACCAGTGATTGATCCAAAGGTCATGAGCGCATATGAAGGAACTCTGACATCCTTTGCATGGGATTACGATCTGAACGACATTATCTATGACCTGACTGTCTGCGATGCACATATGTACTTGAATGGTAGCGAGTATGACGGAACATCCGAAGTCGAGGACGGCGCATATGAGATGAAGATTACAGCCGAAGATGAACTTGGAAATGCAACTGAGAAAACAGTAAACTTCAATCTGGATACAAAGGCACCAACCTTTATTGTAACGGGTGTAGAAGATGGAGAGATCAAGAACGAGCAGTACGACATCAACGTATCCCTTCAGTTGGATGAGGATACTCTGGATGAGGTAACGCTCAATGGTTCTCCAGTTGAGATCAAGGACAATGCTGCAGCGATTACAGTTACGGAAAAGGGCGACTATAAGCTTACAATGAAGGCACATGATGATGCCGGAAATGAAGCAGAACAGACGATCAGCTTTACATATGGAGAGAAGAGTCATGTACTTCTGTATGTATTGATTGGTGTTGGCGTTCTTGCAGTGCTTGGCGGTGGAATTGCAATTATTCTGGCAGCAAAGAAGAAAAAGAATAATTAACCGGAGATAAAACCAGGTTACACAGGCAGGAGCATGGAAACATGCTCCTGTTTTGCTTGCAAACTACCGCTGGGCATATTATAATCAGAAAAGCGAAAACGGTAACAGGGAAAATTGGTAGGAGGTTGGCGCATGGTAGACGTTGCGATGCTGACAAAGCAAGGGGGAAGAGATCACAACGAGGATTACATACGGAAAGCAACATACGAAGAACAGCTCTGCCTGATCTTGTGTGATGGACTTGGCGGGCATGCCTGCGGGGAAATAGCATCGGAGCTGGTCGCAGAAAGCATAGCAAAGGGATTTGAAAAACAGGGCTACTATGCCGGATTTTTCAAGGATGCATTGGAACAGGCACAAAAAGAATTACTGGAAGAACAGGTGCGGCGGGATCTGTGCAACTCCATGAAGACAACGGCAGTTGTGCTTGTAATCACACCGGACCTGATACAGTGGGCGCATATCGGGGACAGCCGGTTGTATCGGATTTACGAGAATGGAACAAAATATCAGAGAACGCGTGACCATAGCTTAGTACAGATTCTATGCGATACCGGAGAGATCAGGGAATCCGAGATCCGTACGCACGAGGATCGGAACAAGCTGCTGCGTGCGATGGGCGCACAGTGGGGGACGAAAACGTATGATATAAGTGCGGTTGTGGAGCGCGGAGAGACACAGGCGTTTGTGTTGATGACGGATGGTTTCTGGGAGTATGTCTATGAGGAAGAGATGCTTGCCACATACAAGGAAGCGTCCTCTGCACAGGCTTGGTTAGATGCAATGGGAAAATACGTGCTGAAGCGGGCAGACATGACAAAGACGGATAATTATTCTGCAATCGTTGTCCGCGTGGAGGAATAAAGAAGATGTTTCGGGCAGTTGTATTTGATATGGATGGTGTCATTACGGACACGGAAAAATTATACAGGAGATTTCAGTTAGAGGAAGGCAAGAAGCTGGGAATCCCGGATGATGTGATGGTCGTTGCCTGCGAGCGTATCGCGGGTGGCACGAAGTACACAAACAAGAAGAGCTTTGAAGATGTCGTCGGTATGGGAATTGATTATTTTGATTTTCGGGAAGCGGTCGTGAACAAGCTGGACGCGCATATCCGGGCACACGGCGTGGAACTAAAGCCGGGCGTCGCAGATACATTAAAATATCTGAAAGAAAAAGGTGTTAAGGTTGGACTTGCAACTTCTACGGTGCGTGAACGTGCCACGGGATATCTGAAGGCGCATCATATTGACCGGTATTTTGATGAGCTGGTGTTCGGAGATACGGTTGCACATGGTAAGCCTGCACCGGATATTTACCTGAAAGCGTGTGAGATGCTGGATGTAAGACCGGAGGAGGCAATCGCCGTGGAGGATTCCATCAACGGAATCGTATCGGCGGGGCGTGCCGGCATGTATCCGGTTATGGTGATCGATCTGATCGAGCCGAACGACACCACGAAACAATACGCTAAGAAAGTATATGAATTCGGACGCATCGACCGTCTGAAGGAGTTAATATAGTGTCGAACAAGACCACTATGTAGATGGAAGATGTATGTAGATATGATTCTAAAACAGACCGTTGAAGCACGCTGGCACTTAACGAACGTAGTGAGTTTAGTACCATTGCGTGCTGAACCGAGCGAGAGCGTGTCTGTGTAGAATCATATCTACATACATCTTTGGAATAAAATATATCTTGTTCGATACGAGAATAATATGGAGGATAGAGAGATGAGTAACATGAATTTGCTGGTTGTTATTTTGAAACATGAGGATCTGGTAAGCGAGATCTGCAAGGAACTGGTAGAAGAAGGGATTCATGGAGGTACGATCGTTGATGGTACCGGTATGGCGAGTGTTGTCGAGAAGATGGATGACCTTCCGATCTTTGGAATGCTTCGTTCCATCCTTGCGGATGATGACGATCATGAAGTGGTAAAGATGATGTTCTTTGTCGTAGATGATGAAGAAATGAAGAAGGCACGCAAGACGATCAACGATGTGATCGGACTGGACAAGCCGAACACCGGAATTATGTTTGCACTTCCGGTATCATTTGTGGAAGGCTTGGGTGCGTAATCATGGATTTGAATATATTAACGTATTTGGGAATCATGCTGCTGGCAGCATTGATTGCGGGTAAGATTGTCAAACAGATGCGACTCCCGAACGTAACCGGATACCTGGTGATTGGACTTTTAATCGGTCCAAACTGTCTGAAGCTTCTGAGTGAAGAACTGATTGATCATATGGATTTGGTGACAGAGCTGGCGCTCGGATGCATTGCTTTTTCGATTGGTGCGGAGTTTAAAACAACCTTTTTGAAGAAAGTAGGGAAAGCCCCGCTCGTGATAGGAATTACAGAAGGTGTGGGAGCAGTACTTGTTGTAGATACAATTCTGCTTATGCTCGGATATAATGTCAGCTTTGCACTGGCGCTTGGCGCGATTGCATCTGCGACGGCGGCAGCATCTACGATGATGATCGTGAAGCAGTATAAAACAAAAGGCCCTGTGACAAGCACCCTGCTTCCGGTCGTGGCACTTGATGATGCGGTGGCATTGATTGCATATGGACTTTCGATGGCAGTAGCCAATGTGATCAGCTCAAGCGGAAGTGCACCGGTAAGCAAGCTTCTGATTGCCCCTTGTGTCGAGATATTCGGCGGTTTGTTATTCGGCGCGGTGCTTGGCGTGATCATGACGCTGCTTGTAAAAGTTTATACCGGACGTGGAAACCGGCTTGCAATCACAATCATGATGATCTGCCTGTGCGTGGGCGTTTCTGATATGGTAGGATTTTCGTCATTGCTTGCATGCATGATGCTTAGTACGATCTTTGCGAATATTTCAAAGCAGAGCGACAAGATCTATGAGCCGCTGGACCGGATCACGCCACCGATTTACATGATGTTCTTCATCTTGTCCGGAGCATCGCTGGATGTCACGGTCATTGTATCTGTCGGAGTTGTTGGAGCGGTCTATGTCGTAGGTCGTATCATTGGTAAAGCGCTGGGGGCAGCGTTCGGGGCGAAGATCTCGAAGGCACCGAAGGTTGTCCAGAAATGGCTGGGCCTGACTCTGGTGCCACAGGAGGGTGTTGCCATCGGACTTGCAACCTCTGCCGGAAAATCTCTGCCGCAGTATGCCGCACAGATCCAGACAATCGTGTTGTGTGGTGTCGTAATCTATGAGCTGATCGGACCGGTCATCACGAAGCTTGCCTTGAAGAAGGCGGGGGAACTCGTGGAGGAACCAAAGAAAAAAAACAGTGCGAAAGCGTAAATAAGTGAAATAGAAAGTAATAAACGCAACTCATTTTTCATATATATAACCAAAGCAAGTGGGTACGGCGGTCTGCCACACCGGACGAATGGGAGTCTATATGGAAAAACGGGTTGCGTTTTGTGTTTTAAAGGCACTGGTTGCAGCGTACATTGTGACCGGGCTTTTGCTTTTAATTCTGGCATTTGCATTGTATAAGCTGGGATTGAGTGAGAATGTTGTAGAACTGGGTGTTGTGTTTATCTATCTGCTGTCGAGTGCCATCGGCGGATTCTTCATCGGTAAATGCATGGAAGTAAAGCGGTTGTTGTGGGGCGTGTTGCTCGGATTGTTCTATGCGGTGCTCCTGCTTGTGTTATCTTTGATCGTGCGTGGAAATGCACAGGGAATCATACAATCCGGGTTGCTTAATACATTGATCTGCCTCTGTGGAGGGGCAATCGGTGCATTTCTGTCATAAAACATGGCAGAAATGCGTATTTACAAGTAGAATGTAAAAAAATAATGATGACAAATGACAGGACATGTGATAAAATATCCATTAATAATGCTAGTAGGAGGCGATAAAGATGAAGAGAATCAAAACTTTAACAGAAAAGACAATGAAGAGCACTGTAGTTAAGGGTGGTTGCGGCGAATGCCAGACATCTTGCCAGTCAGCATGTAAGACAAGCTGTACAGTTGGTAACCAGAGCTGCGAGAACAACTAATTACAGATAAAGAAAGTGTAATACATACACTTCGCACAAGAAAAGGGGATATCCTGCGATGTCCCCTTTCCTTAATGAATAAGAGAAATAGGAGTGACTAAGAAAGTGGTACACCAGTACAAGAACAATGGGTATAATATCGTGCTTGATGTGTGCAGCGGCTCCGTACATGTAGTGGATGACCTTGTATATGATATGATTGCGATGTACAAGGATAAGAAATTCGAAGAGATTGAACAGGCAATTTTAGAGAAGTATGGAGATACCTATAGTAAGGAAGATATCAAGGATGCGTATTCCGACATTTCCGAGTTAGAAGAAAAGGAACTGTTATTCACGGAAGATGTGTTCAAGGATGTCATTATCGATTTTAAGAAGAGAAAGACCGTAGTCAAGGCGCTTTGCTTACATATTGCACATGATTGTAACCTTGCCTGCAAGTATTGTTTCGCAGATGAGGGAGAATATCATGGTCAGAAACGGGAACTTATGAGTCTGGAAGTTGGCAAGCAGGCGATTGACTTTTTGATAGAGAATTCCGGAAACCGTGTAAATCTTGAAGTTGATTTCTTCGGCGGTGAGCCGTTGATGAACTTTGATGTGGTGAAGGAAATCGTAGCATATGGACGAAGCAAGGAGAAGGCGGCAAATAAGAACTTCCGTTTCACCCTGACGACAAATGGTATGCTGTTAAATGATGAAGTCATTGATTTCTGCAACAGAGAGATTTCAAACGTTGTATTGAGTCTCGACGGCAGAAAAGAGATTAATGACATGATGCGGCCAACCAGAAATGGAAAGGGAAGCTATGACATTATTGTGCCGAAGTTCCAGAAGTTCGTGGAGAAGCGCGGCGATAAGAGCTATTATGTGCGCGGTACATTTACGAGAAACAATCTGGACTTTACGAAGGATTTTGAATTGATGACCGAGCTTGGATTCAAGGAGATTTCCATTGAGCCGGTTGTCACACCAGATGAGAATGATTATGCGATCCGCGAGGAAGATTTACCAACGATTTTCGAGCAGTATGACAAGCTGGCAGTTGATCTGATCCGCCGGCAGAAGGAAGGAAAACCAGTGACATTCTTCCATTACAAGCTCGACTTAAATGGTGGTCCGTGTGTGTACAAGCGTCTGTCTGGATGTGGTTCCGGTACGGAGTATCTGGCAGTGACACCAACTGGAGATCTGTATCCGTGTCATCAGTTTGTTGGACACGATGAGTTCAAACTGGGTGATGTATTCCATGGTGTAGAACGAAACGATATCGTGGAAGAATTCAAGCTTTGCAATGTCTATGCCAAGGACAAATGCAAGGATTGCTTCGCAAGATTTTATTGCAGTGGCGGCTGTGCAGCGAATTCGTATCAGTTCCATGGCAATATATTAGACGCATACGATGTGGGTTGTGAATTGCAGCGGAAACGTGTCGAATGTGCCATTATGATGAAAGCAGCTCTGGCGGATGACGAAGAAGACGAAGCGGCAGAGTAAAATAAATGAAGGAGAGACAAAAAGATGAAGAAAACAAAAAGAAAAGCAGTCATCAATCTGATTATTTTCTTCCTGCTTCTGGCTGGCGGTATCTATATGGCAATCGCTGGTGTAGGACAGAATGAATCCGGTAAAACTGCGAATGTTCCGTTGGGACTGGATCTGCAGGGCGGTTTGTCCGTAACCTATGAGATTCAGGATGAGAAGCCGACAAGCGACGAGATTAAAGCAACTGTGGATAAGCTGCAGCGAAGAGTCGATGCGTACAGTTCAGAAGGTGAAGTGTATCAGGAAGGAAATGACCGTATCACGGTTGAGATTCCGTTAAACACAGAGAAGGTAGATGCGCATGACGTATTGGATGAACTCGGTCAGCCGGGACAGCTTCTGTTCCTTGATTCCGAGAACTATACAATCTGGCAGCAGAATCAGAACAATGGTACGAACGATGCATACGAAGCAGTTCTGACAGGTTCTGATATCAAGAACGCACAGGCAGGTGTGGACGACAGTGGTACAGTGAAGGATTATGTTGTACAGCTTCAGTTTACAGATGAAGGTGCGCAGAAGTTTGCAACTGCAACTGCAGCCAATATTGGAAAGCCAATCTATATCATCTATGATGGAGCCGTTGCAAGTGCTCCAACTGTACAGAGTGCAATCACAGATGGTAATGCAGTTATCAATAAGATTTCCAGCTATGATGAGGCAGAAAGCCTTGCATCAACAATTAAGATTGGTGCGCTGCCTCTGGAGTTGAAGCAGATTCAGTATAATATCGTTGGTGCAAAGCTTGGTCAGAAAGCAGTATCAACAAGCTTGATCGCCGGTGCGATCGGTTTTGGCTTGGTATGTATCCTGATGATTGTACTGTATCGTTTCCCAGGATTTATTGCCAGCTTAGCACTGACAGGTTATGTTGTATTGATGCTTTTGATTCTGAGCATCCGACACATCACACTGACACTTCCTGGTATTGCAGGTATTATCCTGTCAATCGGTATGGCAGTGGATGCGAATGTCATCATTTTCACACGTATCCGTGAGGAGATCTCTGCAGGCAGCGGTGTGCGTGCGGCAGTGAAGGCAGGTTTCTCCAAAGCGCTTTCCGCGATTTTGGATGGTAATATTACAACTTTGATTGCAACCGTTGTTTTGATGATCCTTGGCTCTGGTAGTATCAAGGGATTCGCGGTTACATTGATGCTTGGTATTGTCCTTTCTATGTTTACCGCATTGTTTGTGACAAAGATGCTTTTGAATTCGTTCTTAGAGCTTGGCGTACAGAATCCAAAGATGTATGGTAAGGCAAAGGAGCCAAAGATTCACGGATATGTAAAGAACTTCAAGATTTGTGGTGTTGCTTCTTTGATCGTGATCATTGCAGGACTTGCGTTCCTCGGTGTAAACCATTCAAGAATTGGCAAGTCATTAAATTACAGTCTGGAGTTTACCGGTGGTACATCAACAACTGCTACTTTTGCAGAGGACGATGTATATACACTGGAGCGTGCAGAGTCTGAGGTTGCACCAGTGATAGCAGAAACAGCGGGTATTGATGCTGGAACGATTCAGATTCAGACAGTAGAAGGAAACAATCAGGTTATCTTCAAGACATCCGAGCTTACAGAAGAGCAGAGTGCAAAGATTGACGACCTGTTGAAATCACAGTTTAAGGCAACAGAAGTGGACAACCAGAGTATCAGTTCTACCATCAGTGGTGAGATGAAGAAAGATGCGATCGTAGCGATTGCAGTCTCTTCTGTATTGATGCTTCTGTACATTGCGTTCCGGTTCTCTGACGTGAAGTTTGGTGTCAGTGCGGTGCTTGCTCTTGTACATGATGTATTGGTTGTATTTGCGGCATACTCCATCGGAACACTGTCCGTTGGTAATACATTTATTGCGTGTATGCTGACAATCGTAGGTTACTCGATCAACGCGACAATCATTATCTTCGACCGTATTCGTGAGAATATGCGGACACAGGATAGTAAAGAAAGTCTGGAAGAGCTTGTCAACAAGAGTATCGGACAGACATTTACAAGAACAATTTATACATCCCTGACAACCTTTATCATGGTATTTGTATTGTTCGTGATGGGCGTAACTTCTCTGAAAGAATTTACATTCACATTGATGCTTGGTATCGTGTGTGGTGCTTATTCATCTGTATGTATCACCGGACCACTCTGGTATACAATGAAGAAGAAATTCTCCAAGAAAAATGCATAAGTAAAATAAGGTGGGGCTGTTTCGGCAGCCCCATTTTTAAGTGAAGAAGAGAGGAACACAGATATGTCGGAGTACAAAAAAGAAGAATGGCGGGTGAAACAGCCAGCCGCAGATATCCGCGCACTGGCAGAGCAGTTCTCGATCAGCCCGATATTGGCGCATATCATCGTGAACCGGGAGATCACGGAGCCAGATGCGGTTGCGTGTTATCTGAGTGACGATCTTGCATACACTCATGATCCAGCGTTAATGAAGGACATGGACAAGGGCTGCCAGATTATGAAAGAAAAGATTCGGGCAGGAAAGAAAATCCGTATTATCTCCGATTACGATGTAGATGGCATCACATCGAATTATATTCTGTATCAAGGGCTGCAAAAGGCAGGGGCAGATGTCTCTTATGATATCCCACACCGGATCATGGATGGGTATGGGATGAATGTACGGCTGGTGGAAGCGGCATACGCCGATGGCGTGGATACGATTATCACCTGTGACAATGGAATTGCGGCGGAGACCGCAGTCACCCGGGCGAAAGAACTTGGAATGACGGTGATCGTTACGGATCATCATGAGGTGCCGTGCGAGGTGACGGAAAACGGAGAAAAAAATTATCTGTATGTGAACGCGGATGCCGTGGTCGATCCGCACCGCCCGGATTGCGCATATCCCTACAAGGACTTATGCGGCGCTGGTGTGGCGTACAAATTCATCCGGCATTTATACCGGGTGATGGAGCTTCCGTGGGAAGGCGAAGATGCCTATATGGATATCTTAGCGCTTGGTACGGTGTGTGATATCATGCCGCTCACAGATGAGAACCGGATCTTTGTCAAGCGTGGACTGCGGAGACTTACGAACAGTACGAATCTTGGAATCAATGCGTTGAAGAAAGCGTTAGGTCTTGATGGAAAGCCAATCGAGGTGCATCATTTGAGCTTCCGGATTGGTCCGAGTCTGAACTCGACTGGACGACTGGAAAGTGCGAAAGAGGGCGTGGAGCTGCTGCTGACCGATGATCCGGCGCGGGCGGAAAGCCTGGCACAGGATATGGCGAAGCTCAACGAACTGCGGAAGGAGATGACCGACCGCGGTGTGCGGGCGGCAACGGACTGGGTGCGAAAGGATATTCGCATGATTCCGACCGAAGATGGTGTGAAAGAAAAGAAAATCGGGGATGATAAGGTTATCGTCCTGTATATGCCGGGGATTCATGAGAGCATCGCGGGTCTGATCGCGAGCAAGCTGAAGGAAGCATTTTACCGTCCGACGCTTGTTTTTACCGATGCGGAAAATGGACATGGACTGAAAGGCTCCGGGCGTTCGATTGAGACGTATAATATGTTTGATAAGCTCTGTGAACATAAAGAGTTGTTTGTGAAGGTTGGCGGACACCCGATGGCGGCGGGCTTTACGATTACGCGCGAAGCACTCGAACCGTTACGCGAAGCGTTAAACCGGGATTGCAATCTGACAGACGCGGATCTCGTCGAGAAGCTGTATGTGGATGAATCCTGTGCCATCAAGCAGCTGACATTGCCCCTCTATGAGGAGCTTGCAAAGCTGGAACCATACGGAACTGCCAATGTAAGACCATTGTTCGGTATCGTGAAAATGGGTATTCGATCGATCAAAATGGTTGGAAATGAAGGGCAATACGCACGTTGCACGTTTGTCGATGGCAATGGCACGCGCATAAACGGCATGGTATTTCGTGGAAAAGAGCTATTGGATAACATAAAAGTGTGGTTTGGAGACAAAGAATGTGATAAAATATTGAAGGGTTTACAAAACCATGCACTGATTGATATTCTGTATCATATGAAGAAGAACGAATTCAATGGAACTGTTTCGATTCAGATGGAGCCGGTATCAATCCGGAAAAGCGTATATTATGAAACATCAAAATAGAGCATACGTGAAGGTAGGAGGAGCGCAAATGAAGAGTGTAAAGGATTATATCATCAGTATTCCGGATTTCCCAAGTAAGGGGATTATATTCCGAGATGTGACAAGTGTACTGGAAAGCCCGGAAGGGTATGCACTGGCAATTGATGAGCTGAACAAGCTGTTAGATGGAGTGGACTATGATCTGATCGCAGGTACAGAGTCGAGAGGATTTATCTTTGGCGCACCACTTGCCTATATGAACAAGAAGGGATTTATCCCGGTTCGTAAGAAAGGAAAGCTGCCACGTGAGACAGTCGAGATGAGCTACGATCTGGAGTACGGTTCTGCAACGATCGAGATCCATAAGGATGCGATCAAGCCGGGCGACAAGGTTGTACTGGTCGATGATCTGATCGCGACAGGCGGTACGATTCAGGCAGCAGCCAAGCTCGTCGAAGAGCTGGGCGGTGAGGTAGTAAAGATGATCTTCTTGATCGAGCTGACCGATCTTGGAGGAAGAAAATTGCTGGAGGGCTACGATGTAGCATCTGTTGTACAGTACGAAGGTGAGTGATTTTTATGGCGGATACAACCTATAAGATACCACATGATACACTGAAAAAAGAAATCAGTAAACCGGAGGATTTTACGCCGCCGGAGGAATTGTATAAAAAATTGATTGCTACCATTCGCGCGTATCGTCCGACGACGGATCTGTCGGAGATCGAGAAGGCGTATAAGATTGCAAGCAAAGCGCACGAAGGTCAGAAACGAAAGTCCGGGGAACCATATATTATTCACCCGCTTTGCGTGGCAATCATTCTGGCAGAACTGGAACTTGATAAAGAGACGATCGTAGCAGGAATCCTGCATGATGTTGTAGAGGATACGGTTATGACGCGGGAGGAGATTGCAAAGGAGTTCTCCGAAGAGGTAGCACTGCTTGTCGATGGCGTTACGAAGCTGACACAGCTCGATCTGTCACAGGATAAGATCGAGGTTCAGGCAGAGAACCTGCGTAAGATGTTCCTTGCGATGGCGAAGGATATCCGTGTCATCCTGATCAAGCTTGCCGACCGTCTGCACAATCTGCGTACAATGCAGTACCAGTCACCGGCAAAGCAGATCGAAAAGTCGCGTGAGACGATGGATATTTACGCACCGCTCGCACACCGTCTTGGTATTTCCAAGATCAAGGTCGAACTCGATGACCTCTCCATGCAGTATCTCTATCCAGAGGTATACAAGAACTTAAAGGAAGAGATCACTACACGACTGAATGCGAGCGAGGATTTCATCGTACAGATGGTAGAACAGGTTAAGCAGTATATGAAGGAAGCTGGCATCGAGGCAGAGGTAGACGGACGTGTCAAGCATCTGTTCTCCATCTATAAGAAAATGATCACGCAGAACAAGACGCTCGACCAGATTTACGATATTCATGCAATTCGTATCAAGGTCGATACGGTACGGGATTGTTATGCGGCACTCGGAATTATTCATGAGAAATACAAGCCAATTCCGGGACGTTTCAAAGATTATATCGCAATGCCGAAAGAGAACATGTACCAGTCTCTCCACACGACATTGATTGGACCGGGCGGTCGTCCGTTCGAGATTCAGATTCGAACCTACGAGATGCACCGTACCGCGGAATATGGTATTGCTGCACATTGGAAATACAAAGAAGGCGGCAGTGGCAAGAACGATAACGAAGAGCAGAAGTTAAGCTGGCTCAGACAGATTCTGGAATGGCAGACCGATACGACAGATAACAAGGAATTCATGAACGCCATCAAGACAGATTTGGATCTGTTTTCAGATCAGGTGTATGTATTTACACCAGCGGGCGATGTCAAGAATCTTCCGGCTGGTTCTACACCAATTGATTTTGCCTACAGCATTCATACGGCGGTCGGAAACAAGCTGATTGGTGCGCGTGTCAATGGACGGCAGGTGCCGATTGAGACAGAGCTTCATAATGGTGATCGTGTTGAGATTATCACATCGCAGAACTCCAAAGGTCCAAGTATGGACTGGCTGTCTGTGGTAAAGAGTTCACAGGCAAAGACGAAGATTAACCAGTGGTTCCGGCAGGAGAACAAGACAGATAATATCCAGCGTGGTAAAGATGCGATGGCGGCATACTGTAAGACAAAGGGTATCGTGTTATCGAACCTTTTGCAGCCGGAACTGCAGGAAAAGGTAATGAAGAAATACAACTTCCTGACATGGGATGCCGTGCTTGCATCAATCGGACATGGCGGACTGAAGGAAGGACAGGTTGTCAACCGTCTGCAGGAAGAATACAAAAAAGAAGAAGCGAAGAAGATCACAGAGGAACAGATTGTTGACAAGATCAACACACCGGGCAGAGGCGAAAGTCACAAGCATGCCAAGGGTGGTATTGTGGTCAAAGGTATGGACGATGTTGCAGTGCGTTTTTCACGCTGCTGTGCTCCAGTACCGGGTGATGAGATCGTCGGTTACATCACGCGTGGACGTGGAGTATCCATTCATCGTACCGATTGCGTAAATGTTCTCTGCATGGATGAATTTGACCGGAAACGTCTGATTGAGGCGGAATGGTCTGAAGATCTGCTGCAGAATCAGAAGATGTATATGACGGAGATTAACATTTACGCGAACGATAGTAAGGGTTTGGTGTTCTCGCTGTCGAAGATCTTCAATGAGGAGAACATCAACCTGACAGGTATGAATGTCCGTGTCAATAAGCAGGGCAAGGCGACGGTTTCCGTGAAGTTTGAGATTCGCTCGAAGGAGCAGCTCAACAAGCTGATCGCGAAGATCCGGAACGTAGAGGGAATCATCGATATCGAGCGGACTACGGGTTGATTGTATGAATTAACGTATTGGTGGAAGAGTTGAACACAACTGCGCAATTCCATGCAGACGCGCTCTCGCTCGGTTCAGCACGCAGTGGTACTAAATTCGCGACAAAGAGCAGTCGCTCATTAAGTGCCAGCGTGCTTCAACGGTCTGCATATGAATTGGTAGATTGTGTCCAACTCTATCTACGAATTGGAAAATGATACAATCACAGTGGCGTCTGACCTTGAAAGGAGTTTTATGGGAAAGATTGAGATAACAAAGAAAGTGCTCGGTATCTGTGCGACGAATTGTTATACAATGGGAGATACAGATACACGGGAAGCGGTGATTATTGACCCCGGAGATAGAGCAGATATTTTGATAAAGGACTGGAAAGACCGAAACTGGCATCCGCAGGCGGTGCTCTTGACGCATGGACATTTCGACCATATCGGGGCGCTGGCTGGCGTGAAGAAGGAGTACCCGGATATTAAGGTGTATGCGGCAGCAGAGGAGAAGGAAGTCATGGAGAGTCCGGCTCTGAATCTGTCATCGTCATTTGGCGCAGCATTTACGGCGCAGGCGGATATCTATTTGGAAGATGACGCCGAGATCGAGGTACTTGGACGGAAATGTAAGTGCCTGTTAGTACCGGGACATACGAAGGGCGGCATGTGCTATTATTTCCCGGAGGAGCATGTTGTCTTTACCGGGGATACGCTGTTTTGCTACAGTGTCGGAAGAACGGACTTCCCGACGGGCGATGCGAAGGCTCTGGAAGATGCCATTCGTGAGAAATTATTTGTGCTTCCAGATGAGACACTCGTGCTTCCGGGACATGATGCACAGACAATGATTGGAAAGGAAAAGACGGGCAATCCGTATTTCTAAGATGATACTGCTAGACCAGAATAACCAATTATATAACAACGACCTGCGGGCAATGATCATGGCGTTTTATCCGGGCGTGAAGATCGTCGAGGACGCGGGCTTGTCCGACGATTTTGATCTGCGGCTCCTGATCCGGTATGAGGAAGCTTTTACGATTCTCACTGTGTGCAAGCATGGACATGAGTGCGACAAGCCGGATGATCTGCAGGAGGTGCCAGAGCTTCCGGCGTATAAGGATAAGCTGTTGATATCCACCTGTGGACTGCGGGCGAAGATTCTTGTTGATTACCGGAATAAGCCAGAATTCCGAAATGTGTTGAAAATGGCGTCTTACCGGCTGCTTGGACAGTTTGCAGACCGGAGACTTCCGTGGGGCGACCTGACGGGAGTACGTCCGACGAAGATCGCGATGACGAGGCTTCTGGAGTATCTGGCGGAACAGACAGATGAAGCTGGCATGAACGGACATGATGCCGAGGAGCATGCAGATCGGACACATGAAAAACAGCAGGAAATACACGATAGAATCGTACAATATTACCGCGATATCTACGACACAAGCGTGCAGAAAGCAGAGCTTGCAACGACAGTGGCAGAAAACGAACATCGTCTGGTGAAAGGAATTGATCTCGATAACGATTATTGCCTGTATGTCGGGATTCCGTTTTGTCCAAGCCGTTGTCTGTATTGCTCGTTCACTTCGTATCCGATTGGGATTTACGCGGAGAAAGCAAAGACGTATATTGACACGCTGTGTAAGGAGTTAGCCTATGTGGCAGAACAATATAAGCATAAACGGTTAGTCGCAATCTACATTGGCGGCGGAACGCCGACGTCGATCTCGCATGAGCTGCTTGCAGTGCTATTGAAGCAGATTCAGACCGTATTCCGGTTACAGGAACCGGAGGTTGCCGGTGGGCTTGTGGAGTTTACCGTGGAGGCAGGACGCCCGGACAGTATCACACCGGAGAAGCTTGCGGTGATGAAGGAGTATGGCGTGACGCGGATCAGCATCAATCCACAGACGATGAATGACGAGACACTGCGGACGATCGGCCGTGCACACAATGCGGCTCAGGTGAAGGAAGCATTTGCGATGGCAAGGCAGGCGGGCTTTGATAACATCAACATGGATCTGATTGCGGGACTTCCGGGAGAAGACTTACACGCGATGAAACATACGTTAGAAGAAATCCGGGCATTGGCACCGGAGAGCCTGACGGTACATTCCCTGGCAATCAAGCGTGCAGCGAATCTGAACCAGCAGATGGATGATTACAAATCCACAATCCATCATGACATGGATGCGATGCATACGGCGGCACAGGAGACGGCGCAGGCACTTGGCATGGAACCGTATTATCTGTACCGGCAGAAAAATATCGGCGGCAATCTGGAGAATGTCGGATATGCGAAGCCGGGCTGCGAATGCTTATATAATATTTTGATTATGGAAGAGATGACAGATATCATTGCGGCGGGCGCAGGCGCGTCGACGAAGCTTGTCTATCATGCGGAAAATCGTGTGGAGCGGGTAGAAAACTGCAAATCTGTCGATGATTATATCAACCGTTTTGATGAAATGCTTGACCGAAAGCGCAAAGCGTTTTAAAATCGAACGAGAATGAATACAAGCGGGAGGAAAAAGATGGCAATGAAGAAGAAGCCGGTAACCGGCATGAAAGATATATTACCAAAGGAGATGGCAATCCGTGATTACTGTATCGCATTGATCAAGGATACCTATAAGACATTTGGATTTAATTCGATGGAGACACCTTGTGTCGAGCATATCGAGAACCTGAACAGCAAGCAGGGCGGCGAGAATGAGAAGCTCATTTTCAAGATTTTGAAACGTGGTGAGAAGCTGAAGATCGACGAGGCAAAGGAAGAGCTTGACTTAGTTGACGGCGGACTCCGTTACGATTTGACGGTACCGCTTTGTAGATATTATTCGAACAATGCGAATGAACTGCCGAGCCCGTTTAAGGCGTTGCAGATGGGAAATGTATGGAGAGCCGACCGCCCGCAGCGAGGACGTTACAGACAGTTCATGCAATGCGATATTGATATCTTAGGTGAGCCGACAATCTTGGCAGAGATCGAGCTGATCTTGGCGACAACGACATTGCTTGGCAAGCTGGATTTCAAGAACTTCACGATCCGTATCAATGACCGTCGTATCTTAAAGGCGATGGCTGCTTACAGCGGATTTGCGGAAGCAGATTATGATACCGTATTTATCATCTTGGATAAGATGGATAAGATTGGTTTGGATGGCGTCAAGGAAGAGCTTCTGAAGGAAGGCTATGCCGAGGATGCGGTGACAAAATATCTCGAACTGTTCGAGAAGGTAACAGCCGATATCAGTGGTGTACAGTATCTGAAGGAGACTCTTGGCGCGTTCTTACCGGAAGAGGTTGCTGAGAATTTGAAGACGATCATCGACAGTGTGGAGAGCACGAAGAGTGCGGACTTCAAGATGGCATTTGATCCGACTCTGGTACGTGGTATGTCGTATTATACAGGTCCAATCTTTGAGATCTCAATGGATGAGTATGGCGGATCTGTCGGCGGCGGCGGACGTTACGACGAGATGATCGGCAAATTCACCGGTCAGCCAACACCGGCATGTGGATTCTCCATCGGTTTTGAGCGAATCATCATGTTGCTTCTCGAGCGCGATTTTGAGATACCGGGAAGCAAGAACAAGACCGCATACCTAATCGATAAAAAGATGCCAAGCGACAAGCTGCTTAAGATCTTAGAGCAGGCAAAACAGGCAAGAGCCGAGGGGCAGATCGTGAATATCGCAATCATGAAGAAGAACAAGAAGTTCCAGAAGGATCAGATGATTACAGAGGGCTATACACAGTTCGAAGAGTTCTATGCGGATTCCTTTGAGGGGTAACCATTATTTATGATATGAAAACGCTCCGTAGCTGATGTAGATAATCGCGAACTCAGAACGACAGAGACGGGAGCGGGTATTTATAAATTAACTTAGACACAGGAGGCTATGAAAATGGCAGAGTCAATGCAGGGACTTCACAGAAGTCACAGATGTACAGAAGTAAATAATACGATGATTGGGAATACCGTCACCGTGATGGGATGGGTGCAGAAGAGCCGGAACAAAGGCGGAATTATCTTCGTCGATCTGCGTGATCGAAGCGGGATTCTGCAGGTAATCTTCGAAGAAGCAAACTGTGGTGAGGAGAGCTTCGCAAAGGCGGAGAAGCTTCGTTCCGAGTTTGTCGTTGCAATTACCGGTGAGGTTGCAAAGCGTGGCGGCGCAGTCAATGAGAATCTTGCAACCGGTGATATCGAAGTCATCGCGAAGGATATCCGTATCCTTGCAGAAGCAGATACACCACCATTCCCAATCGAGGAGAACAGCAAGACGAAGGAAGATCTTCGCCTGAAATACCGTTATCTGGATCTTCGTCGTCCGGACTTACAGAAGAATATCATGATGCGCAGCAAGGTGACAACACTGGTTCGTTCCTTCATGGCAGACGAAGGCTTTATCGAGATCGAGACACCGACACTTTGTAAGTCCACTCCGGAAGGCGCGCGTGATTACCTTGTACCAAGCCGCATACATCCGGGTGAGTTCTATGCATTGCCACAGTCACCACAGATTTACAAGCAGCTTCTGATGTGCTCCGGCTACGACCGTTATTTCCAGATCGCACGCTGCTATCGTGATGAGGATCTGCGTGCCGACAGACAGCCGGAATTTACACAGATCGATATGGAGCTTTCGTTCGTGGATGTCGATGATGTTATCGATGTCAATGAGCGTCTGCTTGCAAAGCTGTTTAAGGAAGTCATTGGCGTAGACGTACAGCTTCCAATCCAGCGTATGACATACAAAGAGGCAATGGAGCGTTTCGGTTCTGATAAGCCGGATCTCCGTTTTGGTATGGAGCTTTGCGATGTAACAGACGTTGTGAAGGATTGTGAATTTGTCGTATTCAAGAATGCGATTGAAGCTGGCGGAAGCGTGCGCGGTATCAATGCCGAGGGACAGGGTGCAATGCCAAGAAAGAAGATTGATGCACTCGTTGACTTTGCCAAGGGTTATGGCGCAAAGGGACTTGCCTATATTGCAATCCATGAAGATGGAACAATGAAGTCTTCGTTTGCAAAGTTCATGAAGGACGAGGAGATGCAGGCACTTGTTGAGAAGATGAATGGTAAGCCGGGCGATTTACTGCTCTTTGCAGCAGATAAGAGCAAGCTTGTCTATGATGTACTTGGCGCACTTCGTCTTGAGATCGCAGATCAGCTTGGACTGTTGAAGAAAGATGAATACCGTTTCGTATGGATTACAGAGTTCCCACTGCTTGAGTGGAGCGAGGAGCTTGGCAGATATCAGGCAATGCACCATCCATTTACGATGCCGATGGAAGAGGATCTGCAGTATATCGAGTCTGATCCGGGCAGAGTACGTGCAAAGGCATACGATATCGTATTAAATGGTACAGAAATCGGTGGTGGTTCCGTGCGTATCCACCAGGATGACATTCAGGAAATGATGTTCAAGGCACTTGGATTCACAATGGAGCGTGCATACGACCAGTTTGGTTTCCTGTTAAATGCGTTCAAATATGGAGTACCACCACATGCAGGACTTGCATACGGACTTGACCGTCTCGTTATGCTGATGGCACAGGAAGATTCTATTCGTGATGTTATCGCATTCCCGAAGGTAAAGGATGCTTCCTGCCTGATGAGTGAGGCGCCGAATACCGTTGATGCAAAGCAGCTCGAAGAGCTTGGGATTGCAATCGCGAAGCCGGAAGCTGAGACAGAAGAATAAAGCATAATAAGAAGATTACCGCATATGTATAGACTAAGGGAGACCGGAGTTTTGCATATGCGGTTTTTTGATCGGAAAAAAGTCAGATTGTTGTTTGGATTTACCGTATTTTTGGTGCTATTGATCCTGAATTGTGTGATGTATTGTAACAAAGCGGGGATGAAACGGGATTTGACGGTTGTGATTGATGTCGGACATGGCGGCAATGATCCGGGAAAAATAGGTATGGATAATGTAAAAGAAAAAGATGTGAATTTGCAGATTGCCCTATGTCTGAAAGCACAGTTACAGGCGCGGGGGGTGAAGGTAATCCTGACACGCGAGGGGGATGTGTGTCTGGCAACGAATGGTGCGACGAACAAGAAAGTATCTGATATGCATAACCGGGTGAGCCTGATCAATGCGTCCGGCGCGGACTATATGATCAGTATCCACCAGAACAGCTACCCGGAGGCAGAGATTAGCGGACCGCAGGTATTTTATTATGGTTCATCGGAAATGTCGAAGAAACTGGCGGAAGCGATACAGGCGCAGTTGATCGTCGATTTGCAGCCACCGAAGGAACGGGAGATTAAGACGGGCAATGATCTGTATATCCTGAAAAACAGTCAATGCCCGGGCGTGATCGTAGAGTGTGGATTCCTGAGCAATCCGACAGAATGCGAGAACTTGCAGAATCCACAATATCAGCAGGCGGTTGCGGCAGCAATTGCGCGCGCCATCTGCAAATTATAATTCGACGGTGAAACAGATCCATGTATGTTCATGGAATGTCTCGTTGTCCAGATAGATTTTGCCATTGTAATGATCGACCAATTTTTTCAGATTCGGCAGACCTTGTCCGCGGGAGGTGCGTACTTCTGCGGACGTTTTGGTAGAATAGCCACGGACAAACATTTTCTTGCGCAGCTCTGAAGAAATCTCCCCTCCTTCGTTCTTTGTCTGAATTCGGATGTGTTCGTTTTTGCTGTCAAGAATCAGCGAGAATGTATGTCCGGGTTCTGTCGCTTCAATCGCATTGTCAATTAGAATACCCAAGATGCGGATCAGATCGTACTCTGGAACCGGCGTGATCAGGGAACGGTTCTTGATCTTGACCGAGATCAGCCTGCCCTTTTGCTCCGCTTCTTTGATCTTACTAAATATAAATCCAGCAACAACCGGAAGATTGATCTTCAAAAGCTCAGATTCATTGAACTCCTCTTCCAGAAATGTTGAATAATTCGCGATCGCGTCACTTAACGAATCATAGTCTTTGTAAGTATATGGCAGCATGCGGATCGCATTCATCTGATTGTTGAAATCATGCTGTTTGCCTAAGATGTCAGAGATCAGATCGTGCGCCATCGGTTCATAGGTCTGGTAATCTTTGATATCCTGTTGCTGAATTGTGATTGTGCGTTGCTGCTTTAGAACCATGATATCTGCTAACAGCAAGATGATCATAAAGGTTACGGTCATAGGAAATACTGCAATGGCATCGAGAGAATCAATTTTTGAGATTGCAATTGTCACTAAGTAAAGCATAGATATATAAGATAGTACAAGTTTGGCGATTAGTTTCCCGCTATTGATAAAAGTATGTAATCGGTTCAGTGGTAGTAAAGAGATAAAAATACAAATTACGCCAATAATGCATGTTAAGGTTAAATCGCTTATGATACTTGAAGAAGCAGAGATGGAGACAGGTAGGAGGATAATAGTGATTGCTTCGATTAAACCATATGTAACATAGCTAAACATAAATGGGAAAACACTTGTTGATATAGAGATATGCAAAATGAGACTATATGAAAATAACATTATAGGGAATGTTAAAAACCAGCCAAATACGTTTGGGATAAAGATAGAGAGAAGATTATTTATTATTCCACATACAGGTAAAAGTAACAGAGCTACAGATAATAAATCTCGCCTTTTTTTCCCTAAAAAGGAGCAGATGAGTATCAGTTCTGCAATTGTCTCCACAATATATGTACAACTGGTTAATATAAAAACTTTCATATAGTTCAAATCCCCTTCTGTTTTATAAATATTATAGAAGTATTTAGGGAAAGATGTCAATTAAATGTAATAACTGAATGGAATGAGTTTATTATGTAAATGAAGGAAAAATGTTGTCTATTCCCCACGAAATGTCGTTCGTTCCAAATCTATTGCGCATTTATTTTAATCATGTTAAGAATAATACAGGAATTCATTTGGGGATGAATTTCGAAGAATATTCTTTCAGAAGGAGGAGATGTGTGATGAAGGATATGAAGAAGGCGGTTGCTGCACAGTTGGAGGATTTGTCAGATGTAATCCTGACTCTTACAGGATGCCGGCATTTTTGGGGAGAGCCGGAGCTTCCTGATTGTATGAGAGTCGAGATGGAATCAGAATCTGAGAACTAGTACATCAACCAAAACACTTGGGGGTATCCGTTGTGCGGACTTTTGGCGGATATCCCATTTGTTAAAAAGCACATGGAGAACATAAGACAGGGGATGAATTATGAGTATCAATCATAGGATAGGGGAGCATGTGACACGGTATCTCGTGGGACGTGACTATGATGTGGCAGATGTGCAGTGTGCAAAAGTATGCTATGCAGTAGAATCGATTGTGGGAGATTTGCAAAAAGATCTTGTTCTATTTGTTATCTTTGCAGTATCTGGATTTTTTCGGGAATTTTTGTTTTGCTTTGTGACGGTCAATCTGGTTCGCCGGTTTCTGGGCGGTATCCATATGAAAACAAACATTGGGTGTACAGTTGCTTCGGTCAGTGTGTACGTGATCGCAGTGGCGGGCGGTGTACATGTCATATTTCCATATCCGGTCGTAGCGGGATTGTTACTGTTTACGATGTATCTGATGGCGACGATCGCACCATTACCATCGCCAAATCGACCGGTTTACAAGGGAGAACGAAAAAAGAAGATTCAACAAAAAGGCTTGATCGGGCTAGGCGTATTAAGTATCTGTTCGGTGATCTACCCTGCTTGTTCCACGTTTATTGCATGGATTTTGATTTTACAGATTGTGGAGGTAGGAGTTGTAGTGATGAGAGAAAACTATTTGAATTATAAGGATATGGATGCGCCGCCGTCGATGTCGGAGGAGGCGGAAAAGCTATTTATGGAATGTACGCGGAATTATGAAGCACGAATGAACGGATTGCTTCATTATCCGACAGAGTTTCGCTCTATGACGCGAAAAGAACGAACCAGCGCATTTAAAGGCTTTACGGATCAGGAAAAAGATGCAGTGATGAATCTTATGACAGACGAACAGAAGGAACGATTGGTTCAGGATATCCGTTATCAGGCGGTGCTTGATTTCAGACGTGGGAAATAACGAGCAGGGACTGAAAGTGCTTTGGTAAAATATTTTCAGTCCCTGCTAATTATCTTTTTGACATAATCTTTATATTTACGTCCGACGGGTGTCGAGATATTGTGATTTCCCAGATAGAGAAGCGCATTGGTCGGATCGTAAGAGTTTACATAATCGCTGTTTACAATAAAGCTTCGATGGCTTTGAATGAAATTCGGCGGAAGCTGTGCAATCAGTTCTTTCAGACGGATACCGCTTGTGTTGATCACATTGCTTTCCTCATAGATCGTCAGGTTCTTGCCAGCCGCTTCGATATACAGGATCTTTTCTGGAAGAACGCGAAAATAAATACCATTGACATCGCGTAGTTCTATGGGCGTAACGTCCAGAAAACGATTGTGGATCAGCTTGTCGATGGTATATAATAAATCTTCTTTCTTATAGGGCTTTACCAGAAAATCATAACAATTCGTTGCATGTATTGCACGTGGTGCATCCATGGAATATGCAGTCAGATACAGGATTGGTGTTTTTGCATACCGTTGCATGGAACGAATCTGTGTTCCAAGTGCGATACCGTCCTGCTCGGACTCGTCATCTCCAAGAGAAATATCCAATAAGAATAGTTGGATTTTGTTTGCGCGCATCAATTGGGCTGCCTGCTGGTAATTGGTTGCCTTTATGCAATTCATATGATCGTATTTTTCGAGCAGGATGGATTCGATGCCATCTAACTGTTCCTGATCATCTTCTACTATTAAAACATCCATAAAGGAGCTCCTTTCGCACGACTGTATATTATAAATATGGCGAGATTTGAATGTCAATCTTTTTTTCGACGATGATAAAAAACTTGGTAAAGAACATGTTAAAAACATACAAAATATGACAGAAACAATTGCTATTTTGTGGAAAAAACGTTATACTATATATAGTTTTAAAAGTTTGAATTGGACAAAACTGGAGGGTGCATATGAATATAGCGGCAATCGGAAATTCAAATCTGACGCTGGCAGTCAGTGATACCGGAAGTATGAATGCCATTGATATGGCGATGCTTAAAAAATCACTGGATGCGGTGGAGACAAATGGTGCGATGATTACACAGATGATGGAACAGTCTGTGAATCCAAACATCGGTGCAAACATTGATATCCGTTTATAAATGATATGATAAGTCCTGCATTTTGCGTGCGGGACTTTTTCTTTTGAATCAACGTCAAATAAATGTAAAATATGATAATTCCACGTCTTGTTTTTCATATAGCTATCGCGTACAATGCATCTTAGTTTTGTTGATTTTTATTTAAGATAGAGGTATAAGATGAAGACGAAGATGACGTCCAAAGAGCGGCTTCCATTGATCGGAATGACTGTCTCAGCATTTATTTTTAATACATCCGAGTTTATGCCAATCGGTCTGCTGACTGATATTGCAAAGAGCTTTTCGATTTCTGAGGCGAAGGCGGGCATGTTGATCACGGTATATTCGTGGATCGTTATGTTGCTTTCCCTGCCGCTCATGCTGCTCGTGAGCAAGATTGATTATAAGAAGTTATTTATGGGAACGGTTGCATTGTTCGGAATCTGTCAGGTGTTGACCGTGCTGTCAAACAGCTACGGCATGCTGATGGCGTCCCGAATCGGTGTAGCCTGTGCACACGCGATTTTCTGGTCAATCGCGTCTCCGATTGCAGTGCGTATGGCGTCAGAAGAACATCAGTCCAAAGCGCTCGGTATGGTCGTGACAGGTACTTCGGTTGCGACGATTGCAGGACTTCCGCTTGGAAAAATGGTTGGACATTATGCAGGATGGAGAGTCGCCTTTTTGATCGTGGCAATCATCACATTCGTTGTTTTGGCATATATGGCATTCCTGTTCCCGAAGATGGAGTGTGGCGAGCCGTTCCGTGTGAAGCAGCTGCCAGAGCTTTTTAAGAATCGTGCACTTGTCTGCATCTATATTCAGACATTTTTGTTTGTAGTGGGCTATTATACGAGCTACAGTTATATCGATCCGTTCCTGCAGCAGGTCGCACACATGGGAAATAGTACAGTCACCATTACATTGTTTGTGTTTGGTGCAGCAGGATTGCTCGGCAGTTTTCTGTTCTCGAAATTCTATGACAAATATCGGCATGGATTTTTACGCACGGTGATGATTTCGTTGGCGGTTGAACTGTTATTGTTGCTTCCTGCAGCAGGACAGCCGGGATTTATAATGGCGCTTTGTGCTTTGTGGGGCATTACAGTGCTTGTATTTAATGTATCGTTCCAGTCAGAGACGATCCGCTGTACGGATGAACAGTCCTCGTCGGTTGCAATGTCGATTTTTTCTGGCATTTTCAATTTTGGTATCGGCGCAGGCAGCTTCCTTGGTGGAATTGTGTGTGACAAGGGACAAATCTCGCATATTGGTTTTGTAGGAGCTGCATTTGCGGTAATTTCGGTTCTGTTCTTCCTGGTGTGCATGTCCAAGAATCTGGTAGAGAATAAGTAACATTGACTGTTCTTTTTTTGAAATGAGATATCATGTAAGCGGTTGTATCACAGATACAATCGCTTATTTTATGTGAATATATGGTAGTAAAGCAGCTCAGTAAGGCGGTCGCTCTTATGGGGGATATTGCGCAGGCACAGTCGGTTGGCTGCACCGAACAGACAGCCGAGAGTCTGATTGCATCTGGAAAGAGAAAGATACAGGCAGCAATTGGATAGCTGGTGGAGGAAGATGATCGTGTCAGATGTAACCGGAGATGGTGTACCGGAATTGCTATTTGTAGAAAAATCACCGTATTCCGAAGAGTATGTGGAATATGATGCATTGAATATATTCACGGTCGAAAATGGTGCTGCGAAGCAGATCTATTATGCAGATCATTGGGAGACACAGGTTGCTGGAGGAAATGTATATTCGTTGTTTCAGGTGGACGGCGAATCGTCGCTTTACTTGTGCAATGGCATGCAGGATGAAAGTACCTTTGAGGATTACTGCCGATATGTTGTACAGCCTGATGGAACCTTGCAGGAGGAGTCGCTGATGTCGCGTAAACGGGAACCGAACGAGGACTATTCCGTTTTTTTATTACCGGTAGTATCAACAAAATATTTTTTGCCCTCAACCCCGCATATTTCCTCACTTTTTCTAAATGTTCCAAACTTACGCTTTACATTTCTATAAAACTTATGCTATGGTGGATGTGTTGTCGAGAATCGTTGTTCTGGCGTAGTTCGGTAACAGTCGGAAATACTCTTTTATATATTCATTTCATCTATGAAATTCCCCGTTATTTATAGTTTGGTAAAAACAGAATGAATGAGAAAAACAGGAGTTTTTTGCTTGCAAAAAAGGAGGAGCGTATGGGAGAAGAAAAGAAATTAAACATCCGTATTGGACAGGTCAAGGATGTCAACAACCGGCAGGTATTCAGCAATCATGTACTTTGTGCACAGTTTCTGCGCGACTATGCAGATCTGGATATCTTAAAGAATGTTCAGCCGGAGGATATCGAGGATGTGACGGACAAGTATCAGGCATACTTGGGAATCGAATTTGAGACGGACACCGTGAAGAAGATCCATTTGCCAGAAATGCGGAAAGATATGCCGCTTTATATGGTTTCCCTTATTGAACATAAAAGTGATGTCGATTATAATGTGTGTATGCAGTTACTTCGCTACACGGTATGTATCTGGGATGATTATGCAAAGACGATGGAGAAAGCGCATCCGGGGATTTCTAAGACGAAGGGGTTCCGGTATCCGCCGGTGTTCCCGATTGTGTATTATGAGGGCACGGGAAAATGGACAGCAGCTATGCACGTAAAAGAACGGGTGTTTATGAATGAGATCTTTGCATCATATATACCGGATTTTACATACCGGCTTGTGAATGTTCACCAGTATACAAACGAAGAGCTGCTGATTCATGAGGATGAAATGTCGCTTTTGATGATGATAAACCGCATCCAGACACCGCAGGATTTTACAGATTTTCTCAGATCCAATCAGGATGAGATCCGCGAGATCATGGAGCGGGCATCGGAGAATATCGTGCAGATCATTGTAAATTCGCTGTGGGCGTTATTTATGAAGATGCAGGTATCGGTTTCTGAGGCGACAGATTGTTTGAGAAAAATGATCGGAGGCGAGAGCATGGGAAACTGGTTTGAGAATATGGAGCCAATGAACATACAGGAAGAGCGGGCAAAGACGAAGAAGGCTGAGGAAGAACTGGAAGAAAGTGTTAAAGCAATGTTTAAACTGCTAAAGAAGCTGTGCCCCACAAAGGAACAGGCGGTTCAGGAATTGATAGAATCCTATGACAAAACCGAGGAGGAAGCACAGAAGCTCGTAGAACAATATTGGTGACAAGTATATAAGAAATGGCGCAGGATATCCTGCGCCGTTTTCTATATATTGTGTTTCTAAAGTCAAAACATCAATATCGTGTATCAAATATTTCGAAATGTTACAAAATGTAACAATTTTATGTGAACCATTAAAAAGAATAGGTTTACAGAAAATGAAATCGAAAAATACTCAAAAACGTAGCGAAAATGCGAAGAATTTGTGAACTTTTGAAAAAACATCCAAAAACTGGTTGACAATAATATTACAGGTTGCTATAATGGGCAATGTAATAAGTTGTAACATATTTGTAACAAATTGGAGGTAAGAACATGAAAAGACCATCCGTAAAGTGGTTGGCGGTAGCGGCGGCAGGTTGCATTTTCGCTTCGTCCATGGGTACATACACATATACCGCGTTGGCAGATGAGTTTGTATATACCGATGCTAACGTCAGTATTACATCGATCGTAGATCACTATATTGAAGAAAATGGAGGAGACGTATTTACAGCAGACGCCACTCCGGAGGATGCAACAGCACCGGCTGCAGTTGTTGCAGAGGCAACAGCAACCGACGCAGTAGCAACAGGCGAGATTCAGGAGATTGCAAAGGTAACAGGAGAAATCGCAGAAGTTCCTTCCGAGGAAACAACGGAGGCACCGGCAACGGAAGAGCCAACGACAGAAGCACCTGTACAGGAAGCATCTGAGGCGGCAGCATCACCGGTTATGGATTTCACAGGAAAGGCAATCGTCACAGCATCTGGTTCCGTAAATATTCGTCAGTCTGGTGATGTGAATGCAGCAAAGGTTGGAACGATTGATGCAGGCGGACTTGTAAACATCGTAGAAAAAGGTGATACATGGTCCCATATCACATCAGGAAATGTAGATGGATATATCAGAAATGATTTGTTAGCATTTGAAGGGGATGCAGCAAGCTATGCAAGCGCAAATCTCTCGAAGGTTGCAGTTGTAAATACAGCGGCATTGAAGCTTCGTAGTGCAGCAAGCACAGACAGCGAGAGCATCACACTTCTGGCACAGGGAGAATCTTATCCGATCGTAGAGACAGGAGATGCATGGACAAAGATCCAGCTTGACACTGTGACAGGATATGTAAAGAATGAGTACATAACTATTTCTTATAATATGCCAACAGCAAAGGCAGTAAGTGCACCGGCACAGGATACAACGACAACGGAAGCACCAACAACGGAAGCTCCTACGACAGAGGCTCCTACAACAGAAGCACCAGTGACAGAAGCTCCAACCTCAGATCTTGGACAGCAGATTGCAAACTTTGCATGTCAGTTCGTTGGAAACCCATATGTATGGGGCGGTACAAGCTTGACAAACGGAGCGGATTGTTCCGGATTCGTACAGAGTGTATATAAGAACTTTGGATATTCACTTCCTCGTACATGTACACCACAGAGTAATGCAGGTACAGCAGTCAGCCTTGCAGCATTGGCACCTGGTGATCTGGTATTCTACGATCACGGTACAGGTTCCTGCGAGCACGTAGGTATCTATATTGGAAATGGACAGATCGTACATGCAAGCAGCAGCCGTACAGGAATCAAGATCTCAAATGTAAATTACAGTACACCATTTAAGGCTTGCAGAATTGTAAATTAGGAAATTAGTAATACTTTCTATAATGTGTTTGAAAGGGCATTTTCGGTAAGAATCGAGGGTGCCCTTTTCCGTTATCAAAAAAAATTGAATTTTTGTATATTTTGACGAAAAATCACTTCCCAAACAGGGGTTGGGTGTGCTATAATACTAAACATAGAAAGTACATGTGCTTCACGCACATTTTTTATTTTCTATAGTTCGACGTAAAGGAGCTGGGGCATATGAATTACATCATAAGTGGAAAGAACATTGAGGTTACAGACGCACTGAAGCAGGCGATTTACGAGAAGCTTGAGAGAATCGAGAAGTTCTTCGGTGAAGACACAGCAGCACAGGTTACACTTTCGGTAGATAAGGACCGTCAGAAGATTGAGGTTACGATCCCGATGAAGGGACATACGATTCGTGCAGAACAGGCGAGCGATAATATGTATGTATCCATCGATTTGGTTGTGGAGATTATCGAACGTCAGGTAACACGCCATAAGAAGCGTATTTTGGACAAGGAACAGAATTCCGGTTATATCAACAACGATTTCTTCGATGTAGAAGGACTTGAGGATGAGGATGTCCAGATTATTCGTAGCAAGAAGGTTGTGTTAGAGCCTATGTATCCGGAGGATGCATGCATCCAGATGGATCTGCTTGGACATAATTTCTTCGTATTCCGTAACGCAGAGACAGACAAGGTAAATGTAGTCTACAAGCGTAGAGGCAATACATTCGGATTGATCGAGCCAGAATTTTAACAGTTTCAGTTATGTATAGAGGGTTATGAAAAAACGGTGTCCCGGAGACGAAGGTCTCCGGGATATTTGTTATTATAGGATATTTTCTATATGGGAATGGTATTTCTGACATGGAAACTTCTTGCGTTACCTACCATTTAATGTTATATTACAAGTTGTGGTATTAGAATGAGTTACGCTCAGGGAGGTAAGAAATGAGCTTATTTGAAAAAGTGTTTGGAACACATAGCGATAAAGAGCTAAAGAAAATATATCCGATTGTAGATAAGATCGAAGCGCTGGATTCAACCATGCAGGCGTTAAGTGATGAAGAGCTGAAGGCAAAGACTCCGGAATTCAAGGAACGTCTTGAAAAGGGCGAGACACTGGATGATCTGCTTCCAGAAGCATTTGCCGTTGTCCGTGAGGCAGCAGACCGTGTTCTTCATATGAAGCATTACCGCGTGCAGCTGATCGGTGGTATCCTGCTGCATCAGGGACGTATCCCGGAGATGCGTACTGGTGAAGGTAAGACATTGGTTTCTACACTTCCTGCATATTTGAATGCACTCGAAGGAAAGGGTGTTCATATCGTAACTGTCAACGACTATCTGGCAAAGCGTGATGCCGAGTGGATGGGACAGGTACACGAATTCCTCGGACTGACGGTAGGTGTGATCTTAAACAGTGATAAAAACGATGCAAGACGTGCCGCTTATAACTGCGACATTACATATGTTACAAATAACGAGCTTGGTTTCGATTACCTGCGTGACAATATGGTTATTTACAAGGAGCAGCTTGTACAGCGTGATCTGCATTATGCGATCGTCGATGAGGTCGATTCTGTATTGATTGATGAGGCACGTACCCCATTGATTATTTCCGGACAGAGCGGAAAGTCTACCGATCTGTACAAGATGTGCGATTATCTGGCACGCCGTATGAAGCGTGGTACTGCTTCGATGGAAATCAGTAAGCTCGATGCCATCATGGGTACAGAGATCGAGGAAGATGGAGATTACTTAGTTGATGAGAAGGACAAGCAGGTTGTACTGACTGCACAGGGTGTCAAGGAAGTTGAGCAGTTCTTCCATATCGACAACTTCTCAGATGCAGATAATATTGATATCCAGCACAACATGATCATGGCATTGCGTGCACATGCGCTCATGTTCCGTGATAAAGATTACGTTGTTAAGGATGACGAGGTTTTGATCGTCGATGAGTTTACCGGACGTATCATGCCGGGACGTCGCTTCTCAGACGGTCTGCATCAGGCGATTGAGGCAAAGGAAAACGTAAAGGTAAAACGTGAGAGCCGTACACTGGCAACGATTACTTTCCAGAACTTCTTCAACAAATATAAGAAGAAGGCAGGTATGACAGGTACTGCTTTGACAGAGGAAGAAGAGTTCCGTGAGATCTACGGCATGGACGTTGTCGTTGTTCCGACAAACCTGCCGGTACAGCGTATTGATCATCACGATTCTATATTTAAGACAAAGAAAGAAAAACTGAATGCAATTGTACAGGCGGTTGTGGAAGCGCATGACAAGGGACAGCCGGTACTGGTTGGTACAATCACGATTGATGCATCCGAGGAACTGAGCCGCATGCTCACAAAGCGTGGCATCCAGCACAAGGTATTGAATGCGAAGTTCCATGAGTTAGAGGCTGAGATCGTTGCCGATGCCGGACAGCGTGGTGCAGTTACGATCGCAACCAACATGGCTGGTCGTGGTACCGATATCAAGCTTGGCGAGGGCGTGGCAGAACTCGGTGGACTGAAGATCATCGGTACAGAGCGTCATGAGTCCCGTCGAATTGATAACCAGCTGCGTGGTCGTGCCGGACGTCAGGGCGATCCGGGTGAATCCAAGTTCTATCTGTCTCTGGACGACGATCTGATGCGTCTGTTCGGTTCCGAGAAGGTAAAGGCAGTTTACGATGCATTGAAGATTCCAGAGGGCGAGGAGATCCAGCATAAGACAATCTCCAAGTTCGTAGAGAAAGCGCAGATGAAGATTGAGAGTAACAACTTTGCAATCCGTAAGAATCTGATGGAATATGATCAGGTCAACAATGACCAGCGTGAAGTTATCTACGCAGAGCGTCGCCGTGTACTGGATGGCGAGAATATGCGTGATGTTATCTTCAAGTTTATTCAGGATACGGTTGAGAGTTATATTGATAAGACGTGTTCCGCTGATCTTGCTCCAAGTGAGTGGCAGATTGGCGAACTGAACCAGCTTTTGATTCCGATTATTCCGATGGAGCCAATCGAGCTGACAGAGGAAGAAAAGAAGTCCGGCAAGCTGGATAAGTTTAAGCAGAGAATCAAGGAAGAAGCGGCTAAGGTATACGAAGCGAAGGAAGCGGAGTTCCCAGAGCCAGAGCATTTCCGTGAGATCGAGCGTGTCGTACTGCTGAAGGTCATCGATAAGAAATGGATGGCGCATTTGGACGACATGACACAGCTTCGTCAGGGTATTACCCTGCAGGCATACGGCAGCAAGGACCCGGTTGTTGAGTACAAGTTTGCTGGTTTCGATATGTTCAATGAGATGACAGCATCCATCCGTGAGGATACGGTTCGTATGCTGCTCCATGTGAAGATCGAGCAGAAGGTAGAACGTGAAGAGGTTGCGAAGGTAACCGGAACGAACAAGGATGATTCCGTAAAGAAAGGACCAGTCCGCCGCGAGAGCGCAAAGATTGGCCGTAACGATCCATGTCCTTGCGGCAGCGGTAAGAAATACAAGATGTGTTGCGGCAGAAACTTATAATTTGATTAATTTTGAGAGGTGGTGACGGAAGTGATAGAGTTAGATCAGTTTCGCTTTACTCTGAATGAATATAAAACTCCACTTGCGGAAGTGAGGGATTCACTTTGACATCGCTGGCAAACAGTTACGCATTAGGCAGTTAGAGCCGATGCTGGAACAGCCGGGGTTCTGGGATGATGTAGAACATAGTCAGCAGGTAATGAAGGAATTAAAGAATCTGAAAGATACGATCGAGGAATTTGAAACGCTTTCGAACCAGTATGAAGATATTGGGACTTTGATTGAGATGGCAGAAGAAGAAAATGATGCGAGCCTTGTCGAAGAGATTGGAAATGAGCTTGCGTCGTTTGAAGAGAAATTCGAAGAGTTCCGTATTGATACGTTACTTTCAGAGGAATATGATGCGAATAACGCGATCGTGACGATTCACGCGGGTGTTGGTGGCACGGAAGCGTGCGATTGGGCACAGATGTTATATCGTATGTATACGCGGTTTGCGGAGAAGAAAGGTTTCTCGGTAGAAGTTCTCGACTATCTGGATGGTGAGGAAGCGGGTATCAAATCCGTAACATTTCAGGTAAATGGGTTGCATGCGTATGGATATCTGAAATCCGAGAAAGGTGTGCACCGTCTGGTTCGTATTTCGCCATTTAATGCGGCAGGCAAGCGGCAGACCAGCTTTGCGGCGGTCGATGTGATGCCGGAACTGGATGATAGCATCCATGTAGAGATCAATCCAGAAGATCTGCGAATCGATACGTATCGTTCAAGCGGTGCCGGTGGACAGCATATCAACAAGACAAGTTCTGCAATCCGTATCACGCATATCCCGACTGGAATTGTGGTACAATGTCAGAATGAGCGATCCCAGCACAGCAACAAGGATACCGCGATGAAGATGCTGACAGCGAAGCTCTTTATGATGAAAGAAGAAGAAAACAAAGCCAAGCTCGCGGGCATTCGTGGAGAAGTGACTGACAATGGCTGGGGAAGTCAGATTCGAAATTATGTTCTGCAGCCGTACACGATGGTGAAGGATGCGCGAACCGGCTTTGAGTGCAGCAACGCACAGGCGGTATTAGATGGCGGCATTGATGGATTTATCAGTGCGTATTTGAAATGGATTAACACGAAGGAAGAGACGGAATAATCCGTCCTACGAAATAAGGAGGAATGTGCATGGCAGTGACGAAGTACATTGTGTTTCGCTTAAATGATCAGAAATACAGCATGAAGCTGACGAAGATCAATGGCATAGAGTATGTGTATCATGTGGTACCCGTGCCGATGGGACCTGCATGCATCAAGGGAATTATTCATCTGAGGAATGAAGTGATTCCGGTGTTCAGTCTGAAACGACTGTTTGGAATGCCGGAGGAGGCAGCAGAGACGCAGCTTTTGATCACAGAGACACACGGTATGAAGCTTGCGATTGAGGTGGACACCGTGCTCGGAATTGTAAATGTAGAGGAAGAGGACATTAAACAGATTCCGATGGTTGTACATACAGAGGAGACCGGATATTTAGAGGATGTTGTAAAACTGACGCTGCCGGAATCCAATCAGGAGGAAATCGTGATCAGTATCGCGGTTGACACATTGATGTCCGATCATGAATTTGGACAGATTGAAAACGCATTAGAAAAGGAGATGAGCGGAAAATGATTAACATTGCAGTGCTTGGCTACGGTACAGTAGGTTCCGGAGTTGTAGAGGTAATCAACAAAAATCACGCAAGTATCAATAAGCGTGCCGGACAGGAGGTAAATATCAAGTATGTACTTGATTTGAGAGATTTCCCTGGCGATCCGGTCGAGAAGGTGCTTGTACATGATTACAATGTGATCGTGAACGATCCGGAAGTAAAGATTATCGTAGAGGTAATGGGAGGCATTAAGCCGGCGTATGATTTCACGAAGCAGGCATTAGAGGCAGGTAAGAGTGTTTGTACCTCCAACAAAGAGTTGGTTGCAGCACACGGTGCAGAGCTTCTGGCAATCGCAAAGGCAAACAATGTAAACTTCCTGTTTGAGGCAAGCGTTGGCGGTGGTATTCCAATCATTCGTCCGTTGAACCAGTCTCTGACTGCAGATGAGATCACAGAGATTACTGGTATTTTAAATGGTACAACAAACTATATTCTGTCGAAGATGACAGACGAGGGCAAGTCTTTCGAGGAAGTGCTGAAGCGTGCACAGGAGAAGGGCTATGCAGAGCGTAATCCGGAAGCTGACGTGGAAGGCTATGACGCCTGCCGTAAGATTGCAATTCTGACATCCCTTGCATTAGGCAAGCAGGTGGATTATCGGGATATCTATACAGAGGGTATTACGAAGATTACAAAGACAGACATCGAGTATGCAAAGGCGCTGCATGCAAGCATCAAGCTGCTTGGTACAAGCAAATGGGAAGATGACGGCAAGATTTATTCGATGGTTGCACCGTTTATGATCGACAGCGATCATCCGTTAGGCCATGTCAATGGTGTATTCAACGGCATTTTCGTGAATGGAAATATGCTCGGCGATACGATGTTCTACGGCAAGGGTGCAGGAAAACTCCCAACCGCCAGTGCGGTCGTAGCTGATGTGGTTGATGCCGTGAAGCATCAGGGTACGAATATCATGACGATCTGGGAACAGGATAAGGTCGAACTTGGCGACAGAACAAACTTTGCGTGCCGGTTCTTCGTCCGCGTGGCAGACACAACATCCAAGGAGACAATCGAGAAGGTTTTCGGTGAGGTTGAGTATGTGACACTTGCAGATGTAAGCGGCGAATATGCATTCCTGACAGAAAAACTGACCGAGGGTGCATTTGAGGAGAAGAGCAAGCAGGTTGATATGATCATGCGCATCCGCACTGCATTATAATAAAGTGACAAACAAAAATAAATGTGTTAGAATACAGTTGCATTGCCATGCGGTGATGCAGCTGTTTTCTTATGTGCTCGTAAAGTGAGGTGCGGTTTATGAAACGTAGTGATTATATTACATGGGATCAGTATTTTATGGGGATTGCGATTATGTCTGCGAATCGCAGCAAAGATCCGAATACACAGGTAGGCGCGTGTATCGTGGATCAGGATAATCGAATCTTAACCGTAGGCTATAATGGTATGCCGTCCGGCTGCAACGACGATGAGATGCCGTGGGACCGGGAAGGCGAAGGAATGGCGAGCAAATATTTCTTTGTCTGCCATGCGGAGTTAAATGCGATTTTGAATTACCGTGGTGGCGGTACATTGCGCGGTTCACGCTGTTATGTAACGTTGTTCCCATGCAATGAATGTGCGAAGGCGATCATACAGGCGGGAATCAAAGAAGTGATTTATATGTGTGACAAATATGCCGATTCAGAAAGCACGATGGCATCGAAGAAGATGTTCGAGATGGCAGGTGTCAAATACACCGAGTACGAGAATAAGCACAAGAAGATTGAATTTGAATTATAAAGATCTGACCGGAGGAAATTATGACAGAAGCAAAGACAAAAAGTGTAAATATGACATTTCCGGCATTGTTCAGTTATGTAATGAATACAAACTATCGAAGTATGAGTGGAATTTTAGGATTGGTGCTGAGCTTTGGCGCGATCGTGATGCTTGTGATCGGCTGGAACACGACATCGGGCAGACAGAAAGCGATTTTCATTATCGTGGCGTTGATGTTTACCGTGATCAATCCACTCTCACTTGCATTCAAGACATTTAAGCAGTTGAAGACAAGCCCTTCGTATAAGCAACCGCTTGTCTATACATTTGGCGATGATGGAATCGGTGTGTCGCAGGGCGAAGAACATATGGATCTGGAATGGAAGGGCGTGTACCGCCTGCTTATGACGAAATATATGCTTGCGGTTTATACAAACCGGATGCATGCATTTGTGATTCCGCTCGATCAGTTGGGCGACGATAAGGGTAAGATTCTGGCATCAGTTGTGAATTTCACAGCAGGATACAAGCCAAGAGTCAGCAGAAGTTTGAAGAGGTATCAAAGTGGAAAAGGTATATAAAAGAGAAAGTTTCAGCGCAGAAGAAACCTTTGCAATCGGCAAAGAGCTTGCGGCACAGGCAAAGCCGGGCGAGGTGTATTGTCTGTATGGTGATCTTGGATGCGGCAAGACTGTATTCTCACAGGGCTTTGGTGCAGGACTTGGCGTGAAGGAGCCAATCAGCAGCCCGACATTTACGATATTAAAGGAATATGACGAAGGGCGTATGCCGTTTTACCATTTCGATGTCTACCGGATTGGCAGTGACGATGAGATGGATGAGATCGGCTATTATGAAGCAATTGACGGTGATGGTGTCTGCCTGATCGAGTGGGCGGAACTGATTTACGATATATTGCCGCCGCAATATAAGAAAGTGACAATAAAAAAAGACGTCGAAAAAGGGTTCGACTATCGAACGATTACAGTTGAGGAGATAACAAGATGAGAATCTTAGGTGTTGACAGCTCCGGCATGGTGGCAAGTGTGGCACTTGTCGAGGATGACCTGCTGGTAGCGGAATATTCAGTAAATTATAAGAAGACACATTCGCAGACACTGCTTCCGATGTTGGATGAGATCGTGAAGATGACAGAGTTAGATTTGAATACGATTGATGCGATTGCAGTTGCAGCGGGACCGGGTTCTTTCACAGGACTCCGGATCGGTGCGGCGACGGTGAAGGGACTAGGGCTTGCACTTGAGAAGCCGGTTATCTCGGTACCAACCTGTCACGGGCTTGCGTATAATCTGTGGGGCAGCGATAAGCTGATCTGCCCGATCATGGATGCGAGAAGAAGCCAGGTTTATACAGGCATTTATGAATTTGCGAAGGATGGCATGCAGGTACTTCTGGATCAATCCGCAATGGATATCCGGGCGCTTGCGGAGAAGTTAAATGCGATGGGACGCGAAGTGATCTTCCTTGGAGATGGCTGTCCGGTTTACGCGTCTGTACTTGCAGAATGCATGCAGGTACCATATGCATTCGCACCGGCACACCTGAACCGCCAGCGTGCGTCAGCGGTTGCAAGTCTTGGCGCAGAGTATTTCAAGCAGGGAAAACAGGAACCTGCAGATGATCTGATTCCGATTTATCTGCGCAAATCGCAGGCAGAGAGGGAACGCGAGGAAAAGCTTGCGGCAGAAGGACAGGCGTAGAAGTTGAAGATTGTTTATTATAACTGTGAAATTACAGAACAAGCAGTCGGTGAGAATCAGAACTCGTGTGTGCTGGCGGCGGAAACGTCGAATGCATATGCACAGCGTGTAGCGCAGATGGAACAAGACTCATTTGACGATGCATGGACAGAAGCGATGGTGGCAGATTCCCTTGCGCAAAGCCACAATCATTTATGGCTTGCAGAGGATGACGCAGGTACACCTTGTGGGTATCTGCTTGCAAATGTACTTGGTGACGAGACGGAATTGCTGCGTATTGCGGTCAACCCGGAATGCCGGAAAGATGGGATTGGACAGCTACTGATGGATGCTTATCTTGCATTTGCACGGATAGATGCTGTGCGCGGTTTGCTGGAAGTACGGCATGGAAATGGTGCGGCAAAGCATTTGTATGAGAAAAATGGATATCATCTGCTTGCCTGCCGGAAGAATTATTATAAGCATCCAGACGAGGATGCAGATATCTATGAGATAGCATTTACAGAAAACGGAGAATAGAATGTTAGAGTTATGTTTGCTTGGAACGGGCGGTATGCTGCCGCTTCCGTACAGAGCGTTGACCTCGCTGATGGTGCGGTACAACGGAAGCAGTATCCTGATCGATTGCGGTGAGGGTACACAAAATCAAATACGTTTGCAAGGCTGGAGTTTTAAGCCAATCGATGTGATCTGCATCACACATTTCCATGCGGATCATATCAGTGGACTTCCGGGCATGCTTCTGACGATGGGAAATGCCGAGCGGACAGAGCCTTTGACAATGATCGGACCGAAGGGACTGGAGCACGTGGTCAATTCACTTCGGATCATTGCACCGGAGCTTCCGTTTGAAATCAAATTCATTGAGCTGGAGCAGCCGGAGGAAGTCATTGAGATCTGCGGTTTGCGGATTCGGGCATTCCGTGTGAATCATCGTGTGACCTGTTATGGGTATAATATTGAACTTGATCGCGCCGGCAAATTCGATGCTGCACGTGCTAGGGCGTTAGGACTTCCGGTACAGTATTGGAGTCTGCTGCAAAAAGGCGAGACAGTTGATTATGAAGGAAATGTCTATACAAGCGATATGGTTATGGGAAGCCCACGGAAGGGTTTGAAAGTCACGTATTGTACTGATACCCGCCCGGTAGATGCAATCGCGGAGTGCGCGAAAGATGCGGACTTATTTATCTGTGAGGGCATGTATGGCGAGGAGGAGAAGCTTTCAAAGGCAAAGGAGCATAAGCACATGATGATGCGGGAGGCTGCGGAGCTTGCGAAGGAAGCACAGGTACATGAAATGTGGCTGACACATTACAGTCCGGCGACGAATCGTCCGAAGGAATTCGAGGCGATGGTACAGTCGATATTTCCACAGGGATATATCGCGAAGGATCGCACAGAAAAGGTTTTGAATTTTGAAGAGGATTGATGCTGTATGGCAAAAAATAAGAAAAAAGAAGTGACAATCAAAGGCATTATCATAGCGGTGTTACTTGTCGTGCTGGTGCTGTGGTACTTCAATCATCTGAGCAACCGTTCTTCGATTCAGCGAAGCACGTCGCAAAAGACCGAAGTGGAAGCACTGATGGAGTATGATATGGCGGCGGAATATCCGAAGACACCGCGGGATGTGGCGAAGCTGCATAACCGCTATTTTAAGGCGTTTTATGGACAGAAACTGGCAGACGATGAACTGGATGCCATGAATAAAAAGGTGCGGCAGTTATATTGTATGGATCTGCTCGTGGCGAATCCGGAGAGTGACAGTCTGGCGAATCTGCAGAAGGACATCGAGGCAGTAAAGGAACAGGGATATACATACAAGATGTGTGAACTTCCAGAAGCAAGTCAGGTGCAGTATTTCACAAAAGATGGAAAAGATATGGCGTCGCTGGAAGTGTGTATTACGATCAACACCGGCGACAATCTAGGTTATTTTTACCGTCAGTATGCGATGGTAAAGGAAAATGACCAGTGGAAGATCTATGGCTGGACAGAATCCCAGTTACCGAGCGGTTCTGCGACGACGCAGGCGGCAGAGTAAGAAACGAAAGTGGTATGCGTGAGATAACTGCATAACCAGATAGAATAAGAAAGGTTGCATGAAAGCGATGCAACAAGAAAAAGAGGAAACATTATGAGTACAACGATACTTTCAATTGAATCATCCTGCGATGAGACGGCAGCAGCGATTGTTGTCGATGGAAGAGAAGTAAAATCAAATATTATCTATTCACAGATTGAACTTCACAAGCTGTATGGCGGCGTAGTGCCGGAGATTGCATCGCGGAAGCATGTGGAGAAAGTCAATCAGGTGATTCGTGCGGCAATTGAGGAAGCACATGTGACATGGGACGATATCGATGCCGTGGCAGTGACGTATGGACCAGGACTGGTAGGTGCACTTCTGGTTGGTGTGAGTGCGGCAAAGGCGGTTGCTTATGCAAAGAAGAAACCGCTGGTTGGTGTGCATCATATCGAGGGACACATTGCGGCGAATTATATTGAGCATCCGGATCTGGAACCTCCATTTATGTGCATGGTAGCTTCCGGTGGACATTCCCATCTGGTCTATGTGAAGGACTATACGACGTTTGAGATTGTAGGACGGACAAGAGATGATGCAGCGGGCGAGGCATTTGACAAGGTCGCACGTGCAATCGGACTTGGATATCCGGGCGGACCGAAGATTGACAAGCTTGCCAAAGAGGGCAATAAAGAGGCAATTCATTTCCCACGTGCATTTATGGAAGATGCACCGTATGATTTTTCTTTCAGTGGCTTGAAATCCGCAGTGCTGAATTACCTGAACGGCTGTGAGATGAAACATCAGGAGATCAACCGGGCAGATGTGGCTGCTTCGTTTCAACAAGCGGTTGTGGATGTTCTGACCGACAATTCGGTGCGCGCGGCAAAAGCATATGGCTGTAAGAAGCTGGCGTTAGCCGGAGGCGTGGCATCGAACAGCTCCCTTCGGGAGAATATGCAGCGTGTGGCATCTGAACAGGGCTTGCAGTTTTACTATCCATCGCCAATCTTTTGTACAGATAATGCAGCGATGATCGGTGTGGCGGGCTATCATAATTATATGGCGGGCATCCGGGATGGACTGGATCTGAATGCAATACCGAACTTAAAGATTGGGGAACGCAGATAATGGTAACAGCAATCGTACTTGCGGCAGGCGTTGGCAGCCGTATGAAAAGTGAAAAGGCAAAGCAATTTCTGGAAGTCGCAGGGCATGAAGTGCTGTATTATTCGTTGCGGGCTTTTGATGAGCATCCCGAAGTAGATTCGATAGTGCTTGTGACAAAGGAAGAATTTGTAGAACATTGCCAGAAAGAACTGGCGGAACGGTATCAGTTTGCAAAGGTTCGGGATATCTGTATCGGTGGAAAAGAACGCTATGATTCCGTTTATCAGGGATTATCTGCGATTGGAGCAGAGGGAGAAAACGATATTGTGCTGATCCATGATGGTGCGCGTCCGTTCGTGACAGCAGAAATGATATCGGCTTCAATTGCGTGTGCAAGAGAATGCGGAGCCTGTACGGTCGGCGTTCCTGCAAAGGATACGATCAAGATTGTGGATACAGATCATTATGGGGTAGAGACGCCGGAACGAAAATTTGTATACCAGATTCAGACACCGCAGACATTTCAGGTACCATTGCTTCGTCGGGCTTATGAGACAATGTACGAGGCAAAAAGAAATGGAGACACCCACAATATAACGGACGATACGATGCTTGTAGAACAATATGCAGGGGTGCGCTGCAAGGTGGTAGAAGGTGCGTATGAAAACATCAAAATCACCACACCGGAGGATCTGGCAATCGCAGAAATCTTTGTCGAAAAAACTTTGAAAAAATTTTAAAAAATCTGTTGACAAGTATAGGACTTTTTGATAAGATAACAAAGTCGCTGATACAAACAGCGATTTTTAATTGAAAAAAATTAAAATATGGAGAGGTATCGAAGTGGTCATAACGAGGCGGTCTTGAAAACCGTTTGTCCGCAAGGGCGCGTGGGTTCGAATCCCACCCTCTCCGTTCGATACATTCGACAGGTCGAACGTATCCCGTCGATTTAGGCGCTTGTGGAGAAGTACCCAAGCGGCTGAAGGGGCTCCCCTGGAAAGGGAGTAGGTCGTTAATAGCGGCGCGAGGGTTCAAATCCCTCCTTCTCCGTTTGATTTACCTAGCCTAGATCAAAACGAACCTTTGACAAATTAATAACATGTTAACCCTGAAAATTTCTTTAAGATATTTTCAAGGATTTGATACAAATCCTATTCATTCATTAGAATGGAAACACAATGAACAGTAATTAGGATCGTAATTATAAGCTAACGTTTATAAGAGATTCAAGGATTACAAACTTTTTATGAGAGTTTGATCCTGGCTCAGGATGAACGCTGGCGGCGTGCTTAACACATGCAAGTCGAACGAAGATGCCGGAGTGCTTGCACTTTGGCAGACTGAGTGGCGGACGGGTGAGTAACGCGTGGGTAACCTGCCTTATACAGGGGGATAACAGTTGGAAACGACTGCTAATACCGCATAAGCGCACGGTATCGCATGATACAGTGTGAAAAACTCCGGTGGTATAAGATGGACCCGCGTCTGATTAGCTTGTTGGTGAGGTAACGGCCCACCAAGGCGACGATCAGTAGCCGGCCTGAGAGGGTGAACGGCCACATTGGGACTGAGACACGGCCCAAACTCCTACGGGAGGCAGCAGTGGGGAATATTGCACAATGGGGGAAACCCTGATGCAGCGACGCCGCGTGAGTGATGAAGTATTTCGGTATGTAAAACTCTATCAGCAGGGAAGATAATGACGGTACCTGACTAAGAAGCACCGGCTAAATACGTGCCAGCAGCCGCGGTAATACGTATGGTGCAAGCGTTATCCGGATTTACTGGGTGTAAAGGGTGCGTAGG